>Ga0208078_1000002_pt1 | contig 382803 bp, 365 predicted proteins | sample NGESurdeep072012_3_FD_184468 | JGI IMG/M metagenome (GOLD analysis project Ga0208078, IMG submission 184468) | Arctic peat soil microbial communities from Barrow, Alaska - NGEE Surface sample 53-2 deep-072012 (SPAdes) | ecosystem: Environmental > Terrestrial > Soil > Wetlands > Peat ...
AGGGCGCAGCCCTGGGAGGACTCGGGCGCTCGTTTCAGAGCGCCCTGAACTTCCATTTTCGGACCAGGGCGCAGCCCTGGGAGGACTCGGGCGCTCGTTCAGAGCGCCCGAGTCAGACGAGCTCGAGGCGGTCGCCCGGCAGAACGTCGACGTCGCGCAGCGCGCCGCCGCCCAGCTCGACGACGCCGCGCGCGCCGGGACAGCTCACCGCCAAACGATTCGGATGGACGTTCGATTCCACCCGGATCACGTGGCCGTCGGCGTCGACGAAGATCACGTCGATCGCAACGCGCATCCCGATCGTGTGGATGGCGCGGCACGACGTGATCCACACGCCTTCGTCCGGCCGGATCGTGGTTCGAGCGAGCAGCCCGACCGCGCGGTGGAGAAACGAGGAGAGGCGATCGATGCGCGTCGCGACGATCGTTCCGGTAGTACTGTTGCGAAGGAGCGGCACGGCTTAGATGTTCCTCACCAGCGGGAGCATCGCGACGATCGCCGCCGCGAGATAGGGGCCAAACGCAATCGGGCGGCGCATGCCGCTCGTTCGGCGGGCGATGACCGCGGCCGCGAGGGCCGCGAGCATGAAGGCGAATGCGGCCTCACGCGCCCCGAGCAGCGCGCCGCCCAGCGCGGCGAGCTTGGCATCGCCCCAGCCCATCCCGCGCCCGCGCGAGACGGCCGCGGCGAGCGCGAACGGAACGAAGACCAGCGCCGCGCTCAGCAGCGGCGCCCAATCGTGCACGACTGCGCCGGCGCCGGCGACGACCGCCAGCGGCACGAGCGTGAGCGGATCCGGCAGCAACCCGCGCGACAGGTCGGCGGCGCAACACCCGGCCAGCGCGAGCATCACGAAGACCAGCAGCGCGAGGCGCGCCGGCGGCTCGCCCTGCGCGGCGAGCGCGAAGCCGATCGCGGCGCCGGCGAGCGCGAACGGCCAGCGCGCGAACGCGACCGGCGCCGGCCCGTCGGCGAACGGGGCACGGCCCGCGCACAGCAGCTCGGCGACGAGGGTGCCACCCCAGCCGGCGGCGCCGAACAGCGCCGCGGCGAGCACGACCGTCAGCGCAGCGATCATCGGTGCGTCACCACGCGCGCGATGACGGGGCCGAAGATCATCAAGTACAGCGACGGGATCATGAAGAGCGCCATCGGCAGGATCATTTTGATCGGCAGCTGCGCGGCTTTTTCTTCGGCGCGAAACCAGCGCCGGTCGCGCGTCTCCTTGGCGAGCTCTTGCAGCACGACGCTCAAGTTCGAGCCGAGCCGCTCGGCTTGCACGATCGCCGTCACCATCGTGGTCGTCGAATCTTCGTTCACGCGATCGGCCATTGCGTTGAACGCATCCGTACGCGGGCGGCCGAGCCGCACCTCGGCGAGCATCGACAAGAGCTCTTCCTTCAGCGCGCCGGTCGTCGAGTCCGCGGCTTGCACGAAGGCGGCGTTGAGCGCGAGGCCCGCCTGCACGGTCGTCGACAGCAAGTCCAAGAAGTCGGGCAGCGCGCGCTGGATGCTCTCTTTGCGCTGCTTGAGCGCGCGCGACAGCAGCATGCTGGGGAAACGCCAGCCGATCAGCGCGACGAACGCGCCGGTCACGAGCGCGAGCGCTTTGACGGGAAAGAACAGCATGATCATCAGCGCGGTCACGGCGCCGATCCCGATGGCGCCGATCGTCCGCAGAGTCATCGCCAGCGGCGTCACGCCGTACCAGCCCGCCTCGATGAGGCGCTGCTGCAGGCGCGACGTGCGCTCTTTGCTCACGATCTGGTCGATGATCGTGATGCGCTGCGAGACGGACTTCTCGCTGACGCGTTCGAGCTTTTTGAGCCGCGCGGCCATCGGGCTGCGCGCCGGAAAAGCCGAGAACACGATCAGAAATGCGGAGATGGCCCCGCAACCGGCAACGGCGACCGGTGAGATGGCCGTCATGGGTCGATCTTCGTGATGCGCACGAGCGAGAAGATCGCGAGCCCGTCGAGAGCCATCGCGAGCCCGAGAAAGAACTGACCGATCAGCGTGCCCAGCATCGCGTCGCGCAACTCGTCCTGTGATGCGACGAACCCGCCGATCGCGAGCGGCAGTAGTCCTAGCAGCCAGGCCGTCGCGCGGCCTTGCGCGGTGATCGCCTTGACGCGGCGCCGCAGCCGGCGGCGGTCGCGGATCGTGCCGGCGAGGCCGTCGAGCACGGAGCCCAGGTCGCCGCCGGTCTGCGCCTGCACGCGGATGACGCGCGCCAGCACCGCCGTCTCGGTGTTCGTCATGCGCGCCGCCATTTGATCGAACGCGTCGAGGATGCTCCAGCCGAGGTTGCTCAAGCCGACGACGCGCATGAACTCGGTCTTCACCGGTTCGCGGCTCTGCTCGCTGGTGAGCACCAGCGCTTGGCGAATCCCGAGCCCGACGCGAACGCCGCCCGACAACGTGCGCAGCGCGCCTTCGAGCTGATCCTGAAACATCGCGATCCGCTTGGTGCGGCGGCTGCGCAGATGCGAGCGCCCGCCGAACAACGTAAATCCGGCGCACGCCGCGAGCAGCAGGATTGCGACGACCAGCGACGGGTGGAAGAACGCGAGCAGCCCGACCCATAGCGTCAACGCGACGCCGGCCAGCACGAACGCGAAGTGCTGCGGCGCGATTCGCATGCCGGCGGCGTCGAGGTCGACGGCGAAACGCGCCCCGAACTTCTCGAAGCGGGCGGAGATCGGCTCCCAGAACGACGCGCAGACCAGCCCGATCGCCGCGAGGACGCCGAGCAAGATCGCCATCGGCGCTACCGCAGCCACGTCGGCTCCTTGCGCGCGATCGACGTCAGCTGGAACGTCGAGACGTCGTACGGTACGCCGAGCTCCTCGAAGCGCGCGAGGCAGATGGGCTGCACGCCGCAGGGCTCGAAGTCGCCGATCACGTTGCCTTCGTCGTCTATTCCGCGCTGGCGGTATTTCACGAGCTCCTGCATCGTCACGACGTCGCCTTCCATGCCGACGACCTCGCTGACGCCGATCACGCGCCGTGAGCCGTCGCGCAGGCGCGACACCTGCACGATCAGATCGACCGCGCCCGCGACCTGCTCGCGAATCGCGCGCACCGGCAAGTCGAAGCCGGCCATCAGCACCATCGTCTCGACGCGCGAAAGCGCGTCGCGCGCGCTGTTGGCGTGAATCGTCGTGAGCGAGCCGTCGTGGCCGGTGTTCATCGCTTGCAGCATGTCGAGCGCTTCGGCGCCGCGGCACTCGCCGACGACGATCCGGTCGGGCCGCATGCGCAGCGAGTTGCGCACGAGGTCGCGGATCGTGATCGCGCCCTTGCCCTCGAGGTTCGGGGGGCGCGCTTCCAGGCGCACGACGTGGCGCTGGTCGAGCTTGAGCTCCGCAGCGTCCTCGATCGTCACGATGCGGTCCGCTTTGGGGATGAAGCTGGAGAGCGCGTTGAGCAACGTCGTCTTGCCCGAACCGGTTCCGCCGCTGACGATGATGTTGAGCCGCGCCTGCACGGCGGCGCGCAGGAAATCGATTACCGGCGGCGTCACCGCACCGACCCGCAGCAGGTCGTCGATGCCGAAGCGCTTCGTGCCGAAGCGCCGGATCGTGAGCGTCGGGCCGTCGATGGCGAGCGGCTCGATGATCGCGTTGACGCGGGAACCGTCGGGCAGGCGCGCGTCGACCATCGGGCTCGACTCGTCGAGCCGCCGCCCGAGCGGCGCGATGATGCGCTCGATCACCAGCCGCACCTGGCGGTCGTCGACGAACTGTTTGGCCGTATCCTCGATGCGCCCGCGCCGCTCGACGAATATGTTGCCGAAGCCGTTGACCATGATCTCGGTGATGTCGGGTTCGTGCAGCAGGCTCTCGAGCGGCCCGAGGCCCATCGCTTCCTCGATCACTTCATGCCGCACGCGCGACGCGTGCTCCGCCGAGGTGATGTCCTTGCGCGATGCGAGCAGCTCGTCGGCGATCGCGTCCACCTGCTTGCGCAGATCGGCGAGCTTCCCCGCGTCCGTATGCGCGCGCGCCGCGGCGAGGAAATCGATCTTGGTCAGCATCGCGCGGTGCAGCTCGGTTTTCAGCCGCTCCGCCGCGGCGACGTCGCCGGTGGCGGGCGGCATCGTCACGAACACGCTGGCCGCTCCGGCGCTCGCGCCGCCGAGCGATGACGCGCCGGGGAACGGCACGGGTGCGGGCCGCACGGGGTCCGGCCGCCGCGCTTGGCGGCGGTCGCCGATCGGGTTGGCGGTCGACGGGCGCAGATCGTGCATCGGGTCGAGCTCCGGCGTCGCGGCGAGCGTGTCGACGAAGCGCCCGAACGTACGCGACCAGCCGCGTTCGCGCGGCGCCGGCAGCTGCGCGGCGATCGCGAATTTCAGCGACTCCTGCACTTCGCGCGCGCGCAGCTCTGCGTTGTTGCGCAGATCGTACAGCGTGAACGCGATGCGCGACGGCGGGATGCCGAAGCGGTCCATCGCCGAGAGCGTTGCGTGCGCCGAACCGACCCCCAGCAGCGTCGGCTCGCTGATCACGATGATCTTCGCCGCGCTCATCATGAACGGGCGCACCGTCGCCGCGAACGGCTGCGGCGCGTCGACGACGACCAGACCGTGCTCCGGCAGCTTGTGCGCGAACTGCTCGACGGCTTCGGCGCTGACGACGAAGCCGTCTTCGTACGACCGCGCGAGCTCGACGATGGACAGCGAACCTTTGTTCGTCATCGCGGGCGAGCCGGGAACGCGCCCGAGGTCGAGCTCTTTGGCGACGTCGTACCAAATCGCCATCGCGCGCCGCCCCGAGAGATCCGCGTCGACGATGAAGCGCGGACCGCTCGACGGGAGCTCGTCGACGAGCTGCATGGCGATGCTCGTGGCACCTACGCCGCCCTTCGCACCCACGACGACGAAGACGCGCAGGCTCATCGGCGCGAGGTGCCGCCCTCGATGCGATCGAGCTCGATGACCTGCACGGTGTTGGCCGGCAGTGCGCGCGGCTTCACCGCGGCGACGACGGGCGGCGGGGGTGCGGGCGCCGCCGGGGGTGCCGCAGGCGCGCTCGCCGGCATCAAGATCGGCGCGGGCGCGGGGCGGTCCGGTACGCCGAGCTTGAGCACCTCGGCGGGAAACGCGCGGATCGATTCTTTGGGCGGGCGCAGCGCGAGCCGCAGCGTCGTGTTGAGGTCGGCCGAAGCGAGCAGGTCGACTTGGCGCGGCGTCAGCGCGAGCGTCACGGTGGTGAGGTTCTGATTGTCAGGGCTCGGCGTGGCGCTCGTCGTCTCGACCTCGTTGCCCATCGCGAGCACGAGCGCGCCGCGCAGGATGGCGGACGCGCGCGGCACTTCGCTGGCGACCCGCGGCGGGACCGCGATCACGTCCACGCGGTCGCCCGGCTGGATCAAGCCGGCGACGCCCTTGACCTTGTCGATGGAAATGCTGACGGCGCGCATCCCGATCGGAAGGCGCGCGGGCAGCGCGTTCGCGCCGGCGAGGCCGATCTTCGAACGCGTCACGACGCTGCCGGCGGGGATCGTGATCAGCGAGTACTTCCCGGCGAGCTCCTTGCGGTCGACGACTGCGTCAGGATCGATCTCGCTCGCGGGCCGTTTCACCTCGGTCACGAGGCTGTCGCTGAGCAGCGCGCGGGCCGGCACGTCGAGCGCCGCGACGTAGACGGTGCGCGCCGGCGCGACGGCGGTCTGCGAGCGCAGCGAGCCGAGGTAGTTCAACATGAGCACCCCGGTACCGAGCGCCAGCAGCAGGCCGACGATCAGCGGGATGCGTCGAGCGTTCTTCATCGGGGTCACCTCAGGGTCGGGGTCAGAGCGTACGCGATGCTACCCGCGGCGATCGCGATGCCGTACGGCAAGGTCGTCTTTTCGGTCGCCGTGCCGCGCATGGCGACGGCGGTGGTGCTGCGGACGAGTGCGACGAGCCGGCCGTTCGCTGCCGCGGCGACGAGCGCGAGCACGCCGCCCGCGACGAGCACGTCGAGCACGAAGGGGAACGCCGCGGGGAAGCCCACGAGACCGCAGCACGCCGCGATCAGCTTGACGTCGCCGCCGCCGAACCATCCGGCCGTGTACGCGAACGAGCCGAGCACGAACGCCGCGGCCATCGCGCCGACCACGCCGAGCTCGGTCCCGATCCCGTCGAAGAGATGGATGCCCACGGCCATGACAGCCGTCGTGGCGGTCAGCGCATTCGGGATGCGGCGCGCGCGAATGTCGGTCACCGCCGCTGCGAGCGTCGCGACCAGCAGCACGGTCGTCGCGGCGGTCATGGATACGCTGCGTTGATGTCTTGATAGCGCGAGAGGATCTGCGTGCCGATGAACGCCACCGCGCCGACGCACAGTGCGGCGATCAAGGCGAGGACCACGGCATATTCGCCGAGACCCTGCCCGCCGTCGTCCACGAGCGCGCCGAACATCAGAAGATCGCCCGGATCGCTTGGATGATGTGGTCGATGTTGCGGCTCACGACGAGCGCGCCGACGACGCACTGGACGGCGAACAGGCTGAGCATCGTGCTGTATTCCGCAAAACCTTCACCCGATTCGTCGCGCAGCACCGCCGCCCAAGCGGGAGTGCGCCGTCCGTCAGATGCTGCTTCCCGCATTGCTCAACAGGCCTTGCAGGTTGCCGCTGAAGAACATCACGGCCGCGATGCACACGATCGCGATGAGCCCCAGGATCAAACCGTACTCGGCAAGGCCCTGGCCTCGCGCGTCCGCACGCAGCGAACGCAACGAGCTGACGCTGTCCTCCGCGAACGCGTCTTCGCGCAGAGTCGGGATCGCGTCGCGGAGTTCAACGTCGCTCATCGTTACGCTCCTTAGATGCTGCTGCCGACGTTGCTGAGAAGACCCTTGATGTTGCCCGACAGGAACAGCACGGCCGCGATGCAGAGCACCGCGATGAGACCGAGGATGAGGCCGTATTCCGCAAGGCCCTGGCCGTCTTCGTCGACGAGGATGGAACGAAACGTTGTCATCATGACTGAAACTCCTTGGTAGTGCTAGCGCACGGAAGGTGGGATGTCGTCCGGCGGAGCCGAGACGTTGGGGACTCCGACCAGGAACGTCGTGCGGGCACTCGGACCCGCCGGGAGCGAACGGACGACGACGGTGACGATCGCGGAACTGAAGAACGCGGAAGCGATCGGAACGGTCGCCGAGTAGTGGCCCTGCGCGTCGGTCGGAACGGCGCGGCGGCTGAGAAGCACGTCGGGGAGATCCCGCGAGAACGTCGCGTAGAGCGCGGCTTCCAGCGGTTGCGCGACGGGGCCGTTGCCGGTGATGGTCACCGCCTCCGCACCGACTACGCGCGTTGCGGTCACCGTGACGCCGCTCGGCGCGGCCGGCGCAACCGCGCCGGGCGCCCCGATGGGGGCGATCAGCGCCGAAACGGCGGCGAGCAACGCGATGGACGGCGGGTTGATGACTCGCATCGTGGCCGCATCGTACAGTCCCGGACCCCACCCTGAATAGCCTATTCCGACAGAATTGACGGTGTGTCCACGGTCCGTCAACGCACGGTCAACGGGCCCCTCTGGCATACTCGGGACAACGCTTTCCGACCCGCGGTTTTTGCCGCGCCAGAGGAGTCACGTTGCACCACGCTCTTCGCACGACCATCACCGCCGCGGCGGCTGCGGTGATCGCCGTCATGCCGCTCGGCGCGCACGCCGAAGCCAACGTCCCCGTCACGCTGCGCACCGGCCAGTCCGTGCTCGTCGCGACGCCGCGGCTCACCCGGGTCGCGGTCGGGGACGGGAAGATCGCGGGCGTGCTCGCCATCGGCAACTCGGAGATCGTCATCAACGGGCGCTCCGCGGGCCGTACCACGCTGCTCGTCTGGATGAACGGCTCGCGGCGCACGTTCGACGTGACCGTCACCGAGCAGAGCCTCGCGAGCCTGCGGGCGATGCTGGAAGGCGCGATCGCCGATCCCGGCGTCCACGTCGACGCGTACGATCGGTCGATCGTGCTCAACGGGACGGTCGCCAATGGCGAAAGCCTCGTGCACCTCGGCGACGTCGTCACGCACTTCGAGCCGGTCGCGGCGGCCGGGAAGTTCACCGTCGTCAACGCGGTCACGGTCTCGCGACCGCTGGGCCCGCTGCAGACCGAGCTCGGCGCCTCCCCGACGACGTCCGGCGTGCGCGTCGACCGGGACGTCAAGGGCAACCTCATCGTGAGCGGTCAGGTCGAAGACCGTACGACTGCGGAACACGTGCTGCGCCGCGTGCGCGCGCTCGCCGGGCCGTATCTCGCCGCGGACGGCAAGGTGATCGACCGGATCGAAACCGCGACGATCAGCCAGGTCGACATCAAGGTGTACGTGCTGGAAGTGGACGAGACGGCGCTGCGCCAGCTCGGGTTCAACCTGCAATCGGCGACCTTCCACCCGGACGGAACCTACACGCTGGGTGGACCGCAGTTCCCGGTCGTCGAGAGCCCGTTCACGGGAATCAACAAGAGCGCCGGACCGGTGGTCGACGGCCGCGGGTTCACGCTGGGAGCGTTCTTTCGCACGATCACGCTCGCGCCGACGCTGAACCTCGTCATGCAAAGCGGTCACGCGCGGCTGCTCTCGTCGCCCGATCTCGTGACGATGCCGGGCCGCCAAGCCGACTTTCTCGTGGGCGGCCAGATTCCGATCCCCGTCGCCGTCGGGCCGCAGCAGATCGGGATCGTGTACAAGGACTTCGGCGTCAAGCTCGTCGTGACGCCGACCATTCTGGGTGAGAGCGGCGTGGAGACGGTGATCGCGCCGGAAGTTTCTGACCTCGACTTCCAGGACGGCGTGAGCATCAACGGTTTCGTCGTCCCGGCACTCAAGACGAGCCGTCTCTCGACGGACGTCGTCACCAAAGCGGGCGAGTCGATCGTGATGGGCGGCTTGCTGCGACGCCAGGAACAGCGCACGATCGACAAGATCCCGCTGCTCGGCGACTTGCCGGTCCTCGGCAAGCTCTTCCGCTCCACGCGCTACCAGAGCTCGCAGACGGACGTCGTCTTCGTGATGACGCCGCAGATCCTGACGCGCTAGAGTACGCTCGCTTCACGGTCGCAACGGTGGTGAGTTCGATGCACAAGCGATATATCCGCAATGGAGAGCGGGGCCAAGTCATTCCGATCGTGGCCCTCGCGCTCACGGTGCTCTTCGGCGCTGCCGCGCTCGCGGTCGACGTCGGATACTGGCGCTACCAGCAACGCGTGCAACAGGCCGCGGCCGACAGCGCCGCGATCGCCGGTGCCAGCGAGAGCTCGTTGGGCGCAGTAGCCGCCACGACGGCCGCGGCACATGACGCTACGATGAACGGCTTCACCGACGACGGCGGCGTCAACGTGAAAGTTCAGGTCAATTTCCCACCGTCGTCGGGGGCGTACAACGGGAACGCGAGCGCCGTCGAGGTGATCGTTCAGAAGAAGCAGCCGGGCTTCTTCGCCAAGGTCCTCGGGATCAACGCGCAGTGGGTGAGCGCCCGCGCGGTCGGGCTCGTCAGCAACAACGATCGCATGTGCATCTATGGCCTGAGTACCAGCGGAACGGCGGTGCTCTTCAACGGCTCGACGGTGAACATGCCGCGGTGTGGGATCGTCTCCGACAGCAACATGACGATCAACGGGGCAACCGTGACGTCGTGGGCGATCGGCTACGTCGGGACGGTCATCAACAACGGGAGCACGTACCCCGGCAACAGCGCGCATCCGAAGCAGGCGCTGTTGACGAGCGATCCGTGTCCGACGATCGCCGGTTGCGCGTGGCTCAAAGCGAACCCGCCGCACAGCGGCCCCTGCCTGAGCCCGACGGTCTACAACGGCCTCGCGACCGCGACGCTGCAACCGGGACGCTACTGCGTCAACGTCATCATCAACGGCTGCACCAACGTGGTGTTCAATCCGGGGCTGTACGAGTTCGACGCGGGCGTCACCGCCAACGGTGTCACGAACGTCAACGGCGCCGGCGTCACGATCTACAACAACGGCGGTCAGCTCATCATCAACGGATCGACGGTGAACTTGAGCGCACCGGCGACCGGGAACACGGAGGGGGTTCTGTTCTTCCAGAATCCCGCCGACACGAACGCGTTCATCGCGAACGGCAGCGGCGGCGGCTATGCGGGCATGGTGTACTTTCCGACGTCGCAGATCACGCTCAACGGCACGCTGAGCCAATGGCTGTTGGTCGTCGGCTCGACCGTGCTGATCAACGGCTCGGGCACGAACGTCCCGAGCGCGGCGTTCCCCGGCTGGGGCCGCTCCGTGCTGGCGGAGTGACGATCGTGCGTTCGAAGGTTACGCGATCGCTCTCGCGCAGCGAGTCCGGCTCGGCACTCGCCGAGATCGCGCTCGTGTTGCCGGTCCTCGTGCTGTTGCTGATCGCGCTCGTCGAGGTCGGGCGTTTCGGGAACTATACGATCCTGGTCGGCAACGCCGCACGCGCCGGCGTAGCGTACGGCGCGCAGAACACGGTAACGGCGGCCGATATCGCGGAGATGCAGAACAGCGCTTTGCGCGACGGGCAGAACATCACGGGCCTGACGGCGACCGCGAGCAACTTCTGCCAATGCTCCGACGGGACGGCGTCGTCGTGTCTGGCCACCGATTGTTCCACGAGCCATCGGGTCATTTTCGTGCAGGTGCTGACCAGCGCGACGGTGCCGTCGCTGACGAACTCTTCCTTCTTGCCGGCGTCGCTGCGGTCGATGACCATTCAAGGCAAAGCCGTGATGCGGGTCGCGCAGTGAGCGCAGCGCGCGGCGGCCATCCCGCGGCGCTGTGCGGCGAGCGCGGAAGCGCGCTGGTCGAGTTCGCGATCGCCAGCACGGTCGCGCTGACGATGATCTTCGGCATCATCGACTTCGGCCGCGGCCTGTACACCTATCATCTCGTAGCGAACGCCGCTCGCGCCGGCAGCCGTTATGCCATCGTTCGCGGCAACACCTGCGCCGTCGCGGGCTGCCCCGTGACATCCTCGCAAATTCAAACGTACGTGCGCGGGCTCGCGCCTGGGATCGACCCGAACTCGCTCACGGTAACCACGACGTGGCCGGGCGGCGTCAACTGTCTGGGTGCGGCCACCAACAATCCGGGCTGTCCCGTGACGGTGACGGTAACGTACCCGTTCAAGTTCATGGTAGCGCTGCTGCCGGGATTCACGATGAGCATGTCCAGCGCATCTCAGATGAGCATCTCGCAGTAACGATGTCGAGTTCGGTTGGTCGCCGCCTCTCGTGGCTGCTCGCGCCCGCCATCCTGGCGGCGCTCATCGCGCTCAACCCGCTGAGCCGTCCGACGTACCTGATGGGCGACTTTCGCGCGTTCTACTGCGCGGGCGCCGCGATCGCGCAGCATGCGAACCCGTATCTCGAAGAACCGCTGCGCGGTTGCGAGGCGCAGGCCGGCCCGCCGGCGGAGCCCGCCTTCTTGCGGCCCGTCGCGCTGCCCGCGCCGCTGCCGCCGTACGCGCTCGCGCTGTTCGTGCCGTTCGGACTGCTGCCGTTCCCGGTCGCCGCCGTGCTGTACGGTTTGCTGCTGATCGCTGCGATGACGGGCGCGACGGTGTTGTTCGCGCGCGTCACGGGCGTGTCGAGCGTGTTGCTGAACCTCGCTTTCGCCGCGATCACGGCGACGGTGACGTACTACGTCGGCCAGCCCGTGCCGCTGGTGTTCTTGGCGCTGGCCGCGGCGGCGCTGTTCGCGCGCAACGGGCGGTGGGTCGCAGCGGGCGCGTGCGCCGTCGCCGCGAGCATCGAACCGCACGTCGCGCTGCCCGCGCTCGCCGGCATGCTCGTCGCGTTGCCGCGCACGCGGCTGCCGATCGTGGTGTCCGGCGCCGCGCTCGGCGCGGCCGGCGTGCTGGCGGTCGGGTTCGCGACGAGCGTCGCCTACGTGCGCGACGTCGTTCCCGCGCACGCGCTCGCGAACGCGTTCGAATGGCAGTTCAGCCTCACGTCGGTGTTGACGTCGCTGGGCGTCGGGGCGCCGCTCGCGATCCGCTGCGGCGAGCTCATGTTCGCCGCGATGGTAGCGCTCGGCGTCGCGGTCGCGCTGCGCCTGCGCAAGCTCACGGGCGACGCGGCGGTGATCGTGCTGATCCCGCCGGCGTTCGGCGTGTTCGGCGGCGTGCACGTGCACTTCCAGCAGCTCGCCGTCGCGTTCCCGGCGATCTTGTACGTGTACGCGCGCTATCCGCGGGTGCGCACGCTGGCCGCCGGCGGTCTCGCGCTTGCGATGATCCCGTGGAACGTGATGAGCTCGACCGTGCTCGCGGGCCTGTCGCCGCTGCTCGCCGGCGCGTTCGGCTGGCTGACGGTCGGGCGGCGCGGCGGGCTCGTGCTCGCCGGCGCAGCAGCGCTGATCGGGTTCTCGCTGCTCGCGCTCGCGCTCGCGGGGCTCGGACCGCCGCCCGCGCATTTCGTTCCGCACGCCTATCCGCCGGGCGCGCTCGCGGAAGCGAGCTGGGGTGATTTCTCGCGCTCGACGCTGATGCGGCCCTCGCTCATGATGCAGTGGCTGCGCGTTCCGACGCTGCTCGGCATCGCGTGCGGCTTGGCCGCGATCCTGCGCGTCGCGTACGCCGCCGATCCGTCGCGCGCCGGCGCGCGAACGCGCACCGGGCCGGTCGTTTCGGCGGCGGCGTCGTGATGCGAACGCACGCGCGGCTCGACCCGGATCGCGCGCTTCCGTGGGCGTGCGTCGCCGCTGCGTTCGCATGGTTCGTGTCCGTCGCGCTGCGGTTTCCGCCCGGTGACGGTGATCTGCTGTGGCAGCAGTGGCTCGGCGCGCGGATCTTGCGCGAGCACGCGATCCCGCGCGCGCTCGGGCCAGAGACGTTCGCCGCGGCGGGTGCGCCGTGGACACCGCACGAGTGGCTGTTCTCGACGGCGCTCGCATTCGCGACCGAGCACGGTGCGCCGTGGCTGATCCCGCTGGCGTGCGCGGTCGCGGCCGCGCTCGCGCTCGCGACGGTCGTTCTGCGGTGCCGCCGGCGCGGCGCGTCCGCCCCGCTTTCCGCGGCGGCCGCCATCGTGTGCGCGCTCGCGATGATCCAATCGTTCGGCGCGCGCGCGCAAGTGCTGGGGTGGCTGGGCCTGACGACCGTCGTGTGGCTGCTGGAGATCGACGGCCCGTGGGCGTGGGCCGCCGTGCCGGCCACCGTCGCATGGGCGAACCTGCACGCGAGCGTGTTTCTTTCACCGGCGGTCGCGGGACTGTTCGCGGTTGCGGCGCTGCTGCGCGACCGTCGCTGGTCGCGTGACGTCGGGCACCGTGCCGCGCTCGCCGCGGCGTGCGGCGTGGCGACGCTCGCGACGCCGCTCGGGATCGATCTGCCGCGCTACGCCGCCGGCCTGCTCGCGAGCCCCATCCGCAGCTCGATCAGCGAGTGGGGTGCCACGAGCATGACGAGCGTCGCGTTCCTCCTCGCCGCGCTGCCGCTCGTGCTGATCCTTGGAGCCTTCGGAATGCGTGCGTCGGTGCGCGACCGGATGCTCGCGGCGGCATTCACCGTCGTGCTCTTCACCGCCGTGCGCAACGTGCCGGTGTTCGCGCTCGTGGTGGCGCCCGTCGCCCTGAGCGCGCTCGCCGCCGCGCGGGTCGCGCGCGCGGCGCCGCCGCGTCCGGCGAGCTTCGCGCCGTGGGCGACCGTCGGCGCGGTCGCGGTCGTGTGCGTGCTGATTCCGACGGTGGCGTGGCGCATCGCACCGCCTGCGCAAAGCGGGCTACCCGCCGGGCCGGCGCGCGTGCTGCTCGCGCAGGCGCGCAGTCAGCCGCGGGTCTTCTGCGAAGACTTCGCTTGGTGCAGTCTGTTCTTGCGCGAGCCGGGCGCCGCGCGTTTCTACATGGACGGCCGCTGCGATCCGTATCCGGCGCCGATGTGGCGTGATTACCGCGACGTGATGGACGGCAACCGCCGCTGGGCATTCATTCTGCAGCGCGAGCGTATCGACGCGATCCTCGTGCGCCGCGACGGTGCGCTGGACAGTCTGCTCGCCGAGCGCCCGGGCACGTGGCGCAGGATCGCGTCAGACCGCCTTGCGCGGCTGTATGTGAAACCCGCGTTGCTCGACGGGCCGCGCGACGCCGGGCGCGCGCTTGCCGCCGCGGTTCCGCGCTGATTCGCGCATGCGTTTGGGTTCGAGTGCCCGGCGGATGCGAACCCGCAGCGGCTGCTCGACGACGTGGAAGAGCGCGAAGCTAAGCCCGAGCGACATCCCGAACGCCAGCGGCGCGAACAGCGGGTGAAGCGGTCCCACCCAGTACGTCACGGTCGCGATGACGGCGAGGTGGACGAGGTAGAACGCGAAGCTCACCTCGCCCAGGCGCACCAAGACCGGGTGCGCGAGCGCGCGCGAGATCGCGCCGCGCCGAGCGGCGAACACGTAGATCGCGAATGCCCACGCGGGCATGAGCGCGGCGGAGAAGCGCAGCGCGAGCGGGAGCAGCGGCGACACGTAGACCGAGAGGCCGACCGCCGCGAGCGCAAGCAGTTCCATGCTCGTGCCGCGCAGCCGCCGCGGGGCCGCCGGATCGCCGCGCAAAACCGCGATGCCGAGCAGCATGCCGACGACGAAGTCGGCGAGGCGCGCGGGAGGGAACACGTAGAAGCGCCAGTCGTCGACGGCCGCGTGCTGTGGTGAAAGCACGGCGGCTTGCACCAGCCACACGCCCAGAGCGGTGAGGAGCACCGTGCGCGGCGACGCAGCCCGGAACGCGCGCAGCAGCACGAACGCGAGCAGCGGAAAGAGCGCGTAGAAGAACGCTTCGACCGAGATGCTCCAACTAGGCCCGTTGCCGCCAAAGTGCACGGCGCGATCCGCAAACCAGCTTTGGAGCAGCACCGCTTGCGCGGCGACCTCGGTCACGCGCGTGCGCACGCCGGCATCGGTCCAGACCGGGTTCCCGAAATACACCATGGTCAGGATCATCGGCGGCATCGTGACGAGGTGGAGCGGCACGATGCGCGCGATGCGCGCGGCGTAGAACGCGCGCACCGCGTCCGCGCGCAACCCACTCGCGAACGCCGCGCGATAGCTGTAGGTGAGGATGAACCCGGACAACAGGAAGAAGAAGCCGACGCCGATGTAGCCCAGCGAGAACGTCGCGGAGAACTGATGCGTCGGCACGCAATGCCACGAGAACACCAGCAGCGCCGCGAAGAAGCGCAGCGATGTCAGCGCGTCGAGCGTGTCGCGCGGCCGTTCGGTTGGGTGCGCTTCTGTGATGGCGGCGCGCCGTCTCTCAGTAGACCCAGGCCGGCGCCGGGTAGACCGGGCTCGCATCCGAGAGGCGGTACGGGTAGATCGTCAGCAGCTTCGCGCCTTGGATCTGGTTGACGACCATCGGCTTGAACACGTTCACGCCGCGCTCGTCGAACTTGAGCAGGCCGAAGAACGTCACCACGTCGAGCCGCGCGAGCGCGTTGCGCACGGCGGGGCGGTCGATGGTCCCGGCGCGCTCGATTGCGTACTGGAACGCCAGGCCGGCTGCCGATGCTTCGGCGTTGTGGTAGTCGGGTGCGTGCCCGACCGCGCGGGCGAAGGCTGCCGCATACGCGTGCGCGCTGGTGTAGAAACCGGGCGCGCCCGCATACGACACCGCGCTGGACCACTGTGCGCTGCCGACGACGGCTTCCGCGTCGGGGCCCAGCGCGACGCGGAACTCCGGCGTGTCGGGCCCCACGGAGTAGCCGTAGATCTTCGCGGCGACGTGCTGCTCCTTGAGGGCGCGATGCAACTGCAGCGCATCCTTGAGGTGCCCCGCGCTCAGCACGATGTCGGCGTGCGCGGCCTTGATCGCGGCGGCCGCAGCTGCCACTGAGCTCGGATCGTCCGCGTAGCGGTCGGCATAGACGACCCGCAAGCCGTGGTCGTTCGCCGATTGCATCGCGCCCTGCTGGACTTCGAGCGAGAACGCGTCGTTCGCGGCGGCGATGGCGATCGTCTTGGGCGCGGGTTTCCGTTTGACGGCATACTCGATGATCCCGACGAGGTATTTGCGCGCGGGCGACTGCACGCCGACCGTGTAGCGATAGCCTTGGTTGAAGATGCGCTCGGCCGATCCGCCGCTGTCCACCATGGGCACGGAATGGCGCTCGGCGACCGCGGCCGCTGCAAACGTCGGTGCCGAGCCGTACGGTCCGAGCACGAAGTCGACGTGTTCGTCGGTGATCATCGACTCGATGAGGCGCGCCGTCGCTTCGGGCTTCGACTGGTCGTCAGCGTAGCGAATCTCGACGTCATACGCTTGCGCGCCGGCACGGATGCCGCCGTGCGCGTTGACGTAACGCATCCAGAAGTCGTAGCCCTCTTTGGTGAGCTGACCTTCGTTCGACAGCGATCCGCTCAGCGACACCGCAGCACCGAAGACGAGCGTGCGTTTCGGCGCGGCGGCGGCCGGATGCATCGCCGTTGCGAAGACAGCGAGCGCGAGCAGGCTGGAAAGCATGCGCATTCTCAAATCCCCTGTTTCGGAACGAACCCGTCGCGCAAGACGATCGCTTGCGCGTCCGCGGACCGGGCGTAGGTTGCGAGGCCGGCTGCGGCGGCGCTGGTACTTGTCGCTGAGTCGACGGTCAGTGCGACGGAAAGCGCGTAGCGCCGGTCGCCGATGGAGAGCAAGCTGGGTGCGGGCAGCGGCGTCAGCGCGATCACCTTGCCGGGAACCGCTGCGCTGAATGCGACGAGCCCGATGCCGCCGCGACTGCCGGGGCTGACGACGGCGCGCACGACGTCCGCGCTCGATGCGGCGCGGCGCACGCCGGCCCCGACCGCGCTATGCGCGAGCAGCGTGCGCGCGAGGGCTTCGGCCTCGTCGCTTGCGGCCGCAGGCATGATCGGGAAGATACGGCCGGGCGGTTCGCCGAACTCGGACCAGTCGGTGATCGCCCCGCTGAAGATGAGGCGGACGTCGTCTTCGGTTATTCGCGTCAGCGGGTTCTGCGGGTTCACGATGACGACGATGCCGTCGTGACCGAGGACGTCGGTATTCTTCGCGCTGCGCTTCGCGGCGAACCGCACGTCGCACGGCCCCCTTTGCGTTAGATCGAACTGCGCGCGCGGAAGCCCCGCCTTTTCGGAGTAGGCGTACACGACGTCGGCGGCGAGGCGTTCGGTCATGCTGGAACGGCAGACGTGGACCGCGTTCGCGACCGATGTCCGCTGCGCGGCGGTTGGCCGAAGTACGGCGACTGCCGCGATCGCCACGACTGCGACGGATGCGGCGACGAGCGCGATGCGCTGGCCCGCGCGCGGACGCGCCGGCGCCGGCGTTTCGAGCGACGAATCGCCGGCGTCGAACCGGGTGAGCGCCTCGAGCGCAGAGAGGCCTCCGAACGGGGCGGGCGCGACGGCTTCGGGCGCGGCGGCATTGGCTGCAACGGGCTCGAGCGCTTCGCCGCATGCCGGGCAGTACTCACCCGGTCCGGCATAGAGTTCGATCGGCTTCGCGCTGCGCGCGTTTTCGCACGTGGCGTTGCGACAGATGCCGGTGGTCATACCGATCAGCTCGCCGCGCCGCGTTGTTCGTCGGCGGCGCGGCGCTCTGCGATCCGTTTTGCGGCGTCCGCGGCGCGGCGCTCCGCGATGCGCGTCGCGGCGTCGCCCGGTACCGCGGTCGCGCGCTCGTGGATTCCACGCAACCGCTCTTCCATCGCTGCACGCTCCGCGCGGTTCGCCGCCAGCAGGTCCGACGCTGCGACCGCTTCCGCGCGAGCCGACGCTTCCGCCGCGGAGGCGTCGTTGAAACGCACCTCGCTCTCCGAACACGCCGTGTCGGCGATTTCGAGCCGCCGGCGCGCTTCCGCGAGACCTGCCTCCGCGGCTGCAACGTCGTCGGCGGCGCCGCGCCGCGCCGCCAGGTCGTCGTTCTTGAGTGCCTCGGCCTGCGTGCGTTGCGCCGCGATGCGGTCCACGTTCTTGCCGCAGACCGCGGCATGCTCGGCGGCATCGCCTTCCGCGGCGCGCAGGCTGTCGAGCGCCGCGGCGAGTTCGCGCGCCAACGTCTTTTCGCTCGCGACGCGCGCTTGCGCAGCTTCGCCCGCCAACCGCTGCTCGAATGCGATCGCTTCTTGCAGCGCCCGTTCGGCGGCGATGCGCTGCTGCACCGCGCGCTCCTGCGCCTCGGTGAGCGTCAGGGCGGGTTCGGTGGGCGCCGGCGCCGGCGGCCTCACCAAGGTCAGCGGTGGCAGTGCCCCGAGAGCGGGCCCGGCGGGCGGCGGCGGCTCATCGCGCGGCGGCAGCGGCTTGCGGTCGAGGAAACCGAGGTCGGCAACGATGTCGAAGACGTTGCGGCGACGGTCGGCGCCTTTGCTGTTTTCCACGTGCGTTCTCCTGGACAACGGTCGCGCGCACGAACGCATCGACGTCGGAAACGCGCGCCGTACTATCTTTGGAATATCGGTCCGGGACGTGGGCGGGATGAGGTGTCGTGCGTCACGACTGCCGGCCGCGCAGGCGTCGCGGGACGCTGCACCGTAGCGCGATCACGATGCGCGGCCCCCTGCTACGGCTGATCTTCTGGGGCTGGTCCGGCGCGGTCGCGCTGGCGATGGCATCCGCCGCCGGCTGGTCGATCCGCCATGGCGCGGGCGACTGGCGCGTGTTCGTCGCGGCCGGGTCACTGGCCGGCACGCATGCGCTCATCGATCCGCCCGAAGCCTGGCAGATCTTCGTGTACCTTCCGGGCGCCGCGTGGGCGTTTGTGCCGTTCGCGCGGCTGCCGCTGCCCGTTTCGTTCGTGCTCGATGCCGCGTTCATGCTGGCGTGCGCTGCCGCCGCCGGCGTCGTCGCGGCGCGCACGTACGGTCTTTCGCGGACGCTCGGCATCGGAGCGTTCGTGCTGTGGCCGCCGGTCGTGTACGCCGCCGCGATCATCGGGCAGAACGCTCCGTTCGGTTTGCTGCTGGCGCAACTCGCGATCGCGGGGATCGCGCGGCGTTCGCTCGCGCTGACCGCGCTGCCGCTGGGGCTGCTGCTCTACAAGCCCACCTATGCGCTGCCGCTGATCGGCGTGCTGCTGCTGCGCGCCCGCTGGCGCGAGCTCGGCGCGGTCGCCGCGGCCGGTGCGGCGTGGTATGTCGTCAGCGTCGCGGCGACCGGCGGCGACTGGCGCTGGCCTGCCGAGTGGGCCGCGCTGATCGCGCGGTACGCGCCCGGCGATCTCAGCGTGAACGCCTCGTTCGTCGTGAGCGTGCCCGGGCTGCTCGCGCGCGCCGGCGCCGGCCTTCCGATGATCGTCGCGGTCATCGCGGTGGGCGCGCTCGCGGTCGCGTTCGCCGTGCGCCGCGCCGGTGCGGTCGAGGCGGCGAGCGCGGCATGTCTCGCCGGCGTCGCGCTCGGGCCGCACGCGCTGGCGTACGATGCGGCGCTCGCGCTGCCGATGATCGCGTACACCGCGGCGCGGCTCGCCGAGCCGGCGCGAACACGGTTCCTGCTCGCGCTGTTCGTGCTCGCACCGCTGTTCTTCGTATCGCCGCTGGTGCGCTTCGATCCGCTGGCCGTCGTCGTCATCGGCGGCGCGGGCGCCTGGGTTTACACGCGCCTCAGAGCGCGGGTGTCGTCGGATACGGCCGCTGTTCGAGAACCGTGATACGGCGTTCGTGATCGTCGAGCGTGCCGGTTTCGCCGCGCTGCCGCCGCTCGATCCGTCCGAGTGCGGCGTGGTGGTGGCGATGCATGACGGAATGCTCAGCGATGACCGTCGAAAGCTCGAGTAGCGCTACGCCGTGTTCGTCGAGCCTGCGTTCGACGTTTCCGATCCGGACGTCGACTGCGTGAAACCCGATCGTGACCTCGTCGCGAAGGGTGTCGAACCTATCGGTGAGCGTGTTGACCGTGCCTGCGAGTGTGTCGACCGTGCCTGCGAGTGTGTCGACCGTGCCTGCGAGTGTGTCGACCGTGCCTGCGAGTGTGTCGACCGTGCCTGCGAGCGACGTCACCGCTTCGTGGAGCGTGTCGACTTTGGTCAGGACGGCGGAAATTGATGGCTTGTTCATGCTAGTCGGTCACGCCATCGGTATGCCGCGGCTAGGGGTCAGACCTGCTCGACGCCGCGAATTTCCGGAACGTCCTCGCGCACGACCGCTTCGATCCCGCCTTTGAGCGTTTGGTGCGATGCCGGACAGCCGCCGCACGCGCCGATCATCTGCACGTACGCGACGCCGTCGTCCACTTTCACAAGCCAGACGTCGCCGCCGTCGCGGCGAATCGCCGGGCGGATGCGGTCGAGCGCCGTTTCGATACGGCTCTCGAGCGGGCTCGGCGCGCCCGAACCCGACGCCGTCGCCATCGTCAGTTGCCGAAATCCTTGAGCAGGTCGTGGATGCGGCTCGACATCGCGATCGCCTCGTCCCATGTGCGCTGCCACATGTTGCGCCCGAAGATCAAGCCGACGCAGCCGGTCTCCATCGCGAGCCGCGCCTTGTGGATCGTGTCGTCGTCGCCCATCTTCGAGCCGCCCGAAACCAGCACGAGCGTGCGTCCCGCCGACTTCACGACTTTGCGCAGCCCGTCGGCCTCGCTCATCGTCAGCGTGTTGTACGGCTTTGGTGCGGCGGCGGCGGCGTCTTCGGCGTTCGGCACGTTCAGCTTCACGATGTCGGCGCCGATCTCGCACGCGACGCGCGCCGCATAGTCGACCGCGTAGAGCGAGTCCTGTCCGCCCTTCGCCTTGATCGCGGAGCCGCGCGGGTACGCCCACACGATGAGCGGCATCCCGTAGCGGTCGCACTCACGGCGCACTTCGTTCGCCTGCTCGATGTCCGCGGCTTGATTCGGCGAGCCTACGTACAACGTGTAACCGACGGCGCTCGCGCCGAGGCGGACCGCGTCTTCCACGCTCGACGTCATCGACGAGAACGACTCGTCGTCGGGCGGCACGTTCGTCTTGCCGTTGACCTTGAGCACGAGCGGGACGCGGCCGGCATACTGTTTGTGATACTTCTCGGCGAGCCCGATGTGGTAGGCGATGCCGGAGAAGTTCCCTTCGACCGCGAGCCGCAGCACCCAGTCGGTGTCGAGCGCGTCGGGGTTGTCGAAGAAGTCGACCGGACCGTGCTCGAGCCCCTGGTCGATCGGCAGCAGCATCAGCGTGCCGTTGGCGGGCCCATGCGCGTACATCATGTTCCAGAGGCGGGCGCGCTTGCCGGTCGAGAGATTGAGGTCCTCGAACGTCGGCCGGCGGATCGAAGCAAGCATCCTGTCGGTTCCCCTCGCGTGTGATCGGTTCGGCGCGCGGCTTCGCCCAGGCGCCATCCCGACCATTGTGCGCCCCGGACGGCAGCGGCGCAACGACGCCGGTCGACGTCCGGTCAGCGCGGCGCGAGCGCCGCGTAGGCGACCGCGAGCCCCGTAGCGGTGGTCGCGTAGAGGAGCACCCCCCAGCGTGCGATGGCCGCGGGGCGCGGATCGCCGCGGACGACCCGCAGCAGTTGGGCCGCCGTGAAGACGGCCGGTGCGAGCGCAACCAGCCAGGGTCCGGCCTCGAGGCGGTAGGCGATCAGCGCGGCATGCGCCACGGCGATCACGGTGGCGATCGTAATCAGCTGCCACACGCGCGACGGGCCTAGCCGGACGACCAGGGTGCGCTTGCCGGCGGCGCGATCGCAGCCGGCATCGGGCAGCTCGACGCAGAGCATCATCGCGAACATCGCCAGCGCGGTCGAGGTCACGACGGCGCTCAGCGGTTCGTCGATCCGGCCCGCGAACGCCGCGTAGCCGGCAAAGGGGACGAGTACGGCGACGACGACCGCGGTGTCGAGCTCGCCGAGGCCGCGCGCCGACAAGCGCAGCGGCGGTGCGGAATAGCACCACGCGAGCACCGCGATCGCGAGCCCCAGCCAGGCGACGGTCGCGTTGCCGGCGAGCGCGAAGCGCGCCGTGACGGCGAGCCCGAGCGCCGCGCACACCAGCGCGGCGCCCAGGGCAACGCGCGGCCCGAGCGCACCCGTCGCGACGACGCCACTGCCGCCGGACCACGCGGTGCGCGTCGCGTGCACGTCGGCCTCGCGGTCGAAGTAGTCGTTCGCGTAGTGGACCATGAGCTGGAACGCCGTCACCAGCGCCTGCACCCAGAGGTAGGTCGCGACGTCGATCCGGACGCCGGCCGCGTGCGCGACGGCGGCGCCCAGCGCGACGCCCGCGAAGCCGCCGTAGAGAAACAGCGGTCGCGAAAGGCGCACGAACGCAAGGAGCCGAGACACCCGGCCCTGTTTAGCCGCCGGTGTCCCCGGCGCATGTCACCCTGAGCTCGTCGAAGGGCGAAGCCGGCGCAGGCCGTCACGGCCCGTGCGCCGTACGCGGCGGCTCGTATGGCGTCAAAGATCGGGTTTATCGGTATCGGGGCGATGGGCGAGCCGATGGCGGCGTCACTGCTGCGCGCGGGGTACGACGTCACGGTGTGCGCGCACCGCAACCGTGAGCCCGTCGAGCGGTTGGGCGTGCTGGGCGCGCACGACGGCGGCGACCCGGCCGGCGTCGGCGCGTCGAGCGATGTCGTCGTGACGTGCGTGCCGGACGCGCCGCAGGTCGAGGACGTGCTGTTCGGCGACCACGGTGCGGCGAGCGGCGCGCAGCCGGGCACGCTCTTCATCGACATGTCGACGATCTCGCCGGTCGCGACGCGCGCGTTCGACGCGCGCCTGCGCGCGAGCGGCTACCGTTTCGTCGACGCGCCTGTGTCCGGCGGGCCGGCGCGCGCGACGAGCGGGACGCTGACCATCATGGTCGGCGCGTCCGACGACGATTTCGCCGTGGCGGAACCCGTGCTCAAAGCGATGGGCACGCCGAATCACGTCGGCGGCATCGGGATGGGCGAGGTGGTCAAGCTCGTCAACCAGATCATCATCTCGAGCACGATGATCGCGAACATCGAGGCTCTGACGTTCGCGGCGAAAGCGGGCGCCGACGTCGACGCCGTGCTCGGCGTCATCGGCACCGCGACCGGTTCGAACTACCTCTTGCAGAACTGGCTGCCGCAGAGCTGGCTCTCGGGCTCGCACAAGCCTGGGTTCGCGCTCGACCTGCTGCGCAAAGACCTCGCCGCGGCGCTCGACTCGGCGCGCGCGATCGGCGTGCCGATGCCGTCGAGCGCGCTGGCGTACCAGATGTACACGGCGACGTCGGGCGAAGGCCACGGGCGCGACGACTACTCGTCGGTCGCGACGTTCTACGAACGTGCCGCCGGCGTCACCGTGCGCAAGAAAACTACGTAGACGCACCCATGCTTTTTGGTGCGATCGATGTCGGAACGAACTCGATCCACCTGATCGTCGTCGAGCTGGATTCCGCGTTCGACACGTCGCGTGTCGTCTACAAGGCGCGCGAGATGGTGCGGCTCGGCAGCGACGACGCGCTCGAACGCGGCGTGCTGTCTCGCAAGGCGATGGAGCGCGGCGTCGACGCGATCGCGAAGTTCAACGACGCGGCGCTGGCGCAGGGCGCGGAGACCGTGCGCGCGGTGGCGACGTCGGCCGTGCGCGAGACCGACAACGGCGCCGAGTTCCGCGACATGGTCGCGGCGCGCACCGGGCTGAAGCTGGAGATCCTCGACGGGCTCGAGGAAGCGCGCCTCATCCACCTCGGCGTTGCGAACGGCTATCCGCTATACGACCGCGTCGCGTGCATCGTGGACATCGGCGGCGGTTCGACCGAGTTCGTCGTCGCCGACGGCGACCGGCCGTATCTGGTCGAGTCCGTCAAGCTCGGGAGCTTGCGGCTCTACGACGCGTTCGTGCGCGGAAAATCCGATCCGCTGCGCGCCGTGCGCAAGCTCGAAGCGCACGTCGCGGAGGTGCTCGCGCCGCTGGCCGAGCGCATCCGGCATTACCGGCTCGACGTCGCCATCGGCACGTCGGGAACGATCATGGGGCTCGCCGCGCTCGACGCCGCGCAGCAAGGGATCGCGGTCAAAGGCGTGCACGGCTACACGCTTTCACGCGCACGGCTCGAGGCGCTGCAGCGGCAGATGTCGCTGATGACGGAGGCCGAGCGGCGGCGGATGCCGGGGATGAACCCGCGCCGCGCCGACATCATCGTCGCGGGCAACGCGGTACTCATCGGCGCGCTCACGATGCTGGGCCGCGACGAGATCGTGGTGTGCGAGCGCGCGCTGCGCGACGGTGTGGTCGTCGACCTCGCGCACCGCGACCGCGAGCTCGCGCAGCGGCTCGGTGACGAGCGCGCGCAGCGGCTCGAATCGGTCGAACGGCTCGCGGCGCGTTACGAGCATCTGGGCGGCCATCAGCGCCAGGTCGCGCGGCTCGCGCTCACCCTGTTCGAACGGCTCGCACCGCTGCACGGGCTCGCGCCGGGCGATCGCGACCTCGTGTGGGCGGCGGCGATGCTCCACGGCATCGGTCGTTTCGTTTCCGACACCGGCCACCACAAGCACGCCGCGTACCTCATCCGCAACACGCCGCTCGAAGGATGGAGCGACGCCGAGCGCGTGTTGGTCGCGCAGATCGCGCGCTACTACCGCAAGGCGATGCCCAAGCCCGCGCACCTCGAGTACGCTGCGCTCGAGCCCGACGACCGGCGCCGGATCGACGTGCTCGCGTCGCTGCTGCGCATCGCGGACGGGCTCGACATCAAGCATCTCGGCGTGGTGACCGACGTCGCCGCGGTCCCCGAAGGCGGGCTCGTGGTGATCCACGCGCAGGCCGACGGCGACGCCTCGGGCGAACTCGACGCGGCGATGGAGAAGGCGGACCTGTTCGAGCGGACGTTCAACGTGCGAGTGATCCTTCGCCAGGCCCAGGACCGCCAAGCGCGCGAGGCGACGCCGACGTGACTGCGGCAAGCGCGGCCAAGAAGAAGATCCTGCTCGTCGACGACGAGGCGGCGATCGTGCACTCGCTGCGCTACAACCTCGAGAAGAACGGTTACGCCGTGACGACGGCAGGCGACGGGCGCACCGCGGTGGCGCTCGCGCAGACCGAGCATCCCGATCTCGTCGTGCTCGACATCATGCTGCCGCTGCTCGACGGCATCGAAGCGTGCAAGGAGATTCGCAAGACGTCGAGCGTGCCGATCATCATGCTCACGGCGAAGGACCAGGAGTTCGACAAGGTGCTCGCGCTGGAGCTCGGCGCGGACGACTACGTCACCAAGCCGTTCTCGCTGGGCGAGATCATGGCGCGCATCAAGGCGCGGCTGCGCCGCGTCGACGTCGACGCGGAGGAGCGCGACGAATCGATCACCGCCGGCGAGATCACGATCGATCCCGCGCGCCAGCGGCTCGTGGTGCGCGGGCGCGAGGTGGCGCTCGCGCCCAAAGAGTTTCGGCTGCTGCACGTGCTGATGGAGAACCGCGGGCGCATCGTCACGCGCCAGATGCTGCTCGAGAAGGTGTGGGGGTACGACTTCGAGGGCGAGCACCAGACGATCAGCGTGCACGCCCGCTGGCTCCGCGAGAAGATCGAGGTGGACCCCAACAACCCGCGCCACATCATCACCGTGCGCAGCCGCGGGTACATGTTCCGCGAATGAAGACCGGAGCGGGCGACGACTGATCTCGCTGCCGCGTCGCTGGGCGCGCTCGCCGGGATCGTCGCGACGTACGCCGCGCTGCGCACCGCCGGGCGCAATCGCGCGTCGGCGCAGTACGACGTTCCCGTGCCGTCCGAACCCGAGCAGGATCGCGCCGCGCGGCTGGTCGGGGCGCTGCCGTTCGCCGCGTTCACCGTCGACGCCGGCGCGCGCGTGCGCGTGTTCAACGCGGCCGCGGCGGCGCTGTTCGCGGTGGACCCGGCGCGCGCGGTCGGGCGCGCGATCATCGAGCTGATCCCCTCCGTCGATTTGGAACGCATGCTGCGAGCCGCGGTCGCCGGCGAGACGAGCACGCGCGACATCGTGCTCTGGAGCGGCGCGCGCGAGCGTTACGTCGGCGTCACCGCGCAGCCCTACGAGGACGGCGCGATCGCGATCGCGGCCGACCGCACCGCGCTGCTCGCCGCGGAACGGATGCGCAGCGACTTCATCGCCAACGTGTCGCACGAACTGCGCACGCCGCTCTCGGCGATGAAGCTCATGCTCGAGACGGTGCACGCCGCCGACGACGACGCGGAGGCGCGCACGCTGTTCCTGCCGCAGGTCGGCGACGAGGTGGAGCGGATGATCCGCCTGGTCGAGGATCTGCTCGAGCTCGCGCGCTCGGAGTCGGGGACGATCCCGATGCGCCGCGAGCGGCTCGATCTGGGTGACGTGGCCGCGGCGACGGTGCACACCTTCGCGCAGCGTGCGGGCGCGTTGGGCATCGTGCTCGGCCTCGATGCCCAAACCGCCGTCGAGGTCGACGCCGATCGCGGCCGGCTCACGCAAGTCGCGGTGAACCTCGTCGACAACGCGCTGCGCCACACGCCGTCCGGCGGCAGCGTCGTCGTCGAGGTCGCGTGTGATGGGCGCGACGCCGTGCTGCGCGTGCGCGACACCGGTGCCGGCATCCCGTTCGCCGACCTGACGCGCGTGTTCGAGCGGTTCTACGTCGTCGACCGCTCGCGCTCGCGTGAGGGCGGCGGCGGCACCGGTTTGGGGCTTGCGATCGCCAAACATCTCGTCGAGGCGCACGGCGGTTCGCTCGTCGCGGAGTCGGAGTACGGCCGCGGCGCGACGTTCACGATGCGCATCCCGGCCGGCACGCCGGGAGCGAAGGTTAAGGCGCCTTAAGATAAGTTTAAACTGTGCTTAGGCCGCGTCTGCGACGATGCGGCGGGGACCTCGCGTTTCGCAGTCGGTTTCATTTCGAAACGCTTCCACGCAAAGGGCACATGAGCACACGAATCAATCGCCGCGCGGCCGCGGCAGTCATCGCGGGGATCGTCGCCTCGGCCGGGGCGGGCATCCTGCCCGCGCTCGCGGCGACGCAGCTGACGGGCGCCGGGTCGACGTTCGTCTACCCGTTCTTCTCGAAGGCGTTCTACACGTACAGCCAGTCGCACAACGACGTCACCGTCAACTATCAGCCGATCGGGAGCGGCGGCGGCATTCAGCAGTTCATCGCCAAGACCGTGGACTTTGGCGCGTCGGATGTGCCGATGAACGGCGACGAGCTCAAGCGCGCCGGCGGCCCGGTGGTTCAGATTCCCGTCGCGCTCGGCGGTGAAGCGATCACCTACAACCTCCCGACGTCGATCCCCGGCGGCCTGCGCCTCACGCGCGAAGCGGTCGCCGAAATCTACCTTGGGAAGATCACGCGGTGGAACGACCCGCTGTTGGAGAAGTTGAACCCGCGCGCATCGCTTCCCAACCTCCCGATCGTCACGGTTCATCGCTCGGACGGTTCGGGAACCACGTACATCTTCAGCGATTTCTTGAGCAGCGTCTCCAAGGATTGGAAAGACAAAGTCGGCACCGGCAAGAGCGTGCAATGGCCCGGCTCCAACACCGTCGGCGGCAAGGGTAACGACGGCGTCGCCGGCCAGGTGCGCCAAACGCAAGGCGCGATCGGGTACGTCGAGTTGGCGTACGCCATCGAAAACAAGATGGCGACCGCGCAGCTCCAGAACAAGTCGGGGAAGTGGCTGTTCTGCACCGAGTCCACCGTCAAGGCGGCGGCTGCGACCAAGGCCAACGTCTCGCCGACCGATTTCTCGATCGTCGACCGCAGCGGGGATAATGCGTATCCGATCGCCGGATACACCTGGGCGTTCGTCTACGAGAATCCCTCCGACAAAGGCCGGGCCAAGCTGGTCAGAGACGTCCTGGGATGGGTAACGGGCGATGACGCTCAGAAACTCGCGGGAAGCCTCAACTACGTTCCTTTGCCCGACGCAATCCAGGAGACGGCGAAGAAGGCCCTCGCACAAGTCAAGGTCTAACAACCCCAGGCTTGCCCGGTACCTCACCGTCGAAGCCCCCCGTACGTCGAATGCGGCGTCGCGGGGGGCTCTCGCAATTCCCCCTCGGTGCATTCGTTCGTTCATGAGTATCGAACTCGACTCGCCCCGAACCGCTGCGCGCGCGGGTCGCATCGCGCCGCGCGGCTTGACGCCGCGCCAAGCAGTTGCCGACCGGGTGTTTCGCGGCGCTCTGCTCGGTGCGACGCTCCTGTTCGTCGCGATCATCGTGGGCCTGTTCTTGGAACTCGTGCGCGGATCGTGGGAATCGATCGTCGCCTTCGGTCCGAGGTTCCTGTCGAGCTCTGAATGGAACCCGGTCGTCAACCACTTCGGCGCCCTGCCGTTCATCTTCGGAACGGTCGTCAGCTCCGCGATTGCGATCGTCGTGGCCGGCATCGTGGGGATCTCGGCAGCGGTTTTCCTGGCCGAGTTCGCGCCCATGCGCGTCGCGCGCCCGATCAGTTTCTTCATCGAATTGCTCGCGGCCGTTCCCAGCGTCGTGTTCGGCCTCTGGGGCCTCTTCGTGCTGGCACCGTTTCTGGGCAGCACGGTCGATCCGTTCCTTCAGCGCTATCTCGGCTTCTTGCCGTTCTTTCAAGGCACCATCTACGGAATCGGCTTGCTGGCGGCGGGGCTGCTGCTCGCACTCATGATCGTGCCGACGGTTGCCGCGATCGCACGCGATCTCATCGTCGCGGTGCCGAACGAACTTCGTGAGGCGTCGATGTCACTCGGTGCGACGCGCTGGGAAACCGCGACCCGCGTGGTCTTGCCCGCGGCGCGTGCCGGAATCATCGGCGCGTGCGTCCTCGCACTGGGGCGTGCGCTCGGCGAGACGATCGCCGTCACGATGGTGATCGGGAACCGGCCGGCCATATCGGCTTCGCTCTTCGCTCCGGCCTATACGCTTTCGAGCGTGATCGCGAACGAGTTCACGGAAGCGACGTCGTCGATTTATCTCAGCGCTCTGCTCGAGCTGGGCTTGATCCTGTTCGTGATCAGCGTCATCGTCAACGGCGCGGCGCGCTTGATGATGTGGTCGATGCTTCGGTCCCAGGGACGGCGGCCGTGATCGCCGGCGTACGCCTCGCCGGGTCGCGGCGCGCCTCCGGGATGGCCGGTGTCGTGTTGACCGGCTTTTGCTCGGCGCTGGCCGCCGGCTTGCTGATCATGCTGCTCGGGTATGTCGCGGTCCAAGGCTGGAGCGCGATCAACCCCGCGTTCATCACGAACCTGCCGCACCCGGTTGGTATTCCGGGCGGCGGCGTCGCGAACGGGATCGTCGGTACGATCATCATCGTCGGCATCGCGGTGCTCATCGCGGTTCCGATAGGCGTGCTCACCGGCTTGTATCTCGCGATCTACGGTCGCGGAATCGCAGCCGAGCTCGTGCGGTTCATGGCCGAGGTTCTCTCCGGGGTACCAAGCATCGCGATCGGACTGTTCGCGTACACCGTGTTCGTGAAGCCGTTCGCGCACTTCTCGGCACTCTCGGCGTCCTTCGCCTTCGCGGTGCTGATGTTGCCGCTCATGATCCGCACCTCGGAAGAGGCGATTCGCGGCGTGCCGACGGCGATTCGCGAGGGTGCCCTCGCGCTCGGCCTCCCGGACTACGGCGGCGTGCTGCACGTCGTGTTGCCGGCCGCGCGGCCGCTGATCGTCACCGGCGTCCTGCTCGCGATCGCGCGCGTCACCGGCGAAACCGCACCGCTGCTGTTCACCGCCTTCGGCAGCCAGTTCTGGGAGTTGAATCCGGGAAATCCGATGGCGGTGCTCGCGCTGCAGATCTTCACGTACGCGATCTCGCCGTACGACGAGTGGCACCGTCAAGCGTGGGGCGGCGCTCTCTTGCTGATTCTCGCCGTGCTCGTGCTCAACATCGGCGCGCGCATGGCGCTCGCCGGCCGTCCGAAAAAGTCCTGATTCGTGCAGCAGACGATCGTCGTTGCCAAGAACGAGTCCCGCCCCACGACCGACGTCGCGCTCAGCGCGCGCGCCGTGAATGCGTGGTATGGCGCGAAGCTCGCGATTCGAGACATCACGCTGGACTTTCGGCGCCACTCGATCACCGCGCTGATGGGACCGTCGGGCTGCGGGAAGACGACGTTCCTGCGGTGCCTCAATCGCCTGCACGAGTCGGCGCTCGGCGCCAAGACGACGGGCGAGGTTCTTCTCGACGGCATGGACATCTACGATCCGGGCGTGAACCCCGTCGTGACGAGACGGCGCATCGGCATGGTCTTCCAGCGGCCGAATCCGTTCCCGACGATGTCGATCCTCGAAAACGTCACGTCGGGCCCGCGCTACACGGGAATGGCGTCGCAGCCGCCCGAGCTCATGGAGATCGCCGAGACGGCGCTCCGCCGTGCGGCCCTGTTCGATGAGGTCAAGGACAAGCTGAACTCGCCGGCCTTATCTCTTTCCGGCGGACAGCAGCAGCGTTTGTGCATCGCCCGCGCGCTTGCAGTGACACCGGAAGTCCTGCTGATGGACGAGCCGACCTCGGCGCTCGATCCGCTCTCGACGCTGAAGATCGAAGAGCTGATGGAGCAGCTTGCGGCCGAGTTCACGGTGGTGATCGTGACGCACAACCTGCAGCAGGCGGCGCGCGTGTCGCACTACGCCGCATTCATGCTCGGAGACGAGAATCGCGTCGGCAGCGTCGTCGAGTACGATGCGACGCAGCAGATCTTCACGCATCCAAAGGACCGGCGCACCGAGGATTACATCACGGGGCGGTTCGGATAATGACATCGCCGGCCGACCTGATCGTCGCGGAGGCGACGGCGCCGAAGATCAAGGTCCGCGTGCAGGATCTGAACGTCTGGTATGGCTCGAACCACGCGATCCGCGACGCGTCTCTCGAAGTGGAAGAGAATCACGTGACGGCGCTGATCGGCCCCTCGGGGTGCGGCAAGTCGACGTTCTTGCGCGCGATCAATAGGCTGCACGACCTCACGCCTTCCGCGCGCGTGACGGGCATCGTGGAAGTCGACGGCGTCAACGTGTACTCGCGTAACGTCGATCCGATCGTGATGCGGCGCCGTGTGGGCATGGTGTTCCAGCGCCCGAACCCGTTTCCGATGTCGATCTTCGATAACGTCGCGTACGGGCTCCGGGTGAACGGCGAACGGGACTCGTCGCGCATCGCGGAGGTCGTCGAGGACAGCCTCCGCCGCGCCGCGCTCTGGGACGAGGTGCAAGACCGTCTCTCTGAGTCAGGGATCGCACTTTCGGGCGGACAGCAGCAGCGGTTGTGCGTCGCGCGCGTCTTGGCGCTGCGGCCCGATGTGATCTTGATGGACGAGCCGGCCTCGGCGCTCGATCCGATCGCGACCGTGAAAATCGAGGAGCTCATCGCCCAACTGCGGCGCGATTACACGGTCGTCATCGTGACGCACTCGATGGCGCAGGCGGGGCGCGTGTCGGACCGGACCGCGTTTTTCTTGAACGGATCGATCGTCGAGGTGGGACCCACCGGGCAGATCTTCACGCGACCGAAGGACCGCCGCACCGAGGACTACATCACCGGCCGCTTCGGCTGAGGAAAGCCCCGGCGCAGGCGGCGTCCTTATGTTTTCCGGCCGGCCGGCCGACAATACTTGGACCATGAACGTGTTTGCCGTGCGGCGGATCGCCGCGGTCGAATCGACGTCGTCTCTGCGCCACCGAATCGGACGGAATTTCCGCCGCGCGGCCGAGCTACTCGCTGCGTTGAACGCGAGCGTCGATGATGGACGCGCACGGCGAGACCGTGCGAACCAGGGGAACGACACCGTCGATCGTGCGTTCTGGATCTATCTGCGCTAGCCGCGCTCGGGTCTGATCCGGCGGGCGTTTGAAGGGATCGTTAAGATCGCCCAGCGACGTGCTCGTCATGGCAGCCGTGCTCCATCGGGTTTCTTCGGTTCAGCCACCATAGGTACAGGCCGAGGGCGCCGAACGCGATGTTCAGATAGAACGTGTAGTTGAACGAGAACATCGTGAGGTCGTGGCGGATGTTTGGATTCGGCTTCGGGACGAGGTGTAAGGCCGAGAACGCGCCGTCCATGACGATCGCGGCGAGCACCATCGTCGTGAAGAACACGGCGAAGATGTAGAGCATCATGCGGACACCGTAATACTTGCGGTAGACATCGAGCAGCGGCAGCACGATGAGATCGGCGTAGAGAAACGCGAGCACCCCGCCGAAGGAGATTCCGCTCGCCCACAGCACCGCGGCGAGCGGGACGTTGCCGATCGAGCACACGAACGAGAGGACCGCGATGATCGGCCCGACGACCGCGTTCCCGACGAGCTGCACGCCGGGCGCCGCATCGTTGAGGAACAGGACCTTCCACGCGCCGTCGGGCACGAACGCCGCGAGCGCGCCCGCGATGAGGAATCCGCCCAGCAGATCCTTCCAGAGCATCGAGAAATCCATCGCGAAGTTCTGCGCGATCGCCACGCGTGTCGCGGGATTGCGCAGTTGCGCCACGAGCGGGCCGCTTTCAGTCTCCGCCGAGCCGTGCTCGTGACCGCCGGTTTCGTCAACGTGACTGCGTGCCTCGGCGACAAGCTCTTTCGGATACGTGATCTTCACGAGCACCGTCATGATCGCGATGAGCACGAGGCCCCCGATCCACTCCGCGGCCGTAAATTGCCAGCCCATCAGCAGCCACAGGATGATGCCGAGCTCGAGCACGAGGTTCGTGGAAGAGAACAGGAACGCGAGCGACGGAACGAGCGCGGCGCCTTTCTTGAAGAGCGTCTTGCTCATCGCCGCGGCCGCGTACGAGCACGACGAGCTGGCGGCACCGAAGCCGGTTGCGAGCGCGATCTCGCGGATGCCGTCGCGTCCGAGCACGCGCTGCATGCGCTCCTTGGACACGAGCGCTTGCACCGCGCCCGAGAGCGCGAAGCCGAGGATCAGGCTCCAGCCGACCTGCCACGCCATGCCGGCGGCAAGCATGAGCGCTTCGCCGATTTTCCCGAGCAGCATCAGGCCGTTACCAGGGCGTAGATGCCGACGAGCGCGACAAAGACGCCGCTAGCCACCTCGCCGTAGCGCTCGAGCGGACCCAGCGAGATGCGCTGCAACCCCGCGATGCCGGCGACGGAGGCCGAAACGTACGTCAGGATGGTCGCCGCTGCGAAGACCGCCGCCATCGTCGCGAGCAGCGGAACACCGTATGTCGAGGCTGCGAAGAACGCCGGGATGCCTTCGACCATCGGCGACGATCCGAGAATCAGCAGCAGCGCGGTTCGCCCCGCGACGGCATGCTCGTGGACGTGGAGCGCCGCAGTGCCATCCTCGGCGGCATGCCAGTCTGCCGCAGCGTGCTCGTGCCAGTGTACGTGCCGGACGCCGTCGTCGTGGCGATGGTCGTGCGCGTGCGCGAGATCGTGCGTATGCGTGTGTCCGTTGTGCGCGTGCAACTCCCGCCATCCCGCGAAGGCGATCCACACACCGAACCCGAGCAGCGCGAGTGCGGCCGCGACGCTGACGAGGTGCGCGTACCGGACCGCCAGCGATGCGCCGACTGCCCACAGCACGATCCCGAGCAGCAGCGTCGTCGTGACATGCCCGAACCCCGCGATCGCGGCAGCACGCGCCGTGCGTGATACCGACCATCCCTGTTGACGGCCCAGTACGACGATCGGCGCCCAGTGGTCGGGCACCAGCGTGTGAAGGACGCCGACGGCGGCGACCGTCGTGATGAGGAGCGGACCTGTCATTTCTGGGCGTGCGTTGCCAGCCGGCGCATTATTTCATGTCCATCTGCGGCGTCTCCGCCATGTTCATGCCGCCGACGCTTTTTGTCGCCTTCCACGCCGCGTTCACGGACTTCGGCAAGGCATCCATGTGCTTGAGGAACATCGCGACCTGCCAAATCTGTGTGTCCTTGAGCGAGTGCTGGAACGCCGGCATCGCCGAGAATCGGATGCCGTGGTGGATCTTCCAGTACGTCGCACCTTCCGGGTCGTCTTCGGCGCCGTCCTTGGCGAATTGCGGTGACGGCACGTAAAAGCCGGCCGCGATGTTCGACCGCTTCCCGTCCGCTGCGCCGTGACACATGATGCAATTCTGCTGATACGTCTTCAAACCGGCGGCGAGGTTCGCGTCGTCCACGGGAATCGGGCTCTTCACGTTGCCCATTTGGCGCTCGGACGCGGCATGCAGTGCCCTCATCGCGAGGTTTGCCTCGATAGAGGACGGTGCCGAGTCGGCCGCAATCGGCGCATATCCCATGTACACCATCGTGAGCACGATTCCCAAGACGATGCCCAACACCGCCGCGATGCCGATGACCGCTCCGCGAACATGGTGGACGATCATTTCGTCATGCCGTTCATCACGGTTGCGGTTGGGCGCAACCGGAGAAAGACCTGGAACGACGTGGGCGTTCCCGAGCCGTAGTACGGATCGAGCCCGGTGGACTTGGGAGCGAGCGTGATCTGCGCGCCGAGCCCGACGCGCGTCCCGTTCACCTGATGGTTGAGATCACGGACATATCCGAACGAGTACGATCCGACGTCGAACAGCGTGCCGGCAACGAACGCGCTCGGCAGCACCAGTTCGTGCCCGGACTTCTGTACGCGCTCGAAGCGCGCATAGTAGGCGTTTCCGCCCCGCCGGTAGTCGGTCTCGAGCAGGTACGCGTTGCTCGTCGGGGAGCCGTCCGTCAGCCGGTTCTGACCCCACACGGCGCCGGCGTACCAGTTCGACTCGTAGCCCAGCGGCTTGTTGTAGAGAACCGATGCGGTCGTGCGATGCTGATCCACGTTGGGATCGAAGGACTCGGGCGCTTTGAGGTAGCCGTTGGAGATTTGCAGAGCGACGTTCGCATTTGGATTCCACGACAGCCGGCCGCTGTACGAGTCGAGGTGCGGGCGATCGAAGTTGTAGCGAAATTCGTTGGGCTCCGCGCCGGTGAACGCCGAGCCTTCGACCTTGACGTGGCCGAAGTCATAGCCGGCCGTCGCCACGCCGAACGTGACGTGCGTTGCGTCCTGCCAGTGATGGCCGATCGGTGCATCGGCCATGTCGTACGCGATCGGCCGGTGCATGTACGTCGGCGGTCCGAGCGCCGGCTCTCCGGGATAGCCGAGGTACACGTACGCCGACGATCGCGCGCCGGTCCTCACGCTGTATGACGCCGACAACTCGGAGAAGAGGTCGTGCGGATGTTGCCGATCGTGCAGCGGTGCGCCGTAGGCCGTCTCGCCGGTTTGATACAGCAGCGGATACCCGATGCGGTTCTCCGTCAGCGGATCGAGCGAGATCATGGCGTGGTAGCCGAGCTGCGCGTTCGAACCCACATTCTTCGAGCCCATGATCATGAACCAATTCGGGGCGTCCACGCGACGTGAACCACGTGCTGAACCGGTTTCTACGTAGCGCGGGAACGCTGCGTAGTGCGTCATGACCATCGAGGTGGGCGTCACATGCATTGCGCCGTATTCAGACGCGGACTCCGGCTGCCACGACGTTCCGCTTCCTTCGCGCTCCATCGGCACCACGAGATCCGTTGCGCCCTTCATGGTCATACCGGACATCTGCATGCTCTGTCCGCCCTGCATGTTCATCCCCGGTGCCATGGATGCGCTCGGCGTGGGTGACGCCGGTGGTGACGGACTCGGCGCCGTCGTCATGCCGGGCATCGGCGCCATGGTCGGCGCCGGCGTAGCCTTTGCGGGGGCCGGCGTCGGAGTGGTCTTCTTCGCCGGGGCCGGTGTGCTCATCGGCATCCCCGGCATGGGCGCCATCGTTGGCTGCGCGGCGAGCACCGGCAATACGGTCAGGACGGTCAAGAGAGCGGCGATGCTGAAGCGGGCGACGAGCAAGCGAACCTCGGCGGGGACGGGTGGCATACTACGTGCCGTAGTACGCTGTACCCCAAATGCAAGTGTGCATCCTGCGGTTTCGCCCGGTTCGCCTAGCAATGATGAGACAGTAGATACGGCAGGTCGTGGCGGAAGGCGGCATGACTGAGCGGCAGCGCCACGGCCAATGCAAGAACGGTGATCGGCGCGAACCACATGAACCAGCGGTCTGCCGGTCTGCGAGCGGCGGCCTCGAGGCCTAGCCGCACCTCCGCGCACACGTCCGCACCGTTCGAGACGCGAGTAACGAGGGAGAGATAGCGCTCTTCGCGTCCCTTCGCTGCGGTGACGTTCGCTGCGCGTTCCCGGCCGGCATGAAGACGTCGCTCGATCGGCTCGAAGCCCGGGATGAGCAAGGCCGCGAACGCGAGATGCCACAGCACCCCCGCGGTCGCGTCGTGACGTTGCACGTGCGCGATCTCATGGCGCGCGACGAGCTCGAGATCGATGTCGTCGAGCGGCTCCGTAAATCCACGCGAGAACAGGATCGTTCGCCCGAAAACAGTTGATGCAATCGGCGCGGCCACATCAAGATACAGCACGGTCGGCGATGCGATCCCGAGTTCCGCGCGCGCCCGTTCGATCGCATCGTGCAGTCGCGCAGGGAGGGGCTCAGCGAGCAGCTTCAGGCGCGCAAAGCGAAGGCGCGCAACGACGATGTTCGCGATGACCACGACGGCCGAGACGAGGGCCAGCGCACCGACGAACCAGCCCAAACGCTCGTGAATCCAGAGCGTGCTGTGATACAGCGGGTCGACGCCGGCGAGCCAGCATCCGCGATCCGCCCACCACGAAAGCGGGATGAGAAAAACGATCGGCCAGAGTGCGCGGACGAACCGCACGCTGCTATCGCTTTTTGCGCGAACGGACGTTGAGAAGCCGGCGCAGTTCTTCGAGCGCCGACGGATCCTGCGCCACGGCGTCGACGAACCCGTGAACGGCCGCGGGCCCGTGCGCGGAGATCAGCCCGCGCAGCGTCTGCGCGACGACCGACGACACGACGCCCTCGCGGCTCAGCGCTGCCCGATAGCGCATGTCCAAATGCGACCCGCCCTCGTTGCCCTTCGCAACGAGGCCCTTCTTGAGCATGCGGCTGAGTTCGGTGAAGACGGTTGTGTACGCGAGATCCTCGCGTACGGAAAGGCCGCGATGCAATTCGGACACCGACTGCGGGCCATGGGCCCACAGGTACTCGAGGATAGACACTTGCCGGGTGCCCAGCGCCTTACCGAGGTCGGCCTTCTTGCGCGGGCTCATGTCGAACGAGCGGAGAGCAACATACTACAGCCCCTCGTACGCTGTGAAGCGATGAGGGTCCTCGACGTGGCATCTTTTGGCTTCGGCCGCCCATAATATGACGCAGGCCCGCGAGTTCACAAGTTCGGACGGCGGAACGGGGAACGGGGAACCGTACCGTGGGAGCGGAAGCCACTGTGGCTAGGCGCGACGGGTGATTCGCTTATCGCCACTCACCGGAGGTAGCCACCCATGCTCACGTTGCTTCTCATCGCGTTGGCCCTTGCTGTAGACACCGTCCCGCCTTTCGCCATCTAGTAAGCCGCAGGCGCGCACTGCGCGTTAGGCTACAAGCGAATTGTCGCGTCGATCAACATGGCTGCGACGTACGTGTTCACGCCGTTTTGCAACTCGGCAATCGTTCCCGAAGCGCTGACCTCGCCGGCACGGAGTACGACCGCCTTGCTGCAAAGTGCAGCGGCGTCGGCGAACGACGTCGTCGCGATGACGACCGCGCAGCCTGTGCGTTGAGCGTACGACGCAACGAGTGCCCGAAGCGCCGGCCGCGCATCCGCGTCGAGGTTCGCGAACGGTTCGTCCAAGAACAAACCTTGCGGCTCGAGCACAAGAGCGCGTGCCAGTGCAAGGCGCTGCCGCTGCCCGGTTGACAACGTTCGCGCATCCGCGTCAGCGGCGTCCGCCAGCCCCACGTCCTCGAGTGCGACCCGCGCGCGGCGGTCACGCTCTACCGGACTTGCGTCGAGCTTCTTCGGGATCGCGATCGACACGTTCCATAGTGTCGTGCCGCGCAACATCGCCGGCCGAGCGAATACCGCGGCGCACCGTAGAGGGCGTTCAATGTTGCCGGCGGCCGGGATGAGGCCTTGAAGCGCCAGCAGCAACGTCGTCTTCCCAGCACCGTTCGGCCCGAGCACCGCAGTGCCGGCGTGATCGGCATGAAACGCCGCGACGTCTAGCGTGAATCGACCGCGCCGCGCAAGCAGCGCGCGTGCGATTACGTCCATCGGCGCTGCAGCGTCAGCGCGACACCCGTCGCCAGCGCAACGATGCCGAGGAGCACGGCGACGTAGGAAAATGCCTCTCCGAACTCACCTTTGCCGACGGCAAGCATGGTCGCGGTCGTGAGCACGCGTGTTTGGCCCTGGATGTTGCCGCCCGTCATCTGCGCCGCGCCCACCTCGGCGATCGCGCGGCCAAACCCGGCGAGCATCGCTGCAGCAAGGCCCGGCGCGACCTCGCGCGCGAGCAGACGCAGCGTGCGCCGCCGCGCGATGCCAAGGCCCCCGAGCTGCATCGACAGCGTGGTGTCGTTGCCGCGCAGCGCGACGACGGCGAGTGTCCCGACGAGCGGTACCACGATGACGATTTGCGCCAACGCCATCGCGTACGGTGTGTAGAGCAGGTCCAACCATCCGAATGGGCCGCTGCGCCAGAATGCGAACGCGACCGCGAGGCCCACGGCGACCGGCGGAAGGCCAAGACCGACCGTGAAGATCGCGAGAAGCCCTCCACGAAGCGGGGAACGACCGTACACGATCCATAGCGCGCCGGGAATCGCAACGAGCGCTGCGATCAACGTGGCAAACGCGGAAACGGCGACCGAGAGCGCCGCGATTTCGCCCACTATGGGCCTTTGCCGGCGTCCGGCGCGAACAGCGGCCGCCCGAACCGTTCGCGTCCATAGGTCGCGATGATCCGCTGGCCCTCGGACGATGTCAGAAATCGCGCGAAGGCCGTTGCACCCGGCTCGTTCGAGACGCGCCCCTCGATCGGTTTCACAACGATCACGTGGTAGACGTTCCGCAGATCCTTCACGTCCTCGACCAGCGGCGACAGCACAAGCGTCGCTCGCTGCGAAAGAAACGTCCCGTCGTCGGTCAGCGTGTACCCCGCCTTCTGGGAGGCGATGTGGAGCGTGTCGGCCATGCCGCTGCCCGTCTTGACGTACCAGGCACGCTCCGGATTGACGCCCGCTGCCTTCCAGAGGGCCAACTCCTTGATGTTCGTGCCCGAGTCGTCGCCGCGAGAGACGAAGGTCGCGTGCGCTGCTGCGATCGCCGCAAACGCGATCTGCGCCGACATCGTGCCCTTCACGTGCGCGGGGTCGGTCGACGGTCCGACGATGATGAAGGCGTTGTGCATAACGAGCGCCCGCGAAATGCCGCGCCCCTTCGTCATGTAGGCCTCTTCGGCGGGCGGCGCGTGAACGAGCAGCACGTCGGCGTCGCCGCGTTCACCCATTGCGAGCGCCGCTCCGGTTCCGACGGCGATCGTCTTTACCGCGTAGCCGGAAGACTTCTCGAACGCGGGAACGAGCACGTCGAGTAGGCCGGTATCCTGCGTGCTGGTCGTCGTTGCCAACACGACGGATGGAGCCGCAGTCGTCGAAAGCGGCACGAGTGTGAACGCAACGGCGAACGGGAAGGCAACGGCGGCGGCGCGGAAAACTCGACGGAACATGGACTGTCGATTGGCAATGCGCCCGGGATTGTCCCGCGCCGACTCTCTAGCGCTGCAAGTGTTGCAGCGTAAACAACGCCGCGAGGGCGACGAGCACGGCGCCTGCCGTGCGTTCGGCGTTTTTGCGGAACGTCTCGCCGAGAATCTCGCCGAAGCGCAGGCCGACGAGCGTGAAGACGATCGTCGTCACCGCAACGATGGCGATGAGCGGTACCAGCGCCACGTCCAGTGCCGGTAGCGAGAAGCCGACGCCGAGCGAGTGAGGCTTATTGACGCCGACGCCGGCGCCGATGACGGCCCCGACGCCTGCATCAGGATCTCTGCGTCCGCAAACGAAGCTCCAACGCGCCAGCGCAGATTCCATGGAATGCCAAGGACGCCGATGCCGGTGGAGAGCGCTAGCACGTCCAGGCCTACCGCGAGCGCGATGCCGCCCGTGCGGATTGCCGTTGAACCGGCGATGGGAATCACGATCGCCGAAAGCACCGCAAGCGCGCTCATTCGGCTCGTGTACCCCGTTCAGGTCTTCACGCACCCCAAAGAAGATCGAACCGTCGGCCACAGACGGGCTAGATTAATTGCCCCACTCGACAGAGGGCAGGGCCAATCGGGGGAAGTGTACGACGTTCATACTACCCCGTCCGAGTCGGGCGTGAAGCAGACCACGCGGTAGTTCCCGGCCGCTACCGTTTCGAGATAGAAGCCGGCCTCGCGAACCAATGCGAGGTCGCGGTGGAAGGAGCGCAGCGAGACGCCGAATCGTCGACGGTAATTCGCGATGGTCACCGATTCGCGGCGGGCGAAGAGCGCGGTGAGCCATATGACGCGGACGAGACGGAAGGCAACGCCGTCTCGCTCGGTGTGGGGAAACCGTCCGCCACGGCGTACCCGGGTTTTCGACGCGAGCGCGTCGAATCGAGCGTTTGTCATTCGGTGGCTTAACTCCATCGGGTGACGGACTCGGTCGGTGTTAGAGCACCGGCCGAGTCGCTATATTGTGTGCGCGTGCGCGCGTAGCTAGATTATAGCATCCGCGAATGCGGCGAGCAAGCGACGTGATAATCATATTCGCCAGAGCGTTGCGGTCACTGGGCGCGCATCGCAGCCGCAACGGCGACACTGCACACTAGACGTCGGCAAGCGCGTCACGGGGGGCGCCTGACGCTCCAATTCGGCCAAAAATGACCGGGCTACACTAACCTGCGAAGGCGCAACGATAGGACACGCCGCATTGTCCTAGGCTAAGAATGGACAGCATGGTGCCTCGCCCTCGGACGGCGATCGGGGTTGGGAGTTACTCGTTGCGGGACGCAGCGATGCTGCTGCATATCCCGTACGGAAAGCTACGGCGGTGGGCTGCCGGCTATTGGTACTCGGCCGCAGACGAGGAGCGATTCTCCCAGCCGGTCGTCCCGGGCGACGTCGATGAGCTCGAAGAGCGCGTGCTCTCATTCTATGAGCTTATGGAGCTCTTCGTGATCGGATTCTTCCGTCGCGAGGGCGTTTCGATGCACGTGGTCCGGGCGGCTCGGGCGCATGCCCGAGATTTGTTTGGCACAGAATATCCGTTCGCAACCGAACGTCTCAACACTGACGGACGGGGAATCTTCGGCGACCTCCCAGTCGACGACATTTCCGCGAAGCGGTTAAAGCTGGAGCTTTCAAGAGGGCAGGTCGCCTTCAGGGAATTTGTCGAGCCCTTCTTCCGAAAGAATGTCGACTATGAAAACGGCTTTGCGTCGACGTACTGGCCCATGGGGCGTGAAAGGCCCGTCCTACTCGATGCTCGTCGCGCCTTCGGAAGGCCCATCGTTGTGAGGACCGGCACGCCTACGTTCGCATTATACGGCATGCACAAGGGCGGTGAAAATCACGATCGTATTGCCGCGTGGTATGAGGTCACACGCGACGAGCTCGACGCGGCGATCGAGTACGAGGATAGCCTCCGCGAAGCGGCGTGACGTTTTTCTTCGATAATACGTTCCCGCCGCAGCTCGTCACGATCCTGAAGGCACTGAAGGTCGACGCGCGTCATCTTCAGGAAGACTTCGCGGCGGACACGCCCGACGTTGACTGGCTACCCGAAGTCGGAAAACGGGGATGGATCGTCGTCACCGGTGACCGCCGGATTTCAAAGAAGCCACCCGAACGCAAAGCGCTCGAGGAGGCCAACGTGATCGCCGTCTTCATGGCAAAAGGCTTCACCAGCAAGCCGATTTTCGATCTCGTCGCGTCCTTCATTAAGTGGTGGCCCGACATCGAACGTGCGGTTGCTCACGTCAAACCCGGAACGTCACTCGAGGTCAGCGTCAATGGAAAGGTCGACATACTGACCTGACCCTGCGCCTTTAATCGGCTTACTCGATGAATGCGCTACGCACGACCGCGTACGTTCCGCTACCGCCGGCGGTGTTTTGTCCCGAAATTGGTTTCTGAACGGTGCCTAGGACTCGAATGCGCTGGTGCTGTTCGAGATTGCGCGAAGGCCCCAGTACAACAACGAAATTTCCATTGTCGCTATTAAGGTTGATGACGCCCTCCTCGCTTGCTGCGGGGCCGACGACGCCGTGAAGGTCAACCTTCTTTCCGATGAACTTGAATGGCGCACCAGCGAGGCGATCGACTGAGATCGACTCGTCGCATTGCGATATAAATTTCCGTTTGTCGTCTTGACGGGATGCGAGCGCGGTCGCGGGAATTGCGATGATGCCGGCCACTGCGGCGACAAACCTGGCGCGGCTGAAATGGTGGTGCACCCCTGGTACTCCTTCGCTAGAAAGCTGCGCCGCGTTCAAGCTGCGGTAATCGGCCAGATTGTTCGGCCGCACCGCATGCTTCCCTTGCCCCCGCGCCGGCCTTATCCCGAGCTTGAGCTGTGGAAGCCGAAGCCCGTGGCAAGTGCGCTGGGCGCGGGGAATTGGGGCTTCCGGGAAACCACCTTGACGCTTTGTCAGGACAACGTACTGGCGCACCGGCGCCCACGGCAGGCGGCGGTTGCTAGTATCGGCCCCTGCACCAGGTCAAACACCGTGACCCGAGGTGCGCCAAGTATATCATCTTGACAGGTGTCAGGACGATATACTTGGCTCAGTGCAGGTAGGGGCTGCTCGGTGAGCCAAGCGCCTTTGCTATGCGCGCCCTCCTCGTCGGATTTTTCCTAGAGTCCAAGGGGCTCATCATGGGCGCAATCGGTTCGGTGCTAGGAACAATCGTGTGGAGCGCGCTCCCGGATGCATGGCATAAGTCTGTCGTCAGCGCGGCGGCTTCCGCCGCTCACGGTGTACCCGGCTTTTCAATAACACCGGCGTCGCTACCGGGCTATGTGTTGGGCATTGTTTCGCTTGTCTTGATATTCGTTCTAGTGTTGCGCTACCGCACTTACGAGAGGACGCACCACCTAAATGCGTCCTTGTCCACGTCGCCGCCCCCCACGTATCCCAGCAGCGGCCTTGAGTTCGAGCGCGACGAGTTGAAAAAGCAAGTAGCTGCACTGGAGCAAGAGCTTGAAGTTGCCAAACTCGCGGCGCTGCGGATGCCCGTAGCGGCGGCAAAGGCGACCCCGGAGCCAAAGTTAATCGTGAGCATAAAGCGCGTCGCGGTTGACACTCGCGGCGGCGGCTTCACGGTGTTGGTCGTCGCTATCGTGTCAAGCGAAGTCAGTGCGGTAACCGCCCACAATTGGGATGTCTCCGTGACCGCTTTTAAGAAGCGATATGTGGGGGAACCCATCCATGTGGCTGCTGGGGACTCGTTGCGCGAGGGGCGCATTCAGCATGGTGACTTTGACATTCTAAAGCCGTTTGAACGGCACGCCGCTACAACGTCTCTCCCCGCCATAACTTTAACGCCCGTTGTTCCGGGCGCGCTTCTCCAGGGTTTCTACTTAGTAAGCTTCCAAAACCTAGGAGCGCCCTCTGCAACATTGCTTCAGACGCTGCTGCTAAGCTATACTGACCACAATAGGCTGCGAGTCGATGTTCCAATCACGTCCGAGACCGAAGTTGAATTTGGTGCGACCATAGCGACAGGACCACCATGGTGAACGATGACAAAACGCCACTAGAGAAGTTCGAGTCCTTCGTCTCGGAGATTCTCACCGTGACGAAAGACGACATACGCAAGGCCGAAGAAGCCGCGAAAGAGATTGGCCGGGACGCGCTTGGCCCGCCGCCTGTCGGGGCGCCGGCGATCGATCCCGAGGCCGCCGAGTAGCCTACGCGGTGTAGTCGGGCAGCGAGTTCTCGGGACGCTCGTTGCGGCGCACGACGGACCGCGCAGCGCGACCGGGACGTAGCCGCCACAGTTTGTGCGTCTCGGTTAGCTCCGCATACGTCACGCGGCGCCCTTCGACACCCTTCAACGCTTCTTCCAGGCGCGCTCCGTCCGGTAGCTCACGGTTGTTGAACCGGAACACCGATTCGTCCAAGTAGGCATTGAGGTGGAAGGCGCGCGGCGCGATATACGTTCCGTGCAGCGTCCGCTTCACGCACGACCAAAAGTTCTCAATCGTGTTCGTGTGCACGCGGCCCTCGGCAAAGCGCAGCGAGTGGTCGATGAAACGGTGGATATACTCGCCATCGGCCTGCCAGTACGAGCGCAGCGCGTCGGTGTAGAGCACCGAACCCGGCAGCACGTTTGAGCGCAGCACGGGCATGAGCGAGGACGCCTTGTGGTTCGGCACGACGACCGCGCGAACGCGGTTGCGCGGGCGTCCTGGCTGCTTGCGCTCCACTATACCGAACACCGTCGCCTTCCCGGCAAACGGGCCGCCTTTGAGCGTATGGTGGCCGCTAGCGGGGTTGAACCCGGTCGCGCGCGTCTTGCCGCCCACGAACGTCTCGTCGGCTTCCACCTCCGCCCGAGAGCGGGCTCAGCGAGCGTTCCCGCATTGCGAGCCGGATGCGGTGCAGCATGAACCACGCCGTTTTCTGCGTCACGCCGACCGCGCGGCCGAGCTCGTGCGAGGAGATACCGTTCCGGTCGCCCGCGAGCATCCACATGGCCGGAACCCACTTGTCGAAGCCAATCGGTGAGTCCTCAAAGATCGTGCCGACCTTAACGCTGCTCTGCTTCTTGCAGTCCCGGCATTGGATCATCCGGCGGGTGGCGATGGTGCCGACGTTGGCCGATCCGCAGCCGTTACGCGGGCAGGCGAGGCCGTTGGGGAAGCGCAGCTTGACCATGAAGGCGTGCGCTCGATCCTGGTCCGCGAAGTAGACGACGGCTTCGTTCAGCGTCGTCGGTGTCGATGCGGTACGCGGTTTAGCGGCTGGCATGTACCTATCTTACCGTACAGCCTTAGCAAAGTCAATGAGCCAAGTATATCAGCTTGACAGGTGTCAAGGTGATATACTTGACGCCCCAGCGCTTTAAGCGAGGCAGGCAAGGGGGTTCGCAGAGCCAAGGGTCGCGGGCATGGGTATCGCACACCGCTCCCACGCCCGTGGCCGCTTCGGGATCGGCGCGGTGATCGCCGGTGCCATCGCCGCCCTGGATGCGTTCGGGCGTGAGACTTTGTTTTCGCAAATGGGCGTCGCGATCAAGGCAGGCGGTCCGGCGGCAAAGGCGCTTGCAGTGGTAGACAGCGTGCCCGCGCTCGTCTATGCGGTCATAGCGATTCTACTCGGCCTCGTATGGTGTTTCTATCCCTCGCTAACGAAATTCGAAATTTACACCGAGCCTTCGGCCGATGAGGGCACCGCATCAGAGCGCGAGAGGAAGCAGCCAGCTCTGTTTGCCTACATACGATATATCGGCAAGGGGAGAGCAAAGAACGATGATACGCCGCTATTTCTCGCCCAAATCGAGATTCGCAATGATGGGTTCCCAAGCGTAGTCAAGGACTTCTGCCCTGCGGTGACTCTCAATGGTCGTGAATTCTTCGGGCACCTCGCAGAAACGGCGGATACCGTTAGACTGACAATGCCGAATGGCATCGTCAAGGTCTTTCACGAAAAGGACGCGCTCTACAATGTAACCAAAACCCCGATTGAGCCCGGAGACGTGCGGGCTGGGCACCTTCACTTCTATTTTGACAAGGCGATAGGCGATGTCGACAAACACCTTGTGAAGATATACTTCAGAGACTATCGCAACACGACGTTTTCAACAGAGCCGATAGACGCCGAAGACACGGTGTCAGCGCAGTCACTGCCGCATCCAGCGGGAATGTTCAGCCGCGAACAATATCTGCCCGCCGAAGACATTACTAAGGACAAAGGTGGCGGCTTAGATGGATGAAAAACGCGACCCCGATACCGCGATGGAACGATTCGAGGACTTCGCGCGCAAGGTGTTCTCCAAGACGAAAGACGACTTGAAGAAGGCCGAAGAGCGCGCCGAGGAAATCGTTGACGCATGAACGCGGTCGGCAAAAACGTCCCCATCGGTGGACCGGCCGCCGGTAAGACGACGGTGTTCGGCATGGTGCAGCGCGGCGCAGGCAAAGGCAAGTCGCGCGCTCGCGCGTTCGCGCGGCGCGCGTTGCTCGCGCAAGAGCCGATCACCGGCAAGAGCGACCGCATCTAGTCCTCGTCGTCGGCGAGCGCGGGGCCGTGCGCGGGTGGCGGGCCTAGCGCCTCGTCCACGATTTCTTCGGCGCGCTCCTCGGCTTTTTGCACGTCCTTTTTCCCGGCCGACACGATGCGGCCAAGTAGGTTCTCGAACCGCTCCATCGCGGTTTCCGGATCGTGCTGCTCGTCGTCTTTCATGGCGTCTTTTCCAGGAGCTTCGGCAGTTCCGCAATACGGGCGTCTATTTCCAGAATAGCACTCATCGCCGGTAGCTTTCGACGGCGCGGCGGCCATCCGATTAGCTTCAAGAGTTCGTCTAGCTTACGATCGCGAACCTGTATCGCGGCGTAGTCGGCAACCAATCGACGAATGACTTCGACAATATCGCCTTCGACAAACTGACTCCGAATATTCGTTTCGTATGCTTTGAATTCACCGCCCAAGTCGGGCTCTCGCCGTTCGGCCTCGAACTTTAGCGTATGGTATTCCCCGAACACGTTTGCAATTTGTAAGAGTACGTCAGCGGTGCGTTGTCTTAAGGCCTCCCGGCGGGCCTCGCGATTCTCTTTGGCCAGCCGGAGGATTTCATTTTGATTTGCTTCTGCTTGTAGCACGTTGCCATCGCTCGGCCTTCGCGCGCTATTGCCGCCGTGCGCGCTGAGATAACCCACGATCCGCCAAATGTCAGAGGGTCGCTGCGGGCCTTCGGTGATTATGGCTTCGACCTCCGAGTCGACGACCACGCCTCGGCGCGCCATGCTCGTACCGAAGCCGCCTTGCAAGCCGAACGCTACCTTTACCTGTTCGGCATAGTCCTCATGGTACATCGAAAGCGTCTTTCGGTCGTAGGTCTTTCCAGCGAGAAGCGTGTCTACGGGTACCGAAATGAATGGGAACGCGCGGAGTCGTGGATCGCGCTCGCGCTCCTCCCTCTCGCGCCGTATTGGATGACCGTTGTCGCGGACTTTCATAAATCGTGCGAGCATCGCGCCGAGGGCTGCGCGCTTTTGCTCGGTCGGGCTCGGTTCGTCGTCGGCATAAGTATGGCCGCCCTCATAGACGTAGACCGCGCCGCCTGCGAGGGCGCGGAGATACGCCGCGATTTGCCTAATGAAAGAAACCCTCATTGGCATCCCACCCTGTAGTATAGCCGCGTTCATCTGCTCGTTGCCGCCGCCGCGTTTTGGCAGCAGTTTCGCCAGCATGTCTTTGACCGGCTTCGCATATTGAGCCTGGTACAACGCTCCGGTCTTAATGAAGTGGGTGATATGATGCGTCCGGTCGCGGTCTAGCAGAAACGATGCGCGCTCGCGCTGTTCTGGATCGGGAGAGCGTAGGTCTTGATATAGTGAATAAAAGGGGTCGGTGACTTCTTGAACATTGGCAAATAATTGGACATTAGACGCCACCGAGAGTGCTTCAGCCTCGACGCTATCCGGCTCGACTCTGCTGCGGTCGTCGGATGGCTGCAATGTGGAGCGCAGGCCGTCGATAACCTCTTGATTATGGCGACGGGTTTCTTCCAGCATTTCCCGCCCATGCTGTCGCGTTTCGGCGTGAAGTCGTTCATGCTTATTCGTTTCGTCGTGTCCCCGCTTCACTTCTGCGATTACGCCAAACACAAGTAGGGCGAATACGGCGATGCTTGGGAACACCAAGAGGTGAATTACTTGTTCGCGGGCCGCGTCGGTCGCAGGCGGTGCTACCGCAAGTGAAATCGCGATAATCCAAGACCCGAACGTAGCTCCTAGCACCGACCATCGGCCCCAGGATGGCCACGTTCGGACAAGCGGGCGAAGGCGCTTCGGGTTGAGGAGGAGCAAGCCGCCCACCCATGCGCCAACGTCCCCCCAAGCCGAGCCGCTCGCGTCCATCTTAGAGGGCCTTGGCCCGTCCCATCATCCGGCCTTCCGGGCCCGGCCGAATACCCTGGCGCTGGTGCGCCAAGTATATCGTCCTGACACCTGTCAAGATGACATACCTAAAGCGCCAGCAGTTTAAACGGGGCAGGCGGGGGGCTTCGCTGCGCCAAGGGTCGCGAGTATGGAGGCCGTCGCGGGAATCGACTGGCAGACCATCGCGTCTTGGGTCGTCGTCCTGTTCGCGATCTATGCTATCAATATGGGGCGACTGCCGCGGTTCTGGTCCTGGCTTACCCGCCAACACGAAGAGATTCCGGCCGTGGCTGTAGCCGTAATCGCCTTCCTGGAACCATTGCTGTTCCCGGCCGACATACTCGCGCTCAAGCTCGGCGTGGCTGCGTTAGCGGTGGGCCTCGCATGCTGGTACATCGGTGCCGTTCAACACCGAAAGGAACAGGACAAAACTAAGCAGGACGTCCACACTGACATACTCACTAAACTCAGCAAAGACCGCGAACGAGCGTTTGCCGAACGCGCCAGGGTGCTCATTCAAACGCTACTCACATTCGGCGTGAAGTATCTTGCTGAAATGCAGCAAGACCAGGCTGACCCCAGACTGGTTAGTGCCGGGATGACATTGGACTTCTTGCAAAATCAGCGGTACGAAGTCAAAGCAGTCGTAGAGGGTTTCGCGGAACGCGGACAAGCCTTAGACTATGGGGTTGATTCAGACTCGCCGTCGACTTTAACGGACCTCCTAACCTTAATTCAATGGCTACAAGCCTCTCTATATAGGTTGCCTAAATAATGGACGAAGACGACGACCCCGAAACCGCGATGGAACGGTTCGAAGACCTTGGGCGGCGGTTGTTTCGCGTTACAAAAGACGACCTCAAAAAGGCCGAGGAAGCCGCCGAGAAGGTCGTGGACGAAGCGATAGGCCCGCCTCCCGCGACAGGCCCCGCAATCGCGGAGGACGACTAGATGCGCGCGTTCGCAGCGCGGCCGGGCCGCAGCCGCCACCGGGGATGCGAAGCGGTCAGCGCCTTGTACGTCATGCGTTTACCGTCCGCGCCTTTGAGCGCCGCGACGAACCGCCCCGCGTCGTCGTCCTCGCGAGCATTGAACCGGAACACCTGCTCGTCGAGATACGCGTCCAAGTGGAACGGCCGAACCGCGATATACGTCCCGTGCAGCGTCCGCTTCACGCACGACCAGAAGTTTTCGATGGTGTTCGTGTGAACGCGGCCCTCGACGTACGCGAGGCTATGGTCGATGAACTCGTGGATAAAGTCGCGGTCGGTCTGCCGATACGAACGAAGCGCATCGGTGTAGAGCGTCGAGCCCGGCACGACGTTCTCATAAATCTTCGGAATGAGCGACGACGCCTTTTGATTCGGTACGACCATCGCGCGAGCGCGCGACTTGCCCTTGCCGTTGCCGCGTTGCACCATGCCGAACACCGTCGCTTTGCCGGTCGCGGGTCCGTGTTTCAGCCGCTTCCAGCCGAGGACGTTGACGGTCATTTCGCGATGATGCTTGCCGCCGACGAACGTCTCGTCCGCTTCGACCTCGCCCGACAAAAGCATGAGCGATTCGGCTTTCATCGCGAGACGGATGCGGTGGAACATGAACCACGCGGTTTTCTGCGTGACGCCGAGCGCGCGGCCCAACTCGTGCGAGGACGTTCCGTTCTTGGTGTTCGCGAGCAGCCATACGGCCGGGAGCCACTTGGAAAGCGAGATCGGGCTATGCTCAAAGACGGTGCCGACCTTGACGGTAAACTGCCGTTTGCATTCCTTGCAGCGCCACTTCTTCCGGCTCGGGATCGCCTGCACGGACGCCGATCCGCATCCCATGCGCGGGCAGGCCACGCCGTTCGGCCAGCGCCACCGCACCGCGTAGGCGTGAGCGCGATCCGCGTCCGCAAAGTAGGTCGCGGCTTCGAGCAGAGTGCGAGGCGTCCGATCCATGCTTAGATCGTATACTTGCCTTGTGCCTACTGGGTGGCAGTTTGGTGCGTTAGGTATATCATCCTGACACCTGTCAACTCCTGAGCGAGTCTAAGGGGCGTGGAGAGATTTTCTGACGAGCTTACGGCCGCTATGACCGGGGCTGGGTTAACAGCCGCTCAGGTGGCCCAGCGGTCTGGCCTCACCGAGGCCGCGATCTCGCTGTTGCGCAGCGGGCGGCGGCAGCCGACCTACCACACTGTGCGGACGCTGGCGGCCGTGCTGCCAGCCTTGGGGCCGCGGCTCGCGACCGAGCGGAGCACGATGGACTCGATCGAGTCCGCGATCGCCGACATTCGCGAGGGCAAGATGGTCGTTGTCATGGATGACGAGGACCGCGAGAATGAGGGCGACCTCGTGATGGCCGCCGAGAAGGTCACGCCCGAAGCGATCAACTTCATGCGCAAGGAGGGCGGCGGCTTGATCTGCGTGCCGATGACGTCCGACCGGCTCGATGCGCTGCAGATTCCGAACATGGTGAACGACAACACCGCGCCGCTCGGCACCGCGTTCTCCGTGTCGGTCGAAGCGCGCGGCCGAGTCTCCACCGGCATCTCCGCGCAAGATCGTTCGAATACTATTCGCGCGCTGATCGATCCGAAGTGCGGCCCCTCTGATTTCCTGCGGCCGGGCCACACGTTTCCGCTGCGCGCGCGCGACGGCGGCGTGCTCGTGCGCGCCGGGCAGACCGAAGCGTCCGTCGACCTCGCGAAGCTCGCGGGATTGTATCCCGCCGGCGTGATCTGCGAGATCATGGACGAGGACGGCTCGATGATGCGCCGCGACAACCTCAAAGCGTTCTGCGAGAAGCACGGGCTGCGCATCATCACGGTCAAAGACCTGATCGCGTATCGCATGCAGCACGAGAAGCTCGTCGAACGCATCGCGGAGTTCTCGCTGCCGACCACCAACGGCGCGTTCCGCGGGATCGCGTACGAGTCGCGGCTCGACAAGATCGCGCACGTCGCGCTCGTCATGGGCGACATCGGCGACGGCAAGAACGTGCTCGTGCGCGTCCATAGCGAGTGCCTCACCGGCGACGCGCTGCATTCGCTGCGCTGCGACTGCGGCCCGCAGCGTGACGCGGCGCTCGCCGCGATCGCGCGCGAAGGCCGCGGCGTCTTCCTCTACCTGCATCAAGAAGGCCGCGGGATCGGCCTCGCCAACAAGCTGCGCGCGTACGCACTGCAAGACGCCGGGGCGGACACCGTCGAGGCGAACACGCTGCTCGGGCTTCCCGCCGACAAGCGCGACTACGGAATCGGATCGCAGATCCTCGCCGATCTCGGCGTGCGCGAGATGCGGTTGCTGACCAACAACCCCAAGAAGATCGCGGGGCTCGAAGGCTTCGGCCTGACGATCAAGGAGCGTGTGCCGATCCAGATTACGCCCACGCAGCACAACGCGCATTACATGGACACCAAGCGCGACAAGATGGGGCACATGTTCGGCGCGCCGAACCCGGGCGGTTCCGAGTGAAGACCGAGAAGAAGCCCACGCTTCCGGATGCGAGCGGGAAATCGTTCGCGATCGTCGTCGCGGATTTCTACGCCGATCTCGCGGCGCAGCTCGAGGACGGCGCGCGGCGCGGTTTGCGCGACTGCGGCGTCACCGACGACAACGTCCAAGTCGTGCGCGTCCCGGGCTGCTTCGAGCTGCCGATCGCCGCGCGCCGTTTGATCTCGGGCAACAAGCTCGACGGCGTTGTCGCGCTCGGCGTGGTGATCCGCGGCGACACGCCGCACTTCGACTACGTCGCGGGCGAGTGCGCGCGCGGCATCATGGACGTGCAGCTCGGCAGCGGCGTGCCGATCGGCTTCGGTGTGCTAACGACCGAGAACCGCGCGCAGGCCGAAGAGCGCGCCGATCCGGCGCGCGGCGACAAGGGTTACGAAGCGGCGATTGCCGCGGCCACGGTCGCGGTCATCGAGCCAAAGCGCGAGGACGCGCGGATGGGTTTTCGCTAGTAACCGACGTTGTATTGATAGCTGCCCGGCACCGGCTCGCAGCGAAACGTCGCCGGACGGTACTCGCTTCGTCTCGCGGCATCGGCCGCGGAGGCGTTCACCTCAGCCGCCGGCGAGGCGACGACGCGCGTGAATCGCGCAACGCCGCGCTCGTCGAGCGCGACGGCGACCATGGCCACGGCGCCGGTGAGTACAGGATAGTCGACCGGCGCCATCGGCTCGATCGCGTGCTTTACCGACGGCGCTGCATACGGATGCGCACAACTCTTGGGCGCGATCGATTGCGGATTGCCTAACGTCAATGTCGGACGGTTGACGTCAGGTGCATCGTACGATCTACGCGGCAGCGTTCCGGCGCGAAAGCTGCACGCCGTCCAAGCCGGCGCATACGAGACACCCTCGATCGGACCGTCGGCGCGAACGGCGACTGACGATTCGCGACCGCCGTACGGCAGCTCGATGAGGACTGCGCGCTCGATCGTCGCCGACCACGTGCGATTTGCGCCGTATGCCGTGATCGTTCCGGTGAACGGGCCGCCGAGGTCGATGACGCGCACGACGATTTGGTTCGCATCCTCGTCGAACGTCGCAAAGAACGGTTTCACACACGCTACGTCCGTTCTTGCGCCGGACGGTTCCGCCGCACGGGCGGCGGTTACCGGCGCGACGGCGACGGTCACGCACGACAGCGCGAGAGCGAACGTGCGAGTAGCGCGCATCATCGGCACGAGCGCGCGGTCACCGCGGCGCCGTCGAGCGGCGTCGGCGCGGCGAAGCGCACGACCAAGGGCGTTTCCGGAGTGGTGCGGTCACGCCAGTCGAGTGCGACGGCGTCGCGAAACGGGACGTCGAAGCGGCGAGCGCCCGCCCACAGCGCGAGCGTGCCCGACGCACGGCCCGTTTCGAGCGAGCGAAAGTTCATGACGTAGCGCGTTTGCGTGTCGTCGAGCTCGCGTACGCGCGCGCTGAGCGGGCAATACATGAACGCCGCGGCCGCCGGTGTGGCGCGCGGCGCCGTGGTTTGCGCCGAGGCGTTCGCGCCAACGATGTCGGCGCACATCGCCGCCACTGCAGCGAGGGAGATTCGAGCTTTCTTCACCATGTCAGAACCTCCGCGGCATGAAGTCGGCGTGAAAGAGCGCGCGGCCTTGCGGGCTGGGCGCGCAGCGGTAGATCGCCGGCGTGTACGTCATCGACTTCGCCGCCGCGAGCGCGGCTGCGTTTAGGATCGACGACGGGCTCGACACGATGCGCGCGTCCGACGGCTTGCCGTGCTCGTCGACCATCACGCTGACCGTGACGATCCCGCTGATGCCTTGCTGTTGCGCCATCACCGGCGCCTCGACCGCGACGCTGTGATCCGCGCTGCCTTCGACGAACGGTCGTTCGCAGTTCATCGGCGCATCCGGGATCGGCACCGCGTCGAACGTTCGCGTGTGCGGCACGATCGCCGCGTCGCTCACCGGCTCGATCGCCTGCACGGTCGTCGCGCGCAGCGGGCACGTCACGTTGCGGCCATACTGTTGCACGCTCACGATCGCCGCGGCGACGACCTCTTGATCCAGCGGCGCGCGCACGACGGTCATCATGCCGTCGAACGGCGCGACGACGTGCGCGTTGGTCGTGTCGAGCCGGAACGTTCCGCTGCCGGCGATCTGGCGCACGAAGTCGCGAAAGCGAACCAGATAGCGCCGGCCTTTCGGATCGTCCGGCAACCGGTCGAGCCCCTCGATTCCCACCGTTGCGCACGGGTCGGGCGGACCGGACTGTGCGGCGGCAGGCGGCGGCGACCATGCGGCGGCAAGGCCAACGATCAACGCGATTGCTACCCGGTGCATCGCGGGCGTGGTTTCGGCGGCGGCCCGGCCGGCCCTCGGAACGCTGCGGTGGGACGGATTGCCAAGAGACCCCGCCTACCGTATACTCCCCGGTACGACGTGGCCCCATCGGCCCACGCCGTGTTTCTTATCCGCTACCACAGGGGTCGGGCGGCGTCGCCGCCCGTGCGAAGTCGGTGTACGAAAACAAAAGCCTGACATGCAAAGACTGCGGAAACGCGTTCGACTTCACCGTCCGCGATCAGATGTTCTACGCGGAGAAGGGGTTCGAGAACGAACCGCAACGCTGCCGTGACTGCCGCAACGCGCGCAAGGCCCAGCGCGCGAACGGCCTTGGCGTGGGATCGATTTCCACCGAGGGGCTGCGCGAGCTGTACGACGCGGTGTGCGCGCAGTGCGGCATCGCGACGACGCTGCCGTTCAAGCCGCGCGGTGACCGGCCGGTCTACTGCCGCACCTGCTACGCCTCCGTGGGAGCGACAGTAGTTCACTGACCCCCGCCGAACCCGCCGGGTGTGGATTCGGTCTGGTACGACGACGACGCCGTTGGCTTTCTCGATCAGCGAGCGCTTCCGCGCGCCGTCGTGCGCGAGCGTGCGCCCAGCGTCGACGCCGTCGTGGACGCGATTCGTACGCTCGCGGTCCGCGGCGCACCGGCGATCGGTATCTTCGGCGCGTACGGAGTCGCGCTCGCCGCGCGCTTGTACGCCGGCGATCGGCCGGAGTTCGAACGCGCGGCGGCGCGGATTCGCGCAGCGCGGCCGACCGCGGTGAACTTGGCGTGGGCGGTCGACCGCGTGCTCGCGGCGCGCGGCGACGAGCTCGCGGAGGCTCGACGCATTCACGACGAGCAGCGCGACGTCGACCGGCGCATCGCCGAGGCATCGATCGACCTGTTTCCCGCGCGCGGTAACGCCCTGACGCACTGCAACACCGGCCCGATCGCCACGGGCGGCGACGGCACCGCGCTGGGCTGCTTCGTCGCCGCGCACCGTGCCGGCAAGGCGCTGCACGTGTTCGTCGACGAGACGCGCCCGCTGCTGCAAGGCGCGCGCCTGACGATGTTCGAGCTGCGCGAAGCGGGCGTGCCGTGCACGCTCATCGTCGACAGCGCCGCCGCGATCACGATGCAGCGCAAATCGGTCTGCGCCGTGGTCGTCGGCGCGGATCGCATCGCGCGCAACGGCGATACCGCGAACAAGATCGGCACCTACGGGGTCGCGATCGCGGCCGCGCATCATGGGATCCCGTTCTACGTTGCGGCGCCGCGGTCGACGTTCGATTTCTCCATCGACTCCGGCGAACGGATCCCGATCGAGGAGCGCGCCCCCGACGAAGTACGCATCGGCGCCGACGACGCCGTGTACAACCCGGCCTTCGATGTGACGCCGGGCCGGCTTATCACCGGCTTCATCACCGAGTACGGCGTGCTCGCGCCGCCCTATGCCGACAGCATCGCGGACCTCGAGCACCGCCCGCGCCTGCCGCTGCCGGTCGCGTGAAATACTACGAGTTCGCCGACAAGAACCCGAAGATCGATGGGCTCGTCGTCATCGAAGGCGAGGACGCGATCCTCGCGCAGCGCGCGCTCGACGCGTTGCTCGACCGATTGCTCCCCGAGGACATGCGCGCGCTGAACTGCGACGTGCTGGACGGCCCGGAGTCCGATTCGATCGGGCGCGCCGCAGGCGACGCCGTGAACGCGATGCCGTTTCTCGCCGACCGGCGCGTCGTCGTCGTGCGCAACTGCCACCGGCTGCGTGCGCAGCCGCGGCGCGATCTGTGGGCGGTGGCCGAAAGCGTCCCGGCGGGCAACACCCTCGTGCTCGAAGACTTGTTTCCGCCCGGCAAAAAGACGAAGCCGGAACCGTACGGCCAGCTGGCCGGACGCAAGGCGCTGCGCATCGACACGACGCCGAACGCCGACGTGCGCGAGCGCTTCGTGCGCGAAACGCTCAAGCGGCTCGGTGCGAAGGCGCAGCCGCGCGTCATCGCGGTGCTGGCCGACGGCGACGGCGACCTCGGCGCGATCCAGAACGACCTCGAGAAGCTCGCGCTCGGCGGGGGCACGATCACGATGGCCGACCTGGAGCGCGAAAGCCTGAGCATCGAGGACCCCAAGGCATGGCAGTACGCCGCGGCGGTCGTCGAAGGCCGCAGCGCCGACGCGCTGGCCATCGCGTTCGAGCTCTTCGCGAACGACCCGCGCGGCGCGGCCGTCCCGCTCACGAAGATGCTGGCCGAGGAGTTCGCGTTGCTCTGGGAGCTCGCGCGGCCGGGCGGCGGGGCGCTGCCGCCGCGCCACCGCTGGCGCGAGCGGGTGCTGAGGCCGATCGCCAGACGCGTCGGGGAGCGCCGCGCGCGCGTGGGCTACGAGGCTGCCGTGCGCGGGTTCGAACGGGTCGTAACGGGGCAGGTCGACGACCCGCGGGCCCTTATCGAACTCTTGACCGCCGAGTTGGCGGGGCGGCTCGCTCAGCGGCGGTGACCAATCGGAGGATTCGGTTTCCGTTGAATCCAACGTCGCGCACGAACGCGGACCGCTTTGGGTCACGTGTCGCCGCTCGCTTTCGGCTCCCTGAGAGGTCACTCCACGCATGCGTAGTCTCCTCGTCCGCCTGGCCGTCCTCGGCGCATTCGCCGTCGGCATGGCCGCCTGTACGAACGGGAGCGGTGGCGCTCTGCCGTTCGCGGGCCCGCCGAACGCCGCCGGCGGTTCCCAGGGCCAGTTCCAATCCGGCGCTACCGGCCAGGCGCTGCTGCGCTTCATCCAGGGGTCGCCCGATCTGTTCAGCACGTTCGGCGGGCCGCCGCCGTCGGGGACGGTCGATGTGTGCGTGGACAACCTGCCGTTCGGCGTGCTCAGCCCAACGACGTCGTACGGCACAGCAAACCCGTCGCTTTACAGCGTCCCCGCCGGCATCACGCACACGGTCGCGGTGTATCCGTTCCTCGGGAACGGGATGCAAGGCCTCGAGTGCCCCACTGCTCCGGGTCCGTACCTGGGGACGCCGCCGATTCTGGTGACGACGATTTCGCCCCCTGTCGGCGCGCGTCAGACGATCGTGCTGGGCGGTACCTCGGCAACTCCGGGGACATTCGGCTTGTACATTTACACCGAGCCCAGCTTCGCGATCACCCCGGCCGGCAACGAAGTCATCTCGCACAACGCCGCACCGGCGTTCAGCACGGGGAAGGCCAATGGCGTGGGCTTCGGCCAGTGTACGACGACCGTAACGCCATGTACCGTCGCGGTCAATCTCACGGGCGCGCAAGCTGTGGCAGCGCCGAAGAAGTCGTCCGCGACTGCGGCGACCGTCAACGGCACCGTCCAGTCCGGCATCAATTCCGTGCCTGCGGGATTCTACGACGGAATCGGCGTAGCGGCTGGGTCGGTAGTACCGATCACGTCGGTTCCAGCGCCGAATGCAGTCGCCGGACAGCCGTATGTCGTGCAATTGTACGCAATCGACGGGCCCGCTGGTGGGCTGAACCTCGTCGCATTGGTTGAGCAAACCTTAGGTTACGGTTTCTAACCTTCCATATTTCTCCTGACTTAAACGGGGCCGTTACGGCCCCGTTTTTCGTTATGGGATGGCTTGATATATCTCAAAAACGAGTTGTATTGTCGCGATACCGTATTCCGCGCCCGGCGAGTTCGGATCGCCCGCAGCGTCGCAGCCTGGAAAATCTGGATACCACTGAACATAATTCCCGGCGGTGTCGGAAGATGACCAGAATGTGAAGCTATATGCCGAACTAATGCCGCCGGTTGCGACGGTTTCAAACAAGCCCAGTAAAGTTGTGCTTTGATCCCATACGGGGCTGGGTTCGATGAAGCCGCCGCTAAGGCTCGTAGCAATTATCAAATGATTCGCGGTTGAGTAAGTTGCCGGTTCCCCCCAGCCGATCGCGGCATCGCTGGGGGAACCTGTACCGTCGCCTCCCCATTGAATCGAATTTCCTGCAGGTACGCCTGAGAAGTATGAATATGGCTGGCATTGTCGAACTACGGAAGATATTTTCAGCACATTGAAAAGTAGCTCGTGAGCGCTATCAATTGCTGAGGTGGGAGGCTGAAAACCGAACGGTGGTTGCAACAATATTTGTTTAATGGAGTCGACATAAACGCAGCCGTCGGTCGACAAGCATCCGTTATCTGGAAACACATATTTTGTGAATGCCTGCGCCGTTTGGTTGACGATTCGGTGGTAGCACTTTCCGTTTGTGACTAAGTCGCATTGAGGCGGTGCTGGTGTCGGCGTTGCGCCTGCTGTCGCGGCGATCGTTACCGTCACCGTTGCCGTGTCGGTCGTTGCGCCTGGTACGGCCGATGCGTCGGCTCCAACCGTTACCGTGCATGTGCCGGCGGCTGCGCCCGTCACCGTGAATGCGGATCCCGACGGTTGCCAGCCCGATGGCGTTGCAGTGCAGGTTGCGTCGGCGGATTGAATTCCCACCGGGATCGACGCCGGCGTCCCGGGCGGCACTGCGTTCGCGTTCGTCAGCGTTGCCTGCGCCGTGAACGATCCCGCGGCTCCGACATTAAGCGTTGCCTGCGCTCCTGAAATCGTCACGTGGTAGCGTGCTCCCGCGCCGGACGCTAGCAATCCGGGCGCGCAGCCGCCGCCGATCGCGGTGAAGCTCGGCGGGCAGCTTGCGGTCGACGCCGGCACGGTCGGCAGCGGCGATGCTGTGCATCCAATGCCGCTGCACGGCGTGGGACTCGGCGCGAGCGGTGCCAACGGCGAAGCGGTCAACGTCGCCGGGCCGCCGGCGACCGCCGCGCGACACGGAACGAAGCGATCCGCGCTTCCGCCCGCCGCTTGGAACACGAAATGAAACGCGCCGCTCGCGGGGCAGCCGACGTCGTTCGTCGCCGTGTCGCCGACGCGATAGCCCGGCCGTCCGCTCAACGATCCGTTCGCGTGCACGATGAACGCGAACGGCGGCTTCCCCAACGATTCCAATTCTGCGATCGCCGCGCGGGCGTGAAGTATGGGCAGCGTCGTCGGCGCAGGCGGGCCGTTCGGGCCGCCGGCCAGCACGCGCACCTCGGTGCCGTCGCCGTACGCATCCGGCGTGAAGGCGAGGGTCGCACCGTCCAGATCGCGCGCGATCGTTCGCGCGCTGTCGAGGAACTGGTCGAACTCGCCGGCGGCGGTCGACACGGCCAGCGAGCGCGATGCGAGCGCGATCCCGAAGCCCGCCGCGACGGTCGCTGCCACGATCGCGACCGCGATGACGATCTCCACGAGGGTGAAGCCGCCCTCGCCCGCCGCGCTCCTGTGGGTCACACCCGGTGCGGTGCCACGCGCGGCCCGGCTTGATTCCGGCCGGGGAAAGGGAGCGGAGGTCCTTCCTCCCTCCGCGACGTTTCTCGTCGAGGCCGATGCAGCGGCTTCCGCGAAACGACGCGCCGGACCGTGAACGACACCACTTACGCCTCGCCGTTTTCGTGGCGCTATGCGCGCCAATCGCTGCGGGAGCTCTTTTCCGAACGCGAGCGACGGAAGCTGTGGCGCGCGGTTTGGGTGGCGCTCGCGGAGGCGCAAGAGCGCGCCGGATTGGTGAGCCGCGCCGAGGTCGACGACTTGCGCGCGCATGCGGGCGACATCGATCTGCTGGCGGCGCTGGCGATCGAGCGCGAGATCGGCCACGACCTGATGGCGGAGATTCGCGTGTTCGCGGGGCAGGCCACGCTGGGCGGCGGCAAGCTGCATCTGGGCGCGACGTCGATGGACGTCGAGGACAACGTCGAGACGTTCCGGATGAGGCTCGCGCTGAATCAGATCGTCGCTGCGCTCGACGATCTGCTGCGCGCGTTCGCCGTGCGGATCGACCGTCACGCGGACTTGGTTTGCATGGGCTACACGCATTTGCAGCCCGCGGAGCCCACGACGCTCGGCTATCGTCTCGCGGTGTACGCGCAAGACCTGCTCATCGACCGTGCGATGCTGCTCAACGCCCGCGAGCAGCTCACCGCGAAGGGGATTCGCGGCGCGGTCGGCACGTCGGCATCGTACACGCGCTTACTCGACGGAACGTCGCGTTCGCCGCAGCAGCAAGAGGACGACGTCCTGGGGCACTTCGAGCTGAGCGCGCGCGACGTCGCGACGCAAACCTATCCGCGCAAGCTCGACTATCTGCTGCTCTCGGCGCTGGCCGGCATGGGGGCCTCGCTTTCGAAGTTCGCGTTCGACGTGCGCGTGCTCGCGAGTCCCGGTTTCGGCGACATCGCCGAGCCCTTCGGCGCGAAGCAAGTCGGCTCGAGCGCGATGCCGTTCAAGCGCAACCCGGTCATGGCCGAACGCATCGATTCACTCGCGCGGCTGCTGCCCGCGTACGCCGACGTCGCGTGGCAGAACGCGGCGACGAACCTGCTGGAACGCACGCTCGACGACAGCGCGAACCGCCGCACGATTTTGCCCGAAGCGCTGCTGTGCTCGGACGAGATCCTCGCGCTCGCGCGCAAGATCGTCGACGGCCTGCGCATCGACGAGCGCCGCATCGTCGAGAACCTGCGCACGTACGGACCGTTCGCGGGCACCGAAGCGATCCTCATTGAGGCAGCGAAGCGCGGCGGCGACCGCCAAGAGCTGCACGAAGTGATCCGCGAGAGCGCGCTGCGCGCGTACGACGCGCTGGCCGCCGGTGATTCGAACCCGCTCGCGACGCTGCTGGCCGACGACGAACGGATCGCGCGCTGGGTCGATCCGGCCGAAGTCCGCGAATGGCTCGACCCAACCGGCCACATCGGCGACGCGCCCGAACGTGCACGCAGGCTCGCGCAGCGGATTCGCGACACGGTCGATCCGGAAGAGAAGAAGAACGATGCGTAAAGGGCACGAGATCGCGCGCGGCAAGACCAAGATCCTCTACGAGCTCGACGGCCAGCCCGACGTGCTCGTCGTGCAGCAGCAGGACGGCATCACCGCGCGCGACGGCGAGCGGCGCGACGTCATCGAGGGCAAGGGGCGCCTCGCTGCGCAGACGACTGCGCGCGTGTTCCGGCTGCTGAACCTGTGCGGCCTGCCGACGCATTACCTCAACGGCGGCGAGGACGACGACGACAACGAAATGCTCGTGCGCCGCGTGCAGATGATCCCGCTCGAGGTGGTCGTGCGCGGCGTCGCCGCGGGCTCGCTGGTGAAGCGGCGGCCGAACATTCAGCGCGGCGCGCTGCTCGTGCCGCGGCTGATCGAGTTCTTCATCAAGGACGACGCGAACCACGACCCGCAGATCGAGCCCGACGCGATCGTCGCGCAGGGCATCGCGACGCCGCAGGAGATCGCGGCGATGCAAGAGCTCGCGCGGATCACGTACGAGATTCTCGCGCACGCCTGGCGGCGGCGCGACGCGCTGCTCGTCGACCTGAAGATCGAGTTCGGCCGGATCGCCAGCGGCGAGGGAAAGGGCCAGCTCATCATCGCCGACGTGATCGACAACGACTCGTGGCGCGTGTGGCCGCAAGGCCGCGAAGAGCTGATGCTCGACAAGCAGCTCTACCGCAACCTCGAGGTCGTGACCCAAGCCGATCTCGATCAGGTGCGCGCGAACTACGAGCAGGTCGCAGAGATCGTCGGCACGTTTCCGCAGATGCGGCCCGGAATGGTCGTGATGCTCGCCGACGGGCCGGAGTACGGTGCCGTGATCGAGACGCTCTCGCGCTCGCTGGGCGCATTCGGTCTGCCGTCGGCTCGGCACGTCGTGTCGGTGACGCGCACGCCCGGCTACGTGCTCCAACTCCTCGCGCAGCTCGAAGCGACGTTTGCGCGCATGGTGCTCGTGGCGATCGGGCCGGACACGACCGCGCTGCCGGACGTGCTCGACCACGCTACCGTCAGCCCCGTGCTCTTCGTGGACGCGGCGTACCCGCGCGCCGACGAAACCGCGCTGCGCTGCGCGAAAGCGTTCGCGCTCGAAGACACCGTCGTGTTCGGCCGCATCCTGCTGCTGCAAGCGAACGCGCGCAGCATGGTGCTCGCCGCCGACGCCGAGCTCAACACGCCGCCCCCGCCGCTGCCGCCCGGCGTCGCACGTGCCTGACACGGCGGCCGTGCTCGACGATGCCGTCGCGCGGGGCCGCCGGATCGGGGTCGCGCTCTCCGACGACGAGCTGCGCCGCATCGCCGAGCACCTCGGGCGCATGCCGTCCGATACCGAGCTCTTCGCGTTCGACGCGCAATGGAGCGAGCATTGCTCCTACAAGTCGTCGCGCGAGCATTTGCGCAAGCTGCCGACCGAAGGGCCAACCGTGCTGCTCGGCGTCGGCGAGGACGCGGGCATCGTGCGCCTCGGCGAGTGGAACGGCGAGACGTACGGCATCGTCGTCGCGCACGAGTCGCACAACCATCCCTCGCAGGTCGTGCCGTTCGAGGGTGCGGCGACCGGCATCGGCGGGATCGTGCGCGACGTGCTCTGCATGGGCGCCGAAGTGATCGGCGTCGCCGACCCGCTGCGATTCGGCCGGCTCGAGAACGAGCACTGCCGCTACGTCGCGCAGCAAGTCGTCGACGGCATCGCGGCGTACGGCAACGCGATCGGCGTGCCCAACGTCGGCGGTGACGTGTTCTTCGACGAGTCGTTCGACGACAACGTGCTCGTCAACGTCGTCGCGCTCGGGCTGGTCAAAGAGAAAGACATCATCCATTCGCGCGCGCCGGCGGGCAGCGTGGGCTGGGACATCGTGCTCGTCGGGAAAGCGACCGACCGCAGCGGCTTCGGCGGGGCGTCGTTCTCATCGCTGACGCTCGACGAAGAAGATGCCGACCAGAACAAAGGCGCCGTTCAAGTGCCTGATCCGTTCCTGAAGAACGTGATCATGCGCGCGTCGTACGCTGTGTTCGCGGAATTGCGCGCGCAAGGGATTACTGCCGGGTTCAAAGACCTCGGCGCGGGCGGCCTTGCGGGCTGCAGCGCCGAGCTGTGCGCGGCGGGCGGTATGGGTGCCGATGTCGATCTGGATCGCGTGTCCACGGCGCAGCGCGACCTGCCGCCGGAAGTGATCGCGATCGGCGAGACCCAGGAGCGGCTGTGCTGGATCGTGCCGCCGTCGTTCACGCCCACGCTGCTGGCGCTCTACAACGAAATGTACTCGCTGCCGCGCATCGCGCGCGGTGCGCGCGCCGCGATAATCGGCAAGGTGACGGAGACGGGGCGGTATGTCGCCCGCCATCGCGGCGACGTTGTGATGGACGTCGATCTGGAGTTTCTCACCGGCGGCGTGCGCTATTCGCGCGAATATTTACTGCCGGACAGTCAACCCGACGAACCTGACTCGAACGATGTCGAGTCGGAGCGCCCTCTGTCTGAGCTGCTTCGCGACGCGATGCAGCATCGCGACGTGTGTTCGCGTGCCACGATCTATCAGCGCTACGACGGCGTGGTCCGCGGAGCGACCGCAATCCCACCGGGCCATGCGAATGCGGGCGTTCTGGTGCCGATCCCCGGCGCGCCCCTGGGCGTGGCGGTCGGCATCGGTGGAAACCCGCGCTACGGCAAGCTCGATCCCTACCGCGCCGCCGAACTCGCCGTCGTCGAAGCGGTCGCGAACGTGACCGCGGTCGGTGCGGAACCCGCCGGACTCACGGATTGCTTAAACTTCGGCGATCCGACGATACCCCATCAGATGGGTGCGCTCGTCGCGGCCATCGAGGGGCTCGCCTTCGCGGCGGCGCGATTGAACATACCGTTCGTTTCCGGCAACGTGTCGCTGTACAACCGGTCGGCAAGCGGCAAGCACGTCGCCCCTTCGCCCATCGTCGGGTGCATCGGAACGCTCGCGGATGTTTCGTGGAGCGCGACATCGGCATTGAAGCTTGCCGGCTCCAGCATCGTCCTCGTCGGGAGCCCCAGTGTCCGTATCGGGGGCTCGGTGTTTGCGGAGCTCGTGGGCCTCGAAGCAAAGAGTTTACCCCAGATCGACTACGATGCGTTCTTGGCGCAGGCTGCCTTCATTCGACGTGCGTTACGAAACGGGATCGCGCTTGCTGCTCGCGCGGTTTCGAACGGCGGCATCGCTGTCGCGCTCGCGAAGATGGCGCTCGGCGCGACGCCTCCGCTCGGCGCGTGGATCGACGATTGTGCGTTGCCGTTCTTCGCGGTCGACGCGGTGCACGGACTGCTGACCGAAGGTCCGATGTTCGTTCTTGAAGTGACGGACGCCGACGCTGCTCTCGAGCTGGCGGACACGTGCGGCGTTGGACCGTCGAGCGGTGACGCGCAATCAATTCACGTGATCGGCACGACGATCGATTCGCCGGCGATCGAGTTCGGACTCTGCGAGCCCGGTCCGGGCAACGACCGGGCTCTGCTCTCAGACCTTCGCGACGCGTGGGAAGCGCCGTTGCGTGACTTCTACGGGAGCGTCGCGTGAGCACGGCGCGAGTCGCGGTTGTCGTCTTTCCGGGCACGAACAGCGAAGACGAGACGCTGCGCGCAGTGCTAGCCGTCGGGCTCGATGGCGAGCTCGTGCACTGGTCGCAGCCGGAGAAGCTCGCACGGTTCGACGCGTTCATACTGCCGGGCGGGTTCGCATACGAAGATCGGATTCGCGCCGGCGCCGTCGCCGCGCACGATGCCGTGATCGACCCCGTCATCGACGCGGCGCAAGCCGGCAAGTACGTGCTCGGCATCTGCAACGGCGCGCAAATGCTCGCCGAGGCTGGACTCGTGCCGGGAACCGCGCCGCTGCGCCGACCCACCGCGGCGTTCGCGCCGAATGCGAGCGGGCGGTTTCAATCCGTGCACGTCCACGTCAAGCTCGTAGTCGCGCCGGAGCGCGTACCGATTCTCAGCGGCATCGAGGCGGGTGCGGTCATTCCCGCGTGGGCGTCGCACGGCGACGGCCGCCTCGCCGCGCCCGCGGACGAACTCGGCCGGATCGAGCGCGACGGCCATCTCGCATTCATCTACTGCGATCGTGACGGCAACGCCGTCTCCGCGCCGAACGGTGCCGCGCTCGACTGCGCCGCCCTCGTCAACCGAGAAGGCAACGTGCTCGCGATCATGCCGCATCCGGAGCGCGACGCCTGGACATATCAGCACCTCGACGCGTCGCGTGACGCAGCGCGCGGCAATACGCAGGCCACGCTCGCACCGTCCGGCGGCATCAAGCTGTTCGAGCACTTTGCGCGCGCCGTCCGCGAAAGCGTTCCGGCATGAGCGCATTCCGCACGTTCGCCGTCTCGCTGACGATACCGGACAACGAGGCGTTCACCGCGCTCGAGACGCTCGGGCGTCTGGGCATCCTGGTGGGACGCATCGTGCGCGCCGACATCTGGCAGTTCGACGCCGACGACTCCGCGGCTCAGGACCTCGCGAGCACGATCGCCTCGATCGAGACCATCCACAACCCGAATAAACACCGCCTGGCCGAGCGGCAGTCCGACCGGCCGGCATCCGGCGAGGTATGGATCGCCTCGCGCGACGAAGCTCCAGCACGCCTGGTTGCGGGGCGTTCGATCCCCGGCGTGCGGGGCATCCGCCGCCGTACCGCTTGGCGATTACTCGACGACTCGGGCCGCGACGTCGCGCCCGCCGCGCTCGACCGGGCCGTCGAGATGTTCCTCTGCAACCCGGCGTTTCAGGTAGCAATAAAAACATGACGATGATGGTAGAGCCCTTGGATCAAGCGATGCGGCACAAGGACGACCTCGGCGAGATGTACACGATCGCCACGCTGGGGTCGCACTCCGCGCTGCAGATCCTCAAGGGCGCGCACGACGAGGGCTTCAAGACGCTCGCGATCGCGAACCGCGCGACGGAACGGCTGTACCGGTCGTTCGCGTTCGTCGACGAAGTGATCACCATCGAGAAGTACAGCGACTTCATGTCGCTGGTGCCTGAGCTCGAGAAGCGCAAGATCATCATTGTGCCGCACGGCTCGTTCGTCGCGTACCTGTCGCTCGAAGAGCACAAGAAGATGACGATCCCGTATTTCGGGAACAAGGCCGTGCTCGACTGGGAAGCGAGCCGCGAGCTGCAGCGCGATTGGCTGCTTCGCGCGGGGCTCAAGCTGCCGCGTCAGTTCAAGACCGGAGCGGAGATCGATCGGCCGGTGATCGTGAAGCTGTACGGTGCGCAAGGCGGCAAGGGCTACATGTTCCTGCGTGACGCGATGGACTTCGAGGAGCGCGCGTCGCTGCTCGCGCGCCAGAACTACATCCTGCAAGAGTACATCATCGGCGTCCCGCTCTATATCCATTATTTCTACTCGTCGCTCACGCGCCGGCTCGAGATCATGTCGATGGACCGCCGTTACGAGACGAACGTCGACTCGCTCGGCCGCATCCCGTCTCAAGCGCAGGCCGGGATGGACCTGGAGCCGTCGTACGTGGTCGTCGGCAACCAGCCGATCAGCTTGCGCGAGTCGATGCTGGCCGAGGCCTATCGGATGGGCGAGGACGTCGTGCGCGTCAGCCAGGAAATCTGCGGACCGAAAGGGCTCTTCGGCGCGTTCTGTATCGAGACGATCATCACGCCGGACACCAGCTTCTACATCATGGAGATTTCCGCCCGAATCGTGGCGGGTACGAACCTGTTCATCGACGGATCGCCATACTCGTACTTGAATTACAACGAACCCATGTCCACCGGACGCCGGATCGCCCGCGAGATCAAGAATGCGCTCCTGTCCAACTCGCTCGACGCCGTCCTCGACGACAGCACCATTGTCCGTCCGTAGGCTCGTCGCGGCGTTCGTCGCGGCGGTTGCCGTCGTGCTGCCGTTCGCGCCCGCGCGCGCGGCGCTGGACATCGATCCGGCGCAGCTCTACCGGCAGATGAAGGCCGCGTACGACAAGGGCTCGGCCGCAGGCTGGCATCTCGTCGACGAGCTCGACTACTTCTCCGCCGTACTCGACGCCGGACGCGGCTACGAGCTGCGCCGCCGCGACGATCCGCAGAACGTCGCGATCAAAGGCATCGCCGTCGATCTCGCGACGCGGCTGAACTACGACCCGCTCGTCAGCAACGACGCTGCCGAGTGGTACGTGCGCATCGCCGCGCAGGCCTGGCAGGACGATCCGGCGCGCGGCCCGGGCGCGCGCGCGCTCATCGCGAAGCTCGACGCCGAAAGCGCCGACACGGTGAAGCTCGCACGCGACGCGGACGCCGATGCGACCGCGCTCGCGGCGACATATCCGAACGACGTGCAGGCCCTGGTCGGTCAGGTCGATGCCGATCTGCGCGCGTACAACCTCACCCAGGACACGCATTGGCGCACGATCGCGCTGCAGCGCGCGGCCCAGGCCGCGTTCCCGATCGCGTCGGTTCCGATCGACCTCGGCAAGATTCTTTTTCCGATGGTGGACGCCGCCCGCAACGCCGGCCCCGGATACTCCGAAATGGAGCGTGAGGCCGCGCGCGTCGTCGCGTCGCACCGCGCGTCGGCGCACGGGCTGGCGGAGATCGGCCACGTCACTTCGCACGAGACGTTCCTCAACATCACCGCGCCGGCCGACGAGTATTTCGGGCGCACGAAGCTGTCGCCGATCGGCGTGCGCAACGAGCTCACGCGCATCGGCCGCTATCTCGACGCGGGCTGGGCCGGCCGCATGACCCAGGACACCGTGTACGTCGTCGACTCGCTCGACGACTGGCAGCACCAGTATCCGCGCGACTACGAGCTCCCGCGCCTCTACAAGCGCGCGTACGACACGCTCGGGCGCGAGGACACGAATGAGGCGAAGCAGGCGCGCCAGCAAGTGCGCCGGACGCTGCTCGTCAACTATCCCACCTCGACCGAGGCCAGAAGCTTCCTCTCGTCGTAGTGTGTTCGCGCAAAGTGCGCGAACACTCGCGGTCCTCGCTTCGCTGCGGTCCGCCGTGAAAGAACGATTGCCGGTGCCCTTCGACCTCGTCGGCACGCTCGCATCCTATGACGCAGCTCGCCTAACCCTGTGCTCGATCGGAAGCCACTCCGCGCTGGACGTGGCGTCGGGCGCGCGCGCGCAGGGCTTGCGCAATTTGATCGTGACGGAGCGCGGCCGTAACCGCACGTACGACGCCTACTACGCGCGGCGCTTCGACGGTCCGGCGCGCGGCTGCGTCGACGCAACGCTCGAGGTCGCGAAGTTCGCCGACGTGCTCGACGACGACGTGCAGGATCGCCTGCGCCGCGAGAACGTCGTGTTCGTGGCGAACCGCTCGTTCGAGGTGTATCTGCACCAGCGTTATTCGTACACCGAGATCGAGGAGCGGATGCGCGTGCCGTTCTTCGGCAACCGGCGGCTGCTGCGCGCCGAAGAGCGCGACGAGCCGGAAAACCAGTACGCGCTGATGGACCGGGCCGGGATCCGGTATCCGCGGCAGCTCGCATCGCCCGATGCGATCGACACGCTCGTGATGGTAAAAGCGCCGCATGCGAAAGTGTCGTTCGAACGCGCGTTCTTTCTCGCGCGCGATGAGAACGAGTACAAACAGGCGGCTCAGCAGTTGCTCGATTCCGGGACGGTCACCGCGGAAGGGTTGCGCGGCGCGGTGATCGAGGAGTTCGCGCTGGGCCCGACGATCAACCTGAATTTCTTCTGGTCGCCGGTGCTGGGCGAGCTGGAGCTGCTGGGAACCGACACCCGGCGGCAGACGAACCGCGACGGGTTCGTCGGCCTGCCGTTCAAACAGGCGCGTGACCTCGCGGACGAGCCCGTGCGCATGGAAGAAGCCGGCCACATCTCCGCGACGCTGACGGAGTCGATGCTGGAGAAAGCATTCGATCTGGGCGAGCGTTTCGTGCGCGCGGCAAAAGAAGTTGACGGCGTCGGCGTGATCGGCCCGTTCGCGCTGCAGTGCGTGATCGCGAGCGGCCCGCCGAAGGACTTCGTGGTGTACGACGTGAGCCTGCGCATCCCAGGCTCGCCGGGTACGCGTTTCACGCCGTACACGGCGTACCGGTGGGGACGCGACGTGTCAGTCGGCGAACGTATCGCGATGGAACTGGTTTGGGCCCGGGACCAGGACCGTTTGAGAGAGGTTTTAACGTGAAGAACGCCGCGCGTTTGCAAGACAAGGACGACCCGACGTATTGGCAGCTACTGGATGCCATCCAGCGGACACATTCCGAATACGATTTAGAAATCCGAAACGGCGAGTATGTGATCGTGGCACCGCACGATTTCGTTTCCGCCCGGCTCGTGATGAAGATCGGCTCTAGGCTCGAGCGCTGGATCGACGAGACACGGGCAGGCTTGGTCTTCGATTCAAATGCAGGCGTGTTGTTTGCAGACGGCGATCTGATGGCACCCGACGTCACGTACGTCTCGCGAAAGCGCATGCCCGTCGTGCCACGTTCTTTCGCGCGCGTCGTCCCGGAGCTCGTATTTGAGATCCGGTCGGGCAAGCAGAGCGAACGTGCGTGTCGCGCAAAGCTTCAGCTATTGCTCAGCCAGGGTATCGACGTCGTTGTGTTCATCGATCCCGGCAAACGCGAGTGGGAGATCCACCGAGCAAACGCGGAGCCGGTTGTCCTGCGCAAAGGTGACCGGTTCGAGGTGCCCGACGTCCTTCCGGGGTTCGGCGCGATGGTGGACGAACTCTGGCCGGAATGACAACCCCAGTCCAGGCGCGGCCCGCGACCGTCGTCATCCTCGATTTCGGCTCTCAGGTCAGCCAGCTGATCGCGCGGCGCGCGCGCGAGGCGAACGTCTACTCCGAATTGCTTCCGTTCGACGCGCCGTGGGATGAGATCGCGAAGCGCGAGCCGGCCGCGATCATCCTGAGCGGCGGACCGGAATCGACGTTCGGCGACGACGCGCTTGAGTGTGACCCGCGCGTCTACGACAGCGGCCTGCCGCTGCTCGGCATTTGCTACGGCATGCAGCTCATGGTGAGGCGCTTCCGCGGCGCGCTCGTGCGGCTCGGGCACAGTGAGTTCGGTCCCGCGGAACTGGTCGTCGACCGCACGGACTCGCCGCTGTTCCTCGGCGTTCCGCGGACATCTCGAGTGTGGATGTCGCACGGGGATTCCGTCGAGAGCGTCCCGCCGGGGTTCAGCGCGCTCGCGCACACCGCGACGTCCGCGGTTGCTGCAATGGCCGACGACGCGCACAAGCGATACGCCGTGCTGTTCCATCCCGAAGTCGTGCACACCGAAGCGGGCACGGCGATCCTGGAGAACTTCCTGCACACGATCGCCGGAATCCCGTCATCGTGGCAGATGGATTCGTGGGTCGACGACGCGATCGACAAGGTGCGCGCGCAGGTCGGCGACGCCAACGTGCTGTGCGCGCTCTCCGGCGGCGTCGATTCCGCCGTCGCCGCGACGCTGGTCTCGCGCGCGATCGGCAAGCAACTCACGTGCATCTACGTCGACACAGGGCTGATGCGCAAGGACGAGTCGCTCGGCGTCATCGCGGCGTTTCGCGACGTGCTGCACCTCAACGTCGTGCACGTCGACGCATCGGCGCGCTTCCTCGAACGGCTCGCGGGCCTCGACGACCCCGAGCTCAAGCGCATCGCGATCGGCCACGAGTTCATCGCCGTGTTCGAAGAAGAGTCGAAGAAGATCCCGAACGTGCGCTTTTTGGTGCAGGGCACGCTGTATCCCGACGTCATCGAGTCGAAGACGCCGGGTTCGAAAGCGGGCCACAAGATCAAGTCGCACCATAATGTCGGCGGTCTGCCGGAGCGGATGGCGCTCGGACTCGTCGAACCGCTGCGCGCGCTGTTCAAGGACGAAGTGCGCGCGGCCGGCCGCGTGCTCGGGCTCCCGAACGCGATCGTCGAACGCCAACCGTTCCCCGGCCCCGGGCTCGCGGTGCGCATCATCGGCGACATTACGCGCGAACGGCTCAACGTGGTGCGCGAAGCGGACTTCATCGTGACGAGCGAGATCGAAGCCGCGATCGCCGAGGGCAAGCTGTCGCCGCGCCCGTGGCAGTACTTCGCGGTGCTGACGCCGGTCAGGAGCGTCGGCGTGATGGGCGACGGCCGCACGTACGGCAACTTGGTCGGCGTGCGCGCGATCACGAGCGAGGATGGCATGACGGCGGACTGGGCGCGCCTGCCACACGACCTGCTCGAACGCATCTCGACCCGCATCGTAAACGAGATCCCCGGCGTGAACCGCGTCGCATACGACATCACGTCGAAACCGCCCGCGACGGTGGAGTGGGAATAACGAGCTTCGCGTGGCGGAGACGCTCGACTCCCTGAAGACGAAACTTGCGCGACCGGCGTGCTTGATCGAGGTCGATGCGCGGCTCGTGCCCGCCGATCCGCTCGTCGCGTCGTGGTTCGGCCGCGTCAACGCCGCTTTGCCGGGTGAGCAATGGCCGGTCGTGAACGGCGTGCCGATGGCGCCGATCGCACAGCTCAGCCTCCGCGAGGCGACCTACGTGCCGCCCGCGCTCGCCGACGTCGCGCTGGTGACGGTGTTTTTCGGGCCGGACGTGTTCTCGCGCGACAGCGAGAACGGCGACGGCTGGGTTGTTCGCGCGTATTCCGCACTCGACGAGCTACGCGCGATCGAAGTACCCAGCGGCGCGGTCGAACAACTCGACGACATCCGATACGGCGGTAAGCCGATCCGTCCGATCCCGATCCGCTATCGCGATCTGGCCGTTGATTACCCCGATTGGCCCGACGTCCCGCCGGACCTCGCCGTCCCCGAAGCGATCGGAGATGCGTGGTACGATCATTTCATCGCGCACGAAGGCTCGAAGCTCGGTGGCTGGCCGTCGCTGGTTCAAGACCAGATCTACTGGGCTCCATGGAACCAGCATCCCGCGAGCCCGGAGTACGCTTTTCAGCTCGGCAGCGTCCCCAAGGCCAACTTCGAGCTCGTCGCGAGCGCGATGTGCTATTTCGGACGGGGGACCGGCAGCGCGCGCGACGTCTGGACGTTCACGACGCAGCTGGACTGAGCGACCACCTGATCGTCGGGCCGTCGTCGTTGCGCTGAACAAGGCCGAGCTTGCGAAGATGCTCCAGATGCGCGAGCGTTTCCGCGACCGCGAACTGCTGGTGCTCGTGCGGAAGCTGATCGAAGCGGTCCCCGCGGCGCCGCCATTTCAACTGTCCGGCAACCTGCGTCGCGGTCAGCGGGCCGGCCTCGAGCGCGTGCATCGCGTCCGCTTCGCGCGTGGCTTCGTGCGCGAGCAGCTCCTCGACGCGTCGCGCGAGATCGGGGAAGGCCTCACCGTGCGCCGGTAACGCGCCGGTCGTCTCGAGCGCGCCGACGGCGCGCAGCGACGCGATGTACTCGCCCATCGCGTCGCGGCCGGACTCGTGCCACATCCCGACGTGGGGCGTGACCGGATCGAGCACGTGGTCGCCGGTGAACGTACGGCCCGATACCGTGTCGACGAAGCACAGGTGCCCCGGCGAATGCCCCGGCGTCCACATCACACGCAGGCGGCCGATGCGGTCACCGTCTTCGAGCATGCGCGTGGGCTCGGCGTAGTCGAAGCGGTCGTACGGCGAGTCCTCGTCGTCGTCGGGTTCGACGTGCAAGCCGTTGCGTTCCAGCCACGCGTCGACGATCGAATCGGTGTCGCCGCGCCGCTCCTTGCGCATTTTCAAGAATTTCCAGTCGCGCTCGTGCATCCCGAGCTCCGGAACGCCCTTGGCCATGAGCGTTCCCGCCAGCCCGTAGTGGTCGAAGTGGAAGTGTGTGATCAGCAGGCGCCGGATGTCGCGCAGAGCGTACCCCGCGAGGTGGAGCCCCTCGTCGAGGGCGGCGCGCACGTCGTCGGCCTTCCAGCCGCAGTCGATGAGCGTCAGGCCGTCCTCGTCCTCGAGCAGGTAGCCGTTGATGTAGCGCATCGGGTTGCCGGTCATCGGCAGGCGGATCTGCACGATGCGGTCGCCGATCTGCGTGATCGGCGGAAGGTTGCTCGGTATCGACAAGGAGTAGCCCGTTAGACCGGCCGAACCGGAAATCATCCTTTTATGAATGACCGGCATTTTGCGTACTGGCCGAAACGGCGCCCGCGCGAGTTCCCGATTCCGGCGACCAGCATCGCGCACAACCTCGCGACGTCCGCCGCGCGCTTCCCGGAACATCCGGCGATCGTGTACTACGACACGCCGATCTCGTACCGCCGCGCGTGGGACGAGGTCGAACGCCTCGCCGGGTATCTCGAGCACAGCGCCGGCGTCCAGCGCGGTGACCGCGTGATCCTGTTCATGCAGAACTCGCCGCAGTACGTGATCGCGTACTACGCGATCTTGCGCGCGAACGCGGTCGTCGTCGCGCTCAACCCGATGCTCGTCACCGAAGAGCTGCAAGCCTACGTCGAGGACAGCGGCGCAACGGTCGCGATCGCGGGGCAAGAGCTCGCGCCCAAGCTGAAGCCGTACGTGCCGTCGCCCGTGCATCATCTCGTCGTCGCTGCATATTCTGATTTTGTCGAGCGGCCGACGGATCTCGCGCTGCCGCCGGCGGTCGCCGCGCCGCGCGCCGCGTTCGACGCCGACGGCTTCGTCGCGTGGCACGACGCGCTCGCGAACGCGCAGCCGCCGGGACCGATCGTGACCGGCGGCGACGACATGGCGCTGCTCCTCTACACGTCGGGCACCACCGGACGGCCCAAAGGCTGCGTGCACACGCACCGCAGCGTGCAGACCACCACGTGGGCGACGCCGATGTGGGGCGGTGCGAACGCGCCCGGCGGGCGCGTCATGTCGGTGCTGCCGTATTTTCACGTCACGGGCATGACGGGCGACATGAACGCCGGGTTGTGCAACGGCGCGACGATCGTGATGCTGACCCGCTGGGACCCGGCGGCGGTGCTGACGCTCATCGAACGCTATCAGTGCACCGGCATGACGGCGATCAGCACGATGGTCGTCGACCTGCTTTCGCATCCGAGCTATCGCTCCGACGCGCTGCGCTCGCTGCTGCATCTCGGCGGCGGCGGCGCGCCGCTGCCGGCGGCCGTCGGCGAGGAGATCATCGAGCGGCTCGGCCTCAGCTACATGGAAGGCTACGGGCTCACCGAGACGATCGCGATGACGCACGCGAACCCGCCCGATCGCACGAAGCTGCAGTGTCTGGGCGTCCCGACGTTCGGCATCGACTCGCGCGTGATCGATCCCGAAACGCTGCGCGAGCTCCCGCCGAACGAGACGGGCGAGATCGTCATCTCCGGTTCGCAAGTGATGCGCGAGTACTGGAAACAACCGGACGCAACGGCCGAGGCGTTCTTCGAGCGCGACGGCAAGCGGTTCTTCCGCACCGGCGATCTCGGGTACGTCGACGACGACGGCTATTTCTTCCTCGTCGACCGCCTCAAGCGCATGATCAACGTGTCCGGCTACAAGGTCTGGCCCGCTGAGGTCGAGACGAAGCTGTTCGGCCATCCCGCGATCCAAGAAGCGTGCGTCATCGCGTCGAGCGACCCGCGCCGCGGCGAGCAGGTCAAGGCGCTCGTCGTACTGCGCGACGGGGCACGGGTGACCGGGGAAGAAATCATCGCGTGGGCGCGCGAACACATGGCGCCGTATAAGGTGCCGGGGGTCGTGGAGTTCGTCGCGTCGCTGCCTCGTTCGGCGACGGGCAAGGTGCAATGGCGCGTGCTGCAAGAGGAGGAGCAGCGCCGGCCTCAGCCGGCATGAACGGCGACATCGCCACCGAGCGTCTGGTCTTGCGCACGCTGCGTGCGGACGACGCGGAGACGATGTTCGCGTACCGCTCCGATCCGGAGATCATGCGCTATCAGGGCTGGGACCCGGAGTCGCTGGACGACGTGCGCGCGTTCATCGCCGACAACGCGCTTTGCGAGGCATTCGCGCCGGGATCGTGGCGCCAGTTCGCGATCGCGCTGAAGTCGGACGGCACGATGGTCGGCGACTGCGGCGTGCACGTGCCGCAGGACAAACCCGAGCAGGCGGAGTTCGGAATTACGGTGGCGACCGAGTTTCAGCGACGCGGATATGCGTCCGAAGCGCTCCGCGCGCTGCTGTGGCTCGTGTTCGACACCCTCCGAAAGCACCGCGTGTTTGCGTCGGTCGATCCGCGCAACGCACCGTCGATCACGCTGTTCGAGCGGGCCGGCTTTCGCAAGGAAGCCCACTTCGTCGAAAGCCTGTGGTTGATGGGCGAATGGGTCGATGATGTCATCCTCGCAATGCTGGCGCGCGAGTGGCGCGCTTACGTCGCGGCGCCGCCGTAGGTTTCCGTCTGCACTTGGTCGAGCAGCCGCGTCAGTTCGGCGGCGCGTTCGGCTCCCAAGCGCTTCGCCGTCGCCGTGATCAAGCGCGGCGGGATGTCCTTCACGAAGCCGCGCAGCGTCTTCACCGCGCGCGTCGCGTCGGGCTTGTCTTCGCCGGTCAGCGCGAGGATGCGAAGGGCGCCGATGCTGCCGAGAAAGTCCAGCGAGTCGGCGTCGTGCAGCGCAATGGCTTCGGGCACCGTGCCGGCATTGCTGTAGTACATGTGGCCGCGCTCGGCGGCTTGCACCGCCGGATATTTCCGCATCGGGAAGCCCGCGTCGCTCAGGATCGCTTCGCTGGTCTCGGCGGCGCGGTCGCCGTGCTCCATGCCTTTTTTCTCGTACGGCGCGAACGCGGCCATGTCGTGCAGGAACGCCGCCGCGAACAGCACGTCGGTGTCGACTGCGAGGTGGTCGCCGTTCGCGACCTCGACGGCGAGCCGGTAGTCGCGCTCGGAGTGCTGCCAGCCCCAGGCCGGGTGCTTGAACTTGGCCTGCGCGAACGCGTACACGGTCGCCTTCCACGGCGCGTCCAGCGCGATCCCGGTCGCGGTCTGCCGCGGCGCGTCGGCGCGCGCTCCCGACGGCATCAGCAACGCGCAGGCGAGCACGACGGAGGCGGTGAGGCGAATCATGCCCCAAGCTACCACGCTCTGCCGTGAGCTGTCGATTCGGAGGCGCGCCGTTCGTCTCGGAGGTGTACACTCGTGCCACCCAGTGAGGACCCCACATGCAATACATGCTGCTCGTCTACGTTCCCGAGTCCGACCGCGAACCGGCGCCGGCGGAGATCGCGTCGATGCTGGTCGACTACGGCGCCTTCAACGAACGGCTTCATGCGCGCAAGGCCTACGTCGACGGGTCGCGGCTGGCTCCCGCCACGAGCGCCACGACCGTCCGTGTGCGTGACGGTCACAACGTGATCACGGACGGCCCGTTCGCCGAGACGAAGGAATGGCTGGGCGGCTACTACGTCATCGAAGCCGCGTCGCTCGACGACGCGCTCCAGATCGGCGCCGATTGCCCGGGCGCAAAGTACGGTTCGATCGAGATCCGGCCGCTTGCGAGCGCAGGCTGACGTCGAAGAACGCATCGCGCGCTGCTTCCGCGACGACGCCGGTCGCGCGGTCGCAGCGCTCGCGCGCGCCTTCGGCGACCTCACGCTCGCCGAAGACGCGATTCAGGACGCCTTCGTCACCGCGCTCGAACGCTGGCCGCGTGACGGCTTTCCGCCGCAGCCGTCGGCGTGGATCCTCACCACGGCCCGCAACCGCGCGATCGACCGGCTGCGGCGCGAGCGCGTCGGTCGCGAAAAGCTCGAACGGCTCGCCCGTCTCGACGTCGCGCCGCCGGCGCCCGACGTTGCGCCCGAGCCCGATGTGACGCACGACGTCGACGACCGGCTCGGTCTCATCTTCGCCTGCTGTCATCCAGCGCTCGGCGTCGAGGCGCGGATCGCGCTGACGCTGCGCACGCTCGCGGGGCTGACCACCGAAGAGATCGCCGACGCGTTCCTCACGTCGCACGCGACGATGGCGCAACGGCTCGTGCGCGTCAAGCGCAAGATTCGCGATGCCGGGATTCGCTTCGACGTCCCGCCGCCGGAGCGGCTCGCGGAGCGCGTCGACGACGTGTGCATGGTCGTGTATCTGATCTTCAACGAAGGCTACACGGCGACGTCCGGCGACCAACTCGTGCGCGCGGAGCTGTGCGCCGAAGCGATCCGGCTCGCGCGATTGCTCGTCGCCGCGCTGCCGAACGAACCGGAGCTGATGGGGCTGCTCGCGCTGCTGCTGTTCCACGACTCGCGCCGCACGGCGCGCACCGGCGCCGACGGCCGCATGATTACGTTGCGCGAACAGGACCGTTCCGCTTGGGATCGCACGTCGATAGACGAGGGAAACGTGTTCCTGGAGCGCGCGGTGACGCATCGTCGCGCTGGTATCTATCAATTGCAGGCCGCGATCGCCGCGCTGCACGCGAACGCGCAGGCGCCGTCCGACACCGATTGGGTCGGCATCGCGGCGCTGTACGGCCGGCTTGCCGCGCTGGCGCCGTCGCCGGTCGTCGCGCTCAACCGTGCGGTCGCGATCGCGCAGGCCGACGGGCCCGCCGCCGGCCTCGCCGCGATCGAGGCGGCCGGCTCGGCGGACCTCTATGGATACCACCTCTACCATGCCGCACGCGCCGATCTGCTGGCGCAACTCGGACGCCGCGACGAAGCGCGCAGCGTACAACACCGCGGCCGGTTTGGCGCGCAACGAGCGCGAGGCCGAGTTCCTGCGCGAGCGCCAAGCGTCGCTCGGTTCCTCCGAAGCGTAACCCACCGGCACGGCAGGATTTCGCGGTGGCCCGGCGCACGACCGGCGTCGCGGTATGAGAATCCTGATCGTCGGCGGGGGCGCCCGTGAGGACGCACTCTCGTGGCGGCTCGCATCCTCGCCGTCGTGCGAGGCGCTGTTTCATGCACCCGGCAACGCCGGCACGGTATCGCGCGGGATCAACTGGAGCGACGTCGTCGCCACCGACGCGCGCACGATCGTGCGCCGCGCGCTGGAAGAGAAGATCGATCTCGTCGTGCTCGGCCCCGAGACGGCGATCGCCGCAGGCGTCGGCGACAAGTGCCGCGACGCCGGGCTCGCCGTGTTCGGGCCCAACCGCAACGGCGGGCGGCTCGAAACGAGCAAAGTCTTCGCCAAGCGCTTCATGGAGCGCCACGGTATTCCGACCGCGCGCTTCAAGGTGACGCACAACCTCGATCAGGCGCAGCGCGCGCTCGACGGCTGGCGCGGCGGCGCCGTCGTGAAAGCCGATGGGCTCGCAGCGGGCAAAGGCGTCGTCGTGTGCGATGATGCAGCGAGCGCGCTCGCGCTGCTGTCGGAGTGGTACGGCACCAACACGATCCCCGGAGGCGGACACGACGTCGTGATCGAGGAGAAGCTGGTCGGACGCGAGGTCAGCGTGTTCGCGATCGGTGACGGGCGTGCGATGGTGCCGGTCGCCGCGGCGTGCGATTACAAGCGTGCCGGCGACGACGATCGAGGACCGAACACGGGCGGGATGGGTGCGTACTCGCCGCCGTCGGGATTCCCGGAGAACTTGCTGGCGATCGTGCGCGAGCGCGTCGTCGCGCCGGCGTTGCGCGGCCTGCTCGCCGAAGGCGAGGAATACCGCGGCGTGCTGTACTGCGGATTGATGCAGACGGTAAACGGACCGATCGTGATCGAGTTCAACGCGCGCTTCGGCGATCCCGAGACGCAAGTGCTGATGCCGCGCGTCGTCGGCGACTTCGCGCGCTATCTGAAATCGGCGGCGGACGGAGCGCTCGAGATCGACGCGGCGACGTGGTCGGCCGACGCGTGCGTCGGCGTGGTGCTCGCGACGTCGCGCTATCCCTATGAGAACACCAAAGTCGAAGGGCTGCCGGCCGAGCTCGGGCTCGGCGGCGGCGCGGCGGCGTTCTGGGGCACGTCAGCGCGCGCCGGCAACACCGTGACGTCGCCGGGCGGCCGGGTGCTCACGGTAACCGCACGCGGAACCGACATCCCGACGGCGCGTGCGCGCGCGTACGCCGCGATCGACACGCTCAAATCACGCTTCCCGAGCGGTACGCCGCTCGCATACCGTTCCGACATCGCGCGTACCGGCTAGGTGAACGCGCTTCGGGATCTCGCGTCGCGGCCGGCGCGGACGTTCTTCACCGTTGCCGGGATCGCGATCGGCATCCTCGCGCTCACCGTCGTCGGCTCGCTCGCCGAGCGGCTGCATACGATCGTCGCACGCTCGACCTCGCTCAACACCGACGTGGTGTTCGCGAACCTCCAGCGCTCGGTGCTGAGCTCGCCTGATGCGCGGCAGACCGTGCAGCGCGCCTACGCGCGGCTCCTGGCGCTCGACGACGTACGCACCGCGGTGCCCGAAGTGGTCGTGCCGTTTTCGAGCGGGAACGCGACCGGCCGCTTCGGCCCGCCGTCGCTGGTGTTCGGCTTCCCCGCGCAAGCGCGCGCGTTCGAGCGCGGCATGCTCGTGGTCGCGCGCGGCCGTACCGCTGCGCCGGGCGAGCAGCGCGTAGCAATGATCGGGCCGGACTTCGCGGCCGCCGAGCATGCCGACGTCGGCGACGTGATCGCGCTGCAGGGCAACTCGTTCGTCGTGGTCGGCGTCCTCGACAAGACGTTCACCATCTTCGATGCGGCCGTGGTCGTGCCGTTTCCCGATGCGCAGGCGCTCTTGCGCCAGATCGTGCCGGCGAACCTCACATCGTTGCCGAGCGACCCCGTGTCGGCGTTCCTCGTCGCGCCGAAGCCCGGCACCGACGTCGGCTTGCTCGCCCGGCGCATCGCGCTGATCGACGGGCTTTCCGCGCGCGACCCGCGTGAGGTCGCCAATACCGTCCGGTCGACGCTGGGGATCTTCGACGCGATCGTGTTCGGCGCCGCGCTCATCGCGCTGCTGGTCGGCGCGTTCTCGGTGATCAACACGATGACGATCGCGGTCACCGAGCGCACGCGCGAGATCGGCATTCGCAAGGCGATCGGTGCGACCGACGGTTCGATCCTGCTCACGTTCGTCGGCGAGGCGGCGACGATCGGCGCGCTCGGCGGCATCGTCGGCATCGCGCTCGGGCTCGCCGTCGTCACGGCGATCGACGCGCGCAGCGCCGCCGGCGGCAACCTCCAGCTGTTCGCGATCTCGCCGCTCGTCGGCCTCGGCGCGTTCGCGTTTGCGGTGGCGTTGAGCGCCGTCGCCGGCTTCGTCCCTGCGCTGAGCGCCGCGCGGCTACCGCCCACGGTGGCGCTGCGCCGCTGATGAGCGAGCACATCGTCGACGTGCGCGACCTCGTGAAGGTCCATGCGCCCGGCACGCCCACCGAAGTCCGCGCGCTCGACGGCGTGACGTTCGGCGTGCAGGCCGGCGACTACGTCGCGATCGTCGGCGAGAGCGGCAGCGGGAAGACGACGCTGATGCACGTGCTCGGCGGCCTGGACCGTCCGACCTCGGGCGACGTCGTCATCGACGGCCGGTCGCTCGCGCTCACGTCGCGCCGCGAGCTCGCCGCGATCCGCGCCCGCGCGATCGGCTTCGTGTTCCAAGGCTTCAACTTGCTGCCGAACATGGACGCACGCGAGAACGTCGCGCTCGCCGCGCGCTATGCGGGTCATCGCGGCGACGCAGCCGCGCGCGCGGAGGGCGCGCTGCGCGACGTCGGGCTGGGCGATCGCATGCACCATCGCCCGTCCGCGCTGTCGGGCGGGCAGCAGCAGCGCGTCGCGATCGCACGCGCGCTCGTCAACGAGCCCGCGCTGCTGCTCGCCGACGAGCCGACCGGCGAGCTCGACTCGCGCACGGCGGAGACCGTGCTCGAGCTGCTCGGAGCGCTCAACGCGCGCGGCCAGACGCTGCTCGTCGTGACGCACAGCGAAGCGGTGTGGCGGCGCGCGCGGCGCGTGATCCGGCTCGCCGACGGCCGCATCGTGGCGGACGATGCGGCGTAGCGCGGCGCTGGTCGCGCTCGCGGGTCTGGCGGGCTGCGCGCGCCGTCCGCCGGCGCCGCGCGCGCGGGCCACGCCGGGACGCCCGGTGCGCATCGTCGCGCTCGGCGACTCGCTCGCGTTCGGCACGGGCGCGTCGGCGCCGCGCAACGCGTTCATCTTCCAAGCGTACCTGCGCGTGCTCGCGCAGCATCCGGGCAGCCGGGTCGACAACTTCGCGATCGGCGGTTCCACGGCCGCCGACGTGCTGCGGCTGCAAGCGCCGCGCCTCGCGCACGCGCGCGCCGACATCGTCGTGATCTGCGTCGGCGGCAACGACGTCGTGCACCGCGTCGCGGCGGCGGATTTTGCCCGCACGTATGCCAGGCTGGTCGCGCGCGCCCGCGCGCTGCAGCCGCACGCCGTCATCGTGTGCTGCGGCGTGCCCGACGTGGGGCTGAGCCCGCTCTTCACGGGCGTGGACCACGACGCGGTGACGCGCCTTTCGCGCGAAAACGACGCCGCGATCCGGGCCATCGCACGGCGCACCGGCGCGACCTTCGTCGACCTGTACGCGACGACGCTGCGCGAGCACGGCGACGTCAACCGCTTCCTGTCGGAAGATCGTTTCCACCCGTCGGACGCAGGCTACGCGGAGCTCGCCGACGCGCTCGCACCCGCGCTGCTGCGCGCGGCGGCGCGCTAGAAGCTCGAGCCCAGCTTCGCGCGACCTTCGGCGTTGGGCGTGAGGTACACGCGCTCGTGCATGTAGTCGAACCCGACCGTGAACCAGCGCAGGACCCTGTCGCCGATGACGCCGTCGATCTCCGTGGTGTAGCTTTTCTCGGACGTGACGCGGTAGCCGAGCACGCTGGGCACGCGCAGCGCGCCGAGCGCCAGCGTGTGCACGAACGCCGGTTTGGTGGCGAACGCGCCGCCGACGCCGATCTGCTCGGGGCCGTCCGAGAAAATACCGCCGTCGTCGTCGCGCAGCGCGTTCGGGTTGCGGCGCGTGAAATAGTCGAACATCAGGAACGACCCGCTGCCGCCCGTGTCGAGCCCGACGCGTTCGGCGACGGCGCCGTCGAAGGATACGGTCACGAGCGGGATCCCGCGCCCGAACCGTGCGTCGAGCGCAACGGTCTGCGGCGCGGCCGGTGCAACGTACGCGCTGCCGGGGACCGCGGTGACACGGTGGTGCTCGTAGTCGATCGTCACGCCAAGCTGCGCGAGAAAGTCGAAACCGAGCAGCCCGCCGATGCGCCCGCCGCGCTTGCCGGTCCAGCCCAGCGGGACCACGCCGACCACGATGTCGCGCAACGTCAGAGCGCCGGCATGCAGTTCGGGCACGACGGCGCGCGCGTACGTCGCGCGCCCGGCCACCACGTGCGAGTGCTCGCCGTACAGCTGCAAGCCGATCAGGCGAGCAACGGTCGCGTCGACGACGATCCCCGACGAACCGGTGTCCAGCACGAAGTCGACGTTCGTATCGCCGATGCGCACCGCGACGTACACGTGCTCCGCAAAATCCGCCGGCAGGTCGGCGCTCGTCGTGCCGTCCGCGAACGCCACGAGCGCGCGCCGGCTCGGCGGACGCGCGAGGTCGGCGTCGTCGACGCCGCCCGGCGTGAACTCGGTCACGCGCGACTCGCTCGTGGTTTGCGCGACCGTGTTGTCGATGTGCCAGCGGTGCGCGAACACGCGGCCGCCGTCGTCGCGGACGTCATCGTACGTCGTCGTCACCGTGCCGTTCCCGAGGATGCGCTCGCGGCGCACGACGTGCCAGCTCACCGGGTCGACGTACTCTTTGCGGCCCCAGCCTTTCGGGTTGAGCGTCGCGATCGCGTAGGCGTCGACCGGCCTGCGCACCCGCGACACCGTGGTGGTGAGCCGCTCCGGCTTCGCCTGGCCCGGATCGACCCGGTCGTCGAGCGTCACGCCGTTCTCGTCTTGCAGCCAGTGCGCGCCGTGCACGATGCCGTTCTCGGCGTGGAACGGCGGGCTGTCGTCGATTGTGCGTTCGTCGTCGCCGCGCACGATTTGCCGCTCGGTGGTGGTCGTGCCGTCGGACGACGTCGTCACGATCGTCTCGCGATACGCGGCCGGCTCGTGCTCGGCGGCGCGAACGTTCGCGCGAATCTCCGCGGCCGTCGGAACGACGTCGGCGGCGCGCGCCGGCGCGGGCAGCGCGACTAGCAGCGCCGCGAGCAGCGCCGTCGCGCGCACGATCATTCGCGAATGCCCATCGCCTTGCGGCCCTCGGTATTGGGAACGAGGTAGACGCGGTTGTTCGCATAGTCGAGGCCGAGGGTGAACAGCTTGAAGAACTCCGGACCGATCTGCGCGTCGGTTGCCGACGCGTATGCGCCTTTCGAGGCGATGCGGTACGCGAGGACGTCGGTGAAGTTGACGTTGCCCAGCTTTACGCTAGCGAGTTGATACGGCCGTGTCTGAACTTCGCCGCCGATCCCGTACAAGTGAAGCGGCCGCGTTCGTGCGCCGCCACCGTGCGCGTCGATGATCGCCTCCGGATGCCGCCGCGCGAAGTAGTCGTACACGAGCAGCGGGCCCGCACCGCCCGTATCGAGGAGGAAGCGCTCTCCGATCACGCCGTTGATGGCAGCCGTCGTGAGCGGTTGGCCCGTGCCGATGCGCACGTCGAGCACGATCGTATGGGGATCGGCGGGCGCGACGTACGCGGTCTCGGGAACCACGGTGACGCGCCCTTTCTCGTAGTCGATGCTGACGCCCAGCTCGGCGAGAAAATCGAAGCCGAGCAAGCCGACCGTCTTGATACCGATCGATTCGTTCCAGCCCTGCGGAACGATCTGCGCCGCCACGTCTTTCATCACGAGGTCACCGACGCGTATCTCCGGGATCACCGTGCGTGCCGTCGTGTACCGCCCCGCGGTCACGGCCGAGTGCTGGCCGTGGAACGGCAGGCCCACCTCGCGCGCGACCGTCTCGTCGATGACGATCCCCGACGCGCCCGTGTCGAGCAAAAAGTCCAGACCGCGGCCCGCGACGACGATGCGCACGATCACGTGCGAACGGCCGAAGCGAACCGGAAGCTCCGCGGAGCGCGCGCCCGCCGGAAACGTCACGAGCTGACGGCGGCTCGGCGGCATTGCGACGTCGGCGTCGGCGACCGGCGCGATATCGTACGCCGTGATCTTCGTGTCGCTCGTGGTGTGCGTATATGCGTTGTCCGTGTGCCAATGGTGGGCGAACGTGCGACCGCCTTCCTCGCGCACGTCGTCGTACGTCGTCACGACCGTTCCGTTGACGCCGACGCTTTCGCGCCGCAGGACGCGCCATGTCGTCGGGTCGACATACTCTTTTAGGCCATATCCCCCGCCGTTGAGCGTCGCGATCACGTACGCCTCGACCGGGCTATGGACGGCGCGCACCGTCGTCGTGGTGGCCTCGCGCGTCGCGAGGCCCGGATCGGCTTGGTCCACGATCGTCTGGCCGTTGTCGTTCTGATGCCAGGCTTGATCGTTCGCAGCACCTCGTTCGCTGTGGAACGGGGGCGTCGCGTTCACCTCGCGCCAGCTCGTGCCGCGCTGCACGTGCGTCACGGTCGTCGTCGTCTCGTTCGACGACGTCGTAACCGTGGTCTGTCGCCACGCGGCCGGAAGTGCACCCGTGGCGGCGCGAACCCGCTCGCGAATGGTCGCGACGTCGGGCACCGCGTCTTGCGCGTGCGCGGCGACGGGCAACGCCACGAACAGCGCCGCGAGCAGGCACGAAACGCGCCGCGCGGCGATCACTCGCGAAGACCCATCGCCTTGCGGCCGGCGACGTTCGGAATCAGGTAGACGCGACTGTTGGCGTAGTCGAGACCGACCGTGAACATCCGCAGGAAGTCCGTGCCGATGAGCCCGTCTTCGTCGCCGGCGTAGCTTTGCGCCGAGGTCACTCGGAAGCCGACGAAGTCCTGGAAGTTCAAGCCGCCCACCTTGATGCTCGCGAGCTGGTAAGGCCGCGTCGGGATCGCGCCGCCGACGCCATAGTACCTCATCTCGCGCAACTCGCCGCCTCCGCCTTTGTCGACGAGCGCCTCGGGGTGCTTGCGCGCAAACGCGTCGAAGATCATGAACGTCCCCGCGCCGCCGGTGTCCAGCAGGAAGCGTTCGCTTAGCGCCCCGTTCACCTTGACGTTCGTAAACGGCACGCCGTCGCCGATGCGCACGTCCAGCCAGAACACGCGTTTCCCCTGCGGCGCGACGTAATCGGGTTCGCGCACGACGGTGACCTGCTTCTTCTCGTAATCGATCGTCACGCCGAGCTCGGAGAGGAAGTCGAAGCCCAGCAACCCGACGGCCTTGTAGCCGGGCTCGATCTCGCCAAGGCTCGGCACGGTCTGCACCGCGACGTCGCGCATCACGAGATCGCCGACGTGCATCTCCGGCACGATCGTGCGGCCGGTCGTGTAGCGCTGCGCCGTCACGGTGGAATGCTGGCCGTACACGGTCAGCCCGAGCTCCCGCGCGACCTCGTTGTCGAGCGTGATCCCGCTCGCGCCGGTGTCGAGCAGAAAGTCCAAGCCGCGCGCGCCGACCATGAGGCGCACGATGACGTGCTGGCGGCCGAACTTCGTCGGCAGCGTCGCCGACGGCGCGCCGTTCGGGAACGTCACCAAGAGCCGCCGGCTATCAGGCATCGCGACGGCGGTATCCGGCACGTCGCCCGCATCGTACGCCGTCACCCGCGTTTCGCTCGTCGTGCGCGCGTCAGCGTTTGCCACCGTCCAATGGTGCGCGAAGACGCGACCGCCGTCCGGGCGAAAATCGTCGTATACGGTGGCGATCGTGCCGTTGGCGGTCACGATCTCGCGGCGCACGACGTGCCAGTTCTCCGGGTCGACGAACACGCGCGCTCCGTGGCCGCGTTTGGTGAGGTCGGCGACGACCCATGCCTCGACCGGCGCGTGCACGCGCGTCACCGTGGTCGTCGTCGCTTCAGGCGCGGCAACGCCCGGATCGGGCTCGTCGATGACGGTCTGCCCGTTGTCGTTCTGATGCCACTCGGCGGTCTTCGTCTTCCCGGACTCGGTGTGGAACGGGCCGCGCTGGGCGATCTCCCGCCATTCGTCGCCGCGCTCGGCGTAGCGCACGATCCGCGTCGTCCCGTCCGACGACGTCGTCACCGTCGTGCGCCGGTACGCGTTCGGTATCGCGGCGGCGACGCGAACGTGCTCTCGGATCGCCTCCGCGCTCGGCGGCGTCTCCTCGGCGTACGTCGCGATCGCGGGCGCGAATAGCAAAAAGAGGGCCGGCAGAAGACGCCACAACCGACTCGTCATGGCTACCGACGTTCCAGCGGGCCGGGTGACGGGCCTCTACAGCAGCGCCAGCTGCGCACCCGCATCGTCGGCGTCAAGTGTACGATAGCGCTTGAAGCGGGTGGCGCGGCACGCGGCGTGGACGCGTTCCGCGACAGCGCGAACGTACGCCGGCTCCGCGTACCGGCCGCGACCGAACAGGCGCTCGTACCGTTCGACGAGCTCGGGCCGGGTCGACGCCAGGAAGGCGAAATACGCATCGCGCGTGATCGTGCCGAGGTTCAGCGCGCCGTGCCACACGTGCGAAGCGCCCGCAGCAGCCGCGGCGCGCACGACCGCGGCGAGCGCATCCGGATCGTCGGTCAGGTCGGGCAGCACCGGCGCGACGGCGACGGCGACGCGGATGCCTGCGTCGGCGAGCGCACGCACCGCGCGCAGACGCTGCCGCGGCGGCGCGACGGTGGGTTCGATGTCGCGCGCGAGCGCTTCGTCGAGTGTCGCAATGCTGATCGCGACGCCGACGTCGGCGCGGCGCGCGCACTGCGCGAGCAGGTCGAGGTCGCGCACGACCAGCGGCGAGCGCGTGGTGATGTGGAACGGTGCGCGCGCGTCGCGCAGCGCGGGCAGAATCGCGCGCATCAGCCGGTAGCGCCCCTCCAGCGCTTGATACGGATCGGTGGCGGTGCCGATCGCGATCTCCTCGCCGCGGTACGCGCGCCCGGCCAAGTCGGCGCGCAGCACCGTCGCGATGTTGACCTTCACGCCGAGCACCGAGCCCCAGTCGCGCACGCCGTCGAGCTCGCGGTACGCATGCGTCCCGCGCGCGTAGCAAAACACGCATTGGTGCGCGCAGCCCGTAAAAGGATTCAGCGACCAGGTGAAGCCCATGCCGCGCACGCGGTTGAGCGCGCTCTTCGCGGCGATCTCTTCGACTCGGACCTCGCTCGGCCGGCGAGCGATGGGAAGCCCCGCCATCGAACACGCGTTCGATGACGGGTGCGATCCAGCCTCCGCGTTATGGCGCGGTCGCCGCTTCCCACACGCGGATGACCGCGCCGGCTTTCAGGATGCCGCCGTGCTTGACGCCGGCCCGGGTCTGGCCCGTTATCGTGCACGAATAGGCGCCCTGGTTCTCGCCTTCCCGCCCCTTGCCGGTGATCGTACCCGTCGGGGTGATCGTGTACTGGAACAGGATGATCTCGTCTTTGTTCCCGGGCACGTAGACGCGTGTCAACCCGGCTGCAGGGCTCTCCTGAAAGACGCAGCGCTGAGGTCCGCGCGGTTCCGGGGGCTGCTCCTTGTCGCTCGCGTCGGAAACGAGAGAGCACGCCCCGTTTCGCAGCGTGATGACGTCGGACAGTTTCATGCGCGTTTGAGCGGACGCCGACGTCGCGCCCGCGATGACGAGCGCGAGCGCCCCGATGAGCACGCTCCGGCCAATAGAATGGATCATGCCGATCTCCCTTGTCGCTATCGAAGGATCACCACGCCTACCCGAGACCGACCGTCCCCTCCTCTATCCTGACATGGTAAGCGCCTGGACTAGGTGTTCGTGCGGACGAAGCTGTTCCAGTACCACACGCCCCACGCGCCCACCATCGCCGACCACACGATCAAGATGACGCCCCAGTTCGGCAGCCGCTGGCGCACGGCGATCGCCATCAGCGCGAACAGGTACGGCAAGAAATCGAGCGCGTGCCGCATGCCGAACTGCACCCACCCGTTCAGATAATAGAGAAACTCCGGCGCGGCGACGAGCGCCGTCGTGATCCACAGTGCGACGACGACGTTGCGCGGCGTCTTCGCGAGAAACGTCAGCACCAGCGCCGGGCTGGTGAACGTGAGCGCGAGGCCGTTGGGGTCGGGCTTGACGTACGGCCACACCGGCTGCTGCAGCCACTCCACGAGCACCGGCGCGCGGAAGAAGAACGAATAAATCTGATACGGCAGGTACGAGAGCCGAAACGGCGAGCCCGTGGGCTGGCCCCACGCGTCGGCGTGATAATACACCGTGTGCCCGATGTCGAAGATCGTGCCCCACATCAGCTCGTCGTAGCCGACGAACGCGATCGCCCAGCATGCGAGCACGATGCCGAACGAGCGCAGCCGCACGATGCGCTGCGCACGCGGCGGAACAGTGCCGGCGAACGCGCCGCTCCACAGTCCCCACGCCAAGAGCGGCAGCGCCGCGACTTCGGGGAAGCGCGCGCCGCACGCGAGCACGCCGCACAGCGCCACGAGCCAGCCGCGATTTTTTCCGCAGAGCTCCAGCAGCGCGCCGAGGATGAACGTCAGCGAGCAGAGGTGCGCGAGGAACCACACGTCGCCGAGCTCGGCGCACCACCACACGTCCATGCCGGCGACGAAGAACATCGTCAGGAAGACCTTGGTGGAGAGGTCTGTCACCCCGAGCCGCTCCGCGAGCAGCCACGCGAGCCCGGTCGCGATGGCGGCGAACACGATCGCGACCGTCGTCTGGTTCGCGGCGTTGCCCCAGATCGCGACCGACGGCAGCATGAACAACGCCGGTACCGGCCCGTCGACGCCGTAGTAGTGACCGTTGTACTGGACTGCGTCCATCCAGCGTCCCGGCCAGTCGATCCACATCCGGCCGTGCAGCCACGCGTACGCCACCCGGACGTAGTTGTTCTGCTGCGTGGAGCGCAGGTGCGAGCTGATCAGGATTACGACGAACGTGATCGAGGCGGCGACCGCCGCGCCGGAGTACCGGCGCAGGGGGACCACCACGGTCCGGAAGCGAGACGCGGCGACCATCTTCGGCGCCACGGTTTCGTCCGAGCGTAACCGTCGCCCCGCCGCCGGGGTAGGAGAACGTTGCGATGTATCAACGAGGCTCATCCTACGGCCGCCCGCCCTACGGCGGGCAGACCGCCCAGCCGGCCGCCGGCAGCGCGGTCAATCTCCTCGGCCTGGTCCTCGGGATCACCGGGATCGGCTTTCTGATCACGGCGGTCGCCGCGTATCTGTTCCGCGACGTCTCGTACGGCGCGGGCCTGATGGCGCTGCTCGCCGGCTTCGTGCTCTTGTTCGTGATGAACGCGGTGCGCGAGAGCCCGCGGATCGCGTTGCTATGGTTCTACGCGTTCACGTTCCTCGAAGGGATCGGGCTCGCGCCGGTCATCACGCACTACGTGAACCTGCTCGGCCCCGACGTCGTGGTGAACGCCGCGGGAACCACCGGCTTCGGCATGCTCGTCCTGGGCGGCGTCGCGTTCGTGTTCTCGGTCGATTGGCGTCGCTTCAGCGGGATCGCACTCGGCGCTCTCGTCGCGCTGCTCGTGGTCGGCGTGATCTCGATGTTCACGCACTGGGTGCATCCGACCACGTACTCGTGGCTGACGCTTGGCGTGTTCACGCTGGTGACGCTAGTGGATTTCAGCCGCATCCGCGCTGGCGGCGACGGGTTGTCGCCCGTCCAACTCGCCGTCGCGATCTACCTCGACGCGATCAACATCTTCCTCGCACTGCTCAGACTCTTCGGCTCCCGGCGCTAACCGAAACCGGGACCCGTCGCCGGGGTTCCTGAAGCCTGAAGTATGGCGCGCGCGTACGACCAGCAAGCGGTGCAACCCGCCGGTGACGTGCTGCACGAGGCGTGCGGGGTCGCCGGGATCTACGCACCCGGCGAGGACGTCGCGCGGCTCGCTTACTTCGGGCTCTACGCGCTGCAGCACCGCGGCCAGGAAAGCGCGGGCCTCGCCGTCGGCGACGGACAGCGCATCGACAGCCACCGCCAGATGGGCCTGATCACCGGCTCCTTCGACGAGGCGATCTTGGGCCGGCTGCGCGGCTTCGTGTCGATCGGGCACACGCGCTATTCCACCACCGGCAGCTCCATTATCGTCAACGCGCAGCCGTTCGTCGAGGAATCGGATCTCGGCCCGTTCGCGTTCGCGCACAACGGCAACCTCACCAACGCCGACGAGCTGGCCGCGCTTCTGCCCGACGACGTGCGGCTCGCCGCGACGTCCGACTCGGAGATTCTCGCGAAGACGATCGCGCTCGCGCCGGGCCCGACGTGGACCGACAAGATCAAAGCCGCGATGCGCGTCGCCGAAGGCGCGTACTCCGTCGCGCTGCTCACGCGCGACGCCGTCTACGGGTTCCGCGATCCGTGGGGCGTGCGTCCGCTCTGCGTCGGAACGTACGGCGACCGCGGGTACATGATCGCGTCGGAATCGTGCGCGCTCGCCACCGTCGGCGCGCACTATCTGCGCGAGATCGGCGCCGGCGAAGTGGTGTGCATCGGCGCGAGCGGCATCCGCACCGAGCATACCGAGGTGGTGAAGCCCGCGTCGCTGTGCATGTTCGAATACATCTACTTCGCGCGCCCCGACAGCGTGCTGAGCGGGCGTTCGATCTACATGGCGCGCTACGAGATGGGCCGCGCGCTCGCGCGCGAGCACCCCGTCGACGCCGACGTCGTGATGGCGGTGCCCGACAGCGCGATCCCGGGCGGCATCGGATACTCGTCGCAGAGTGGAATTCCGTACGTCGAAGGCCTCATCAAGAACCGGTACATCGGCCGCACGTTCATCAGCCCCGACCAGAAGATGCGCAGCCAGGGCGTGCAGCTGAAGTTCAACCCGATCGTCGAGAACCTGCGCGGCCAGCGCGTGGTGGTCGTCGACGACTCGATCGTGCGCGGCACCACGACGCCGCGCATCGTCTCGCTGCTGCGCGACGCCGGCGCGCGCGAAGTGCACCTGCGCATCACGTCGCCGCCGATCGTGCACCCGTGCTATCTCGGCGTCGACATGGCGACGTACGCCGAGCTGATCGCCGCGAACCTGACGGTCCCGCAGATCTGCGAGCGCGTCGGCGCCGACTCGCTGGGCTACCTCAACATCGAGCACTTGGTGGAGTCGACCGGCCGCGACCGTGCCGATTTCTGCCTCGGCTGCCTCACCGGCCGCTATCCGAGCCGGCCCGCCACGTCGCACGGCAACGTCCAAGCGGATCGGCAGCCCGCGCTCAAGGCCTGACCCTCGTGCCTCGCACTCTGGCGGCCGAATACCGGACCATGACCCACCCGGGATTTTCGGCCTTCGCCCGTCAGGTGCACTTCATCGAAGACCGCGTGACTGCGCTCGAAGGCGCGGTCGACGCGGTCCAGTCGGCGACCGGCGCCAGCTGGGTAGCCGCCTACACGCCGGACGGGGACGGGCTGTTCACGCTCGGCGCTGCGGCCGGCGAGATGCCGTTCGGGGCGCTCGACGCGGTCGATCACGACGATGCGGCGATGGTCGCGCTGCGCGCCGAGCGCGACGCGCTCGACGCCCCCGCCGGCTCGGTACTGGCGGGGACGCTCGTGCTGCCGTTCGTCGCCGCCGGCAGGATCACGGGGCTGATGGCCGTCGGCCCGGTGCCGTACGCGTACACCGACGCGGAGCGTGAGACGCTGCTGGCCGTCGCGAGCGCCCTCGGCCTGGCGCTCGAGGTGCTGCAGGGGCACGCGCTGCGCCGGGAGCTGACGCGCTGCCGCGAGCGCGCGGACTGGGCGGAACGCGAGCTTGCGGTGCTGCACCGCATGCTCGACAGTCCGCCGAGTCCCGCCGAGCTTCGCTAAACCGCCGCGGCCGCGGCCGTGGCCGTTTTCGCGACGCCGTTGGTCGGCGTGCCGTTCTTCGCGAGGTCCTCGACGATCGTCACGAACGCGCGCACCGGCGTGCCCGTCGGACCCTTCGCCATGAACGACGACTCGGTGTCGAGATACGCCGTGCCCGCGACGTCGAGGTGGATCCACGGCGTGTCGCCGACGAATGCCTTGAGGAACGCGCCCGCGGTCTCCGCGCCCGCCGCGCGGCCCGCGCTGTTTTTCAAGTCCGCGATCTCGCTCTTGACCTGCTGCTCGTAGTCCGGGTACAGCGGCAGGCGCCAGTAGCGCTCGCCGCAGCCGGTCACGACGGTGAGAAACCGCTCCACGAACGCATCGTCGTTCGAAATCGCCGCGCTCGCGGCGTGGCCGAGCGCGACGACGCACGCGCCCGTGAGCGTCGCGGCGTCGACGATCTTCGTCGCGCCGAGCTTGCGCGCGTAGCACAATGCATCCGCGAGGATCAGGCGGCCTTCGGCATCGGTGTTGATCACCTCGATCGTCTTGCCGTTCATCGCCTTGAGGATGTCGCCGGGCTTCATCGCTTTGTGGCCGGGGAGATTTTCCGACGACGGCACGAGCCCGATCACGTTGAGCTTCGGGCGCAGCTTGCCGATCGCCCACATCGCGGCGATCACGCCGGCGCCGCCCGACATGTCGTACTTCATCTCGTGCATGTTCTCGGCGGGCTTGATCGAGATGCCGCCGCTGTCGAACGTCAGGCCCTTGCCGACGAGCGCGAGCGTCTCGGTCGACGACGGATCGCCTTTGTATGTGATGACGCTGAGCGTCGCGGGCTCGTCGGAGCCGCGCGACACGCCGAGCAGCGAGCCCATCCCGAGCTCTTCCATGCGCTTCTCGTCGAGCACGTCGACGTCGAGTCCCGCGTCTTTGCCGAGCTCCTTCGCGCGCGCCGCGAGGTGCGTGGGCGTCATGTCGTTTGCCGGCGTGAGCGCCATGCGGCGCGCCGCGTTGACCGCTTGCCCGATCACGCTGCCGCGCTGCGCGCCGGTGTCGAGCGCGGCGCGGTCGTACGAGCCGGCTAGAATCGTCACGCTGTCGGTGACGACCGGTTTGTCGGGCTCGGTACGGTAGATGGTCGTGTCGATCGTTCCGGCGATCGCGCCTTCGGCGACGAACGATCCGGCTTTCGCCGCGTCGGTGCCGGCGGGCAGCGCGATCGCGATCGACGCGATGCCGCGCTTGCCGAGATAGCGCACCGCGGTGCCGGCGTATTTCGCCAGGCCGGCCGCGTTGAATGCGTCGCGGTCGCCGAGGCCGACGACGAGCACGCGCTTGAACGGCGCGTCCTTTGCGTGCACGAGCGACGTCTCGTTCGCCTTGCCGGAGATCTCACCGCCCGCGAGGATGTCGGCGATCGCGCCGCCGAGGATCGTGTCGACCTCGGCTGCGACGCCGTCGACGGCGCCGCCCGCAAAGACCGGCACGACGAGCGCACCGGTCACTACCGACGTCGGCGCGTCGTTCGAGACGTGGACCTGCATGGATTCCTCCGGAAGGACAGAAGCGGTCGGGCGACCGTGATTGGACAACCTGTTCCGGATTCGCGCGCCGACGGCGCGGCCCTCCGCTATGAGTGACGCGTACGCACGCGCCGGCGTCGACATCGACGCCGGCAATGTGGCCGTGCAGCGCTACCGCGACGTGACCTCGGGTTGGACGCACCCGGATCAGCTGGGTTCCCTGGGCGGCTTCAGCGGGCTCTTCCGGCTCCCCGGGGACGCCAAGCGCGCGCTGGTGGGTTCGACCGACGGGGTCGGCACCAAGATCCTCATCGCGGCCGCCCTGCGCCGCTACGACACCGTCGGGGCCGACCTGGTCAACCACTGCGTGAACGACATCCTCGTCACCGGCGCCGACCCGCTGTTCTTTCTGGATTATCTGGCAGTCGGCAAGCTGGATCCCGAGGTCGCCGCGCAGGTCGTCGGGGGCGTGCATCGCGCGTGCCGGGAGAACGCGTGCGCGCTGCTCGGCGGCGAGACCGCGGAGATGCCCGGCGTGTACCGGCCGGACCACTTCGACCTCGCCGGCACGATCGTGGGCATCGTCGACCTCGACGCCGTGCCGGACCCCAACCGCGTGCAGCCGGGCGATGCGATCATCGGGTTGCCGGCGGTGGGATTGCACACGAACGGTTACACGCTCGCGCGCGCGCTCATCACGGAGGACGAATACGCCGCGCCGTTCGGCGACACGACGTACGGCGACGCATTGCTCGCGCCGCACCCGTCGTACCGCGAGCCGGTGCGCGCGATCCAGCGTGTCGCCGCCGTGCGGTCGATGGCGCACATCACAGGCGGCGGGCTGCTCGAGAACGTGCCGCGCACGCTGCCCGAGCATGCGGCGGCGGTGTTCGAGCAGACGCGCTGGACGGTGCCGCCGATCATGGCGGAGCTGGTGAAGCGCGGCGACCTCGCGCACGACGAGCGCTATCGCACGCTCAACATGGGCGTCGGCTACACGCTGATCGTGCCGATCGCGGACGTCGACCGCGCGCTGGGCGCCGCGCCGGGCGCGCGCGTCGTGGGTTTCGTGCAGCCCCGGCGTGACGGCGAGCCGCGCGTCCTCGTGCGCCCCGCGCGCGCATAAGTGGGTTCACGTTCCGTGAACCCGTCGCGTTCGGCCTTCGGCCGATCCGCCGCGTAAAAGGTATGGCGGTGAACTTGCTCGCCGCGCTCGACGACGAGCGCTACGGCGCGAGCGCGCTCGCGCGCGCGCACGAAGCCGCGGCGCGCGCGGGTTGCGTGCTGCGCCGCGTCGACGGTGTCGACGAACGGCTCGCCGCGTGGATCGACTTGCACTTCGCGCCGTCGTGGTGGTCGTTCGAAGCGGGCGCGGGGAGCGCGTGGGTGGCCGAGCGCGACGGCGAGATCGCGGGCTTCGCGGCGTTCGGCGCGCGCGGCTTGAAATTTCCGTGGCTGCGTGCATGGCGCGACCGCGGCGATACGGGCATTTTCGGACCGTACGGCGTGGCGGAAGCGCAGCGCGGGAGCGGGATCGGCGAGGCGCTGCTGACGGCGGCGCTGTGCGCGCTGCGCGCGGCCGGCTACGCGTTCGCGCTCATCCCCGCGGTTGCGGGCGAACGTCTCATCGCCGCCTACGTGACGCGCACCCGTGCGACCGTCGTCGACGAATTCGACTACTACGCCGGGCGGTTTCGCGCGACGATCCTCGCGTCGGGCGCGGGAACGAACGCGCGCAGCGTGCTCGAGCGCGCGCGTGACGGACGGCTGCCGCTCGAGGTCGGTGCCGTCCTAGCGAACGATCCGCGCGCGGGCGCGCTCGACGCGGCGCGCGAGCACGGCGTCGAGGCCGTCGTCGTCGCGTGGGATCGCGCGCGCGAGACGCGCGCGATCTTTGACGCGCGCGTGATCGACGCCGTCGCGGGCACCGAGCCGGATTTGGTGCTCCTGCTCGGCTGGATGCATCTGCTCCCGCCGGCGTTCATGCGGCGGTTCCCGGAGACGATCAACCTGCATCCGTCGTTCCTGCCGCTCGATCCGGCCGCGGATTCGGTCGTCGCGCCCGACGGCACGGTGATCCCCGCATTGCGCGGCGCGCACGCGTTGCGCGACGCGGTGCGAGCGCACGTTCCGTGGACCGGCGTCACCGTGCACTACGTCACCGAAGCGACGGACCGCGGTGCGGTGCTGGTGCGGGTTCCGGTGCCCGTGGCCGGCGCGACGGACGATGCGATGCTGCGCGAGCGGCTCCGTCCGGTCGAATTCGCGGCGGTGGCGGCAGCGATTCGGCGCTGGACCTTCGAATGCGACGATGAATCTAGATAGCGCGTTAGGACCCCCCGCTCGAATTACAATATTCGATCTGAGTGCCGGCTTGGGTCATCGGAACGATGGAGGTCCATTCCTGCGATTCCATCGTTGCCGCGGGCGAGGGTGGGGTGTAACCGTTAAAATCAATCGGAAAGGTGATCGTCAGCAGGCCGATCGGAATGAAGTGCTTGAGATTGATTCCAGCCGCCCTACTTGGGAGGTTTTCATAATTGGTAAATGCATAGCCCTCTTTTCCGCGATAAAATCGATGGCGATGTTCTTTGTGACAATATGCCAGTGCTGGCTTGTCAGAGACGCGCGATGCTCGGAAGCGGGGCGTGTCACGCTAGGAACTATTGCTTCATGATGTGTCGTGCAGGCCGACAAATTTGTTGACATCACAACCAACAGGACTGCCCCTGCTGTTTGTCTCACCCGTGTTTGAGGAGCGTACGCTTGCCAGGTTCGAGCGGGTCCTTTGAGGACCTCATTGCCAAGTTAGGTCCGCCCGATATTTCAGCCGCAACGGATTGGTTGTTCGCCGACAAGCGGTCGCGAGTGATGCATTACTGGCTTTGCTTGAATTGCCCGGTGGAAGTTCGTACCAGCGCGATGACGGTGCAGCAGCACTTTCTTAATCGCACTCAAGATCAGATTGATCGTGCCTCATTCGAGGCTCTCGCAGCGGCCGTCGCACAGCTGTGTGAAACTGGCAAAGCTTGCTCAGCGATGTATGATCAGATCCTCGGTATTTGGTATCCACTCCACGTCTGCTCGCGTCATACCGATGAGCGCGAACCAAACATATCTTAGATTGTCGTCCGCTGCGATCTGTGCTGGGATGCGCGACGGCCGTGAGGGACCGACTTATGAATGAGCGTGAAATGCACCACACATATCGGCGTCCCGACGGCGAAGATGCGTACCTGGGCACGGCATCGGTGCTTCCCAACGGCGACGAGATACTGCTGAGCGTCGTAGCCAAGTCCGATTATGACGAGGAGAACGGTCCCGTAAGGCGTGCTTACCATGCGCTTGAGGCCGACGGGTGGGCGCTTGTCATTTTGTCCCATTTTCGGATCGCGCAAGACGCCCAAATCATGCTGTTTTGGCGGCCGAAGCGCGCGGCCTGAAGATTGAGGAACGGCCTGTACCGCACGCGAAGGAGGCGTCATGCCTTTGCCGTTTCTGGTCGTCGCCGCCTTCGGGTGCTGCGGCGTGACCGGCGCCGTTCGCTCCGCTGACGGTGCTCCGCTCCGCGCGCACATCCATGCGTTGGGACCGGTGGTCGCCGATGCGGATACCGATGTGCGGGGAAGCTTCGGGTTCACCGCACCGCCGGGCGCCTATCGCGTCACCATCGTCGCCGCCGGTTACAAGGTTGCGGAGACGGATGTCGTCGTGCACGAGGGCGAGCGCGTCGACGTGACGCTGGAACCGCTCGGTTCGGGCCGCTTGCGCGAGATCGGGCGCGTCGTCGTCGACGGGCGCCTCGCCGTCCCGCACAGCACCGTGCCGACGCGCGAGATCACCCGGCTCGACCTCGATGCGAACGGCTACGACCGCGTCCTCGACGCGCTCGCGACGATCCCGTCGCTTGCAATAACGCGGCCCGACGCCGGTACGTCGAGCGCGACTGCCGTGGTTTCGCTCCGCGGTCCCGATTCGTCCGAGACGCGCATCGCGCTCGACGGGCAGCCGCTCAACAACGCGAACACCGGCGACCTCGACCTCGCTTCGTTTCCTAGCTCCGTGCTTTCCGGAATCGACGTCAGCGAGGGGCTCGGTCCGGAGGACGCGCGTGCCGCAGACACGATCGGCGGTGAGATCAACCTCATCTCACTGCGGCCGACCGCCACGCCGCAGCGTATGGTGCGGCTGTCGGCGGGTTCGTTCGGCACGACGTCCGCCGAGATCAACGCGACCGGCCGCGCGTCGCGCTTCGGTTATGCGCTCGCACTGGGCAGCACGCACTCCGGCGGTTACGTGCACGACTATCCCGTCACGCTCGAAGTGCCCGACGGCAGCGGGGGCAACACGAACGTCGCGACGCGCATCGGTTCCGCGACATCGGTCGCCACGTCGCTCGTCAACCTGAGCTACGATCTCTCCCAGCGCTCGACGCTGCGCCTGCGCTCCTTGAGCGTCAACAGCGTGCGCGATGAAGGCGCCGCGCAGACCGCGCCGGTCGATCCGACGGTCGATGCACCCGGTGCGGCGTTCGTGGGCAGCGGCCCCGAGACGTCCGCGCAGAGCATCCGCGCGACGCTCGCGAGCCTGACGGTGCCGCTCGGTTCCGGAACGCTCGCGATCAGCAGCGGTCTGTCGAGCAACGCGACGGCCGTGACGCGCACGCTGCCCGATGCGGGCGCGTTCTCGCCGTACGACGTGTCGCTGATCGACCGGCTCGCCACCACGACCGCGGAATGGAGCCGCGCCGTCGGCACGACGATACTAGCGCTCGGTGCCCAGGTACGCTCAGAGTCGCTGGCGTCGCCGGATCAGTTCGACCGCACCCTGCACGAGCACGGTACGCAATTCTGGGTCCGGGCCGGCGCCGACGTCGGTCCTCGTTTGCGGGTCGCCGCCAGCGTCGTTTCTGCTCATTGGTCGACGTTCGGTACGAGTACCGACGGCCGGGTGGGGCTCGCGTACGATGACGGTCACGCCGGTACTCTGCGATTCGCCGTCGGTACGGGGTTTCGCGCGCCGCTGCTCGGTGAGCTCTACACGTTGCCCGTCGCCAACTTGACGCCCGACCAGAACTGCGTCGGCGCGAACGGCAACCGCAACGAGCACGCGGAGCACGCGACGGAATACGAGCTGGGCTACGGCAAACGGTTCGGTGCGACGACGGCCGACGCAACGTTCTACCGCGCGAACTTGCGCGATCCGATCGAGAACTTCTACCCGCTCGGCACGACGTGCCCTGTCGATGCGATGGGGAACCCGATCAGCACCGTGGTCGCGCAGTCGTTTCCGGTCAACATCGGCAGCGTGGTATACCAGGGTGGCGCGCTGCGGCTCGCGCACCGCTTCGGCGCATGGTTCGCGACCGCCGAATACGGCGTGAATGCCGCGTATCCAACTGCGCTCCCCGATGTGGTCGCGGCGAATCCGACGTCGGGTTCGAACCTCGTCGTCGGCCAGCAGTTCGGCAGCATCCCGATCCAGACGTTCTCGTTCGGACTGCGCTACGCGCGCAACGGACTGCACGGTGCTGCGAACGTGACCGCGAAGAGCGCGAACAACGAGCTGGCGCAGCCGCATTTCGCGACGGTGAGCGCCGCGCTCGGCAAGACGTGGAAGCACGTCGATCTGACGCTGGCAGGAGGGAATCTGACGAGCGCCGTGAGCGGCCGCTTCACGCGGCTCGGGCTCGGCACGCCGTATCCGACGCCTTTTGGACTCCAGCCGCGCGACGCGCTCGTCCTCGATCCCGCTTCGCTGCGCTTGATCCTGACGCTGCGCTGATCGTGGGCGACGATGACGGGTTCGTTCGGCTCGCGGTACCGGTCGGTCCCGACGATCACGTGCGCGGGCCGGCCGATGCAGCGGTGACGCTCGTCGAATACGGCGACTTCGAGTGCCCGTACTGCGGCGTCGCGTATCCCGTGATCAAGGGGCTGGAGAAGCAGTACGAAGGCCGGCTGAGCGTCGTGTTTCGCAGCTTTCCGCTTCAGCAGCACCGCCACGCGCAAGCCGCCGCCGAAGCTGCCGAGTTCGCGGCGGATCACGGGAAGTTCTGGGAGCTGCACGACACGCTGTTCGAGCACCAGCGCGCGCTCGACGAAGCGCACCTGCTGGGATACGCGCGCAGCCTCGGGCTCGACGACGCGGCGCTCGCGGAAGCGTTGCGCGAGCACACCTACGCGGGGATCATCGACGACGTGAAGCAGGGCGGCGAGGAAAGCGGGATCCCGGGGACGCCGGCATTCTTCCTCAACGGCGTGTTGTTCGAGGACGACCCGACGCACGAAAACTTCGTGCACGCGTTCGACTGGCTGCTCGAGCACGGCGATGTCCGTTGACGTGCGGCGCGTGCGGCGCGCGGACGCAGCCGGGCGTGTCGCCGGATTACCTGTTCATCGACGGCGCTTGGCGCGACCACGAGCGCTGGGCGCTCCTCGCCGGCGCGCCTTCATCGTGATGGTGTCCGCGGCGCTGCGTGCCGGGAACGTCCAGAAATCGCCGGCAGCGAACGTTCCGTCGCCGGCGAAGCGCACGTCGATCCCGTTCCCGAGCGGAATCCACGCGTCGGCTTGCACCGGAACGGTCTGACGGCTCGCGTCGCGGTCGCCGTCGCGTGACCAGCTGAACGACGCGACGCCGGCCGAGCCGCCGCGTTCGATCACGACGCGATAGAGCGGGTTCTCGAGTCCGGTGTAGCCGTTGCGAACGGTCATCATCGCCGGTTTTGCTTTCTCCCGCCGTGCGCGGCGGCGTAGGCCGCGCACCGTCGCGAAGAATGCGATCGCGAACAGACCTGCGATGACGCGAACGATCATGGTGCCGCCACGGAGACGAACGGCAGGTTCGGGTCAGCCACGAGCGTGCGCGGGTCGACGCGTGCGACGTCCGCGCGGCGGTCGGCGGCCGCGGCGATCATCGCGGCATTGTCGGTGCAGAAGCGCCGTTCGGGAACGAATGCCGGGATGCGGCGTTGCTCGCCGAGCGCGGCGAACGCGGCTTGCAGCGCGCTGTTCGCGGCGACGCCGCCGCTGAGCACCAGCGCGCGGTAGTCGCCGTCGTCGAGCGCGCGCGACACGCGATCGATCAGCACGTCGATGACCGCCGCTTGAAACGACGCGGCGACGTCCTCGCGGCGCGCGCCTTTGCCGGCGTCGGATTCGAGGAAATACCGCACCGACGTCTTCAAGCCGGAGAAGCTCATGTCGAGGGTACCGGCATCGGGCCGGTGGCGCGGAAACGCGAACGCTTTCGGATCGCCGTCGCGCGCGAGCGCTTCGAGTGCAGGCCCGCCGGGGAAGCCGAGCCCGAGCAGCCGCGCGGTCTTGTCGTAGGCTTCGCCGGCCGCGTCGTCGCGCGTCTTGCCGATCACCCGCAACGCCGTCGGTGATTTCACTTCGACGAGCTGCGTGTGGCCGCCGGAAACGAGCAGCGCGAGAAATGGGTACGGCGGCGGCTCGTCGCGTTCGAGGAACGCGGCGAAGAGGTGGCCGTGCAGATGGTTCACTGCGTACAACGGGAGCCCCGTCGCGAACGCGAGCGCTTTGGCCGCAGCGACGCCGACGACGAGGCTGCCGATGAGCCCTGGGCCCGAGGTGACGGCGATCCCGTCGAGCGCGTCGAGCGCGACGCCGGCGCGGGTCAGCGCGTCGTCGACCGCCGCCGAAAGGAGCGCAGCGTGCCGCCGCGATGCGATCTCCGGCACGATCCCGCCGTACTTCGCGTGAAACTCGTCCTGATTGGTCGACACGTTGGCCAGGACGTGCACGCCGTCGCGGACGACCGCCGTCGCCGTGTCGTCACAGGACGTCTCGATCCCCAGCAGCAGCACGTCCGATGGGACTCGTAGCGCCCAGCCTCCGGTTGCGGTATGGTGCTCGGGTGCGCCTCGATCCGCGGTATCTGGCCGTCGCCGCCTGCGGCGGAAGCGCCTTTCTCGACATGTACGCGACGCAGCCGCTGCTGCCGGACCTGCGCGCCGAGTTCCACACCGGCGAGGCGGCGGTGGGCGCGACGATCTCCGTGCTGACCTTCGCGTGCGCGCTCGCGGCGCCGTTCGTCGGTCCGATGGCCGACGCGATCGGCCGCAAGCGCGTCATCGTCAGCGCGATCTTCGGCCTGGCGCTGGTGACGTTCGCCGCCGCGAGCGCAACGACGCTGCACGCGCTGCTCGCGTGGCGCTTCGTGCAAGGGCTTTTCATGCCCGCGGTGTTCGCGGTGACCCTCGCGTACATGGCCGAGGAGTTTCCGGCGGAAGTCGGCGGGCGCGCGGTGGGCGCGTACATCGCCGGCAACGTCTTCGGCGGTTTTCTCGGGCGCTACGTTGCCGCGATCGTCGCGAGCCGGTGGGACTGGCACGTCGCGTTCATCGTGCTCGGCGTGCTGAACCTGATCGGCGGCGCGATCGTGTTCGTCGCGCTGCCGCGCGCGACGCGCTTCGCGAAGCAGTCGTCCGCGAGCGACGCCGTGCGCGCCATCGGCCGGTTCGCACGCAACCCGGAGCTGCTCGCGACGTACGCAGTCGGTGGCAGCGTGCTCTTTTCGCTGGTCGCCGCGTTCACGTTCGCGACCTATTACCTCGCCGCGCCGCCGTTCGGCCTGGGAACGGTCGCGCTGGGTAACGTGTTCTTCGTGTATCTGGTCGGCGTCGTCGTCTCACCGCTCGCCGGCCGGCTCATCGACCGCGTCGGCCACCGCACCGCGCTGCTGCTTGCCCTCGCGACGAGCGCGACGGGCATGCTTCTCACGCTGATCCCGTCGGTCGCCGCGATCGTGATCGGCCTGGGCATCATGTCGACCGGCGTGTTCGCCTCGCAGGCGGCATCGCAAGGCTACATCGGCGTGATCGTGCACGAGCGCCGCTCCACTGCGGCGGCGCTGTACCTCACTGTGTACTACACCGCCGGCGGCCTCGGCGCGGTGCTCCCGGCGGTCGTTTGGTCGCGAGGCGGCTGGCCCGCGACGGTCGCGCTCGTGCTCGCCGTGCAAGCCATCGCGGCGGCGGTCGCGGCGGCGATGTGGACGCGGCGCGGCGGCGCATCGAACGTCGTGATGCCGACCGGCTAACGCCGCGCGCTGACCTTTGCGGCGAGCTCGCCCGCGAACTCGTCGACGGTCACGGTGCGCTTCGCGTCGTTGCCGCGTTCGTTGACGTTCACCGTGCCGTCCGCGAGCTCGCTCTTGCCGACGACGAGAATGTACGGCACCTTCTGCGTCTTCCAGTGGCGGATCTTGTAGCCGAGCTTTTCGTTCGATGCGTCGGCGTCGACGCGGAAGCCGCGTGCGCGCAGCGCGTCGCGGACCTCGTTCGCGTAGTCGAGCTGGTGCTCGGAGATCGGCGCTACCACCGCTTGTACGGGCGCGATCCAGGCCGGGAAGTTGCCGCCGAAATGCTCGATGAGCACGCCGAAGAAGCGCTCGATCGAACCCGCCAGCGCGCGGTGGATCATCACCGGGCGGTGATCGCCGCCGTCCGGGCCGCGGTACTTGAGGTCGAAGCGCTCGGGCAGCGTGAAGTCGACCTGCACGGTGCCGAGCTGCCATTTGCGGCCGATCGCGTCGTGCAGGTTGATGTCGAGCTTGGGCCCGTAGAACGCGCCGCCGCCCTCGTCAATGCCGTACGGCAGGTTGTGCGACTCGAGCGCGTTGCGGATCGCGGCTTCGGCGATGTCGTCGGTCGGGCCGCGCAGCTCACCCGTGCGCGTGCTCAGGAAATACTCGAAACCGCTGAAGTCGAACGCGTCCATCAAGCGCAGCGCCTCGTCGAGTGTCTGCTCGAACTCGGCTTGCAGCTGCTCGGGCATGCAGAAGAGGTGCGCGTCGTCCTGCGTGAAGCCGCGAACGCGCGTCAGCCCGTGCAGCGTGCCGCTCAGCTCGAAGCGGTAGACGGTGCCGAACTCGCTGTAGCGTAGCGGCAGGTCGCGGTACGAGCGCCCGTCGCTCTTGTAGATGAGGATGTGCCCGGGACAGTTCATCGGCTTGAGCCGGAAGCGCTGTCCCTCCACCTCGATCGGTCCGAACATGCCGTGCGCGAAGTTTTCGAGATGGCCCGACGTCGCGTAGAGATCTTCGTGCACGACGTGCGGCGTGACGACGGGCAAGTAGCCGCGCTCCTGCAGCCCTTCGCGGATGAACTGCTCGACGATGCCGCGCATCAGCGCGCCCTTGGGATGCCAGAAGATCAGCCCGCCGCCGGCCAACTCGTCGACGTGATAGAGGTCGAGTTCCGCGCCGAGCTTGCGATGGTCGCGCTTCGCCGCCTCTTCGAGGAACGTGTGGTAGTCGTCGAGCTCTTGCTGCGTGTCGAACGCCGTGCCGTAGATGCGCTGCAGCATCGCGTTCTTCGAATCGCCGCGCCAATACGCGCCCGCGACGGATTCCAGCTCGACGGCGCCGATCGCGCCCGTCGAGTCGGCATGGCCGCCGCGGCACAGATCCGTGAACTCGCCGATCGTGTACAGCGTGATCGGCTCACCGTCGGGGATGCCTTGCGCGAGCTCGACCTTGTACGGGTTGTCGCGAAACGCTTCGATCGCTTCGTCGCGCGTGACGCGCCGGCCGGTCATCGGGTAGTTCGCCTCGATGATCTCCCGCATCCGCGCTTGCAGCTTCGTCAAGTCGTCCGGCGTGAACGGCGTGCCGCGGTCGAAGTCGTAGTAGAACCCGTTCTCGATCGCCGGGCCGATGGTCGGCTTCGCTTCCGGGAAGAGGTCCTGCACGGCGTACGCGAGCACGTGCGCGGCGGTGTGGCGGAGGTGCGCGATGTCCACGCGGGGTCCGGTCGTCGAGGTCGTCACGCGCTCCCCTTCGCCGCTGGAGTTCGGCGTGCCTCACGACGAACGTCGGCGTGACGAAATCGGCATACTCCGGTACGATCCCCGGGTGATTCAAGCCGCCGACCACGAGCGCCACAGCCTCGGGACCCAAACGATTCGCGACCTGGTCCTCGGGATGGCCGACGGGCTGACCGTGCCCTTCGCCCTCGCCGCCGGCGTGACGGGTGTGGTGGCGGCCAGCGGGATCGTCGCGACGGCCGGGCTCGCGGAGATCGTCGCGGGCGCCATCTCGATGGGGCTGGGCGGCTACTTGGCCGCGCGCAGCGAGGTGGCGCACTACGCCAAGGAGTACGCGCGAGAGATTCGCGAGACCGAGGAGATTCCGCACGAAGAAAGGGCCGAGGTCACGCAGATTCTGTACGGCTACGGCGTGCGCGAGCCGATCCTCGCGCGCGTCGTCAACGAGATCACGAGCGACCGCGAACAGTGGGTCGCGTTCATGATGCGCAACGAGCTCGGCCTGGAACGCCCCGACGTGCATGCTGCCCCGCGCAGCGCCGCGCTGGTCGGCGGGGGCTACGTGCTCGGCGGCATCTTCCCGCTTGCGCCGTACGTGTTCATCCCCAACGCGCACGAAGCGCTGTGGTGGTCGATCCTGTGCACGTCGATCGCGCTGCTGCTGTTCGGCATGGTCCGCGCGCGCGTGCTCGCGACGCCGGTGCTCCTCGGCGCGGTGCAGACGTGGTTCATCGGCGCGCTTGCCGCCGGCGCCGCATACGGGTTGGCGCGCTTGGTGTCGCACGGCACCGGGTGACGATTCGAAGGTGGAGCTGGACGTCGTCATTCCCGGCATAGCGAGCCTGCTGTGCATCGCGGCCCTGCTGTGCGCGATACCCTTCGCGATCTCGCGGCGCCGGCGATCGCTCCGCATGTGCGGCGTTGTCGTCGCCACGCTCGGTATCGCGATCGTAACCGACGTGATCGCCGGAGCGGCGCTCGATCGGGAACCACCCGCCATGGCGGCGGCTTCAACCCCTCCGGCCACCCGGCCGCCGACGGCGTCGCCCACCCTGACACCGACCGCACCGCCCACGCCGACCCGAACTCCCGAGACCAGGGCGGTCGCAAGCCCGCCGGCAGAGACGTTGCGTAATTTCAGCGTCTACTGGGGAGACATCGTTCGCGTCAGTGCCGCGGCGCTCAAAGCGCATGATCGAGCGGGAGAGGATTTGCGCATCGGAAATATCGAGCGCGCTGCCGGCGAATTGAAATACTGTCAGGAAACCGCGAGCGGTATCGCGAGCTACTCATCTTATCTTCAGATTAGTATCGACAACGGCTCCGACTTGGAATTCTTGGCCGCGATCAAGAAGGTCGGCGACGGGCTGCAGTACGGGTGCAAGTCCGCCCGATCGTATCTTGAAACGAATGCCGCCTCCGACTTCGAAGACGCGAAATCACGCTTCGCAGATGTCGTGGACGGCATCGTTCAGGCGGAGACCCTAGCCCGGGCGAAGTACCAACGACTGGGCGGAAACCCGGATTCCTTGCTGAGCTTCAAGACAGCCTTGCGGTGAACGGAGTAGATGGTGCGATGATACGTGCGATTTCGGCCCCTCTGCTCGCGGCGGTCGCGATTGCCGCTGCAACTCCGATGGCAGGCGCGCAGCCGGAGACGGCGACGGCGACGGCGCCGCCTCTACCGGAGATCGGCCGCACGCGCGCGACCACGGCGGCATGCGCCGTGATGCGTGATATCGTGATCCCTGCGTTCGCCGCTGCCAAGCGCGCCGACGCGCAGTTCGGCGCGGTTCGCGCAGGGCTTCCTCGGTACATCCAGCTCAAGTCCGACTACAACAGCCAGCGGGTTCCCGTGAAGAGCGACGGGATCATGCTGGAGTCTCAGTACAATCGGTTGAGTATCGATACCGCGTCACTGCTGCGAGACACGGACGCGATCAAGAAGCTGCTCGACGATCCGCGCCTAAACGCTGCATCGAACGATCCGACGATCCGCGAGGAACGTGAGCAACTGGAGCGCATCCTCGCGGCGCAGCAGGCACGTTCGAGCGCCCTGAGCGAGCTGACGTTGCGCGAATCCACGTATCTCTCGAAGCACCTCGTGGGCTGGGAAGACCCCGCGGCGTTCGCACAGATGAATATCGCGCCGCCGGATGTAAACGCCCGGGTGAAGCCGGCGCTTGCGATGACCGCGCCTCCCGGCATGCCGTTGTTGAACGGGTTCGACGCTGCCGACCGCGCGCGTGTCGACGAATGGAGCGCGGCGATGACGCGCATCGTTCACATAAGCGAGGAGCAGGCCGCAAAAGCGTTTCTCCCGCTCGCGCAGGGTTGCCGCTGACGGCTGCGCATTTTGTTAGACCTATTGAGCCAGCTTGATCAAGTTAACAGCCCTTGAAGAAAAGTAGCCACTAAGCAGGCCATAGACAGCGGACAGCGCGCCTATGAACATCGGCGTAGAGATGACTTCTGCATCGAAGGCCTTCATGACCGCGTAAACGTACTTTGTAAAGAATATGGCCATCATTACTACGAGCGGAACCCAGTTGCCAGGCATGAAGAATTTTCCGTCCGTTGCCTCGCAGTGAATCCTCTTATCGCGGAAAAAGGTGTATCCAACAACAGTTGCAATGGCCATGGCCATACCCCAAGCGGCCAGCGGTAACGTTGTGAGACCGAAGCTAGAGTTGATGCCGGCAAGTGAGAGGGCAATCATGCCGACGGGCAATAGCAGTGCGGGAATTTTGCTTACGGTGCGCGTGCGCGTCTGGATGAGGCCAAACACAAGCAGCACGAAGAACAGTGCGTAAACCCAGATGGGTGTGTGAGAAAGAATCTGAACTATCAATGTCTTCTCCTGGCTTCCGGTGTCGATGGCAAGGCCTAACGTGCTCGACGGCCATCTCCTGTGGCGTGTAGTATGGGACGACGGAGTATCCCCGCCGCTCAGTGAGCCCGAAGGGCGTTTGTGGTTTCAGACGGTGCGAGGTGAGCCCTTACCGCCAGGGCATAACCCAAGAATTCATCTCTGACGTCCGTCTAACAGCCGTCTAACAAACGCGCAGATTCTAACGGGATTGAGCGGGAAAGCCCGGCACGCGGGAGTGCGAAAAAACGCGGCGCCGCTGTTCGACCGTGAGACGGCCCAGGCGGTACACCTCGCCATACACCTCAGCAGTGGTGTATGGAGGTGTGCGGGCAGGTCTCAGTGGGTCTGGGAACATTTTGGAGTCCGTACTTTTAGGACATGCCAGAAATAGGAAGAACCCCGCCGTAGCGGGGTTCTTCGGGGTTCACGGGTCCCACCAAATGGTGGGCGGCAGAAGGATTGAACTTCTGACCTCTACAGTGTCAATGTAGCGCTCTCCCACTGAGCTAGCCGCCCGTCCAAGGGGTGAGTCTACCGGATATCGCGCGCCGCGTCAAACCCCTTGCGCGAGACGCTTGCTTCGCCTTAGCTTGCGATGCGGCGGCGCAGCAGCCCGCCCAAGCCGCCGGGTACGAAGAGCACGAGTACGATGAACAGCACGCCGAGCAGAAACAACGGCTCGGACAGCGGCACGCGCAGCACGCCCGGCAGCGACTGCACCGTGCCGGTGTTGGCGAGTGCGACCAGCCGGAAGTCGAGATATTCGTACACGATGCCGCCCAGCACGGCGCCCCACAGCGTGCCGACGCCGCCGAGCACGACCATCACCAGCAGCGCCAACGTGAAGTCGGCGGTGGTGACCTGCGGGTTCGCGCCGCCCTGCAGCAACAGGTACACGACGCCGGTCGCCGATGCGAGAAACGCCGACAGCACGAACGCGCCGAGCTTGTAGAGATACGGGTTCAACCCGAGCACCGAGACGCGCCGTTCGTTCTCGCGGATCGCTTGCCACACGCGGCCGGCCGGCGAGTTCACCGCGAGCCATCCGATCGCGTACACGACGAGCAGCAGCACGAGCGCGATCCAGTAGAGGTTGCGCGTGTTCGCGACGCCGATCAGCGACGCGGGCAGCACACCGCCCCCGAGCGCGAGGCCTTCTTCGCCGCCGGTGAGCCCGAGCGGGTTCTGCATCACGAGGATCGAGCCGGCTTGCGCGAACGCGAGCGTGACCATCGCGAACGGGATGTCGCGCATGCGCAGGCAGACCGCCCCGAGGATCAACGGGAGCACGAGCGAGACGACGGCGGTCAGCGCGAGCGCGGCCGGCAACGACCAGTGCCAACGCGTGAGCGCGATCGCCGTGGTGTACACGCCGGTCGCAAAGTACAGCGCGTGCCCGAACGACAGCAGCCCGACATAGCCGAACACGAGATCGTACGTCAGCGCGAGCGCGCCGAACACGAAGCACAGGCCCAGCAGGTTGAGCGTGCCGGGTGCGTTGAGCGCGCCCTCGAAGACGCCCGGCACCGCGAACCCGATCGCGGGCAGCGCGACCAGCACGACCAGCACGACCGCGAGCGCGATGCGCACGCGCGGCGTCATCCCGACGCTCCCGAGAACCCGCCGGGCCGCACCAGCAGCACGACGGCGAGCAGCAGCACGACGGAGAAGTCGCCGACGCCGGCCGCGCCGTAGAAGTTCAGGAACTGCTGCAGCACGCCGACGACGATGGCCGCGAGCGCGGAGCCCGTCACGGAGCCGAGCCCGCCGATGATCACGACGATGAACGCGAAGATCAGCATCGACGTGCCGCGACCCGGATCGATCGTGCCGTAGTACGTCCCCGCGAGCATCCCGGCGAGACCCGCGGCCATGCCCCCGATCGCGAACACCAGCGTGAACGCGCGCTGCACGTCGATCCCCAGCGCCTGGACCATCGCCCGGTTCTCGACGCCGGCGCGCACGATGAGGCCGAAGCGCGTGCGCCGCAAGAAGAAGAGCAGCAGGCCGAACACGAGCGCGGCGATGACGATCACCAGCAGCCGCGTGTTCGGGATGTTGGCGCCCACGATCGTCGTCGTGTTCGTCATCCAGCCGGGCAGCTGAAGCGTCTTCGGATCGCTGCCGAAACCGCCTTGCACGAGCGAGATCGTCGCGAGCGCGAGCCCGACCGTCACCAGCACCTGCCCCACATGGCGCGCGTAGAGCGGCCGCACGAGCACGACCTCGGTCAGCGTCGCGAACAGCCCGCCGACCACGACGGCGACGACGACGGCGACGATCCACTGCACCTCGGGCGACGCGCCGCTCGCGAGTCCGCTCGCCCACCACCCCGCGTATGCGGCGACCGTGAAAAACGCGCCGTGCGCGAAGTTGAGAACGCGCATCAGGCCCCAGATGAGCGACAGTCCGGCGGCGATGAGAAAGTACAGCGCGCCCAGCCCGAGCCCGGTGATCAGCAGCAATGCGAACGTGGTCACGCCGGTGACTCCGTCATGTCAGTGGCTCCCCGCCGCGGCGAGACCGAGGTGGCGGCGCGCGAGCGCGGGGTCGCCCATCAGCTGGTCGACGTTGCCGGTGAACGACACGCGTCCTTGATCGAGCACGACGACGTCGCGCACCAAGCTGTGCGCGACGCTCAGGTTCTGCTCGACGAGCAGAATCGTCGTGGCCTCCGCCGCGCGACGCAGCGCGTCGACGACGTGGCGCACGACGAGCGGCGCGAGGCCCTTGGTGGGTTCGTCCACCAGCAGGATGCGATTGTCGCCGTTGAGCAGCGCGCGTGCCAGCGCGACCATCTGCTGCTGCCCGCCCGACAGCGTCCCGGCTTTTTGCGCCGCGCGCTGCTTCAGCTCCGGGAACAGCTCGTACACGAGGTCGTAGCGCAGCGGTGCTCCGGCGCGTTCCGCGAGGCGCAGGTTCTCCTCGACGGTCAAGCCGGCGAACACGTCGCGATCTTCGGGCACGTACGCGACGCCGCGCCGCACGATCGCGTGCGTCGCCAGCCGCGTGGTCTCCTCACCGTCGAACACGACGCTGCCCGTGCGCGGCACCATGCCGAGGATGCCGCGCAGCGTCGTCGTCTTGCCGACGCCGTTGCGGCCGAGCAAACCGGTGATGCCGCCTCGCTTCACGCCAAACGATACGCCTTGCAAGATGTGCGACTCGCCGAAGAAGACGTTGAGATCGCGCACGTCGAGCAGCGTGTCGGCCGGAACGGATTGCACCGGGTCGATCATAGCGGATCACCGAGATACGCGGACTGCACCGTCTCGTTCGCGATGATGCGCTCCGGCGTGTCGATCGCCAGCAGCGAGCCGTGATGCATCACGGCCATGCGGTCGGCGAGCTCCATCACGAGATCCATGCGGTGCTCCACCATCAGCACGGTCTTGTGCTGATCGCGGTGGATGCTGCGGATCAGCGCCATCATCTCCGGGACATCCTCAACGGCCAGCCCCGCCGTGGGTTCGTCGAGCAGCACCACCTGCGGATCGCCGCACAGCAGGATCGCGAGGTCGAGCTTGCGCTTCTCGCCATGCGACAGCGAGGCGGCCTTCGCGGAAGCGCGATGCTCGAGTCCCACCGATGCGAGCGCGGCGCGCGCGCGCTCGAGCGGCTTGTGCTGTTTGTCGGCGAGCGTCCACAGCCGGTTCGAGCCGCCGAGATAGGCCTGCGCCGCGAGCCGCACGTTTTCGATCGTGGTGAGCTCCGCAAAGATCGTCGACGTCTGGAATGTGCGGCCGATCCCCAACCGCGCGCGAACGTACGGGGGCGCGGCGGTGATGTCGTGGCCGCGGAAGACGATGCGCCCCGCGCTGGGGCGCGTGACGCCGGACAGCAGGTTGAACAGCGTGGTCTTGCCGGCGCCGTTGGGCCCGATGATCACGAGGAACTCGCCCTCGGTCACATCGAGCGTCACGTCGTCGACGATGACGGCGGCGCCGATCCGCAAGCCCAACCCGGCGGTGGACATCACCGCGGCGCGCGCCGTCTCGATCACGGGATTATTTGAATGGTTTTACCGGCGGCGATACCGCGCCCAGCGGGATGGTGCGCACGAGATGCGGTTCGATGTTCGAGCCCGAACCCTCGAGCTTCGCGACGAACATCGGCTGCAGCATCGCGTGATCCGCCGCGCGGATCGTCTGCATCCCCTTAGGCGCTTCGAACGTCCAGCCTTCGAGCGCGGAGATCATCTTGCCGACGTCGTCGCCGTCCGCTTTCTCGATCGCGTGCACGATCATCTCGGCCGCGACGAAGCCGTCGGGATCGAACAGATCGGGCACTTTGTTCTGCTTCTTGAGCGCCGCGACGAGCGCGTCGTTCGCCGTGGTCTTGGGCGCGCGGTAAAAGTAGTGCGACAAGAACTGGATCTTCGTGGCGGCCGCGCCCATCGTCTCGTAGGACGCGCGCTGATCGAGCCCGCTCACGACGCGCGTGGCGCCGAACACGCCGGAGTCGTCGAGCGCTTTCCACATCGCGGGCGCCGTCGCACCGGCCCAGGCCGGGAACAGCAGGTCGGGTTTCGCGTCCTTGATCTTGAGCGCGAACGGGGCGAAGTCGTTCGCCGAGAGCGGCGCGAGTACGGCGGTGACGTCGGCACCGCTGCCGCCGAGAACCGCGCGCACGGCGTTCGCATTGGCTTGGCCGAACGCGGAGTCTTGGGCGAACACGGCGACCTTCTTGCCGCGCATGTTGTTGCCGACGATCGTGCCGGCGGTCAGGACGTCCTGATACGTCTGGCGCCCGGAGCGGAACGTGTTGCGGTTGTTGCCGGTGATCGTGTCCGCGGCGGCGGGGCCGGACACGAACAGAACGTTGTTCTCCTTCGCGATGGGCGCGATCTGGAGCGCGGCGCCCGACGCGGTCGAGCCGCCGATGATTTTGTAGCCCTGGCCGATGAGCTCTTTTGCCGCCGCGACGGCCTTGGCCGGATCCGTCGCATCGTCGCGTTCGGTCACGACGACCTTGTGGCCGCCGGCCATGCCGGTGTGGTGCGTCGCGTAGTCGAGTCCGATCGCGAAGCCCTCCGCGTACTGCGCGCCGTACGACGACAGCAGTCCGGTCTTCGAGTAGATCAGCCCCACGTTCACGGGCGCCTTCGCCCCGGCGGCCTGCGCCGGAACGGCGCCCCCGAGCGCAACCAGCTCGACGACCAGCACCGACGCGGTCAGCGCGGCGAGCACTTCACGTATCCTCAAGACTCTCTCTCCTCGTAATCGCCCACCGCTGATTCGTTCGGTGGCGCCGTGCGTCGCAATACACCCGAGGGGAGCCGAACTCATGCAGCCAAGCGCGATCTTGACGCCGAAGCCCCCCCGATGCCGTTGCCGCACCTGCATTATGAATCGGTCGCGCCCGTCCTGATCGTCGAGCGCGTCGAGCCGACGCGCGACTTCTTCCGGGACCGGCTGGGCTTCACGCAGACGGCCGTCGTCACGCACGACGATGCGCTCGGCTTCGCGATGCTGGAAAAAGACGGCGTCACCGTCATGATCCAATCGCACGCGGCCGTGGTCGATGATGTCGGGCACGACGCGGCCCGAGCGATGAACGAGACGCTCTCAGGCCGCGGAGCCGCGACGCTGTTCATCACCGTGAGCGATGTGGAGCTCGTCGTGCCGGTGGTCGCGGATGCCGACGTGATCGTCCCGCTGCGCAAGACATTCTACGGCATGCACGAGATCACGGTGCGGGAGCCGGGCGGTCACGCGGTCACGTTCGCGTCGCGGCTCCCGCAGTGAGGGTTAGCCCTTTTGCTGTTTGACCGGCTTCTGCGCGCGGTTCAGCACGAGAATGCGGTCGGCGTGGCGCGCGCCGAGCAGCTTCTGGTCGTAGAAGACCTTGACGAGCTGGCCGGAGTGCAGCGCCTTCATCTGATATGTGGTCTTCCCGTCATCGGAGAAGACTTGATCGAAGTGCGGCATCAGCAGGAACGACAGCTCCTTGCCGGTCTTGTCGTCCTTGACTTTGATGTTGGCCGAGGAGATGTGCACGAGGGTGCCCTCGACCCAGGACGAGCCCACGGTGGCCGCCTGCGCGGGCGCGGGGCCGACAACGGCGCCCGCGAACGGGACTGCCACGACGAGCGCGGCGAGTAGATAAGTACGCATGCGTACGGTTGTACCCGCTAAGCGGCTTTTTTTCGTGCCGACGGCGAGCGCTTGGTACGTTTCGCCTGGCGAACGGACTTTGCGAGCAGGTCGCCGAGCGGCTTGTTCTCGCGCTCGATGATCCGCTCGACGAGATCGACCACCGCGACCTCGTGCTTGTCCAGCGCGTGCTGCGCGCGCGAAACTTCCTTGTAGACGAGCTTCAGCGCGCCGCGCTCGAGGAACTCGTCGATGACGCCCGGGTGGATGTACGACTTCTTGCAGACGGCCGGCGTGTTGCCGAGCTTCTCCGCGACGCGTTGGATCGCTTCGGCGACGGCCGTCTTCGCGTCGCCCTTGCCCTCGACTTCCGCGGCCGCGAGCTCGAGCGCGCAGCTCATCGTCGCTTCCCACGTGCGGAAGTCTTTGGCCGTGAAATCGCCCTCCGCGATCTCGCGCAGGTACTCGTTCACGTCCTCGGAGTGCACGGGATGCGGTTCGCCGTCCTCGCCGAGGTACTCGAACAGGTTTTGTCCGGGCAAGTCTTGGCTCGCCTTGACGATGCGCGCGACGCGCTTGTCCTTCACCTCGATCTCGTGCTCTTTGCCGCTCTTGCCGCGAAAACGGAACGTGATCGTCGAGCCCTTGACCTCCGCGTGCTCTTCCTGCAGCGTCGTCAAGCCGAACGAGTCGTTGTCGCGCGCGTACTCCTCGTTGCCGACGCGAATCGACGTCGCTTCCAGAAGCGACACCAGCGTGGCGAGAATCTTTTCGCGCGGCAGCCCGGGTTTGGCCATGTCGCGCGCGACACCGCCGCGGATCGACGGCAGCGCCTTCGCGAACTCGATCATGCGGTCGAACTTGTTCTCGTCGCGGATCTCGCGCCAGCGCTTGTGATATCGGTACTGCTTGCGCCCGCGCGCATCGCGGCCCGTTGCCTGCAAATGCCCGTTCGGCTGGGGGCAGATCCACACGTCGGTATACGCCGGCGGAACGGCAAGCGACTTGATGCGCGCGACCTCCTTGCGGTCGGTAATCGCCTTACCGTCGGCGGCGATGAACGCGAAGCTCTTGCCGCGCTTCACGCGCCGAATCCCGGGGATCGCGTCCGTCGTGTAGCGTAGCCCGGCTGCTTTGGCGGCGTCGGGTCCCTCGGTCGGCAGCATCACGGGCCTTCTACCCGCCCACGGCGCCCTCGCCGAGCGCCCCGCGCCAAAGGGCTTTGACAGGCGTTGCCCCTTCCCGGTAGAATACGCCGGTTCGCCAAAAAAGCGAGAGTGGACGTGGGCGCGTAGCTCAGTGGGAGAGCATCCGCTTCACACGCGGGGGGTCGTTGGTTCAATCCCAACCGTGCCCACCATCTCTCTCTCGTGGCGTTGTAGCTCAGTTGGTTAGAGCGCCGCCCTGTCACGGCGGAGGTCGTGGGTTCGAGCCCCATCAACGTCGCCATCTTCGGCAGAAGAAACCCTCGTCAAATCAGGGTTTCTTCTGTTTTTGCGCTCCAAGTCGATCGCTTTGTAGAGCGCCTTGGCTGAGTCGAGCCGACACGGGCAGCCGCTGCTCCCGGTGCCTTTGCAGCCGCCTTCGTCGTGGCACGCGACGGGATGTGAACACGGGCAAAGGATCGGGTCGGTCATCTGCTGCGCCTTCCGGGCTTCACAGCAGGAGCAAAATGCCGTCCTAGAGCCGTGCACGACGATGGTATCACCGTGCCGTGCGGAGAGCTATCCTCACGAAAGGGAATAAATGCCGAGCCCGAACCTCGCCGCCGTGGCGTCGATCGCGGTCGAGCATCTGACGAAGCGCTATCCCACCGGGACGCTCGCGCTCGACGACGTCAACTTGGACGTCGCCGGTGGCGAGTTCGTCGTGGTCGTGGGGCCCAGCGGCTGCGGCAAGAGCACGCTGCTGCGCATCATGGCGGGCCTCGACGTTCCCACCGAGGGCCGCGTGACGATCGCGGATGCCGCCGTTCGCGATGACGAGCTGCCGAGCGCGACGGTGTTTCAGGAAGCGTCGCTGTTCCCGTGGATGCGCGTCGACGCCAACGTCGCCGTCGCGTTCGACTCGCTCGCCGTTCCGCGCGACGACGTGCGCCGCCGCGTGCGCGACGTGCTCGGTCTCGTGGGGCTGGGCGATCGCGAGCGCGCGTGGCCCCACGAGCTGTCGGGCGGGATGAAGCAGCGCGCCGCCGTCGCGCGCGCGTTCGTGACCGATCCGCCGGTGCTGTTCATGGACGAACCGTTCGGCGCGCTCGACGAGCAGACGCGCGTCGGCCTCGTCAACGAATTGATGCGGCTGTGGGAGCGCTCGCCCAAGACGATCGTGTTCGTGACGCACGGCATCGAGGAAGCGGTCACGCTCGCCGACCGCGTCGTCGTGCTGTCCGCGCAGCCGGGACAGATCAAGGAGATCATCCCGATCGACTTCCCGCGCCCGCGCGACGCGGTGACGATTCGCGGCGAACCGAAATTCGGCGAACACGTCGTCCGCATCTGGGAGCTCTTGCGATGACGGGCGTGCGCTGGCTGAAAATCGCGGCGCCGCTGTCGCTGATCCTGTTGTGGCAGATCGCGGTGTCGACGAAGTTTCTGAATCCCGGATTGTTTCCGCCGCCGAGCGCGATCGCGCTGAACTTCGTCGCATACGCGACGAGCGGTGAGCTCGCGACCAACGCCGCGGCGACGCTCTCGCGGCTGATGATCGGGCTGCTGATCGGCGGCATCCCCGGCACGCTGATCGGTCTCGCGATGGGGATGAACCGCTGGGTGCGCGCGTACTTCGGGCCGGTGATCGCGCTGCTGTACCCGATCCCCAAGATCGCGATTCTGCCGCTGTTCTACTTCATCTTCGGTACCGGCGAGGCGGCGAAATGGGCGGCGGTCGCCGTGGGCGTCTTTTTCTTGATGGCGATAAACACCGAAGCCGGTGTGCGGCAGATCGAGACGATCTACCTCGACGTCGCGCGCGCGTATCGCATCCGGCCGGCGACGTTCTTTTTCCGCGTCCTGCTGCCGGGCGCGCTGCCGAACATCTACGCCGGGATGAAGCTGAGCATCGGGATCGGCATCGTGCTGGCTGTCGCGGCAGAGTACCAGCTCACGCGCTCGGGGCTCGGGTTCGCGATCTTCAACGCCCAGCAGCTCCTCGACGTCGAGCGCTTGTATGCTGCGCTCGTCGCTGTATCGCTGCTCGGGTTCGGCCTGGCGGCGATCGTCGATGCGGTCGAAGCGGTCGCGTTGCCCTGGCGCGCGCATCGCCGCACGTGATGACGCGCACCAAACGAGCGTGTGTGATCCGCGGCACCATACCCCAATTCTGATAGGGTCATCGAGGCCGATCGCGCCCGTCTGGGAACGAAGCGCTCGTGGACGGCGACTCGATGACTGCTCGCAAGCACGTACGAGTTCTCCTGATCGGCGGCGACGCCGCCGAGGTGGCGCGCTGGGCGGACGCCGCGCGCGAGGACGTTTCGCTCGACCTCCGCTACGCCGCCGACATCGCCGCCGCCGTGCGCGACGTCGAGCAGCACGAACCCGACGTCGCGGTCGTCGCGAAGAGCCTGCCGGACGGCTCGTATCGCGATCTGCTGCGCGCGCTGCACGTCGCGCGCGAGGAACTGCCGGTGATCGTCATCGGCGCGCTCGACGCCGACGCCGTTCGCGATGCGGGCGCGCTCGGCGCGATCGACGTGGTCGCGCCGGGAGATCTCGTTCGGCTCGGGCCCGCAATCTCGCGGGCCCTGCGCGATGCGGTGCTCGCGGCGTCGCTGCGCCGCACGCGCGCATCCGCGACCCTGATCGACGAGGCGCTGCGCCGCACGCGCGACGACCTCGCCGTTGTCGCGGTCGACGGTGATGGTGCGGTGACGGTGTATGCGACGCGCCACGATCTCGTCGGGCGACCGCTGACCGAACTGCCGTTCGTGCGTGACGCCGGGGAAGCGGACGCGCTCGCCGCCGCGGTCGGCGGTCTGCAGCCGGCACGGTTGACGCTCGCCGAAGGAACATTGGCCGTCGAGCCGCTGGCCGCGCCGCGCTCCGACCGCCGGTACGTTGCGATCACGCTCGAACGCAGCGGCCGGCTCGAGGCCGACGAGCGCGATCCCGTCACCGGCTTGCCGCAGCGTCCCGCCTTCGAGCGCCATGCGCACGGCGCGCTTGCCGAGTGCGAGCGCAGCGGCGACTCACTCGCGGTGCTGTTCCTCGACGTCGACCGCTTCCGCGTGGTCAACGAGCTGGGCGATCACACTGCCGGCGACACGGTGCTGCGCGAGATCGCGGCGCGGCTGCGCGAAGCGCTCCCGGAGACGTACGTCGCGCGCTTCGGCGGCGACGAGTTCGTGCTGCTGCGCTGCGAAGACGTACCGGGCGCCGCGCGTGCAACCGCCGCCGCGGCAGCCGCAGCGTTCGCAGCACCGTTCTGGGTCGCCGGAAAGCCCGTGTATCTCACGGCGAGCATCGGCGTTGCGACCGCGCCCCACGACGCGTCCGATGAGCTCGCGCTGATCGGCACCGCCGAGGCAGCGGTGTTCGAGGCGAAGCGGCTCGGGCGCAACATGGTGCGCTGGTATCGGTCGCCCGGCACGACGTCGTCGCTGGAACGCGTGCTCACGCGCCGCGATTTGCACGGTGCGATCGAGCGCGGCGAGTTCGAGCTCTACTACCAGCCGATGTACGACGTCGAGACGCGCGCGATCCACGGCGTCGAGGCGCTGCTGCGCTGGCGTCATCCGGTGCACGGGCTGGTGCTGCCGGATCGTTTCATCCCCGTCGCCGAAGAGTTCGGGCTCATCGACGAGATCGGTGCGTGGGTGCTCGACCGCGCGATCGCGCAAGTCCGCGCGTGGTCGGACGCCGGCATCCCGGCCGTGCGCGTCAGCGTGAACGTGTCGGCGCGCCAGCTCGACGGCGGGATGCTGCCCGCGCTCGTCGCGCAACTGCTCGGCAAGCACGGCGTCGCGGCATCGTGTCTGGAGATCGAGATCACCGAGTCGTCGATCATGCGCGACGTCGCCGCCGCGATCCGTTTATTGCGCGCGCTGCGCAAGCTCGGCGTTCTCGTCTCGATCGACGATTTCGGAACGGGCTACACCTCGCTCGCCTTCCTCAAGCGCCTGCCGGTCGACGCGCTCAAGATCGACCGCACGTTCGTCACCGACGTCGCGAACGGCACATTCGACGGCGCCGTCGTTCGCGCGGTCACGACACTCGCTCGCGGCCTCGGCGTGCGGACAGTCGCCGAAGGCGTCGAGGCGCAAGCCCAACTCGACCGGCTGCGCGCGCTGGACTGCGACGTGGTGCAGGGCTTCCTGCTGTGCCGTCCGCTCCCCGCAGCGGCGTGCACGACCGTGCTCGCGGCGGCGGAAGGGTGGCCGACCGACCCGCCGAACCGGGGTAGGTCGCGCTCGCGACCGCGCCCAGATAGCTCAGTTGGTAGAGCACAGGTCTGAAAAACCTGGGTGTGCGATAACATGCCGAGGTAGCTCAGTTGGTAGAGCACTGGTCTGAAAAACCAGGTGTCCCCGGTTCGATCCCGGGCCTCGGCACTTCCAGAACCCCGTCAAAAAAGCTGGCGGGGTTTTTGATTTCCTACAGTTTATCCGCGATTGATCGGTCAACGCGTCAACAGTGCCGGGGTGTTGGCATAGTTGAACGCTACGCTACGAACACTATGGCGCGAACCCGAACCTTGACCTGCTCGATATGTGGATCGGAAAGAATTCGTTTGAGTAACGGAGCTTTCCGATGTCCCTCTTGCAGTAAACGACGGAACCGTGAATATTACCGGAGTAGCGCGCTGCGTCGCCACAAAGCACGACGGTCCTACTATTTGCGACGATATGGGGTTACGCTAGAAGAGGTGGAGCGAATCCTCTCCGAACAGGGCGGTAGCTGCGCGATTTGTCGCAAGTTCTGGAAATGCTGCAAGCCGGCAAAGCGTGCGCGCGATGAAAATCTATTTCTTCATCATCTTTGTATCGATCACGACCACGAACGCAAGACTGTACGCGGCTTGCTGTGCAACGCGTGCAACACCGCCATTGGGCTCTTCGAAGAAGAGCTCGACCGCTTCGAAGCGGCGATGGCCTACCTGCGAAGCAGCCGGGACGTCATGGATTGAAGCGCACAAAGGACCGTCGGTGGAAGATGGCGACCCTTGGTCGGAGAAGCGTTGAGCATGACGCTCGGCGCGCCGATTGACCCCTATGACAGCGGCATGATCGACGTAGGCGGCGGCAACCGGGTGTATTGGGAGTGTTGCGGGGACCCGAACGGCAAGCCGGCGCTGTTTCTTCACGGCGGCCCTGGATCGGGCTGCACTCCGGGCTCGCGGCGCTATTTCGATCGCAACGTATACCGCATCGTGCTGTTCGACCAGCGTGGCTGCGGCCGCAGCACGCCGCTGGCCAGTGAGCGCAACGCCGACCTGAGTACGAACACCACCGCGCATCTCATTGCCGATATCGAACAATTGCGCCGGCACCTCGCGATCGACCGATGGACGGTGCTAGGCGTGTCGTGGGGAAGCACCCTAGGTCTGGCATACGCCGAGGCGCACCCTCAGCGCATCACCGCGCTCGTCCTCGCTCTCGTAACCACCACGAGTCGCCGCGAAGTCGAATGGATTACCAACGGCGTCGGACGCATCTTTCCGCGAGAGTGGGACCATTTCGTCGCTTCCGTCCCGGAAAAGCTGCGACACGTACCGCTCGTGGAGGCGTACGCCACGCTGCTGTTCGATCGCAATGATGCCGTGCGCGAGCATGCTGCCAAGGAGTGGTGTGCCTGGGAAGACGCTCATGTTTCCCTGGCCCCCGGCTTTCGCAAGAGCGCACGCTTCGACGACGCGGAGTTTCGCCTTCGATTCGCTCGTTTGGTCACTCACTACTGGCGGCACGCCGCCTTTCTCGCTGACGGCCAGCTGCTGCGCGATGCCCCAGGACTCAATGGCATTCCGGGCGTACTCATTCATGGCCGTTACGACGTCAGTGGACCGCTCGAGACGGCGTGGCGACTGTCCCAAAGCTGGACCACGAGCCAACTTCGCATTATTGAGGCGGGACACGGGGACAGCGACAGATTCCCTCTCGCCGTTACTGCTGCCTTAAGTCAGCTGATCGCATCGTGACGAGTTTTCTCGTGGGTAGCCGTCAATTACAATGGTAGCCGGATTAGCTTCGCCGGTAACCTGGTGTCGCGTGTTCGATTCACGCTCTGGGCACCATGAAAAAGAAAACCCCGCTGCGACAGCGTTCGGCGGGGTTTTCAATTCTAGCCGCCCAGTGATCGAGACGCTAAAACCCGCGGCGGCAGGGTAGAGGAGCGACGCAGGATGACACTCAAAGTCCCCGTCTTATCAAGAAGACCAGGCTTATGGGAGAGCGCTTATGTCGTTTGCAATTGTGCATTATTTCGCGGGAGGGACGAAGGAGCAGTACGAGGCTTCGATCGCCGCCGTGCATCCGGGCGAAGGTCGTTTGCCCGACGGCCAAATCTTTCATGCGGCCGGCCCGTCGCCCGGGGGCTGGTCGATCATCGCCGTTCACGATTCGAAAGAGAGTTGGGAGCGCTTTCGTGACGGTATCCTAATTCCCAAGATGCAGCAGGGGATCAAGGGCGGCCTTGAGGGGCCTCCGCAAGAGACCGCGATCGACGTTTACAAGCTCATGCGATAGGATCGGTGGATCTATGACAACCGCAGACGAAGTCCGCTCCGCATCGCCAGGCTTTTACGCAGCGTTGAACCGCATGCTCAATGGAGATCCTGCTTCGTTGGGGGACATCTGGTCACACAGCGAAACCGTAACGACGATGCACCAACCGGGACGTTCGCGTTTCGCGCAAGCAAGGCGTCGCCGCTCCGTGGGAATCGGCGTTCAAACGAAAAAGCCGCAGCTTTCTTTTTCAAAAGGCCGCGAAAACGGAAACTTGCGAAACCGCGATCGGTTCATGGGTACGCCAAATGAGAAAGGCGCACAACTGAATGAACTCCACCACCATCGCGTTCCCGCGTAGCGTCCATGAGAAGTACCTCGGTATCGTGCAGCTCGCGCGCACCGTCGACAAAGCGAAGATGGTCGCGAACGGAACCATCGGCGAGTATAACTACAACTGCCCGATGGACCAGGCGCTCTTCGCGGAATTCGGGATCGACGGCAAGCGGCTCGCTGCGGTCGTCGCAGACGTCGTGAAGGATGCGAGTCACGCGCCCGCCGTTGAGGCGTACGTGAAACCGCTCGTGCAGAAGAAGTCGCCGCTCGACATCGAGCGCTTCAATCGTGACACGCTCGGCCGAAAGCCGGCCGGCGAGAGCCTCGCGGCGTTCGAGACGCTGCGCACCAAGATCGCGCCGGATCGCACGGACGTCACGACGTGGCCCGATCTCCTCGACCTGGACGAAGGCCGCTCGGTTCCGAAGCGGACCGGCGGAGTCTAAACCGACCCGAGGGCGCCGAAAGGCGCCCTCTTCTTTTCGTCCGTGGCGCGCGGTTCGGCCCCGAGGAACCCGGGCACACTCGTAACCGCCGCAGCCCAACCGAGGAGAGCTGACTTGCTTCGAATCCTGTTTCGGATCCTCGCCCTCGTTTCGGTCGTGAAGCTCGTCATGCACCTCATCGGACGCCGTCCGACGGAGGCCGCTGACCGGGAGGGCCCGACCGCCCCCGTGCCGGACGGATGTTCCCCTAAAGCCGGGGTGTAGGCGGCCGTCGCCGGGGCAAACGCTTGGTGGGACCCATGCCCACTGTCCCACGCCTCGGTCTTACCGGCCGGGGCGTATTCTCATGACCTTCAGGACAGGAGCGCACCGATCTCATCGGATTGTAACCGCGGCGACGATTGGTCCCCGGCGTCGCTGCCGAAGACAGAGCCGATGCCGGAACGGGATCGGGTGACCCAGGACCTCGCCGAGCTCGAAGGTGGAGCGGTCGCAATCCTTCGCGACGCGTACCGTCTCTTCGCGCCGTGCTGCGTCTTGTGGTCGATGGGAAAGGACAGCACCGCGCTGCTCTGGCTGATGCGCAAAGCGTTTCTCGGCGCCGTGCCGATGCCGGTGGTGCAGCTCGACACCGGCATGGAGCTGCCCGAGGTGTACGCGTTTCGCGACCGCATCGCACGCGAGTGGAACCTCGACTTGCGCGTCGAGCGGTGCCCGCCCGAGGAGGCCTGCGATCCGGCGCTGCCGCCGCAATCGCGCGCGGCGGCCCGGAAGACCGAAGGCCTGCGCGCGCTCCTTGCCCGCGAGGGCTACCGCGCGGTGTTCGTCGGGATCCGCCGCGACGAGCAGGCGACGCGCGCGAAGGAACGCGTGGTGAGCCCGCGTTCGCTCGACGGAAGCTGGAACGTGCGCGAACAGCCGCCGGAGTTCTGGGGCTACACGCTTACCGACATTCCGCACGGCGGCCACGTGCGCGTCCACCCGCTGCTCGCGTGGACCGAGCTCGACGTCTGGCGCTATCACCGGAAGGACGACATCCCGTTCGTGCCGCTGTACCTTGCGCGTGACGGGTTGCGTTACCGCTCGCTGGGCGAAAAGAACATCACGACGCCGATCGCGAGCGACGCCGCGACGCTCGACGCGATCATCGCGGAGCTCGCGACGACGCGCGAGCCCGAACGTGCCGGGCGCACGATGGATCACGAGAGCGAGGCGTCGTTCGAGCGGCTGCGGACCGGCGGGTACATGTGAGCGCCGACGCACGCGTCGTCGTTCTCGGCCACGTCGACCACGGGAAGTCGACGCTGATCGGCCGCCTGCTGCACGACACCGGCGCGCTGCCGCCCGCGCGCGTCGCAGAGATCGTGGCGAGCAGCCGGCGGAGAGGCTTGGCAACGGAGTGGTCGTTCGCACTCGACGCGCTGCAGGACGAACGCGATCAGGCCGTCACGATCGACACGACGCGCGTGTGGTTCCGCTTGGGCGAACGGCGCTATACGATCATCGACGCGCCCGGTCACGAAGAGTTTCTCGCCAACGCGATGACCGGCGCGAGCGACGCCGACGCGGCGATTCTCGTCGTCGACGCGGAGCGCGGCGTCGAGGACCAGACGCGCCGCCACATCTACCTGCTCGGGCTGCTCGACGTCGCGCAGGTCATCGTCGCCGTCAACAAGATCGACGCGGTCACGGACAATGGACTCGAGCGGGTCCGATCGGCCGGTCACGCGGCGTGCGTCGCACTCCAAGCGGTCGGCGTGACCGCGACCGCGGTCGTACCCGTCTCCGCCCGTGACGGCGACAACGTCGCAACGCGTTCGAACCGAACGCCGTGGTACGGCGGTCCCGCGCTCACCGAATTGCTGGAAGCGGTCGTGCCGCGGACGGATCGCGCCGAGCGCGAGCCACTGCGGATCTCGGTGCAGGACGTCTATCGCCGCGGCGACGAGCGCATCGCAGCCGGAACCGTGCGCCAGGGCCGGATCGCCGTCGGCGACGTCGTGCAAATCTCGCCGGCCGGCACGACCGTTCGCGTAGCCGCGCTCCGCGCTTGGCCCGGCGACGTGCAATCGGCCGGCCCAGGTGCGGCCGTCGGCGTGGTGTTCGACGGGCCCGCGTACGTCGATCGCGGTGACGTGCTCTCCCACGATGCGGACCCGCCCACCGTCGTGCGATCGCTGCACGTGCGCGGCTGCTGGTTCGATCGCGTGGCGCCGCGTGTCGACGAGACCGTGCGGCTGCGCGCCGGAACCACGGACGTCGCGGCGCGCGTGGTCGCCGTGCTCGAAACCGTCGACCCGCGGACCCTGCAGCCGGCCGAGCACGGGCTGTCGTCGCGCGGCACGGTGTACTCGCTTGCGCTGCGCACGGCGGTCCCGATCGCTCTCGACGACGGCGAGCGCTGCGCGATCGTGCGGCACGGGTGGCCCATCGCGGCCGCGCACGCCGTGGAGCTGCACCCGCAAGGCGCGAACCTCTTTACATCGTCGCATCTCGTGACCGCGGCCGAACGCGCGGAGCACAACGGTCATCGCGGCCTCGTGCTGTGGCTTACGGGCCTGCCCGGCGCCGGCAAGACGACGATCGCCATGCAGGTCGAGCGCGAGCTTTTCACCCGCGGCTATCGCGTCTACGCGCTCGACGGCGACTCGCTGCGCGGCGGCCTCACCAGCGATCTCGATTTCTCCGATGAAGGCCGGCGCGAGAACATCCGCCGCGTCGCCGAGGTCGGAAAGCTGCTCGCCGAAGGCGGCGCGGTCGCGCTGATCTCGCTCGTCTCGCCGTCGGCTGCCGACCGGGCGCGCGCGAAGGCGATCGTAGGCGACATGTTCCGCGAAGCATACGTCGCCGCGTCGCTCGCCACGTGCGAAGCCCGCGATCCGAAGCATCTGTACGCGCGAGCGCGGGCGGGCGAGATCCGCGGCTTCACGGGCGTCGATGCGCCGTACGACGTTCCCGAGAAACCGGACCTCGTGCTCGACACCGAGTGCAACGACGTCCGCGGGAGCGTCGCCGCCGCGGTCGAGTTCGTCGTCGACGCCGTGCGCGTCGAAGTCTCCACGGGTTCGATCGACCGCCCGACTTGACGGGCCGGCGCGTGCGCAGCGCGGCGACGCGTTCGAGCTGCTGCGAACGCGGGTACGCAGTGAGCAAAGGAGGACTGCCGATGGCAACCCATTCGACCACGACGCGCAAGAAAACGACTGCGCGCAAGAAAACGACGACCCGCAAGAAGAGCGCGTCGCGCCGCAAGTATAGTCCCGCGGCTTCCGACACCGTGGGCGAAGAGATGAAGCGCTACAAGAGCGGCAAGGCGCGCAGCGGTCCCGGCGGCAAGGGCGGCAAGGTGAAGAGCCGCAAACAGGCGATCGCGATCGGGCTCTCCAAGGCGCGCGCGGCCGGCAAGAAGGTTCCGAAGCGCAAGAAGAGCTCCTAGAAGTCGTAGTCTATCGTGACGGGCGCGTGATCGGAGAAGCGCTCGTCACGATAGATCGATGCCGCACGGACGCGCGGCGCGAGGTCCGGCGTGACGAGCTGGTAGTCGATGCGCCAGCCGAGGTTGTTCTCCCACGCGCCTTTCCAGCCGGACCACCAGGTGAACTGTTTCTTGTCGTCCGGCCGCACGACGCGAAACGCGTCGGTCCAGCCGACGCGGTGGATCACGTCGTCCATCCACGCGCGCTCCTGCGGCAGAAAGCCCGTCACGCCGGTACACGACTTCACGCTGAACACGTCGATGTCGAGGTGCGCGACGTTGTAATCGCCGCACACGATGAACGGATGCCCTTCGGCTTTCATTTGCGCGAGGTTCGCGATAAAGCGGTCGAGGAAGTTCTCCTTGACCGCTTGGCGCGCGGGCCCGGTCGTCCCTGACGGAACGTACAGCGAAGCGACGGACAGCCCGTTCGCGAAGTCCATCCGCACGAAGCGGCCTTCCGCATCCATGTCCTCCATGCCGAGCCCGCGCACGATCCGCGTCGGCTGCTGCTTGGCGTAGATCGCAACCCCGGAGTAGCCTTTCTTCTGCGCGTCGACGAAAGCGTAGTTGTAGCGCGCGAGCTCCAGCGCCTCGGGCGGCAGCTGGTGCTCCTGCGCCTTGGTCTCCTGGACACACAAGATGTCGGGGTCCTGCGCGTCCAACCACACGAAGAAGCCCTTGCGGGCGGCAGCCCGGATGCCGTTTAAGTTACAGGTGATGACTCGGAACACGATCCCGAAGATTGAACCCGGAAGCGTCCCGATCCCTCGCGAGCGGGATGCGACCGTGCGGATCGGCGACCGCACCGTCGCGCTCACCAACCTGCACAAGGTGTTCTTTCCGGCGACGGGCGCGACCAAGGGCGACCTGCTTCAGTACTACGCCGACGTCTCGCCGTTCTTGATCCCGTGCATGCAGGATCGTGCGCAGGTGATGAAGCGCTGGCCCAACGGGCAGACCGGCGAGTTCTTCTACATGAAGCGCACGCCGCCCAACGCGCCGCCGTGGCTGCGCACGTGCTCCATCGAGCACGGCTCGGGCAGCGTCATCGCGTTCCCGATGGTCGACGACCTCGCGTCGCTGCTTTGGCTGGTCAACCTCGGCTGCATCGACTTGAACGAATGGTACTCGCGCTGCGACGACACCGACCGGCCCGACTACCTGCACTTCGATCTCGACCCCGTCAAAGGCGGCGGCACGTCGTTCGCGACGGTGCGTGCGGTCGCGCTGCACGTGCGCGACGCGCTGGTGGACCTCGGCATCACGCCGTACGCCAAGACGTCGGGATCGGCGGGCATCCACATCTACGTGCCGATCGAGCGCGGCCCGCTGCAAAAGGAAGTGTGGACGTTCGCCAAAGCGTTCGCGCAGACGATGGAACGGCTGCACCCCGACGTGATCACCGCGGAGTACCGCATCGCAAAGCGCCCTGCGGGCCGTGTGCTCGTGGACTACAACCAGAATGCGTGGGGCAAGACGCTCGCGTCGGTGTATTCGGTGCGCGCTACGCCGCGCGCAACGGTGTCGACGCCGGTGACGTTCGATGAAATCGAAGCGGGGATCGAGATCGAAGACTTCCGGCTCGACAACGTGCGCGAGCGGTTCGTGCAGGTCGGCGATCTGTGGGCTCCGCTGCAGCAGAAGACGGGCCGGCTCGACATGGCGCGCTTCATCTCGGAGAAGCCCGTCAAAGCGCCGCGTGCGCGGCGCGCTTCCGCCGAAAGCGGCTGACGCGGCGAGGATCGGCCGACGTTCTTCGAGCTCCACGCGGGCCTACCGCGCGAAGGCCCCGGCGACGATGCGTCGACGGAACGCGCGCTGCGGCTACTGCCCGACCTGCCCACGAACCCGCGAATCCTCGACATCGGCTGCGGGCCAGGCTCGCAAACGCTCGTGCTCGCGCGCTGCACGAATGGGACCGTGACCGCAGTCGACGTACACCAGCCGTTCCTCGACGAGCTGATGCGCCGAGCGCGCGCCACCGGGCTCGCGGAGCACGTTCGTCCGCTGCGCGCGTCCATGGAGACACTCGCGTTCGAGCCGGAGTCGTTCGACGTTATCTGGTCCGAAGGGTCGATCTACATCATGGGCTTCGACCGCGGCCTGCGCGCGTGGCAGCCGTTCGTGCGCCGCGGCGGCTACGTCGTCGTGTCGGAGCTCAGCTGGCTCACGGACGACCCGCCGGCGCCGGCGCGCGCGTTCTGGGACGAAGCGTATCCGTCGATGCGGTCGGTTTCCGAGAATCGCGCGACCATCGCGTGCTGCGGCTACGAGCCGGTCGGCGATTTCGTGCTGCCGAAATCAGCGTGGCTGAGCGACTACTACGAGCCGCTGACGCGGCGCATGGAAGAATTCGAACGCGGTCGCGCCGATGATCCGGCCGCACTTCGCTTCGTTGCCGACCAGCGCCGCGAGATCGAACTCTTTCACGCGCACGGCGACGCGTACGGATATGTTTTCTTCGCAATGCGGCGCCCGTGATCGAACCCATCCAGGTGGCGAGCCGGGGTTACGACGGGATGCCGAAGCACTTCACGGCGACCGATGGACGGGTACGGTGCGCTGAAATCAGTTCGATTGCGATGCGATGCCGGCCGGGTTTGAGATTGGTGTAGGCGACGACCACGTCTTCTTCTGGGCGAGTCCGGGTCCCGAGATAGGTCGCCGGATAATCGTCGAGTTGCACGTAGATGAGTCCGCGGTCGGAAACGTTCGGAAAATCGGGATCCGCGACGAACCGTTCCGCTCGGAATTTCACGAAGACATCGCTGCCGTGGCGCTCGAGGGCCGTGATTTGAATGTTCGGCGTGTCAAACGGCGCGTACGCGATTTCGGTGCACGTGTCCGGGCGCCAAGGTGGGATCGCGGTCGGTCCCGGAATGGCTGTGGCGCCGAGAGCCAGCGCCAAGAACAAGATGGTCACGGAACAGCCTGCTATTCGTCGGGAATACGGGTTCCCTTCCGTTTTTCGATGTATGCGGCGACGGCTCCGTCTCGACGTCCTGCGACGGCGGCGAGCCGCGCTACAGCGCCAGCGACTCCGCCGGCATGCTCGCCGCCGTGTCGACGTCCGGGAACGATACCTCGCGTTCGAGCCGGAACCGCGTCACGATCTCGCGCATGCGTTCCGCGGTCGCGTCCAGCGTCAGGGCTTCCTCGCGCACGCGTGCGACGTCGTCTTCCATGCGTGCGGTCGACGTGGAGACTTCCGTTGTGTTGCGCGCGTTCTCGTCGGCGGTGGCCGCGATGGCGCCCATCGCGCGTGCCAGCTCTCCGGTCTGGGAGGCCATTTCCTCGGTCGCCGACGAGTTCTGCTCCACGACCGCGTTGATCGAATCCATCGACTGCCCGACGTTGCGCGCGCCTTCGGCCATCTCGCGCATCGCTTCGGCGATGTCGCCGACGCGTCCGACGGTGCGATCCACCGCTGCGATGATGTCGTCGAGCGCCGCGCTCGCGGCGCCGACCTTCGCGGTGCCGCGGTCGGCGATCGCTGCGCCCGCTTCGGCCGCGCCGACCGCTTCTTTCGTGCGGCGCTGCACCTCGACGATCAGCCCGCCGATCTCCTTGGTCTGGCGCGACGCGGACTCCGCGAGCTTGCGCACTTCGTCGGCAACGACCGCGAAGCCGCGGCCGTGTTCGCCCGCGCGCGCCGCCTCGATCGCCGCGTTGAGCGCGAGTAAGTTCGTCTGATCGGTCAGCGCGTCGATCGTTTCGACGACCACGCCGATCTGCGCCGACAGCACGCCGAGCTCGCGAATCTTCGCCGCCGCGTCGGCGACGCCGCGCTGGATCGCGCGCATGTCGTCGATCGTCTCGGTGACCGCTTTGGCGCCGCTCTGCGCCGTCGTGCGTGTGCCGTTGCCGTCGGCCGCCAAGCCGGCGGAGATGCCGGCGACCCGCTCGACGTCGCCCGCCATGCGCTGCGCGTCGTTGGATGCGGTGCGCACCTGCATCGCCTGGTCGACGGCGCCGCGCGCGATCCCCTCGATCGCGCTCTCGAACTGCCGTACGATCACGTTCGACGTTTCCGCCGCGGTCGATAAATCCGTCGAACCGGACGCGAGTTCGCGCACTGCGAGCCCGACGCCGCCGACGACCTCGGCGGAACGCAGTGCGGCGAGATGCAGCGCCTGTGCGTGCTCGCCGAGCTCCGACGACGCGCCTTGCAGTGCGAGCACGACCTCGCGCAGCGTGTCCGTCATGCGCGCGATCGCCAGACCCAAGCGGTCCCCGACGCTCGCCGGCACGACGCCGCGCGAGAGGTCGCCGTCCGCGATTGCGGCCGTGTGATCGGCGAGCGCGCGCTGGTACGCGACGATGCGCGCGAACGCGCCGGCGACGCGGCCGAGTTCGTCCTTGCCGGGCTGCGTGGCGACGTCGTCGACCCGGCCTTCGGCGAGGGCTTCGGCATCGCGAGCGAGCGCCGTCGCGTTGCGCGAGAACGGCCGCACGACGAACCACAGCAGAACGAGGACCACGATGATCGCGCCGCCCGCGGACACCAGGATGGAGAAGAACGCCCGCGAGACGGCAGCATTCACCGCGTCGAGCGAGACCCCGTCGTACAGCATGGCGATCGCCTCGCCGAGGTTGTTGTGCACGATCGCATAGTGGTTGACGTAGGGCCGGCCCTGAACCGGGCTGATGCCGTCGAACTCCTGACCCGCGTCGAACGCCGCGCGCGGGGCGCCCGTCAGCTCCCCGCCGAGCACGCGCTTGTCGTTCTCCGTGAGGGTCGACGCGATCGCGACCGGCTTGCCTTTGACGATCTGATACACGACCGCGTCGGCACCCGTGACTTGCTTGACGTGATCGACCAGCGAGTTGTCGCCGTTGACGACCGACTCGCCGAATGCGAGTTTGCCCACGCGCGTGACGCTGATCTCGCCGCTCGCCGAGGCGAAGCCCCGCATGACGTCGGCCGCGGTGGCGACCCGGGTGCGCATCTCTGTCTCGACCGTCTGCGCGACGTCCTGGCGCACCACATACAGCAGCACGCCCGCGAACGCCAAAAAGACTGCGGCGGTCACCACTAGGATCTGCGCGGCACGCGAACGCTGCCACCAATCGAAAGCGCCCATCGGTTTCCTCTCGAGGCTACACCCCCAAGCTTCATCGGCCGGAAAGCCCCGGCGCTTGACCGGAGGGCGAGGTCCGCGGGCGGTTTGCCGGGTAGGAACCTCCCCGTGATCCCGTTCGGCTATCCGCCCATGGAGATGCGCGCCGTCTCCGACGTCCCCGAGGGCGACCAGTGGCAGTACGAGCCCAAGTGGGACGGTTTTCGCTGCCTGGCGTTCCGCGACGGTGCGGACGTCGCGCTCCAGTCGAAGGCGGGCCAGCCGCTGGGCCGGTATTTTCCGGAGATCGTCGAGGCGCTCGGGCACCTGAAGGCACAGCGCTTCGTGCTCGACGGTGAGCTCGTGGTTCCGCTCGCCGGAGCGTTCTCGTTCGACACGCTGCAGCAGCGCATCCACCCGGCCGCGTCGCGCGTCACCATGCTGTCGAAGACGACGCCCGCCTGGTACCTCGTGTTCGACATGCTCGCCGAAGACGGCCAGGATCTCGTGGAACTGCCGCTGTCGGAACGCCGCGCGCGGCTCGAGACGTTCGCCCGCACGTTCGACGGCACGACGCTGCGGCTGTCGCCGGCGACGCGCGACCGCCGCGTGGTCGACGACTGGTTCGCGCGGGTCGGCGGCGCGCTCGACGGCGTGATCGCGAAGCGCGCCGACGCAGCCTACGCCAGCGGCACGCGCGACGCCGCGGTCAAAGTGAAGCGCTCCCGCACCGCGGACTGCGTGATCGGCGGCTTCCGCTACGCCAAGGGCTCGACGACGCAAGTCGGCTCGCTGCTGCTCGGGCTCTACGACGACGACGGGCTGCTGGACTATATCGGCTTCTGCAGCGCGTTCGCCGCCGATGAGAAGAAGGCGCTGATCGAGCGCTTGCGCCCGCACGTGGGCGAGCCCGGCTTCACCGGTGGCGCGCCCGACACGGCGCCGAGCCGCTGGGACCGCGACCCCGGTCGCGACAAGAGCTACGTCACATTGAAGCACGACCTCGTGCTGGAGGTGGCGTTCGATCAGGTAACGTCGGGGCGCATTCGCCACGGCACGAAGCCGGTACGCTGGCGCGTCGACAAAGCGCCGCGCCAGTGCACGGCCGAGCAGCTCGCGACGCCCGGTCGAGCGCTCGCGCTGTTGGACTGAGCCCGAGCCGGGCTCAGTCGGCAGGGGCTAGGCGGCGAGCGGTGGGGCGGTGACCATCGTCAGCTCGAACGCGAGATCGATCTCGATCTGGCAATCGAGGCAGCGGATGCGAAGTCCGAGCGTCGCTACGCCGGGCTCGTCGTGCTCGTGGCCGCAGTCGGGGCAGAGGTAGCGCGTCTCCATGGGCCGACGGTACGAGCGCAGAGTGTCCACTGGGTGGCATTGTGGGAGGCCCCCGCTAGGGAGCGGCGCCCGCCGCGCCGATACCTCGTATGAATGCCGGTTGAGCGTCGTTTCGAGCGCGTTCTCGAGATCACGCGGGACATCTTACGCCTCCGCGAGCTCGATCTCGCGCTGGAGTCGATCGCTCGCGGGGTCTCGGACCTGTTCGGCTTCCGCTACGTGACGATCGTGCTCGCCGACGGCAACCAGACCGGCGAGATGACCCGCCGCGTCCTGCTCGGCTACGACGAGACCGCCACGCGCGAGCGCAAGAACGAGCGCGTGGCCAAGTCCGAGATCCTCGCCGTGCTCGCGCCGCACTACGAGGTATTCGAGAACGCGTATTACATCCCGGCGGAGCGTGAATTCCACTGGGAGCAGGCGATCTTCGCGAGCGAGACCGACCGCGACTCGCCGCGCACCACGCCCGACTCCTGGCACGAGCGCGATTCGCTGTGCATCGTGCTGCGCGACACCGAGGGCGAGATGATCGGCTATCTCAGCCCCGACGGTCCGGCCGACGGCAAGATCCCCACGCGCGAGACGCTGCACGGCCTGCAGCTCTTCGTCAACCTGATGGGGCTCGCGCTGGCCAACGCGCAGGCGCACCGCGCCGAGGTCGAGCGCCGGCGTCTGCTCGAGGCGAACCAGGCGCGCCTGCGCCACGAAGCGACGCACGACGCGTTGACCGGATTGCCGAACCGAACGTTCTTCCAGGAACGGCTCGCGGCGACGCTCGAGCACGCGCGCTCGCACCCCGACAGCGTGTACGCCGTTCTGTTCGTCGACCTCGACGAATTCAAGTCGATCAACGACTCGCTCGGCCACATGGCGGGCGACGCGCTGCTGATGGCGGTCGGCGAGCGCATGCGCGCGACGATCGGGCCGGACGACTTCATCGCGCGGATCGGCGGCGACGAGTTCGCCGTACTGCTCGCGCACCGCCACGATCTGGGCCAAGTCCAGGACGCGGTCGAGACGATTCAAAACGCGCTTGTCGCGCCGATGCTCGTCGACAGCCGCGCGGTGTACAACACGGCCTCGATCGGCATCGCGATGATCGAGCCGACCGAAGAGCGCATCGAAGAGGTGCTGCGCAACGCGGACACGGCGATGTACCATGCGAAGGCGCTCGGCCGCGGGCGGCATGCGTTCTTCGACCATCACATGCACTACGAAGCCGCGCGGCGGCTCGCGCTGACCAGCGACCTGCGCGCCGCGATCGAGAACGAAGAGTTCAGCGTCGACTACCAGCCGATCGTGCGCCTCGACAACGGCCGCCTGACCGGCTTCGAGGCGTTGGTGCGCTGGCGCAATCCGGCGACGGGCGAGATCTTGCCCGGCGAGTTCATCCCGCTGGCCGAAGAAGTCGGGCTCGTCGTGCCGATCGGCCGCTTCGTGTTCGTCGACGCGTGCAGTCGCCTCGCGGAATGGCGCCGCCGCGCGCCGCTGCTCGACCTGCGCATGCACGTCAACCTGTCGGTGCAAGAAGTACTCGAGCCCGATCTCGACGCGTTCGTCGCGCGCAACCTGCGCCGCTTCGGCCTCTCGTCGGACGACATCGTGCTCGAGATCACCGAGAGCGCCGTGATCCGCTCGAACACGCTCTCACTCGGCTCGCTCGCGCGCTTGCGCGCGACGGGCGTGCACTTGTGCATCGACGACTTCGGCACCGGCTACTCGTCGCTGCGCTACCTGCACCAGCTCCCGTTCGACGCGATGAAGATCGACCGCTCGTTCGTGGAGAGCACGCACGGCGGCATCGGCAGCACGCCGATCGTGCGTATGCTGATCCAGCTCGCGCGCTCCTACGGCATCGACATCGTCGCCGAAGGCGTCGAAACCGCGCGCCAAGCCGAAGAGCTGATCGCGCTCGACTGCGAGTTCGCACAGGGCTTCCACTTCTACCGGCCGATGAGCCCGGAAGCGGTCGGCGCGCTCCTGGACTCAACGGTCGCGCTAGCGGCGGGCTGAATCCGGGCCTTCGGCCTTCATCGCTCGAGCGCGAGCGCGATGTAGTCGCGATTGCCCAAGCCGCGCGCGGCGGCTCGCTGCACTTCGGGCAGCACACGCTCGACGACCGGCATGGAGACCTGCAGCGCGCGCGCCGCGTCGCGCGAGAGCAAAAGGTCCTTCAGAAGCGCGTTCAGTGCGAAGCGTGGTTCGGCGTCGCGATAGAGCAGCTGCTGCTTCTTGGAACCCGCGGATCGTTCGAACGCGCCGGTGAGCGACCTCACGGCGACCCGGCGATCGAGTCCGGCGCGCCGGCACAGGACGAGGAGCTCCGCCATCGTCTCCGCCACGACGCCGATGACCGTATTGTTGGCCAGCTTCAGATAGCCGCTCGCGCCGACCGTTCCCGTGAAGGTGACGGTGGTTGCGAGTGCGTTCAGCAGCGGGCGCGCCGCGTCGAAGGTCGCCTGGTCCCCACCCGCGAGCACCGTGAGCGAACCTTGCTGCGCGGCACTCACGCTGCCCATGACCGGGGCCGCGAGGAAGCCCACACCGCGTTCGCGCGCGGCGGTCTCGAGCGTTTCGTACATCGACGGCGAGAGTGTCGACATCTCGATCACGATTTGCGGCGGGTGCGCCGCCGGGATCACCTGCGCGAGCGTTATTTCGCGCGCAACCTCGTCGCCCCACAGCATGACGATGACGGCATCGACTGCGCCGACGAGCTCGTCGAGCGAAGCGTGGCGCGTAGCGCCGGCGGCGACGAGGACGTCGAGCGGGCCCGGCGACCGGTTCCAAACCGAGACATGATGGCCTTGCGCGAGCAAGTTTCGCGTGAGCGCACTGCCCATCTTTCCAAGACCCACGACCCCGACGCGCATCATCCTGCCGCCGAGATCGTCTGATCCATCGTGCCCGTGAGCTCCGTGCCGGGACTGAGCGGTGATGTTTGCGCCAGCGCTCCTAACGGCATCAGGCCGAGCACGGCCGTCAAAACAATTGGGGTGAAGACTTTCATGTGCCGAGTGTACGCACCGCGGCAGAAAACATCCGGAGAGAATTCAGTGCTTTCTCGGCACAATCTCCGGTTCGCCGTCCGCGCGCGGCAGGCGAATCGTGAACGCCGTGCCCTCTCCCTCGCGGCTCTCGAGCGCGATCGTGCCGTCGGAGCGTTGCACGGCGCGCTTCACGATTGCCAGGCCGAGGCCCGTTCCTTCCACGTCGTCGTTTCCGCGCCCGCGGTAGAAACGATCGAACGCGTGGGCCTGGTCGCGCTCCGACATCCCGGGCCCGCCATCGCGCACGACGAGCACGACGTCGCTTCCGTCGACCGCCGTGCTGACGGCCACCTTTGATTCGGGCGCGTACTTGAGCGCGTTGTCGACGAGGTTTCGAACGGCTTCCGCGACGTCGGCCTCGTCGGCCAGCGGCGGTGATCCGACGCCGTATGCGCAGAAGGTTTACGACGCGATGCTGCACACGCCGGGCGCGGTGAACGTCAACAGCAGCGCCGTGTCGCTTTCGCCGCAGGTCGAGCTCCTGTTCCAGCGCGCGAAGATGCGTGCGCTGAACGTTAGCATCGGCACGGCGACGACCGCCGCGCGTGCGGCGTTCGGCGGCGCGATCGCCACCCAGTTCGAGAGCCCGCAAGGTCTCATCCAGGTGCAGGTGATCTATCCGCGCGATCAGCGCAACGACCTCTCGACCATCGCGCAGATCCCGATCCGCGCCGACAACGGCGAGATCGTCCATCTCGGCGACTTCACGACGTTCCGCTGGTCGCCGACCCCGCCGCTGATCACGCGGGTCAACCGCAACACGGTGATCGACGTGAGCGCGAACTTCGCGCCGAGCTCGTCGCTCTCGAACGTCCAGAACGCGTTCATGCAGCGCGTCGCCGCATTGCATCTCCCGAAGAACATCCAAGTCCGCCCGCGGCCGAACGGATCGCAAGACTTGATGAACCAGACCTTGACCGGCCTGGGGAGCTCGCTGGTGCTGTCGATCGTGCTGGTGTTCTTGCTGATGGTCGCGCTCTACAACAGCTACCGGTCCCCGCTCATCATCATGTTCTCGGTCCCCGTTGCGGCGGTCGGCGCGCTAGGCGCGCTGGCGCTGACGCACGAGACGCTGAACCTGTTCTCGCTGATCGGGACGGTCATGCTGGTCGGGATCGTGACGAAGAACGGGATCTTGCTTGTGGACTACGCGAACACGCTGCGCCGGCACGGACGCAACAAACTCAGGGCGATCGTGGAAAGCGCGTACACGCGCTTCCGGCCGATCGTGATGACGAGCGTCTCGGTCGTCGCCGGAAACATCCCGCTGGCGCTCGCGCTCGAGCCGGGTTCCAGCGTCCGCTCGAGCCTCGGAACCGTCGTCATCGGCGGTATCCTCAGTTCGCTGTTCCTCACGCTCGTGCTCGTCCCGATCATGTACATGTGGCTGGCACCGGCACGCTTCCCGGCCGTCGAAGCGGCAGCTCCGCGCGCGCATGGAGTCCCGGCCCATGCTTAGCGCCGTCGGCGGCGAGCGGCAAAGTGCGCTCGTGCTCAAGATCGTGCAGCCCGGCCTCGCCGGCCTCACCGACGGTTCGGTCTCGACGCTCGCGCCGATCTTCGCGACCGTCTTTGCGAGCCATTCGAGCCATGCGGCATTTCTCGTCGGCGCGGCATCGGCGGTCGGCGCCGGGATCTCGATGGGCGTGGCCGAGGGACTTTCCGACGACGGACGCCTTACCGGCCGCGGGCATCCGTTCGTGCGCGCGGCGATCGTCGGCGGCGGCACGTTCGCCGGCGGCATCTTTCACACGCTGCCGTTTCTCATCACGCAGGTGAACGCGGCGCTCGCCGTCGCGGCACTGGTGGTCACCATCGAGCTGCTCACGATCGCATGGATCCGATACCGTTTCATGCAGGCACGCTTCGCCCTGAGCATCGCCCAGGTCGTGGGCGGCGGGGTGCTCGTGCTGGCGGCGGCCGCCTTGATCGGGAGCTCCTGACGTGACGGACGACGTGCTCTTCTGCGGAGGCTTGGTCGACGACGTCCGGCGCTGCGCCGCAGGACGCGCGCCGGCGTTGGTCGCGGAGATCGAAGCGCGGATCGACCGCGCGCTGATCGCCAGTATGAACGCGCTCGCGCGCGTGCCGTAGCGAATTCTCCTGCGCGTCTCTGGAACGCGCGGTATACATCATCGTATGACACGATTCACGAAAGCGAGAACTCAATGACCATGCCTCTTTTCTCCGCCGTCGCCGGCATGACCGGCGCGCTCACGCTGGCGGCCGGTTCACCGGCAGCGGCGGCGCCCCCGCCGGTCAGCGTCGTCTCCTGCGACTACGGCAGCATGCAGGGTAGCGGCGGCCTCGTGATCCCGGAAACCGCCCCCTTTCAGACGAGCAACCTGCGCATCACGTTCGAAAATCAAGCGCCGCTCGCGGCGACGGACGTCGTCTTCGCCGTCGGCTACGATGGTCGAACGCAGATCGTCGAAGACGCGGGAACGTTCTCGCGCGGAACGCAGATCACGCAAGACTTCATGCCGTCGGCGAACCTCCGCTACAATGGCTCCGCCGTGTGCAGCGTGCAGTCGGTGACGTTCAGCGACGGATCCACCTGGCATTCGTCCTGACCCGATGGACGTCACCCGCGGCGGGCTGACTCTCAGGACTCGGTTGGAACCCGCAACGGCAGCCGTCGCATGCCCTTGGGATAATTTCCGCCGGGGTGACGTCGATCCCAATCTTGCGAACACACCGTCAAGTACTCGAAATTCTCGTACGTCGAGGGCCCGCGTTTGCGGCGGTAGAGTTCGAGAGCCGGCGCGCAGAGTCTCCAATATCGCTCGGGAGCGCTGAACTCCAAGAACACATCCGCGGAGATGAGGCCTAATTTTATATAGCCGCCCACCATTTCGAAGTAATCACACAACCGAAGCTCCTTGTGAACCCTGCGATCCGGCGGCCGATCGTTCTCCAATCCCGCCCGAAACTCCGGGTCTTGCATGCGCCGTGCCAGCTCTTCCGCGACAAATTCAAAGGACTCGTCGAGCGCAGCCGAGTCGCGCAGAGCTCGCAGCGCGATGATCGACTCGAGCTGATTGTTGTGAGCGATGTGACGCAGCTGCACCATCGCGGCCGCGGCCGTGGCGGCGACGACGACGAACGTTGCAATCGGCGCAAGCGAGTTGAGGAACTCTAGTGTCACCATAAACTTCCAAGCAGCGACGAGAAAGCTAGTCGCAAGTTCACCGAGGAACTGCGCTTCCCTTGGGTGACTGCACAGCTACGCACACGCCGGCATGTTTTCTCAGGGCCGCAGCACCCACCCCGTAATCTCGGTCAGCGGCACGAAACCGACCCGTTCGAGGATCGGCCGGCTCGTCTCGCGAGCATCGGTGGTGAGATAGCGATATCCATGCCGCCGCGCAACGTGGGCCCGGCGCGCAACGAGCGCACGATACAACCCGAGCCCGCGATGCTCGGCAACGGTGCTCCCGCCCCACATGCTCGCGAACACGCGCCCCACGGGCATGTTGAGACGACCGGACGAAGCGGGCCGCCCATCCCGATACGCGACGAACAGCGCGACCGTCGAATCGTCGAGCATCCGAACGTACTCCGGGGCCTTCCACACATCGTCCCGGCCGAACGCAGCAGTCATCACCGCCACGAAATCATCGACGCCGCCCGCATCGACAAGGCGCCGAATCTCGACGCCGGCGCCCAAGGCGACATCGGCCCCCGCCGCCGCATCGAGGTCGAGCACCATCAACGTCTCGGACTCATCGGCGACGAACCCTACGCACTCCAAAATCGAAGCGAGCCCCGCAGGCCGATCGTGCGCGTACAGCTTCCATTCCAGCTGCAGACCGGCGGCGCGCGCATACGCCGCCTGCTCGGCAACTGCCGTCGAAGCCGCATCGGAGTCCGGCAAATCCCACGCCAAAACGACGTTCCAAAGTCCAACCGACCGTACGACGGACCCGACCCGCTCGTATCGAACGCCGGCCACAGGCTCGGGATCGTGCCGCATCGTCGCATCGAACAAAGCCAGAATCTCACCGGACGTCACCTCCACGGTGTACGACCGGCCGCCGGGACGGCCATGCCGAAACGCCGCCCCCGCCGGCTTCGTAGAAGAGACCGGGGGCGCGGTCACCGGCCGCGCGGGAGTACGAATGATTGGTCAGTGGATGCAGGTTGCAGCAGTTGCGGTGAGCATCGTCCTCGGCGCGATGCTTCCGCATACCGAAGCGGAGACGCTGAGCGGGAAAAAGATCGTGCTGCCGGACGCGCTGAACGGCCACGCCGCGGTCGTCGTCGTCGGGTTCACCAAGCGCTCGCAATCTCAAACGGCCGCCTGGAGCACCCAACTCACGAAAGACTACGCCACAGAACCGCGCCTCCAGCGTTACTCGATCGCAGTCCTGGATGACGTCCCGGGCTTCATCCGAGGCATGGTGACCTCGAGCATCAAGCGCGGAGTCCCAAGAGACCAGCAAGATAATTTCGTGGTCATCACCCACGACGCAAAGCCATGGCGGAACCTAGCCGCGATCACAACCCCAGACGACGCATACGTCATCCTCTTCGACGAAACCGCGCACGTAATAGCCCAAACGCACGGCTCCGTAGAAAACGCCTACGCGCCACTACAAGCCGAAATCCACGACCTGCTAAAACAGTACTAAGCTTAGCTATCGCACGTCTCCAAGGTGCAGTAAAAAAGCAGCCTCCGCATTCGTCTCAAGGCCGGGTGGCTGCACGAGCATGTCGCCCTTATCGGTTGCACGGGTTACCCTGCCAATATTTGTATTGGTACGAGGAATAGCGCGCGTAACGAAGTGTCCGCTCCAATCGATACCGTCTGACATCCCGAAGTGCGTCCTTCGCGGCATGAACCTTTGTGTGCGCGAAAACGAGCAGACAGTGATCATTTGTGTACTGATCCAAACGAGACCAATACCGTGCCGCTGCCTGCATGTCGCCTTTCATCGCGGCGATATTGCCGGCTCGCATGACGATGTCCCATTGAGGCGCAGGATCAGGCTGCGTGACGCCGTCCGCGGCCATTGCGCATCTAGTCCCTGCCATTTGCACTGAGACCAGCATGATCGCAATAAGCGTCGCGTGCCATAAATGAGCCCTACCGCTACATCGCATCATCGAGTGTTGACAAGCCTCAAGGAAGTTGCTCCTGTTGCCAGATTGACGCGTAAAGAGCGCTCGCGACGTCCGCTGGAATGCCATACATCCGTGAGATCAGCCGCAGTTACGTTGCGAAGCCATTGGTGTACGGAGACCCAGGGGAGTCGAAATTCTGGTTGGTGAACGTAAAGGTGCACTTCGACGACGAATTCGAGTTCATTTGCGTACACCCATTATTGAGGCAGATTCCGATGTGCGCGTCCTTGCCGTCGGTCGAATCGACGATGATGAAATCACCGGCTTTACTCGTTGCTTGCGACACGAGTGCTGTTTGGCTGCATCGCTTCACTTGATCGGTATTCATCAAATCCGGCCCGCATAAGTACTCGCCTGTCGCGTCGTTCACAATGTTGTTCACCCCGTATACGCATGCAACGTGGCAGTCCAGCTTGTCAGGCTTGCGACTGACGTCGGACGTACCGTTAGCCGCGTTGGCCGCATCCGCGATGACGGCGTTGAACGGGTAGTAATTTAGCGGAAGAGCAGGGGCGCCGCCGAGACCGGCGTGGGGCTTCTGGTTCGGCGAGAGCAGCGAAGTTGAATCGGTTGGCCCTGGGCCAAACGGAGATGTTCCACCGCAGCCGCTGCTGTCCCCGCCTCCGTATACCTCAACGTACGTACCGACAGGCCCTAAGAGAACGAACGCTACGACGACACAGCCTTAGTGAACGAGAAACCCAACCAGCAATAGCGCAACGATGTTGAGCACCTTGATCATCGGATTGATCGCGGGCCCAGCCGTATCTTTGTACGGATCGCCAACGGTATCACCGGTCACGGCAGCCTGGTGCGCGAGCGAACCCTTGCCGCCGTAGTGCCCGTCCTCGATGTACTTCTTCGCATTGTCCCATGCGCCACCACCCGACGTCATCGAGATGGCGACGAAGATCCCGGTGACGATGGCGCCAACGAGCACGCCGCCCATCATTTGCGCGCCCGCGGTCCCGGGCAGAATCCCGGTCGCGGACAAGAGCACGATGAGGATCGGCACGCCGATCGGGATCATCGCCGGCACGATCATCTCGCGCAGCGCGGCCTTGGTCACGATGTCGACGGTCGTCCCGTAGTCGGGCTTCTGCGTGCCGTCCATGATGCCGGGCAGCTCGCGGAACTGGCGCCGCACCTCCTCGACGACGGCGCCGCCGGCACGGCCGACCGACTCCATCGCAAGCGACGCGAACAGAAACGGCAGCAGGCCGCCGACGAGGAGACCGGTCAGCACGTACGGATCGCCGATGCTGAAGAACGAGTTGAACAGCTTGGTGTCGGCGACGTTGCAAGCCGCGCCCGCCGTCTCGTGGCATTTGTTGCTGAGCTCTTGCAGGAACGAAGCGAACAGCACGACTGCCGCGAGCCCGGCCGAGCCGATCGCGTAGCCCTTGGTGACGGCCTTCGTGGTGTTCCCGACCGCGTCGAGCGGATCGGTCACGCCGCGCACGCTCTCGGGCATGTCCGACATCTCGGCGATGCCGCCGGCGTTGTCGGTGATCGGCCCGAACGAGTCGATCGCGACGATGATCCCGGCCATCGACAGCATCGCCATGACGGCGATGCCGACGCCGTACAGGCCGCCGAACGCGAACGACACCAGGATGCCGACGACGATGACGAGCGCGGGCAGTGCCGTCGACTGCATCGAGACGGCGAGGCCCGCGATCATGTTGGTCGCGTGTCCGGTGAGCGACGCTTTCGCGATGCGCCCGACCGGGCTGTACTGCGTGCCGGTGTAGTACTCGGTGATGAACGTGATCAGGCCCGTGACGATCAAGCCGACGAGAGCGCAGATGAAGATTTGATTCGTCCCGATGATCTGACCGTTCGGCAGCGCCACGCCGCCGTGGCCGAATTGCGCCTGCGCCGCGAAGTAGAAGGCAATCGCCGAGAGCACGCTGGCGATGATGAGGCCCTTGTACATCGCGCCCATGATCTTGCCCGGCGACGGCACGTCGTTGGCCGACATGCGCACGAACAGCGTGCCGATGATGGTCGCGATGATGGACACCGCGCCCAGGACCAGCGGGAACGTCACCGCGCCGGCCAGCCGCGTGCCGAACAGCAGGTGACCCAGGAGCATCGCCGCGATCGTCGTGACGGCGTACGTCTCGAACAGGTCGGCCGCCATGCCGGCGCAGTCGCCGACGTTGTCGCCGACGTTGTCGGCGATGACGGCCGGATTGCGCGGATCGTCCTCGGGGATGCCTGCTTCGACCTTGCCGACGAGGTCGGCGCCGACGTCGGCCGCTTTGGTGAAGATGCCGCCGCCGAGGCGCGCGAACACCGAGATCAGCGAGCAGCCGAATGCGAGCCCGATCAGCGCCGCGAGGCTGTCGGATTCAGGCGATGCATGTCCCGCGTTGATCGCGCTGACGATCCAGTAGTAACCGCTCACCGCGAACAAGCCGAGCCCGACGACGAGCAGTCCCGTCACCGAACCGCCCTTGAATGCGAGGTCGAGCGCGGGTGCGACACCGCCGCGCGCCGCTTCGGCCGTGCGGACGTTCGCTCGCACCGAGACGATCATGCCGATGAATCCGGCGGCGCCCGACAGCACTGCGCCGATCAAGAAGCCGACCGCGGCTTCCCAGCCCAGCGGCGCCGGCAACACCAAAATGATCACGAAGAGGATGAGGGCCACAACGGCGACGGTCCGGTACTGGCGGCGCAGAAACGCCATCGCGCCTTCCTGGATGGCCGCAGCGATCGCCTGCATCGCCGCATTACCGGCCGGCTGCTTGATGACCCAGTTGGCTAAGTAGGCACCGTACAAGATCGCGATGAGGCCGGCGATGAGGCCGAGCTCGATCCCGAGATTTTGCGTCAAACCGATGGTCACGTTGGTCCTTTATACGAAAACACAAAGAAAAGTGCCTGATCCGGGCGCTTCGAACCGTCCAGCGTTTAGCAAGCTAAGGTTGGTGTCCTCTGCCGCGAACGGGCCTTGCGGAACCGGCCGCGAAGGTGGCGCCCGGCATGGAGTCGACCGAGTTCCTCGTCGTGGGCTGCGGACCGGCGGGCGGCACGGCCGCCCGCGAAGCGGCCCGCCGAGGCATCGCGACGGTCGTCTTGGAACGCGATCCGGTCGTCGGCGCCAAACGCGTCTGCGCCGCGGGGCTGCGCGCCGGCTTCTGCGAGGACTTCGACGTGCCGCGCTCCATCGTGCACCTCGACCCTGCGACCATCACGCTGTCGACCGCGCAGAAGACGTATGCGTTCAGCGTCGGGCCGGCGCACACGACGACGCGCGAGGAGCTCGACGGCACGATCGGCGCGCTCGCAGGCCGTGAAGGCGCCGAAATCCGCACCGGCGCGCTGTTTCGCGGGCTGACGCGCGAGCGCGACGGGATCGTCGTCGAGTACGCCGACACGCGAGCCGGCACGCGCAAGACGATTCGCGCGCGCAGCGTGTTTCTCGCGCAGGGCTCGACCGCACGGCTCGACGACGTCGACCCGCGTTTCCGGCACGCCGGCTGGAGCGCCGGGCTGATCACGTGCTTCCAATACCGCGTGTATCCCGAGCGGCCCGCGACGCAAGCGACGTACGCTACGCTGGAGATGCACTACTACGTCAGCCCGATCTCGGGGCACAATGTGATCGGGTGGATGTTCCCCAAGCGCGATCATCTCTCGATCGGCCTCGGCATCCAGGCGAAGGTCGCGGGCGCGGCGCTGCGCGCGGAACTCGACGCGTTCCTTTCGACGGTCGAGCAACGGCTGTTCGCCGGCATCCCGTACACCGTGCGCGAGGAGGGGAACCTGCTCTACGGCGGGCTCCCGCGCGCGTCCATCGGCGCCGATGGTGTGATGGTGGGCGGAACGGCGGCCGGACTCGTCGACGCGACGACCGGCGAAGGCATTCACGAGGCGGCGACCACCGGACGGTTCGCGGCCGAAGCGGTCCACGCCGTGCGCGCGGGGCGGGCGGCTGACGCTGCGCCCGGCTACCAGCGCACCGTGCAGCGCGCATTCTACGGCCGGCTCAAGCACCGTCATCACCTGATGTCGTTTCTCGAGCGCAAGCCCGCGCGGTTCGACGTGCTGTTCCGCCAGCTCGCCGACAACCCGCGTTTCAGCGCGCTGCTGCAGCGCGACCGCAATGACTTCAGCCCGTGGGAGTGGCTGTATCTGTACGCGCAGGCGGCGCGCTTCTCGCTCGCCGCCGCGCGCGCCTGACGCGACGATGCTGCGCTTCGTCGTCGACCGGATCGTGCGGCTCGTGCTCGTGCTGCTGGCGATCACCGTCGTCAGCTTTGCGTTCATGCACGCGATCCCGGGCGATCCGATCGCGCTGCGCCTGGGCGAGCACGCGAGCCCGCAGGAGGTCGCGCACCTGCGGTCGTCGCTCGGACTCGACCGCCCGGTGTGGATGCAGCTCGCGCTCTACCTCGGCGCCGTCGCGCACGGCGATCTCGGCCAGTCGATCTTCGACTCGCAGCCGGTCGTGCAGAAGCTCGCGGCGTACTTTCCGGCGACGCTCGAGCTGACGCTGAGCGCGATGCTCTTCGCGATCCTGGTCGGCATCCCGGCGGGTGTGATCGCCGCGGTGCGGCATCGCAGCGCGATCGACGCGCTCACGATGAGCGCCGCGATCCTCGGCGTGTCGATCCCGGTGTTCTGGCTGGGCTGGATCCTCGTGTACCTGCTGGCGGTGCTGCCGTCGCACGCGGGTCTCAACCTGTTCCCGATCTCGGGCCGCCTCGCGACGGCATATCTCTACACCGTCCCGGCGCGCACGCACCTGGTGTTCGTCGACGCGCTGCTGGCCGGAAACGGGCGCGCCGCGCTCGACGCGCTGTGGCATCTCGTGCTGCCCGCGGTGACGCTGGGAACGATCCCGCTCGCGATCGTCGCGAAGATCACGCGCAGCGGGATGCTCGACGTGCTGTCGTCGGACTACATCAGAACGGCGCGGGCGAAAGGACTCGGGCAGCGGGCGGTCGTGATCAAACACGCGTTGCGCAACGCGCTCATCCCGATCATCACGATCCTCGGTTTGCAGACGGGCCTGCTGCTCGGGGGCGCCGTGCTGACGGAATCGGTCTTCGCGTGGCCCGGCGTCGGCCGGCTCGCGTTCGAGGCGATCTCGAACCGCGACATGCCGCTGATCAACGGCTGCATCCTGCTGTTCGCCACGGCGTTCGTCATCGTCAACACGTTCGTCGACCTGCTGTACGCCGCGGCGAACCCGCGGATACGGTATAGTTAGGGCGAATTTGCTCGATATCTCGGACTACGAGTTCGTTGCCTTGCGCGATCTCATTCGCGACCGCTTCGGCATCTGGTACGACGACCAGAAACGTTTCCTGCTGCTGAGCCGGCTATCGACGCGGCTCGCCAAGCGCGGCTTCGAGACGTACGGCTCCTACGTGCAGTTCCTGCGCTACGATGTGCACCGCGAGGACGAGTGGAGCGACCTCGCCTCGGTGCTGTCCAACAACGAGACGTACTTCTTTCGCGAGCGCGCGCAGCTCAAGGCGCTGGCCGGTACGATCGTCGACGAGCTGCTCGCCCGCTCGCCGCGCTTGCGGCTGTGGTCGGCGGCGTGCTCGTCCGGTGAGGAACCGTACTCGCTGGCGATGACGATGCTCGAGACGCGCAAGGTGGCCGATGCGCTGCTTTCGATCCGCGCGACCGACATTTCGCCGCGCGTCTTGGAATTGGCCGACAAAGGTTTCTACCGCGCGCTCTCGTTCCGTGCCACCGAGCCCGCGATGATCGAGAAGTGGTTCCAGCCGCAGGGCGACGGCTTCGTGGTGGCCGACCGCGTGAAACGTCTCGTCTCGTTCGGCCGTCTCAACCTGTTGGAAGGGCCTCGGGTCGCGGCGGAGGGGCCGTTCGATGCGATCTTCTGCCGCAACGTGCTCATCTATTTCGACAAAGCGACGCAGAAGCGCGTGGTCGAGTCGTTCGCGCGGGCACTGCGCCCCGGAGGCTACCTGTTCTTGGGTCACGCGGAGTCGCTGTTCCACCTGACCGATCTCTACGAGCCGATCGTCGGCCCGGACGCGATCGTCTATCGTTTGAAAGCGCCGGTGCCCGCGTGAACGCGCGCGTCATCACCGTCGTGGTCACCGACGATTCCGCGTTCATGCGCCGCGCGATTCAGAAGATGCTGGAGAAGGAGCCCGAGATTCGCGTCGTCGGGACCGCGGCGTCGGGCGAAGAGGGCATCGCGATGGTCGAGCGCCTGCGGCCCGACGTCGTGACGATGGACGTGGAGATGCCGGGGATCGGCGGGCTCGAAGCGGCGCGCGCGATCGTCGAGCGGCGCGGGCCGCCGATCATCATGGTGAGCGCGCTGACGCGCGACGGCGCCGAGACGACGCTGCGCGCGCTCGAGCTCGGCGCCGTCGACTTCATCCCCAAGCCGGATTCCGCGCTGATCGACATCGTCAACGTGCAGCGCGAACTCGTCGAGAAGGTGAAGCACTTCGGCTCGCGCGGCGCGTACCTGCGCGCGATGCGCGAGACCCTGCGCATCCAGCGCGGCGCGCTCGCCGAAGCGAGGCCGCCGGCGCCGCCGCCTCCGCCGCCGCCCCGGCCGCCGTCGACCGCGCGTGCCGGCGGCTTCGCATGCGTTGCGATCGGCACGTCGACCGGCGGGCCCGTCGCGCTGTCGCAGATCTTGCCGAAGCTGCCGGCGGGCTTTCCGATTCCGATCGTCGTGGTGCAGCACATGCCGCCCGGATTCACGCGCCCGCTCGCCGACCGGCTGGATTCGATGAGCCGCATCGACGTGGTCGAAGGTGCCGACGGCATGCAGCTCGTGCCGGGGACCGCGATCATCGCGCCGGCCGGGAAGCAGTTGCGCCTCGTGCGTTCGCGGGGGACGGTGCGCGTCGCGCTCGGCGACGACGCGCAGCGTTCGCTGCACGTCCCGAGCGTCGACGCGATGACCGCGTCCGTCGGCGAGACGTTCGGATCCGGTGCGCTCGGCGTGATCCTCACCGGGATGGGGCACGATGGAGTCCAGGGGTTGCGCGTGCTCAAAGAACGTGGCGGTTATGTCCTGGGGCAAGACGAGGCCAGCAGCGTGGTCTACGGCATGCCGCGCGCGGCCGCCGTCGCGGGCCTCGTCGACCGCGTGGTCGCGCTCGACGCCGTCAGCCGCACGCTCTGCGAGCTGACCGGCACGGTGTATGCGCCGGTTTAGGTACGTGTTGCGGGCCGACCGGCCGAAAACACCTAGAAGCGGATCGGCGAGGGGAGGTCCCCCCGCCTTGCGTGAACGTCCCGGAAAATCGGGGCGGGTGTCCCGTCATGGGAGCAGGCCGTGAAAGCACTCCGGGCGAGCGCGCACTACGTCATCGGCGGAGTCGAGCTCAGTCGCGAAGAGATCGTCCACAAGTATCTGCACCTGGTCAAGTACGTGGCCGGGCGGATTTCGATCAATTTGCCGCCCAACGTCGAGATCAACGACCTGATCAACGACGGGATCCTCGGCCTCATCGACGCGATCGAAAAATACGACGACGAGCGCGGCGTCAAGTTCGAGACCTACGCGATCACGCGCATCAACGGCGCGATCCTCGACGCGCTGCGCGCGCTGGACTGGGTGCCGCGCGCGGTGCGGCAGCGTGCGCGCGAGCTCGAGCGCGTGTATCAGTCGCTCGAGATCGAGTACGGCAGGGCGGCGACCGAGGAAGAGGTCGCCGAGAAGATGGGGATGACGCTCAAAGAGCTCGACGTCCTCATGCAAAAGATTCGCGGCACGTCGGTGCTCTCACTCGAAGAGTTCCTCCCGAACGAGCGCGGCTACGAGATCCCGCTGCTCGACACGCTGCGCGACGACGGCACCGAGGTGACCAACGCGGTCGAGGCGCGCGAGATCAAGGCGGCGCTGGTGCGTGCGGTGGACGATTTGCCGCCGCAAGAGCGCACCGTCATCTCGCTGTACTACTTCGAGGGCCTCACGCTCAAGGAGATCAAGGGCGCGCTCAACGTGTCCGAGTCGCGCGTCTCGCAGATTCACGCCCAAGCCGTGATCCATCTGCGCACGAAGCTCAAGGCGCTCAAGTCCGACCTCGGCTACCGCGACGGTGATCCGAACGTCAAGCAGAAGTACACGCGCAGAGCCCCGACCGGCGCGCCGGGGGATGTCGGGGCCGCGGGGTAGGCTCGGGAACGCGCCGTGGCGATTCGTCCCACCGACTTTCAATCCGCGATCTCGCAGGCGTCGCAGATCGCGCCATTCGCGCAGCGCGCTGAAGAGGCGCCGCGCGTCGCCCAGCAAGCCGCGCAAGCGGCATTTGCCGCCGACGTCGAGACGCGCGAGGAGCGCATCGACGAAACGTCCGAGGGGCTCGGCAACCGCGTCGACACGAACGCCGAGCGCGACGCGCGCGGCGACGGGTACGAACCTCACGAGCGCCGCGCGCGCGGCGCGTTCGAAGCGGCCGACGGCGCCGGGCTGGACGAGCCGCCGCATTTGATCGACTTCACGGCGTGACATGAGCGGCGTCGATCCGCTCGCCGCATTCGTCGCCGCCGGCGGCGACGTCGCCGCGCTGATCGACAACGAGCTCGCGCAGCTGGCAGCCGACGCGAAGGCGCTCAGCGCGCTCCTCGTCGAGGGCGTCGTCGTCAACGCGCGCGTGCTGCCGTCCAACGGTTTGACCGATCTGCTCGAGATCGCCGGTCGTCGCGTGGCTGCGTCGCTGCCGCCGACGGTGCGGCCGGGCGACGTTTTGCAAGTGCGCGTCACGGGCTTCGACGGCGGCCGCATCCTCTTGCAGATCGTCGCCACCGGGGCGGACGCGGCAGTCGAGACCGGCCCGCCGAACGTCCCGCTCGCGCCCGATCGCGCCGCGTTCGTCGCGGCGTCGATTCGGCCGGCCGCACCGAACGCGGCGGTCGCAGCCCCGAGCGCGCCCGCGGGCGCGTCGAGCGCTCCGACGGCGTCCGCTCCGGCGCCGGCCGCACCGGTCGACGAGCTGCCGCCGCTGGCGGTGCCGCCGACCCGGCCCGGGCTGACGACGGCATTCACGTCTGCCGTTTCGCGCGCCAACGTCGCGCCGCCGGCGCGTGCGGGCGCCGCGCCGAGCGTAAGCCCGCGCGCCGGCGTGGCTTCGGCGACCGAGCCGTCATCGATCGAGGCGCGCGTCGCGGCGTCGCGTGCGACCGTTGCGCAGCCGGACGCACCGGACGCGGCGCCGGCCGAAGCGGTGCCGGCCGCGACGCGTCCCGCGCGGCGGTTCGTCGCGCCGCCGCAGATCACACCGAAGCCGTCGGCGAACGCGCCCGCGCCTGCGCCTTCTGCGGCACCGACGGCCGTTGTGGCCGCCGCGCGTGCGACCGGGCTCGCGGCGTTCGCGCAACCGCTCGCGCTGCTTCGCGCGCTCAAGCTTCCCGTGACGCAGGCGACGACGTCGGCGGCGGCGCTCGCGCTCCAACGGCCCGACCGCCTTCCCGCCGCGCTCGCCGCACTCGAAGCCGCGCTGCCCGCGGCGAGCGACGATGCGCACATCGCGACGCTGCGCACGCTGCTTGCGTTCGTCGGCCGCATCGATCCGCGCTCGCCGGCGCTCGCGACGCAGATCGCCGCGTATGTCGAGCACGTCGTCGACGGCACCGAGCCGAAGCTCGCCACGCTGCTCGCCGCAACACGCGAAGCCGCCCAGATCGCGCCCGCGGAGCCCGCTCTGCTCGCGCCGCCGCTCGCCGCCGCCGTCGTCGCGGAACGGAGCGCGGCGCTGAGCGCCGATTTGAAGCAGACGCTGTTCACGGTGGCTGCCGATCCGGCGACGCCCGCGACGCTCGCGCCGTCGCTCGTGGGCGCGCTCACCGCGCTCACGGCGGTGCAGGTGCACGCCGCGCAAACGCTCGCCGCGCATCCCGACGGGCTCTCGTTCGCCATCCCGCTCACCACGCAACACGGTCCCGCCAACGCGCAGATCACGGTGAAGCGCGATGCGCCGCAAGGCCGCGGCGTGCCGCTCGACGGCGAGAACTTTCGCATCGCGTTCGTGCTCGACACCGCGCACTTCGGCACCGTCGCGATCGACCTCGTCACGGTCGGGCGCGACGTCACCGTGGACGTGCGTACCGAATCCGCGCCGGCGATGCGGGCGTTTCGCGACCAGCTCGGCACGCTGACGGCGCGGCTGGAATCGCTGCGCTATCGCGTGGCGTCGGCGGGCGCGTCGGTGGGCCCGGCTTCTGTTGTCGCTGCGGAAGCGCCGCCGGCGCCGCTGCCGGATGCCAACGCGACGGTGGACCGGTCCGCATGAGCTCGCGCTACTTCGACGCGCGTCGCAACGCGCCCGACCGTCCCGCCGCCGCGGCGCTCGCCTACGATCCGGTCGGTACCGAGCCGCCCGAGATCGTCGCGCTCGGCCGTGGGCTGCGGGCCGACGAGATCGTGCGGCTCGCCCGCGAGCACGAGATCCCGGTCCATCAAGACGCCGGCCTCGTGGAAGCGCTCGCCAAGCTCGAGGTCGGTCAGACCCTGCCGCGCGAGCTGTACGCCGTCGTCGCCGAAGTGCTCGCGTTCGTGTATTCCGTCGACGCCGCGACGTCCGCGCCGGCGGGAGCGGGGTAGCCGTAACCGGCACCGAACCTGGCCTCCGTGAAAATACGGAGAATCACGGCGTACGCCGCGGCGTCGCTGCTGGCGTGCTTCACGCTCGCGTCCGCCGGCCCGGCCGGGGCGGCCGATCCGCCGCCGTCGGTCACGCACCATACCGTGACGGTGGGCGGCCGCGCGATCGCCTACACCGCGCGCGCCGGAACGACGGCGTTGCGCGATGCGAACAACGACGAGATCGCGCGCGTGTTCTCCGTTGCGTACACGGCGGACGGCGAGAGTGCGCGCACGCGGCCCGTCACGTTCGTGTGGAACGGCGGCCCGGGATCGTCGACGATGTGGCTGCACATGTCGTCCTACGCGCCGGTGCGCGTCGCGATACCGTCGAACGCAACCGCGCCGCCGCCCGGCACGCCGCTCGCGCCGAATCCCGACTCGCTGATCGACACGACCGATCTGGTGTTCATCGATGCCGTGGGCACCGGCTACAGCCAGATCACCGGCAAGGGCACGCCGAAGACGTTCTTCGGGATCGACGAGGACGCGAAGGCGTTCGACTCGTTCATCCGCGGCTGGGTCACCGACAACGACCGCTGGGCGTCGCCGAAGTTCTTGTTCGGCGAATCGTACGGCACGATGCGCGCGGCGGCGGTCGTCGACCTCTTGCAGCGCGACGGGATGGCCGTGAACGGCGTCGTGCTGCTGTCGTCGGTGATCGACTACAACGCGCTCGACAACGGCCAAGGTCCCGGCGAGGACTATGGCTACGTCAGCTTCCTGCCGACCGAAGCCGCCGTCGCGTGGTACCACCATAAAGTCGCCGGCAACCTGCCGGACCTCGCGCGCTTCATCGACGAGGTGCGCGCGTTCGCGATCGGGCCGTACGCCGACGCGCTGATGCGCGGCGACGCGCTCGACGCGACGACGCGCAGCGCGGTCGTGGCAAAGCTGCACGCGTATACCGGGCTCGACGAGAAGTACATCGACCGCGCGAACCTGCGCATCGACCCGAGCCGCTTCCAGCACGCGCTGCAAGCCGACGCCGGGCTCGCAACCGGCCGCCTCGACGGGCGCTATCAAGGTCCCGAGCTCGACCGCACCGCCGACTCGACGTCGTACGACCCCACCAGCGACGATCTGCTGACCGACGCGATGGTCGGCGCCTTCAGCCGCTACGTGCGCAGCGATCTCGGCTACCGCCTCGAGCGCCCGTACCTCGGCACGAACTACGGCGTGGTCGGCTCCCACTGGAACTTCCGCCGCACGAACTCGATCGTGGCGCCGAACAGCGCGCGCGACCTGCGCAGCGCGCTGACGAAGAACCCGTATTTGCGCGTCTTTGCCGCGAACGGCTACTACGATCTCGCGACGCCGTTCTTCGGCACGGAGTACACGCTCAACCATCTCGGGCTGGACGCGGCGTTGCGGCCGCACGTGGAGTACGGTTTCTATCCGTCGGGCCACATGGTGTACCTCAACGACGAGGCGCGGCGTGCGTTCAAGACCGACCTCGTGCGGTTCTACCACGAAGCGGCGGGCCGCTGACGTGCGCCGCTCGCTGTTGGCCCTGATTCTTGCCGCGTCGTTCGCCGCCGCCATGCCGGTGCGCGCGAACGCGCAGGCCGCCGCGCCCACGCCTGCACCCGCGTTCCATCCCGTGCCCGGCGTGAAGGATGCGGTCACCCATCACACGCTCAAGCTCGGCGACCGCCGCATCGCGTACACCGCGCGCGCCGGAACGTTCTTGCTCAAGGATGCGAACAACGATCCGACCGCGAGCATGTTCTATGTCGCCTACACCGCCGACGGTTCGAATGCGCGCACGCGGCCGGTGACGTTCTTCTGGAACGGCGGTCCCGGCTCGGCGTCGATCTGGCTGCACATGGGCTCGTTCGGGCCCGTGCGTGTGGAGGTTCCGAAGAACGCGGCGCAGCCGCGGCCCAACCCGCCGCTGCTCGACAACGAGTCGTCGCTGCTCGACACCAGCGATCTCGTGTTCGTGGACGCGGTCGGCACCGGCTGGAGCACCGTCGTCGCGCATGGCAAGACGTCCGATTATTACGGCATCGACGAGGACGCGAAGTCGTTCTCGCAGTTCGTTCAGCGCTGGGTCACGCACAACGGCCGCTGGCAGTCGCCGAAATTCTTGTTCGGCGAATCCTACGGCACGACGCGCGCGGCCAACGTCGTGAACCTGCTGCAGAACGGCGGCATGGCCGTCAACGGTGTTGTCCTGTTGTCGTCCGCGCTCGACTACAACTTTCTCCCCATCGGTCAAGGGCCCGGCGAGGACTATGCGTATGTGGGCTATCTGCCGACCGAAGCCGCGGTCGCGTGGTACCACCACAAAGTTGCCGGCAACCCGCCGGACCTCGCGCGCTTTGTCGCCGAGGTCCGCGCGTTCGCCGAGGGTCCGTATGCGCAGGCGCTGATGCGCGGTGACTCGCTCGACGCGGCGACGCGCGCGCAGATCGTCGCGAGGCTGCATGCGTACATCGGGCTCGACGAGAAGTACATCGGCGCGGCGAACCTGCGCATCGACCCGAACCGCTTCGGGCAGGAGCTCCTACGCAGCGAAGGCCGTATCGTCGGACGCCTTGACGGGCGTTACACCGGCGAGCAGATCGACCGAAACGGAACCTTTCCCGACTACGACGCTTCCAGCACGATGACGTCCAGCGCGTACGTCGCTGCGTTCAACCACTACGCGCACGACGTGCTCCGCTACCGCGACGAACGGCCGTACGATCCGCTCGACTTCGGCGTGAACCGTACTTGGAAGTACCAGCGCGGGGAAGACTCCAACGCGCCGAGCGTCGTTGCCGATCTGCAGTCTGCGATCGTGCAGAACCCGTCGCTGCACGTGCTCTCGGCCAATGGGTATTACGATCTCGCAACCGCGTTCTATGGGACCGAGTACTTGCTCAACCACATGGGACTGAACGCCGAGCAGCGGAAACGGCTGCATTACTCATACTATGCGTCAGGGCATCAGGTGTACTTGAATCACGATTCGCTCGTGCAGTTCAAGGCGGATCTCGTGCGGTTTTATCGCGACGCCGGGGCCCGATAGCGCCGCGTCCGCGTTTCACCCGGAGCGAGTGAAGGTTCGGCAGCCAAGGCTACGAAACAAGCGTCACGCCGACGAATCACACGACCCTGGGGTGAGCGAGATGACGATGCTGGCGACGAATCCGTCGACCGCGACCGAGCAGCTTACGGATATCCTGAACGCCGCGAACCACATCAGCGTTTGGGTCGACACGCTGCAGAATGCGGCGCTTCCTTCGATGAGCCCGCAGCCCGCCTGGTACGCGGCCGTCAACGATGCGCTCGCTGCGAGCCGGCAGCATTCGCAGACGTGGCGCAAGCAGACGGCTCCGGACATCATCACCGACATGACGGAGAGCTTCATCGACTACTCCGTCGCGTTCGGGACGACCGTCGATTACGTCCGGCCGATTCTCAGCGACATCGCGACGGCCGGGTTCATCCCGTCCGCGCCACAGATCACCGTCCTCACCCAACTGTTCGGCGCGCTCCAAACAACCACGACGCAGAACCAGGCCACGGTCCAACGTCTGTTGGCCGCGGTGAAGAGCTATCGCGACGAGATGACATCCGACTACGCCGCGCTGCAGCGCGCGCTCAAGGCCGCGCTTCCGCAGGCGGCCGCGGAACGGGCCGCGATCCAGCAGATTCAAACGCAGATCGAGTCGATCGAGATCGCGCTGGCCGCCGACGGTCAGGCTGCTTCCGCGGCCACGGTCGACACCGGCAGCGCGATGACGTCGCTCGTCATCGGGCTGACGTTCGCGTCGGAGTTCGATCCCGTCGCATTCGGGATCGGGCTGATCTTCATCGGTGTCGACAGCGCCGTCGATGCCGAGACGGAGGCGCGCGTCATCTCCGATCTGGAGCAAATTCAGTCGCTCACCCGCGAGCTCACCAACGATCAGGTCCAACTCGGACTCCTCCAAGGCGTGATCGCGAACCTCGAGCGGCTTTCGCAGGGCATCGAGTCGGCGCTCGCGGCGTTCGACGACTTCGACGACACGTGGACGATCGCGAACCTTTCGCTCACCTACCTGCTCGTCGCGCTGGCGCAGCCGCAAGTCGACATCAGACGGATCCCCGATCTGAACAATCTGCAAGACGCCGTCGCGGCGTGGGCGACCATGTCGGCATATGCTTCCAAGGTACAATCGTCTGTGCTCACGTCGCGAGCGCCCATGGTGATCTCTTCCGTCCCGAACGCCGTCTCCACCGCGAACTGATCTTCGGAAGAAGGAGCGACCGCCATGAATCAAGCGCAATCCACCGCGATGAAGCAAAATCTCGCGGACAACGTGAACGCTAACGCGCAGATCTCCGCGTATTGCTCGGCGGTGACGAACACGACGGTCGCTCCGTCCGACGGCGCCTGGTATGCACCGTTCATGGCGAACCTGGCCGCCGCGCAAGGCCACGCATCCCTCTACCTCAGCACCATCGGGCCGAACACCTGGAGCACCATACCGGGCGCGATCGTCGGCTACGGCCAGAACTATGCGACGTCGATGTCGTTCGTGCAGCAGATCCTCGATGCGGCCGGATCTGACGATCTGACGACGCAGCAAATGTCCGATATCCGGCAAATCTTCGGCGCGCTCGTGCCGAGCCTGACGACACTCTTGGGAACCGCCAAAGATACCAATCTCCCTGTCGGCGGCGATCCGGCGCCCGCCGAGGCGACGGTCCGCGGCTGCCTCAACGACCTCAACACGTTCGATAGCGACATCACCGTCGACAACAGGCATCTCACCGCCGGCAAGAACGGCGCGGCACAAGAGGTTTCGCTCCTCGAGGCCGATGAGACGAACATCAAGACCGACATCAAGAACCTCAACGAAGAGATCCAGATCTTCAACAACGACGTCGCCTACGCGGAGATGGGTATCGGCGTCAGCCTCTTCGTCGCCGTGGTCGGTATCGCGTTGGCGGTGGCGACGGGCGGCGCTTCCCTCGTTGCCACCGGCGTCGGTATCGCAGGGCTCGGCGGCTCTATCGCGGCGACGGTTGTCTACAGCGAGAAGGTGAAAGCGGCGCAAAACAAAGTCGCGGCCGATCAAAAGGACCTCACCACCGACCAGCAGCAGGTCGCGCAGCTCAATGCGATCATCCTCTCCATCCACGGTCTGAAAGCGAAGAACGTACTGGCCCAGGCGGCGCTGCAGGCGACGGTCGACACGTACACGACGTTGATCAAGGATACCAACACGGTGCTCGATGCGATGAACGGCGCCGATTCCGATACGTTCAAGAGCATCCTTCAGAACATCGAGGTTCAAGACTCGATCGAGTACTGGAACGACCTCGTCACCTTCGCTCAGAATATCCTCACGATGACGCTGCAGCACCAGATTCTCACCCCGCCCGCTCCGGCGCTGAGCGCGTAGCACGCATGGCAACGCTTGCCGTCCCGCACGATATCCCCGGCACGGAGCACGCAATGACCGGCGTCGCCACCAGCGTGGCGGCCCTCCTGCCGTACGTTGATGCGGTCCAGGCGATTTGTCTCGGCCCTCAACCGCTCACGATCGACGGCACCAGCGCGGGCAACTGGGATCCGCTGTCGGGATCGCCTGCCACGGAAGCGGCGATCGCCGCCGCGCAATCGCATTGCAGCGCGTTCCAAGCCGCGACGCTGTTCGTGCTGACGGCATTTCCGTTCTACCTCGCATCGATCACGGGATCGTCGGGAACATCGGGGATCCTCAACGACCTTGCGACCATCTCATCCGTCGTCGCCGCGACGTCGCAAGGCGTCGCACCCACCGCCGCGCAGCGGGCGAGCGTCGAGTCCGCTCTGTCGGACATCGTCGACGCGATCGCGCGCCTGCAGAAGGTCATAGCGGGGATGCAGGACGGCGCGACGGCGTTTCAAGGCCACGTGTCGGCCGACATCCAAGCACTCACGGACGGTTCAGCTTCCCTGCCCGCAGCCGAGAACCAACTGCACGAGAGCCTCGTCAACGCGTGCGTTCAGTACGGCGCGGGGCCTTTCGGCGACGGAATCTGCACGATGATCACCAGTATCGCCGAACAGATGCAGGATGCACTGTCGGCCTTGCAGACTCACATCGATCTGTCGATCTCGGACGAAAGCGCCGTGGTGCCCGCGCTCAGCGGACTGCAAGATCTGTTCACCGGGCTTGGCCAGGGCTATGCGAGCGTGCTGCATCAAGTTCGCCTCGTCTCCGACGCCGACTTCGGCTCCATTCTCCAGCAGATCGACGTGGTCGACCTCGCGACGTACTGGCAAGACACGACGAGCTTCGCACGCAAGAACGGACTCGGCCCGCCGCAGTTCTAGATGCGCCGGGTGCGCCGTGAGCGGCTGCAGAGGTCGGCCGCGGCTTCGCGCCAGGTTGGGAACGCGAACGTGAAGCCGTTTGCAAGCAGCTTCCCCGGGATGACGCGGCGGCTTTTCAGGAGCAGCTCCGGTTCCGTTTGCATCAGGGCTGCGCCGATTGAGAGCAGCCAATCCGGTGAGGAGAGTCCGAATGGAGTGTGCGAGGCTTCACGGACTTCGCGCATGAACGCTTCGTTCGGCAGTGGGTTTGGGGAGGCGACGTTGACGACATCGGTGAGCGATTCGTGGGCGATAATCCATTCGATGGCGCGGATGAAGTCCGCTTCGTGGATCCAGGAGACGTATTGCTTGCCGTTGCCGGCGTGACCGCCGAGGCCGCGGCGCGTGAGGGTCAGCAGCGTGTCGAAGATGCCGCCGCGGTCCGGGCTCATCACCACGGCGGAGCGCAGCTTGATCTTGCGCGTCTGTGGGGTGACGGCTTCGTCGACGGCGCGTTCCCATGCGCGGGCCACGTCGATGCTGAAGCTCCAGGCCGATGGTGCGTCCGGTTCGTCGCCGCCGATGATGCCGGTTGTTTCGTCGTTTGGCGCGTCGTAGCGGTGCGCGTAGATCGTTGCCGTGCTCATTTGGAGCCAGGTGCGCGGCGGGAGCTTTGCGCACGCTATTGCTTGGCCGATCGCGTGGGCCGAGTCGACGCGCGATGACATGATGGCGTCGCGGTTCGCGGCGGTGTAGCGGCAGTTCACGCTGCGCCCGGCGAGGTTGATCACGACGTCCGCGGCTTCAAGTTCCGAGGTCCACGGGCCGAGCGTTTTCGCATCCCACGCGACCGTGCGCCATGGTGCGGTTTGCGGCGTGCGGCTCAGCACAACGACGTCGTCGCCGGCGGCGTGGTAGTGGCGGGCGAGGATCGTGCCGACTTGCCCCGTGCCGCCGGCGAGCACGATCTTTCTCAGCGGCGCCCCCCTTTGAGAAGCGGTGCGAGGTGCCCGCGCAGCTTGGCCATGCCGCGAATCGCGGCCGTCGGCAGGCGGAGAAACTCGTCGATGAGCGCGGTGAGGGTTTCGAATAACCTGTAACCGAGCCCGGAACTACGGCTTGTACGCCACTGACGACGGAATCTTTGTGATCGGCTGAAACCCCGTCTGCTGCGGGCTGTTCGGGAACTGGTTCGTGTTAGGGTCGTAGCAGGTGCAGGGCGATGCGAGTGGTTTTGAGACGTCGTAGATATAGAGACCCTGCTTACCCGCCGCGTTGGACTCGAGCGAAACGAGGAGCTTTGTGCCGGTAATCCAGCGGAGCGCGTGAACGATCGGCACGCTCCCGTAGACGAAGACGGCCCCGCCCTTGGTCGTCGTCCCGTCGTACGGAATCGGCCCCCCGACCGGATTGCGGTTTGCCGTGTTGTCGTAGACCTGCACTTCGGGCAGGCCGCTGGCCGTTATGCCGCCGACAGCAACATAGCCACTCGATGACGCAGCCACGACGCTGCCTTTCATGTTGCTGTGCCCGGTAGCGGTATTGGGCGGACATCCTGCGTACGGCGCGTTCGGTCCTTCGAGGCCGAAGCAACCCGTGTCCTGGATGACGATCTGCTTCACCTTCGAGCCGGTCGTTGAAAAGAACGTCAAGTAGTAAACGTGCGGCGGCATCGAGCGGTTGTCGTTCCCGTTTGCAGCGACGATTTGATCGGTCGCCGAGTCGAATCCCAGCACTGGGTCGATGAGATTCGCGTCGTCGATCTGCTGTGTGCTGCCGTCGGGATGTTTGATGATGATGTGCGAAGTCGTCGTACCGTTGGTGATCGAGACCGCGTAGCTGCCGGCGGGATTCTGCGCGCTGGTCGGCAGCGGTACGATGCCCTGCACGCCGAGTCCCGGATAGTCGGCCTGGACGATGTCGCGCGTCGTCGATGCGGCCGCGTACGTGCTGCCCAGGACGAACTCGGGGACGTGGACAAGCGAGGAGCCCGGCACGTTGCCGAGCGCGACGCTGCTGTCCGTTCCGAGCGCGATGTACTCCGGGTCGTTCATGTTGTTCGTCAGCACCGTCGCAGCATTCGCGCCGGTTGTTATCGCGCCGGCCGGTACGCACGCAAAGTTACCAAAGTCGACGCCGCTCACGGAACCGCCGCCGTTGGCAATCAGCAGATCCCCATTGGTATCGAAAAGAATGTCCTGCGGAAAGTCCACGTCGGAGTTCTGTGCATTCCCGGCGACCGGCGCAGGTTGAACGGCCAACGTCGGCGACGGCGCGTACGTTGAGAATGAATCGTTCGCCGTGTTGATCGTAAAAAGGTCGATCTGCCCCGCGTTGGTTCCGGTCTGCTCGATCGCGGCGAGAAAGTTTGCCGGCGCTGTCCCTCCAGCTTGAAAGCTGTGGTTCAACGAGTAGCTGAACGTCAGTCCGTCGCCGGCCGGGTGCGTCGACGTGACGGCGACCGATGCGGTCCCGGTGCCGGTCGTTATCGACAGGGTATACGACTGATTGGTCTGGTTGACTTTCACGTTCAGATTGCCGGGGTCGCTGTACCCGGATCCGCCGTTGTCGTTCGTGTGCCCGTTGACGGCGAGAACGGGAAGCCCCGGGCCAACGATCGTTTTCGTCGCCGGATCCGTGTAGGAAGCATTAAACGTAACCGAATTCGTTCCAACGGTCGCAACGGTCTGCGCATTCGAGACCGTGAAGGATCCGGCGCAGAACCCGGACGTGGCGGAAACGGTGAGCGTCGCAGCGTTCGCGTCGAGGATGATGTTGAACGAGTTCGCCGTCGCGGCGACCACGTTGAAGTTCGCGATCTGCTGCGAGAGGATGTTTCCGGTGCCGCCCGTGTTTTCGTAGGCGGTCACGGTGGTGTTGTCGGTGCCCGGCGGCAACTGAATCTTCACGGTGCAGACGAAGTCTGAGCCGCTTGCGGGACACGTCGCGTTCGGCAAGGTACCGACGTCGAATTGGTTCTGCGGCCGCGCGTTGTATGCCGTGAGAGTGGCGCCGCTGATCAGCGTGCTCGAGTTGATGAAGAACTTGACGGAGAGCGTAGCGGACGACACGTAAGACGGGCGCCGCGACTTCGAGGTGCCGGCTTTCGGACCCGGGATGGTGATGCGAAACGTCGCGTCGGCGAGCGGTCCGCTGTACGGGGCGGCGGGGGCGGTGCTGGAAACCGGCGCGGGTTGGGGAAGCGTGCTGCTGTGCGATCCGCCGCCGCATCCGGCCAAGAGCGCGCAAGTAATTAGCGCTGAGACGGAAATACGCCGCTGGTCAAACCGCATCAACAACAGTCCCCTTCAGGATCGCACGCCGTGCCATAGCCCACCCGCGTCAAGGGGTCCGCGTCGAACGTGCCGTTTTCGCGAGGCGAAGAGGCAGTTCCCGCGGTGCCTGCGAAGCCGCCGCAGTCGTAGCCTCCAAACGTGCGATTATGTGTAAACGCCGACGATACCCATTCCTCCGCCCCGGCGATCATCGTCACCCCGGCGATGGCCAAAACTCGACCGCGAACGACCCGGGGCGTAGCTCACGCTTTCGCGGAGCGGAGCCCCCGTCCAGCACGATTGGTTCCCCCGTAGAGGTTAGTGAGCCACGATCGTGGCGCACCCTGCGACAAGCTCAGGGTGACATGACGCAAACTTACATCGCCAGTTTCGACATCGGTGGGAAGCCGTGCTGGGCTCGGCCTTCGTCGGCGTCGTTCTTCGCCGTCGACTTGAAGAGCTCGAGGTGCCCGTCCGTCGCGAGGTGTTTGTATTTGTCGCGCAGGCCTTGCAGCGCGACCTCGTCCAATGGCGTGAAGTTGTCCGCGATGCGGACGTGGTGATCCAGGACTTCTTGGGAGTCGATGCCCGTTACCGTCGTCAGGACGCCCGGTAGCGACATCGCGTAGCGCAGCGCATCGTCGGGATCGATGTGCCCTTTTTTCACCATGCGGCCTTCTCCGAAGGCCTTCATGCCGATGACGTGGATGCCGCGTTCGCGAGCGAGCGGGAGGACGTTCTTCTCGAAGCTGCGGTAGTTGGGGTCGAGGACGTTCAGCGGCATCTGTGCGGTGTCGAAGGGGAAGCCGCGTTCGATCATCTCGCGGTGGATGCCGGGATGTTTGTGGCCCGTGAAGCCCACGAAGCGGACCTTGCCTTCGCGCTTCGCGCGCTCGACCGCTTCGAGCACGCCGCCTTTGGCGTAATGGCGCGCGGGGTCGTCGTCGTAGACGCACTCGTGGACTTGCCACAAGTCCAGATAGTCGGTGCGCAGGCGGCGGAGTGATTCTTCCAGTTGCTGCATGCCGACGTCGGCGCCGCGCCCGTGCGTGCAGACTTTCGTCATCAGGAACACGTCGTCGCGACGGTTGCCGTCCGCGAGCGCCTTGCCCATGCGCTCCTCGCTGACGTGCTCGTTGTACTCCCACGCGTTGTCGAGGAACGTGATGCCGGCGTCGATCGCCGCGTGCAGGAGGCGGATCGCCCCCGACTCGTCTTTGAGCATCCCGAGGTGGTAGCCGCCGAAGCCGATCGCCGCGACGGCGACGCCCGGCGCGATCTCGCGCTGCGGTATCATGGGCGGCTTCTACCCGCCGGATGGGACTTCGCTCGCCCGCCGAATGAACGCGCTTCGTGAGTTGGTTCGGGAAGATCAAGACGGCGCTGGCCCGCACGCGGGAGGCGTTCGGCGGCGAGCTGGAGACGATGGCGCTCGCGCGGCGGCCGGTCGACGACCAGCTGTGGGACGACCTCGAGGAGATTCTCCTGAAGGCCGACTTCGGCGTGCCGACGACGACCAAGATCGTCGACGCGCTGCGCGGCGTCGCCAAGCAGGACCGCTACGAGACGAGCGACGAGGTCGTCACGCGCTTTCGCCGCGACGTGCAGAACTTTCTCACGCTTCCCGACATGGGGCTCGACCTCAAAGCGAAGCCCGCCGTGATCCTCGTCGTCGGCGTCAACGGCAGCGGGAAGACCACGACCATCGGCAAGCTCGCGTCGCTGCTGCGCGCGCAGCGCAAGCGCGTGATGGTGGTTGCGGCGGACACGTTTCGCGCCGCGGCCGCGGAACAGCTCGAAATCTGGGCGAAGCGCGCGGGCGCGGAGTACGTGCGCGGCGCGGAGGGGTCGGATCCGTCGTCGGTGGTGTTCGACGGGATGAGCGCCGCGAAGTCGCGCGGCGTCGACGTCGTGCTCGTCGACACCGCCGGGCGTTTGCAGACGAAGACGAATTTGATGGAAGAGCTGAAGAAGATGCGGCGCATCATCGAGCGCGAGACGGGCGCGCCGCCGGCCGAGACGCTGCTCGTCGTCGATGGTACCACCGGCCAGAACGCGCTCTCGCAGGCGAAGCTCTTCAACGAGGCGACGAAGCTGACGGGCGTGATCGTGACCAAGCTCGATTCGACGTCGAAGGGCGGCGTGCTCGTCGGAATCGTCGATCAACTCGTGGTGCCGGTGAAGTACATCGGACTGGGCGAAGGGCAGGATGCGCTCGCGCCGTTCGACCCGGCGCAGTTCACCAGAGCGCTGTTCGAAAATGCGCCCGCGGCGTAGCACGTTGGCCGCCTTTGCGGCGGCCGGAGGGTTGACGTTTTTTGGGCCGGTGCCGGCAGGAGCTCAGGCGCTGCTGCCCGTCGTCAGCGTGTGCGGACCGGCGCCCCTTTTTCTGGCGATCGCAGAACGCGTCGTCCCGCCGAATGCGTCTCTCGACGAATTGCGCAAACTCTCGGCGTCCACCGTTGAGGTGGTCCAAAGCGCGCAAGGATATGGCGTTCGCGTTTCAGGGACCCGCAGCGTCGCTTCGGTGGCCCGCGCTTTGGCCGACGCGCGGAGCGGCAGTGCAGGCTCGTGCAATACGCTCGGCCCGAACGAAACGCGCCTCGTCGATGAGACGTCGTTGCGCGGTAGCGATCTTGCTGCCCTGGCCGCTGTCGTCCGGTACAACAAGACGTTTCGGTGGCCGCTCGGTCCCGTCGATCGGAATGATACGACGACGCGTATAACGGTTGCTGCGCAGGGGCCCTATGCGTATGTTGCGGTCACGGCCGACTTCCCGAACACGAGTCTCGGCTGTGCCGCGGAGGAGACGTATCGCGTGGACCCGTCGACGTTCGAAGTGCTGCCGTTCCAAGAACGGTGTATCGAAGCCAACACTATTCCGCGCGTGCTGCCGCGATTGAAGGATCTCCCGAATACGGCGAAGGGCGGTGTAACGCAATGACAAGAACGCTCGAAGGTACCGTTGCGCTCGTGACCGGCGCGAGCTCGGGGATCGGTGAGGCCACGGCGCTTGCGCTTGCCGCGCAAGGCGCGCGCGTCGCGATCGCGGCGCGGCGGCGCGACCGGCTCGACGCGCTCGCGGAGCGCATCCGTGCGAGCGGCGGCGACGCGCTCGTGCTCGAAGCGGACGTGACCGACGAACGCCGTGCGCGCGCGGTCGTGGCGGAGACCGTTGCGCAGTTCGGCCGGCTCGATACCCTCGTGAACAACGCCGGCGTGATGCTGCTCGGCCCGATCCCGGACGCCGACGTCGGCGAGTGGAAGCGGATGCTCGATCTCAACGTCTCGGCGCTGATGTACTGCGCGCACGCCGCGCTGCCGCATCTGCTCGAAGCTGCGGCGGGCGGACCGCGCAACGTCGCGGATCTCGTCAACGTGAGCTCGGTCGCCGGGCGCAACGCGCGCGCCGGCGCCGGCGTGTACAACGCGACGAAGTTCGCCGTCGGCGCGTTCAGCGAAGCGCTGCGCCAGGAGGTGACGAAGAAGCAGGTGCGTGTCAGCCTCGTCGAACCCGGCGAGACGGCGACCGAGCTGCGCGAGCAGAACCGTCCGGAGGTCCAGGCGAAGCTCCCGCCGCGATCGGAGCACCCGCTCCAAGCCGCGGACGTCGCCGACGCGATCGCCTACGTCGTCACGCGCCCCGGCCACGTAGCGATCAACGAGCTGCTGATCCGGCCGACGCAACAGGAGCGCTAGACCGCGCTGAGGTGGAGCTCCGCGGCGCGGCGCACCTCTTGCACCGTCGCCGGCGCCGCGAGGTCGAAGATCGGGCTCAGGTCGCGCTCGACGCGTGACGCGCGGATCGCGTTCTTCACCGCCAAGAACACCGACGTCGCGAGCACCAGCGGCGGCTCACCGACTTCCTTCGACGAGAACAGCTCGTTGGCGTCCGGCTGCACGACGTCGTACCGCGGGAAGAAGTGCACGTTCATCTCGATCGGGATCGACGTCACCGCGGGCGGCTTGTAGCGCCAGGTGTTGTCGGAGTTGAGCCGGCCGAAATCGTCGCGCGACGGATCAGTCTGGTACGTGACATCCTCGGTCAGCACGTAGCCGATCCCTTGCACGAACGCGCCTTCGATCTGGCCAACGTCGACGGCGGGGTTGATACTGAAGCCCATGTCGTAGATAATGTCCGACCGCAGGATCGTGACCTCGCCCGTGAGGACGTCGATCTCGACCTCGCTGCACGCAGCGCTGTAGGTGAAGCCCATGAACGCGTCGACTTCGCCTTGCAGCAGCTTGCCGTCGGAGAGCGCGATGCCGGACAGGTGCGGCTGGTCCTTCATCGGTTTGAACGTGAGGTTCGGGGTCGGGTCGGTGCCGCCGGGGATCTTCGCGCTGGCTTCGACGATGAGGTTGACGCGGGCGTTGTAGGCCGCGCTCACGATGTTCGCCCAGTACGAGCGTTTGTTGGCGGCGGTCGCGCCCCAGCCGCCGGCCGCAGCGGCATTCCAAAAATCGACCCCTTGGTCGTGGCACGCTGCGGCGCCGTTCTGGTTGAGCAGCTCGTACGCGAACTTCTGCAGACGCGAGCGCAGCTTACGGCATGCTTTGCGCACCGCCATGCCGTTGTACTGCGTTCCGGTCGACGCGCCGGTGCTCGTCGGGTTGGGCACCACGCTCGTGTCCGGCTTCTCGACGTCGATCAGCTCGACCGGAATGCCCAGCTCGAGCGCGGCGATCTGGCACATCTTCGTGATGAGCCCCTGACCGCTCTCGACGCCGCTCTGCCGGATCACGACCGAACCGTCGGCTTTGTAGATCGCGACGATCGCGCTGGCTTGCTCCAGCGATGTCAGGTTGAATCCGGATCCGTACTTGATCGGCACCAGCGTGATGCCGCGCTTGCGCCAGCGGTTCTGCGCGTTGAACGCCTCCACGTCGGCGCGCCGTTTCACGAACTGCGACTTATCCTTTGCCCAGTCCCACACGGTGCGCATGTAGCAATAGGTGAGCGCCTGGCCGTACGGCGTGACTTGGCCGCGGTCGTACAGGTTGCGCTCGCGCACGTCCTCCGCCGTCATGCCGACGGCGGTGGCCGCGTGGTCGAGCGCCGTCTCCGCGATGAGCATCCCTTGGATGTCGCCGAACGCGCGCATCGCGCTGTTGCTGGCGGTGTTCGTGCGGCACACGTCGATCTGCGAGCGCGAGTTGGGGATGTAGTACGCGTTGTCGGCGCGCAGCTGGATGCAGTTGGAGACGATGAACGAGCAGTCGTACGTCGCGCCGCCGTCGCCCCACAAGCTCACGTTCCAGCCGCGCAGCATCCCTTTGCCGCCCAGACCGTCCGCACCCGAGTCGATCGCGACCTGGTACTGCCCGAAGTACGGATGGCGTTTGCCGGTCATCGCGCTATCGTCCGCGCGCGGCAGCGCGAGGCGCACGACACGGTTGAGCTTGTGCGCGGCCAGCGCGGCGATCCCGGCCGCGAACCGCGCGGGTTCCGTCTTGCCGCCGTAGGCGCCGCCGAGCTGGCGCACTTCGATCGTCACCTTGTTCGACTGGATGCCGAGCGCTTTGCACACTGCCGAGTGGATCGTCATCGGGCTCTGCGCCGACGGGTACACCTTCATGTTGCCGCCGCCGCCGGGGACGGCGACCGTGGCCTGCGTCTCCATGTAGAAATAGAGCTGTCCGCCGGCGGACTGCGTGCCCTCGACGACCGTGCAGGTTCGGCCGTCGACGACGGCTTGGTGCGACGACAACGTCTTGTCGGTCGGCTTGCGGTCCTCGACCCACGTCAGGTCGCTGCCCGAACGCGTGATTTGCCAGATGTGCGAGTTCCACGGCGCGGTCGTGGGGCAGTCGGGGAACACCGCGTTCTTCTCGATCGCGTGCTCGAGCCCGAGGATCGGCTCGGTGCCGAACCACGGATCACCCTTGCGCAGCGGGCCGTACACGATGCAGTGGTCGCGCACGAAATACGCGATCTCGATGGCCTTCTGCTCGTTCGCCGCGGCGACGAGTGCGATCGCCTGACCGTGGTAGAACACCATCGCGTCGGCCAGCAGCGGCTGGTCGCCGGCCATGCCGGACAGGTTCGAGCCATCGACCGGGACGTCGTCCACCGTGACGAGGCCGATGAACGCGGGAAAGCGTTCACGCAGCACCGCGGCGAGCTCGTCGGCGCGGCGCGGCGTCTCCGGGTCGTCCGGCATGCAGTACGCGAACGACGCGAGCGCGCGCTTCGACAGGACCAGCGCGCCGTTGAGGCTGCGCGGCGGCAGCGCGATCTCGTGCGTGTAGGCCGTCTCGCCAGCGGTTTGCTGAAACGCTTCGAGCTTGATGTACGACGTGCCCAGCGGCGTGCCGCCGTGGATCGTGTTCGCGGGCCAGTCCTCGATGCCGCCGCTGACCGGGCGCTTCTCCCACGTGAGCTCACCGGCCGAACGGTCCTGCGCGCCGACCGAGCTCGGCGCGATGTCGCCGAGCACGTGCACCACGAACTTGTAGAGGAAGCTGCCGGCGAGCTGACGACGGTACTCCTCGGTGAAGCCTTCGTCGAGCAGGCCGCTCAGCCGCGCGCGCCAGAGGTCTTGTTGCGCGGTGACGTCGGCGTCGGCGGCGGCGAGGATCTCCGGCAGGCGCGCCAGGCTCAGCGGGCCCGAGCGCAGCGCCGCTTCGACCGTCGTTGCGCGGAACGCGAACGGGGCGATGCCGCCGAACACCGCGACGGCGTCGCTCACCACGAGGTCCGCGTCGACTGCGATGCGCACGCCGCAGTTGACGATCGAGTGTGCGTTCACTTCGCGTAACGCCGTTTTCTGTGCGACCATCTGATCGGTCGCGTCACCGTACGGGATGCGATAGCTCAGGATCACGATGCGGTCGGCCAACGCCGGGTCGTCGAGTACGGCTTGGACCAGCACTTCAGGCGCAAGGTCCTGCGGCGCGGGCGTTTCGGGCGCGACGACGCGCAGCGTCGCGCCGGCCGTCATCAGCGCGGTGAAGAGGTCGGACGGAAACGGTTCGCCGGCGTGGATGTGCTTGAGCACGAGCATCGTGTTGCCGGCGAGGCTCGCGGCGTTGCGCACGATCGTGCCCGCGGTGCGGCGCGCCATGTAGCGCACGGCCTGAAGCCGCCGCCGGCGCGTTTTGGGCAGCTTCGCGATGACGGCGTCGAGCGTCTCGATCAGCTTGGTGTACGTGGTCGCGGCGCCGACCGTGAGCGCATCGGCGCCGGCGTCGATGCCGTGCAGCTCCGGCACGCGCGAGACGTCGATCAGCGTTTGCGGGTCCTCCGTCCAGCGGTCGTAGATGCCGATCGACGTGTTGCCGCACACCAAGCGCGTCGCGCCGCCGCCCGGGCTCGCGGCGAGCATTGCGAGCAGCTCGGGCAGCGACGTCGCCGCGCGCCACACGTAACCGTTGCCGCTCGCGCCCAGCGCCGGCACCGCGGCGCGCGCGGCGCTCGGGAACGCGACGTCGACGTTCTCGTGGACGTTCGGCTGGAACGCGGGGTCGATCACGAACGCCGGCCGGGCGCGCTCGTCGCGGTTCGTGTAATCCGACGCGTACGTCTCCATGCCGGTGAGAATCGGCCGGTAGCCGGTGCAGCGGCAGATGTTGCCGTCGAGCGCGCCTTGGATCTCGAGCTTCGTCGGCTTCTTGCCGGATCTCGCGACCAAGAATCCCGTCATGTTCATCACGAAGCCGGCCGAGCAGTAGCCGCACTGCGTGCCGTTGTTGACGGCGAGCGTGTACGCGACTTGGTTGAGCTTAGTCGTCGTCGAGCCGGTGCCTTCGATCGTCGTCACGGCGAGGCCGTTGAGCGCACACACCGGCCGCAGGCACGAGTTGATCGAGCGGTGCTCGACGTCGCTCGTCTCCGCGTTCCAACTCGACAGCACGACGGTGCACGCGCCGCAGCCGCCCTGGCCGCAGCCTCGCTTCGCGCCGGTCAAACCGACGTCGGGCGAGCGCAGGTAGTCGAGCAGCAGCAGGTCGGGCGCGGGGTTCTCGATCGTCACCTTGCTGCCGTTGAGAAAGAAGACGACGTCGCTGCTCGAGTCCATGGCCCTTACCCCCGATGGCACGGAACATGAGGCGCTAGGACTTCGGCTGCCCGCGTGCAAGAGTAGCCCCTCGGTGGTGTAGGTCTTCAAAAAGAGCGTTTTCCCTTTCGACACGCTCGGTGTCTGACGTCGCTGCGCCGCCCGAAGAGGTTGACGCCATGGCAACGACCGTCACGATCACCATCACCCGGAGCGCGGGCGCGAGCCACGCGACGTTCGGCGCCAACCCCACCATGAGCGCCGGCGACAACGCGTTCTGGACGAACGCGGACACGCACCAGGCGCATCGCCCCGCGCCCGTCGGACAGCCGCCGGACACGTGGCTGAAGTTCGACATCCCGCCGGTCCAGCCGGGCGGAGATCCGCAGCCGTCGGATTCCGTCTCGTTCGATTATTCGGGCGACTATCCGTACGTGTGCGCGCTGCACCCGCTCGAGACCGGCGTCGTCCACGTCAGCTAGGAGTAGCACGATGATAGAGCGTGATGACGCCAAGACGCGGCGTGTGTTTCTCGATCAGGCGCTGGCCGCGGTGTCGGCGGTGGCGCTGGCAGAAGTCGTCCACGTGTCGACGGTGTCCGCCGCGTCTCCGCCGGCGCCAGTGTGCCCGCCGGCGAGCTGTTTCCCGAACGGCGTGCCCGTCGCGGGATCGGACAACCTGCGCTGCATCGGCGAGATCAGCAGCGCGCGCGACAAGCTCCAAGCCGTGATCACCGTGCGCAATCGCCTCCAGGACGTCCCCGCCGGCGGCAACGGGCGCATCAGCCCGATGATGCTGCGCTATTTCGAGGGCCATCGTCCCGACGGGACGCAGCAATGGCCGCCGGGCTGCACGATCCCCGCGAAGAACCCGCTGCCCGGACCGGGTCCGACGCTCCGCTGCAAACTGGGCGACACCGTGCAGATCGCGTTGATCAACAACGTCGACGCGTCGAAATTTCCGCGAACGCTGGACCTGCTCGAGCGCGGGCTGACGGACACCGGCTGCGACGTCGTGCGTTCCAGTGGTCCGCCGCCCGGCTATACACCGCCTCCGGTCGCGCCCGGTCAAACGCCGGCGCCGACGCCGCAGCCCGCGCACGAGGTGTATCCCGCGAACGATAGGTTCCCCGACTGCCTGCACGGCTCGAGCTCGGCGAACATCCACTTCCACGGCACGCACGTCACGCCGGCCACGACGGGCGACAACGTCCTGATCAACGTGCGCCCCGACGTGAACGCGTCCGAGCGCGACATCCTAGCGATGTTCGCCCCGATTTGGCAGCATTGCGAGATCGGCCATCAGCCGCGCACCTGGGCGAACCTCCCGCAGCGCTGGCGCACGTACCAGGAGGCGCGACTGCGCCACTACGACCGCACCTCCCCGTACAAAGGCAAGAACGGTAACCTTCCGCCCGACCAGTGGCTGTGGACGCAGAACGAAAAGGCGATCGCGGCCGGCGACTGGCCGCAGTGGTACATGGGGTCGTATCCGTACTGCTTCCAGATCCCGCCCGCCGAGCGCGACGGCAAGCCGATCGGGTTCGAGATGGGCCAGGCACCGGGCACGCATTGGTATCACTCGCACAAGCACGGGTCGACCGCGATCAACATGTTCAACGGGATGTCGGGCGCGCTGATCATCGAAGACCCCGCGCCCGACGGTTACGATCGCAAGCTCCACGCGTTCTACGCGAAGCGCACGCCGGCGCTCCAAGAGCTCGTGATGGTCTTCCAGCAGATCACCGACACACCGAATCTGCTCACGAACCGAGGTGTCAGCGGCCGGGCTCCGACGCTCGTCAACGGCCAGTTCGCGCCGACGATCACGATGCAGCCCGGCCAGGTCCAGCTCTGGCGCATGATCAACGCGTGCGTCGCGAACTCGGTGACGATGCAATTCCAGCACACCCCCGCAACGTCGGGGGTTGCCGGTGCGGTCACGTACAAGCAGACCGCGCAAGACGGCGTGCAGCTCCATTGGAAGATCTACAGCAGTCAGGATACCGCCGCGAATCCGGTGTTGCTCGCGCCCGCGAATCGCGCCGATCTCCTCGTGCAAGCGCCGAACACCGCCGGCACGTACGTGGTGATGGACGGGAACCGGCCGGTGCTCTACGTCAACGTCGTCGGCACGGCGATCGCGCCGCCGATGGGGCTCCCGTCCACCGAAGCGGAGTATCCACGCCGGCCGGGTTTCCTGGACGACATCGACCCATTCGGTCCGCGCACGACCGTGCGCAACCATCGCGACATCGTCTACGGCTGGAAGAACATCCCGCCCGGCCGCACGAAGCCGGACAAGTCGCTGAACCTCGATCCGAGGACCGGCTATCAGATCCTGCCGGAGTTCACGATCAACGACAAACAGTTCAGCGACGGCACGATCGACGAGGTGATGCTGCTCGGCACCACCGAGGAGTGGGCGGTGGTCAACGCGACGACCGACATCGCGCACCCGTTCCACATCCACATCAACCCGTTCCAGATCTTCGAGATCTTCGATCCGTCGAAGGACCCCACGAAAGCGATCTCGATCCCCGCCCCGTTTGTCTGGTGGGACACGTTCGCGATCCCGCCGGGTATCGTCGTGACCACGCCCACACGGGACCCGCGCACCGGGCGGACGATCCCGGCCAACGGCATCTTGCCGGGCTATTTCAAGATGCGCACGCGCTTCGTCGACTTCACCGGCATGTACGTCCAGCATTGTCACATCCTCACGCACGAGGACCGCGGCATGATGCAGCTCCTGGAGGTCGTCAGCAACAAGACGATCCTCAAACATCACTAGCGGGCGCCGCGTCGCCGCGGTCGCGCTTTCGAGCCTCGCCTTGACGGCGGCGGTGTGCGCGAGTGCGAGCGCGCAGACAAAGGGGAATTCGGGCGCGTGCACCGCCCGGTCCCCGGGCGGCGTGCTGACGGCGACGAGCGTTACCAGCGACGCGGTGCAGTCGTCGAACAGCCAGAACACGTACGAAGCGCTCAAGCACGTGCCCGGCGTCGCGCCCGCCGATCCGCGCGGCGGTGCGACCGCCGACGCGCTGCAGATTCGCGGGATCAAGTTGAGCGCTACGACGAGCTATCGGCTCGACGGCGGCTTGCCGATCGTCAACAACATCGCGCTGCCCGTCGAAGACAAGTGCCGCATCGAAGCGCACAAAGGCGCGGGTGCGCTGGAGTTCGGCATCGCGAGCCCCGCCGGGATCGTGAACTACGTGCTCAAGCGCGCGGGCACGGTCCCCGCGACCTCGCTCACCATCACCGGGAACGGTTACGGCCAGGCGTTCGAGGCGCTCGACGTCGGCCGCAAGTTCGGCAACGCGAAGCAATTCGGGGTGCGCGTGAACCTCGCCGGCGGCGAATACGGTTCGTTCGTCCGGGGCGCGGGTGGGACGCGGTACCTCGAAACCGTCACCGCCGATTGGAACCCGTCCGCACGGGCCGGCTTGCAACTGGACTACGAGCAGTTCGGCGTCGACACGATCGAGCAGTCCGCGTTGCTGGAGCTCAAGGCCGTGAAGGGCGTCATCGCGCTCCCGAAGGTGCCCGATCCCACCCGGCTGCTGTCCGGTCCGTGGGCGCGATCCGTCGGGACGGGCCGCAACGTGTCGCTGCGAGGCGCATACGATCTCGGCGGCGGCTGGAGCGCGGTCGCCGAGTGGGGGCGTTCCGACGGCCGGCGACCCGAACGCAACCTGTCGCTGATCGGGAACTACGACGTCAATACCGGCCAAGGCAAAGAGACGGTCATGTTCGTTCGCGATCAGCGGATGGTCAACGTCTACGAAAACCTGGCGGTGAAGCAGCGGGTCGACCACGGCGCGTTCTCCAACGAGCTCACGCTCGGCGTCAACCGCAACGAACGCGACTTCAACAACCCGCAGAACACGTCGGTCGTGGTGAACCAGAACATCTTCAACCCGGTCAGTTTGGCGGCACCGGTGCGGCCCGCCGGCGCGATCGCGTACCTGCCCAACGACAGCCACGACGTCGATTACTATATCGAGGACGCGCTGAAGCTGTTCGGCCGGTTGCACCTGTTCGGCGGCGTGCGACAGCTCGGCTACGTCTCCGAGTCGCACGTGACGAGCAGCCTGGTCGACCGCGCGACGACGCCGTTCCTCGCCCCCGCCGCCGGCATCGTCTACGACGCGTCGCGCAACGTGTCGGTCTATGCCAGCTACCTCAAGTCGCTCGAAGAGACCGGTCAGGCTCCGGTCACGTCCGCGAACGCGTTCCACGTGTTGCCGCCGGCGCCGGCTACGCAGCGGGAGGTCGGGATCCGCGCGACGGCGGCGCGAACCTCGGCGACGCTCGGGTATTTCACCATCGACAAGGGCAACGCGACGATCGATCCCGTGACGAACGTCTACGCGGTGAACGGGACGATCGCGTTCCAGGGCCTCGAATCGACGCTGAGCTACGCGCTGACCCCGCGCGTGACGCTCAACGCGGGCGGCCAGATCATGCGCGCGGCGCAGCGTTCGCAGCGCGATCCGTCCATCGACGGCAAGCTCCCCGAGAACACGCCGAACGTCAGCGACACCGTCGGCGTCGCCTACCGCCCCACGTTCGCAAAGGGCTTGACGCTCAACACCGGGATGCTCTTCGTCGGCCGGCGGCAGGTCAATCCGCAGAACCAGGGCACGATCCCCGGCGTCTACGTCAACACGTTCGGCGCGAACTGGATCACGCGCGTCAACGCGCACCGCCTTGCGTTCAATCTCAACTGCACCAACCTGTTCGACAAGCGGTATTACAGCGCGGCCGTCAACGGCGCGCTCGGCGTCGGCAACCCTCGCACGATTACGCTGAGCACGCGACTGGATCTCTAGCCGGAGCTATCGCGCTCGCTGCTCCGGCTCGTGTTCGAGCGCATCGAGGCGCCCGCTCCAGAAGCGGCGGAAGCGCGCGAGCCACGCATCGAGCTCGGCGAGCCCGGCGGGATCCAGCGCGTAGATGCGCCGCTGCGCATCGCGCCGGACCTGGACGAGCCCGGCTTCGCGGAGCAGCTTGAGGTGTTGCGAAACCGCGGGCGCCGTCATGTCGAAGCGCTTCGCGATCTCGCCCGACGACAGCTCGTGCGTGGCGAGCATCTCGATGATGCGCTGTCGCGTGGGGTCGCCGAGCGCCGCGAAGGCTTGCATGCCGGCTATTAAAAAGTATCCACTTAAATAAGTCAAGTCTTTTGAATAGAGAGCATCGAACAGAGGTTCGATGCTCGGTCGCTCCGAAGAGGTGCGGTAATGACGCGCCCTTGCCGGCGCGGAGCAGCGTGGGAATGACGGACGACGGCATTCGCACCCTGCCACGCACTTGGCATTCTGGCGCGGTACCGTCGGATCCACACCGACACACCATCCGCACGGAGCACCATGGCCGACGACAAACAAGCAGCCCTCGCAAACGCGCTCGCACAGATCGAGCGCCAGTTCGGCAAGGGCTCGATCATGAAGATGGGCGAGTTCTCGGACCGGATGGCGTTCGACGTCATCTCGACCGGCTCGATCGCCCTCGACCTCGCGCTCGGCGTCGGCGGGTTGCCGCGCGGCCGCGTCGTCGAGATCTACGGACCGGAGTCGAGCGGTAAGACGACGCTCGCGCTCCACGTCATCGCCGAGGCCCAGAAGGCCGGTGGGACGGCCGCGTTCGTCGACGTCGAGCACGCGCTCGACCCGACCTACGCGCAAGCACTCGGGATCGATCTCGACAACCTGCTCGTCTCGCAGCCGGATACCGGCGAACAGGCGCTCGACATCGCCGAGATGCTCGTCCGCTCCAATGCGGTCGACGTCGTCGTCGTCGACTCGGTCGCGGCGCTCGTCACCAAAGCCGAGCTCGAAGGCGACATGGGCGACACGCACGTCGGCCTGCAGGCACGGCTGATGTCGCAGGCGCTGCGCAAGCTCACCTCGGCGATCTCGCGCTCGAAGTGCGTGATGATCTTCATCAACCAGCTGCGCGAGAAGGTCGGCGTCATGTTCGGCAGCCCCGAGACCACGTCGGGCGGCCGCGCGCTCAAGTTCTACGCCTCGGTCCGGCTCGACGTGCGCAAGCTCGAGCAGATCAAGGTCGGTCAGGACGTCGTCGGCACGCGCACGCGCGTCAAGGTCGTCAAGAACAAGGTCGCACCGCCGTTCCGCCTGGCCGAGTTCGACATCACCTACGGCAAGGGCATCTCGAAGATGGGCTCCATCATCGACGTCGCGCTCGAGCGCAACATCGTCGGGAAATCGGGCTCGTGGTACACCTACGGCGAACAGCGCATCGGTCAAGGCCGCGAGAACGCGAAGTCGTTCCTCGAGGAGCACACCGACGTCGCCGACGAGATCTCGACCAAGATCCGCGAGGCGCTCAAAGCCACCGTCTCGCCCAACGGCATCGGCAAACCGGTCGGCGCGAACGTCAAGGACGACGAGTAGCCCTTGGCTTCAGCACGGGTGACGGCGTTGCGCATGCTTGCGCAGCGCCGTCTCACCGAGGCGCAGCTGCACGGCAAGCTCACGCGCAAGGGCTTCGACGACGAGAGCGTCGCCGCGGCGCTTGCGTCGTGCCGGCGTGACGGTCTGCTCGACGACGCCCTCTACGCGACGCTCTACGTCGAGACCAAGCGCGCCTCGGTCGGCGACGCGCGGCTCGTTGCCGAGCTCGTCAAGCGAGGCATCGACCGCGACGCCGCGCGCGAACGCGTCGCGTCGGCCGAGACGCCGGAGCCGGAGCGCATCGGAGCGGCGTACGACCGCATCCGCCGCGCGAACCCGGCACTCTCGTATCAGTCAGCGGCCCGCAAGTTGGAGCGGCTCGGGTTTCCGGCTTCGTTGATCTATCGCGTCCTGCGCGAGCGCGCGGGCTCCGATCTCGGCGATGCGCTCGCCGGCCTTGCGTGATGCCGAGCGTCAAGTCTCGGTCCGTGGGGACGTCCTTCGAGGAATGCGCCGCGGCCGCATGGTAAGGTCGCCGTCAGGAATGCGGCTTTTCATCGTCATCGTTCGCGGGCTGTTATGCACGCTCGCGGCCCTCGCGTTGCTCGCGCCTCGTCCCGCTCCGGCGATCGAGCTCGACGCCATCTCGAAGGCGGCCGCCGGCTACACCGTCGGCGACCCGAAGCTGCAGTCAATGTACCGTGCCGCGCTGCTCAACACGAACAAGCAGGTGACCATCGCGTCCGACGGCACCGCCTACATCAAGACCGGCGACATCCCGGCCGAGTGGCTGCGCGACGCGAGCGTTCAGGTGCGCCCGTACCTGTTCTTTGCAAAGAGCGACGAGCAAGTTCGCACGCTGCTGCGCGGAGCGATCGCGCGCATGGGCAAGTACCTGCAGGTCGATCCGTACGCGAACGCGTTCACGCTGGCGTACGGCAAATGGGAAGAAAAGTTCGAGCTCGACTCGCTCGCGTACCCCATCACGCTTTCGTGGACGTACTGGAAGCAGACCGGCGACACGTCCGTGTTCACCGGCGATCTCTCGCTCGGGTTCGATGCGGCGCTGGCGACGATGGAGCGCGAGCAAGACCACGCGCGCAACTCGAAGTACACGCACCCTCAAGTGCCCAACGGCGGCAAGGGCAAGCCGGTCGCGTACACCGGCATGATCTGGACCGGCTTCCGGCCGTCCGACGACGCGTGCACGTACAATTACTTGATCCCGTCGGAGATGATGGCGGTCGTCGCGCTGGGCAACCTCGAAGAAATCGAGCGCGACGTGTATCACAACCTCATCAAGGCGCAGCGCGCCAAGGCGTTGCGTGACGAGGTGCAAACCGGAATTCAGACGTACGGCGTCGTGTTCACGCCGAACTACGGTTACATCTACGCATACGAAGTCGACGGTTTGGGCAGCGCAAACTTGATGGACGACGCGAACGTGCCGTCGCTGCTGTCCGCGCCGTACCTCGGCTACACGAAGCCGTCGTCGTTCATCTACCGGAACACGCGCAAGTTCTTGCTGTCCAAAGACAACCCGACCTATTACATCGGGAAGGTGGCGCGCGGCATCGGCTCGCCGCACACGAGCGACAACTACGTGTGGCCGATCGCGATGATGATGCAAGGCTTCACGGCGTCCAGCGACGCCGAGCGCAAGGACGTCCTCTCCCAGTTGGTCGCCTCGGACCCCGGCGATCATCTGCTGCACGAGTCGTTCGATCCGGACGATCCCACGAAGTTCACCCGCGCCGACTTCGGCTGGCCCAACGCGCTGTTCAGCGAGTACGTCATGACGACGTTCGAAGGCGTGCCGCCGCTGCCCGTGGGCTCGACGACGGACCTGGGCTTCCGCGGCGACTGAGCCCATGTCGTTGAGCGCGCCGGCGGATCCGCGCCGCCCCGTCGACGTCTGTGTCGGTATTCAGTGGGGCGACGAGGGGAAGGGCCGCGTCGTCGACCTGCTTGCGCGCGACTACGGCGTCATCGCGCGCTTCGGCGGCGGCGACAACGCCGGACACTCGATCGAAGTCGGCGACACCAAGCTCGCGCTGCACGTGGTCCCGTCGGGCGTGCTCGTCGAGGGCACGAAGCTACTGATCGGCGCAGGGACCGTCGTCTCGATGCAGGGCCTCGTGAACGAGCTCGACATGCTCGCGAAGCTAGGCGTCGACATCTCGCGGGTCCACGTCGCGGCGCGCGCGCACATCGTCTTTCCGTATCATGCGACGCTCGACCAGCTCGGCGAGAAGCAGCGCGGCGGCGCCGCGATCGGGACGACGGGCCGCGGGATCGGCCCGGCCTACGTCGACCGCGCCGGCCGGCTCGGGATCACGTTCGGCGACCTCATCAAGCCCCAGGAAGTGCTCGCGACGAAGATTCGCCAGGCGCTGCTGACCCGCGCGCCGATGTTTGCCGGCGCCGACGACGTGCCGCGCGAGAAAGACATCGTCGGCGAGACGCTCGCGCTCGCGAAGCGCGTCGTGCCGCACGTCGTCGACGACGTGCGCTTTCTCCACGACGCGATCGCGCGCGGCGAGCGCATCTTGGCCGAAGGCGCCCAGGGCACGATGCTGGACGTCACGTTCGGAACGTATCCCTACGTGACGAGCTCGCACACCGTCGCGGGCGCGGCCTGCACGGGCCTGGGCGTCGGGCCGACCGCCATCGGGCGCGTCCTCGGCGTGGCCAAGGCATACTGCACGCGGGTCGGCGGCGGCCCGTTCCCCTCCGAGCTGTCGGACGAGCGCGGCGAGCGGCTGCGGGCGCAAGGTCGTGAGTTCGGCGTGACCACGGGCCGGCCGCGGCGCTGCGGCTGGTACGACGCCGTCGCGGCCCGCTACGCGGCCCAGGTCAACGGCCTGGATGCCCTCGTCATAACGAAGCTCGACGTGCTGTCCGGGTTCGAGCGGATCGGGCTCGTCACGGGCTACAGGCGCGCCGACGGCACGCCGTGCGGGATCGAGGCGCTCGGCGACGCCGATCTGCGGGTCGACGTCGAGGAGCACGACGGCTGGACCGACGACATTCGGGGCGTCCGGCGCATCGCCGGGCTCCCCGCGGCGGCGCGCGCGTTCGTCGACCGCCTCGCCGCCGTCACCGGCGTGCCCGTCGCGGCGGTCTCCGTGGGACCCGAGCGCTCCGCGCTGGCGGTCTAGCCCCTCCAAAAACCGCGGCCACCGCGGTAAATTACCCGCGAAGCCTGGCCGATACGATACACAGTGCCGGGCAAGGACGCCTGGTGGAACGAGCCACGGTAGGCACAGACCACGGAGCGTTGTAGAGCGCCCCGCGAAGGTGGCTTTTGGATCGTCTGACCTCGTCTGCCGCGTCGTTCCCCGCCCGTTTTCGCGACTGGTGGAGCGCTCAGGCCGGCACGAATCGCATTATCTATGGCGCGGTCGCGCTCGCGATGGTGCTGGGCTTGGTCTTCTTCGCGACGTTCCGCATGCGTGGTCCGGACTACGCCGTGCTCTTTTCGAATTTGCAGCCCGACGAGGCGAACGCCGTCGTCCAGAAGCTCGACGCCGGCAAGATTCCGCACCGGCTCGCCGACGGCGGCGCGACGATCCTCGTCCCGCACGAAGCGGTCTACGAACAGCGTGTCGCGCTCGCCGGCGAAGGCGTCGTCAAAGCGGGCGGCGGCACCGGCTTCGAGCTGTTCGACCGCACCAACCTCGGCATGACCGACTTCCAGGAGAAGATCGCCAAGACGCGCGCCACCGAAGGCGAGCTGCAGCGCACGATCTCGGGCCTCGGGCCCGTGCAGTCCGCGCGCGTGCACATCGCCGCGAGCGAAGCGTCGCTGTACTCCACGACGCAGCAGCCGACGACCGCGTCCGTCGCGATCCAGACGAAGACCGGCATGCAGCTCAACGCGCAGGAAGTTCGCGGCATCACGCAGCTCGTGTCCGGCGCGGTCGCGGGCCTCAAGCCCGAGAACGTGACGATCGTCGATCAGAACGGCACGATCCTGCGGCCGTCGGCGCTCGAAGAAGCCGGGGCCGTCGCCGACTCCACGAGCGCGCTCAAGCACACCCAAGACCAACTGGTCGCCAAAGAGAAGTACGAGTCGGATCTGCAGCAGTCGCTCCAAGGTCTGCTCGACGCGACGATCGGCGCGCACCGGTCCGCCGTCCGCGTGAACAGCGAGATGAATTTCGACGCGAACGCGACGGAGACGAAGTCGTTCGCGCCGCAGGGCACGGTCCGTTCTGCGCAGACCGAGCGCGAGACCTACAACGGCAACGGCGCACCGCGCAATGCCGCGATCGGCGTTCCGGGCACGACGACCAACGTCGTTCCGACGTATCAAGGCACACAGAATCAGACGACCACCGGCAAGTACGGCAAGACGAAGACAACCACCAACTACGAGGTCACCGAGCAGACCGCCAAGCACGTCGACGCACCAGGCAAGGTGACGCGCTTGTCGGTCGCGGTGCTCGTCAACGTCCCCACGCCCGCCGGTGCGCCGGCGAATGCGAACGCCGCCGTGCCGTACGTCGTCGCGAACGCGGACGTGCAGAAGATTCAGCACGCGATCGCGGCCGCCGCCGGGATCGATCCCGCGCGCGGCGACCAGATCTCGGTCGAAGCGATTCCGTTCGCGCCGGAGCGTCAGGCGCTCGCATCGGGCGCCGCGTCGACGACGACGGTGTTCGGCATCCCCGCGGTACCGTTCGTCGCGCTGCTCGTGATCCTCGGGGTCGCCGGTGCAGGCTTCGGCTTCGCGCTCATGCGCCGCCGGATGTTCCGCCCGAGCAACGAGCTGCCCACGTTCGACTCGACGCTGGCCGAAGAGCTGCCGTCCTTCGAAGAACACCCGATGCTGGATGGAACGCCATCCATCGCCGCGCCGATTCGCTCCGCCGCGGACCTCACCCGCGAGCAGATGATCGAGTACGTCACGACCGTCGCTCAAGAGAATCCCGACAACATCGCCAAGCTCGTGAAGTTGTGGCTCGCCGAATAACATGCTGACCGACAAACCGATTCTCACCTTGGGCGACGATCCGCACGGATCGTCCTACCTCGACACGTACGCACCGCCAGCGGTGCCCGACATGTCGGGGCCGGAGAAGGCCGCGATCCTGATGATCACCATCGGGCTCGAGCTGTCCGCGTCCATCTTCAAGTTCCTCCGCCAGGACGAGGTCGAGCGCATCGTGCTCGAGATCGCGAAGATCTCGACGGTTTCCATCGAGAAGCGCGACGCGGTCATCCAAGAGGCGTACCAGCGCGCGATCGCGCTCAAGTACATCAACGAAGGCGGCATCGAGTACGCCAAGGAGATCCTGGAGCGGTCGTTCGGCGCCGGTCAGGCCGACGACATGACGAACCGTCTGTTCGCGGCGCTCAAGCACGGCAACCCGCTGGAGCTGGTGAAGAAGACCGAGCCGGCGCAACTGCTGGAGTTCATCAAGGAAGAGCACCCGCAGACGATCTCGCTCATCCTCGTGTACATGTCGCCGGATCAAGCCGGCGCGGTGCTGTCGCAGCTCGACCCCGAGCTGCAGGGCGAGGTCGCGATGCGCATCGCGATCCTGCAGAAGACGGCTCCGGAGATCCTCGAACAGCTCGACGAATTGCTCGGCCGCCGGCTGCTGGTCAGCGGTTCGGATTTCACCAAGGCCGGCGGCGTGCAATCGCTCGCGGCGGTCATGGGCTTCGTCGACCGCGAGACCGAGAAAAACATTCTCGACGGGCTCACCAAGCGCGATCCCGATGTCGCGAACGAGGTCAAGAACCTGCTGTTCGTCTTCGAAGACATCATCAGCCTCGACGACCGCGCGATCCAGCGCGTGCTCAAGGAAGTGGACGGCAAGGATCTCGCGCTCTCGCTCAAGACTGCCAACGCCGATCTCCTCGGGCGCATCTACAAGAACATGTCCACCCGCGCCGCGACGACGCTGCGCGAGGACATCGAGGTGCTGGGTCCGGTGCGCGTGCGCGAGGTCGGCAAGGCGCAGCAGAACATCGTCGACGTCGTGCGCACGCTCGAAGAGAACGCTCAGATCGTCATCGCACGCGGCGGTAAGGAAGACCGCATCGTCTAGTGTGGCACTAATGGGACGGGTCGTGAAGGGTGCGCGATTCCGGGAGGAGCGCTACGCGCTCGAAGTGCCGGAGATCGTGGTGCCGGTCGTGGAGTCCGTGGTCGCCGACGATTTCGCGTCGGCGGACGGCTTTGGTTTCGGCGTGCTGGACGACGGCTTTCTCGCCGACGCGCCGCGCGCGAGCGCGACGCTCGAGCCGGACGTCGACTTCGATGCGATCCGCCTGCAAGCGCAGACCGTGCTCGACGAGGCGGCGCTCGGCGCGGAGTCGCTGCTTGCGGACGGGCACGACCGTGCGCGCGCGCTGATCGAAGACGCCGCCGCGCGCGCCGACACGATCGCGCAGGACGCGCGCAAGCGCGGCCACGACGAAGGCTTTCACGCCGGCCGCGAGGCGGCCGACGCCGAGATGAACGACATGCTCGTCACGATGCGCGGCTTGCTCGAGATGGCGCGGATCGAACGGCACAAACTGATCGAAGAGGCGGAGCCGGAGCTGGTGCGCCTTGCGCTCGGGATCGCGGAACGCGTCCTGCACCAGCAAGTCGCACTGGACCGCGGCGTCGTCGTCGAGATGGCGAAGACCGCAATCGCGCGGCTGATCGAACGCGACAGCGTCACGGTGCGCGTCAACCCGGCCGATCTCGAGCGCATGCGCGAGCACCGCGACGAATTGATGTCGATCGGCGACATCCGCAACATGCGGCTGCTCGAGGACAAGCGCGTCGACCGCGGCGGCGTGGTCGTCGAGACCGACGCGGGCACGATCGACGCGCGCGTCGGTACGCAGCTCGACGAAGCGCGCAAGATCCTGCACATCGAGGACGACGTGATCGTCGAGCCCGCGCCACCCGAGGTTCGCGTGAAGAGCGACCTGAGCGTGGCCCGCGCGTCATGACAGCCCTTCCCCTGAGCGTGTCGAAGGGTCAGGGTGACACCGCGCGCGGCTTCAGCGGGTCGCGCTATCTCGACGAGCTCAACGACGCCGACTTGATCCGCACTAACGGCAAGGTCAGCCAGGTGATCGGAACGGTGATCGAGTCGAACGGACCGCCGATGGCGATCGGTGAGACCGCGTCGATCGCATACCGGCGCACGGCCAAACCCGTGCTTGCCGAAGCGGTCGGATTTCGCGACGCCAAAGTGCTCTTGATGCCGCTCGGCGAGCTGGGCGGCATCGCCGCCGGCTCCGACGTGGTCGCGCTCGGCAAGCCGTTGCAGATCGGGCTGTCCGACGCGCTGCTGGGCCGCGTGCTCGACGGGCTCGGCCGTCCCATCGACGAGTTCGGGCCGATCGTGCACGCGAAGCGCGCGGAGGTCGGCGGCACGCCGCCCAGCGCACTGCATCGCCGCCGCGTCACCGAGCCGCTCGGCGTGGGCGTGCGCGTCATCGACGGGCTGCTCACCGTCGGCAAAGGCCAGCGCGCCGGCATCTTCGCGGGCTCCGGCGTCGGCAAGTCGACCGTGCTCGGGATGATCGCGCGCAACACCGCGGCCGACGTCAACGTGATCGCGCTCGTCGGCGAGCGCGGCAAGGAAGTCCGCGATTTTCTCGAGCGCGACCTCGGCGAGGCCGGGCTCAAGCGCTCCGTCGTCATCGTCGCGACATCCGATCAGCCGGCGCTCGTGCGCATCAAGGCCGCCTTCGTCGCGACGCGCATCGCCGAGTTCTTCCGCGACCAAGGCCTCGACGTGATGCTGATGATGGACAGCGTCACGCGCTTCGCGATGGCGCAGCGCGAGGTCGGCCTCGCGATCGGCGAGCCGACCACGACGCGCGGTTACACGCCGTCGGTGTTCGCGCTGCTCCCGAAGCTGCTGGAACGGACCGGCACGTCCGAACACGGCACGATCACCGCGCTCTACACGGTGCTCGTCGACGGCGACGACATGAACGAGCCGGTCGCCGACGCGGTGCGTTCGATCCTCGACGGCCACATCGTTCTTTCGCGCAAGCTCGCCGCGGCGAACCAGTATCCCGCGGTCGACGTCCTCGCGTCGGTCAGCCGCGTGATGCCCGACGTCGTGTCGAAAGCGCAGCTCGCCTCCGCGTCGGCCGTGCGCGACGTCCTGGCGACGTACAAAGACGCCGAGGACCTCGTCAACATCGGCGCCTACGTTCCAGGCTCGAACCCGCGCGTCGACCACGCGCTCGCGCGCATCGACGCGGTCCGCGCCTTCCTGCGCCAAGGCATCTACGACGGCTCGACGTTCGCCGACGCGCAGCGCGCGCTCGGGAGCCTGGCGTGAAATTCCGCTTTCGGCTCGATCCCGTGCTCGGCCAGCGTGAGCGTGTGGAACAAGAACGCGCCGGCGATCACGCGCGTGCGCTCGCGCAGCAGCTCGCCGCGCAGCGCATGTACGACGACATCGTGGAGCGCCGCGACGGTTTGCGCGTCCGGCTCACCAGCGAGCACGCGCACTTCGACGCCGAGACGCTGCGCTCGTCGTACACGCACCTCGACTATCTCGACCGCGCGATCGTCGCCGCGCAGCAGCGCGTCGACGCGTGTTTGGCGGCGACCGAGCTCGCGCGCGTGCGGCTCGTCGAGGCCGCGCGCGATCGCAAAGTGCTCGAGACGCTCAAGGAACGCCGCCGGGAGGCGTTCCGGCTCGACGTCGCGCTCGCCGACCAGCGCGAGCTCGACGACCAGAACGCGCGGCTGTTCGACCGCGCGCACCCGATCGAAGGACGTACGCCGTGATCGTCACCCGTCATCGCAAGCCGCGGCCGCACGTCGCGCGCTACCTAGCCCCGCTCGGCGCGCTCGTCGTGGTCGCCGCGGCGCTCGCTTGGCCGCCGTCGCAGCGCGTCATTGCGAACGGCCCGCTGCAGCCGGTGTGGTCCGCGACCGCGAGCACCGGCGGCGTCCTCGCGCGCCCGCTGACGTTCGCCGGGCAGCAGCAAACGATCAACGATCGCAACCGCGAGATCCGCGACCTCGACGCGCAGCTCGAACGGCAGCGCCAGGCACAGACCGACGCGGAGACGCGCGCGCAGCAGCTTCAGCGCCAGCTCACCGCGCTGGCGAACCAGCCGCACGAGACGCCGGCCCCCGCGCCGCGCGCGATCGCCGCACCCGCGCTCGGCATGACCGCGGCGTCCGGCGCCGCCGCGCCCGCGAGCGCCGACGCACGTCGCCTGGCCGCGACGTGGGCCGCGATGGAGCCCGAGAAGGCTGCCGCGATCGTGCAGCGTCTGCCGGACGACGCCGTCACCCGCGTGCTCGCGCAGATGGACGCCGACAGCGCCGGGGCCATCATGAACGCACTCCCCGCGAGCGCCGCCGCTCGGATCAGCCGGGCCGTCGCTCAGGTCCCGCCGGGCGCGGGCCGATAGACCCTAGAGAAAGGAGGTGACATTCTGAATCCTCTCTCGATTCCTATCTCCCCGCCGGCGACCGCCGGTTCCAAGCTCTCCGGCGCGCCGACGGCGAAGCCGGCTACGCTCGTTTCCGACGGAATCGCGTTCAAGACGCAGCTCGACCTGTCGTCCGGTGCGCTGTTCGCCGGGGCAAAAACCGAGCCGGCATCGACGACCGCCGCAACGTTGCCGCCCGTCAGCCTGAGCTCGTCGTCGGTCGATGCGAAACTCGCGCAGGCCGTCAAAGACCTGCTCGACCGCGGCGCCGCACTCGGCGACGTCGTCGCGCGGCTGGCGAGCTCGCTGGCGACTTCGGTCGCGGCTCAGCTCGGCATCCCACCGCAGGCGGCGCTGCAACAGCTGACGCAGGCGTTCACGCAGGCGCTCCAGTCCAACGGGACCGGACCACCGGGTACGAACGCCGATAGGGCGTCCGCCCTCGTATCGAGACTCCGGCAGATCGCCGAGCTCGCGACGAGGGTGACGAACGGAGACCAGGGGCAACCGATCAGAACGATCGCAGGAACCAGCTTGGACGCCGAAACGGCGAAAGCAAATCCGGCCCCGACCACGGACAGCATCGTCCGCAACGCGCTCGACGCGCTCGCGGTGCCCGCGTCTCCCGTCCCCGATCCAGCGCTCGTCGCATCCGCCACCCCGACCACTCCCGCGTTGTCTCCCGTCGCTCCGGCGACTGGTGACGGCCGCATCGTCGCGTTCGACGCCCCGGTGCAGCTCGTCGCGTCCGGCGGTGACACGCCGCTCGGCCGCATCCTCACCCGCGCCATGCTCCTCGACACGCAGTTGTCCGCTCCGGCGGCCGCCACGCCCGTCGATGCAGGGGCGAAAGCCGCCGCGGTGCACGGCGCCGCCGTCACCCCGAACGACGTCGCGAACGTGCTCGATGCGTTCGTGCACGCGTTCACGAACGCGGTCGCGCGCGTCGACGCGGCGCCGCGTTCCGAAGCCCCGCCGGTCGTGCCGCTGAATGCGCCGGTACCTCCCGTGCCGGTGCTTCCGCCGCAAGCGATGCCGTACGCGATCCCGATCGCGCACGAACCGCTGCCGGTCGCACCCGTCCCGCCGGCGCCCGCGGCGTCGCAACCGCTGCACGTTGATGCCAACGCGGTCATCGACCAAATGCTGCGCGGGATGGCGATCCGCACCACCGACGGTCAGTCGGAAGTGCGGCTACGGCTCGTACCCGAGAACCTCGGCGACGTGAGCGTCAAGCTCGTCGTCTCCGGCGGCTCGGTCGACGCGTCGATCACCGCGCACACCGCCGACGCGCAGTCCGCGCTCGCCGGCGGTCAGAACCAGCTCGCAAAAACGCTCGCCGATGCCGGCCTGAAGCTGCAGAGCTTCACCGTCGGTCTCGCCGGCGATTTCGCGGGCAACCGCGATCAGTCGCGTCCGAACGATACGTGGACGCGTTCGGCTGGGCGCCGCATCGGCGGCCTCGAGTCGGTCGACGTCGACGAGCCCGTCGACGCCGCGCTGCTCGCAGTACCGAGCTTCGGGCCGCCGATCTACACGGCGAACCCGGCGCTGCTTCATCTCAATTACCTGGTTTAGCAAAGGAACACCGTATGTCCACCGGCATCGGATCGACGACCGGCCTTCCGATCGACAATCTGATCTCCCAGACTCAGACTGCGGCGCAACAGGCGCCGTCGCTGGGTTCACAGCTTGGGCAAGACGCCTTTCTCAAGCTGCTCACCACACAGTTGCAGAACCAAGACCCGCTCCACCCGATGGATGACACGCAGTCGATCGCGCAGCTCGCGCAATTCTCCAGCGTGCAGGCCACCACGGAGCTCAAGGACGCGTTCGCGTCGTTCCAGTCGAACTTCTCCGTGATGCAGTCCGCCGGGCTTCTCGGCAAGACGGTCTCGGCGCAGTCGACCGATTCCAGCGGAACCGTCTCGACCGTCACGGGGACCGTGAAGACGATCTCCGTTGTCAACGGAACGCCGATGATCACGCTCGTCGACGCGAACGGCAAACTCCTAACCGACAGCAACGGTCAACCGCTGCAGCTGCCCACCTCCGCGATCCTCTCCATCGGCTGACATGGCCGATCCGAAGATCAGCGGGGTGCAGATACCCCCGGCAATCACACCCGCGGTTCGCCCGCGCGGCGTACCGGTGCAGATCCCGCCGGCGGGAACCGGTTCGTTTCGCGACGTCTTGCGCACGGCGCAACCGCCCGCTACCGCGCAAGCGCCGCTCACCCAGCAACCGCTCAAGTTCTCGGCCCACGCGCAGCAGCGCTTGGAGTCGCGCAACATTCGCCTCACGCAAGACGACGTCGCCAAGATGAACGCGATGGCCGACAAAGCGGCGGCGAAGGGCTCGAAGCAATCGCTCTTCATGATGCGCGACGTCGCGATGGTCGTCTCGATCACCAATCGCACGGTCATCACCGCCGTCGACCAAAGCAGCATGAAAGAAAACGTGTTCACAAATATCGATAGTGCCGCGATCATAGACTGAGCGCGCGCTAACGGTTCTGTCACCAACCTCCGAAATACCACTTGATCACTTGAGAGCGGACCACTCGTGGGGCTCTCGCGCGAGACGGATTGATTGAACTCTCGCGATTCGATGACACGAAAGGTCTCCTAGATGGCTTTCGACTCGTTGTTCATCGGCGTCACCGGCCTGGAATCGTACCAGAGCCAGATCGACACCATCTCGAACAACATCGCCAACGTTGGCACGACCGGCTTCAAAGGCCAGAACGTCAACTTCCAGGATCTCATCTACCAGGCGCAGAGCTTTGCAAGCGCGCCGACGCAGACCAGCGGCGGCATCAACGGCGAGGACGCCGGCCTGGGCGTGAAGATCGGCTCGATCGACACGAACTACGCGCAGGGCGGCCTGCGCACGACGGGCGTCAACACGAACCTCGCCATGAACGGCGACGGATTCTTCATCCTGCGCAAGCCCAACGCGAACGGCTCGCCGGTGTATACGCGCAACGGCGATTTCTCGCTCAACTCCAACGGCATGCTCTACGATCAGTCGAGCGGCATGGCGGTGCAGGGCTACATGGCCGACAAGTCCGGCAACATCAACCAGACGGGAACGCCGGCGGACGTCACGATCCCGCTGGGCCTGTCGTCACAAGCCGTCGGCACGGGCCTCAACGCGAAGATGAAGTTCGGCAACACCGGCGACCAGGTCTTCGACGTCTCGCTCGGCGGCAACGTCGACCAGACGCAGTGGATCAAAGAGGCGCAGGGCGTTCAGGGCGGCACGCCCGGAACGGGTCAGCCGTACACGATCTCGACGACGATCTACGATTCGCTCGGGAACGCGCACCTCGCGCAGATCACGTACTCGCCGGATGCAACCGGTGCTGCGGCCGGCCCGCCGGCGACCAGCGGTCTCCCCGCCCAGGTCGCGGATTCCAGCGGCGTCCTGCGCAACGCAGCGGCACGCTGGAAGGTGTCGGTTTCCTTCGCCGACGGCACCGCGTTCGACGCGATTCAAACGCCCGGATCGATCGCGGCGGGCGGCGTGGTGACGCCTGCCGTCACGACGGCAGCGCCCGTGTCGAACGGAACGCTCGGCTTCGTCTACTTCGATCAAAACGGACAGTACATCAATACGTCGTCGATCGAGGGCGCGGCGCCGGGGCAGAACATCGCCGGTGCGAACGTGCACACGAACAATGGGGCGGCCTCGCTCGCGAACGGGAACCAGCTGAACGTTCGCGCCTGGGGCACCGGGAACACGAACAACTCCGTTGCGCCCACGGCGGGCGGTCCGGCACCGCAGACCGGTCCGATCGGGCTCGACTTCGGGAGTCAGAACTCGACGTCGCTGGCCGGCACGTCGTCGGCGAACGTGGTCGCGCAGAACGGCTTCACGGCCGGGATCCTGTCGAACCTGACCATCGGTCAGGACGGCACGATCAGCGGCGCGTTCACGAACGGTCAGACGACCACGCTCGGGCGCGTCGCGGTCGCGACGTTCCAGAACGAGGGCGGCTTGCAGCGCGTGGGCGGCTCGGATTTCTCGGCGACGGCGAACTCCGGCCTGGCGCAGGTCGGCACGGCGTCGGTCGGGCGCTACGGATCGATCGTTTCGGGTTCGCTCGAGCAGTCGAACGTGTCGATCGCCGACGAGTTCACCAAGATGATCGCGGCGCAGAACGCCTACCAGGCGAACTCGAAGAGCATCACGACGGCGTCCGAGGACATGCAGACCGTCATCGCGCTCATCCGCTAAAGCACGTATCGCGCCACGGATGGCGCGGGGGACGGAGATGGGGGACCGCACGGAGGTGGTCCCCTTTTTCGTCCCAGCGGTCGCTTCGTTTGGTAGACTAAGGCGATGATCGCCCTGCGCCGCCTCAACAACGAGCCCATCATGGTCAACCCCGACCTGATCGAATCGCTCGAGGCCACCCCCGATACCGTGGTCACCCTGACCTCGGGCAACAAGCTGCTCGTGCGAGACTCGATGGATGAGGTCCGCGAGAAGATCATCGAGTTCAAGCGGCGGATCCACGGGCCGTCCGGAGCACCGGAGGCCGGCTAGGCCCGATGGGCGGCTCGGCCGGAGGCCGAACGCGAGCGTGGCTCGGGCGAAGCCCGAACACGCACCTCTCAAGAGCGGGCATCGCGACGCCGATAGACTCCTGAGAACCCTCCCGACACCGGTCCCCCGTTCGAAAGGCCCTACCTTGGATTTCGCGACGATACTCGGGCTCGTGATCGCCGTTGCAGCCCTCGCGCTGTCGGCGTGGATCGGGAACGTCGATGCCCGCATCATCTTCGCGCGCTACGAAGCGTTCATTCTGGTGTTCTTCGGGACGGTCGGCGCGACGATGGTGTCGTTCCCGCTGCGCACGTTCTGGGGTGGGCTCACCCGCGGGCTGAAAACGGCCTTCGTCGAGCCCGTGTACCACGAGCGCGAGGTGATCGCGACGCTGGTCTCGTTCGCCGAGAAGGCGCGCCGCGAAGGGCTGCTCGCGCTCGAGAACGAGGCGGCGGCGCTCGAGGACGAGTTCATGCGCAAAGGCATCCAGCTCGTGATCGACGGCCGCGACACCGACATCATCCGCAAGATCCTCGAGACCGAGGTCGCCTTCGTCCAAGAGCGCAACGCCAAGGCCGAAGGCGTGTTCATGACGATGGGCGGTTTCTCGCCCACGCTGGGCATCATCGGCACCGTGCTGGGGCTGATCGCGATGCTCAAAGCGCTGGGCTCGCTGTCGGGCAACGGCAACATCGCGGGACAGCTCGGCGTCGCGACCGCGCAAGCGTTCGTCGCAACGTTCTTCGGGATCGCGCTGGCGAACTTGGTGTGGATCCCGCTCGCAACGAAGATTCGCGAGCGCGCCGGTCAGGAGCTGCTGCTGCGCGAGATCATGATCGAAGGCATCTTGTCGATCCAGGCCGGCGACAACCCGCGGCTGCTCGAGGAGAAGCTGCACGCGTTCCTCGATCCGAGCGAGCGCGAGACCGAGATCGAAGCCGGCGGCGCCGTCGGCGAGCCGAACCTGGCGGGCGTTTAGCGCGTGGCCGTTACGGGCGATCTGCGCTCGCGCCTCAAGCGCAACCATGCGCACGATCCGATGGAAAGCGCCGGCATGATGCGCTGGCTGCTGACGTACGCCGACATGATCACGCTGCTGCTCGCGCTGTTCATCATCTTGTTCGCGATCTCGAACATCTCGTCGGTGAAGTTCCAGCGCCTCGTGCGCGCCGTCTCCGGCGGCTTCAACAGCACCGACACGATCAACAACCCGCCCAACGGCGGCGTGACCGGCGGGCTGCACGGCCGCACCGACCAGGCCAACCTCGCGTCGATCAAGTCGCAGCTCGACAAGTACATCGCGCGCAAGAACCTGCAATCGAAGGTTCAGACGCGCATCGACGCGCAAGGCTTGGTGATTACGCTGCTCAGCGACAAGGCGTACTACGACTCGGGTTCCGCCGATCTGCGCCCGGAGACGAAGCAGCTGCTCGACGTCGTCGCGGCTCAGCTCCGCAGCGTGCGCAACGACGTACGCGTCGAGGGCAGCACCGACAACGTCCCGATCGCAACTGCCGCGTACCCCACCAACTGGGAGCTGTCGGCGGCGCGCTCGACCGGCGTGACGCGCTACCTCGTCGAGCACGCGAAGATCATCCCCACGCGCATCTCGTTCGCCGGCTACGGCGAGTTCCGCCCGAAATTCCTCAACGACAGCGACGCGCACCGCCAGCAGAACCGCCGCGTCGACGTCGTGATCCTCAACGGCACCGAGCCGCCTCGCCTCGCACAGAATCCGGAGACCGAATAACGATGTCGATGCTGTCGCAAGCCGAGATTGACGCGCTCGTCAACCAGCTTGCCGCGCCGGAACCCGGCGCGCTGCCGGAGATGCGCAAGGTCAAGACCTTCGACTTTCGCTTCAACAAGCGGCTCGACAAGTTCAGCACCAACCAGCTGCAAACGCTGCGCACGCTGCACGACAACTTCACGCGGCTGCTGAACAACTCGCTGTCGGTCTACTTGCGCACCCGGGTCGAGGCGACGGTCGTCTCGATCGACCAGATCACGTACGGCGACTTCATCAGCTCGATCGGCATTCCGTCGATCCTCTCGATCTTCTCGATGGACCCGCTGCCGGGTTCGGGGATGGTCCAAGTCGACCTGAACCTCGTGTTCTCGGTGATCGACCGGCTGCTCGGCGGGCCCGGCTGGTTCCCGCAGAAGCTCCGCGACCTCACCGACATCGAGCGCACGCTGATGCAGCGCTTCATGGCCCGGATGCTCAACAGCTACCGCGAGGCGTGGAACTACCTGCTGACGCTCTCGCTCAAGATCGAGGCGCTCGACTCGAACCCGCAGTTCATCCCGCGCATCATCCCGCTCGACCAGATCGTCGCGTTCGTCACCTGCGAGCTCAAAGTAGGCGACATGTCCGGCGTGATGAACTTCTGCCTGCCGTATCAGGTGCTGCAGCAGGTCGGGACCCAGCTGTCGGACTTCCAGTGGTCGCCGAGCATCACGGCGGGCCGCGGGATGACCGAGCAAGACATCGCCATGCTGGCGCGCAACGTGGAGCGTGCGCCGGTCGACGTGCGAGTCGAGCTGGGCAAGACCGTCGTTTCGCTGCGCGACCTGATCGCGTTGCAGCCCGGCGATCTCGTCATGTTCGACAAGTTCGTGACGGAGCCGCTCGCCGCGATGGTGAACGACCGCGAGAAGTTCAAGGTCTTCCCCGGCGTCAACCGCGACAAGCTCGCGGTGCGCGTGAGCCACATCGTCGAAGACGAGGAGTAAGGGTGCCCGACACGCTGCAAACACTGGCCGACGGCATGTTCGCCTCCGCCGCCTCCGTGCTCGGAGCGCTCGCGGGCCGCACGGTCGCGGCCGGCGCGTCCGCGCGCACGTCGAGCGACGCGTCGATCCGCATCGACGCGGACGTCGTCGCCACGGTCACCCGCATTCCGTCGGCCGACGTCGCGTTCGTCGCCCGCTATCGCAAGCGCGATCTCGGCCGCGTCGTCGAGCTGATGCTGGGCGCCCCCGGCGACGGCGGCGACCTCGACCCCATGCAGCTCTCGATCGTCGCCGAGACGGTCGCGCAGATCTCCAGCGCCATGGGCGAAGCGCTGGCCGCCGACACGAACCACGCGACGGCGGACATCGAGTCGGCCGTCGCCGCGCACGCAACCGCGTTCCCGGCGCCGCCGTTCGCGACGTTCGCCGCGCCGCTCGATCTCGGCGGCGGGTTCACGACGACGCTTACGCTCGACTTCGACATCCTGGCGCAGCACCGGCTCGCGCCCGACGCTGCGATTCCCGCGCCGCAACCCGCGGCCGTGCTGCACGCAAGCCCCGCCGCCTCCAAACGGCGCGTCGAGGAAGGCCGCCCCGTGTCGTTCGCCCCGATGCAGCCCACCCCGATGCGGACCGCGGCGCCCGGCCGCGCGAACCTCGACCTGGTCCACGACGTGCCGCTCGAGATCTCGGCCGTGCTGGGCCAGACGGAGCTCTCGCTGCGCGAGGTCGTCTCGATGACGACGGGCAGCGTGTTCGAGCTCGACAAGCTGTCGACCGAGCCCATCGACCTCTACGTCAACAACATCCTCATCGCGCGCGGTGAGGTGGTCGTCGTCGACGACAAGTTCGCCGTGAAGATCAGCGAGCTCAACCCCGTCGTCGACCGGGTCTGACCGCTGACGACAGACGTCGTTTTCCATGCCGTCTGGGCGTTTGCGGTCATCGCCCTGCTGCTGGCCGGGCTGACGTATGCCGCCCGCTCGCTCAATCGCGGGCGGCTCGTGTCCGCCTCGAGCAAGCGCCTCGTCACCGTCGTCGAGTCCACGGTCCTGTCGCAGAACACCACCGTTCACGTCGTCAAGGTCGGCGACCGATACTACCTGATAGGCGGAGGATCCGCCGGAGTGACCCACATCGCCGACGTCCCTAGCGACGTCGTCGATCCCTACATCGAGACGCAACGGAAGGCGCTCGGGGAGCAACGCGACGCGGTGCTCCGCCTGCTGCAAAGATTCCGCAAATAACGTGAACCGCCGTCTCCTCATCGTCTTCGCCGCGCTGGCTTCGGTGTTCGCCCTCGCGGTCTTCGCCGCGCCCGCGTTCGCGCAGGGCGTGAGCAACCCGACGATCCCGATCCCGCGGGTGAACATCGGCGTGAGCCCGGCCACCAAACCGGCCGACGTCGCGCTGTCGCTCCAGGTGCTGCTGCTGCTCACCGTCGTGACGCTCGCGCCGACGATGCTCGTGCTGCTGACGTCGTTCACGCGCATCGTCATCGTGCTGTCGTTCGTGCGCACCGCGCTGGGCACGCAGCAGGTTCCGCCGACGCAGGTGCTCGTCGGGCTGTCGCTGCTGCTCACGTTCTTCGTGATGAACCCCGTCATCCAGGACATCAACAAGAACGCGCTCCAGCCGTACATGGCCAACAAGATCTCGCAATCCGTCGCGATCGATCGAGCCGCCAAGCCCCTGCGCGGCTTCATGTTCAAGCAGACGCGTGAGAAGGACATCGCGCTGTTCTACTCGCTCTCGAAGGAACCGCGGCCCGCGAAGCAGACCGACGTACCGACGTATCTGCTGGTCCCGGCCTTCGTCATCAGCGAGCTGAAGACGGCGTTCCAGATCGGCTTCGCGATCTACATCCCATTCATCGTCATCGACATGGTGGTGGCCTCGGTGCTGCTGTCGATGGGCATGATGATGATCCCGCCCGTCATCATCTCGCTCCCGTTCAAGATCCTGATCTTCCTGTTGGTCGACGGCTGGAACCTCACGGTCCAAGCCTTGTTCGCGAGCTTTCAGAGATGACGTACGCGGCGGCGCTGTCGCTCGGCCGTGAAGCGATCGTCATCGCTTTGCTCGTGTGCGCGCCCGCGCTCTTGCTGGGGCTCGCGACCGGGTTGATCGTGTCGGTGTTCCAGGCCGTCACGCAGATCCAGGAGCCGACGCTCGCGTTCATCCCGAAGATCGTCATCGTGGCGCTGGCGATCTTGCTGTTCGGCCCGTTCATGCTTGCGCTGCTGACCGATTTCACGACCCGCGTTTTCACCGGCATCCCCGCGTTCATAAAATGAGTCGGCGCGCCGCGTGACGCACGGCTTCAACCTGTTCGGGCTGTCTACGGGGCAGTTCGAGATGATGCTGCTCGTGCTCGTGCGCGTGTCGGCGATGCTGTTTCTCGTACCGATCTTCTCGCAGACGCAGATCCCGCAGCTGGTGCGGTTCGGCTTGGGGTTGCTGCTCGCGTTCGTCATCGTGCGCACGGTGCCGCCGATGGCGCCGCTGGGCGGGCTGGGGATGCTGACCGTGGCGGTCCTCGCGCAGGTGTTCATCGGGCTCGTGTTCGGGTTCGTTGCCTTTCTGCTGTTCACCGGGATCCAGTTCGCCGGCGAGATCATCGACATCCAGATCGGCTTCGCGGTGGTGAACATCATCAACCCGCTGACGTCGCAGAGCGTCACCGTGATCGGCGAGTTCCAGCTCGCGCTCGCGACGCTGCTGTACCTCGCCGCCGACGCGCACCACACGCTCATCGCGGGGATCGCGGGCTCGTTCCAGCTCGTGCCGCTGCCGTTCGCGGGCGCGCCCGAATTGGTCGCCGGCGACGTGGTGCGGTTCTTCGCCCAGTCGCTGTTCATCGTGTTCCAGATCGCCGCGCCGGTCGCGGTGGCGCTTTTCTTGGTGAACGTCATGCTCGGCTTGATGGCGCGCGTGGCGCCGCAGATGAACGTGTTCGTGGTCGGCTTTCCGATTCAGATCACCGTGGGGCTCATCATGCTGATCGTCTCGCTGCCGCTGCTCGGCGCGGTGTTCCCCGGGCTGGTCGACACGTCGATGCACCAACTCGACACGGTGCTGCGCGCGATGAGCCCGGCCGCCTCGCCGTCGCCGCTGCCGAGCCCCACGCCGTAGCGCGATGGCCCGCCCCGACGCCACCGAAAAGGCCACACCCAAACGCAAACGCGAGGCCCGCCAGCGCGGGCAGGTCGCGCGTTCGCACGACATCGGCGGCTCGGCGATCTTTCTGGCGATCGTCATCTCGCTGCACATCGGGTTTCTGGCTGCGATCGATGCCGGCGCCCAGGCGTTCATGGTCGCGCTGACCCACGCGGGCTCGCGCGACGAGCTCACGATCCGCTCCATCGGCGGGCTGTTCCTGCGCTCGATCATGCCGTACTCGCCCCTGCTCGCAATGGCGTTCGCGTCGGGCGTCGTGCTGGCCGTGGTCGCGAACGTGTTGCAGTTCGGCCTGCTGTTCTCGCCGCAGCTCATCGCGCCGAAGTTCAGCAAGTTGAACCCGGCCAGCGGCCTCAAGCGCATTTTCTTCTCGCCGCAGACCTTGGTGCAGCTCGCCAAACAGCTGCTCAAGCTCGCGATCGTCGTGATGATCTGCTGGTTCGGCGTGAAGGACAACATCACGATGCTCTACGCGCTCGCGCACGCGTCGCCGCACGACATTATCGTGACGGTCGAAGGCGTGGTGTACGGGATCGGCGTGAAGGTCGGCCTGCTGCTGCTCGCGCTCGGGATCGCGGATTACATCTGGGAGAAGCGCCGGCTCGAGCAGTCGCTCAAGATGACGAAGACGGAAGTCAAGGACGAGCACAAACAATCCGAAGGCAACCCGGAGGCGAAGCAGGCGCTGCGCAATCGCCAGCGCCAGATGGCGCGCAAGCGCATGATGGCCGCGGTGCCCAAGGCGACGGTCGTGGTCACGAACCCGACGCACTACGCCGTGGCGCTGATGTGGGACGACCTCAAGATGGATGCGCCCGTGCTCGTCGCCAAGGGCGCGGACCTCATCGCGTTGCACATTCGCGAGCTGGCCAAAGAACACGACGTTCCGATCCTGGAGAACCCGCCGCTCGCGCGCACGCTCTACGCCAAGGTCGAGCTGGACTCGCCCGTCCCGCCCGACCTCTACGCGGCCGTCGCCCAGGTCATCGCGTTCGTCTACAAACTCAAGGGCAAGCAGGTCTCGTAAGACCGCCGGGCACGGTCAACCGTACGGCTTGGGCTTCCCGATCGTCTCACCGCCGTCGCCGATGATCCTGATCGCGTCACCCTCTTTGATCGTAATGCCGCCGTTACCGATCACGAAGAGATGCTCACCGGTCGGGCTCTTGCCCGAGCGGATGACGACGCCACCGTTGCCGATCGACAACGTGATGTGCTTCAGCGAGGCGGTGACCGACTCGAGCGTCTCGGGGTGGTGGGGCTCATGTTTCGACGCGTCGAGCCTCTTGCGCAGTGCCGCTACCTCGCGCTCGAAATCATCCATCATACACCTCCATTGGCGGTCATGCCCATGTCGCACCGCGGTCCCAGCGCTGCAAGTCCTTTTCGAGGGCTAAGCGCGCCTGCTTCTGCTGGTCCGTCGTGCCCGTCTTCTTCGCGTTCGTGTCGAGCAGCGTGCGAAAGTCGCGATTGACGGCTCGCATGCCGTAGCTTTCCAACGCCGTTCGGTCCACCGCGTTGTTGGCGACGGCGATCGCGATGATCTCGTAGAGGTTGCCGAGTTTTTCGAGCGAGTCGAGCGCGTCCTGGTCGATGCCGAGACCGTCGTTCCTGAGCGGTACGATCCCCTTCGAATTCGACGTCGACCACACGTCGAGCCAGAGTTTGAGCAGGTCCATCGTCAGCGCCGCGCGTGTTTGCCGCCAGGTGTAGTAGAACCCGACGAGCGCCAGGATGAGCCCCACGAGCAGCGACTCGAAGATGCTCTGCTCCCACCAGGCTTTTTCGTGCGGTGCGAATTTCTCCAGCACGTCGAGCTCCTGGTGCAGGCGGGTGTTCTCGCCGGCGAGCCGCGCGTTGTCGGCGCGAAGCTGGCCCGTCGCGGCCGGCGGCGCGGCCGCCGTGGCGGCGGGTGCGGCGGCCGCAGCACCTGGAGTCGCGAGCACCCCGGCGACTGCGACGGATAGGGCGAACACCAGCCCAACGGTCCTCTTCACCACGTTGACCTCGCTCTCGCTGAATCGGTGAGGCGACGGTTCTTCGGACCGGGGCTGCTTGCCTTCTATCTCTTACCTGCTTGGCGGCGGAGGCGTGACGCGGACCTCTACGCCGTGGCGCTGATGTGGGACGACCTCAAGATGGATGCGCCCGTGCTCGTCGCCAAGGGCGCGGACCTCATCGCGAAGCACATTCGCGCGCTCGCCGAAGAGCACGACGTCCCGATCCTGGAAAACCCGCCACTCGCGCGAACGCTCTACGCGAAGGTCGAGCTGGACTCACCGGTCCCGCCCGACCTCTACGCAGCCGTCGCGCAGGTGATCGCGTTCGTCTACAAGCTCAAGAACAAGACGATCGCGTAGCGATCAGCTCCCGAAGCACCGGAAGCTACGCGTGCTGAGCGTACCGTTGGAGTAGTTGCTCGAGTTGTACGTTAGGCCGGAGGCATACGTCGCGTTCGGATGCGTTCCGGCACTGGCGGTGAAGGTGACGAGGCCGCCGTTGCTCCCGCTGCACTTGATGGTGAATGTCTGCGAGCCGTTGATGGCGGGCGGTGTGCTCTGCGAGAACGGCGTCCAGGTGATCACGGTGGCGGGATCGGTGCAGGGCGAGGAGCACGTAGCCGTGATCGTGACCGGACCGTTGTCGTACGTGTTGCCGGGCAGAATGATTTGCCCGGAGCGCGCGTCTTGGACCTCATAACCGATGGTCGCGGTCTGGTTGAACGACGCCGTCTGTGGCCCGAACCACTGCGTGATGTCCGCGACACCGAGCAGCGTGATCGTCTGCGCGGGATTGGTACCGCCGACGGCCGTCATGGACAGCTCGCCTTCGGAGAGAATGAGGCCCGTGAACGTCGGCGGCGTGCCGGTGTCCGACACCTTGCGCTGCTCGCTTCCGGGTAGGACGACACCGCCCTGAAGATCACCATACGCTGTCAAGCCGAACGTGTGCGGACCGGGCACCGTGGTGACGGTGAGGGTGCAGGTCATAGCCAAGTTCCCCTTGACGCAGTCGCCGGGCGTGACCGTCGTGCTCCCGGATTTCGCGTACAGCGTCGAAAATGCCGGACCGGGCGTGACGAACAAGTTGCCGACGTACAGCAGCGTCGCGCCGTCGTAGACTGCGAGCGCCATCGTTCCGTCGGAGACGTAGCGCGGCGTGCGCGCGGCAGCGCTCGTCGTCGTCTGATTCGGAATCGAGATCGCCAGCGACATCGTCGCCGCCGACCCGGATCCGTTCGCCGGCGCGGCGGGCGCCGGCCCGACGCCGCCGCCCCCGCCGCAACCGGCAACCGCGAGGGTCAGCGCGATCGCCGCAAACCGTGCTGTTCTCATCTTCGTCTCCATCACTGGACCGTGATCGGGATCGTCGCCGTGCTCGGATCGCAGCTAAAGGGCTGCGTCGCGATCGTCGCGCCGGAGTAATTGGAAGTCGTGTACGTGATACCCGACGCGTAGGCCGTCGTCGGAGCCGTCTGCGCGTTGAACGAGATCGTTACCGCTCCGCCGCTCGCGTTGATGCACGTGACGTTGAAGTTCTGATCTCCGACGCTCGCGGGCGGCGTGGCGATCGAGTTCGGCGCGATCGTCACGATGCCGCTCGGCGCCGCGGTGATCGTGACGGGGCCGTTGTCATAGGCGTTGCCCGGCAGCACGATCTGCGAATTCGTCGAGTCCAGGATCCGATAGCCGAACTGCGTCGCTTGATTGTACGGACCGTTCGCCGGTCCGGCGATGGTGACCCGACTCGCCACACCCAGCATGGTGAGCGTCTGCCCGGGGTTCGTTCCCGGGCTCAGCGTGACGGAGATCTCGCCCTCCGAAGAGATGACACCGACGAACGTCGGCGGCGTCCCCGTGTCGGAGATCGTACGCCCGGTGGATTGCGCTTGGGTTCCCTGCGACCGAGGATACGCGATGAGATCGAACTTGTGCGAACCGATCGTCGTCGTGATCGTCAGCGTGCAGGTCGCGGTGCTGCTGGTGAACGAGCACGTGCCGGGCGCGACGCTCGTGCTGCCTGATTTCGCAAAGACCGTCGTGAATTGCGTCGAGCTGTCCAAGGAGAGGTTCGCGACGTAGATCAGCGTCGTCCCGTCGTACAGGGCGAGCGCCGATGTACTCGGCGACAACCATCGCGCGGCGCGCGCCGATGCGGACGACCCGCGGAGCGGGATCGCGATCGTCATCGGCATCGACGCGGATCCTTGCGGAGCGGTCGTCGCAAGGGGGATCGCGGGCGAAACCGGCCCGGCGTTCGTCGTTCCGCCGCCGCCGCCGCAGCCGGCGATCGCGAGCGTCGAGGCGAGTGCGGCGAGATGTCGTGTCTTCATCATCATGCTCGATTACTGGACCGTGACCGGGAGGGTGGCCGAGTTGGGCACGCATTGCAGCGTCGTCGAGCCGATCGTGCCCGTGGGATAGTTCGTCGCGGAATAGGTGAGACCTGACGCGTACGTAGCATTCGGCTTGGTCTTTGCCGCGGCCGTGATCGTCGCGGTGCCGTTGTTCTGGCACGTGACGCTGAACGACTGCGGGCCGGTTGCCGCCGGCGGCGTGCTCTGCGAGATCGGCGTCATCGTCACGATGTTGCCGCCGTCGGTCTCCGCGATCGTGACGGGCCCGTTGTCGTAATCGCCCGGCTGCACGATCTGGTAGCCGCCCGAGACGGCGTTCGATGAATCGTTGATCGTATAGTTGATCGTGTAGCTCGTCCCGATGATCCCGACCAGCGGGCCGGTGCCGTTCAGACGCAGCGTCAGGCCCGATACGCCTAAGTTGGCGCGGTCCGCGACGCCGAGCGGCGTGATGGTCTGACCGGGATTCGTCCCCGCGACCAGCGTCACCGAAAGCTCGCCTTCGGCAAGGATCACGCCCGCGAACGTCGGGATGGTTCCGACGTCGTCGGGCGAGCGAATGAGGCTTGGGGCCGACTGGGTGCCCTGCGAAACCGGATACGTGATGACATCGAACGTATGCGCGCCGATCGTCGTCGCAATCGTCACCGTACACGTCTGCGACGACGTTCCTGCGACGCAGCTGCCGGAGGTGACGCTCGTCGTCCCGGTCTTCAAGTAGACCGTCGTGAACTGCGTCGCTTGCGCGTAGTTGGCGACGTAGATCAGCGTCGCGCCGTCGTAGACGGCGACCGACGCGGTGCCCTGCGATGCGTACCGCGGCGCGCGCGCGGTTGACGTGACCTGCACCGTCTTGTTTGGAATCACGAAGCTTAGCGGGAACGTCGCCGTGGACGGCACCACCGGCCCGGAGATCGGTGCTACCGGTGCGCCGCTGCTCCCGCCGCCGGAGCAGCCGCCGAGCGCGAACGCCAGCGCGAACGGAACGAGACCGTGAGCTCGCATGGAGGCCCTTTCTGAGGCGACGCTGCGCGGCACCGAGCTAGAAATGGATGCCGAGACCGACATACGGCGCGTCCACGGCGGTGTTCGAAGGCGCGTTCGTGCGCGCGGTCGCGCGTTCGCCGGCGATCCCCGCGTCCAGGAACAGCGTGCCGCCGAGCTTGACGGTCGCGCCCGCACGGTATTTCCAATATGCGTACGACAGCGGAATGGTCTGGCCCGAGAGCGGCCCCAGCAGCGTCGTCGTGGGATACGTGTAGTTGCCGGAGATCCGCGGGTAGTACCACGCGCTGCCTTCGAGTGAGAGCGTCTGATCGAGATCGGGCAGCTTCGACACGCCGAAGCCGGCACCGGAAAGGCGCGGCATCCCGAGATAGCTGTAGGATTTGGTCACGTACCCGGCGCCGATGTAGACGCGCGGGTCGAAGATCTTGAAGCCGAGCCGGACGTCGCCTTCATTCTCCTGGGCCGTCAGCGCCGGCACGTAGGCCTGGCCGAGCCCGTTGAACGCGATGATCTGCTGGAAGCCGACCACCGTGACGCAGCCCTGATCGGTCGTCGACGGACAATTCCCCGTCTGATAGAGGGCGTTCCCGACGACCGTTCCGCAGCCGGTCGTCCCCGGCGTCCCAGGCGCGCAGGCGCTCACGATCTGCTGGGCGGTGTGGGGGTAGTTGTAGTGCCGGTAGTCGCCTTCGAGCATCGCGGGCAGCCCGAACAGCGGAAACTCGACGGCGCCGCGCAGCGCGTACGAGCCGGTCGCCGTGTTCCCGGGGCTGATCTCGTTGTAGACCTTCGGCGAGATGAGGTAGTCGCCGGCGATGAACGCCTCGGTCCGCACCGGTCGGGGCGAGGGCGTCGGGCTCGGCGTCGGGGCCGGCGTCGCGGTGGGCGGCGGGACCGCGGCCGGCGGATTCGTCGGCGTCGGCGCCGACGGCGGCAACGGCACGGGTGATGCCAGCATGCGCACGACGACGACGCGCCGCTCCGGGATCCATTGAACGTAGGCGCCCATCGCCTCCGAGATCACGCGCACCGGCACCACGACGGTGCCACGGTAGATCGTCGGCGCCACGTCGAGCGGGCGGTCCTCGCCGTTCACGACGACGATGGATTTGCCCAGGGTGACCTTGACGTCGGAGCCGGGCTTCGACACGTCGGCGGTGCGCGTCGCGGCATCCCATGAGACGGTCGCGCCGAGCTGCTCGAACATCGATCGCAGCGGCACGAGGATGACGCCGTTGCGGACCAGCGCGGCGAGGACCCGCCCGGCGCGCAGCGTGTCCGGTTTCGCGTACACGTGCGCGTCGTTGAACAGGATGGGGATCTCGCCCGAAGGCGGGCTGCCGAATGCGGCGGGCGCCGGCGCGGTCTGCGCGACGCTTGGCGCGGCCGAGGCGGCCACGCTTGTCGCCACCGCGAGCGTAAGGGCTGCGCCGAATCGTCCGAAGGAATGCCGACGGATCACGAAACCTCCTCGCAAAACCGAACACCGCTTCGGCCGAAGTGTGTAGTCCGCAAAGATTCGTCCGCCGCGCCGCCGGAGGCCCCGTACCATCGGCCTCAACGATGCAGGGCCGTCCGGCTCAGCGGATGACAGGCTCGCTGTCCCGAGGGGCCTAGCCCGGCTCGGGCGGCCTCACGGCTCGCCTCGCTCCGGCCGATGATTGTACTAACGTGAGGACCGTCACCTAGTGGCAGCGGCCGTTCCCGCGCGCCCGAGCCTCCTCGACAGAATCGCCTCGACCTCCCATGCCTGGGTGGCCGCGGCGTCCGTCGTGCTCGTCGTGCTGATGATCGTGCCCGTGCCTCCGTGGGTTCTCGACATGCTGCTGTCGGTGAACATCACGCTGGCGCTGGTCATCTTGCTGGTGACCCTCTATACGGAAAACGCGCTCGCGTTCTCGGTGTTTCCGACGCTGCTGCTGATCGTCACGCTGTTCCGGCTGTCGCTGAACATCACGGGAACGCGATCCATCCTTTTGCACGGCTACGCCGGGCAGGTGATCGAGGCGTTCGGCAACGTCGTCGTCGGCGGCAACTACGCCGTCGGCATCGTGATCTTCGCGATCCTGATCATCATCCAGTTCGTCGTCATCACCAACGGCGCGGGCCGCGTGGCCGAAGTCGCGGCGCGGTTCACGCTCGACGCGATGCCCGGCAAGCAGCTCGCCGTCGACGCCGATCTCAACGCCGGCCTCATCACCGAAGCCGAAGCGCGCCAGCGCCGCAAGGACATCCAGCGCGCGGCCGACTTCTACGGCGCGATGGACGGTGCGTCCAAGTTCGTGCGCGGTGACGCGATCGCCGCCGTCATCATCGTATTCGTGAACATCATCGGCGGCTTCTTCGTCGGGATGTTTCAGTTGAAGCTCCCGCTGATCGAAGCGCTGCAGCGCTTCACGCTGCTGACGATCGGTGAAGGCATCGTCACGCAGATCCCGGCGCTGCTCATCTCGACCGCGACCGGCATCATCGTCACCCGCGCGGCGTCGGAAGGCTCCTTCGGGCACGACCTCACGCGCCAGCTCGTGCAAGAACCGCGTGCGCTCGCCATCGGCGGCGGGCTGCTGATCCTGTTCGGCATGTTCGGGTTGCCGCCGATGTTCATGTTGCCGATGGCGGCGGTGCTGCTGATGCTCGCGTATCGCGGGCGCAAGCTCGCGAAGGCGGAGGCTGCCAAGGGCGGTCCCGGCGGCAAAGCCATCGCCGGCCAGCCCGGCGGCGTGGGCTCCGCGTCGCAGCCTGCGGTCAAGCCGGCCGAAGCCGTCGTGCCGCTGCTGTCGTACGATCCGATGGAACTGGAGATCGGCTTCGGCCTGATCCCGCTCGTCGACGTGTCGCAGGGCGGCGATCTGCTCGAGCGCATCACGATGATCCGCCGCCACGCCGCGCGCGAGCTCGGCATCGTCGTCCCGCCGATTCGCGTGCGCGACAACTTGCAGCTCAAGCCGTCGACGTACGTGGTGAAGATCTACGGGCTCGAGGTCACACGCGCCGAGGTCATGGTGTCGCGTCTGCTGGCGATGAACCCCGGCACCGCGGTGAGCGGGATCGACGGGATCCCGACCACGGAACCCGCGTTCGGCTTGCCCGCGCTGTGGGTGGCGGAGAGCGCGCGCGGCGACGCGGAGATGGCGGGCTACACCGTCATCGACCCGACGTCGGTCATCGCGACGCATCTCACCGAGATCATCAAGACCCACGCGCCCGATCTGCTCGGCCGCCAAGAGACCTCGGCGCTGCTCGACAACGTCAAGCAGCACTACCCGGTGGTCGTCGACGAGCTGATTCCCAACCTGCTGACGGTCGGTGAAGTGCAGCGCGTGCTGCAGAACCTGCTGCGCGAACGCATCCCGATCCGCAACCTGCTGCTGATCCTGGAGAACCTCGCCGACGGCGCGCGCGCGTCCAAAGACATCGACTACCTCACCGAAAAGGTGCGCGCGGCAATGGCGCGCCACATCTGCGCCGAATACTCGGAGAACGGCCTGCTGTCGGTGATCACCGTCGACCCGCGGCTCGAGACGCTGCTCGGCGAAGCGGTGCGCCGCGGCGAGGACGCGTACGCGCTGCTCGATCCGGCGACCGTCGCGAAGATCTACGCGTCGCTCACCAAGCGCATCACCGACGCGCAGCAGAGCGGCTTGCAGCCGATCGTGCTCACGTCGCCCGGCACGCGCCTCGCGCTCAAGCGCCTCACCGAGCGCGCCGCGCCGTCGCTGGTCGTGCTCTCGTACAGCGAGATCGCGCCGGGACTGCGCGTCGAGTCGATCGGCCAAGTCTCGACGACCGACGAAGTCCTCGAGCCCGTCGGAGCGGGGGTCTAGACGATGCTGAGCATGCTGGGCCTGCGCCCGCGCCCGCTCTCCGATCAGCTCAAGCTCAAGCTGCCACAGCTCAACAGCTTCGTCGCGCTGGCGATGACGGGCAGCGGTCCGCGCGGGTCCGTCTGCATCGAAACGCTGGGCGACCGCAATTTCAGCGTGACCGCGCTGCCCGGCACGAACACCGGGGGCACCGGGGTGTTCACGTACGAGAACGCCGTCGGCAAGTTCCGGTTCCCGGCGAAGTGCCTCGCGCTGCGCGCGGGCGTCGCGACGTTCGCGCTGCCGGAGCGCATCGAGGCGCTGCACGTGTTCGCGAGCGCGCAGCACCGCGACGCCATTCGGCTGGACGCCACGCTCACGGCGCGGTGGCGCTTCGCGCCCGGCGGCCGGGGCAGCGGCGAGTTCGCGCGCGCGTCGCTGACCGACATCAGCCGGACCGGCGCCTCGCTGATCGTCGACCGCGAGATCAGGCGCGGGACGTACCTCGAGACATGCTTCACCGTCAGCCCCGCGGCACCGCCGCTCGTGCTGCTGGGTGAGGTCGTGCGAAGTTCCGCGATCGAATCGTCGAAGAAGATATCGTTGGGACTGCGCTTCAACGCGGTGAAGCCCGCTGAAGACCGGGCGATCACGGAGTTCATCAACAAGCGGCAAGCCGAACGGCGAAACCGCGGCTTGGCTTAGGGGAGCACACGGAACGGTATGGCAACGAAGCGAGTTCTCATCGTCGACGACGCGGTCGTCATGCGGATGATGATCAAGGGCATACTGAGCAAGAACGGCTACGAGATCTGCGGCGAGGCGCAGAACGGCGTCGAAGCGGTCGAGAAGTACCGCACGCTCATCCCCGATCTGGTCACCATGGACATGGTGATGCCGGAGATGGACGGAATCGCGGCGGTCAAGGAGATCGTGGCGGGCCATCCCGACGCGCGCATCATCATGTGCACGTCGATGGGCCAGCAGGCGCTGGTCGTCGAGGCGATCCAGGCCGGCGCGAAATCGTTCATCACCAAGCCGTTCCAGCCGCCGAAGATCCTGGAGACGATCCAGAAGGTGCTCGGCTGACGTGCCGACCCTGACGCTCAACGACCTCCAGCGCGACGCGCTCAAGGAAGTCGGCAACATCGGCGCGGGCCACGCCGCGACGGCGCTCTCGCAACTGCTCAACACCACGGTCAAGCTGGCCGAGCCGACCATCGACGTGCTCAAGTTTCGCGACCTCTCCGCCCGCATCGGCGCCGCCGACCGGCAGATCGCCGCGCTGCACATGTACGTCCGCGGCGACGCGCCGGGTCAGATGGTGGTCCTCTTCGACCGCGATCAGGCGATGGAGTTCACCAACGTCTTCATCAAGCGGATCATCGGCGACATCCAGATCTTCGACTCGATCGTCGACTCGACGCTCAAGGAGCTCGGCAACATCATCGCCGGGTCGTACCTCACCGCGCTCATCTCGCTGACGGGGATCAACTTGCTGCCGTCGGTGCCGACGCTCTCGTACGGCACCACCCAGGCCGCGTTTCGCACGCTGATGTCGATCCTGCCGGATCAGGACGTGTTCCTGATCGAGTCGCAGTTCCTCGACAAGGACCGCGCGGTATCGGGCCAGTTCATCCTCATCCCCGAGACCGGGTCGCTGGAGCCGCTGCTCTCCGTCTTCGGCGTCGAGTAGGTCACCGAGTCCTCGACGTGGCTTCGTCAGACGAGTTCTTCGACCGGTCCGAGTTCGTCCAGTACTTCCGCGACGAAACGGAGGAGCTGCTCCAGTCCATCGACGCGGATCTGCTTCGGCTCGAGGGTTTCGTCGACAGCGGCGGCATCGACGCGGAGATCGTCGCGTCGCTGTTCCGCGCGCTGCACACGATCAAGGGCAGTGCCGGAATGCTGGAGTTCGCGGACGTCCAGCAAATCGCGCACAAGCTCGAGAACGTCTACGACCTGCTGCGCAAGGACCGCATGCCGCTCACCGAGCACGGCATCAACCTGCTGTTCGAAGGGCGCGATGTCCTCACGGCGCTGGTTCGCGCCGCCGTCGCCGGCGGTGAGCCGCCGACCGGCGTCGAGGAATACGTCGAGCGGCTCGACGCCTTTGCCGGCATCTACGACTCCACCGCGCAGGTGATCGAAGGGCCGCGCGCCGACGCGGACGCTGAAGAATATCTGACCCCGCTCGACGACGCGCAAGTCGCCGCGTTCCAAGCCGAGGTCGAACGGCTGCTAGCGGCTTCCGCGACCGCCGTCGACGCCGACGCTGCGCAAGCCGCGGTCGATGCGTTCCTGACGGCGGACGCAACCGTTGCGGCGCCGGCGTTCGCAGCGCGCGCGGCGCAGCCCGCGCCCGTCGCCGCCGCCGCGGCGCCGAACGCGCCGTCCGCTGCCGCGCCCGACGCCAAGCGCGCGGCGAAGAACCAGACCATTCGCGTCGACATCGATCGGCTCGACTTGCTGCTGAACCTCGTGGGCGAGCTCGTCATCAACCGCACGCGCATCTCCGACATCGCCGGAACGCTCGGGCGCCAGCTCGACGGCGGCGCGCGTTCGGACGGCGATCTTGCGACGCTCGCGAAAGACTTGTCGGAATCGTCGGCACTGCTGGCGCGAACGACCAACGAGATCCAAGAAAGCATCATGAAGGTCCGCATGGTGCCGATCGGTCAGGTGTTCGACCGCTTCCCGCGCATGGTGCGCGACCTCGCGAAGGCGCGCGGCAAGGACATCCACCTCGAGATCGCCGGCGCCGAGACCGACCTCGACAAGACGATCGTCGACGAGGTCGGCGAACCGCTGATGCACCTCGTGCGCAACTGTGTCGATCACGGGATCGAGCCGCCGGACGTGCGCGAGGCGAACGGCAAACCGCGCCACGGCACGATCAAGCTCAACGCCTATCACGAAGGCAACCAAGTCATCATCGAGGTGTCCGACGATGGCGGCGGGATCGATCTGCAGCGCGTTCGCGACAAGGCGATCCGCATGGGCGTGATCGCCGAATCCGACCGGTTGAGCGACCCCGAGATCATCCAGCTGATCTTCACGCCGGGTTTCTCGACGGCTTCAGCCGTGACCGACGTCTCGGGCCGCGGCGTCGGGATGGACGTGGTGAAGAAGAACATCCTGCGCCTCAAGGGCGTGTTCGACGTGGACTCCGTGCCCGGCGAAGGCACGACGTTCACGATGAAGCTGCCGCTGACGCTCGCGATCATCCAAGCGCTGCTCGTGAACGTCGCGGATGAGCTGTACTCGATCCCGCTCGACGCGGTGATCGAATCGCAGCGCATCGACGCGGCCGACGTGCGCACGGTGCACGGCGGCGAGGTCATCACGCTGCGCGGCCAAGTCGTGCCGCTGATCCGCATCGCCGAGTTCTTCCGGCTGGACGCGCCGCGCGATCCCGACAAGGTGATGATCGTCATCGTCGGCCTGCAGGGGCGCCAGGTCGGCCTCGTCGTGGACTCGTTCCAGGGCGAGCAAGAGATCGTCATCAAGCCGCTCTCCGACGTGATCGGCCGCATCGCCGGGATCTCCGGCGCGACGATCCTGGGCAACGGCTCGATCTCGCTCATCATCGACGTCCACTCGCTCGTCGCCGCGGCACGCGGCACGGGCAAAGTCACCCGCGCCGAATTTTCCGGAGTCTAGGGTTCGCTGACGCGAACCCCTCCCAAGCTTCGCTTGGTCCGAATAAGGAAGTATAAACCATCATGGCAGAAACAATTCAAGTCGTCAGCTTCAAACTGGGTTCCGAAGAATACGGCGTCGACATCGCGCAGGTTCAAGAGATCAACAGGATGGTCGCGGTTACGCACGTGCCGCGCGCGCCGCAGTTCATGGAGGGCGTGATCAACCTGCGCGGTCAGCTGATCCCGATCATCGATCTGCGCGCGCGCTTCGGGATGCCGCGCGCCGAGCACTCGAAGAACACGCGCATCGTCGTCACGGAGATCGCCGGCAAGCGCGTCGGCATGGTCGTCGACTCCGTGTCCGAGGTCCTGCGATTGGCGCTCGATCAGGTCGAGGACGCGCCCGAGATGCTCACCGGCGTCGAGACCGAGTACATCCGCGGCGTCGGCAAGATCGAGGACCGTTTGATCATCCTGCTCGACCTCGCGCGGATCATCTCGGGCGCCGAGAAGCGCGAGCTCGAAGCGAGCGACGCTGAGGCGGTTGCCGCCGCCTGACCCATCGACGGCTCAGCGGCAGCGTATCGCGATCGGGAGAAACGCTTTCGCGGCAGCGTTTTCGCTGACGAGAATCGACGCCGCGATCTCGGTTCCCCAGTCTTCGAGGCGTCGTTTGCTTGCGAGCCCGATGCGGCTTTCGAGCGGCATGCCGGGCAGCACGACGAGATCCCGGTTCGGCGCGTCACCCGCGTCCTGGGGCAGCGGCTGGTGGCGGCCGCCGATCGTCGGGTCGGCTGCGAACTTCGCCTTCGAGAGTGCGATGTTGTGGCGCATCACGTACTCCCACAAGAGGTTGGCGCGCGTCTTCTGCGTGTCGTACAGCTGCTGAAGCTGGTTGCGCTCTTCGATCACCGCCGGGTCCTTCGAGGCTGCGAGCCGCGGATCGCCGAGGGCGCGGTTGATGATCAGCGCCTCGCCCAGCAGCTTCGTCGCGTCGTTGTCGAGCTTCGCGAGCGCGGATTCGCGGAACACGTCGTCGTCGTGCGATTTGTCGGTCATGAGCTCGCCGAACGTGGGCAGCCGCTTGCGGGTCTCCTCGAAGCGCGCGTCGGCCCGGCGCGCGGCGGCGAACGACGGGATGACGAGATCGCGCATGGCGGCGCAGGCGGGCGCGGCGGATCGCACCCGGCCGATCTCCGGCAGCGAGCCCGCGGCGGGAGACGCGGACGGCAGCGGCTCGGCCCCGAGCGCGACGATCACGATGACGGCACCCACGAACGTCAGCATCACCTCCAGTGTACCCCCGCTCGGCCGGGAACACGACGCCCGCGCCCAGTGAATCTCGATGCCGCGGCGGGCCGGAAAACATCGCGCCCCGCCGAAACGTCCCCGGCGTGACCGATTCCACGACCGCCCCGAATGCCGCGAACCTGAGCGAACCGAACCGCCGGCGCTCGCCGGTCGGCCGCACCCTCATGTGGGTGGGGATCGGCCTCGGGATCGCCAGCGTCTCGGTGGCGGTCGGCCTCGTCGCGGTGCGCGTGGCGCTGCGGCGTGAAGCGCCGTCGGACGAGACGGCCGACCGCATCCAAGCCCTCATCGACGAGGCCAACAACCTCATCAAGACGCTCGACGAGAAGAAGCAGAGCTAAGTGGCCACCGCGCCCGGCCGGCGCGCGACGCCCGGCCTGGTGCCCGGCGTCGTCGCATCGGTCCGCTTCACCGACTTACTCGCGAACGGTCAGGCGGTCGGCCGCGTCAACGGCCAAGTGGTGTTCGTCACCGGCCCGTTGCCGGGCGAGCGCGCACGCGTGCGCATCACGCAGGTGAAGCCGAAGTATGCCGTCGGCGACGTCGTCGCGTACGAGTCGGAGTCGCCGATGCGCTCCAAGCCGTTCTGCGGCGTGTTCGGCGTGTGCGGCGGTTGCCAAGTGCAGCACCTCGCGTACCCGGCGCAGCTCGCGTGGAAAGAACAGATCGTGCGCAGCGCGCTGCGCCGGATCGGCGGCTTCGCGCAGGTCGACGTGCGCCGCCCGGTCGGCATGACGAACCCGCGCAACTACCGCAACAAGATGGCGCTGGTCGTCGACCGGCCGCCGTCGGGCGAGACGTCGTTCGGCTTTTATCAAGCGCGTTCGCACGCGCTGGTGCGTATCGACTCGTGCCCGGTCGTGCTGCCGCAACTCGACGCGGCCATCGCGGGGCTGTACGACGCGTCGCGCGCGCCCGACGCGCGCGACGCATTCGCGGGCGCGAAGCACGCAATCGTGCGCGCGGGCGCGGCATCGGGGCAAGCCGTGTTGTCGATCACCACGGACCGTCAATCGCCCGCGATCAAGGACCGCGCGCCGGCGATCGCGCGGCGCGTGCGCGGCGTCGTCGGCATCTCCAACTCGTTCGAGCCGCGCACGGCGAACGCGGTGCTCGGTCGCAAGATGCTCTACGTGTGGGGCCAGCGCGAGATGGAAGAGACGATCGAAGGCGTGCGCTACCGCGTATCGCCTGCGTCGTTCTTTCAGGTCAACAGCGAGATGGTGGGGCGCATCTTCCGGTTCCTCGCGCCCGGGCTGACCGAGAATCGCAGCATCGTCGACCTGTACTGCGGTGCCGGAACGTTCGCGATCTTCTTCGCGTCGCGCGGCGCGCGCGTCGTCGGCGTCGAGGAGAATCCGGCGGCGGTGCGCGAGGCGCGTGAGAACGCCGCGCTCAACGACGTCGAGAGCCGCGTGCGCTTCGTCGAAGGCCGCGTCGAAGGCGCGATCGTTCACAAGGACGGGAAGAAAGCGCTCGAAGACGCCGACATCGTGTTCCTCGACCCGCCGCGCAAAGGCAGCGACGAAGCGACGCTCGACGCGATCGCCGCGGCCGGCGTCGCGGACGTGTGGTATCTGTCGTGCAATCCCGCGACGCTCGCGCGCGACCTCGCCTATCTCGCCAAACGCGGGTACGCGCTCGGCGTCGTGCAGCCGTTCGACATGTTCCCGCAGACGGGGCACGTCGAGACGCTCGCGACCTTGCACAAAGCCGGTGTCGAGCCCGAGGTGACCCTACCCGAACGCGAAGCGACGCCGTGGGACGACCGCATCCCGGAGTGGCCGTCGGACGACCCCTACGCGAAGACGGAGTACCCCGACTTCGTCGAGCAGTAGGGCAACGCGCTGTTCACCCGTCGCCCTCTTCCTTCCGGACAGCCTCAACAATGCTCGCCGCGAGCAGAGCGAGTGCCCCGACTTCGTCGGACAGGAGGGCAACGCAAGCGCGACCTCGCCCGGCATTGGACGGAAATGCGGTATTGCGGCAAAACCGCTTATCTGGTATCCTTGGATTGTGGGACGCACGGCAAAGACTCTCGTCGAGGTCTCCGACCGAGGCACGATTACGCTTCCGAAGGCGTACCGTGACGCGCGGCTCTACGAAATTCGGCCTCGCGAAGGCGGCGGTTTCGAACTCATTCCGCAGCACACGGTCGACGCGTCTCAAGCGTGGTTCTGGTCGGAACGTTGGCAAGCGATGGAGCGGGAAGCCGATGCTGCCATCGCCGCCGGCCGCGTGCGCAGGTTCGATTCAGCGGACGATCTCCTGGCGGAGTTGGGCAAACTCTGAAGTTCGAAACAACCGACCCATTTCTGGCCGACTTTCGTTCGCTTAAACCGCATGAGAAGGTCTTGGCGATGGAGGCTGTGCGCACGATCAACGCTGCGTACGAGCAGCATGCGGCGTCGGGCAGCACCGATCATCCGAAGTGGCCGGCAAGGCTTTGCATCAAGGGGGTCCAAGCCGCCCCCGGCGTGTGGGAAGTCACCTGGTCGTTTAGCGGCCCGGACGGTCGCGCGACATTTGAGTACGTCGACGTCGACGGAGAACTCGCCATCCGCTGGCGGCGGATCGGGGGCCACGAGATCTTCAAGTCACCATGATAGGTCGCGCGCTGCGAGCGAAAGCCGGCGGCAGTCTACCCGATTTTGTGTATGGGGGCCTTGACCGCCGGCCCGTATCCTGGCACCAGGAGGAGTGCCTTGACGAAGAAGCTTGCGGTCCTGGCGGTGGTCATGGGTGTTGTCGGCGCGGCGTGCTCCGGAGGGCACGGTGTGGGCAGCTTCCTTCCGGGTGGCTCGGTGGCGCCGCGCGGCGCGCACGCCTCGGACGTCATCAGCGCTCCGCCGGGCTGGGCCGCCACCGCGACCCGCGGCGCGACGATCCCCGGCGGGACGGACCGCGGCGCGCTCGCGCCGGCGACGCCGCTGACGATCCGCGTGGGGCTCAACCTCCACAACGTCGACCACCTGGCGTCGGCCATCGCGGCGCCCGGTAAACGGACGCCGATGTCCGCCGCCCAATTCGCCGCGCAGTACGGCCCGACGAAGTCCGAGGTCCAGTCGGTGGTGTCGTACTTGCAGGCCCAAGGCTTCAACAACGTCCAGGCCGACACGCAGCTCGTCAGCGCCGACGGCACGGCGGCGCAGGTCGCGAAGGCGTTCAACACCTCGCTCGAAGCGTTCGCACTCGGCGGCGCCAACGTGTACGTCAACACGCAGCCCGCGCTGGTGCCCGCATCGCTCGGCGGCGTCGTGAGCGCGGTGCTCGGCCTCTCGAACGCAGCGAAGATGGCCGTGCGCCCCAACCTGACGCGCGTGCACGCGTCGTGTTTGATCACCGCGGCGCCGACGGGCCAGTGCGCGCCGGCGTTCGACGCCAAGGACGTGCAGAAATTCTATGACGTCCAGTACATCCCAGCGGCCTCGGCGACGACGGTCGCCGTCATCGCCGCGGGTGACGTTTCCGGGAGCGTTACGGACCTTCGGTACGCGGAAACGAAACAAGGTCTCCCGCAAGTCCCCGTCAACGTCGTGACGGTCGGCCTGCCAAGCCCCGACACGTCGGGAGCGGCCGAGTGGGATCTCGACTCGCAGAGCTCGACCGGAATGGCGCAGACGGTGCAGGCGCTGTACTTTTACGCGACCACCTCACTCAGCGACTCCGACATCGCAAACGCGTATAGCAAGTGGGCGTCGCAAGACGCCGCGCGGCTCGGCAACTCGTCGTTCGGCGAATGCGAGTACCAAGCGTGGCTCGACGGCGCGATGAAGGTCGACGACAACCTCTTCATGCAGGCCGCGGCACAGGGCCAGACGATGTTCGCCTCCAGCGGCGACACGGGCTCGTCGTGCGCGCTCGCGCCGACGAACGGTGCGCCCGGTTCGGGACCGCCGATGGTGTCATATCCCGCGGCGTCGCCGTACGTCGTCGCGGTCGGAGGCACGACCGTCGTGGCAAATGGGTCCGACGCGAGCTACGTGGGCGAGGCCGCGTGGAATGCCGGCGGCGGCGGGCTGAGCCAATTCGAGAACTCGCCGAGCTGGCAGCGCGCGGTTATCCCGACGAGCACCGGCCTCGCGGCAACGAACTTGCGCGGCGTGCCCGACATCGCGATGGCGGCGGACGCATTCTCCGGCGCGTACACCGTTTACGGGGCGAACATTCCGGGCGTCGGCGACTGCAGCGCCGGCTGCGCGATCGGTGGAACCAGCGAAGCGTCGCCGCTCGCGTTGGGCGCCTACGCGCGCATCATGTCGTACACCACCAACATGTTCGGCTTCGGTGCGCCGCAGTTCTATTACAACTACCTGCACTACCAGAACAGCGCGACGACGGTGAACGGTCCGCCGCCCACGCAAGCGCTGGGCGGGTTCCACGACATCATCACAGGCGCGAACGGCGGCTACACCGCGCTGCCGGGGTACGACTACACGACGGGTATCGGAACGTTCGACGTCGCGCTGATGGGCGACGAGATCGGCGGGTGAGCGCCGGCGCTGCGCCGGCCTGCGCTTACGTCGTGCGCTGCAGCAGCGCGATGATGTTGCCTTCGGAGTCGACCGCATAGCCGAAGCGGCCGAGACCTGGGATGTCCTGCACCGCGCCTTGCTGCCCGCCCTTGAGCGCGATGTCGGTCATCGCGTCGTCGATCCTCTCGACCTCGATGGTCGGCGTCGGCGCCTTCACCATCTCCTGGCGAGTGGTGATTGCGGCGGGGATGCCGGCACCGTTCTCCGCGCTCGGCGCGTGCACCCAATACGGCACCGGTGAGTTCGGGAACGGCACGAACTCCCACCCGAACACCTCGCGGTAGAACGTCGCAGCCCGTTCGACGTTCTCCGCGGGCAGGTGGAAGTTGACGATCTTGCCCACGCTCTAGCGTTCCGTCAGGCGCTCACGGGCGTAGATCGTGCGCATTTGCTCGCGCGTGATCGCGACCGACGTCAAGAAGCGCGCGGCTTCGAGCTGGAGGTTTCGGTGCGGCTCGACGTCCGGGCGGTCTTGGAAGGCGCGCGTCATCGTGTCGCTGATCTCGAGGATCGCATCGGCTTCCGCGTTCGTGAGCGACGCTATCATCTCCGTCACGACGCCATAGGGTTTCATGCGCCCGGCGACGGCCTGTTCGATCGCGGCGTCGAGCCGCGCGCGATTGCCCGGGCTCAGCCGCTCGATCGCGGCGGTGCGCGCATCCGTATGCGCCTGCTGCATGCGTGCGGCCAGCTCGCGCGATACGGGCGTGCCCCTTGCCGGCCCGACCCGAATCGCGGACGTGATGAGCCGGCGTGCAGCGACGACCTGCGGCGCGGGCGGCTTCGGCATGCGGAAGGGAGCGCTGATCGCCCCGCTGCCGAGCGAATCCTGCACCGTCATGTGGCGTCCGCTTTGCGCGAGCATTCGCGGACTTGTGACCGACGATCCGCCAACTGCGACGATCGCGCCGAAGCCTGGATTCGGCAGCTTGAACGTCTGCTTTCCGTCACCGCCGGCGCTCGTCCCGAGAACGGAGAACAGAGGCCGGTTCCCGTCGACCGGCAGCGGCTGGCCTTGCGACAGCATCCAGCCCGGCGGTGCAGTCGATCCGTCGAAGCGGCGAGCTTCGCCGATGATGGGATTCTTGAGTACGCTGTCGGGGATGGGGTCGGCGGCCTCGGGGACGAGCCGTCCGTGATAGGAGCCTTGTTGTGGCGACGTTGATGACGGCGCTACACCCGGAAGCGCCCTCATCACGTGATTGCCACCGCAGCCGGACAGAATCACGGCACCGGTGGCCCCGAGAAATGGGGCGCGCTTCAATTCTTCGTTCTTTCTGAGCGTTGTTGTGAAAGCCACCCCGAAACGTTGTCTGCGTAGACTCGCTAGTTTTGGCTTGGGAAAATACCTTGGAGCGCGATGCAGAAGTTCAGCGTATTGTACGGCTGCTGATTCGCGTGCGCCTGACTACCCCCGATGGTGGACACCATACCGGGATCCATCGCGCCCATGTTGTTGCTGCCGCTCGAGTACATCTGCAGCGGCGCGACGTTAGCGAAGTAGGCGCCGAACGGGTTGTGCTCGGTGGCGTCTCCGGGCCGGCCGTCGGCCTGGGCAGGATGGGTGTGCGCCGGCATCTCGCCGGTGGTGAGCGTGTGGTTCTCTTCGCCGCCGCGCTGGCCGAGCGTAAACCCCTGGCCGAAGCTCAGTGCGGCGCGCCCTCGCAGGTCCGGCAACCCGAAGTTCACGCGGCCGTCCCCGCCGTACGTGGTGCCGAGCAATGAAAACAGCGCCTGGTTCTGGTTGATCGGCAAGAGCTGACCGTTGCACAGCGCCCAGCCCTTCGGCGGGAAGCCGAACGACATGATTCTGATCTCTGAGAGAAATGGTTCTGCCATTTGTTGCTTTCTGCTCCTCGAGCGGCGTCGACTGCGCGCCTACGGGCGCGCGGGGAAGACGCCTTGCAGCGCGATGCAATAATTCAGGGTGAGATACGGCATGAGGTTGTTGTGCGGAAGGCTGCCGCCTGTGACGCTCACCATGCTGGGATTCATCATCTGCAGCTGAGGCGACGCGTTGACCGAGAACGTGAACGTCGTTCCGGCATTGACCAGAACCGCCGCGACCGGCGAGATCGACGTCGCGTTGTTGATGTCGAAGTCGGCTTGCACGGTGTGGTCGTGCGCCGGCATCTCCGAAGTGAGAAGTGTGACGGTTTCCGAACCGCTCGTCTCGCCGAGAAAACGGTCCGTGAGACCGGCGCCCTGGCCCGCCGACATCGGAACGGTGCCCTGAAGATTCGGCAGCGCGAATGTGCTTTTTCCATCTCCGCCGTAGGTCGTGCCGAGCAGCGAGAACAGGGCCGTGTTCTGCGAGAGCGGCAGGAGTTGCCCGGCGCAAAACGCCCAGCCTTTGGGGGCGAAGTTGAACGGAAAGATCCGGATCTCGGCTACGAACGGGTCCATGCTGTCAATCCTTTATGTTTGGGACGGGAAGATCCCGAAGAGCGAGATGATGTAGTTGATCACCAGATACGGCTGCATGTTGTCGTGCGGCTGGCTCCCGCCTTGGGCCTGCAACACCGCCGCGTTGAGGTTGCGGTAATTCGGCGGATCCGGGTTGTTGGGGCCGTTGGGAACGGTATAGACGGCGGTCGACGCCGTCTTGGCGAAGTACACGTTCGCCGGGGCGCCGGTATTGCCGGGGTTGCCGTCCGCAATGACCGGATGCGTGTGCACCGGAATTTGCTGCTGGGTCAGCGTCACGGTTTCCACGCCGCCCTTCTGGGCCAGGGTGTAGTTTTGCAGGCCTGGGCCCTGGCCTTGATTGATCGGGACGCGCCCTTGGAGGTCGGGCAACGCGAACGTCGACTGTCCGTCGCCGCCGTACGTCGTGCCGATCAGATTGAATAGCGTCTCGTTCTCCGAGATCGGCAGCAGCTGGCCTTGGCAGAACATCCATGCTGATGGCGCAAAGTTGCCTCCGAACATTCGGACCTCGCCGACGTATGGTTGAGCCATGGTCTCCTCTCTGTTGTTACGGCTTGTACGCGGTGCCGAGTGGGAAGTTGGTCGTCGCGTGGAATCCGCTTTGAGCGGGGCCGTTCGGCTCCGCGGCGCAGCCGGACTCCTCTTGGAATCCACCTGGTGCCGCGCTGGCACTGATGTCGAAGATGTAGAGTCCTTGCTTTCCGGCAGCGTTCGACTGCAGGGCGATCAGCAGCTTCGTGTTGGACAGCCACGTCATCGACCGAACCGCGTTCGCACCGTAGATGTACGTGGCGCCGCACGCCGTCGTCGTATTGTTGAACGGTATCGTGCCGACCAGGGTCGGAATCGTGGTGCCCGATGCGTTCTGGTAGATCAGAACCTTGGAATCGCCGCTCGGTGCCCCGGTGCCGGCGATCGCGACGTGCCCGTCAGTGGTCGTCGCCACCATGTAGTTGTGCAGCGTCGTGGAGATGACTTTCTGCTGCGCGACGGGCGAGACGGTGTAGAAGCTGACGGTATGGTGGAATGCCGCACTGTTCGCGATGACGAGCTGGCCGTTTGAGGAATCCCAGCCGAGTCCCTGGACATCATCGACGGCGTAGCCCTGTGCGGCCTGGTCGTCGCTGATGACCGTCGTGCTGCCGTTGGCGAAGACGATCGTGACCTTGGCATGGGCGGCGCCGTGCGCCGGATCCGTCTCGAGGAAGCCGCCGTTGGGACACACGAGCGAGACGGCAAACGTGCCGGCGGTCAATGTAGGCAACGAGACGACGCCCGTGGAGTTGCAGGATGCATCGTTGATCCTGGCGGCCGTGACCTCGGTGTAATTGCCGGTAAGGGTGTACTCCGAGAAATCGTACGTCGCGGACGAGCCGGCATCGGCGAACGCGACGTTGCCGTTGGTCGGGTTGTACGCCATCGAGGTGGGATCGTTGACGTCCGAGGTCGTGGTCGTCGACGTGTTGGCGCCGGTCGCGATGGCGCCGATCGGCACGCACGCGAGGTTGCCGACGTCGCCGCCGACCGTCGTCCCGCCGTTGGCGATCAGCAGATCGCCGTTCAGGTCCCAGGCGAGCTGAAGCGGGTTGTCGACGTCGGGCGGACCCCCGCCGCCGTTCGAGGCGGTGACCGCGAGCTGGGGCGCCGTCGCGTACGTGCCGAACGTGTCCGGGCCGCCGCTTCCACCCAGTGTCATCTGGAAGAAATCGACTTGGCCGGAGTTCGCGCCGGTCTGCTCGACCGCGGCCAGGAAAGCGCTGGTCGGCGGCGCCACGCCGGTCGAGAACGTGAACGTCTTGGTTTTGATGAAGCTCAGCCCGTCGCTGGTCGTGTTCGTGTTCTTCGGCGTTGCCTTGATGTTGATGGGGGCGCTATTGACGCTGCTGCTGCTCGGGGTGAGCACAAACGTCTGCGCGGCTTGGTTGATGGTGAAGGTCACGGTGTTACCGGACCCGTCGTCGATTATCCCCGTATCCGGGTGGTACGCCGTGTCGCCCGCGTGGTTCGCTTGGATCTGCAGCACGGGCAGGCCCGGCGCGACGATCGTCTTCGTGGCCGGATCGGTGTACGCGGCGCTGAAATTGACCGGCGTCGTGCCGACCGACCCGAAGACGCTGCCGACGGTGCCGTTCTGGCACGGCTGGCTGCCGTTGATGGCAATCGTCGCGGCGTTCGCGTCCAGGGTCATCGTGAAGTTGTTCGGGGTCCCGGTGACCACGGCGAGGTCTTGAATCTGTTGCGACAGAACGTTGCCGACGACCGTACCCGGGGCGATGCACGTACCGCCGGTGACGTCGCAGGCGCTGATCGTGACGTTGTCGGTGCCGGGCGGCAGCTTCAACGTGACGGTGCAGATGAAGTTCCCGGCATGGCCGCCATCGACCGGGCAGTTCGCGGTGGGGAGCGTGCCGGTGTCGAAGAATCTCCAGGCGAGCGCGTTGTACGAGCCGAGGGTTCCGGTCGTCGCGGTGCCGCTCACGGTGGTGCTGCTGTTGATCACGAATCTAATCGATTTCGTGGCCGACGACACGTAGGAAGGACGGCGCTTGAAGGCGCTGCTGTTCGGCCCCGGGATCGATATCTTGAACGTCGCGTCCGCGAGGGGCCCGGTATACGGTGCTGCCGGAGCGCCCGAGGTGGGTGCCGTTTGAGGAAGCGAAGCGCTGTGCGATCCCCCGCCGCCGCATGCCGCCAGCGACGCCGCGGCGACGCTCGCGAGTACGGTGGAGAAAACTTTCTTGCCGAGCCGATTCATGGGCACCATTCCTCAGCCGCTGGGCTGAACGAGAAAATCCGAGGTCGGAGAAATCGCCGCCGGTCGTCCCCGGAAACGAACGGCACCGAGCCGCCGCAACCCGCCAACTGCGGATTGCGGCGGCAGTGATCGTGCTCTACTTGTGGCGGTGCTTCGAGCTCGCCTGGACCGACGACGTCGTGTACGACACGCGGAACGACGTGCCGCCGGCGCCGTGTCCGGCCAAGGCGAGACCGTCGCTGACGACGCGCGTGCACGAGCCGGCCGTGTTGCTGCTCGCGGTCTCGGTGAAGTCGGTCTGACCGGCTCCGGTGTTGTCGACCGCCGACTCCGAGGCGAACGCGGCGCAGCTGGTGCCGTTGATCGTCGTCAGCGTCCGGTTGTACGGCGTGGTCGTGTAGCCGGCTTCGCTGTAGCTGATCGTGCCGCTGTAGCCGATCGGGGACGTGTTGTCGGTGGTGAACAGGTCGATACCCGGCCCACCGCCGGCGAGCGTGGTCGTCGGGCCGCCCGCGACCAAGGTGATCGCCTGCAGCACCGCGGTGAACGTGGCCGTACCGGTCGTGACGCCCGAGCCCGTCGCGCTGAGCGTGACCGGATCTTCCGCGAGGCCGCCGTAGTTGAGCGTCGCCGTGTCGGCGGGGCCGGTCATCACGACGCAGGTGCCCGGCGGGCACGTGCCCGGATTGGTTCCGGTCAGCTGGCTTCCTTGCGTGCCGTTCGCGTCGGGATCGGTCACCGTGATGTTGTTGGCGTAGGTGCCCGATGCGATCGTCACGCCTGCGGCATCCTTCACCGTTATGGCGAGGGTCGCGGTCGCCGGCGAGCCCGGCGTGGAGCCGCCGGCATTGAACGCCGCCGGAACGTTGGTGATCGTCACGGTCTTCGGGATGCCCATGAGCGTCACGGTCTGCGGGTTGTTCACGCCTGCGGTGGGCGTGAACGTCACGCTGCCGGTATCGAGCGCGGTGCCGCTGCCATTTGTGCTGGCGAACGTCTGGATCGTGAACGTATTGGAGACTCCGGGCGGCGACGGCGGCCCGTTCACGGTGCAGGGGCACGGCACGAGGGTCGTGAGGTCCGTCGTCTTCGACGTCGGCAGGACCGTCGGCTGCGTCGTGCGGGTGATCGTCACCGACAGCGCGGCAGACGACACGCGGTTGGGCGTGCGGACGTTCGCAGACGACCCGCGCGGCGGGATGTTTATGGTGAACGTCGGCGTGACGAGGTCGCCTTGCGGCGCCGTCGTCGCGGGCGCCGGAGGCTGGGGCGCGGTACCGCCGCCGCCGCCGCCACCGCAGCCCGCAAGCGCCATCATGGCTACGAGGGTGAGGATCTTACGCATGTCGATTCGCTCCTGCGAGAGGTTGGTGGTGGTGGTGGTGGTTGGTCGTGGCTGTCATCGGCGCTGGTGGCTTTGAATGACGAAGCCGCTGGTGGTGACGACGATGTGGACGGACGCCACCTGGTTGAAGCTGTCGGTGAACGTCGCGTCGCACGTGACGGCGGCGAAGCCAGTCACGGTGTAGTCCGCATCCGGTCCGCCGGGCGCGGCGTTCGGAGTGATCGTCGCGTTGCTGTTGCAGTTGTCCGCCTCGACGAAGGGACCCGTGTAGCCCGTTTCGTGGACGTGGAGGTTCTGCGCGTTGGCCGCGCCGGTGCCGTTCACCGCGACGGGGTTCGGCGACGCGGTGATCGCGCCGGGCACGGGTGTCGGACTCGGCGTCGGGGTCGGGGTCGCCGTCGGGCCGCCCGTCGGCGTCGCCGTCGGTGTCGGCGATGCCGTCGGCGTGGCCGTGGGCGTCGGAGACGGTGTCGGCGTCGGCGTCGGATTGGTGCCGACCTGAACGTTGCCGCCGCCGGTGATCGGCTGCGGTCCGTTCACGGTCGTCACGGTGATGGAGAACGACGGGATGTTCGCGCCGTCGTAGTTCAGGATGACGACGTCGTTCGGACCGATGTCGGTGACCGTCTTGCCGGTGGTCCCGTTGTCGGTCAGGCTGGTGTGCGCCGTTCCGTCGTTGTCGGTCTTCGTGAACGAAAACGCGAACGGCGCAGGTCCGACGATCAGCGCGCCGCTGGCATCAAAAGCCTGGATCGTGATGGGCCCGGAGAACGCCGTGCCCGGGTTCAGATGCGGCGCGGTGACCGTGACGGTCGCCACGATGCCGTCGAGCTGCGCCTGGAGGTTGGGATTCGAGCCCGCCGCGATCACGAAGGTGACCGTGTTCGTCGCCAGCTTGTGCCCACCCGAGTCGAGCAGGTCGAACTGATACACGACCGTGCCGGTGGGCGCGGGGATCGTCACCGTGCACACCTCGCCGCTCGGCGCGACGGTGCAGTTTCCGCCCGCCCCCGTCGACAGCGTGACGGTGGTGGGATTCACGGGCACTTGGGTCGTCGTCGGGGGCTGGCCGTTGACCGTCTTGACCGTGATGACGATGGATGCGGAGTTCGGCGACACGAAACGCGGCGAACGGTGGGCGGCATCGCTGTTGCGCGGGATCGTCAGCGTGAGCGTCCCCGTGGGTCCGCTGAGCGGCGAATTCGTCGGCGCGGTCACCGGCGTCGAAGAACCACCGCCTCCGCCGCTGCACGCGGCGATGCCGCTCGCGACCAGGAGGAGGACCGAGCCGAACGCTACGGCACGCGTGTTCATCGTGATGACGCCTTTATGGCAAGTGGTGAATGCGCGAATACCGCGAGCGGCATGCGAGTGCAAACTCTCGACAAAAAATGACCCCTGAGCTGAGAAGCCTCAACCAAGATGCGCGCTTGAGCCGATCAACCCTTCTCCACGCGGTCCGGCACGGTAAAGAAAGTGCACAGCGTTCCGTCGCATACCTCGTCACGTTCGGCGGACGGACCTCGCGACATGAGACGCGAATCGCAGCAGGTCATGCCATCGGATCGGATCGACATTCGCCACGTCGCACGCCTCGCGCGTCTGGCGCTCACTGAGGAAGAGATCGCGACCTTCGGGCCGCAGCTCGGCGACTTGATGACCCACGTCGACGACCTCGCCAAGCTCGATACACGAGACGTCGCAGCGACCGCTCAAGTCGTCCCCTCGCGCAACGTTCAGCGTGCCGACACCGTCCGGCCCGAAACGATGATGTCCCACGACGCGGCACTTCAAAATGCGCCGGAGAGGCAGGGCCCGTTCTTTCGCGTGCCGCGCATCATCGCCGAGGAAGGCTAGCGTGGACCCGATCAAAGACTCCGCCCGCACCATCGCGCGGGACGTGAACGCCGGAGTCGTCTCGGCTACCGAGGTGGCCGAACGCCTGATCCCTCACGTGGAGCGCATCGATGCGCAGCTCGCCGCGTACCTGCAGCTCACGCCCGATCTGATGCGGGCGCATGCCCGGCGGGTCGACGAGCGCGTCGCGGCCGGCGAACGGCTCCCGCTCGCCGGCGTCCCCGTCGCGCTCAAGGACAACATGTGCCTGACCGGCACGCGCACGACGGCCGGCTCGAAGATCCTGGAGAACTTCGTCGCGCCGTACACCGCGACGGCGGTGCAGCGCCTCCTCGACGCGGGCGCGCTGCCGATCGGCAAGACCAACCTCGACGAGTTCGCGATGGGCTCGTCGGGTGAGAACTCCGCGTACGGCGCGACCCGCAATCCCTACGATCTCGACCGCGTGCCCGGCGGGTCGTCCGCCGGCAGCGCCGCGTCCGTGGGGGGCTTCGCCGCGACGCTCTCGCTGGGCAGCGACACCGGCGGCTCGATCCGCGAGCCGGCCGCGTTCTGCAACGTCGTCGGGTTCAAGCCGACCTACGGCCGCGTGTCGCGCTACGGCCTGATCGCGTTCGCGTCGTCGCTCGACCAGATCGGCCCGTTCGCGCGCACCGTCGAAGACGCGGCGCTGGCGTACGACGTGATCGCCGGCAAGGACCCGCTCGACGCGACGAGCGTCGACCGCGAGGTGGAGCTCACGGCGGACCACCTGCGCGAGGACTTGCGCGGCGTGCGGGTCGGGATCGTCAAAGAGTTCGGACTCGGCAAGCTCGACGCGGCGAGCCGCGGGTGCTACGAAGCCGCGTACGCCGATCTCGAGCGGCTCGGCGCCGAGTTGGTCGAGGTATCGCTGCCGACGGCGGACTACGGTTTGGCGACCTACTACTTGATCGCGCCGGCGGAGTGCTCGTCGAACCTCGCGCGGTTCGACGGCGTCCGGTACGGCTTGCGCGTCGACGGTGCGGACGTCGGCGAGATGTACGAGCGCACGCGCGCGGCGGGATTCGGCCCCGAGGTGAAGCGGCGCATCCTCATCGGCACGTACGCGCTTTCGTCCGGTTACTACGACGCCTATTATCTGAAGGCGCAAAAGGCCCGCACGCGGATCGCCGAGGACTTCGCGCGCGCGTTCGAACGATGCGACGCGATCGTCTCGCCGGCGGCGTCGTCGCCGCCGTTCCGGTTCAACGCGAAGAGCGATCCGGTGACGATGTACCTGATGGACTACTACACGATCCCCGGCTCGCTCGCGGGACTTCCGTCGCTGTCGGTGCCGTGCGGCGCCGCCGTGCCGGAGGACGGCACGCGCCCGATGCCGATGGGCCTCCAGCTCACCTCGCCGCTGTTCACCGAACGCGCGCTGCTCGGCGTGGCGCACGCCTACGAACGCGCCACGCTGCACGCGGAAAAACTCACTCCGCCCGAAATCTGCAACGCATGAGCACCGTGTCCGCCGACCCCGAACTTTCGTCCGATCTGCTCGACAAGTACGAAGCCGTCATCGGCATCGAGTGCCACGTCGAACTGAAGACCGCGAGCAAGATGTTCTGCGGCTGTCCGAACGAGTTCGGCGGCGAGCCGAACACGAGGGTGTGTCCGGTGTGCCTCGCGCTGCCGGGCGCGCTGCCCGTGCCCAACGCGAAGGCGCTCGAGCACATGATCCGCGCGGGGCTCGCGTTCGGCGCGACGATCCCCGCGCACTCGAAGTTCGACCGCAAGAACTATTTCTATCCCGACATGCCGAAGAATTACCAGATCTCGCAGTACGACATGCCGCTCACGCAGGGCGGCGTCGTGCGCTACTGGCTCGACGACGGCACGCGCGGCGAGTGCCGCCTGACGCGCATCCACATCGAAGAGGACACGGGCAAGTCGACGCACGCGAGCGCCGACGGCCGGCTCGCGAGCTCGACGTCATCGCTGATCGACTTCAACCGCGCGGGCGTTCCGCTGATGGAGTGCGTCGGCGAGCCCGACCTGCGCAGCGCCGACGAGGCCGTTGCATTCGTCGAAACGCTTGCGCGCACGTTCCGCGAGCTCGGCGTGAGCGACGTCAAGATGGAGGAAGGCTCGCTGCGCTGCGACGCCAACGTGTCGATCCGCCTGCGCGGCGCGAGCGAGTACGGCACCAAGGCCGAGATCAAGAACATCAACTCGTTCCGCAGCCTGCGGCGCGCGACCGAATCGGAGATCGCGCGCCAGATTCGCGTCATCGAGAGCGGCGGCCGCGTGATCCAGGAGACGCGCGGCTGGGACGAGGGCGCGGGCGTCACGCACAGCCAGCGCTCGAAAGAAGAGGCGCACGACTACCGTTATTTTCCCGACCCGGATTTGGTGCCGCTCGACGTCACGCGGGACGTCGTCGAGCGGGTGCGCGCGACGCTGGTGGAGACGCCGTTCGAGCGCTACGTGCGCTACGTTGACGACTTCGGGCTCGAGACGAAGCGCGCGACGCAGCTCGTGGACGACCACGCGCTCGCGGTGTGGTTCGATCGCGCCGTCGTGGCTGCCGGCGGGAAGGCTCAGGCGGTCGTGGCGTTCGTGCTCGGCGACCTGTCGCGGTTGGCGAACGAAAGCGGCACGCACGTCGCCGACGGTAAGGTAACGCCGGAGGCATTGGGTGAGCTCGTCGCGCTGACGCAGTCGAACGCGATCAACTCGAAGGCGGCGAAACAGGTGCTGGAGACGCTGTGGAACGAGGGCGGCTCGGCAAAGGCGGTCGTCGAGCGCGAAGGGCTGGCGCAGGTGAGCGACCGCGGCGCGGTCGAGGCGATTGTCGACGAGGTGCTCGCGGCAAACCCGAACGTCGTCGCCGACTACAAAGCGGGTAAAACCAATGTGTTCGGCTTTCTGACGGGCGCCGTGATGAAGGCATCGCGCGGCAAAGCGAACCCGACGCTCGCACAGGAGCTGCTCAAGGAGAAGTTGGGCGCGTGAACCCGTTCAAGCGAACGACGGGCTGAATCAGATTCCGCCGTAGCCGGGGCTCTGCTGGAGCACCACCATGACGGCCGCGATCGTGACGACGAGCAGCAGCAGCGCGAACACCGGCCAGGCCGTGTCGCCCGCTGCGGAGCGGCGGCGCGCAGCACCGGCGCGCGTGCCCGCGGAGCTCGTCAGGACCCGGTCGAGGCCGTGCACCGCCATGGCGTTGCGCAGGGCAGGCGTGGTCGCGTTGGCGGCGAGCGCGCCGCCGGCCTCGCGCAGGCGGCGGAGATTTCCGATGAGCGCCGCGACGAGCGGGGCGGGGAGATGGTTGCCGTGCAGCTCGACGATCACCGGCGTGCGGCTGCGGCCGTCGCGCAGGATCCGGTCGACGGAGCGCGTGAGCGCTCGGCCCGCGTTCGGGTCGTTCACGGACAGTGGGATGCGGACGGGTCGTAGGTCGTCGTCGTCCAGCTCGGCAGCGCGCATGATCGGCAGTCTCCCTGATCTGCTGCGGCGAGCGTAACCCCGCGGACCTACGAGACGCTTACCGGCACGCTTACCGGCACTTACGAAGGTCTGTCGCCGCGTGCGCGAAGCAATGCCGGTCGTGAGCGCGCTGGTCGACGAGCGGGGACTCGAGGTCCTCGACTTCCAACGGATCCGGGAGCGGTATGCGGGACAGACGCATGCGCCGCAGTCGTACGCGCGCGCCCTGGAGTGTGAGCCCACCACGGACTTCGCGGTCGTGCGGCGGCTGGTCGGCGAGACGTCCGAGATGCGAGCGCTCGCGCAGGACGCCGGCTTCTCGATGCAGCGGATCGACGACGTCGACGAGGCGGTCGCGACGGCGGCGCGCGGCGTCTCGCTCGCCGCGCGCGACCTGCGCTCGATCGCCGAGGCGCTCGGCGCCGCGAACGCCGCGGTGCGTGCCATTCGCGACGCCGAGACCGAGGTGCCGCTGCTGCGCGAGCGGTGCGCGCCGTTTCGCGCGCTGCCGCCGATCGTCAACCGCGTCACCGACGCGATCGACGAGCGCGGCAACGTGCTGGACCGCGCGTCGGCGGCGCTCGCGCGCATCCGCCGCAGCATGCAGCAGGCGCAGGACGACGCGCGCGACCGCGCAGCCGCGATCGTGCGCTCCTCGCGCTACGCCTCGGCGATCCAAGACGCGATCGTCACCATGCGCAACGATCGCTACGTCGTGCCGGTGAAGGCGGAGTTCGCCGGACAGATCCAGGGCATCGTGCACGACACCAGCTCGTCGGGACAGACGCTGTTCGTCGAGCCGCTCGAAAGCCTCGAAGCGAACAACCGCGTGCGCGCGCTGCGCGTGCAAGAAGACGTCGAGATCGCGCGGATCCTCGGCGAGCTGTCGTCGCTGGTACAAGCGGAAGCCGCGCAGGTCGAAACCGACCTGGGTGTCTACGTCGAGCTCGATCTCGCCGGCGCGCGCGCCGCGATCGCGCACCGAATGCAGGCGATCGCGCCCGCGCTCGTGGATGCGGCGGTCGTCGACATCTTCGAGGGGCGGCATCCGCTGCTCGACGAGCGCGCCGTCCCGCAGTCCGTCAAGCTCGACGACGACGTGCGCATCCTGATCGTCTCCGGCCCGAACATGGGCGGCAAGACGGTTGCGCTCAAGCTCGTCGGGCTCGCCGTGGCGATGACCGCGTGCGGGATGCACGTGCCCGCGACGGCCGCGACGATCGGGTTGTTCGAGCGCGTCTGCACCGACATCGGCGACGAGCAGTCGATCGCGCAGAACGCGTCCACGTTCTCGGCGCACCTGCGCCGGCTGGCGGAGATCGTCGACGCGGCGAACGATCGCACGCTGATCCTCATCGACGAGATCGGGAGCGGCACCGAACCCAACGCCGGCGCCGCGCTTGCGGTTGCCGTGCTGGAGCGCTTCCTCGAACGCGGTGCGCGCGTCGTCGCGACCACGCACGCCACGGAGCTCAAGCTGTTCGGCGCCGATCACCCGCACGTCGCGAACGCCAGCGTGCGCTTCGATCCCGAGACGTACGAGCCGACGTATCAGCTCGACGTCGGCGCGCCCGGGCAGTCGCTCGCGTTCGCGCTCGCGCGCCGCATGCGGCTCGACCGCGAGGTCGTCACGCGCGCCGAAGCCTTGCTGTCGAATCAGGAGCGCGACTACGAGCGCGCGCTGGCGGACGTCGCGGAGCAGCGGATTCGCGCGACGCGCGAGCGCGAGCAGCTCGAGCGCGAGCGCGCGCACCTGCGCTCGCTCGAGGACAACGCGCGCCGCCGCGCGGAGGCGCTCGAGCGCGAGCGGCGCGAGCTCGCCAAGCGCGCCGACGCGGAACTCGCCGACACGCTGCGCCGCTTCACCGCGGAGCTCGAACGGCGCGCGGCCGAGCGGACCGAGCGCGGCGCGCGCGCGCCGCGCGTGACGCCGGGACAAGCCGACTTGCTCGCACGCACGCTCGACCAGATGCACCGCGAGCTCGGGCTGGAGGAACGCCCGGAGCGCCCGCGTGACGGCGAGACGCCGCAGCCGGTCGCCGCCGGCGACCGCGTGCACGTCGCGTCGTGGGACCAGGACGGCACGATGCTGGAAGACCTCGGCGACAGCGCGCTCGTGCAGATCGGCGCGATGCGGTTGACCGTGCCGAAGAGCGAGTTGCGCAGGCGCGGCGGGGCAACGCTCAAACGCGACAAGCCCGCGCCGTCCTCGTCGCCGACGCTCGAAGCGGCGTCGACCGCGCAGACGCAGATCGACGTGCGGGGCAAACGCTTCGTCGACGCGGAGCCGCTGGTCGACCGCTGGATCGACGACGCGATCATGCTGGGCCAATCGCCGTTGCGGCTGATCCACGGCAAGGGTACGGGACTGCTCGGCAAAGGCTTGCAGGAATTTCTCAAGGCGCACCCGTTCGTGCAGAACGTGCGCTATGGCCACGCCGACGAGGGAGGCGGCGGCGTGACCGTGTTTGAATTGCGCTCGCCGACCGGATGACGACGACACCATCACGCAGCGCGCGCGAGCGCGCGGAGTTTCTGACCGACGGCTGCGACCACGTCGAGACGCTGGCGGAGCTCGCGCAGCGGATCGAGCGCGGCCGGCCGCTGCGCGTGTACCTCGGGCTCGACCCGACGTCGCCCGATCTGCACCTCGGCCACGCCGTCGTCCTGCGGTTGTTGCAGCGCTTCGTCGACGACGGCCACGACGTGATCCTGCTGATCGGCGACTTCACGGCGCGCATCGGCGATCCGAGCGGCCGCAACGCGCTGCGCCCGCCGCTGAGCGACGCGCAGATCGATGCGAACATGAAGACGTACGCCGCGCAGGCCGGCAAGGTGCTCGACATGTCGCGCGTGACGCTGCGCTACAACAGCGAGTGGCTCTCGAAGCTGACGTTCACCGACATCTATAAGCTGCTCTCGCAGACGACCGTCGCGCAGATGCTCGAGCGCAACGACTTCAAGCAGCGCTACGAGAGCTCGTCGCCGATCGCGCTGCACGAGTTCGTCTATCCCGTCGCGGTGGCGTACGACTCGATCGCGCTCGAGGTCGACGTCGAGTTAGGCGGTTCGGACCAGCTCTTCAACCTGCTGATCAGCCGGCCGTATCAGGTGCATGCCGGCCAGCTGCCGGAGATCTGCATCACGGTACCGCTGCTCGTCGGCCTCGACGGCAGCAAGAAGATGTCGAAATCGCTCGGCAACCACATCGGGCTGACCGACGCCCCGAACGAGATGTTCGGCAAGACGATGAGCATCGCGGACGCCGTGATGCCGGAGTACGCGCGGCTCGCGGCGTGGTGGCCGGCCGACCGCGTGCGCGCGCTGGAGGCTGGGCTGCGCGACGGCTCGATCGCCCCGATGGACGAGAAAAAGCGTATCGCTGAAGACATCGTGGCGTTGTACCATGGGCCCGACGCCGCCCGCGCGGCGCGCGAATGGTTCGAACGTACCATCCAGCGCGGTGAGATTCCGGTGGAGATGCCGGAACTTCGGCTGGCGGGCCGGAGCAAGGTCGTCGAGTTGATCGTCGCGGCCGGCTTCGCCGAATCGAAGCGCGCGGCGCAGCGGCTGATCGCCGAGGGCGCGGTGAAGATCGACGGAACGCCGATCACCGACGCCGGCGCCCGGTGGACGGCCACGGTCCCGGCGGTTCTCCAGGTCGGCTCCCGCAAGTTCGTGCGCATCATTCCGTAGTTCGAAGGAAAGAGAACAGTCATGGCGAGCCACAACGCCCCCTCGAAGCCCCCGATCACGTACACGCCGGCCGAGGCGGTCGCCGGCCCGACGTTCACCTGCCCGCGCTGCGAGCGGGTGTATCCGTACCCGGTCGATCACGGCGCGCCCGTGCGCTGCGAGTGCGGCTGGTGGTACACCAACCTCGGCCACGGCCGCATCGTCGAAGAGTTTCGCCCGCGCATCGGCGGCGCGGCGACGAAAGGTACCGAGGCGGCCGCCGGCCCCGGTACCGGGCACCACTAGCCCGTCACTCCGAGCCGGTCGAGCGCTTCGCCAAGTCGCGGACGTCGTCGGCGGACAGCACGTAGAGCTCGCCGCAGAAGTCGCACGTCGCCTCGGTCTGCGGCTGTTCGCGCGCGAGCTTCGCGAGCTCGTCACTGCCCAGGCCGAGCAGGGCGGACTCGACCTTCTCGCGCGTGCAGCGGCAGTCGAACGCGACCGTGTACGTGTCGAACAGCTTCACGTCGAGGTCGCCGGCGACCGCGTGCACCAGGTCGTCGGGTCCTGCGCCGTTCACGATCTGCGTCGTTACCGCCGCCATCGCCGCGACGTTGCGCTCGAGCGCCGAGACCGTGGCGTCGTCGGCGCCCGGCTGCACCTGCGCGATCACGCCGCCCGACGCGCGAATCCCGCCGGGGCCCGCGAGCACGCCGAGCGCGACGATGCTCGGAATCTGCTCCGAGTTGCCCAGATACGCCGCGATGTCGTCGCCGATCTCGCCCGAGACGAGCGGAACGATCCCGCTGTACGGTTGTCCGACTTCGTACGTCTTCGTGACTTGCAGCTTGCCGGCGCCGACGACGCGCGCGACGTCGAACTTGCCCAGCGCGTTGAGCGGCACGTCGGCGCGCCCGTTGCGCGCGTAGGCGCGCGCCCCGATCGCGTGCGTTCCGGTGCTCCACGCATCGGCCGTGGCGCTGCCGATCGGGCCGTCCCCGACGATCTGGAGGGTCAGCCGCTCGCGGCCCTTGAGCGAGGCGCCCAGCAGCGCGGCGGCGGTCAGCAGGCGGCCGACCGCCGCGCTCGACGTCGGCGCGAGGTCGTGGCGCTCGCGCGCCTCGCGAACGAGCCCCGACGTGATCCCGGCCACGAGCGATACGGTTCCGCGCGCGGCCGACGCGGTGATGATACGATCCATTCTCTCCCGGTAACCGTTCGCGTCTTTTTCCCGTTGCGCCATGCCGCCACTGCGTTTTTCCGCGTCCGGGCGGAAGGAGCGGGCGGCGTGCAAGCGTACTCCACCGAGCGAGCGGCGCAGCGTACCGTAAGCCGCCGTTTTTCGTACGACGTTCCCGTGAGGTGCAAACCAGACAGTGACCAAAGCCGATATCGTCGACTCCCTCGCCAACGAGCACGAGCTGTCGAAGCGTCAGGCTGGCGAGATCGTCGATCTGATCCTCGACGAGATCACGTCCGCGCTGAAGGACGGCGACAAAGTCCAGTTGATTCCGTTCGGGAGCTTCGTCGTCCGAGAGCGCAAGGCGCGCATCGGCCGCAACCCGCAGACGGGCGAGACCATCAAGATCGCCGCGCGCAAAGTCCCCGCGTTTTCCGCCGGCAAAGGTTTGAAAGACGCGGTCGGCGGGCCTAAGCGCGGCGGCAAGAAGACCGGACGGAAGAAGTAACCGCGATGAAAGTAACCGGCATGGACGCGGTCTATTACACGGCAAAGGACCTCGGCGCGCTGACGACGTTCTACACCGGCTTGCTCGGCGCGGAGCCCACGATGAGCATGGGGCCGGTGGCGGAATGGACGTTCGCCGACGGCGCCAGCTTCGGGCTATACGGGACCGCAGAAGGCAGCCACGGCGGCAGCGCGATGTTCGCGGTCGCCGACGTCGCGAAAGCGATGGCGGATGCGAAGGCGCGCGGCGTGAAATTCCACGACGACGAGATCACCGACACGCCGGTGTGCCACATGGCCTTCGGCGAAGATCCGGAAGGCAATCAGTTCATCCTGCACCACCGCAAAGAGCAGTAGCCGCAGCAAGAACGAATTGAAAAAGGGCCCGCACACCATCGTGCGGGCCCTTTTTGATCGGTTCCTCCGTCAGATGGTGCGCACCCACTTCGCGCGAACGTTCTCGAGCATCGCCGGGTAGATGATCCATCGCCGGAACGGGTCGATCAGCGCCATGTAGAGCGGTGTGATCCAACCGACGCTGGCGACGTACACCGCGAAGTAATACCGATAGCCGTCCGCGGCCTCCACGAGCGCGGTGAGCGCGGCGGCATGGACGGTGCGGTTGTGCAGTTCGACCAACTGTTCGTTCGCGAAGCGGTAGACCACGCGGAAATGGCCGTCGGCAGCGCCGGGCGCGATCGACGACCGCGTTCGATCCTCGGGGGTGAGCCGGTTCGCGAACCACGCCGAATTTGCGTCCTTCGGTTCTGCATCGAGTTGAAAGATGCGCCCGAGAAGAAGCCGCAGGCCGACCAGCGCGCGCCCCGGCCATGGGAGGCGCGGCGTCTTGGCCTCAGCCACGCCGGATGCGTTCTTCCTCGCTCCGCGAAGAAACGCGTCGAGCGTGACGCCCTCGCGCAGTCGCGGAAGGCTGACCGCCCAGACGTCGTGCAGCGGGACGTCCGCGAGAAGCGTATTGACGCGCAGCGGTAGCGCGGAGAACTCCGTGCGAGAAATTCGAGGCATAGGCGTCGTCGCTATTTCTTCGGACAACGAAAAGGGACCCGGCGTCATGGTGATACCGGATCCCTCGTCGTTGTTGGTCGGGCAGACAGGATTTGAACCTGCGACCCCCAGTCCCCCAGACTGATGCGCTACCAAGCTGCGCTACTGCCCGACGGAGGCCGGTGGAGGTATTCAGCCGTTCGGTGTGGTTGTCCCTTTCCTCGTGAAAGCGACGCTCTTTGCCGACGGCGGTTCCCGCGGCAACCCCGGTCCCGCCGCGGCCGGCGCCGTGCTGTATGCCGACGACGGCGAGGTACTCGAGGAGATCGGTACGTTCTTGGGCGTCACGACGAACAACGTCGCGGAGTGGACCGGGCTGCTCGACGGCCTCAAGGCCGCGCTCGCGCGCGGCGTCGACGATCTCGCTGTGCGGCTCGATTCCGAACTGGTCGTCAAGCAGCTCAGTGGCGCCTATCGGGTCAAGCACCCGGGGCTGATCCCGCTGCATGCCGAGGCGAAGGCGCTGCTGCGCAAGTTCGGGCACGTCGACGTGCGGCACGTCCCTCGCAAGCAGAACAAGGCGGCCGACGCCGTGGTAAACCAGGTCCTCGATGCGCACCGCTGACACTTCCGCAGGCCGCGCGGCGTTCTAGAAGACGATGCGTCGCTTCCCCACCACGACCTTCGCCATCATCCTCGCCGTCATCGCGCTGATCGCCGGCTGGAAGATCTTTTATCACGACGAGACGCAGCGCTTCCAAGCCGTTCAAGCGATTCGGCAGCAACGTTCCGAGCTGCACTTCGGCGAGGCGATCACGCACGACAAGGGACCGATCGCGCGCGAGGAGTGGCGGCTCGACAACGTCGACGGGAAGTCCAGCGCGACGTATACCGCGGAGAACCGGGCCGGCTCGCGCGTGGCGAAGTTCACCGAGCCGATCCCCGGCTACGACGTGACGTTCGCGTTCGAGAAGCTCGTGCTGGACGGGCTCTGGGAGCTGCAGACGCGTCCGCTCAAGGGCAAGACCGACAACGTCTACACGGTCTCCGTCGCGCAAGTCGCCGGCGACCGCAGCGGCTCGCACAAGTTCACGTTCACCGACCCGCATTATCTCGCGATCGCGGCCGGCCGCCAGTACAAGATCCATCTCGACAAGAACAAGCCGGTGCCGAACTTGTTGACGCTGCAGTCGACGTCGAGCGCGGATCCGCGCTATCAGAAGGTCGTCGACGACTTCGCCACGTTCGGGCCGCCGCGTTTCAAGAAGACCGTTGCTGCGGCGCGGGAGAAGCTGCTGCGCTCGTGAGCACGCTGGCGTGCCGCTCGTGAGCCCGCTGCGCGTGCTCGCCGCGCTCGCGCTGCTCGCCGCCGGATCGTTCGGACTCTACGAGCTGATCGAGTCGCCGCGCAGCGGCGCGTTCGAGCCCGTGTTCGCGCACGGCGCCGGTCACGTCGTGGCGCTGACGTACGACGACGGCCCGACGCGCGGCGTGACCGATCGCGTGCTCGACGTGCTCGAGCGCGAGGGCGTGCCGGCGACGTTTTTCGTCGTGGGGCTCGCCGCGCGCCGCGAACCCGCGCTGCTGCGCCGCATGCACGCGGACGGTGACGAGGTCGAGAACCACTCCGATTCGCACGCGCACCTCAACGCGATCTTTTCCGCGAGCGCGCTCGACGCGGAGCTTGCGAACGCCGGCGACGCGATCGCCGCGGCGACCGGCCGGCCCGCGCGCTGGCTGCGCCCGCCGTTCGGCGCGCGCAACGCCGCCGTGCTCGACGCCGCGCGCCGCCATGGGCTGCGCGTCGCGCTGTGGAGCGCGATGCTGGACGAGACGTCGCCGGACGCCGCGCCGGGCGCGCTGGCGGAAAAGCTGCTGCGGCAGGTGGACGACGGCGCCATCCTCGTGCTCCACGACGGCGACCAGGGCCGGGGCGATGCGGGCGAGCGTTCGTACGAAGCGGCGCTGACGCCGCGCGTGATCGCGGCGCTGCGCGCGCGGGGCTATCGCTTCGTCACGCTGGATCAGCTTTTCGTGCAAAAATAGCCGGAAATATGGGTTTTTCGGCGTATACTGACGGCAACACGGCTCGTCAACGGGCCGATACGCGTACGAAAGGACCCCATGACCAAGAACGAACTGGCCAGAGAGCTCGCCGACGAGTTCGAGCTTCCCCGGCGCCAGATCATCGAGCTCGTCGAGGCGCTCCTCGACCGGATCACCGCGGTGCTCAAATCGGGTGACAAGGTGCAGCTCACGCCGTTCGGGCAGTTCAAGATCCGCGACCGTGCGGCGCGCATGGCCCGCAATCCGCAGACCGGCGAACCGGTCCACGTCCCGGCGAAGCGCGTGCTGAAGTTCATCGCAGGCCGTGCCCTCAAGGAAGCCGTCGGCACGGCGAAGCGCGGCAGCGGCGCGAAGAAGTCCGGCGCGAAGAAAGCCGGCGCGAAGAAGTCGGCCGCCGGCGCGAAGAAGAGCTCGAAGGCCGCGCCCGCGCGCAAGGCCGCAGCGCCCGCTCGCAAGGCCGCCGGCGCGAAGAAGAGCGCCGGCGCCAAGAAGGCCGCCCCCGCGCGCAAGAAGACCGCCGCGAAGAAGACGCGCGGGCGCTGAGTCGTCGTTAGGCTGAGCCTGTCGATCGTGGCGCATGCTTCGACAGGCTCAGCACGACACAACGGCTTCGACAGGCTCGGCATGACGCTGCTCAGGCGTAGACGCGGCCGCCCAGGGTGATGTAGCCGCCGGCGTGGCGGCCGCTCGGATCGTGATGGGTCCAGTGCACGATCGGCATCCGCGCCGCGTGGCGAAAGTTGATGAGCTCGCCCTGCACGGTGACGCGGTCGCCGGGCTGGGCCGGGACGCGCGGCGCGATCGTCACGTTGTCGACCACGCGGAATGCCGAGCCGTCGTCGGCGCGGACGTCGAACTGCTCGTGCTCGCGGCGCGAGTGCTTCGACCAAAAGAAGCTCGGCGGCGTCGTCACCGTGCCGCTGTAGTGGACCTGCATGGTCACCTCCGCCTGTCGTTCACGCGGGAGGCGGCGCGCGGCAAGGGGGTCGACGCCGAGGAGGCGCGCGCGCAACGCGCGCCGTAGGCCGAGCGGCGTGATCTGGCTGCTCGGCACGGCGTTCCTCTCGCTGGGACTCCTCAACTTAGACTTCTCGCGTGGGTGGTGGCGCGGACAGCTCAGGCGGCTCGTCGTCGGCGTGCCGCTTGTCGGCGCGTATTGCTACGTCGCGCTGCCGCCGCTGGTGTTCCCGCAGGCGTTTTCGCTGCTGCTGCTCACGCTGGTCCCCAACGTGCTGATCACGTCGCTCACCGCGGCGCGCACGATGGTGATCTCACGGCGCATCGTGTCGCTGCGCCGCACGCCGGTATGGCCGCTCGTCGTCGCGATCGGCATCGTCGGGCTGTTCTCGATCGTCATGGTCGTCGCGCCGGTCGTCGACGCGAGCGGCTTGCGCGACCGCGTCGGCGCGAGGGTCTCGACCAGCGGCGCCCCGGCCGCCGACCCGCACCACGTGCGCGTCGTGCCCGAGGAGTCCGCGATCTTCGCCGGCGAGAAAGTCGTCGGCCAGCTCGGCGCGTACTACCGCGTCGGCACGTACAACGTGCAATCGGAGAACGGGCGCCTGGTGTGGGTGGCGCCGCTGGATTTCCAAGGCCCCGTGCAATGGCTGTCGCGCCATAGCTCGCCCGGCGTCGTCATCGTCGACGCGGAGAATCCGGACAAGGCCGCCGAGCTGCGCGCGCGCGCGCCGCTCGCGTACGTGCCGTCCGCGCTGTTCAACGCGAACCTGCGGCGTCACGTCTGGCTGCGCTACGGCACCGAGCTGCTGCTCGAGGAGACGCTGCAGCTCGATGCGCAAGGCAACCCGCGCTACCTGGTGACGCTGGGGCGGCCGACGATCGGGTGGAGCGGCGAAAAAGTCACCGCCGTCGTTATCGTCGATCCCGCGACCGGCGCGATGGAGCGCATCCCGCGCGAGCAGTTCGATCGTCTGCCGGCCTGGGTCAGCCGTGTCTACCCGCCCGATCTGGTGGTGAAGTACAACGACTGGTTCGGGCGCTACGTGCACGGCTGGTGGAACGCCGCGATCACCAAGCGCGACGTGCACCTGCCCGCGCGCGACGACGTGTTCGGCATCCTCCTCGCCGACGGCCGCTTCGTGTGGTTCGTCGACCACACGTCGCCCAACCGCACCGACGCGTCGATGACCGGCTTCACGTACACCGACAGCCGCACCGGCGCGCTGACCTACTACACGTCCAGCGGCGGCGAGTACAACTCGAAGGCCGCCGAGGACGCCGTCGGCGGGAACCCGATCATCAAGCAAGGTCGCTTGCTCCCCACCCAACCGGTACTCTACGTGCTGTTCGGGCAGAATACGTGGGTGGTGCCCGCCGTCGCCGACAACGGAAAGTTCCAGACGCTCGCGCTCGTGCAGGCGGCGGGCGGTCACGTCGTCGTCGGCAGCTCCGTCGCGTCGTCCCCCGCGGAGGACGCGTTCTCGTCATACCGCGCGTTCTTGGGCGACCGTACCGCCGCCGGCGCGAGCACGCCGCGCGTGACCGGCACGATCGACCGCTTCGCGTACGCCGCCGGGCGCGTGTGGTTCACGCTGCGCGACCGCCGCGGCGTGTACACGATCGTCGATCCCGCCGGGCCCGACGTGCTGCTCGCGCGCGCCGGCGACCGCGTGACCTTCGAGACGACGCGCGACGAGAGCGGCGCGCAGCTCGTGCGCGGCTTCACGGACGCGTCGATCGCGCGATGAGGCTGCTCCACGCGCGGCGCGTCACGCTCGCGCCGGTCGACGGCCGCAACGCGCGCGAGCTGTGGGAAGTGCTCAACGGGCCGGACCTGCGCAAGTATCAGGACATCCCGCGCGTGCGTCCCGAGGAGTTCGAACGCCAAGTGCGCACGCGCCCCAGACAATTGCGCGACGGCGTGACCGGCCGCTTCGAATGGCTGCTCAAAGCCGGCGATCCGCAAGCGCCGATCGGCTGGATCTCGCTGCGCGTGAACGACCGCACGCCGCGCATCGGCGAGGTCGGCTATAGCCTGGTGATGGACGCGCGCGGCAAGGGGTATGCGAGCGAGGCGCTCGGCGCGGTGATCGACGAAGCGTTCGAGATGGGCGATCTCGACGAGGTGCAGGCGTGCATCGTACCCGAGAACGGCGCGTCGCGCTCGGTGCTGGACCGCACCGGATTTCGCGAGGAGCGCATGCTGCGCAGCGGCGCGGTGATCCGCGGGCGGCACGTCGACGTGGTGCTGTTCACGCTGACGCGCGCGAGCTGGGCCCGCCAGCGGCGCGAAGCGCTCGGGCGCACCGCCAGCGGCTGACGGCCGGCCCCGTCGCGCTAGTTTCCGGCGCGCGCCGTGCGGCCCGGTCCGAGCCAGCGGTTGAGCCAGTCGACCATCTCGGCCAACACGGTCTCCACGGTCTCGCGGCCCACGTAGCCGTGCGCTTCGTACGGCAGCATCACGAGCCGCGCCGTTCCGCCGTTGCCTTGGATCGCGGCGTACAAACGCTCCGACTGGATGGGGAACGTGCCGGTGTTGTCGTCGGCCATGCCGTGAATGAGCAGGATGGGATCCTTGATCGCGTTCGCGTACGTGAACGGCGACATCTTGGTGTAGAGGTCCGTCGCTTCCCAGTAGCTGCGCCGTTCGCTTTGGAACCCGAACGGCGTCAGGGTGCGGTTGTACGCGCCGCTGCGCGCGATTCCGGCCTTGAACAAGCGCGTGTGGGCGAGCAGGTTCGCCGTCATGAACGCGCCGTATGAATGACCGCCGACGGCGACGCGGTCGGGATCGGTGACGCCGATGCGCACCGCTTCGTCGATCGCCGCCTTCGCGTCGGCGGTGAGCTGCTCGACGTACGTGTCGTTGACCGTCTTGGGGTCGCCGACGATCGGCATCGATGCGTTGTCGAGCACCGCGTAACCCGCGAGCGTCATGAACAGCTCCGACGGGCCGCCGACGGTCACGAACGTCTGCGTGGTGTTCGTGTTCTGCGACGCCGTGCCGCGGTCGAGAAACTCGAGCGGATACGCCCACACGAACGTCGGTAGGCGCGTGCCTTCCTTCCAGCCGGGCGGCGTGTACAGCGTGAACGACATGCTCACGCCGTCGGGCCGCTTGTAGGTGACGAGGCGCCGCCCGATCGCGCGCAGCTGCGGCACGGGATCCGCGAACGCGGTGAGCGCGCGCAGCGCGCCGGTCGCGCGCGTGCGCACGAATACGTTGGGGGGATCGGAAGGTGACTGGCGCTGCGTGAGGATGCGTGACGCGTCGGCGTCGAGCGGGACGAGCGGCGTCTCGAGCGGCGCGAGCTCGGAACGGAACACCCGCGTCTTCTCGTTGGTGCGCAGGTCGAGCCGGTCGAGGAACGGCCGGCGTCCATCCGGGCCGTACCCGACGCCGCGCAACCAGATCGCGTCGCCTGCATGATCCACCACGGCATGTCCGGTCGCCGACGTTGTGATGACCGGCGTCCCCGGATCGTTGTAGTAGTCGCCGTCGCGCAGCGTCGAAAGGACGCGCGGCGGCGCGCCGGCGGTGCGCGCGTCCACGAGGAGCGTCGTGCGCGTGCGCGTCGCGCTGTCGTACGTCGTCACGAGCATGCGGTCGTCGCGGTCGAGCGGCGTCATCGCGTACGTGCGCGCCGGCGTGCGCGCGAGCTCGGTGGGTGCTCCGCCGAACGGCGCGGCGAGCGTGACGATACGATCGCGCGCCGCCGCTTCACGGCGCGGGTCGCCGTTGTCGAGCGCTTCCACCCACATCAGCGTCGCGGGTGACGACGATTTCCAGTTGATGTCGCGCGGCCCGGTCGGAACGCCGTCGGCGGGGACGCGGTCTGCGAGCGGGAGATCGGCGACGGTTGCGACGCGCTTGCCCGTCGCGTCGAGCACGTCGGTCGCCGACGGAAAGCGTTCGTACGGGAAGAGATAGGAGAACGGCGCGTGCACGCGCTCGGCGAGCAGATACCGACCGTCCGGTGACGCTCCGACGTAGGTGAAGATGCCGCGTGCGGGCGTCCGCACGACGCTCCCGTTGCGCGCGTCGACCAGCGCGATGCGCGACGTGCCGTAGTACGCGAACAGCGCTTCGTCGTGCGCGTTGGCGAGCATGTCCTCGTACGTCACGATTTGCCCGGCGGCGCCGGCTGTCTCTTGCACGGCCGGGCCGCTCGCGACACCGGCCGCCGGCGGCGGGCCCGTGCGGTCGACGGCGTGCACGACGACGTGCGTGCCGTCGGGCATCCAGCGCACCCCCTCGCCGGAGAAGATATCGTTGATCGCGAGGTTCGCCACGCGCGCCGCGTGCCCGTCCGCGGTGGTGCCGAGCCAGAGTTCCGTGCCGTGCGGCGTCGCGTTGGTCGCGGCGAAACGGTAGCCGTCGGGCGAAAACCGCAGCGCCGTGAGATGCGCGCCGGCGGGGAGCGCGACGCGTGTGACGCGACCGTCGGCCACGCGCTCGAATGAAAGCGACGTCATCGCCGGGGCGTGATGGATGCCGTTGGTCACCGGATCGATGCGCAACCCCGCGAGCCGCAGCATCGGCCGCGCGAGATCGGCCACGGGGGATAGCGCAGCGGCGTTTCGATGGCGATGACGGCGCCGCGCGGCGCGACCACCACGACGGGGATCGGCTGCGCCTTGAGCACGGCCTCGATCGCCGGCACGGCCGCGCGATAGCGGGACACGTCGGCGAACGCCGGTGCAGCGAGGGACGCGGCGAGGGCGAGGGCGAGGAGCAGACGGCGCGCGAGCATCCGCGGCCGGTTCGGTGCGACGGGGACGCGTCCTACGGAGACGGGCGAGCTACGTCAGCCCGCAGAGTTCGTGCGCCAGCGTGATGAGGCCGGCCACGTCCGCATCGCCGATGTCGCCCTCGAGCGCCGCGTCGCGGCCAAGCGCGACGACCAGCGCGACCAGCGCATACGCGGCGAAGCGCGACGACGAGATCTCGCTGACGCCCGCGCCGCGAAGCACGTCGAGGTACGCGGTGACGCGGTCGACCGCCGCGTCGACGGCCTCGCGCCGCGCGCGCACGACCGCCTCGTCGGCGTTGGAGTACACGTGCCAGGCGCGCACGACGCCGCGCTCGCGGCGCCCGACGTCGGCCACCTCGCGCAGCCAGCTCGCGATGCGCTCGCGCTCGCTCGCGCGCGTCCCGGCCGGTTGGCCGAACCGCGCCGCGACGTTGCCCAGCGAAGGGCCGTGCCGCAGCAGCGTTTCGCGAACCGCGTGCGCGCGGTCGGTGAAGTAACGGTAGAACGTCCCGTACGCCACGCCCGCTTCGTGCGCGATCGCTCCGGCGGAGAGCGTTTCGGCGTCGGTGGTCGCGAGCAGCCGCGCGACGGCGTCGAGCAGCCGGTCACGCGAGCTGCGCTTCGTGGGGCGCTCGGGCAGGCCGGCGTCCGCGGGATCCACGCGCCCGAGATAGGTCCAGCGTCCGCGGACGCGACGCGTCTCCGGGTCGCGAAAGCTCTCGACCCTGTAGCGGTAGGCGCGCCCGCTGACGCGTTTGATAACCTCGTAGGCCAAGCTGCCCTCCCTACGCCGCACGCATTAGACAGAATTGGGGAGGTTGCTTTCGTTGCCGGGAATGGTTGCCCGAGACTTAACGCACGGATCGGGATATTCTCAGCCTGCGCGGTAGCGGGATCGGACCTGTCCGAAGCGGTAGTGACGAACCTCGTGGAGCGCGTCCCGCACGGGAGGCCGCCGGACCAGGCGGCTGGGTGGACCCTCAAGGCCGACAGCAGCGGATTCAGCTTCCGCATCGCGGACGCATCGCTCGCGAACAATGCGCGCACGATCTTTCAGCGGTATCTCACCTCACAGGTCGACCCGGATTCCGACGTCGACGGCGCAGAGCTGATCTTTGGCGAGCTGCTCGGGAACGTCGCCCGCCACGCTCCGGGCGCGATCGACGTCCGGCTGCGCTGGAACGGGCCCGTCGCGATCTTGGAGGTCGGCGACTCCGGCCCGGGCTACGCGATCGGCGACGTGCACCTGCCCGCCGACTTCGCGGAGTCGCGCCGCGGTCTGTTTTTGGTCGCCGCGTTCGGCCGGGACCTCCGGGTGCGCCACCACGAGGGTCACACGACCACGACGGTGACGCTGCCCGTGATGCGGCGCCGCTCCCCCGGCTCCGCCGTACGGTAGCGTACGGAAGCCGGCTCGCTTGCGCCTGGGCTAGGCGTTCGCGGGTAACAGCATGGCCATGACCGACGACCGTCGCCGTCGCGACGAAGAACGGCTGCGCGGGGCGCAACAGATCGCGAACACGCTGCGCGAGCAGCAGGCCGAGCTCGCGGCGGCGTTGCGCGAGGTCGCGCAGCGAGCGCGGGCCGAGCCGGTCGTACTCGCCGAGTGGCGCCGGGCGCACGCGTCCGCGAGCTGGTCGTTCCCGGAGGACATCGGCTAAGACAGGGATGCTGTCTAAGCGTGTATGGAATAGCACGCTATGCTTCCCGGACTGATAGCAGCAGTACAAAAAACTCTGGCCGATCTGCCCCTTCACGCCGCCAGAGAGGGCGCGATGTGGGTGGTGCACGCGGACGAGCACGTGCGAGAGGATGCGCGCGCCGCGATCTCGACCGCGATGACGGGTTTCATCGACGCCGTCTGGTCCGGTGACGATGCAGCAGCAGTCGCACATTGCTCGGACAGCTGTCGGCAAGGTATGGAAAAGGGCGCCGGCGCGAGCGCGAGATTCGGTGAGCTGCGCGACTTCGTAACGGGCCTTACCGATGAGAAGGGGAAGCCCGTCGAATTGCACTTCTTGCATCGCAGTGCGCGTATCAGCGGCACCGGGATGTATGGCGAACGCCAAATGGCGACGTTCAGTTTCGACCTCGAGCTCGTCGATCGCGAATGGAAGATCAAAGACTTCGCATTCGAGAAGCATTCGTACGTGACGCTCGGCGAGCTCGTGAAGAAGGCTGCGGACGCCATAACGGGCCATCAGCACGCCGTTCGCGAGCAGCGCGTGAAGGTGAGCCAACGCGGAATCTATCATCTGCCGGGCGGCAGATTCTACGCGAGCGTGACGGCGGCGAAGTGGTTCGCGACGGAAGCAGAAGCCAAAGCCGCGGGTTATCGCCCATCGCAGCGAGGCTGACGCGCTCCCGCTACCACCAAGCGGGAAGCTTGCCGATCGTGGACAACAGCGGCAAGGTGATCCGCATCGTGATGGCTGCGCTCTGCGCCGCGTGTGCCACCGTGAGCCTGTCGACGGGTGCGGGTGCCCAGCCGGCGACGCCCGCGTCCGCGGTATCGCCGTCGCCCAGCCCTTCGCCGGCGCCGAATCCGATCGGTCCCGCGTTCGGCGCGAACGATCCGTGCACGTCGCTCGCGGCGATCGTCGGGCGCCCGTCCGTGACGAACTCGGTCTGCACCGTGCGTCCCAACCACGTCGAAGTCGAGACAGGCTACCTCAACACGAGCTCGCGTGGCGGCGGAAACACCGTCGCGTTTCCGCAGGCGTTGATTCGCATCGGTACCGCGATCCCCGCGCTCGAGCTGCAAGTCGCGCCGCCGGGCATCAACCGCACGAACGCCGGCGGCGTCGTGACGGGCTCGACCGACACCGGCGCCGGTCTCAAGTACGTCTTCGGTTACACGCCGAAGTTCAACTACGGCGGCCAGGTGTTCTTCACCGCACCGACCGGCACCAACGGTTTCTCCGCGAACGGCACGAACTCGACGTACGCGCTCAACGCGGGCTACACGCTCAGCCCGGTGTTTTCGATCGGCACCACCCTCGCGACGAACTCGCTGACCAACGGCCCGCAGCGCTGGTCGTCGTTCGTACCGTCCCTCGTGCTGGGCGTGTCGCTGCCGAACGCGACCGGAATCAACGCCGAGATCGCGCAGTTCTCGAACGCCAACGGGCCGGGCACGGCCACCCGCACGCAATACCTGTTCGCCCTGTACCGCGATCTCGGCCCGCGCGTGCAGCTCGACGCATCGGTCGCGACCACGCCGACCGTCGCTACCGGCAAGTACAACGCCGTCGGCTTCGGCGCGAGCTTCTACTTCTGAGACGTTTCGTCGCCGGGGCCCGTCGTGCGTGGCGCGAGCACCAGGAGCTCGCGCGCGCCGGCCGCGAGCGCGCGCACCGCAAACGACGGCTTTCCGAAAAAGCGGCGCTTGGGGTGGCGCGGCGACTCGACCGCCAGCACGTCGCCGCCGGCGAGCAGCTGAACGATCCGCGCCGCCGGTTCCGGCGCGACGTCGGCGACGAACGTGCCGTGCACGGCTTTGGTCGCGCGCGCCAGCGCGTCGATCGCGGCGCGCGTCGCCGCATCGTCCTTCGGCGTGACGGTGACGACACGCAGGTCCACGTCGAGCCGCCGCGCGAGCCGTCCGGCGCGCTCGATGAGGTTCACGTCGCGCTCGCGCGGTGCGACGCCGAGCACGATCCGCGCGAACGGCCGCTCGCGGCGGCGCTCGGACCGCGCGCGCAGCACTTCGCGCACGGCGAGCTCGCGCAGCGCCGCCAGGTTCTCGGTGCGGAAGAAGTGGGAGAGCGCCGCATCGACGCGTTCGAGCGGGTAGATCTTGCCCTCGCGCAGCCGCTGCCGGAGCACGTCGGGCGTCACGTCGACGAAGATCACGTCGTCGGCGAACTCGAGCACGCTGTCGGGCAGCGTCTCGCGCACGCGCGTCCCGGTCAGGCGTTCCACCGCGTCGCCGACGCCCTCGAAGTGCTGTACGTTGAGCGTCGTGATGACGTCGGTTCCGCTGCGGAGCACGGCGATCACGTCGTCGTAGCGCTTCGCGCGCGCGCCCGCGCTGAGGTTCGTGTGCGCGAGCTCGTCGATCAGCGCGACCTGCGGATGGCGCAGCAGCAGCGTCTCGAGATCGATCTCGCCGTTGGTCAGCCGCGGGATCTGTTCGATTCCGGTGAGCTGCGCCGCCGTTTCCGCGCGGCCGTGCGTCTCGATCAGCGCGGCGACGACGTCGACGCCGTCGTCGATCAGCTGGTGCGCGCGATCCAGCATCGTATACGTCTTGCCGCTCCCGGCGACCGAGCCGAGGTAGATCGTCAGCTTGCCGTAGCCGATCCGCAGCCGGTCGCCGAGCGCGGAGCCGTAGGGATGGCGCCCGCCGGCGAACGCCGAGCGCATCGGCGGGCCGGCGGGATCGACGACGAGCAGGTCGCGGTCGAGCGGGCGTTCGAGCAGCCTGTCCGCGAGCGCGCCGCGCGGTACGATGAGCATCGACGCCCGGACGTCGTGCAGCTCGCCGCGCGCCAAGCCCGGCGGCGCCGGGATCACGCCGCCGTCGGCGCGCAGCGTCGCCGCGATGACCTGCTCGGCGTCCGTTGTGTTCAGTGACGTCGCCTCGAGCGCGAGATCGAGTGCATCCGCGAACGCGGCGGCGCGCCGCACGAACGGTTCCGCATCGATCGGACCCGCGACGACCGCGAGCGCTATCGAGACTTTGCTCGGCGCGATGACCGGTATCGTCAGCTGGTCGACGACGCGCAGCAGCAGCTCGCGCATCATGCTCAAGTTCTTCGGCTGGAAGATTCCGGCCGCGGCGCGCTCGACGTCCTCGTCGCGGACGATGCGGCCCGTGCGCAGCCGGGACTCGATGATCGACGGTGCGACGTCGAGCGCGATCACGCGGTCGGCTTTGCGCAGGAACGCGATCGGAACGAGCTCGCGGATCGGATGACCGACGATGCGCTCCGCGACCGGCGCGACCGTGTCCAGATGCATCACGTTGAACGCGCCGAGCACCGACTTGCCGGCGTCGCGAAGCGCGAGCGCGTCCTGCCAGCGTTTCGTGTGCGTCGCGCCGGCCGGGTTCGCGTGCGCGAGCTCGTCGAGGACGATCGTTTCATAGTCGCTCGCGAGCGCGGCCTCGAGGTCGAAATCGTCGAACTCCGTCCCCGCCACGGCGAACCGGCGCGGCGAGATGCGCGGGAGCGCCGCGGCGAGCGTTTCGAGCTGCGGCCGCTGCTTGGTCTCGATCCAGCCGATCGCGACGCGCCGCCCCGCTTTCGCCTCGCCGAGAGCATCGGTGATGAGCCGGTGCGTTTTGCCCGCGCCGGGCGCGCCGCCCAGGTAGATCGTCAGCTTCGGCGTCAGACCGAGCTCGACGAGCAGCGCCGCCGCATCGGAACGTCTTTCTCGCACGCGCTGCCCTTCGCAGGGCGCATCCGCGGCTCCCCGAAGCGCTGATCGTGCGCTCGCGAGCCGTCGCCGCCGCCGCCTACGCGCTGCTGATCGTCACGTTCGTCGCCGACGCGGTGACGCCGCAAACGCTCGTCATCGCTATCCTGCTCGACGTTCCGATCGTGCTGGCGGCGCTCACGCAGAGCCGCCGACTCACGCTGTCGCTCGTGATCGCGGCGCTCGCCGCCGACGGCGCGGCCGGATTCATCAACGCTGCCCACGACAGCTACCGCTGGGACGCGATCAGCGTCGGCGACCGGCTGCTGTCGATGCTCTCGATCGTCCTCGTCGGCTATTTGAGCACTGCGGTCCAGGAACGCGCCGAGCGCGTCGGCCGCCTCGCCGCGCAGGAAGCGCGCGCACGCCGCGAGGCGGCGCTCGCGGCGGCCGCGGACCGCATGCGCGCATCGCTGTCGCCCGACCTCGTCAAGCGCGCGATCGTCCGCGAGGCGCCGCAGGCGCTCGAGGCGGATGCGGTGTTCTGGTTTCCGAGCGACGGCGAGATCCTCGCCGCGCGCAGCGGCGAACGCGACGTCGAGGTGGTGGACGAGCGCCCGTCGCCGGAGATCGCGACGCTGACGCACCGCGTCGCGGACGACGGAACCGTCACCGTCGTGCGCGGCGTGGACCCCGTCGGGCGCTTCGTGCTCGAGCGCCTGCAGGCGCGCAGTGCGATCGCGATCCCGCTCGCCGACCGCGGCACGAGCTTCGGCGTGCTGATCGCCGCATCGAGCGCCGAGACGCCGGACGACGGCGCGGTGCAGACCGCCCGCGCGTTCGCATCGCTCGCGGTGAACGCGCTGGGCCAAGCGCGCCTCTTCGCGGAGCTCGCCGAACGCAACGAAGCGCTGATCGAACGGCAGGACGTCATCCGCGACCTCGTCTACGCGCTCTCGCACGATCTGCGCACGCCGCTCGCGGCGCTCGCGATGACGCTGCGCCAAGCGGCGGACGGCGCGTACGGTGCGCTGCCGGAACGCTACGCAACGGTCCTGCGCGACAGCCTCGTGTCGATCGATGACCTTCGCCGCCTCGCGGAGACGCTGCTTTTGGTTGCACGCTTCGAATCGGGCGACCGGCGCGCGAACGTAGAGCTGATCGAGCTGGGGAAGGTCGCGCGCGAGATCGGTTCGGAGCTGCACGCGATGGCGGTTGCGCGCGGCATCGCGCTGGCCGTCGACGCGAACGTCGACGCGCGCGTTCGCGCCGCGCGCGGCGACCTCAAGCGCGCGCTCGCGAACCTCGTCGCGAACGCGCTTGAGCACACGCCGGCGCACGGCACGGTGACGCTGCGGCTGACGGTCGTACGCGATCGCGTCGAAGCCGTCGTCACCGACGACGGCTTCGGCATCGACGAGGCCGCGCGAGCAGCGCTGTTCCAGCGCTTCTCGACCGCGTCGCGCGCGGGGGGCGGCACGGGGCTGGGCCTCTACATCGTCCGCCGCATCGCGGAAGAAAGCGGCGGAACGGTGCGCTACGCGCCGCGCGAACCGCGCGGGTCGGTCTTCACGCTGTCGCTGCCGAACGCGGCATCATGAGCGCGATCCGCGTCGTCATCGTCGAAGACCATGCGCTGGTTCGCGCGGGCCTGCGCACGTCGCTCGAAAACGCGGGCATCGACGTGGTCGCGGAAGCGCCGGACGGCATCGCCGGCTTGGAGACCGTCACGCGCGCGCGCCCCGACGTCGCCGTGATCGACATCGGCCTGCCGGGCAAAGATGGGATCGCGCTCACGCGGGAACTGAAAGCCGAAGCGGATGCGCCAGGCATCGTCGTGCTGACGATGCACGAGCTCGACGACGAGGTGCTCGCCGCGCTCGCAGCGGGCGCCGACGCCTACTGCGTAAAATCGTCGGACCCCGCCGTGGTCATCGCCGCCGTCCGTGCGGTCGCAGCCGGCGGCGCCTACTTCGACCCGCGCATCGCGCACGTCGTGCTGCGCAAGCTGAGCGGCACACAGGCGCAGCCGGCATCATCGCCGCTGACGCCGCGTGAAACCGAAATCCTCAAGCTGATCGCGGAGGGCATCGGCAACGCCGAGATCGCGGAACGGCTCTACGTCAGCTTGGGCACGGTAAAGGGCCACGTGGCGGACATCTTGGTGAAGCTCGCGGCGTCGGACCGCGCGCAAGCGGCGGTAACGGCATACCGCCGCGGCCTCATCTCGTGATCGTGGCCGTCAGCTCAGCGCAGCCGCCGATAAAAGCGCTCGGTCTCGGAAAGCTCCTCGTACGCGCGCTGGTGCGGTGTATACCGGAGCGTCTCTTCCGCGGACACGCCGAGGTAGCCGAGGCGGATCAAGCTCTCGTAGATGACCTGATGCGCGCGGTACGAGAGCGTCCGGTTGAAATGGGTGATGACGCTGCGCGCGACGACGAGGTGGAACTCGTTGAACGAGCCGTCGCAGGCGAGGTTGTGCTGCGCGAAGACGATCTGCTCTCGCACGCCGGGTTTGAACGCGGCCTGCGTGCCGGCGATCTCGACGTAGTCCGAGAAGTGGCGCTTCCCGCCGGCCTCGACGTACCGCGCGGAGTATTCGTCGAGCAGTTCGGCGGGGAACGTGCCGCTCTTGGCGCGGTCGATTGCGCCTTCGCTCGCGTCGGTCGCGTAGATGCGCGTGCGATGGTAGAGCTCGGCCTCGCGCAGCAGCAGCGCCAGCGAGTACGCGTCCTCGCCCGAACCGATCACCCAGATGCGCACGTGCGGAAAGGTGCGCAGCCGCGGCAGCACGCGCTCGCGGAACGCGTCGAAGAAGGCCGGCTCGCGGAACGGTGAGCTCGCGTTGTGGGTGAGCGCGTCGACGAAACGCGCCATCGCCGGCGGTTCGTGCAGGACGCGCTCGAGCAGGCCGGAGATCGTCGCCAAGCCTTCCGCGCGAACGCGTTCCGCGACGCGGCGCTTCACCGTCCGCGGCGCGTACTCGCGAAAGTCGAACCCCGAGACGCGGTACACCGCCTCGAGCAGCAGATGCAGCTCGAGGTCCGTGACCGCGGGGGATGCGGCTCCGTTGTGGGCGAGCACCGGAACGGGTAGTTCCGGTGCGACTTTAGCGGACAAAGCGGTCCTCCGCTTTGGCTGATAAAGTCTTCACTTCGCCGCGACGTTCAACCAGACGCGGATGAGCGCGACGAGCTGGTCGATGTCGACGGGTTTGGAGATGTACTCCGACGCGCCGGCCGCGAGGCATTGCTCGCGGTCGCCCTTCATCGCCTTCGCGGTGAGCGCGAGGATCGGCAGATCCTTCCAGTCGTCGCGCGCGCGGATGCGCCGGATCGTCTCGTAGCCGTCCATCTCCGGCATCATGATGTCCATCAGGACCACGTCGATCTCCGCGTGCGAGCGCAGCAGCCCGATCGCGTCGGCACCCGACTCCGCGCTGAGGACGATCATCTTGAAGTCCTCGAGCGCGCTGCGCAGCGCGTAGATGTTGCGCGTGTCGTCGTCGGTGATGAGGATCGTGCGGCCTTCGAGCGAGCTCGCGTTGGCGGGGCCGCGGTGCATCGGCCGCTTCACTTCGGGCAGCCGTGCTTCGACCTGGTTGAGAAAGTACGACGTCTCTTCGATGAGCCGCTCGGGCGACATCGCATCCTTCACGATGACCGACTCGGAGAGGCGGCGGATCGCGCCGTCCTCCTGTTCGGTGAGCTCGCGTCCGGTGTAGACGATTACCGGGACGCGCAGGTGGGCCGCATGCGCCTTGATGCGCTCGATCAGCGCGATGCCCTCGATGTCGGGCAGCCCGAGATCGACGATGACGCAGTCGAACTTCGCGTCGTCGAGCGCCGCGAGCGCCTGCGCGCCCGTCGACACCGCGGTGACGGTGACCTCGCCCGCTTGGATCAGGTTCGCCATCGCCGAGAGCTGCGTGACGTCGTCCTCCACGACGAGGACGTTGCGCGACGCGGCGTCCGCGAAGCCCAGCAGGTTGTCGAACGCCTGCGTGAGCGCGTCTTCGCTGGCCGGTTTCTTCAAGTGCGCGAACGCGCCCGAGTCGAGCGCCTTTTGCCACTGTTCTTCGCCGGAGATCACGTGGACCGGGATGGCTTTGGTCGCAGGATCGCGCTTGAGCTGATCCAGCAGCGACCACCCGTCGACGTCGGGCAAGCCGATGTCGAGCGTGATGGCGTCGGGGACGAACTGGCGCGCGAGCGCGATGCCGTCCGCGCCGGTGGTCGCCATCAATCCTTTGAAGCTGCGGTCGCGCGCGAGACCGAGCAGGATGCGCGCGAACGTCGCGTCGTCCTCGACGATCAGCACGACGCGGTCCTGCGGGCGGATGTCGTTGCGGTCGTCGTCGACCGAACTCGCGGGCATCTGCACCGGCACGGGCGGCCGCGGCGCTGCGGGTGGCAGAGCCCCGCCGGCGCGCAGCGTGCGCTCCAGCGGGTGGTAGAACGTGAAGGCCGATCCGGTGCCCAACTCCGACTCGATCGTCATCTCGCCGCCCAGCAGGCCGGCGATCTCGCGCGAGATCGCGAGCCCGAGTCCGGTGCCGCCGTACTTGCGCGCCGTCGACATGTCGGCTTGCTGGAACGCCTCGAAGATGACGTTGTGCTTGTCGGCCGCGATCCCGATCCCGGTGTCGCGCACCTCGAACGCGATGTACGGGCCGGTCTGCCCGTCGATGTTGCGCAGCTCGCGATGCAGCGCGAGCTCGACCGAACCGTGCTGGGTGAACTTGAACGCGTTGGACAGCAGGTTCTTGAGAATCTGCATGAGCCGCGTCTGATCGGTCTCGACCGACCCGGGAACGTTCTCGTCGACGTGGATCGCAAAGCGCAGACCGCGCTCCTGCGCCACGCCGCGGAACGTCCGCTCGACGTCGTCGCAGATGTCGGTGATGCGCTGCTCGGTGATGTCGACCGACGACGTCCCGGACTCGATCTTCGAGAGGTCGAGGATGTCGTTGATAAGCGTGAGCAGATCCGACCCGGCGCGCCGGATGGTCTGCGCCATCTCGACCTGCTTGTCGGACAGGTTCTCCTCGCGGTTGTCGCTGAGCTGCTTGGAGAGGATCAGCAGCGAGTTGAGCGGCGTGCGCAACTCGTGCGACATGTTGGCGAGGAACTGCGACTTGTACTTCGAGGTGAGCGCGAGCTGCTCGGCCTTCTGCTCGAGCGCACGGCGCGCTTCCTCGATCTCGCGGGTGCGCTTCTCGACCTCTTCGTTCTGCTCCGCGAGCAGCCGGGCTTTCTCTTCGAGCTCCTCGTTGGTCTGCTGGAGCTCGTCCTGCTGCGACTGCAGCTCGATGGTAAGCGACTGCGACTGTTTGAGAAGCTCTTCGGTGCGCATGTTCGCGGCGATCGTGTTGAGCACGATGCCGATCGACTGCGTGAGCTGGTCGAGGAACAGCAAGTGGTTGTCGCTGAACGTCTCGAACGACGCGAGCTCGATGACGGCCTTGATGTCGCCTTCGAACAGCACCGGCAGCACCACCACGTTGAGCGGCTGGGCGTGACCTGAGCCCGACGTCACCTGCAGGTAGTCCGCGGGCGCGTTCGTGACGAGGATGCGTTCCTTTTCGAGGACGCATTGCCCGACGAGGCCATCGCCCGCCGCGAACTGCAGCGTGCCGCGGCGGCGCGGCGCGGCATAGCCCGCGGTGTAGCGCAGCAGCGGCGTGTCGTCGATCGGTTCGTTGAGGTAGAAGATGCCGGTCTGCGTGTTCACCAGCGGCGCGAGCTCCGACATGATGAGCTTCGCGACCGTCTTGATGTCTTTCTGACCTTGCAGCATCCCGGTGAACCGCGCCAGGTTGGTCTTGAGCCAGTCCTGCTCTTGGTTCTTGCGCGTCGTGTCGCGCAAGTTGCGGATCATCTCGTTGACGTTCTCGGTGAGGAGTCCCACCTCGCCCTGCGCGCCAACCTCGATCGTGCGGGTGAGATCGCCCTTCGTCACCGCGGTCGCCACCTCGCCGATCGCGCGAATCTGCGACGTGAGCTGCGCGGCGAGCTGGTTGACGGAGTCGGTGAGATCGCGCCACAGGCCCGCGGCGCCCGGCACCTCGGCTTGTCCGCCGAGCTTTCCTTCGAAGCCGACCTCGCGCGCGACCGACGTCACCTGATCGGCGAAGATCGCGAGCGTGTCGATCATGCCGTTGATCGTGTCGGCGAGCTCCGCGATCTCGCCTCGCGCATCGAGCACGAGCTTGCGCTGCAGGTCGCCGTTCGCCACGCCGGTGACGACCCGCGCGATGCCGCGCACCTGATTCGTCAGGTTGCCGGCCATGCGGTTCACCGAGTCGGTGAGGTCTTTCCACGTTCCCGCTACGCCGGGCACGGCGGCCTGGCCGCCGAGGATTCCTTCGGTGCCGACCTCGCGCGCCACGCGCGTGACCTCGCCGGCAAACGCGTTGAGCTGCTCGACCATCGTGTTGATGGTGTCCTTGAGCTCGAGCATCTCGCCGCGCACGTCGACGGTGACTTTCTTCGAAAGATCGCCCATCGCGACGGCGGTGGTGACCTTCGCGATGTTGCGCACCTGATTGGTCAGGTTCGCCGCCATCGAGTTCACCGAATCGGTGAGATCCTTCCACGTTCCGGCGACGCCTTGCACCTGCGCCTGCCCGCCGAGGATTCCTTCGGAGCCGACCTCGCGCGCGACGCGCGTGACTTCGCCCGCGAAGGCGTTGAGCTGGTCGACCATCGTGTTGATCGTGCCCTTGAGCTCGAGGATCTCGCCGCGGGCGTCGACCGTGATTTTCTTGGAGAGGTCGCCGCGCGCGACGGCGGTCGTCACGTCGGCGATGTTGCGGACCTGCGAGGTCAGCGACGACGCCATCGAGTTGACCGAGTCGGTGAGATCTTTCCACGTGCCGCCGACGCCGGGCACCACGGCTTGGCCGCCGAGCTTGCCGTCGGTGCCGACCTCGCGCGCGACGCGCGTGACCTCCGCGGCGAACGAGTTGAGCTGGTCGACCATCGTGTTGACGGTCGCCTTGAGCTCGAGCATCTCGCCCTTGACGTCGACGGTGATCTTCTTGGAGAGGTCGCCCTTCGCGACGGCCGTCGTGACGTCGGCGATGTTGCGTACCTGCGACGTCAGGTTCGACGCCATGAAGTTGACGTTGTCGGTGAGGTCCTTCCACGTGCCGGCCACGCCTTGCACGTACGCTTGTCCGCCGAGCCGGCCTTCGGAACCAACCTCGCGCGCGACGCGCGTGACTTCCGACGCGAAGGCGTTGAGCTGGTCGACCATCGTGTTGACGGTGCCTTTGAGCTCCGCCATCTCACCGCGAACGTCGACGGTGATCTTCTTCGAAAGGTCGCCGTTGGCGACGGCGGTGGTGACGTCGGCGATGTTGCGCACCTGGTTCGTCAGGTTCGCGGCCATGGAGTTCACCGAGTCGGTGAGGTCTTTCCACGTGCCGGCGACGCCTTCGACCTGCGCCTGGCCGCCGAGCTTGCCTTCGGTGCCGACCTCGCGCGCGACGCGCGTGACCTCGCCTGCGAACGAGTTGAGCTGGTCGACCATCGTGTTGACGGTGGCCTTGAGCTCGAGCATCTCGCCCTTGACGTCGACCGTGATCTTCTTTGAAAGGTCGCCGCGCGCGACGGCCGTCGTGACGGCGGCGATGTTACGGACCTGGTTCGTCAGGTTGCCCGCCATCGAATTCACCGAATCGGTGAGGTCTTTCCACGTGCCGGCGACGCCGCGCACGTCGGCCTGACCGCCGAGCCGTCCGTCCGTACCGACTTCGCGCGCGACGCGCGTGACTTCGGCGGCGAACGAGTTGAGCTGGTCGACCATCGTGTTGATGGTCGTCTTGAGCTCGAGCACCTCGCCGCGCACCGACACGGTGATCTTCTTCGAAAGGTCGCCGTTCGCGACGGCGGTCGTCACCTCGGCGATGTTGCGAACCTGCGCCGTGAGGTTACCGGCCATCGTGTTGACGGAGTCCGTCAAGTCTTTCCACGTGCCGGCGACGCCTTCGACCTGCGCTTGTCCGCCGAGGCGGCCTTCGGTTCCGACCTCGCGTGCGACGCGCGTGACCTCGCCGGCAAACGCGTTGAGCTGGTCGACCATCGTGTTGACGGTGACCTTGAGGTCGGCGACCTCGCCCTTCACGTCGACGGTGATCTTCTTCGAGAGATCGCCCTTCGCGACGGCGGTCGTGACCTCGGCGATGTTGCGCACCTGGCTCGTCAAGTTGCGCGCCATCGTGTTGACGGAGTCCGTCAAATCTTTCCACGTGCCCGCAACGCCTTCGACGACGGCCTGACCGCCGAGCCGTCCGTCGGTACCGACTTCGCGCGCAACGCGCGTCACCTCGCCGGCGAACGCGTTGAGCTGGTCGACCATCGTGTTGATGGTGCCTTTGAGTTCGAGCACCTCGCCGCGCACGTCGACGGTGATCTTCTTCGAAAGATCGCCCTTGGCGACGGCCGTGGTGACCTCGGCGATGTTGCGGACCTGGCTGGTGAGGTTTCCGGCCATCGTGTTGACGGAGTCGGTGAGATCTTTCCACGTGCCGGCGACGCCGCGCACGTCGGCCTGGCCGCCGAGCCGCCCTTCGGAACCGACTTCGCGTGCGACGCGCGTGACTTCGGCCGCGAAGGTGTTGAGCTGGTCGACCATCGTGTTGATGGTCTCTTTGAGCTGCAGGATCTCGCCGCGCGCTTCGACGGTGATCTTCTTGGAGAGGTTGCCGTTGGCGACGGCGGTCGTGACGTCGGCAATGTTGCGGATCTGGTTGGTCAGCGTGCCGGCCATCGAGTTGACCGAGTCGGTGAGGTCCTTCCACGTGCCGGCGACGCCGCGCACGTGCGCCTGGCCGCCGAGGATGCCTTCGGAACCGACTTCGCGCGCGACGCGCGTCACCTCGCCTGCGAAGGCGTTGAGCTGATCGACCATCGCGTTGATCGTGCGCGCGCTGCGCAGGAACTCGCCCTTGAGCGGCCGGCCGTCGACCTCGAGCGACATCTGCTGCGAGAGGTCGCCGCGCGCGACGGCGCCGAGCACGCGGCTCGTTTCGGCGATCGGGTGCGTGAGGTCGTCGATCAGCCGGTTGACCGCGATCAGCTTTTCGCCGTATCCGCCCGGCGCTTGCAGCTCCGCGCGCTGACCGAGCCGGCCGTCGTAGCCGACGACGGTCGAGATGCGCTCGATCTCTTTGAGGACGCGGCCGTTCCAGCCGACGAGCTCGTTGAACGCCTCCGCGATGTCACCGTCGATCCCGTCCCACGTCGTCGGCAGCTTTGCGGTGAAGTCGCCGCGCGTCACGGCGCGCAGCACGCTCAAGAGCTGGCGCTTGACGTGATCCGGTCCCGCCGAACCGTTGCGTGCCCCGCCGCCGTTCTTGGCGGCGGGACGTTTAGCGTCCGACTTGGTTTTTCCGGCGACGGCCGCAGACGGCATACGCGATCTCCTCGGCGGGAATGACGGCGAAGTGTCTTACCGACGAGCAAGCTACCCGTCGGCAGAACGCGCGAAACGGCGCACCGAACTCCGCTGAGTGTACGGAATGCACGTCCGTTACGTCACCGGTCGAGCAAGCCTGCGCCGATGCTGGTGAACGGCGTCGTGCGCGGCGCGTTAACGGTCGAGCGCGTCGAACGAGAGAGCGAGCGCCAAGCCGTAGACGAGATGCGGGATCGCGTCGGCCGCCCAATCCGCCGCGGCCCATGTGCGCGAATCGCTCGCACCGCTCTGCGCGATCGCGATGTCGCTCAGCGCCATCGCCGCGGCGCCGGCGGCGACGGCCGCCAGCAGCACGGGCACGCCGCGCAGCGCGGGGCGAAGCACGCCGTAGACGGCGCCGACGCCAAGCCCGTCCGCGTAGCCCATCAGCGCGCCGATGCCGCTGCGCCGGTGTTGCGTCGTCTCGTCGTCTGACGCAAGTGCGCCCAAGCCCGCGGCTTCGGCGATGTTCTTGACCATCTTCGACGGCACGTCGCTCTCGCCGCGGCCGCGGACCGCGATGTCCGTATACGTGGCGATGTTGAGCGCGCTCGTCGCGGCCGCGCCCGCTATCGCGCCGACGACGATGTGCCGAACGAAGCTCATGGAGCGAGCATGCCCACGCGTGTCGCGTTTGACTCCGAGCAAGCGAGGGTATTGCCGCACTCAAAGGGGAGGCCCGTTTCTGAGCATGCGCGCGAGGCGGTGAGCCCGATCGAAGAGCGACGATTAGCGGCTTCCCTGCGCCTGCTGGTGGCGGCGAGCCGCGAGCTGGCGACGTCATTCGACTACGCCCAGACGCTGGCCGCCGTCGGCCGCTTGATCGTGCCCGCGTTCGCCGACGGCTTCTCGGTGGAGGTCGACGAAGGCGAGATCCGCACGACGCTCGCGCGCGCCGGACGCGTCGGTGACGACGCGCAGGACTTCGGGCTCGTCGCGCGCGGCAAGCAACTCGGCGTGATGCGCGTCTGCGGCGGCGCGTCGAACGATGCGGAGAGCGGGCTCGACCTGTGGCAGGAGCTGGCGCTGCGCGTCGCCGTGTCGGTGGACGCCGCGCAAGTCTACGCGCGCGAGCACCACGTTGCCGACACGCTGCAGCGCGCGCTGCTGCCGGAACGCCTGCCGGTCGACGACCGGCTTGCGTTCGACGCGGCGTACATGCCCGGCGCGCAGGAAGCGATCGTCGGCGGCGATTGGTACGACGCGTTTCGCCTTCCGGACGGCCGCATCGCGTTCTCGATCGGCGACGTCGCCGGGCACGGTCTGCGCGCCGCGATCGTAATGGGCGAGGTTCGTCAGGCGTTTCGTGCGGCGGCGCTCAACCCGAACTCCCCGTCACTGGTGCTCGAGCGCGCGAACACGATCGTCAACATGCGCGCGAACCCGGTCATGGTCACTGCCATGTTCGGCATCGTCGATCCGCGCGACGGTACGGTGACCTACGCATCCGCCGGCCACCCCGCGCCTTTGCTCGCGCTGCCGTGCGGCGTCGTGTCGCTGCTGCCGAAGGACGGCGTTCCGCTGGGGATCGTCGATGCCATCGGCGCCACCGACTGGACCTTCACCCTGCCGCCGGGCGCGCTGTTCACGGCCTACACCGACGGATTGATCGAGTACTCGCGCGACGTGATCGAAGGCGAGCACCGGCTCCTTGCCGCCGCGCGCGAAGGCGTCGTGCACATCGACGCGGAGCCCGCGCGCGCGCTGCTGCGGCGCATCTTTGCGAACCGCGAGAACACCGACGACGTCGCGACGCTCACCGTCGCGTCCGCCGACGTGCCGAGCAGGACGTTCGCGTTCACGTTCAGCGCGCTGCCGATGGCGGTGCCGCTCGTGCGCCGTAGCCTCGAACGGTTCGCATACGGCGTCGGCCTCGACGACGACGACCGCTTCTCGCTGCTGACGGCGGTCGGCGAAGCGGTTGCGAACGCGGTGGAGCACGCGTACCTCGGGCCGCCCGGACTCGTGCGCGTGAACGCCCACGCCGCCGACGACATGCTGGTGGTCACGGTCGAAGACGACGGCAAGTGGAAGCCCGCGCAGCGGCGCGACGAGCGCGGCCGCGGCCTGCCGCTGATGCGCGCGCTCATGGACGGCGTCGAGATCCGCACGCACCAGGCGCGCACCGAAGTCCGTCTGACGATGGGGCTGGGCGAGCGCCGCATCCCCGCCTAGCCGCGCGCGAGTACGATGGAACCGGTACGTGCATCCGAAAGAGGGGGGACGAACGCCCCTATTAGTGCGATTGATCTATAATGTACGGGTACAACCTTTTCATATGGTTGTGGGAGCTGCAGAGAAGAACCGGTTCCTGGCCGCGCTATCGCCGGCGACGCGAGCGCTCTTCGAGCCCCGTCTGACGACGCACGGCGGCGGGATCGGCGACGTGCTGCAGCCGCCGGACAGCGCGATCGACGCGGTGTGGTTTCCGCTGTCGGGCATCGTGTCGACGCTACGTCCGCTCGAGCGCGACACGAACGTCGAGGTCGACGTGACCGGCGCCGAGGGATTCCTCGGCATGGAGCTGCTGCTCGGAACGCTGACCACGCCCGACACGTGGATCGTGCAGTCGCGGGGACGCTTCGCGCGGCTCGACGCGCAGGTGTTCCTCGACGCGCTCGAGCGTGACGCCGGCTTGCGCGATGCCGGGCGCCGGTATCTCGCCGCGGCGCGCGCGATCCGCGGGCAGTGGGTGGCGTGCAACGCGCGGCACACGATCGAGCAGCGGCTCGCGAAGTGGTTGCTGACGGCCCGCGACCGGGTGGGCGACGAGATCCAAATCACGCAGGACATCGTCGCGATGATGCTCGGCGTGCGCCGCGCGAGCGTGGTGACGGTGCTCGGGCGGTTCGTCGACGAGGGCCTCGTCGCGCACGGCTACGCGCGGGTGCGCGTCGTCGACGGCGCGCGGCTGGGCGCCGTGTCGTGCCCGTGCTACGCGCGGGCGGCGGAGTTCTTGCGCATCGGGCTGGCCGCCGCGTGGCCGGTCCCTGAGGCCGTCGCCTGACGGACCCGCAGCGAGCGTTTGTCGGCCGCCGGCGAGGGTACCATCCAGCCGTGGGTTCGTACGATGCCCACCGGCACGACCCCGCGGACGGTCCGCAGCGGCGATTTCCTCGGAGAACGGCGCTCGCGGACGACCCCGCGGCGTGAGAGCGTCAGGAGGCGAGTGATGGACAATCTGGTGCTGTGCACTTGCGAGCATTCGCTCGCGAACCACGACTATATGGGCTGCTCCGGCGACCGCGTGCGCCGGTGCGACTGCGAGCTGGACCGCCACGCGGCGCTCGAGGCGGCGGTCGACAGCGCCCGGACCGCCCCGCTGTTTGCGGCCCCCGGCTACGTGGCCCGGAGCGGGGACGCGGCTTAGGCGCTCTCGACGAGCGCCGAAGCCCTCCCTTGGCTGCGCCAAGGTCCGAAAGCGGAAAGTTTAAGTCCTGCCTGGGCTGCGCCCAGGTCCGAAAGCGGAGAGATTGAACGATTTTAGCGCTTGACGGGGCTCGACGGGCGGTGCTACGATACCGCCCTATGCCTCTCGGCGGATAGCGGCATACGAGAGCGAGCGAGGACACCTCACTCCGGTGGGTCGGTCCTTGCCTTTTCGCGTTTGCGAGCCCCGAGCGCGCGTGAGCCCACGCAGGAAGACCCCCAGAAACAGAATGGCGACGAAAACGACGGCGGACAAACCCAAGACGACGCGCAGCCGCAAGAAGACCGATGCGGCCCCCGCGGCGCCGAACGGGTCGAGCACCGCGGTCAAGCAAGAGAACATTGCGAGCGCGAGCTTCCACGTCCCCGAGGAAGCGTTCACCGTCGAGCTGCCCGAGGACCCCGGCGCCAAGCGCCAGCGTCACTCGTTCGCGACGTTTGCGGACGTGCTGCAGCTCCCCGACCTGATCGAGTTGCAGAAGGCTTCCTTCAAATGGTTCATCAGCGCCGGTTTGAAGGAAGCGTTCGACTCGATCTCGCCGATCAAGGACTTCACGGGCAACCTCGTGCTCGAGTTCGGCGATCACTCGCTCGGCGAGCCGAAGTATTCCGTTGAGGAGTGCCGCGAGCGCGACATGACGTACAGCGCGCCGCTGCGCGTGCGCGTTCGTCTGATCACGGCTGAGTCCGGCGAGATCAAAGGCATCCCGGACCAAGAGATCTTCATGGGCGATTTCCCGCTCATGACCGACAAGGGCACGTTCATGATCAACGGCGCGGAGCGCGTGATCGTGAGCCAGCTCGTGCGCTCGCCGGGCGTCTACTTCTTGCAGGACACGGACACCAACAACCGGCCCACCTACAACGCCACGATCATCCCCAACCGCGGCGCGTGGATCGAGTTCGAGACCGACAACGGCACGAAGAACGACGAGACCGAGGGGACGATCGGCGTCCGCATCGACAAGAACCGCAAGATCTACGCGACGACGTTCGTGCGCGCGCTGTCGCGCCCCGATCTCGGCCACGCGTGGGAGAGCGACGAAGCGATCCTGGCGCTGTTCGACAACAGCCCGCTGATCGCGAACTGCCTCGAGAAAGACAAGGACGTCAAGACCAAGGAAGACGCGCTCAAGGAAATCTACAAGAAGCTGCGCCCCGGTGAGCCCGAGAACGCCGAAAACGCGGAGAAGCTGCTCGAGTCGCTGTTCTTCGACGAGAAGCGCTACGATCTCGCCGGCGTCGGCCGTTACAAGCTGCTCGGCAAGCTCGAAGGCGCGCGCGACGAGAAGCTGCGCGAGTACACGTCGGCCAAGCTCAAAGCGCCGGCGATGACGAAGAAGGCGCTCACCCGCGAGGACATGATCGCCGTCCTGCGCCGCCTGATCAAAGTGCAGTCGCGCGAGGTCCACAAGGACGACATCGACCACCTCGGCAACCGCCGCATCCGCTCGGTGGGCGAGCTGCTGCAGAACCAGTTCCGCGTCGGGTTGCTGCGCCTCGAGCGCGTCGTGCGCGAGCGCATGACCGTTCAGGACATCGAGACCGTCACGCCGCAGGCGCTGATCAACATCCGCCCCGTGGTCGCGGCGATCAAAGAGTTCTTCGGCTCCTCGCAGCTCTCGCAGTTCATGGACCAGACCAACTCGCTCGCCGAGCTGACGCACAAGCGGCGTCTGTCGGCGCTGGGGCCGGGCGGTCTGTCACGCGAGCGTGCGGGCTTCGAAGTCCGCGACGTCCACCACTCGCACTACGGCCGCATCTGTCCCATCGAGACGCCGGAAGGCCCGAACATCGGGCTGATCGGTTCGCTCGCGACGTTCGCGCGCGTCAACCGCTACGGCTTCATCGAGACGCCGTACCGCGTCGTGAAGGACGGCATCGTCAGCAACGAGATCCGCTACTTCACGGCCGACCGCGAGGACGAGTACATCGTCGCGCAGGCCAACACGCTGCTGGACCCGCACGGCAAGATCACGTCGTCGTCCGTCGTGGCGCGCTACGCCGAGGAATACGTCGAGGAGCCGCCCGACAAGGTGCAGCTCATGGACGTGTCGCCAAAGCAGATCGTGTCGGTCGCGACGGCGCTCATCCCGTTCCTCGAGCACGACGACGCGAACCGCGCGCTGATGGGCGCGAACATGCAGCGCCAGGCCGTGCCGCTGCTCCGCCCGCAGGCGCCGATCATCGGCACCGGCATGGAGTACCGCGCCGCCAAGGACTCCGGCGGCTGCGTGCTCGCGCGTTCCAACGGTGAAGTCACCGCGGCCGACGCGCACACCATCGTCATCAAGCACGACGACGACGGTCTCGACCACAGCTACGACCTGCTCAAGTTCACGCGCTCCAACGCGGGCACGTGCATCAACCAGCGCCCGATCGTCGCCGTCGGCGACAAGGTCGTGCGCGGTCAGATCCTCGCCGACGGCCCGTCGTCGGATGAGGGCGAGCTCGCGCTGGGCCAGAACGTCATGGTCGCGTTCATGCCGTGGGAAGGCTACAACTACGAGGACGCGATCCTCATCTCCGAGCGCATGGTCAAGGACGACCGGTTCACCTCGATCCACATCGAGGAGTACGAGTGCGAAGCCCGCGACACGAAGCTCGGGCCCGAAGAGATCACGCGCGACATCCCCAACGTCGGTGAGGATTCGCTCAAGGACCTCGACGAGAACGGCATCGTCCGCATCGGCGCCGAGGTTCGTCCCGAAGACATCCTCGTCGGCAAGGTCACGCCCAAGGGCGAGACCGAGCTGACGGCGGAAGAGCGCCTGCTGCGCGCGATCTTCGGTGAGAAGTCGCGTGAAGTGCGCGACACCTCGCTGAAAGTTCCGCACGGCGAAAAGGGTAAGATCATCGACGTCAAGCGCTTCTCGCGCGAGAACGGCGACGAGCTCAGCCCCGGCGTGAACCACCTCGTGCGCGTGTACGTCGCGCAGAAGCGCAAGATTCTGCAAGGCGACAAGATGGCCGGCCGTCACGGCAACAAGGGCGTCATCGCCAAGGTGCTGCCGGAAGAAGACATGCCGTACATGGAAGACGGCTCGCCGGTCGACATCGTGCTCAACCCGCTGGGCGTCCCGTCGCGCATGAACCTCGGCCAGATCATGGAGACCCATCTCGGATGGGCCGCCGCGATGCTCGGGTTCCACATCGCGACGCCGGTGTTCGACGGCGCGCACGCGGAAGACATCAGCGAGTGGCTGCAGGACGCGGGCTTGCCGTCGGACGGCAAGACGTGGCTGCGCGACGGGCGCACGGGCGACCGCTTCGGCCGCCCGATCACCGTCGGCTACATCTACATGCTCAAGCTCGCGCATCTCGTCGACGACAAGATCCACGCGCGCTCGACCGGCCCGTACTCGATGATCACCCAGCAGCCGCTGGGCGGTAAGGCGCAGTTCGGCGGCCAGCGCTTCGGCGAGATGGAAGTCTGGGCGCTCGAAGCCTACGGCGCCGCGTACACGCTCCAGGAGCTGCTCACGGTGAAGTCCGACGACGTCGTCGGGCGCGTGAAGACGTACGAGGCGATCGTCAAGGGCGAGAACGTGATGGAACCGGGCGTTCCCGAATCGTTCAAGGTGCTCATCAAGGAGCTCCAGTCGCTGGCGCTCGACGTGAAGGTGCTGACCGAACAGCGCGAAGAGGTCGAGATCCGCATCGCGGACGACGACATGGCGGAGCGCGCTCAAGAGATCGGGCTGCTGATGGGCGACGAGGATCCGCGTCTGTCGCAAACCGCGCTCGCCGAACGCGAAGCCGAACGCGACCGCCTCTCGCAGGCAGCCGCGGCGGTGCTCGGTACGGCGGTCGAATCCGATGAGGAAGAAGAGGGCGAAGCCGGTGAAGTCGCCGGCATCGTCGAGGACGAGCCCGAAGAGGAAGAGGAAGAGCTCGACGATTCGGCTCCGCTCGTCAGCGCCGCTCCGGCGCGCGGACGTGCACCCGACGACGATCTGCTTCCCACGAGCCCGCTGGGCGGACTGCGGGCGACGATGACCGACGACGGCGAGATCGTCGTCGACGAAATCGTCGACGAAGAAGTCCCGGTAGCGACGGAAGAAGACGACGTCGACGAGGGCTACGTGCTCGAAGAAGAGGACGAAGAGCTCGCCGAGGAAGCCGAAGAGGACGAAGGCCCGCTCGCGCACTCAACGGACGACGACTACTAAGTCGCGACGACGACTCCAAAAAGGAGGGCCCGGATCTGACGATCCGGGCCTTCGTTTTATTTGACGACCAGCTCGTGCATTGCGGCGCGGGCGTCGCGTAGCGCGCGGCCGCTTACCATCAGTGCTTTCGCGGAGAGTTGATATTCCGCCATCACCGTGCGCTGGCGCTCGCCGGATTCGTAGACGTCGTCGGCATGACCGCGAATGTCCGCGACCGTGCGGGCCAGATGGTCGTTTGCGTCGCCTTGTGCGCGCAGCGCCGCAGTCGTATCGCGCATGAGCGCGTTCATCCGCGCGATGGTGTCGACGATCACCGAGGAGCTCGCCGCCTGTTCCGTTGCCGCGCGCGAGATCTGCTCGATCTCGTCACTGCCTTCGGCGACCGTCGTGGCAATCGCCGCGATCGCACCGCCCGCGATGTCGGCAGCCTGCAGCCCCTCGACCGCGCGTGACTCCGATGCACCGGTCGACTCGACGACCTCGGCGATGCTGAGCCGGATCTCCGCGATCAGCGCGCCGATCTCGCCCGTCGAGTGCGTCGCGCTCTCGGCGAGCTTGCGCACCTCGTCGGCGACGACCGCGAAACCGCGTCCGTGATCGCCGGCGCGCGCCGCTTCGATCGCGGCGTTCAGCGCGAGCAGGTTGGTCTGATCGGCGATCCCCTCGATGACGTCGACGATCGCGCCGATGCGTTCCGACGTGTCGTTGAGTTCGTTCATCTTGTCGACGACGAGCCGGATGTCAGTGACGACGCCCTGCGTCGAACCGATGAGACGTTCGACCGACGCGGCGGCGTCCGTCGCCTTGCGATGCGCGGCTGCCGAACGGTTCGCCGCGTCGCGCGCCGCGGCCGCGACGTGCCCCGCGGCCACCGCGAACTGGGAGATCGCCGAGCTGACGGTTTCCACGTTCGCGCCGACCGTCTCCGCGTCGTCCGCGATGGCGCCGACGGACACGACCATCTCTTCGACCGCGGCCCCAGCTTGACCGACTGCGGCGGTGAGTGCGGACGCCGCCTCGTGGGCGACCTGGATCTCGGTGATGACGACCTGATACGGGCCGCGTGTTCGGCCTGCGTCGGCTTCCCGCCGCATCTCGGCACCATCGAGCTCACGATACCGCGCAGCAAACGCCGCGACCGCTGGGCTCAATGCGGACGCGTCGCCGGCCGACTCTTCGAGCGCGTCGCATGCGTCGTCGACGGCCGCGCGCTTCTCGCGGCAGGCGTCGCTGGTCACCATGAGATCGGCGGAGGCCTTGCTTAGATCGACAAAGGCGGTCTCTTGCCGCGCGATCGCCCCTTCGACGTGCTGCGCCAAATCGCGCACGGCGGTGACCGCGCCGAGGAGCTCGCGGTTTCCGGAGGTCTGTTCGTCGAGCGAGAACGCGGCGCGCTGCATGAGGCCGTTCATCGCCTCGACGGAAACGACGATTGCGGACGCGCCCGCGGCCTGCTCCCGCGCGGCGTTCGAAATGCGCGCAATGGCCGAATTTGTATCGCGCGCCGCGCTCGAGACGTCGGTGATCGCGCGGCCGGCGGCGTCCGCCATCGCAAGCGCGTCCTTGGCCCGGTCGCCGGACGCGTGCGTCGAGCGAGCGACGTCCGTCGTCTTTCCGTGAATGGCGGCGACGAGGGCGCCGATTTCGCGCGTCGCGGACGCCGCGCCGTCGGCCAGCTTGCGGACTTCGTCCGCCACCACCGCAAAACCGCGGCCGTGCTCGCCGGCGCGCGCCGCCTCGATCGCCGCGTTGAGCGCAAGTAGATTCGTCTGCCGTGCGATGCCGCCGATCGCGTCGACGATCGGGCCGATTCGCTCCGAGCACTCGCCGAGGCGCTGCATCTTCGCGGCGATGGCGATGATGTCGTCGCAGATCGTGCGCGTGGACCGTAGCAGGCCTTCCGCCGCGATGCCGCCGTCGCGGGCCTTGTGCTCGGCTTCGGATGCGCGCTCCGAAGCGTGCAGCGCGTTCGCGGCGACCTGGCTCACCGAAGAAGCGAGCTCGCCGACGGACGAGCTCACCGTGTCGACGTTGGCGGCGAGCTCGATGACGTTGGACGAGAGTGAATCGATCGCGACGATTCGCTCTGCCACCGCGGAACCCGCGACGTGGACCGCCTGCGCCAGTTGCCCGACGGTCGCGCCGGCGTCGATGACGTGCCGCTGTACGTGCTTCATCCCCTCGCGGGAGTTACCGCCGGTTTCATCACGTTCTCGGGCCACCGTTTGGTAGGCCCGGTATTGCGCGACGAGTTGCGCTGCCTCGGCTTCGATTGCGGCAAGCTTGATCGGCCCGGAATCGGGAACGGCATCACGGTGGTGCAAGCGGGCAGGTCTCCGGCAAACGTTCTTGTCGCTTGTACCATCGTCCGGCCGTGTCGGAGGGCTTCCTCGTCGGAGCGATTTTCACACAATCTTGACTTAGAACGTGTACGCCGGGTCCTTGGACAGGAAGAACCCGTGGCGGCTTGCGTTCGTGCAGCGCAGGCCCGCCAGTTGCGACGAGCAGCGGAACGCGCCGCGGTGCCATGTCGTTCCGTACGGGATGACCTTGGAGCTCGGTTCGATTGCCGTGTCGCCCGCGCACATGACGGTTGCCGAACCGGTTTCGTTCAGGTGGTAGCCGCCGCCCCAATCGAGGTCGCAATTTTTCGGTCGTGGCGGCGGGTGCGGTATGCCGCTGCGGATGTCGCAGCGCAGCGATCTGCCCTGGTAGGCACAGCCGATGTTCCCGGACGGCGTGCGGAACTGCATGAAGTCCGATACAGGGGCGGCACCCGCGCTCGAGCACGGCGACGACACCGCGACGGCGGCAGCGCCCAGAACGACTCGCATGATGGATCGCATGGCGCTCTATATACGGAAAAGGGCCGTGCGCACCCACCGCACGACCCTTTTTCCGGCCCACACCCGATAGGGGCCCTACCCGCGAGCCGCTTCCCGCCTACCCGTGGCGGTCCGAGGCGCATCGAGCATTGCTATCATCGCGTCCACCACTTCCGCATCCCACTGCGTGCCGCGGCCTTCGCGAAGAATCTCCATCGCCTCGCGCTGCGCGATCGCGGGGCGGTACGGCCGGTCACTGATCATCGCGTGGAAGGCGTCTGCCACCGCGAGGACGCGCGCTTCGAACGGGATCTGCTCGCCTTTGAGTCCGAAGGGATAGCCTCGGCCGTCCCAGCGCTCGTGGTGCGCGCGCACGATCGGCGCGAACGGTGCGAGTGCCGGCAGCTGGGCGAGGATCTCGGCGCCGAACTCGGCGTGCTGCTGCATCACCGCCCACTCACCGTCGCTCAGCGCGCCTTCTTTGAACAGGATGGCGTCCGGCGTGGCGATCTTGCCGATGTCGTGCAAGACGCCCGATTTGACGACGACGTCGGTCGTCGCGGCGGAGAGCCCCATCGCTTCGGAGAGCCGGCGGCACCAGGCCCCGGTCGCCTGCGAGTGCGCGCACGTCGCTTCGTCGCGCGCCTTGAGCGTCGCGAGAACGCCCTCGATCACGCCGTTCGTCGCGCGGTTCGGGCTCTCGTAGCGCGGGCCCGGCGCGAGCGGAAACGCCTCGGCGACGTTCGTCTTCACGATCTCGAGAAAGACCAAGAGCGCCGAGAAATCGAGGTCGAGCCGTTCGCCTTCGCCCGCTGCGACGTCGCAGCCCGCGGCGACGAGGTCGTGGATGATCGATAAGGCGTAGGCGCCGTGCGCCATCCGTGCCCAGGAGACCACGGCTTCGGGGCCGGCCGCGTCCAGCGACTGCCCGAGAGCCGAGACCATCGACCGAACGATGAGCGCCGACGCCTGGCCCGACGAACGGGGCCCGAGGCGCTCCAGGACGGCATCCGCGACGTCGACCCGTGTCTCGATCAATCTCCGCGCCAGCGCGGCTCGTCCGTCCATTACTCAGTTCACCCTTGCATCCGCACCGGTTATTGGCCGACCGGGATGTTCATGTACGCGACGCTTGCGATGGCCGCGGCGGTGAGGAGAGCAGTGATCACATCGGACTCCTTGGGGAGGCGGGGGACGACTCCACCCTATCAAGGAGCGCGGGAGGCAACACTCGTCCGAAAGGACGAGCCCGTTCCGGAGCTAGACGAGACCCTGTCGCCTGGCCGTCGCGACGGCCTCGCCCCGACTCGAGCAACCGAGTTTTCGCAGGATCGCGGAGACGTGCGTGCGGACCGTGTTGACGGTGCGCTGCTGATCGTCCGCGATAGCCTGGTTGCCGAGCCCCCGCGACATAGCCCGTAGGACTTGAAGCTCGACGGGCGTCAGCAGTTCGGCCTCCTCCGTCTCGGATGGGCGCGCGCACTGTCCGTCCGCGACGATCTCCAGGAATCGCGCGATACCCGCAACACCGGCGAGACGCATCGCGCGGAGTGCCGCGTCGAACTGCTCCGGGACACGGTTGAGCATCGCGCCGAGCAAGTCGTCGAACGATTTCAGATCAGCGGCCGTGGAACGATGGCCGCGAAGCGCCTTCTGCGCAAGCGCGTTGCGCTGCAGCAGCACGTTTGCGAGGATCGCGTACCGATCGGCGAAACCACGCAGCCGCTCGAACAGCGGACGTGTCCCGACATCCAGCGTGACGGCGGCGTCGTACCGGGCCAGCGCGTCGATGGCCTCGGTCCTCGCGCCGAGTTTTGCGAGAATGACCGCGAGCAGCGCATAGCGGAGGCGATTTTGGAACGGTGCGAGGTCGCGATCCGCAACGGTGCTGAGGACCAGTTGCGCCTCGCGCATTTTCCCGTTCCACACGTGATGGAGTGCCTTCGCGAAGATGTATCCCGTCAAACCGATCGGGCCGCGATAAGTCAAACGGGACAGGTCCTGATCGATCTCCGCGACGCGCTCGGCGTTTCCTCGCTCCGCTTCGAGCTGCATCAACGTGCGGAACCCGTCGACGCGCATCTGCGGGTCACCCGCTTTTTCAGCGTTGGCGGCCACTTGCGCGGCATACCATGCGGCGACGGGGAGACGCCCCGCGAAAGCGTGTAGCGCGGTCAAGGTGCTGAGCGACCGCGCCGCCTGTCCGAATTCTCCCGCGTCAATGGCAAGCCGCGTCGCTTCGCGGGTGAAGTACTCGACCTTCGATTCGTCCGATGCGTAAAATGCTGCGGTCGCGGCTCGGCCGAACGTGCGAGCGCGGATGCTGTCGTCCGTGAACTCGGCCAGATCGATCGCTTCGGCGATGGCGGCCTGCGCATCGGCGTGACGGCCGCGTGCCGCATAGATGAGCGCAAGCATGCCGAGTACCGTGGCGCGTGCGGACGTGTCCAAGTCGTCGCGCTCGCGCAATTCTTCGAGCACCGGGATGGCGTCCGCACGTCCCTGCTGGTACAGCAAGAGTGCATAGCGAGAGGCTACCGCGACGCGGAACGCCACGTCGTCGGTCACGCGTTCCAGCACGGCGGCGTACCAGCGTTCGGCTTGGTCGACGCGGCCGTGCGCGTCTTCCAAGGCTGCTCGCAGCGCGAGCACGTTGGAGTTCGCGCTCACCATGGCGCCGGGGAGCGAGCGGACCGCGCGTTCGACGATGTCGAAGCAGCCTTTATCCAGCAGCGCGAAGTTGTAGGCGGCGAGGACGCGCTCCACTTCACGGGCCGCGCGGGCGTCGATGAAGCGCTCCAGCGCTTCGCCGTACATCCCCATCTTCTCGAGCAGCTGACCCGCGGATACTTGCGCCGCGCGCAGCGCTTCGTCGCCCTCGAGGCCCACTTGGCGCTGCACGAAATCACGGAACAGGTCGTGCAATTTGTACACGCCGGCGTCGAGCACGCTGATGAAGGCGACGCGCTCGCGCAGCGACTCGATGATCGACGCGGCGTCGTCAAAGCCCGCGGCGACGGCGAGGCGCGTTTCGAGGCGCGGCAGGAACGCCGCGGTGCGCAGGAAGCCGCGGATGCGGTCGTCCAGCGAATGCCACACCTGCTCCGCCAGATAGCGATACACCATCTCGCGCGTGCCGGCGGACACGGCGCGGAGATCGCTCGCGCGCGTCGACGTGCGCAGCGCGAACGTCAACGCGGCGGGCCAGCCGTCGATCAGGCCGAGGATCTGCTCCAGCTCGTCGTCGCGCACCGCGACGCGCGTCGCGCGCGCGCTCTGCTTCGCCTCGTCGATGGTGAAGCGCAGATCGACGGCATCGATGACGAGGTCGGACTCGCCGTACGCCAGCCACGACGCGACCGGCAGTTGCAGCGGACTGCGCGAGGAGAAGAGCCAGCGCGGGCCGTCGCGGGTGCGTTCGACGACGGAGGTGACGAAGCGCGAGATCTCCTGATCGCCTTCGCCGTTGTGCAAGTCGTCGACGACGATCAGCGTGTCGAGCGAACGGATGTGCGTCGCGACCCACGCGGCGAGATCGCGGCCGGGCGCGTCGGAGCTGCGCGCGCCGTCGAGCGCGGTCGCGAGCGAGCGGCGCAGCGCGGGGACGATGCTCTCGAGCGCGTCCGCGAAGCCGCGCACGAACGGCAGCAGCGTCGAGGCGTCGGGCGGGACATCGTACACCACCGACGAGGGCACGGTTGTGAGAAATTGCCGAACCGCGACCGATTTGCCGAACCCCGCGGGCGCGATGATCGTCGCGATGCGGTATTGCGCCGCGGTCGCGAGGCGGTCGAGGACGCGTGGACGATCGATCGGACGGAAAACTCCGCCGAGATCGGGACGCCCGTCCGCCCTCACGCTCCTGATCACTAGTGAACAGCCTACTCCCCGCGCGGAGGACACCCCTTGCGACCCGAGGTCGGCAACGCGCGCTCACGGCGAATCTTGACCGCTAAGGAGTAATCGGCCGTCCCGCTGTGCGCAACGAGCTTAGGCGACCGTCCGCTAGCCGCGCTCGCGTGCGATCAGGCGCAGGTACCGCCGCGGCTCGAAGGTGCCGTCGGCGTCGATGCGGCGGAACGCTTCCTCGCGGATTTGGCCGGCGAGCTCGCGCCGCTGGCGCATCGCCGTCTCCAGCTCGCGGAACGCGCGCTCGAAGTCGTCGCCGTCCAGCGTCGCGATCTGCTTCTTGATTCGGTCGATGTCGCCGCTGAGGCGGCCTTGCAGCTCGCGGCTCACGTCGCGCTCGGTTTGCAGGATGCGGCCCAGCAGCGCGTTGAGCTCTTCCACGGTCGGCAGCCCGAAGGTGGCGCGGGCGGGCTCGTGCGACGGTGCCGTCGCCATGCGCACCGCCCGCGGCTTGTTGCCCGGGCGCGGAGCGTCGAAGGCCGGGTAGACCCGAATGATCGACTTGATGCGCTGCGGCCCTTTGGGTGACTGCAACCCCTCGGCGATGCCCGCCATGATGAGTCGCGACCGCAACGCCGTGTCGTTGATCACGCGCAGATGCTGCGGGTCGATGCCCACCGGCCGCCGGTTGGGGCCAAAAAAATCTTCGTCGCGCACCAAGGGAAGACTCATCGCCTTTTCCCACAGGCTGGCGCGCGCACTCCGGGTTCCATTCACGAGCAACCCGGTTACGTCACGGGTTACACGTCACCTGCGCGGTCATTCACCCCGTAGGCCGCGCTCGATCTCCATCTGCGTGATGAGCTGTTCGCCGCCGAGCATCCCCGTGTCGTCGGCCGCGATGACCGCCTCGTCGTACTCGTCGCCTTTACCGCCGTCGGTCGGCGCGTCCGCGTCCTCGAGCGCGGCGTCGTCCGGGTCCGGGTTCTCGCAGTTGTCGTTCATACAGGACGTCGTACCCCGGCAGCGTGCCGCCCCCGCCGGGCGCATGTCCGCTAGGGCAACTCCGCATTCATCCGGAATGCCACGAAAATGCTCGATCGCTTCACGCGGTTCGCTCTTGCGGCCGCGTTCGTCTTGGGTGCCGCCGCGCCGGCCGTCGCCGCCGTCGCGCCGTTCAACTTCGACACGACACCCGGCCGTTTACCCAAGACCGTCGTCCCGGCGGACTACGTCATCTCGCTCACGCCGGACGCCGCCGCGAAGACGCTGCGCGGCACGGAGAACGTCGTGCTCGACGTGCGCCGCCCGGCCAAGCAGATCGTGTTCAACACGCACGACATGACGATCGCCGACGCGCGGCTCGACGGGGTGCGCGTCGCGCGCACGGTCACGCAGAACGACAAGCAGCTCACGACGCTGACGCTCGCGCGGCCCGCCGCGGTCGGGCATCACGTGCTCACGCTGGCATTCAGCGGCAAGATCGAGGACTCGCCGGACGGGTTGTTCGCGCAAGATTACCGCACGCCCGACGGGCGCTCGGGACGCATGCTGTCGACGCAGTTCGAGTCGACGGACGCGCGCCGCATGTTCCCCGGCTGGGACGAGCCCGCGTTTCGCGCGACGTACCAGCTGACGGTCACCCTGCCGGCGGCGTGGACCGCGGTGTCGAACATGCCCGTGCAGACGCGCACGGTGCACGGTGCGATGGCGACGACGGCGTTCCAGCGCACGCCCAAGATGCCGTCGTACTTGGTCGTGCTGACCGCGGGCGACCTCGCGTCGATCTCGGGCGTGGGATCCGACGGCGTGAAGCAGAGCGTCTGGGCGATCAAAGGCGACGAACAGAACGGCCGGTACGCGCTGGAGAGCGCGGAGAAGATCCTGCCGTACTACGACGACTACTTCGGCGTGAAGTTCCCGCTGCCGAAGCTCGACCACATCGCGATCCCCGGCGGCTTCGGCGGCGCGATGGAAAACTGGGGCGGGATCACGTACAACGAAAACATCCTCATCCACCGGCCCGATGCGACGCTCGGCGCGAAGCAGAGCGGATTTTCCATCATCGCGCACGAGATGGCGCACCAGTGGAACGGCGACTTGGTGACGATGGGCTGGTGGGACGATATCTGGCTCAACGAGAGCTTCGCGTCGTGGATGGCGGCGAAGGCCACCGAGAAGTTCAATCCCGACTGGAACTGGCAGCAGGGCGAGGACGCCTCGAAGCAAGGCGCGATGAATGCCGACGCGCGCTCGACGTCGCACCCGATCCAGCAGCACGTGACCGACGAGCTGCAGGCCGACGCATCGTTCGATCCGGAGATCACGTACGACAAGGGCCAGGCGTTCTTGCGCATGCTCGAGGCGTATCTCGGCGAGGACACGTTCCGCAGCGGCATCCGCAGCTACATGCAGGCGCACAAATACTCCAACGCGACGACGGCCGATCTCTGGATCGCGCTCGGCGCCGCGAGCAAGAAAGACGTGTCCGCGCTGGCCAAGGCGTGGACCGAACAGCCCGGCTTCCCGCTCGTGTCCGTGACGGCCGCATGCGACGCCGCGGGCAACCGCACGGTGACGCTCGCGCAGAAGCGGTTCCTTCTCGACGGTACCACCGATGCCGCGAACACGCGCTGGAACGTGCCGGTCGCGCTCGCGAGCGGCAGCGCCGCGCCCGCGTACGTGCTTTTGACGTCCGCGCAGCAGAGCGGGATCCCGGCCGGCCGGTGCGGCGAACCGCTGCGCGCGAACGCCGGCGGCGTCGGCTACTATCGCGTCGCGTACGACGCGGCGACGTTCGAGACGAATCGCGCCGCGTTCGCGTCGCTGCCCGACTCCGACAAGATCGTGATGCTGGGCGACGAGTGGAATCTCGTGCGCATAGGCGCGGCGCCGCTGCCGTCGTTTATCGCGCTCGCGAATGCGATGGGCACCAACCGCAACGCGCGCGCGTGGCAAGACATCGTCGGTCCGCTCGCCGAGCTCGAGAACGACACGCGGGGCACCGCGCAGCACGACGCGTTCACGGCGTACGCGCGCATCCTGGTCGCGCCGCTCGTCGCGTCGCTCGGTTGGGACGCGAAACCCGGCGAAACCGTCGCGACCGGTCAGTTGCGCCGCAGCGCGATCGGCGCGCTCGGCGCGTGGAGCGACCCCGCGGTGATCGCCGAGGCGCGCACGCGCTTCGACCGCGCGATCAGCGATCCGGCGTCGACGCCGCCGGAAATGATGGCGGTACTGACCGGCATCGTCGCGACGAACGCGGACGCCGCGACGTTCGACCGGCTGCACCAGTTCGCGCAGACGGCGAAGGATCCGACGCTCGCGGCGCGCTACCGCGGCGCGCTCATGCACGTGCGCGATCCGAAGCTCGCGGCGCGCGCGCTCGACATCGCGATGTCCAGCGAGATCCCGCCGCAGCAGGAATCGTCGCGCTTCGGCTACGTCGCGACGGCGTCGGACTGGAACCCGAAACTCGCGTGGTCGTTCTTTCAAGTGCACAGTGACACGCTCACCAAGCGCTTCTCGCTGTTCGAGAAGATGCTGAGCCTATCGAACGCGGTGCCGGCGATCTTCTGGGACGCCGCGACGCCGGATCAGCTCGAAGCGTGGCTCAAGACGAACCTGCCGCCGCGCGCGAACGAGTACATCGTCAAGGGCATGACCCGCGCGAAAACGGACGGCGAGATCCGCGAACGCCTGCGCGAGGACGTGCGGACGTTCCTCGTGGACTACAACAGACCGAAGATCTAACCGGCCGGAGATCAGGCCGCTTTGGGAGCGCCGCCTTTGGCGGCGCCTTCGAGGTTGTGCTTGACCAGGTACGCGTGATGCTGCTCGAGCCCTCGCGCGTTCATTTGGCCGAGCTCGGGCCTGCCGAGCAGATAGCCCTGCACGCCGCGAACGCCCGCCACCGTGGCATTTCCGGGGTCGTGCGCGACACAGGCGAAATCCAGCAGCTCGCGGCTTTCGATGCCTTCGGCGATGAGATAGCTCCCAGTTTCACGCGCGATCGCAATGATGCCGGCGAGCACACCGCGGGCGCCCGGATCGTGGATCGCTTTGACCAGCAGCGACCGGTCGATCTTAACGAAGTCCAGCCGCAGCTTGCTGAGGATCTCGAGCCCGGCGTGGCCGCTGCCGGTATCGTCCAGTGCCATCCGCACGCCCAGCGCGCGCAGCGTCTGCGCGCGTTGGATGATTGCGGCTTGATCGTCGATGCGGCGCTCGGTGAGCTCGATGACGACGTTGTTCGCATCGAGTCCTGCGGCGCGAACTTGCGCGACGAAGTCGTTCGGGTCGAAGCGCGCGTGCGCGAGCGTCGCCGGCGCCACGTTCAAGAAGATCGTTGAACCCGCGGGGAGGTTCGGGACCGACTCGAGAGCCTTGCGTATGCAGACGTTGTCGAGCTCGTAGACTTGGCGGATGCGCTCCGCGATGTCGAAGGCTTCCTGCGGGCCCGACAAACCGAGCTCCGGTGCGGGCCGCGCCAGCGCCTCGAACGCGAGCGGACGCGTGCTGTCGATATCCCAGATGGGCTGGAACGCGACGCTCAGCAGCTCGCCGGCAATGAGCTGACGCACGAGCTCGGCTTTGCGCGGCGAAAACACGTCGACCGAGTCGGCGATCTCGTCGAAACTGACGATGGTGTCGCGTCCGCGGCGCTTGGCCTCGTACAGCGCCGCGTCGGCGAGCTCGTACGGTTCCTGGTCGAGCTGCTCCGGCGTGAGGTTGACGTAGCCGATGCTCAGCGTGGCCCCGGAAAGCTTCGCGCGCGCATCTTTCCGCAACCGTCCCAACGCGATCTGCGCCGCCGCCACGTCCGTTTCGACCAGCAGCAGGGCGAACTCGTCGCCGCCGACGCGGTACGCGCGGTCTTCCTCGCGCAGCGAGCGAAGAAGGCGACCGACGCCCGCGAGGACGTCGTCGCCGTGCACATGTCCGCGCGAGTCGTTGACCGCTTTGAAGTCGTCGATGTCGAGCAGCGCGAGGGTCAGTGGATGCTGATTGCGCTTGGCCCGGGCAATTTCACGAGCGAAGTCTTCGGAAAAGGCGCGATGATTGCCGAGCCCCGTGAGGTTATCGGACAGCGCGGCCTGCTCCAGGTGGGCAACCTTCTCTTCGGTCGCTGTCGCTGCGCGCCGTTTGTACTGTTCCATGAGCGCGGCGATGCCGCTCATCAAAAGGAGCCCGAAGATCGTGACGCCCGCGATCAGTGCCATGAGCCGATGCGTCCCCTCGCGGACGAGCGTGTCGCTGCGCTCGTTCGCGCGAAGCGTTTCCGTCGCGAGGGCGTCGAGGGTGTGCCGAATCGTCCCAATTCTTGGCCACGCGCGCTGCATCTTCATCAGCTGAGCCGCTCCGTTTTCGCCGCGAAGGATTGCGCTCACTTCGGCTCGGCCGTCGCGGACGTATGCGTCGTGCAGTCGTTGTACTGTATGGAGGAGCGGCGCTTCGCTCACGTTTGCATGATTTTCGAACTGCGTCAGCGCCAGCTGGAACGTGCGGCCGGCTGCGAGGAACCGTTTCATGCGCCCCGCGTTGCGGGCCGTAAGCTCCGCACGCAACTCGATCTGTTCGCTGTCGAGCGACGACGCCATTTGGCGCAAGTCGCTCGTGCGATCGTCACCGCCGGCAGAGATGTCCGCACTCTGCTGGCTGCGCATCAGCGCGAACAGGCCGCAGCCACCGATCGACGCGATGACCAAAAACATCAGCGCCACGTAGAACCGGTTGAATGCGTTCGCGGTGGTCATGCTGCTTTGGGAGCTCCGCCCTTGGCGGCGCCTTCGAGGTTGTGTTTTGCAAGGTACACGTGGTGCTGCTCGAGCGCGCGTGCGTTCACTTGGCCGAGCTCGGGCCTGCCGAGCAGGTAGCCTTGCACGCCGCGAATGCCGGCTGCCGCCGCATTTCCGGGGTCGTGCGCGATGCAGGCGAAGTCCAGAAGCTCGAGGTTTTCGATACCTTCGGCGATGAGATAGCTCTTGGTTTCACGCGCGATCGCGATGATGCCGGCGAGCACGCCGCGCGCCCCCGGGTCGTGGATGGCTTTCACGAGCAGCGCTCGGTCGATCTTGACGAAGTCCAGTTGTAATTTGCTGAGCAGCTCGAGTCCGGCATAGCCGCTGCCGGTGTCGTCCAATGCCATCCGCACGCCCAGCGCGCGCAGCGTCTGCGCGCGCTGAATGATGACGGCTTGATCCTCGATGCGGCGTTCGGTGAGCTCGATGACGACGTTGCTCGGATCGACGCCGGCCGTGCGCAACTGCGCGACGAAGGCGTTCGGGTCGAAACGCGCGTGTGCGAGCGACGCGGGCGATACGTTCAAGAATATCGTGGAGCCTGCCGGAAGGTTCGTGACCGACTCGAGCGCTTTGCGTATGCACACGCGGTCGAGTTCGTAGAGCTGCCGTATCCGCTCGGCGATGTCGAACGCTTCCTGCGGCCCCGCCAATCCGAGCTCGGGCGCGGGCCGTGCCAGCGCCTCGAACGCGAGCGGACGCGTGCTGTCGATATCCCAGATGGGCTGGAACGCGACGCTGAGGAGATCCTCGGCGATGAGTCGCCGCACGATCTCGGCCTTGCGCGGCGAAAAGACGTTGACGGAGTCGGCGATCTCGTCGAAGCAGACGATGGTGTCGCGTCCGCGCCGTTTGGCCTCGTACAGCGCGGTGTCGGCGAGCTCGTACGGTTCCAGGTCGAGCTGCTCCGGCGTGAGGTTGACGTAGCCGACGCTCAGCGTCGCTCCGGAAAGCTTCGCCCGCGCAGCTTTCCGCAGTCGCCCTAACGTGATCTGCGCCGCCAAGCCATCCGTCTCAACCAGCAGCAGGGCGAACTCGTTGCCGCCGACGCGGTACGCGCGATCTTGCGCGCGCAGCGTGCGCAGAAGACGCCCGAGCCCTGCGAGGACGTCGTCGCCGTGGGCGTGTCCACGGGAATCGTTGACCGCTTTGAAGTCGTCGACGTCGATCAGCGCGAGGGTCAGCGGACGGTGATTTCGCTTGGCCCGGGCAATCTCACGGGCGAACTCTTCGGAAAAGGCGCGATGATTGCCGAGCCCCGTGAGGTTGTCGGTTAGCGCGGCTTGCTCCAGGACGAGGTTCTCTTCGGACGCCGTCGTGACGCCCCGTTTGTAGTGCGCCAGGAGCGCCGCGATGACGCTCATCAAGAGGAGTCCGAAGATCGTGACGCCCGCGATCAAATCTATGAGCCGGCGTGTGCCTGCGCGGACGGCAGCGTCGGCGCGCTCGTTCGCGACGAGCGATTCCGCCGCGATCTTGTCGAGTGAACTCCGCATCGCCTCGAGCTTCGGCCACGCAAGCTGCGCCTTGATCGCGCGGGCCTTGCGCTCGTCGCCGCGAACGATCGCGGTGACGATAGCGCGGCCGTCGCGCACGAACGCATCGTGCAGAGGTCCGGTCGTGCGGACGAACGGCACTTCGTCCTCGTTCGTGTAGGCTTCGTACTCCGCAAAGGCCGCATCGAACGACTGGCCCGCTTCGAGGAAGCGTTGCATCCGGTCCGTGCCGCGGCCGCCGGTTTCGGAAAGCAGCGCGGCCTGTTCGAGATCGAGCGCGGCTACCATTCGGCGCGTCTCGCCCGTGTGACCGTCGCCACGGGCGGCGGCGTCCGCGCCCCTCTGGCTCACGATCAGTAAATACACGCCGCAGCCTCCGATTGCGACGATGACCAAAAACATCAGGGCAACGAAGAACCGGTTGAAAGCGGCCGCCCGCCGCTCCTTGTCCACCACCTCGCGCGTTCGGTTCGGCCAAAAAGTCACAGCCGAAGGCTATCAGCGGCCGGTAACCCCCGGTCGCGCCGCGGACGCGCATTCGCCGCGTTACCGTTGGATTAGGCTCCGGTTGCCAGAAGGGGCGATCCGCGCGAGATCGAACGTACGTTCGTTATCGCTGCCATGCCTCGCCAGACCGCGCTCTTCGCCTCCTCCGCCAGCCCGACGCGCCTGGTCGGCGACCGCGGTGACGTCACCTACGTCCCGGAGTTCCTCGACCGCGCGCTCGCGGACGCCGTCGTGCGCGAGCTCCGCGCCGATACGCGCTGGCGCGCGGATTCGCGGATGATGTACGGCAAGCGCGTCCTCGTGCCGCGCGAGACCGCCGGCCGCGGCGACAAGATGCCGCAGCCGTGGACGCCGGCCCTCGCGCTCGTGCGCGAGCTGGCCGAACGCCACACGGGCACGACGTTCGATTACTGTTTTCTCAACCGCTATCGTGACGGTCAAGATGCGGTCGCGTGGCACGGCGACCGCGACGGCACCCGCGACGCGCGGCTGGTCGTCGCGTCGCTGTCGCTCGGTGCGACCCGCCAGTTTCAGCTGCGGCCGAAGAAGGACAGCGGCCTGCGCTACGACCCGATCACGATCGACGTCGCGCACGGCGACCTCGTCGTGATGGCCGGCGACACGCAGCTATACTGGGAACACCGCGTGCCGCGCGATCCGCGCCTCACGGGCGAACGCCTCAACGTAACGTTCCGCCAACACCGCGCCCGTTCTTACACCACCGAAGACTCCGTCGTAAACTGTGCTTCTTCGGTTGAGCCCGTCAGGGCCGTCGTGGACGACGTGCCGCCGCCGACGACTTTTGCGACCTCGTCGAAGTAGCCCGTGCCCACTTCGCGCTGGTGGCGCGTCGCCGTGTAGCCGCGCGGTTCGCTCGCGAACTCGCGCTGCTGGAACTCCGCGTACGCGGGCATTCCGCGCTCCGCGTAGTCGGCCGCGAGCTCGAACATCGAGTGGTTCAGGGCGTGCCAGCCGGCCAGCGTGATGAACTGGAACCGGTACCCATACTGGAACAGCTTCGCGCGGAACTGCGCGATCGTCGCGTCGTCGATCTTGCGCTTCCAGTTGAACGACGGCGAGCAGTTGTACGCGAGCATCTTGCCCGGGAACTGCGCGTGGATGCCCTTCGCGAACGCTTCGGCTTCCTCGAGCGACGGGTGCGACGTCTCGCACCAGATCAAATCGCAATATGGCGCATAGGCGAGGCCGCGCGCGATCGCCTGATCGATGTCGGGTTTGACGCGAAAGAATCCTTCGGGCGTGCGTTCGCCGGTGAGGAACGGCTTGTCGCGGTCGTCGACGTCGCTGAGCAGCAGGTTCGCGGCGTCGGCGTCCGTGCGCGCGATCAGCACCGTCGGCACATCGCAGACGTCCATTGCGAGCCGCGCCGCGATGAGATTGCGAATCGCCTGCGACGTTGGGATCAGCACCTTGCCGCCCAGATGGCCGCATTTCTTTTCGGACGCGAGCTGGTCTTCGAGGTGCACGCCTGCCGCGCCGGCGGCGATCATCGACTTCGCGAGCTCGAACACGTTCAACGGGCCGCCGAAGCCCGCTTCCATGTCGGCGACGATCGGCGCGAGCCAGTCCTTTTCGCCGCCGCGGCCTTCGACCGTGTCGATCTGGTCGGCGCGCTGGAACGCGTTGTTGATGCGCTCGACGACTTTGGGCACGGAGTCGTACGGATACAGCGACTGATCGGGATAGATTTGGCCCGCGGTATTCGCGTCGGCGGCGACCTGCCAGCCGGAGAGATAGATCGCTTTGAGCCCGGCCTTGACCGCCTGCACGGCTTGACCGCCGGTCATGCACCCGAGCGCCGCGACCGGTTCGTTCTCCGCAAGCAGCGCGCGCAGCCGCTCGGCGCCGCGGCGCGCGAGCGTGTGCTCGATGCGAACGCTGCCCCGCAGCCGCGCAACGTCCTCGTCCGAATACGGCCGGCCGATCTCGGGCGCGTGCGGCGTTTTGCCGTTCGTGTGTCCGTTGGTCGAGAACGCGGGGAACTGCGGCACGAGGGTCCTCCTAAGAACGACGGTGTGGTCGCAGTATAGGCTCGTCCTCGCGAAACGACTCGGCTCGGCGCGCGAAAGGCGGCGAACGGAGCGCGAACGGCGCGAATTGCGCCGCGAGATACGCGGGCGGGGCGCTTACGGGCCGAGGTCGACCTCGACGAATCGTCTCGAGTCGAGGTACGTCCGCGCGATGCGCGCGAGGTCGGAGGAGCCGACAGCGCGGTAGCGCGCGTCGAGTTCGGTGAGAGCTTCGTCGCCGCGCCTGTCGCGCGCCGCCGTGGTCAACGCGTCGAGCATTCCGTCCGCCGAGCCTTGCGCGCGCAACGCATCGCCGATCAGCTTGCCGCGCGCGCGGTCGAGCTCGTCCGGGGTCGGCGGGTGAACGGCCAGGTCATCGAGCGTGCTGCGCAGCAGCGCGGTCGCCGCGGCACGGTCCGCCGGCGCGCACTGGAATCCGACGAAGAATCTGCCCGCGTCGTCGTCGTACGAGCTCGAGACGCTGTATGCGAGGCCGCGGCGAAAGCGAATCGCGCGCATAGAGCGCGTCTCCATCGCTCCAGCGAGGACCGTGTCGAGCAGCATCATTCCGTCGTGATCGGGATCGCGGCGCTTCGGCGCGGTCGTTCCTAGCAGCACGCGGGTGACCGGCCGCGGCACGCGCACGTGCCGCACGGCCGCGCGCACGGCGAGCGTTGTCGCCGTCGGTTCTGCGCTCGGAGGGGAGTCGGCGGGCGCAACACGCCATCCGCCGAACGCGCGGGTCACCTGCCGGTAGACGGTCGCGGGATCGACGTCGCCGACCACGGCGAGCCACGCGCGCTCGGGGCGTATGTGCGTGCGAAAGAAGGCGCGCACCGCGCGCTCGGACGTGTCGGCATAGCGCTGATCGGCGGCGGGAGCGGGGTCGCGTGCGTCCGGGTTGTCGAGCCGATGCGCGAGGATGGTTACTGCGAGGAAGTCCGGATTGTGCGCGAAGCGATCGGCTTCGCGGATCGCCGACCGGCGCGCGCCGCGTATGTATCGAGCATCAATGCGCGGCGCGCGCCACGCGTCGGCGAGGATGTCGAGCATCAGCGGCAGGTCCGTCGCGAACCCGTTCGCGTTCGACTCGGCCTCGAGGTCGATCGACATCGCGTGCGCATCGGACGCGTTCGTGATGCGCAGCTCGGGCCAACGGCGCGATCCGCCGACGAAGATGCTGCCGGCGACGCGACCCACACCGTCTCCAATCCGGCCGAACAGGTGCGCGTCGTCGAAGCCGGCGCGAACGTACACGTGGTTGCTGCCCGTTCGGCGCTGCACCGCGAGCCGTATGCCGTTGGGCAACGCGAACCAGGACGGCGAGGGCCGATCGTCGCGTTGCGCGATCGACCATAACGTCGCGCTCCGCGCCCACGTGGGAAGCGGCGCAGCCGCTGCGTCGCTGCCGTGCGGTGCGTCCCCGTTCGCGGCCGGTCGTGGCACGGCGGAGCCGGACACGGTGACCATACCCGACGGCGACATGATGCCGACGGCGACCGGCGTTGACCAGCGCCGCAGCATGGCTGCAATCTCCGCGTCGGATGCGGCGTAACGCGCGTGATTTGGATTCGAACCGCCCGCGATCGAGGATCCGAAATAGTTGGCTTCCCCCTCGAGGTCGTCCGGGATCGTGTCGACCTTGGCGGCGACGGCGCGCCGCGCCATGTCGAACACGGGCCCTCGATGCTTGCCGGCGAGAACGCGAGCGATCACGCCGAACCACGCGGCCGGTTCGCGCGGGTTCGTTCCGGGCTCGAGATGGCAAATGATGTGATAGAGGCCGGCATTCGCTTGGGTGTCGTCGACGAAGTCGTACGACGAGCACGGCCCGAGCATCACCAGCGGCAGCGAAAGAGCGTCGTGCGCGGGATCGAGCACTTCGCTCGCGATCGCTTCCGCGCTTCCCGGCATGTCGGGCGACTCCAGCGCGATGTCGACGAGCGTCTCCGAACCCGGGGCGCTCAGGCGCACGGTGCCGCCGCGCCGAACGGGGCGTTCGTTCGGTGACGCCGGCGGCAGCGCACCTCCCGGCATCGCCCCGAAAATCGTGCGCGCGAGCGCAACGATGCGGCCGGGCACGACGTCGCCCGTCACGACGAGCGTCGCGTTGTGAGGCGTGTATGCGCGATGGTATGCCTGGCGCAGGTCGGCGACGGTGATACGCGCCACGTCTTCGAGCGTCCCGCCCGGATCGTGCGCGTACGGCGTTCCGCGGAACACCATCTCCCGAACCGCGTCACGCAGCATGCGCGACCGTGGCGAGCGGCGGGAACGCAACTCGGCCATCACGACGCCGCGCTCGAGCTTCCAATCGCGCTCGCGAAGGAGCGCGCCGCGCATGCGGGCCGCCTCGATCCGCATCGCGAGTTCGACGCGCCCGACCGGCACCAGCTGGTGAAAGTTCGTCGTCTCGTAGTCCGTTGCGGCGTTCGCTTCGATGCCGAGCCGCGCATCGATCTCGTCTTCGGCAGCGCCCGAGAGCGCGTGCGTTCCGCGGTACAGCATGTGCTCCAGCGCGTGGGCGAGCCCGGTGCGGCCCGGCGGGTCGTCGGCGCTGCCGATACCGTACCAGACGGCGACCTCCGCCAGCGGCGCGGCGTGATTCTCGACCACGGCCACGTCGAGCCCGTTCGCGAACTTGACGTGCGTGACGCGCGGTTTCGCGGCGTGCTGCGCGGCGCCGCTCGAAACCGCGACCGGCGCGAGCGCGACGACCATCGCCGCGAACGCCGCCGTCCAACAAGCGCCGCGACGGCGTTGCCTTGCCGTCGTCACCGCGTGAGCGTCAGCGTGGACTTGGTCGCCGCGCGCACGGCCGCGTCCGAGAACGGCAGCTCCGCGCGGGCGGATGTTTCCCAGTTCGCGTTCTGGTCGGCGTAGTGCGGCGAACCGGGTTCGCCCGACTCGCCGGCCGCGATGTCGATCGTGCCGTTGTCCCAGTCGCCCGCGATCCATACCGCGCGGAACGATTGCGCGTGCGAATTCCATTGCACGAACGGCGCGAAGCTGCCGCCGCGCCCCGGCATCGTGGGCCCGTTCCAAAACGTGAACCCGAACGGTGCGAGCGCGTGCTTGAGCGGCTGCGCCGCATACGTGCCGAACTCCGGAATATCCGCACCGAACGCGGCCTGCACGCGGCGCAGCGAAGCGACGACGAACGCGTCGTAGTCGTCGTTGGGTACCCAGCCGCGGGGGCGCTCGCGCAGCGCGCGCAGCACGATCTCAAAGCCGGGGCCTGTCGACGGGTAGGCCTTGGCGAGGGCGGCCGGAAGCTGCGCGGCGGAGATCGCACCGAGCATGTCGCGCCGCACCGCGACGACCGCTGTTGCTCCGCGCGAGCCGGAGTTCATGTCGCCCTTGAAGGAACGGAGTGCGCCGACCAGCGGTGCGAGCGACGCGTCGCCGTCGCGGTGCGCACGCGTCGCCGCCGCCAGAACGAGCGATGCGAACTCGAGCTCGGCGGGCGATACGGTGTCGAGTTGCTCGGTCGCGATCTCTTGCGGATAGAGCTTCCCGTGCAAGTGCTCCAGGTTCGCGAAGACGTGCTCGATCTCGTACGCGCGATACGGCGGCGGCCACCACGGCGCAAGACGCGGCGAACCATCGCCGTCGGAGCGATTGTTGCTCGTCACGATGAGCGCCGATCGCGACGGATCGACGTGTGGTGCGTTCGCGAACGCGAGATACGCCGGCTCGGGAGCGTCGCCGTCGCTCGCAAAGCGACCCCACGTGGGATCGAGCGGCACCTGCCCGGCGAAATGATACGCGACGCGCCCCGCGTCGTCCGCGACGACGAGGTTGAGCGCGGGCTCGGGATGGTCGCGCATCGCCGCGATTCCCTCCGCCGCGGTGCGCGCGCGCAGCAGATGCACGAACGGCGCCAGCGGCGACACCGGATTGCGGTGCATGCGCCAATCCATGAGGTACGCGTAGCCGTTCGGGCCGCCGTCCTGGATCACGACGCCGCGCGCCGTTTGCATCACGTCGACGTCCACGGTGCTTCCGAAGCGGACGCCGATCTGTTCGTGATGGTGCTGCAGCTTCACCCAGCGTCCGTTTTCCTGAACGAGATCGGCGCCGGAGCGGCGTTCTTTCATCACGCGCATCGCGGCGGTCTCACCGGCGGTCACGCCCCATGCAAGATGCTCGTTGTGCCCGAGCGTCACGCCGGGCGTCCCCGCAAGCGCGCCGCCGCCGACGTGAATCCCGGGCGCGCTCATTTCGACGAGCCACCAAATCCCGGGGATCCCGATATCGAGGTGAGGATCGTTCGCAAGCACGGCCTTCCCAACGGCCGTCCGATCGGCACCAACCGCCCAAGCATTGCTGCCGATAGGCGGCCGCTCATCGACCCCCATGTCACCCTGAGCTTGTCGAAGGGTGCGCCACGCAACATGCCCTCCGTGCAGCGGCGGCAGCTTCGCGATCGCGCCGACGGGCCGGCCGTTGGTGGGCACGTCGTACTTCGGATCGGTCAGCGGATACAGCGCTTCCATGCCGGCATCGCCGATGACGTTGCGCACGGCGTCGCGGATGACGACGTCGTCGGGTCGGTCGTCGAGATCGAGCACCGTCGCGAAGCCCACCGCGAGCGCGTCCTGCGGCTGCCATGGCTCGAAGCTCGCGAACAGCGCGGCATATTCGGGCGGTGTGGGCTGCTGCGTCGCGGCGGCATTGATCCCGTCCGCGAACGCGGTCAGCATCGCGCGCTCGTCGGCGCTCGAGTGCTGGAAGACGCTCGTAGCGAGCTCGCGGATCCCGTAGCGCCGCATCCGCCGGTCGACGCGGACGAGGTTCGAGCCGAGGACTTCGGCCAGCCGCCCGTCGACGTAGCGCCGCGTGATGTCCATCTGAAAGAGCCGGTCGCTCGCCATCGCATAGCCCTCGGCCACGAACAGATCGTGCACCGACCCGGCCCGAATATGCGGCACCCCGCGAGCGTCGCGGCCGACGGTCACGGGCCCGTCGACCGGCACCCCCGCCTGAGTCCCATCGACCCGCGCGACGCCGGCGTGGGCGGCCCGCGCAACCCACACGACATACAGCACGACGAGCAGAACGACCAAGCCAACGAGCGCCGCTACGACGACCGCGGCCCGGCGAACCCAACGACCAAGCATCCTCGCGCGGCTTCTGGCTCCGTCCGCTCGGCTACTTCAGACGGAGACCGCGACGATTTCTCTAACGCGATCACGCCTTCGGTCGGATCTCGCGCCTCGTGCGCGCGCCGTGAGGAAGGGCTGTATCCTGGAGATCGTAACCGAGCGTGTCGAGCGCGGCGACCGCGTCGAGATCGCCATCGAGCCCGAGAACGTGCAGAGCGGCCGCGTACGCGCCGATCGTGACACCCATGCCGCCGTGCTCGACGTTCCGCAGCGTCATGACGGACATGCCAGCGCGCTCTGCGACCAGTTTCGCCGTGAGTCGGCGGCGGAGCCGAGCCTTGCGAATTCGTTCGCCGAGGCGCGACAGCCGTCGTTCCACCCAGGGGAGCAGCGGTGCGACTCGCTTCGCCATGCCATTATTCTAGCTTATTTGCTACTAAAAACTAATAATAATGGCATTTTTATGACCCAAGCGCCGTATGCGGCTCGTGCCGAAGCGTATATACAGATCGTATATTGCGATCGGCATATTCGGGCACTATAATCGGTATGCCATGGCACGAATCTCAATGCTCGTCCCGGACGCGGATCTTCTCGCGATCGACGAGGTCGCTACGCCGAACAGGACTGCCTTCATGATCGCGGCTGCGAAAGATGCCGTTTCGCGCTTGCACCGGCAGCGTTTGGACGCCGAGATCGCGCGGTGCCTCGCCGAGACTGCTGCCGACGACGTGGCCCTCGCCGCCGAATTCGCCGGGACCGCGGCCGACGGGCTATGAGCCGAGGCGAGGTCTACCGCTTCAACCTCGAGCTCTGCGTCGTCGTCATGCACGACCCGAGCGGGAACTCGCCTGTGTCGATCGTGTGCCCGTTGACTGACGCCGGCGGCCGGCCTGGGAACCTCTTGAATCCCGCGGTCGCCGCCGGGACCGGCGGAACTACCAAAGACAGCCGGGTGGCTTGTCACCAGGTCCGGACGCTCGACAAGCGCCGCGTCGTAGGAAGCAAGGTTGGGGAGTTGCCCGCGCCCATCATGGCGGCGGTCTCAGAGGGCCTGAAGGCGGTGCTCGGCTTGTAGACCGCGGTGTTGAGAAACCCGGGCCTTTATGGTAGACTACCTGCCTATGCCCTTCGGCCGATAACGCGGGCCCAAGGAACGTCGGACCGGACGTCTCCTGGGTCTTTTCGCCTTTTCAAGCGATCACCCAGGACCAATCCGGCTCTACGACGTCACCTCGGCCGCCTCTGTCATGCCGACGCGCTGAGCAAAGGAATCGATGAACCTCCTAGACGTCAACAACTTCGACGCGATGCGCATTGGCCTCGCGTCGCCGGAACAGATTCGTGCGTGGTCGTTCGGTGAAGTCAAAAAGCCGGAGACGATCAACTACCGCACGCTGAAGCCCGAGCGGGACGGCTTGTTCTGCGAGAAGATCTTCGGGCCGACCAAAGACTGGGAATGCCACTGCGGCAAGTACAAGCGCATCCGCTTCAAGGGGATGATCTGCGACCGCTGCGGCGTCGAGATCACGCGCGCCAAAGTGCGCCGCGAGCGCATGGGCCACATCGAGCTGGCCACGCCCGTCACGCACATCTGGTATTTCAAGGGCGTGCCGTCGCGCATCGGCATCTTGCTCGACATGTCGCCGCGCCAGCTCGAGAAGGTGATCTACTTCGCGGCGTACGTCGTCACCGATCCCGGTGACACCACGCTGACCAAGCGCGAGATCCTCACCGAGCAGAAGTACCGCGAGAGCCGTGAGAAGTACGGCACGCGCTTCAAGTCCGGGATGGGCGCCGAAGCGATCCGCGAGCTGCTGCGCGACTTGAACCTGCGCAAGCTCCAAGAAGATCTGCGCCGCGAGTTCAAAGAGACGTCGGGCCAGAAGCGCATCAAGGCGATCAAACGCCTCGAAGTGGTCGAAGCCTTCCTCGCGTCGGGCAACAAGCCGGAGTGGATGATCCTTAGTGCCGTGCCCGTGATCGCGCCCGAACTGCGCCCGATGGTGCAGCTCGACGGCGGACGCTTCGCGACGTCGGACCTCAACGATCTCTACCGCCGCGTCATCAACCGCAACAACCGCCTCAAGCGGCTGCTGGAGTTGAGCGCGCCCGAGATCATCATCAAGAACGAAAAGCGCATGCTGCAAGAAGCAGTCGACGCGCTGATCGACAACGGCCGCCGCGGGCGCCCGGTCACCGGGCCCAACAACCGCCCGTTGAAATCACTGTCGGACATTCTCAAAGGCAAGCAGGGACGCTTCCGCCAGAATCTTCTCGGCAAGCGCGTCGACTACTCGGGCCGTTCGGTCATCGTGGTCGGCCCCAACCTCAAGCTGCACCAGTGCGGCTTGCCTAAGGAAATGGCGCTCGAGCTCTTCAAGCCGTTCGTGATGAAGAAGCTCGTCGACCGCGGTCAGGCGCACAACATCAAGAGCGCGAAGCGCATGGTGGAGCGCGTGCGGCCTGAAGTGTGGGACGTTCTCGACGAAGTGATTCGCGAGCACCCCGTGCTGCTCAACCGCGCACCGACGCTGCATCGTCTCGGCATTCAGGCGTTCGAGCCGGTGCTGGTGGAAGGCAAAGCCATCCATCTGCATCCGCTGGTCTGCACGCCGTACAACGCGGACTTCGACGGCGACCAAATGGCCGTGCATCTTCCGCTGAGCGCCGGTGCGCAAGCCGAAGCGCGCATCCTGATGCTGTCGTCGAACAACATCCTGCAGCCGTCGTTCGGTAACCCGGTGTCGATCCCGACGCAGGACATGGTGCTGGGCCTGTACTGGCTCACGTTCCATCCGGACGAGTACAAGGGGCCCGCGAAGGCGGCGCTCTCGGATGACGCGCTGCACGCCTCGCCGGTGCTGCGCGACGGCAAGGGCCGTCCGAACAAGCCCGACGGCTCGCCGAACTACATGGCGTTCAAGGACGGCACGGAAGCGTTCACGGCGTTCAACCACGACCTGATCGGTCTGCACGAGTGGATCGAAGTGCGCATCAAGGGCGTGCGCGTGAAGACCACGGTCGGACGCGTCGTGCTCAACGAGGCGTTCCCGGCGGAGTGGGACTACCCGTACCTCAACGCGACGCTCGACAAGAACGCGCTCAAGAAGCTCATCACGCAGTGCTACCGCAAGTACGGCAACGCCGCCACGGCGGAGTTCCTCGACTCGATCAAGGCGCTGGGCTTCCGGTACGCGACGCAGTCGGGGACGACGGTGTCGATCAGCGACATCATCGTGCCGCAGGCGAAGCACGAGCTGCTCGACAAGGCGCAGGCGTCGGTCGACGAGCTGCACCAGCTGTTCAACGACGGATTCATCTCCGACGACGAACGCTACAACAAGACGATCGAGATCTGGTCGAAGGCCGGCGAGGACGTCACCGGCGCGATGCAGGCCGCACAGAACCCGCTCAACCCGGTGTTCATGATGGCGACCTCCGGCGCGCGCGGTTCGATCGCGCAGGTCAAGCAGCTGGGCGGTATGCGCGGACTCATGTCCGACCCGTCGGGCCGCATTCTGGAGATCCCGGTCAAGGCGTCGCTCAAAGAGGGCCTCACGGTTCTCGAGTACTTCATCTCGACGCACGGCGCGCGCAAGGGTCTCGCCGACACCGCGCTGCGCACGGCGGACTCGGGTTACCTGACGCGCCGTCTCGTCGACGTCGCGCAGGACGTGATCATCCGCGAGGAAGATTGCGGCACGCCCAACGGCATCCTCGTCTCCGACATTCAAGTCGGCAAAGAGACGATCGAGCCGATCTACGATCGCATCATCGGCCGCCGCGCGGCCGAGGACATCAAGCAGCCGGAGCATCCGCGTGCGGAGAAGCTCATCAAGCGCGATGAAGAGATCGACGAGGAGAAGGCCAAGGCGATCCTCGCGGCCGGCGTCAAGACGGTCAAGATCCGTTCGGTGCTCGCATGCCAAGCGAAGTACGGCGTGTGCGCGATGTGCTACGGCCGCAATCTCGCGACCGGCCTCAAAGTCGACATCGGCGAGGCGGTCGGCATCATCGCGGCGCAGTCGATCGGTGAACCGGGCACGCAGCTCACGCTGCGCACGTTCCACACCGGCGGCGTCGCGCAGGAAGACATCATCACCGGTCTCCCGCGCGTCGAGGAAATCTTCGAAGCGCGCAAGCCCAAGGGCGAAGCGCCTGTCTCTGAAGTCGCCGGCACGGTCAAGTTCGGCGAGGAGAAGGGCAAGCGCGTCGTGTTCGTGACGGATGCCGACGGCAACGATCACGAAGTCGACGTGCCGGCCAACACGCACCTCAACGTGGTCGAAGGGCAAGAAGTCAAAGCCGGTCAGCCGGTGACGGAAGGCTCGCTCAACCCGCACGACATCCTGCGCATCAGCGGCGAAACCGCGCTGCAGAACTACCTCGTGCAAGAAGTGCAGAAGGTCTACCGCTCGCAGGGCGTGGACATCAACGACAAGCACATCGAAGTGATCTGCCGTTCGATGCTGCGCAAGGTGAAGATCGTCGACGGCGGCGACACGCGGATGCTCCCGGGCCAGCTCATCGAAGCCTCGGTGTTCGTGGAAGAGAACGAGAAGATCAAGGCCGAGGGCGGTAAGTTCGCGGAGGGCAGCCCGGTGCTGCTCGGCGTGACGAAAGCCTCGCTCGCGACCGAATCGTTCCTGTCGGCGGCGTCGTTCCAAGAGACCACGCGCGTCCTCACCGACGCCGCGATCAAGGGCAAGCACGACCCGCTGCTCGGCCTCAAGGAAAACGTCATCATCGGCAAGCTCATCCCGGCGGGTACGGGCATGTCGCGGTACCGCAATCTCACGATCCAGCCCGAAGGTCAGGATCTCGACGAAGAGGGCCGCCCGAAGAACGTGTTCCTGGACTTTAACCCGAACGGCGGCGACGACGGCCTGTCAGCGTACAGCGACGTCATCGCACCGAACGGTCAGGAGATGAATCCCAAGGTGCTCGGCCCGTACGAGCGCCAGCGGATGGCCGATAACGCGGTGCACTACGAAGGCGAGTACGAAGAAGCCGCCCCAGTGGGCGCACCCGGAGTACGCACGCAGTACAAGCCAAAGGGAATCAACCCGGACGACTTGTAGTCGCGCGGCGTCGTAGAAAAAGGAAGGGTCGGGCTAGCGCCCGACCCTTTGTTTTATTGGACGAGAAAACGTCTCGAGAGAGGCCTTTCCCGAAGCGGCGCGGCAGGCGGCTCGCAAACTGACGCCATCGAGGAGTTGATCGTGATAAGACGTGGGGATTTCGTGCGGGGCGCCGGCCTTCTGGCAGCGGGGTCGCTCTGCGGCTCGCCGCTACGGGTCGAAGCCATGCCCACGATCTACAACGGCCAAAAAGCGCCCAGTGCGCCTGAGCTCCAAATCCCGAATCCGGCTCAGCCTCCCGTACCGTTCGATTCAGCCCGCATTCGCCAGATGAAATTGCAAAATTGCTGTAGCACATGCGCGAATTTGTTATAATTGACAAGTGATTCACGCCGATGAGTTGAGGCCACATTGACGAACCCGACGGGTGAAGTGCAAAATGGTCTTCTCCGGCTGGATTTCGACCGGCGTGTGATGATCCACTTTCGCGGTTCCGTCGTCACCTCGGATGCGGGTCTCCTCGCGTATCGCGAACTCGATGATGCACTGGGCTTGAGTGGTTCGGCAGGCGATCGTCTTGCCGATGCACGCACGGGCAAGAACGGTCGTCACGCGCTGGTCGGCATGCTTCGCCAGTCCGTTTTCGGCCGGCTCGCCGGGTATGAAGACGTGAATGATGCCGAACGATTGCGGCACGACCCGGCGATGCGTTGGATCGTTGGCGGCAAAGCCACGAAGGGTTACGGCGCATCGCCCAGCCAGATGGGCCGATTCGAGACGAACTGGCTGGCGCGTTCGGAAAACCTTGTAACGCTTACCGATCTTTCGGGTATTTGGATCGACCGCGTTGCAGCGCATCGGTCCCGTGAGCGCATCGTGCTCGACATGGATTCGAGCGTAAGTCCGACGCACGGCGAACAAGAGAAGAGCGTTTGGAACGGGCATTTCGGGTGCACCTGCTACCACCCGCTCTTTGTATTCAACGAGCATGGCGATCTGGAACGATGCGCGCTTCGACCCGGGAACGTCCACAGCGCCGATGGCTGGGAAGACGTCCTCAAGCCGGTCGTCGCACGCTACCAAGGAACTGCCGAGAGTATCGCCTTTCGCGGCGACGCCGCCTTCGCTCAGCCCAATATGTACGAATTCCTTGAGTCCGCGGGCATCGAGTACGCGATCCGTTTGCCGGCCAATCAGATTCTCCAAGCGCGGATTACCGAGCTTCTCAAACGGCCGGTCGGGCGCCCGCCGCATTACGTCCAGCGCTTCTATCGAAGTCTCCGCTACAAGGCGAAGAGTTGGTCCCATCCTCGGCGTGTCGTTGCCAAGGTTGAGTGGCATCCAGGCGAATTGTTCCCGCGCGTCGATTTCATCATCACGAATCTCGCGATATCGGGGAAGCACGTGGTCGCGTTTTACAACAAGCGCGGGACGGCGGAGCAGTGGATCAAGGAAGGCAAAGGCGCGATAAAATGGACGCGGCTCTCATGCCGCTCGTTCAACGCAAACGCCGTTCGCCTTCAGCTTCACGCGCTGGCGTACAACCTCGGGAACTTCCTGCGGACGCTTGCGACACCAGAAGCGATTGCGAACTGGTCGCTCACGAGTCTACGAGAGAAGCTGATCAAGATCGGCGCCAAGGTCGTCAGCCACGGTCGCTACGTCACGTTCCAGATGGCGGAAGTTGCGATCCCACGTACGTTGTTCGCTGCAATCATGCAGAGAATTGCGGCCTTGCGATCGCCGCCAATGGCAACGGCAGCATGAACACCCGCCAAACGACGAGCGGCCGGGACAACGACGGGAGATTGGCGCCCTGATGACCGTGCAAGAAGGTCTTTCCGCCGGCGTCCGGGCGCTGCGCACTCGCGTCTGGTCAAAATCGACCGTCCTGCTCGCCAAGCCGGCCGAAAACGACGGAGTCGGGCGGCGCCCGCTCGAAAAGGAGAACCATATGGGGAATCCCAGTTGAACATTGCGGTGTTGGTCGTTCACGGCATCTCTCCTCAGCGTCGTGGTCTCCATCAGCGGCTTGTTTCGCAAGGCCTCTGTGAAAACTTATCGCAGCGGCCGAGAACGCTTTGGAAGTCTAGGCCTGTGTTCCCAGTTGTCGATCAGCCGGGAAACATGGAGGACGTGCCGCATCCATATTATCGAATAGAGTGTCATGACTACGAAACCGAAGAGAAGAGTGCCGACACACCGACGATAGATATTCATGAGGCGTTCTGGAGCCCCGTCGATAAGGAGTCGGCAAACCCTCTACTGGTCGTTGCGTGGGTTGCTTCTACACTGTTGAGGCCATTCAAGGCAGCCGTTCGGTGGCGGGCTAAAACGATTGGTGACCTGTTGCAAGTCGCAGCTCTGCTCGCCGTAGCACTCATTTATTTTGGCGTCACATTAAAATTGCTATCGTGGATCGTTCCGGTCCGACCTGCTCCAGCAGAATGGTTCGCTTTCGGTTTGATAGCAGTTGGAACATATTTCGCTTTGATTCCGCCTGCGGCGTTCATATCGAGGGTCGCTGGTTTCGCATTCGAATACCGGGAGATGCTGCGTGATGCTGGCGAAGCCATCCCATTTGCACTCGCCGTTTGTGCAATTCCATTTACAGCGGGGTTCGCAATTCCGGCAGCCCTCGCCTTCGCGATTGCGATCCTTTGTTTTCGATATGCGGGAAGCATTGCTCACGAGCACTATGCCATTCTGTTTCACGATAACTGGCTCGTCGCTCTGGGCACCTTCGTATTACTGATCAGCGGAGCTCTTATCGCATGGCGAGGCGTATTTTATTTTGTTCCAGACGTATTCGGAGATCTGTACTACTACGCCACTTATGATGAGAACGACAAGCGGTACGCATTCCGAGAAAAGGTGATCAACATCTGTGGCAATGCGATCTTAAGACTCGTGCGACAGCGTACCAACGGCCGTGACATCGAATATGATCGTCTCATTATTCTCGGCCACAGTCTCGGAAGTTCGGTCGCTGTCGATGCAATTGTCAATGTTCTATTATTGAAGGTCAGCGGCGGGCTATGCCAGAAAGAATGGAGCAAGATAAATGCGCTAGTTACATTTGGGACCGCGGTACCGAAGACCGATGCCTACTTCGTCCCCGGACGTATGGGCCGCGTTAAAAAGGCATCGATGGCGACTTTTCGGCGAACGGCGTTCCGCGGTTCTATTACGCAAGACAGTGTATACTGGCGCAACTTATGGTACTTTAGTGACCTCGTTGCCGAACCTATCGTGCCGGCTGACTTCGAAATGATTACGGGACATGCGCTAAACGAGGCTATATGCGATGACCGCCGCCTGCGATCACCCCGTATGTTATGGCCGCATGGTCGCTACTTAGTGGACAGCGAGTTCTGGCGCGGAAAGGGTGACGTCGCGAAGCTTATTTTCGAATTCAAGACCTCATTGACCTGAGATCACCCTATTATCGTCGGTCAGTCTCGATTTAGATGAAATGAACGGGACCCGCGCCATGTGACGCTATTCGTCGGAACCCGCTAACGGCACGATCACGCCCCCGCGACGGGAACGCCCAGTCCTTTGACGCATGGTTTCATCAGCTCAGCGGATGTGGCGCGGAGGGCTGAAGATGGCTGGTATGGGACGCTGGCTCGTGACGCCGCCCGGGAGATACGTCTTCGTCCTTTTTTCGCTAGTGGCCGTCGCACCCTTGGGGCAAGATCATGCGCCGCCTGCTGCGCGACATCGCCAAAGGACGCATGCTCGTTTAGAAGTCGCTGAGCGAGCGTTGCGTCATTCGTGGCGAACGCGAAGGCCGCGGCTCGGTATCAAGCCCCTCTTGTAGCACATAGTTTGCCTCGGCGCTCCGACGGGCGCTACCCGCACGTGCGGCGCGCTGGGACGGTCGCTTGCGCGCTTAGACCGGATATGGTATAAGTCTTTTGGGATGAGCGATGACCCGGCAACGGGACGGACAGATCGGCCTTTAGAGTTCGTCGGATCGTCAAGAGACGATCTCTCCTCGTTTCCCCCGGAAGTAAAGCTTGTGACCGGCTATGCGCTGCGCCAGATTCAGCGCGGCAAGGCCCACCCGGATGCCAAGCCGATGAAAGGCAACCTGCGCGACGTAATTGAGATCGCCGTGGACGACGATTCTGGCGATCGCACGTATCGCACGACGTGCACGATCAAGATCGGCGAAGTCGTCTACGTGCTGCACGCATTTCAGAAGAAGGCCACGTTGGGCATCAGTACACCGAAGCGCGAATTGGATCTGATCGAGCAACGCCTCAGGGCCGCTCGGAAGCACCACGAGGGACACTATGCGAAGAACAAAGGATGAATCCGTGACACAGGGCAGCAGCAACGTCTTCGCGGACCTCGGGCTTGACCAGCCGGCCGAGGTGCTTGCGAAGGCGCGGATCGTCGAAACCATTGCGGACTTGCTCGCGCGTCAAGACCTGAGCCAGCAGGACGCCGGAAAACTGGTCCGCCTGACGCAACCTCAAATATCTCGCTTGATGCGCGGAGACACGCGAGAATTTTCCTATGAGCGGCTTATGCGCGTCCTTACGGCGCTAGGCCAGGACGTTGAGATCACCATTCGCCAGACGCGGAATCCAAGGAAGCGCGGAAGCGTGCTCGTTCGCGGATGAACGAGCTCGAAGAGACGAACGGCCCCCTCGAAGCGCGTCTCCACGTCGCGGAAGGAGCTTACCCTGAATCGGTGCCATCGGCGAGCGACGGCAACGCATTGGCGAATCCCGCTTCGTCCATCGCTATAGGTTAGATACGTCTGGCAAGACCGTGCGGGTCGAAAAGCCCCCGAGATTGGCACGTGTCGCGCATATTTCTAACCAAACTTCACGCTCGACTTCATTGGGATTCTGTGCGTGTACGCGGCAGATCGTCCTCCAGCAGCATTCCGTTACGAGCGCGGAACCCGGGATGGACGCGCGTTGAATGTCGCCGAGAATCGACTTCGTTCCCGTTGAGGAACAGTAGCAGTTGGTCGATGCTCCTTCGATTGGAGTGGTCATCACGCCAGATTTCGTTATGCGGGTCTCATGCTACTCTGGCAAGGTGTTCTGCAGCCGATTTTGCGGCCAGATGACGTGACCTGACAAGGGGCATCATTGCCTGTCAAGTCTGACAATTTGCGTTCTCTCTGTCAGGTCTGACACGGTAGGACGCGGAGATGGCCCCCGCTCACACGAGCGTGGGCTCGCTCGGCGCCGGTCCTCGCAGGCCGAGAAGCAGATCGCGGAGCGGCGCTGAACGTCGCGGCCGAAGGGACTCGTCGGCGCTGTGCATCGCGCTCTAGTGTGCGCGCTGAATCAACACCGCTGTAAGGACGGCGAGGACGATCGTCAAGGCGACGAGCGCCCACGTAGCGACTTCGAGTCTCTTGCTGCTGCGCGCCAAGGACTCGACGCCAGATCTGATCGCGCTCGTGTCCTCGCGTTGCTCCGAGCTTTCCGGCCGGCCTCCCGATATGCCCATGCGCGGGCGCTTCGACCGCTCGCCTGACCTGCCTGCCCGCGCGGTGGTCGATATGGTTTCAAACCATAACTACATCATGTATGGCGGCGGCAAGCCGATCTTGGGACTCGTCGTCACGATCGAGCCGACGGAAGACCTCGTCGCGCTCGACGGCATGAGCATGCAGCTGAACTGCTATTCGCCGGCGGGCGCCGTCTGCGTCTACCAACAATACGTAACCGGCTTGGATAGGCTCTCGAAGTCGAAGAAGTTGCACGTCGGCTCGTCGATCGAAAACTTCCCGTCGGATGCGTATCGCAAGCACCTGCACTTAGCGATCGGTCTTCACGCCAAGGGCGACCTGTTCAACGAACACTTCCATTTCGGCAAGTTCCCGGGTCCCGGCGCCCGCATCCCGGCCGGTTGGAAGTTGAAGTGGGAACTTTTCAACGACCCGAACGACCCGAACGATCCGAGCGGCGCGATTACCGGCGCGCGGTATTCGGTCATCACCGACAAGGGCGAAGTCCAGACCAGCGGACGGCAAATGATTCGCCGTTTCAAGTTCAGCAACACGTCGGTGCCCGTAGCGGCCGAGTCGATGGCGCCGATCTTCGCCTTTGAGATGAACATGGTCGGAGGGAACAACGGGCAGTTCAGGTACGTGACCGGCGCCGGAACGATCACCTACGAAGCTCCGACCCTGACTCCGCTGGGCAAGTCGCCTGCCGGGCTCGCCGTGGGTGGAACGCACACGGCCGAAAAATCGAACATTCGTTTACGCCGAGCTACCCCCTGGATCGAGGACGAAGATCGTTCAGAAGTTTCGGGCGATGCAGCGTTCGTTCTTCGCGGGGAGACCGTTCTGACACGTTTCAGAAACTCTTCATCTTTTGATTCAGACTTGCTTCATTTCCCCGACGTAGTCTCGGTGCTACTAGGAGGATGTTTGAAGCATGAAAGAGCGACTCGCAATCTTGGTGTTTGCAACCGCTGTCGTGATGGCCGGCTGCGGCGGCGGCGGTAGCACCGGCGGCGGCACGACACCGATACCCAACCCGAACCCGACCCTGGCGACGCAGGGCAATATCCCGGTTGCGCAAACCGTCGGAGCCTCCATGGGCTTCGTGAATCCGGCGAACAACAAGACGCTGTATTTCTTGGACGTCGATACCGCTACGGGAGCGACGTGTACGGGAGCCTGCGTCGGGGTTTGGCCGGTCTTGACCCCGACGGCCGGTTCGACAGCCGTCGCCAACATGACGCTGGCGACGCGCTCGGACGCCACCGGGCAGCAATGGTCGTACGAAACTCATCCGCTCTACAACTACACGGGCGACAATGGTCCGAACCAGGCGAACGGCGAAGGCGTGCCGGATTTCGGCGGCCATTGGCACGTCGCACGACCGAACGCCGCAGCGACGCCGCCTCCGAGTGGCGGTGGCGGCGGCGGAGGCGGCTGCACGGTCTACTGCTGAGGCAAAAAGAAAGGGTCGGGCTAACGCCCGACCCTTTTTGTTGTAGCCATAGCGACACCGCGGTCTTTTGTCACCCTGAGCTTGTCGAAGGGTGCGCCACAATCTGGACGCCTCGTGACTCCAAGCTAGGTTTTGGCCTTTGGAAGTACCTCGAAGATGAACTCCGGATAACACTGGCACGTCGTTATGAAGTACGACCAAGTATCCGCCTCTGTTGTGCGAAGCTTACGGGACCAGTCGAGGCAATAGATGCGATTGTCGCGCTTGAACCCGGTCTGTACCTCCGGAGGAATCGGATGTACTTTGGGATCATTCGGTTCGCCACGGTAAAAGTACGCAGCGTTCGCAAAGAGTGCCGACGGGGTCGCGACATTCGATGGAAGCGGCATGGGATTATATCGCGTCGGCCCGACCGGCGCCGGGATTTGCCCCGTGCTCGGCGAGATTGACGGCGCCGGCGTTTTCACCGGCTGCGCAGTAGCGGCCGCCAGCGCGCCCGCTAACAGCGTCGCGAGAAAACCACCGTAAACAAACGACCGTGATACACTCACACGTTACCGCGCTCGAAGAGCCCAATAGCGTTCCCGGGCGGCAACTCGGCGGCCATCCTGTTGATCAGGACAACAAACTCGTTCTCGTCGTGGTCGTCGATCGACGCCCACAGCTCGGAGATCCGCTTCTCCCAATCTTCATTCGCTTCGGTCACGTTCAAGGGTACGTTGGCCGCAGCCACCGGCCCTCCATGAGAATCAACTCGGAGAGCGCGTGCCGCCGCACCGCTAAAATTCTACGCTTAGGGACCGCCCGCGAGTAGGTGCAGGCCGCGACGACGACGTAGCGACCCCGGATGAAGTACGATGTTCGAATCGGCATCGTTGCGACGCTGGCGTTCGTGGCCGGCATCTCGGTCGCACGCTTGCCGTTACCCGCCCACGCCGCGACCGCGCCGCTCCAACCGCAGACCATCGACACCGCCGCGATGACTGCCGACAGTTACCCAAAGCCGTCCGCGATGTTCCCGAACCTCCTCTCCAAAACCGTCGTCGTCGCCGATGGCATGACGGCCGCGGTCCAAGCGGGGAACGCGTTCAAGCACTATCACGCCGACGCCAACGAGATCCAAATCGTTCTGGAAGGCTCGGGGACCGAGTGGCTCGGAGACCATCAGGTGAATCTGAAGCCCGGGACGATCGTGGTGATCCCCAAAGGGACCGCGCACGCTGCTTTCACCGAGACGTCCGGCCACCTGAAGTGGGTTTCGCTGAAGACGCCGCCGCAAGATCCGACCGACATTCACCCGATGTAACCGAGCGGAGGCGGCGCGCCGACGACTCTGCCCGTCACGGTCACCACGTTCACGGTGATCGGACACTGCTGCGCGCATTCGCAGGTGCGGCGCTCGTTCGCCCACGACAATCGAAGGCAACAGCTCGATTAGCGTCGTCTTGCCTGCTCCGTTGGTGCCGGCCACGACCAAAAGGCGCGGCTTAGCCGACGGCGACGGTGCCTTCTTCCGAGCGCCGGTAAAGCACGCCGTTGCGGATGAACGAGATCGGCAACTTCCTTTCGTGCATCTCACGCTCCAGCTGCGCCTGCAGGCGTTGCGCTGCCTTGCGCGTTGCGGCACGCAACTCGGCCGTGTTCCGAAGTCCGCCTATCATGTCATGTACATCGTTCTCGCCGGGTAGGGGTGTTTTCCCGCGACAGCCGCCCGATAGCCGAAGGATCGCCAAAGCAGGCCGACCACCGCGTCGTCCCGCCGCCGGCGGCGTCTCGGGCACCATCCTCCTGACCACCGCTCGCAGGGCGGCTACCAAAGAAACGGCACCAAGCGATACTTCACCTTATCGCGATATTCGGAATACCCCGGCAGGCTCTTCGCAAGAAACGTCTCCTCAGCAAGAAGTCGCCAAATAAGCACGGGCGTCATCAGTATGACGGCGGACAATCCCCACCACGATCCGAGCGCGATCGGCATGCTGAGAAGATAGACAAGGGATCCGCTGTACATCGGGTGCCGCACGACTGCGTAGGGGCCCGTCGATATTACTTTTTGGTCGGCCGTCAATTCAATGGTGGCTGAGGTAAACGGATTTTCCTTGAACACAAAAAAGATGACCGTAAATCCGAGCGCAATGAGAACATCGCCCGCAATCACTACGGAGAGAGGCACGGTAGACCAGCGTGAACGGTGATCGAGCGCGGAGACGACCAGTATCGCGACGTACGCCACGGATGCGATCGACGATACGATCTTTTGGCTGGTCTCCTTTTCGGCTGTCGGCCCACCGTGCACCCGGCGCTCCAACAGCGCTGGGTCTTTTTTCATGAGGTACACCGTGATCGCCAGCGCCGACGCGCCGAACACGGCCAGGAAGGCCCACGCCTGCCAATAGTCGAGCGTCCATTCCGGAAGAAATAGCAGCGCTCCCATGACGATGAGAACGAAGAGAAGACCACTAGCTGCTCTGAGATTCAAGCTCATCATTCCGTACTTCGTATCTCGCCCGACTCCGACGCCCGCGGTGATGCGGCCTTCCTGAACCTGTAGACGGCTCTTCGCGTACGCGCCACAATCGTGGTGCGTTACGTAGACGACCCGGTGATGAGGTCTTGCGCGTATCGCGCCACAGATCTGTTGTAACGCGGCAGGTACTCGGAGAGCGCCGTAAGGGCCACCGCGACCGCTTCACGCTCGCGCCCGACATCGACGAGCGCAAGCGCCAGGAACGCTCGAACCGCCCCGGTCAACGCATCGTTCTCGCCGTCCAGTTCGGCGGTAAGCAACGCGACGGCGTCCTGAGGCTTTCCGATATTCCGAAGCGAGCTCGCCATCTGAATGACGGCGCGCCGGCGACGCACGGCCACCAAACCTGCGCCAAGTGCCGCCTCGTACAAGGGTATCGCGAGGTCGGAGTGACCGGTGGAATCGCGCGCCGCAGCACGCTCGAAGAGGCCAATAGCGCTCCCCGGCGGCAACTTAGCGGCCATCCTGTCGATCAGGGCGACGAACTCGTCCTCGCCGTGCTCGTCGATCGCGGCCCACAGCTCGGAGATCCGCTTCTCCCAGTCTTCATTCGTGCACGTCACGTCAACAGTGTGCGCTGGCGCTCCTAACGCCCCTCTCGCGGCTCATGATTTCTACGTTACTTCGGCTTCGGCGACGATTTCAGTCGCAACCCGAGGTGACATTTCTCTGCTTGCCGCTTTGACGACCTCATCGACCTGGGCTTGCATCTCCGGCGATAGGCGAACGCATCGAAGCGAAACACCTTCGGGTAGGGCTCCATCTATCTTTTTGAGCAAGAGCGCGTGGAATTCGGGGTCCGTCAATACCAACAGGCGTTGCGGCGCCACTACCAAGCTCAAATAGTAGAGCTCTGCAATGGCGTTATTGAACTTGCCTTGCGGTAGGTTTCCCCCGGAAGTTCTCGCTGACATCGCCTTGATGCTCGCGACGATTTCTCCGTGTTCGGATACTGCGTCAAACTCATGCTTACGCCCGCCGGCGGTGTTCAGCGTCAAGAAGCGCTTCGAGAACGCGACCCCATATTCTTCGGCGAGGCGCGCGCGCACGAACTCCTCGACGTGAGTTCCTAGGAACCTCGTGTCAGCCATCAGCGGTCTCCCCGGGCTGTGAAGCTTCGGACACAATCCGATCAATCACGCATTCCTGGACAACGAGAAATGCCTTTTTGACAGAGGGCTCGACGAGCGCATTCCACCGGATATTCGGCCTCTTATCGATCTTCTCCAGAGGGATAGAAATCGGTGGAATTTGATTTAAGCGTTGTCGCAGCTCTTCCCGTAACCCGTTCTCGGAGAACGGGCTGCGTGCCGCGAGGTATTGGAATTCGACCTCGACGCTGCCGTAAGACCACAGCGTCAAAAAGACAAGGTCGCCAGGGCGGTATGACGAATCAGCTCGAGCGCTGCTCGAAAAGATAATCGAACCTTCCGACTTGCCGTAACCGTAGCTAACGCCCACCTGAGGATGCTGCGTGGCCCACGCTTCGATCTCGGAAAAGAGCCGGACTGGGTCGGCACCGGCGCGCTGCTGAAGATCGGCGAAGAAGCGCTCCTTCGTCCACTGTTCTCCGCGCCGCTGCCCAGTTGCGGCTTCCTTTTTGTCGACCTCCAAAATGGACGGGTTCAGCACTCGAGGCGCGATTGCACGGGTCGTCCCGCCGGCATATTGCGGAATGGCGATGGCGAAGACGTCTGTCAAGGGCATTTGTCGATTGAGGTATTCGACGATCCGTAGCGTATCGAGCGAAATCGTGTCTGCAACGATGACTAATCGTAGACGTTGCTGGTCGAGATTCGTACGAACCATCTGCCAGAATGCCTCGTAGTCCGACGCGGCGACTACTCCCAAGCGTTCGTAGAGGTGCTCTCGTGGATCCTGAGAGCGCTTGCTGCAGCTAGATTCATATGCCGACTGAACCTGTGGTGCATTCCAAAATGCAACGAAGGTGGCGGCGTACTCGAGAAGCTGCGCAATCACTTCGCGACGGAGCCGTGTATCTGTGCTGCGCTTGACCTCGACTAGCGTCGGAATCCCGTCTTGATCCACGAAAAGGAGATCGAGAGAGAAGACGTTGCCCGACGTCGTTGAATTTGCGAGTCCCGCCTCGGACGTCACAAGCACGAACCGACGCGGATCGATCGGGTTCATCTGGTCGCCGGCTAATAACTCTGGATGATCCGCGACCGCATCCTGAAGGTCGAGTTCTCGCGCGTAGCGCGTTTCAACGAGCGGTATGAGTTCATTGCGATCGTTGATGGTGTACACGAGACTCCCGGTGTTCGCGGTCGATCAGCCCAGCGCCGCCCGCGCGCATCCAGCTAGGCGTAGCAAGGGCTTGACCCAGGGGCCGCCGTGTACTACCATTGTTCTAACATGCGAGCCTCTCTGCAACGTGTCGGTAACTCCCAAGGGCTGATCATCCCAAAGCCGATCCTCGCGCAGGTCGGCTTCGAGCGCGAAATCGATATCGACGTCGAAGACGGCACAATCGTCCTTCGAAAGCCGAATCGCCATCCGCGCGAGGGGTGGGCCGAGGCTAGTCGCGCGGTGGCAGCGTCGGGTGATGATGCGCTCGTGTGGCCGGAATTCCCGAACGAAGGCGACGCGGATCTCACCTGGTGAAGCGTGGAGAGATTTGGCTTGCGACTCTTGATCCGACCGTCGGAAGCGAGATTCGTAAGACACGGCCGTGCCTCGTAATCTCGCCACCTGAGTTGCACGATCATCTTCGGACCGTGATCGTCGCGCCGATGACGAGTGCCGGTCGTGCCGCGCCTTTTCGCCCGCCGATAACGTTCGCGGGAAAGCGCGGTTTCATTTTACTCGATCAAATTCGAACGTTAGACAAGACGCGTCTCGTGAAGCGGCTGGGCAAAGCCCCATCGACAACGGTCGCGGTGGTCCTACGCGCGCTACGCGATGTTTTTGCAGAGTAGCTCTTCGATCACGGGCTCGATCGCGCTGTCCATACCGCATGATCATTCGGGAGCTTGTAAATGCGGGCGATCTCGTCACCGTCGACCTCGACGATCGAGCAGCCGGCGGCGATTGCGGACGGCGGTGGCGCAAACGCCGGAACCCATTGCTTCGCGCGCCATACGACCTTCGCGCGAGTCGGATCGTCGATTCGAGCGACAGACCAGGCATCGAAGACATCGTCGATCTCGCGCGTCTTCCGTGGCCATTGTGCGGGACGGGTATTCTCGTAGAATCCAAGGAGCGTGTAGGCACCGCTTGCCGGATCGCGGCGCTCAACCCGTACATGCCAGCCGTCGTAAACAATTCGGCCGACGTCGCTGCCGCCACGGCGGATCGCGTGCACCGCAGTTGGATCTGCATTCGCCAGCGGCTGCCGCGTGGGGCGCTGCGTGACGCTCGAGCGCACAGCCGTGAACGCTGAAGGCGAAGGGATCGCTACGGAGTCATCCCCGTCGAGCCGAAGCCGAATTGCGCGTCCCAAAGCGATCCAATAGGCCGGCGAGGGACCACCGGGCGCCGTTGGGTGTGGAACGAGCAGGCACAGCGTGTTCTTGAGCTGGGTGGTGCCATCCGCGCCGAAGGCTCCCGTCACCCGCGCGTATTCATACCGATACGTCGTACCGTAAAAGATGGCGAACCGGGGCTGATGCGTCTCGATCCGCTGGCGTAGGTCTCCGATCCGTGCTTCGCGATGAACCGTCCGCTCGACATCAGCCTGGAGATTGGGCGCGTGGAGCGCAGACAGCTCGATGACGGCCGTCTCGCCGTCTTCGCTTCCGAAACAGTTGCGCTGATAGCGGCTGACCGTGTCCATGTCCGTCGGCTCGCCCTTGAACGCGAGAAGCGCCTGGATCAACCTTCTCCACGTTGACTGCGTAGGAGGCCGATCGCTCCCGTGCCATCGCGTATAGCCGGAGCACAGGTGGTGCTTCCGGCAATCGATGAGCTCGGCACCGCCGAGTGCCCGCCAAACATCATAGCTCGTGTGGTCGTCGGTTCCGCCCGGCTCCATCCCCACGAACCAATATGGCGCGCCCCACCTGCCATATCCGAACCACTGCCGCGCGGCAGCGTCTCGCGCATCGATCATCACGCCGTCGGTCACCCGCCTCGCACTTGAGAAGTCGATGCTCGGTTTCTGCGCCCGCCCCCGGCTTCCCAGCAGGCGAGCCCGGCGGCGGGGGTCTCCGGCCTTTCAAGTATTCCCGGGTGCCGCGCCGAATGGGGTCCTGCTATGGGGGTGCCGGACTATCAGTCGATGATGTTGCCCGCGCTAAGCCGTTTATCAGACGGTCGCGACCATGAATTGCGCGATCTACTCACAGAGATCGCGGATTCTCTAAAGCTTACTGAAGACGATCGAATAGAGCCGTTGGCATCGGGGAATGGCACGAAACTCTATTCCCGAGTTCAATGGGCGTTCACGTATATGGCGCAGGCAAAGCTCTTGGATAAGGTAGGTCGGGGCCTTTATCGGATAACGCAGCGCGGACTCGAATTGCTAGCATCCGCGCCAGAACGCATTGACAATCGTGTCTTGCGCGGCTATCCGGAGTTCGTCACTTTCATGTCTCGCTCTAGGATGATTGGGTCGGACGAAGTCGCGTCCGAGCACCCCGCCGCGACAGCCAGCGATCCTGACACGATGCTCGATCAAGCTGCTCGTACCATACGGGAGCAGATCGTCTTGGAGTTGACGGAACGAGTGAAGGGACTATCGCCATCGGAATTCGAGATCCTAGCGATTCAACTGTTGGAAGCGGTTGGATACGGGCGCGGGCGAGTCACCGGAGGAACGGGCGACCGGGGTATCGACGGCATTCTCGAGGGCGATAAGCTCGGTCTAGATCGCGTGTACGTCCAGTGCAAGAGGTTTTCGTCTGCAAACGTGGGCGGCGGTGATGTGCGAAACTTTATCGGCGCCCTTCATCAACACCGCGCGACCAGGGGCGTCTATATGACCACGGCAACGTTCACGGACGAGGCGGTCACGTCGGCTCAAAGCTCCACGTACTCGATCGCGTTGCTGGACGGACGTCGTATCGCTGAGTTGATGTACGACTATAACATTGGTGTCATCACGGACCGTACTATTGTTTTGAAACGAATCGACGAGGGCCGCTTTATTGCGCAGTGACGTTGGCTTTGATATTGTAATAACGTGACGCCTAGTGTAAAATAGTCATACGCCATGGTCGCGGCAAAATTGCCGGGGTATTGCGCAAACAACAAAGCGGCCCAGCCGGTGTTATTAGCGCCGGCTGGGCCCGTCACCCGATGGAGTCAGCCACCGAATGACACACGCCGATTTCGACGTGCTCACGTCGACCACCCGGTCCGTCCGCAACACGCGCCAAGCGGTGCAGCGAACACGCTGGGCGCGACCGATCGTCCGAGCCGCATGGCTCATCACCCGCCTCTGCCGGCGCGAGCCGGTCACGGTGCAGATCTACAAGCGACGCTTCGGCGTTTCGCTGCGATCGTTCCGGCGCGACATCGCCAACATTCGCGACGCCGGCATCTACCTCGACGCCGATCCAGCCGGCGATTATCGCATGCTGTACTTCTCGTCCGACTCCGACGCGTCGTAGCGTGCGGTCGAACGGAAAAGGCCCGCTCGACGAGCGGGCCTTTCGCGATGTTGTTCGTCCTGCGTGATCGACTAAAGCGCCGTCGTTTGCGTGTGGTAGCCGACGACGTCGAACCACGTGATCGTGGGGACCGCGGTAACGCCGCCCTCCTGGAGCGCGCGGCCGAGCCGGTCTTGCATGAAGCGGCCCTGCGCGTCGCGTGACTCCCACACCTCGATCACCACCAAGTTGCCTTCTTCCGTGGTTCCCCCCGCATGGGTGAGAAGTCCGGCGGGCCAGTCGCCGCTGCCGGTTTTCGGGTCGATGTTCAAGCGCTTGTTCACGGCCTCGTATTCCGCGCGACCTGTCCCCGAAAATTGTAAGACCAAGCCAGCAGGCATAACGACCCTCCATCGCATCTCGGTGCGCACCGGAAGTGTCCGGCGCGCGCCTTCGGTTCGACGGCGCGCGCCGGATTGCTGCCGCCGGACGGCCCGAGGGAGCGGCCGCGCGGCCTAGCTCGAGTACTCGATGTTGGATAGGAGAAACCGCACGCCGCCGGTGCCGATGTGCACGGCGTCCTTGATGGCGGCTTGGCCTTCGGGGGTCGCGACCGCGGCGCAGGCGTCTTCGTAGGAGTCGAAATACAGGTCGGCGGTGCGGTAGGCCGGCGTCGGGCTGCCGTCCTCCTTCGGGTACACCTTCGCCAGCTCGGCGCGGCGGAGGTTGGGGATCTTCTGGGCGAGCGGGACGTGGACGGCCTTGTAGTGCTGCTCGAAGGCTGCCGGATCGGTCGGATTATCGTAGACGACGGTCAGTTTGACGCTCATGCGGGGGTGTACGCCGTAGGACCGATGGCCTCCCCGACCCGATAGAAACGGCCCCGTCCGCAAGAGCCGCGCGCCTTTACCGGGTAGCGACCCTGACGGAGGTTGCTCGCATGGTGTCGTCGTTTTTCCGGATCGCGCTTGGGACGGCCGTCGCGTCCGCGATCGTGTTTGGTGCCGTCCCAGCAGTCGCACGCGAGCTCGCTACGGCGCAGGGGATCATCGCCATCTCCGCGGCTCGGCCCGGCCTGCGGGCCCCAACGTGCGGCGAGCTGGTCGTCGAGGCTCGGGATGCGCTGGATAACCACCTCATCGCGGACACGCTGCCCACCACCGACGAAGCCGGGGCATGCCGCTATGCTCTTACGGTCCCCGCGCAAATGGCGGTCTGGCTCCGCTTGCAGCCGCTGCTTGTTGCGGGAGCTCGCGTCGTAAACGATGCAAACGTAAACGTCACCAGGCCGGGACGAGGACGTCAGCTGAGCAGCAGCGTCGCGTTACGGTTTACGATCATTGCATCAACGACGTATTTTTTCGCGCCGAACGAAAGTAAGACGGTGCCGCTGAGCTACTGATCCGCTCTCGGAGGTCGCGCGCCCGCACGCAAGAGTGCTTCACCTGGTTTCGGAAATCAAGGCGCGGCCGCGCCGGCGCCCACCCCAACGTAAACAACGTAATTGTTGGAGTCCCGCCCGGGCTGTCATCGGATGCGCTACGGCTCAAACGCTTCGAGGGTCGCAACCCGCGCCGCGATCCGGGCGAGCCGCCTCTCCAGGCGACGGAGGGCGGTGACGAAGGCGCGTTCGGTCATACGTGACGATCATAGCGGGGCGCGGTCGGAGTATGCGGTCGCGAGGCAGGCCGCGCGCCAGGGGTCATCGACGAATCCCGGTTCGGGGGATAAGTCGTGTCGGCAAAACGAACGCGCGTTCGATTGTTGTCCACGGCTACCACTATAAGTCCACTCACAAGTGCGAGACAGGTGCCGTGTTTGGCCGCAGAATCCGCCCACTCCTGACGGTATACTCGGGCTGTGAGCAGGCCGGAAGCGTACACCCTGATTCTCTCCGAGGGGGTCCACATTGTGTCCTCAGAGGACGCGGATACGATTTGCCGGGCCATTGAGAACGGGGACAAGATCGTGGAAGTGGACATGCAGCTTTACGCCGGGTCAGATGCCGTACGCCGCACAAGAATAGTTTCGGCTCACGTTATCGCGCTTTCGGAAACGACAGCGCCACAGCGAGCGGCCGTAGCCGATGCGGGGCCGAAGGTCACGGCCCTTTGGAATAGACGCTAGACGTAACCCTGTTTGGCGTGATTGATTTCCTGCGCAATGAGGCCGAAGATTTCTTCTGCGAGCCCGTCGTCCGCAGGCACAGTGCCATTGTGGTTAACTGCCAGTTTATAGTGATCGCGAATGTCGCGCTCCGTTACGTCGCGGTTGACCTTTCGGCAACTTTCGCAGACTGCAAGAACGAAGCGGGTTTCCAGGAACGCACGCTGTGGGTCGCTCAGGCGACGGTGCATGAATACGAGAATGTCGTCCGGTATGGCAATGACGGGTTTGAGATCGGCTTCGCAAACCGGACACCGCTCATCATGCCGAAGCGAAACGACGCTTGCCCCGCAAAAATCGTGCATGCGGGTCGCCCACGCGGCGAGCTTGTCGTACTTAAACAAACCCATCGGCGGTCGAGGACTATCACACAGCGAACACTTCCTCGCCCGCTTCACCGCGAACAAGGCAGCATCGGCAACTTCAAGCCCTGTCCACGTTTTGAGCGCGGCAACCTCAGAGTACATAGGCGCCAAGCCTACTGCCCGCGGACGACCAAAGTCTACCACGAACATTTGTTCGCATGTGGATAACTAGGGGATAACGCCTCGGCAGCCTCAGTTTCGGCTTCTCGCCGGTGGCTTGGTCGCGGATGCATCGCGCGGCCGGCGCCGTATCGGAGCGCGATTCCTTAAGCATCGTACTCTGTCGCCCCTAGTCAAGGTTCCTCGGTTTCAAAAGGAACCGCTACCGGGGCGGGCCGACCAAGGGATGAGACGTTACCCGCGAGGCGCGATGCCTACGAGCATGACCCGAGTTCATACGCCCGCGCGCGCCTATCGCCTCGCAGCTTGTGCGATCCCGATGGCGACGGTCATGTTGGGACCTGCCAAGGGGCCAACATGCGAAGGCGACGAACGCTGCGCTGCATCGGGAAGAATGTAAGACATTTTGCCATTGATAGTCGGGCCGACCCTACCTTTGATCAAGAGGATTGGGCTTTCGGGTGAAAAGCTCTACCTGTGCACCGCTTTCTATTCGAGGTCCGCACTCGAGTGGCTTAGTGCAGAAGTCACGGCACACGAGGTTAACGTGGGCGTCCGCATCGACTTCACCGACATCTCGGACTGGTCCACCGGCTACATAAATCCTGAAGCGCTTCTAAACTTTGCTGATCAGCTAATTGCAAGAGGAAGCATTGTCAACCTCATCGGATCGCCGGATGCCCACGCAAAAGTATTCGTTGGCAACCTCGGTTCGATTATTGGCAGCGCAAACTTAAGCATAAAGGGTTTCGGGGGAGGGTTGGAAGTCGTAGCGTTCGAGGGCAATGAGAGCGTCCGGATCGCCTCAACCGCAGCTACTCAGTATCTCGCCGGGCTTGAACCGTTCAAAGTTGAGAAATTACGGACCTTTGTAACGGCTAACAAGCAACGGGTTGCCTTAGAAAGCGCGAAACGTCGCGCGCAGAAAACGTACGCGGACGAGAATCGACTTCCACGAATCAGGTTTCAGGGGAAAAAGGCATCAAACGGTACCTATCCGGATTTCGTGCAATGGCTCGATCGGCAAAACTCCGGCGCCGCTACGGAAATCGCGATGCGCGCAAGGGGAAAAGGGCAACTGCAAGGCCACATCGATCGGAATTTTCATGGCCTTCGCCAATATCTGATTACGAACCCGGCGGAGCTTGAACGCTATCGGCGCGAGGATGAAAACGTTCATAAACTGAGCGCGGACCCGGCCGCAGAGGCCCGGCTGGCCTCCTTTGTTACGAATAACGCAGTTAATGAGGCGCGGTTCGATCTTGATATCTGGAAAACGTACCTGCCGATCGAGTGCGGCGGAAGGGCCGGCAAACACGGCGGAACTATCGGCAACCTAAATCGAATGTTGCCCCTTGTCGCACGATATCTGACGCGAAAAACCGGCCGCGCGTAAGCATAAGCGGCACTCCTTCCCAGCCTCAGTCATCGTCGCAGATGTGTGACGATAGGTTCTGTCGCCAATAACCGGTATTCGGCGGTCGTAAGACGCTTCTGGATATAGGGGGCAAAAAACTCGTCGAGCTCGTATCGCGCTCCCTTTTGCTCGGCCGCATCCGACCAGCTCTTGCCGACGTCGTCGAGAACGTAATCTGATATTCGCTCCCAAAGTGCCGCTGCCGCGTGGTAGTCGATCTTTGTAAAGTCAATGACGGGAAGGGATCGAAGCTGGTCGTTTTTTAGCTTAAAAATCTCGCCCTGGGAGCTCGTTGAAATCGCAAGGGTGAGCAATATGCCATATGACGAGTTTAACCAGAGCGCAGCGATCCGGTTGAATTTGAGATTCGTCAATCGAACTTCCCAGAATGGCGTTGCCAGGACGGGGAATGGGGCTAGGACCGCAAAGGAGGGCGTCGTCTTCAAATGTGGCCGCTCCGCAATTAGCAACCGACCGGACTTTGTACTGAAAAGCGTCTGCGCACGTTCGCGGTCCTTCTTTGGAGTGCCATATTCAATTTGAGTTACGTCAAGCGCCATCCTATTTTGGGCCATACCGTGCGTCCAAAGCATAGGAAACGCGGTCTGGACTGTACTTCGATCAAAAACCTGTTTTTCTGCAGATATGTCGCAGCCATAGGATGTTGCAAACGTGGAGAACGAGACGAGGCCGGGATCACGTACGAGACCGATGATGTATTCAGCTAGGTCCCTACTGGCGAAAACGCACGGAAAAAGCCAGTTAAATCGTTTAAGCGCTTGTTGGCGAATCGTGTACGCAGTACCAACCGCTCGATCATCAAAGGTAATCGCCGCATCGGCGCCGGCTCGTTGCTGAACAACGACCTGGTCTGCAACAGCGATCGCAGCAAATTCGTTAGCTGGAAATTCAAAGAGGTTGACGAACAGGGTCTTCTCTGATAGCTGCCGTTGCGATCGTTTGCGCGCAATGAAGAGAACCTCACCAATATCGGTCTCCTCGGAAAACGCCCACCCCCGAGTTTTTCGCCCACGTTTACCATCTGCGAGTGCAGGGGCATGACCCGGATCGTGATTTGAGACGACAATCTCAAGGTGGCAGGTTGAATCGACAAGGGTTCGCACCTCTTCCCAGGATACGCCTGACAGCATCGACCGGGGCAGTACAAACGCAATTCGGCCGCCGTCGCGACAATACTTGATCGCGAGGGGGACGAAGAAGGCGCCCATGCCAGCGACGAGCATCTTCCGAAACTTCTCTTGCTTGGCGATCGCTTTCATCTGCTGCATCATGAGAGGCTTATTTGGGAGATCGTAGCCAAACGAAATCTTCGGGCCGGACGACCGCGAAAACGGTGGATTCATGATTAGGATGTCAAACTGTGGCAGCTTAATTCGTTCCGTGCCGTCGCCACTTAGGGTCTTCGCCTGCTCCTGTTGTCTAAATGTCAGGCCGCTAAGAAAATGAAAATACAGATCAAGGCTTCCAAGATGGACACCGGTCCTTTTGTCATACCCTGCTGGCACCCGCCAGATGTTCGAAGATTGAAGAGGTTGATCGCCGCGGTGTAGCGCGAGGGTCGTAAGCGTTAGGTGAGCCGCATAATCGAGCACGTCCATTCCAAAAATGGATTGCTCTATCAGCGTCTGGTGAACAGCAGGTAGGTCCAGTGTCCCCGCGCTCTCGGCAACGTATCGGTCTCGGATCGCGGTATAGCTTGCCGACAAGAGAGTGCCGGACCCACAAGCAAAGTCACCGATACGGAGACCGCCGACGGCCTCCGGACTCCGAAAGTCGGCGTCGCTGAGTCCTACCACGATGCGTGCAAGGAGGTATGCTGATGGGACCGCCGTGTAGTATGTAGCGTATGACTCGCCTGCGGTGCGGAGTAGTATCTTGTGAAACAGCCGGCCCATGAAGTCGTGCTTCGCGAGGACTCCTGAACCGCGTACATTTGCAGCCACGGTCGACAGCGACTCCAGGCGCGCATTCCAAGCATCGGTATTTGGTATCACGTCCAAGATATCGCGCGCAATCTTAAAGATTGGCTCATAATCAATCTTAAGGATTGCATCCCAATTCTCGATAAGAAAGTTTCTGCGGCCGCCCTTACTCTGTGCGTTGACGGATTGCACCTTGTCGGCGTGTTGAGACGCGACGGCGTCCTGATATATCATGGCGTCGAATAGAATGAAAACGGCGATTCGTAGCAGCTCGTCCGTAAGCTTCAACGCCTTTGTCTTCGCGGTGAGCCCGAGCCTACTGGCGAGGCTGGCTGCCAGCGGCGTCGACTTCGCGGTGTCGACATCTCGAATGCCATCTTTTACAAGTTCATCGATGATATCGCGAACCTGTCCCACGTGGTATGTGGTCAAGTCCTCGTTTACTTGGATTTGACGAGCGGCGTTGATCGTCGAAACCAGATCATCTAGGGAAACGCCAGTCTGGTGAGTCTTCCGAAGCCCATCGCGGTCGAAATAGACGACGTCGGTTTCGAAGGCCGACTCTGCTAAGGCAGCCGTTATATCGTCCGCATCGCGAACGTTAGGGGGATATAAGATTCCCACAGCAATGGGACAAATTCCGGACGTGACGCGGTCGGTGGTGTCCGAGAGTAAGCCGCTTCTTGTCGACCGCGCCTCAAGGATGACCCGGACGCCCTGAACGTCAACGATAACGTCTGGAAGTCGCTTACCGCTTCGGAGCACGACCTCAGGTCGTGCTTTCAGTCCCTTGCGTACTAGGAGGTCTGCCAACCGTACATTCAGGACCTCCTCGCGCGACCGATGCCCCGTCTCAGCTTGTCCCGTCTTGTCCTCACTTCCGGTGGTAATGAATAGTTCGAGCCCTAGGTGTAGGTCAGCAGCCTATTCGGCACGGACTGCACTCCGTCCGTCTTGCGATCGGCACAAAGAGTGAGCAGCGCCGGTTACCGGTAGAGTCCTCGTACGCGAGGATAATCAAAAGGCTTGTGAAAGACGTCGCGCCTTCACTCGTACGCGCCAAATTGCGTTATCGATTGTTTTCAGGTTCACGCTGATTAGATGCGCGATTTCATCAAATGAGTAGCCGTCGCAGCGCATCCGGAGTACATAGGCTTCGAGAGGGCTACATCGTCGAATCAATTTTGCAAGCAATTCGTCGAATTCCATACGATCGAAGAGAACGTCCCTTGCGCCAATGACGGCGGAAAGAGGCTTATGCCGGGCGCTTGCCTTTCCCGGATGAGGCGCGTCAAGAGACAGCGACGTATTCAGCAGGTGCTGCTTCAGTCGAGTTCCGCGCTTTACGTAGGATATAACATTACGGTGGATGCAAAGACGAACAAACGCGCCGAAGCAGCCGCGACTTTGATCATAGTCACGAACCGCCTTATAAAACCCGATCGTTGCCTCTTGTCGCAAATCGTCACGGTCGGAGTCTGCCGTGAAGTATGACAGGGCCGCCGTATTAATTGAAGAGCGGAAAACCTGCAATAGCCAAGCGAATGCGTCGGAGTCGCCATTTCGGGCCGCTGTAATAGCGTCTTGTAAATCGCATTCGCTAAACGGATCCGTAAATGATTCCATCTACTAACCTAGGTGGGATCGAACGTCCGCAATCGATATTGTCCTCGACCGACCCGCTCGAGATCGCGATAGCGTAGTGGGATCTTCTGAACCTCGTCGCCGCACATTATCGCCGATACGTACGTCACGACCGTCGATCTCGTGTAAGGCGAACCAGCGTCCCGCAAGGCACAGTAGATTTCCGCGGGCGTAAATGTGGGAGCCCCTTTGTTGTGAATCGCCCGTGCGGCCGTTAGGATACTCTCTCGACAGCCGTCCGCCTTGTTCATTCGTGCGCTTTCCAAGTAAGGGAATAGTGACCAATCGGAGCCTCAAAAGGTCGTAGAGGTGTGCTCGCTCGCTTGCGTGGGGTCCTACTACCCACGATATGGTATCCCGTCCGTCCCCCGCGGGCCCGTATGCTCATCGGAGGCCGTCGATCTGATGTGGCCTGACCAAGGGACAGGAACCGTTGGTCTGTCCGAAGTGCAAGAGCCGATACTGGAACACGCCGCGAAAGGCGAAATAAGCTCGGCGCTTTACGGAGACTCTTTCCGAGCGCGACGCCGCACGCGCTCGGAAAGCGGGAAAACGTCGCCAACACCGGCTACCGCGGTTAAGTGATTGGCTGGCGCATCAGCATGCGCCATTAACAGACGCTTCGCGAAGGCAACACTGATCCGGGCGTCCGACGCGAACCGCAGTACGTCAACCGGAGAGCCATAGCTAAGCTCCGCCATCTTGCGAAGCGCACGAGGGCGTTCGGCTGGAACGTCGAGCTCAGCAGGCTCCCGAAGGCGCCATCCGCGCTTGCTGATTTGCGTAAACAGACCGTAGTACTGCGTCTTGTTTATGATTTCTAATTGATACGCGCGAACAACGAGGGCGGCGATCGATACCCGCCAACGGTGTTTCAGGGTCGCAATTCCAGCAAGACTGATAGGCCGCCGCATCTCTCGAATCATTGCCGTGCGAGGCAGGAGGAATGCACCCGCAAACCTGTTGCACACGTCCTCCTTTTCTCGCCCCGTTGCGCCGTGATCGTACACCATCTCGGCAAGTTCGTGAGTCGCGGTAAGCCGTTGTCTATCTCCTGGAACGCCGATTGGCAACGTAATGACCGGTCGGAGCCCGTCGCTATAGGAGGCCCAACCCGAAAACCCGTCGCGCTTCTGTAGAACGATTGGCAGGGCTTGAACGACAACGCCAGCGCGCTCAAACGTGTGTAACAAACGCTCAACTGGAACGTCTGGTGCTATGCCAAGCTGGGATCGCAGGGCGAGCGCGGCATCCTCGGGGTCGCCTGACATGCGCGGGAGTGAAAATGGGATCGCATCGAACCGTCGCTCGACGGACTCGAAGACCTCGTATACTAAGCGGGCGCCTTGATATGCTTGATTCCGTTCTTTCGCGGTCATATCGCCACGCGCGCGAAATTGCAATGTCCCAAGCGCGAAATGCTCGGTGATTGGGCGCTCGAAGAAACTCGGCGGAAGGTCTACTGTGGAGCAAAGCCGGTCAACGAAGTCGTCCGGCGGTTCGAGCCGGCCGACCTCATACGACGCTAATACCCCGCGCGTGACGCCTACGGAATCCGCGAATTCAATCTGCGTTTGTAGCGCAAGCTCGCGCGCTTGCACAATGCGTTCGCCGAAGATCATTTCGCGTCGGCAACATCGCCCGCACCCGGTTGCCGCCTCGGCTTGACTTCGAGGTCATCGTCGCCCGCCTTCGTCGCCGCAGCCACCATCGGCTTCGGCAGCGGCTTGATCCAGTGCGTCTGAACCGAAGCTCTTGTCGTGCCGCCGCCCTTCGGAAGCGCGAGAAGTATGTTTGAGAGGCGCAGCTTCGCGTTCGGAATCCATAGGGCCAAGAGATTCCCGCCACTCACCGTTTGCATATCGCGCTCCTCGAACGGTAGGTAGAATTCTTCGTGACCGTCCTGGCGATAATAGCCTTGCGTTTTGCGCGCGGGACCGGCGGGCGGGACTTCTTTTCCCTCGGCACCGTCTGACTTGCGAATCCGAATTTCGTAGCCGTGGTACTTCAACTGCAACCCCAGGTTTGGCAATGCCCGCATGCCCAGGTCGCTGTCAACGTCTTCCTCGTTGACCGTGACGAGGCCGAGATTCGCCAGGTACGTCTGGATGCGGTACCGCGTGTACATCGGGTAGAAGGTCCGGGACGGCGGGTTGTGCTTCTTGCGCGCAAAGAAATGAGCCGCGTCTACGGTGCCAGCTTCTATTGCATCCCAGAGCAGGGGGCATATTGGTGAAATGTCCCTCAAGACCTTGTCGCTGCTGGGAAGCCAAATAATTCCGCTCACAATGTGAGTCGGTTTTTCCGCGCAGGGGTCGCCTTCCTGGCGCAGCTTGGCCTGTTTTGTAAAGATTCCAGGCGCAAAAAGGCGCGGCCCGGGGTACGCTCTCGGAACGGCCTCTGGTACACTCGGACCACAGGGGGTTAGGCGGACACCGAAGGCGGGGGCTTCGTAGTAGAGGCTCCCGTTTTCTTTACCACTCTACGACCGTTTTTCGCTACGCTCCGCCGCATGGAGACAATGGGCCAGCGGGTGCGCCGCCTCCGTGAACGTCACGGGTGGACGATCAGCGACCTAGCGAAAATGGTCGGCGTCGCGCCGTCTACGGTCGGGGGCATCGAAAACGGGGCGATCCCGACCCTTTGGAACGGCTTGGGGATCGCCGAGGCGTTCGGAGTGTCGCCCTTCTACATTGGGTTCGGAAAGACCGAACCGCCGTGCCAAAGGCCGCCTCCACAAGAGAGGAGGTGAGCAAACCATGACGAGCACGACCTATCGCGATCCCGCCGTCAATTTCGGCAGCGTCGCGTACACGAACGTCAACGTGCATTTCTCTCTGCACTTCTGAACACGACAGCGGCGCGTTGCTTTTATGGGCAGCGCGCCGCACGAGCAGGGCGAAACCGAGAGCGATCCGTTCCCGAGCGCCGGCTGGGTTGACGCAAGCGGCGCCGAGAACGGCGACAAGTGCGCGTGGACGCCGCTCTGGAGCAATGCCGGCCTCGGCGCCTGCGTGTAGTCCTACTAGCGCGCGAAGGAAGGGGCGTCGGTGCGGCCGTAGCGCGCACCATGATTCTGCATGGATTGGCGCGCGTCAAGAACGAAGGCGACGTCATCGAAGAGTTCGTTCGGCACAATCTGCAGTATCTCGATGCGCTCACCGTCGTCGACAATGTGTCGCTCGACGGAACGGTATCCGTTCTCGAGGCCTTGCGCGCGGAAGGTCTGCCGTTGACGATCTTGACCGATCCGACCTTACCGAAGCGGCAATACGAGACGATGACACGTATCGCTCGGCAGTCCGCCGCGGAGGCGGACTGGGATTTTCTGTTCCTTCTGTGCGCCGACGAGTTCTTGAAAGTCAGCGATCGTAGCGTTCTGGAAACATCGCTCGCAGCACTCCCCTCTGGGGTCAATGGGCAGCTCCCGATGCTCACGTATGCACCCACCGTGAACGATCCCGCCGGCGAACCGCGCCTTTTGAGCCGCATCCGTTACCGTCGTGCCGTCGAGCCTCCGCCCCGCCACGAAAAATGCGTCTTGTCACGCCGCTTCGCGAACGGCGGCGCGTTCACGATCGCTCAGGGAAACCACGCGGTGCGGGACGCGAACGGCGTAGCGTCGGCCGAGCTGCTTGCGGACGCGGCGCTCGCGCATTTCCCCGTGCGCAGCCTCACGCAGATTCAAGGGAAGATCCTGTTGGGCTGGGGCGCCTACCTTGCGATGGGATACGATGCGGTGGGAATGGGATGGCACCAGCGGCGTCTCTTCGAACGACTCGAGTCCGCGCCGGCGTGGACGGACGACGATCTCCACGAGATCGCCGTGCTATACAACGATGACGTCGCGGCGCACGGCGAATTTCCCGCCACGATATACGATCCGCTCGAGCCTGTGCCGGACTGGCGCTACGGAAATGCCGCCGGCTGCAGCACGATCGAGATCGCCGCACGCTATGTTCGTCAGCTTGCCGGCGCCCTCGCGCGAAGCGAGGCGGCTCGATCGACGGAGCCGACGGTTCCCCGCGATTGGTACTAACCGGTCTTCACGCCGGATATCGTCAACCGACGCCGATGCCTGCCAGTTCGCGCAGCCGTTCGATCGTGCGTACGGTCTCGACGCCGTCTGCGAATGTAGCTTTCGGCGCCGGGCCGTTCCCGGCCGCGTGCGCGACGAACGCCTCGAGCTCTCGGTGCAGCGGTGCGACAAACGGCACGTTGATCGTGGTCGATGTCTCGCCGTCCGCGTCCGTCAGCACAATCGCCGACTCGTTGCGGAGATCGAACGCCGCGAGGCCATCGGCGAACGCCACCCTGACCGTGCGAACACGCGTCGGCCAACACGTCGATATCCGTGAAACCATGTTCGCGTCGCCGGCCCGCAGTCGCGACACCATATCCACGACCTGCCCGCCATCGAACGACGCCAACGCATCGACCGCCTCCGGCGCGCGTCCGAAAATCTCCGTCGCGATCGAGAGCTCGTGCGGAAGAAGAATCCACGTGCAGTCCGCGTCGGCGTGTCCGTGCGTCGAGTCCAGCCGCCGCGTCGCGACGCCGTAGAACGTGCCGAGGCCGCCGCCGCTGACGAGCCGCCGGAGTTCTTCGATCGCCGGATGATACCGCCACTTATCCATCACGAACACCAGTTCACGCGCCGCCGCAGGCAGCGCCAGAAGCTCGCTGAGCTTCGTTCCGAGCGGTTTCTCGCAAAAAATCGGCTTCCCGAACTGCAGCAAGTCGGCAAGCACCCCAGCGTGCGACGTCGACGGTGTCGCCACGACATACGCATCGCACGCGGGAAGATCGAGAAGCGACGCATACGCCCCCGTCATAGGGTCGGCGATCTCGAGGCGAACACCAAGCGCGAGCAGATCTCGCGCGATGTTCGCACCCCAGCGGCCGCAGCCGATGAGACCTACGCGCAAGTATTCATCAAGGCAAGGAGCGCGGCGAATCCTCCATCGTCACGATCGCGTTTCCGGACGATCGGATCCGGCAGGGTCCACGGGATGCTGAGCCCAGGCGAATCCCACGTGCAGCCGTGCTCGTCTTCCGGATCCCACAGTGTCGTACGACCCTCGATATGAACCGTCGCCGTCACCGAATACACACCGTGCAACACGCCCGCCGGGACGAAGACGCCGGCGATCGGACCATCGGCGAGCTCGACGACATCGGCGACCAGATGCGTCGGCGACGCCGGCCGCATGTCGAGCATCCCGATCTTCGTCACGCCGACACCGCCGATCACCAGCTCCTCGTGACGTCGATGCAGCCGCATCCCGCGTAACACGTTCGCGATCGAGCGCTGAATGGTGAAGTTCTTCATGGCCGGCACGAGCGCGCCCCAATCGGCGCGATACACCTCCGCGATAACGCCGCGGTCGTCCGCCAACTGATGGAATGCGAGTTTCAGCGCTCCCTCGATCGCGCCTGGCTCGGCCGAAACGGGTCCACCAGATTCGACGCGCATAGTCGATACTCTAACACGCGGGACACCGCGCGGACACCGGGGGGCCTCGGGCGCGGGGCCCCCTCGTTACCGGCGTGCGCGATACTCAGCGGTGCCGGGGGCTCAGGCGCCCGGCGACCCTTTTGAGGATCCAGATGCACACAGCCCTGTACAAGCCTTCTGAGAAAATCGCCGTTCGCCGGTTCTCCGACAGTCTCGAACCGGATTTGCTCGACGTCGTGCGGGCGCGCAAGCCGCTGGATTTCTACATCGTCGATGCCGACCTTACGGTGCTCTTGCGCCGCGGCGACAACATGGGCGCATCGGCCGATCGACTTCCGGACGACGTCCATCGCGCCGCGCGAGAGCTGCTCGATTCGAAACCGGGCGACACCGGCGTCATCCCGGTGCGGCGCGATTTGGCCCTGCGCTTGCTTCGCGTGTACAGCGGCGGGCCCACGCGCTATGCGCTATTTCTCGAACCGTACCAGGCGCGCGACTTCGTCCTTGCGGCCGTGAAGCGCTACACGCTGACGCTGCGCGAAGGCACCGTGCTGGATCTCGTCCTGCGCGGCACGTCGACCAGCGACATCGCCGAGCGGCTGCACATCACCGAGGGCACGGTGCACCAGCACGTCAAGAACCTCGGCGCCAAAGTCGGCGTGACGAAGCGCAACGCGATCGTCGCCACGGTCCTGGGCCTCGTCGCCGCCTGAGTCTATCCACTTCTGGGAATGGTCCGGCCGCCCCGAACGCGCTAGGATGACGTGGGCAAGGAAGCTAGGCCACGAGGAAGTCGAGAGCACGGACGCTCGCAGCGCGCATCTCCCACGGACGGAGGGTGCGCGTTTTTCCGTTTCCCTTCTAACCGGGCAAGCCCTAAGCCGCTGGGCCGGCGGCGTACCCGATTTACGGTATCCCGCCGGCACCTTCGGGCGTGTAGCCTGAGAGCATCCGGACCGTTCGGGAGCGGCCTTCAACATGATTCAGCGCAACGACGACGACAACGACTTCCTTGCCACCCGCGCCGGCGAAGATGCGGCGTATGCCGATGCGCGCGCGGACGATGCGCTTGCGGAACAACCCGTCGCGTGCGATGCTGATGAGTGTGCAGATGCGTTCTGGCGTGACGCGCTCGACCGCATCAACTAGCTCGAAAACACGCGAGCGTTCGCGGTTCGACAATCTCAGGATGACACTGTAACACACGCGCGCGAAACGTTGTGAGCAATAGCGCTCACGAGGCGCGCGCTGTGCATTCCCGAACCACACGACATGGGTTTATGTCGCACGGGAATGTATTTCGCCGCACTCATCACTGTCGCTGCGTTTGCGGTTGGATGTGGTGGCGGCGGCGGAACGTCGGCAACGATGCCGTCGGTCGTGACGGTCACGCCGACGCCGTCACCGACGTTGCCGCCGGCTGCAAGCGGATCGACGACCGCAACACCGCAGAATCCTGCGTCGATTTCGTTCCCGCCGATCAGCGGTGGTTTGCGTGGCACCATCGCAGTGCCGCCCGCGAGTACCGTCGCAACGCTCTCCGCAACGCTGCAGGCAACGTTACCGGCAGTGTTTCCGCAGGTGCAGAGCGTGCGGCGTCAGGTTGCGACGATCGGCGCGAACGCGTTGCAGACCCTGGCGTTCGTCACCATCACGCCGTCCGTCACGGTGACGTTCCCGACGTCGCTGAGCTTCACGTTCGTGTCGCCCGTCGTGCTGCCCGCGAGCGCCGTCACCTACGTCGCGGAGTTCGATCCCACCAATTCGGCCGCCGGCTGGACGACGATTCTCGGCCCGGGCATCATCACTGCCGGCAGCACGATCACGTTCAACGGAACGCCGCCGCCGCTGACGCTCATCGGTGGCGTGACGTACGGATTCGTCCTCATCGTCGTCACGCAGCAGCTCCCGTCTCCAACGCCCACGCCATCGCCGATGCCCACAGCGTCACCGGCGCCCACAGCGTCACCGGCGCCGACGTTGACTCCGTCCCCCGCGCCGACGCCGACGCAAACTCCGTCGCCCACGCCATCACCGACGCCGGTGCCGTCACCGACGCCCACGCCCACGGCAACGCAAACTCCGTCACCGACGCCGTCACCGACACCCACACCGGCGTCGGCCGGGGCGCCGTCGGTGTCGCCGGCCGTGGTGAACATCGTGTCACTGTCGCAGCCGGTCACCGTGACGGTGAGCGAAACCGGCTACACGGGACCGTTCACCGTGAACGCGGTGCCGTGTGCCGGGATCGCGACGGTTGCCGCGGGGCCGAGTGCCGGCCGCTACACCGTCACCGGCGTCAAGGCCGGCTCGTGCGCAATCACGTTCACCGACGCGTTCTTACAGTCGGTCATGCTCCCGGTGAACGTCACTACCACCACCGGCACGATCACCATCGGATGACGCTCTCGGTGCGAGTTCGATCGCCGCGGCGAGCGCCGCGCGCATCGAACCGTCCTCCGCTGTACCCGTGCCTGCAATGTCGAACGCCGTGCCGTGGTCCACGCTCGTTCGGATGTACGGGAGTCCGACGGTGATGTTCACGCCGGCTTCCAGCCCCAGCACTTTGATCGGCCCGTGCCCCTGGTCGTGATACATCGCGACGACGATGTCGAAGTCACCGCGCGCCGCGCGAAAAAAGAGCGTATCGGCCGGAAGCGGACCATCGGCGGCGATCCCCTCGGCCACGGCGCGCGCGATGCCGGGAACGATCTGCCGCTCCTCTTCGCCGTACCCGAAGAGCCCGTTCTCGCCGGCGTGCGGGTTGATGCCGCAGACGCCGATGCGCGGCCGCTCGATACCGGCGCGCACGAGCGTCTCGTGGGCGAGCCGGATGACGGTGTAGACGCGTTCCGGCGTGACGCGCTTGATCGCATCGACGAGCCCGATGTGCGTCGTCACGTGGATCACGCGAAGGTTCGGCGCGGTGAGCATCATCGCGTACTCTTTGGTGCCGGACAGCTCCGCGAGAATTTCGGTGTGACCGGGGAAGTTGTGCCCGCCGGCGTGCAGCGCTTCTTTGTTGAGGGGAGCGGTGCAGATCGCGTCGAGAACGCCGTCCAGCGCGAGGCGGTTCGCACGCTCGATGTAGCGGAACGCGGCGTCGCCCGCTTTCGGTGAGAGCTTCCCGAATGGTACGTCTTCTGCCGTGAGGAGATCGAGGTCGATGATGTCGCGAACGGCGTGCGGCGAGCCGACGAGCTTTGCCGCGCGATCCATGATGCTCGCGTCGCCGATCACGATCGGGCGGCACTTGTCGTACCACGTGGGATCGGCAAGCGTCTTGACGATGATCTCGGGGCCGACGCCGGCAGCGTCGCCCATCGTGATCCCGATGACGGGAAGGTTATCGCGATCGGTCACAGGGGCGCTCATGTGGACACCTTTGCGTGCAGGGCGGCCGCGATGTCGAGGTAGGTGTTCGCGTGGCCGAAGCCGCCCGCTTTCGTCACCAGGTAGAGATTCGCCCCGATCGCGCGCGAGATCGGGATCCCCGGCGCGACTTCGGCGATCAGCTCCAGGCCGCGAATCCCGCGGTGCTGGCAGAACGTGCGCGCAACGTCGCCGCCGCTGAGCACCACCGTTGCGCCGCTTCCCGAGTGCACGCTCTCGTCCACCATCGCGACGAGTCTCTCCCGAATGCGGCGGCTCGTCCGTCGCGCGCCCCAGTGGTACGCGCGTCCGGTTTCGAGGGCGCGCGCGATGCCGTAGCTTCCGCCGTCGACCGCGATCAGGGTGTCGAGTCCGCTTCGCATCGCCTTGGCCGCTCCGACGGCTTTGCGCGTGACCGCGATCGAATTCTCCATCAAGTCGATCGCGCCGATCAATTCGGTGTCACGATCGGGTTCCGCGGCAAACGCCTCGATCTGGCGCTGCGTCATGTCGCTGCGGCTGCCGATGACGAAGACTACTGGTCCTGCCGCTGGAGGGACGATGGTGGCGCACCCTTCTCCTGAGCTTGTCGAAGGGTCAGGGTGACATAAATATTCTAGTAAGCCCGCGGAGCCTACCCACAGCACGTCTTCTCGCAGGTGGGCGAGTGTCGCGAGCGTGCGCAGGTCTTCGTCGGTTTCCGCGTCGGCCACCACGACGCGGATGCCGAGCTTGCGCGCGCGCTCGATCTCCTCGTTCGCGTGCGTGGCGCCGGCGCGCAGCTCGGCGAGCGTCAGCAGCGCGGCGGGCGCATCGAGCTGCGCGGCGACGCGCGCATCGCGGACCGGCGAGAGCGGATCGCGGGCGAAATCCGTTTCGTCGACGCGCACGCCGTGCACGTACACCATGCCGTCGCGGCACGCGCGGCCCTGTTTCGGAAACGCCGGGCACACGATCGCCACCGCGTCCGGGAACGCTTCGAGCATCGAGCGCAGCTCCGGCCCCAGGTTGCCCCGCAGCGTCGAATCCATCTTCTTATAGAGCCGCGACGGCGCCAGCGGACCGACGCGGCGCAGCAGCGTTTGCATCTGCCAAAGGGCGCGGTGCCACGTCGCGCCGCGCGCGTCGGTGTCGAACGCCACCACGTCGGCGTGCATCGTGCGCAGGTCCGGGTCGGCGTCCAGCCACACCATCGTGCGCAGGCCCCGTTTGGCGAACTGCAATCCTGCATCGCTTGCGCCGGTGAGGTCGTCGGCGATGACGATCCGCTCCACAGCGGAGCCGTCGCCTTTCCTGCTCATCTTCGTCGGGTTCGAGCCGCCTGCCGTGTGACTCCCGCGAGCAGGGCCCGGGCACGTGTTCTCCGCACCGTCACCCACAGATGCGCACGCTCACGGATGTCTTCGCTCCCGAAACGCCCCTGCTGCCGGAAGGCCTCCGCACCCTGGTGGTCTCGCCCGGGCGCGTCGTCGAGCCCGGCCAGACGGTCCATGCCACATTTACGTTCCGCAACCTCGGCGGCGGGACCGCGACGGGCTTTCGCGCGCGCTTCCGCCTACCTGAAGGGCTGACGTACCTGGTCGGCACCGCGAGCATCGACACCACGCCGCTCGACGAGCAGGGCGGGCTGACGACGCTGCTGCAGAGCTCCGGCGCCGACATCGGCGACATCGCGGCCGGCAGCGAACGCCGCATTTCGCTCGCGTACACCGTGGCGCCGACGATCGAGAACGGCACGCCGATCACGGTGCAAGCGGCAATCTCGTCGTTCGAAGTGCCGCTGATCGGCTCCAACGTCGTGCGGCTCGTGGTGCGCAGCAAGCCGCAGTTGCAGAACCCGCTCACGAAGCTCACCGTCGCCGCGGTGCGCGAAACCGCGCCGGGCCAGGAGCTCCAAGTCAAAGCGCAGGTGCACAACTCGGGCCAGAGCAGCGCGCACGATCTGATCGTGCTGCTGCCGGTGCCGGCGAACACCACGTACGTCGCGGACTCGGCGCGCGTCAGCGGCCACGGTGCGGGCGGCTCCGAGCGCGATCCGTTCGGGTTCGGCCGCCCGGCAATCACGGTGAAGACGCTGGGCCCGGGCACCACCGTCGACGTCGGCTACCGCGTCCTGATCGATCCGGTCGTCGAGGATGCGACCGCGATCGCGGTGTCGGGCGCCGTGTGCTCGCAAGAAGTCGCGGAGTTCGCGCTCGCGCCGGTCACGCTGAAGGTCGCGTCGTCGCCGTCGTTCGCCGGCGTCGAGACCGACTTTCGCGCCGACTGCGAAGACGACGTCGAACCGGGCCAGCGCATCGCGCTCGCGCTGCGCGCGCGCAACACCGGCTCGGCGATTGCGCGCGCGGTGCGGCTGAAGCTGGATCTCCCCGACGGCCTCGCGTACACGTCCGGCTCGCGTTCGATCGACGGCGTCCCCACCGTCGACCGCGCCACGGACGCCGGCACGTTCGACATCGGCGATCTCGTGCCCGGACGCTCCGTCGAGGTCGCGCTCGACGCGGTCGTCGTCGCGCCGCAAGCCAACGGGCGCGAGCTCCAGCTCGGCGCATCGGTGGAATGGAAGAAGGGCCAGCGCCGCTTCGACCGCACCGTGACGGTGCATTCGGCGCCGCAGTTCCCCGCCGCGTTCAACGACGTCGTGCGCGAGAGCCCGCGCCGGCTCGGCCCGGGCGATCGGATCGTCGCGACCATCCACCTTGCCAACTTGGGCGCCGACGTCGCGACCGACGTGCGGCTCTTACTCGAAGGCGACGAAGGGCTCGAAGGCCTCAAGGCGCTCGAAGGCAAGAACGAGCTGCCGGTGCGCGACGACGGCGCGGTGCAGCTCGACACGCTCGCACCCGGACAACCGCGCACGGTGCGCGTCGAAGCGCGCGTCGCTCGCGTGATCGAAGACGAGACGCAATTGCGCTTGCGCGCGACGCTGCGCACCGCGCAGCTCGACCCGCTCGAGCTCGGCTCCGCGACGCACGTCGTCGCGTCGCGTCCGAAGTTCGCCGCGTCGACGTCCAAGCTCGCGCTCGCGGGCAACGAGGTGCTGCGCCCGAACCGCACGACGCTCTGCCGGCTCTCGCTCGCCAACGAAGGCACCGACGCGGGCCGCGACGTGCGCGTGCGCTTGCAGTTACCGGAAGAATTACGGCTCGAAGGCGTCGAGGGCGCGTCGCGCGACGGACAGAGCATCGTGTTCGGCGCGGTGCCGGCCGGCGAAACGCGCGACGCGACCGTGCACCTGCGGCTCGTCGCGACCATCTCGCTCGGCGACGTGCTCGAAGTCGGCGCGCGCGTGAGCGGGCTCAACGTCGTACCGTTCACGCTGGACACGATGCGCGTCGCGACGCACGCCGAACCGGCGTTCGCCGACAACGCGACGCTCGTCTCGACGCCCGACGACGCGATCGACGCAGGCGCGGAACTGACGTACACGCTCTCGCTGCGCAACTCCGGCGACGGCGCCGCGAAGCGGCTCGCCGCACGCGTCGAACTGCCGGCGAAGACGGTGTACGCGCACGGCACGACGACGGTGAACGACGTGTCGCTGCTCGATTTCGCCGGCACGTCGCCGCTGCTCACGCCCAGCGGCCTGACGCTGGCCGACGTCGGCCCCGGCGTAGAGGTGATCGCGCGGCTCCGCGTCATCGTCAACACGCCGCTGCCCGCGGGCTCGAGCATCGAAGCGCGCGCGGTCGTGACCTGGGACGAGGCGCCGGAGTTGTCCGTCACCGCCGAGCCGGTCCGCGTTCGTGCGACGGCGGCGTTCGCAGTGAGCGAACCGGGCCTGCCGTTCTCGGTGCTCGACGCCGCGGCGGCGCTCGAGCCCCCGCCCGCGCAGCATCAGTTGCCGCGGTCGGGCCGCACGCTGCAATTGCCGCCCGCCGTTCCGGTGCGCGGCGGCGCGCGCCACGGCAACGTGCTCAGCGGCAACGGCGAGCAGTCGCATGACGAACCGCGGTCCGGCGCCACGCTGACGCTCGAGCTCACCGAGGACAAGCTCGAATGGCTCGTACCGTACCTGCGCGAAGCGACGTTCCCGGGCTTGCTGCCGCACTTGCTGCTGCTGCGCGCGCTCTTCCCCGACGGAGCGGAAGACGCCGACGCGGTGCTGCGCGCGCGGCTGCGCCGCCACGGCGACCTGCTGAGCGACGTGATCGACACGCTGTTCGTGAAGCTGCGCCTGCCGGGTGCGCACGCGTCGCCGCAGGATTTCGAATCGCGCGAGCTTCGTTCGTCGCTGCGCGGCGTGCTCGAGGCGCTGCGCCGCGAGCGTGCGCCCGTCGACGACGAACGCGGCGACGTGCGACTCGCCGGCAGCGTCGGCGCGCACGAGCTCGGCGCGGCGATCGACGCGCTCGAACGCGAACCGCTGTACACCGCCACGCCGTGGCTCGCGCTCTCGCTGCTGATGGGCACGAAAGTCGAGCGCGACGGCGACGTCGTCGCCGACTTCACGCCCTATCGCGAAGCGCTGCAGCACGCGCTGGCCGAGATGGGCCGGCTCTCCGCCGAGGAGTTCGGCGCGGCGGTGGAGCGCGCGGTCGACCCGCGCCTCGACGAAGAACGGGATCAGCTCATCGACACGCTGGCCGAACAGCAGCACGCGCCGGCATAAGTGTCGCAGTCGACGATCATCTTCATCATCGTGGTCGTCGTGGTCGTCGCAGCGACCGCGTTCTTCGCGCTGCGCGGCCGGCCGGAGCCGGTCGGCGTCGCGGCGGACGCAAACGACGACCCCGCGCTGTCGGCATCCGGCGAAGCGATGATCGTCGGCGACGTGATGCCGATCGACTCGAACGAACCCGGAATGCCCCCAGGCACCGCACAACCGCCGCCGGTACCGCCGCGCAAACCGGCGCAAGTCTATGAAGCCCGCCGCGAACCCAAACCCGCAAGTCAGTCTGAGCTTGTCGAAGACCGCGCCACCCAGCGCGACATCCGCTGGGCAAAACGCTTCGAACCGCAGGACGGCGCCTTCGACGACGCGACGCGCTTGAACCTCATCCGCGACCTCGGCATCGTGCGCGCGCCGTGGGGCGTCCCGCTGCTGACGCAAGCGTACGAAGAAGAGCCCGCGATCGAACACCGCCGCGCGGCGCTACGTGCGCTGGCCGCCTACCGCCACCCCGACACGCAGCCGACGTTCGAGCTCGCATTGCGCGCGGACGACGAAGAAGCGCGCGCAATCGCCGGCACGGCGCTGAGCGCGCTCCGCATACGCGCGTCACTCCCCGCGTAGCGGGCTCGAGCGCGTGTAGACTCATCGAGCGCTCGTTTACCTGTTGCAAGAACCAACTTTACGGAACAGCATAGCTTTCCGCTCAGGGGGTTGGTTGTGATCGGGCGGCGGCTCAGCCCCGCCGTAATCGGCGTTGTAGTCGGACTGGGATGCGTAAGGGGAGAAACGTATGCTCGGAGACGGGATTCGCAGAAACCTGGCGACGGTCAGTAAAGAAGAGCGCGATCTTTTCATCGACGCCGTCAAGCAATTGAATCAGGTGTATTACAGTCCCGGCGGCTTGAGAACGGATTTTCCAGCGGGCCACGTGTCGTACTGGTTCAAGCAGGACGAAATACATCAGAGCACTCACGTGCATCACTGTCCGCAGTTTCTGCCTTGGCACCGTGAGATGTGCAACAGGTTCGAAGGCTTACTGCGCACGATCCATCCGCAGCTGTCGCTGCACTATTGGGACTGGAACCTGGACCCGTCCCAAATGCCCGATGGAGACGGCGGGTTCATCGATCTGTTCCAGCCCGATTTCATGGGGAACGCCGACGCCAACGTCAACGAGGGTTCAGCCGGTGAGCCGCTGTTGTCTGCCGGCTTTTACCTGCTCAATCCGAGCGGCCCCGACCCGGCCAACGGCATGTTTCGCGATACGCACTCTCCCGTCCATATCATCAAGCCGAACCCCGCCGATCCGACTACCTGGAGCTATCCGCTGCATGCCAATCCCGCCGATCCGCCAAAGACGCTGACGAGAGGCAAACAAGCCGGTGCGCCGCCGGTAGGTCATCTGATCGTCGATCCGTTCGCCGGGGATTGGACGACGGTTCCTCCGGGAACAGCGGGAGCGAGTTCCGTCCGTTGGGCGGCCGACACCGAGTTCATCAACGCGCCCACGTGGGAAGCGTTCAACGACTTGGTGCAAGGCGTCGAACTAGGCACGAGCAACAACGCTGCCCATGCTTTGGCCCATACCTTTGTCGGCGGGCAAAGCGGAACGCTGACCGACCCGCACACGTCGTTCCGAGATCCTTTCGTCTTTCTGTTCCATGCGAACATCGATCGGCTTTGGGCGATGTGGCAACGGAAGAACGGGCCTGTCCGCCTCGACCCGGCGCAGGTCTATGGCGGTGACGAAAATTCCCAGGGGAGCGGTGACGTCGAATTCGGAGACCCGAACTGGGGGATTTTAAGCCCGCTCGAGCCCTGGGCCGGTACGGCAGCCCAGACGGCGGCGACAGGTACTATCATCAACATCGTGCCGGTTCGTCCTTGGTTCGCGCCGGAAAACGAGCAGAATCTACCCGGCAACGACAAAGACGCCAAGGACCTTTCAGTCGTCATACCGCCCAGCTACGACACGGCGCTCCACTCCAGCTACGTCATCGCGAACCAGGATACGTTCTCGAACTCGCAGGCAGCGGTCAACCTGACCTTTTCGAACGCCTTGTACGTGGTGTACGACGGGTTTCAGCCGCGTGAGATCGGTACGGTCACACCGACCCATCCAACGATCTCGTTTGCCATCGGCGGCAACCCCAACGCAACGATCACCGTCGCCAACCCGCAAGTGTTCTTCGAAGATCCCGCTGGGGCGGCCGATATGCCGCAGCGAATCGCTATCGCGTACGACGTCGTGTTCACGGACATGAGCGCATTTCCCGTAGTGGCCGGAGCGGAAACCGCCGTGACGATGTCGGTGACGCTGAATTACACCGTCGGCGGGTCGAGCGTGCAGGCTACCGACCAGACGTCGGCGACGATCCTGCTAGTGAACCAGCCGAGTCCCTACATGGTGGACATCGATCCGATGATTCCGCCGCCGGGACCGCCCAATCCGTTTTGGCTCAGCACGGACACGCGCGTCTTCGCGATCAAGCAAAACGATTCGCTGGCCGGTGTCCAGCAGCAGATGGACCCGTTTGGGTTTATCACCGGGGTGGTCAACGCGTTCAATTTGCTGCCGAACAACAACAACCATCCGTTCTTGACGCTGTCGCAGGACGAGAACGCGAGCCAGCTCGAGCTTGGTCCCACCCTGGCCGGCACGCCGGTCTTCAACTACGCCATCGCCAAGATCCGCTACAAGGGCAACGTTCCGGCGCCGAACGTGAGCGCGTTCTTCCGCGCTTTCAAGACCATGGTGTCGGCGCTCGACTACGACCATACCAGCGGCAGTGGAACGGCGGGCAATTACCGCCGCTCCGGCGACACGGCGGGGTCCGTCCCGCTGCTCGGCATTCAAAGCCAGGAGATTGCATCCATTCCGTTCTTTGCGACCGCGCGCATCCCCGCGATGGCCTCGCAGACCGATGATCCGATCAACTCGCAGATCAACTTCGCGGGGACCGGACAGGACGAGGTGGTGTACTGCGGCGTGTGGCTCGACATCAACGACATCGGCAACCCGCGCTTCCCGCACGACCCGACGTCCGATCCGGGCGGCGTGAACGGACCCTTCCAAGGCCAGTTGTTCACCATCCAGCAACTCGTCGCGGGATTTCACCACTGCCTGGTCACCGAGATTTTCTTCTGGCCGCCCGGCACGCCGGCCGATCCGATCCCCGTCGGCTCTACGCCCGCTTCGAGCGATCGTCTCGCGCAGCGAAATCTCTCGCTCGATCCTGCGGGTAATCCCGGTTGGCCGTCGACGCATACGGTGCAACATACGTTCATGGTAAAGCCGTCCGGTGTTGGTTTTGACAACCTGCTCGGGACGCAGGAACGGGAAGGCCACATCGGACCGGACGAGCTGATGATCCAGTGGGGCAACGTACCGCGTGCGACGCACGCAACGCTGTTCTTCCCCGAAGTGAAGGCGGACGAGATCCTCTCGCTTGCGGCGCTGCGGCAGCATCCTGCAGTGTTCGCGAAGGTCGATGAGAACACGATATCGGTACGGGTCGCGGACGTGAGCTTCATCCCGCTTCCGGCGCGGTCGTCCGGCAATCTGGCCGGTCTGATGACGCTCACGCTCCCGGAAGGCATTCGGGTGGGGCAAACGTTCAAGTTGAGCGTGCACCAATGTTCCGGAATCGCCTTGCTGCGGCGTGCCCGCAAGATTCTGGGTGCGTTCCAGTTCACTATCCCGGTGAAGACCGATCCCGAGATTCTGCCGGATGCGATCCGGAAGCTCTCGATCCTCCGCTACATTCAGCAAACCGTTCCAATCGCCAATCGTTGGCACCCGATCTTCGCGCGCTGGCTCGAGGGATTGGCGTCGAAAGTCGCGGGTCTGGGCGGCGATCCGACGCAGGTTCTGCCGTCGCCGACGGGCGGGGACACGCGCCCCTCGGGCCCGGCTCCCTGTCGCGAGCCGGTGAAAGACCGCGATCTGTGGTGCATGAACATCCCGTGGGACGACTGCGACGTCGAGGGCGAGATCGAGCTCAAACTGCGCTTCCGAAAGAAGGCCGACGACGACTGATCAGCGCAGGTAGCGGTCGAACCAGCCGGCGACGCGTTGGGCGACGTCGCGCTGGTTTGTCGGCTTTGCGAACAGGTGGCCTTCGCCCGGGTAGATCACCAGCTCCGCCGGTACGCCGAGCTCGCGTAGCGCGTGCCAGTACTCGTATGATTGCGTCACCGGCACCTCGGCGTCGCGGTCGCCCGCGACCATGAGCGTCGGCGTCTTCACCGCCTTGATGTAGTTGATCGGCGAGCTCTTCGCGTACACGCTCGGGTCGTCGTAGATCGTCGCGCCGAAGTACGGCAGCATCCACGTGTCGATCTCGTTGGTGCCGTAGTAGCTCAGCCAGTCCGACACGCCCGCGCCGCTCACCGCCGCTTTGAAACGGTTCGTCTGCGTGAGCGACCACATCGTCATGTAGCCGCCGTAGCTCCAGCCGAAGATGCCGATGCGTTTGGGATCGACGGGGATCGTCTGGCCCACGGCGTCGAGCCCGCCCAGGATGTCGCGCAAATCGCCGTAGCCGAAGTCCTTGACGTTGGCGCGCGTGAACGCCTCGCCTTGACCGTAGCTGCCGCGCGGGTTCGGTTCGAACACGATGTAGCCGCGCGCGGCGAGCATCGCCTCGAACGCCTGCGGACCGGCCGGGAAGATCGGGTAGTGCGCGTACGCCGGCCCGCCGTGGATGTACGTGACGATCGGATATTTCACGCCAGGCTTCGCGTCGGGCGGGAAGATCAGCCAGCCTTGCACGGTGTTGCCGTCGCCCGTCCACGTAACGCTGCGCGCCGGCCCCGTCAGGCGTCGGACGTGCGCGTTCGCCGTCGTCACGGCGTGCAGCGCGCCGAGCGGGCCGATCGCGATCTCCGGCGGCGACGTGATCGATTGCCGAATCGCCGCGGCGAGCTTGCCGTCGCGCGACAACGACACGCCCGCGTCACCGGGCGCCAACCCGGCAAAGCCGCTCGCATAGATCGTCTCCTGACCGTTCCAGATCTGCTGCTGCCGCTTCGCATCGGGATCGATCGACGCGATCACCATGCGGTCGCCGGCGAGCTCGGTCGCGAGAATTTTCGTACGCGAACCGTTCCACGCGATCGTCACCACCGACGCTTTGAGGTTCGTCGTCACGTCGGTCGCGGTGCCCCCGGCCGCCGGCACCACGTAGACGTCGCCGCCCGTGATCGCCTCGTCGCTCATGATCCCGCCGATGTACGCGATTCGCTTGCCGTCGCCGGACCAGCGCGGCGAAGCGATCTGCAATTCCGGATGATGGATCTGCGCGGCGGTGCCCGTCTTCTCGTCGATCGTGTACAGCTCGGCGACCCACCAGTTCGCGTCGCCGTTGCCGTGCGCGGCCGTCGCGGCGAAGCGCGTGCCGTCCGGCGACCAGTCGTATTCGTACACGTTGAGATCGTCCGGCCCGAGCAGCCGTAACGGGCCGCCGCGCGCCGGGATCACCGCGAGCCGCTGCTCGTAGAACTTGCCGCCGATGACGCCGCTCGCGGGCGCCGACGGGCCCAGCGGGCTGGGCGGCCGCGGCGCACCCGCCGAGTACAGCAACGCGATCCGCGTGCCGTCGGGCGACCAGCGCGGCGTCGCGAGCGGACCCTTTGCCGCGGTGAGCACGCGCGCGCCGCCCGTCGCCGAGAAGTCCTCGACCGCGACCTGTCCTTGGCCTTTGACATCGGTCGTGACGAAGGCCAGCCGCCGGCCGTCGGGCGACCAGGCCACGTCGCCCTCGTCGCAGCGCCGCCCGGGACAGGCGGTGATCGAGTGCACGGCGGCCGGGCGCGCCACCTCGGCGAGCCGGATCGCGGTGCGGTCGCCGACGCTCTCGACGTACGCGAAGCGCCGCCCGTCCGGCGAGAGCGCGACCTGCGAGAACTGGTGCACGCCGCCCAGCGCGGAGGCGATCTGATCGAACGGCACGGCCTGCGCCCGGGCGGTCTGGGCGCCGGCGAGCGCGCCACCGCCAAACACGAGGAAAGCGCAAAGAAACACGCGGATCGGCATACGCCCCGATACCGCACCCCTCGGCGTGTCCCTTGAACCGAACGTGACGCCGGCCTCGTAAACAATGGGTCGCCTGGAGCCGATACCTTGGAGTACCGGCCGCCGCCGGGCGCCGAGTTTCCTCGAGAGGAGCCCCTTATGGATTCGGGTCTTCCTGCGCGCCACTTCCGGGCGCCACTCAAGTCGAAGCCGCACCACGACCGGCTCAATGCGGTCGAAGTCCTCGTCGTGGCGCTGAGCCTGCTCGCGCTCGTCGATTGCGGCGTGATCGGCTGGCTGGTCGTCCACGGCCTCGGAAGTTAGCGCGCCCCCTATTTCTGAGGGATGACTCGGGGTCCTTCGGCTCCGGGACTCTTGGCCTGAAAAGGCCTAATTTGCGGGCCCAAAGGACGCACTCAATCGGGACCTGTGCTTCACTTGGTCCCGGGTGTGATCGGCGACATTTGTTATGCGCACTGAAGCGCCACCGTCGCCGCAAGGATCGCACCGCAAATGGCCGTCCTCCTCGAACACGATTTCGCCGCTCTCCCGCACGCCGACGCTCGTCCTGGCGTGCATTCTTTCTCGCGGGCTTGGGTGGCTGCGCTGGTCGCGTCGGACGTCGTTTTCTTCCTGGCCGCCACCTATCTGGCCGGCCTTTTCGTCAAGCACTTCTGGCTCTCGACGCTCCTGATCCGCCACGTGGCCGTCCCCGCGACGCTCACGGCCGTGCTGTCGGTGCTCGTGTTCTGGCAGCTTGGCCTGTACCGCCGGTCCTTCGCGATGTCGGTGCGGGACGAGTTCTACCACGCGGTGGCGGCCCTCTCGCTGGCGTCGGCGCCCGTGCTGGTCGTGTTCTCGATGTTCCCGCTGGTCTCGACCTCGCGGCTCGTCGCGCTGTTCGCGCTGCTGTTCGCCATCGTGCTGGTCGGCTCGGCGCGGGCCATCGCCCACCGCGTCCGCGACGTGATCATGCTGGCGCACCCGCGCCGCATCGCGGTCGTCGGCCATCCGTCGCGCCTGGAGTTCGCCGAGGACGCGATGCGCTCGCTGCCCAACGCGCGCGTGTTCCGCCTCTCCGTCCCCAACATCGACGCCGTCGGCGCGCTCACGCCGGATGCGGTCGCATCGCAGCCGTGGTTCCGCCACGCGGTCGAATGGGGCTGCGACACGCTGGTGTTCACCGAGATCCTCGCGCCGTCGCAGATGCCGCAGGTGCTCGCCGCCGCGCAGCGCGTGGGCCTGACGATCGCCTTCGCGCCGCCGCGCATTCGGGTCCACGCCTACGCCCTCCACATGGAGTCGATCGGAAAGCAGGCGCTGATCGTCGCCAAGCCGCTCAAGGCCACGGAGTCGAGCTCGCGCCTGGGCAAGCGCCTCTTCGACCTCACCATGTCGGCGATCGCGATCGTGCTGTTCGCGCCGGTCATGCTGCTGGTCGCCGCCGCGATCGCGATCGAGGACGGCGAGCCGGTGCTCTACCGCCAAGAGCGCGTCGGCCGCGACGGCAACACGTTCCAGATCCTCAAGTTCCGTTCGATGGGGCTCAACGCGGAGAAGGACGGCGCCACGTTCGCCACCGTCGGCGACGCACGCGTCACGCGCGTCGGCAAGTTCATCCGCCGCACGTCGCTCGACGAGTTGCCGCAGCTGTTCAACGTGCTCAAAGGCGAGATGTCCATCGTCGGACCGCGGCCCGAGCGCCCCGTGTTCGTGCAGCAATTCGAGGAGAAGTACCCGCGTTACGCCGAGCGCCACATGATGCCGCCGGGAATCACGGGCTGGTCGCAGGTCTACGGCAAGCGCGTCGTCGGCTTCGACGACGTCCCCGACAAGCTGCGCGGCGATCTGTTTTACGTCGAGAACTGGTCGCTGTTCATGGACATCGCGGTGTGCCTGAAGACTGCGGCCGAAGTCCTCTTCCACAAAGCGGCGTAATTCAATGAGCGCCCCGACGCAGATCGCGGGCCGAACGTTCTACCCGCACGTCGAAGGACTGCGGGGCGTCGCGGCCCTCTACGTGTTCATCTTCCACGTGTGGCAGACGGCCGTGCAGCACGGCGCGGGCCCGCTGACGGCGTGGTACGCTGCTACGCCGTTCTTGCAGTACGGCCACTTCGCCGTCGCGATCTTCATCGTGATATCCGGCTACTGCCTCGCGCTGCCGGTGGCCGCGCGCCCGGGCTTGGCGTTCTCCATCAAAGCGTTCTTCAAGGCGCGCGCGCGCCGCTTGATGCCCGCGTATGTCGCGGTCGTGCTGTTGTCGGTGCCGGTGTGGTCGCTCGCCGTCGTGATCGCCGGCGGACACCTCAACTACGGGCACCTCGTGCTCGCGGCGCTGATGCACATCGTGCTGATCCACAACCTGTTCTTCGCGACGACCGAGTATCTCAACGGCCCGCTGTGGAGCATCGGACTCGAATCACAGATCTACGTCGTGTTCGCGCTGCTGCTGATCCCGCTGTGGCGGCGGTTCGGTCTCGCGGCGCAGCTCGCGGCCGCGCTCGCCGTCGGCTTCATCCCGCACTTCGTGCTGCACTCGTTCGACTGGACGTGGCCGTGGCTGTGCGGATTGTTCGGGATGGGCGTCGTCGCCGCCGGGCTCACCGCGCGCCTCGCGAAGCTGCCGCGCGTGCCGTGGAGTCTGCTCGCGCTCGGCGCGCTGGCGGTCGCGGTGGTGCTGATCCGGCCGTTCGTCGATGGGGTCACGCAAGACGGGGCGATGTGGCCCGCCGATCTCGCGCTCGGCGCAGCCATCGCGCTGTTCTTCGTCGCCGCGAGCAGCAACGATCGCATCGTCCCCGCACGGCTGCTCGCACTGCGACCCGTCGTGCTGCTGGGCTCGTTCTCGTACAGCTTGTATCTGATCCACGCGCCGCTCGTCGATCTGGTCGGTGCGTGCCTGGCGCGCTGGCACGGTGGCGCGACCGCGACGATCGTCGCGTACGGACTGCTGATCCCCGCCGTCGTCGTGCTGGCGTACGGATTCTACCGCGTGTTCGAACGGCCGTTCATGTCGAAGGCGCTGCGCACGGCGCTGGATCTCGAAACGCGCGCGGCGCCTCCATCCGACGCCGAGCCCGTACTGGTGCCGCGCCCGGCCTCATGAGGCTGGGGCTCGTCTCCGCGAAGTATCCGTTCGGGCCGAAAGAACCGTACCTCGACACCGAGCTGCGCGCGCTCGCGCCGCGCCTCGATTCCGTCACGGTCATCCCGACCTCGCCCACGACGTCGCAGCGTGGCTTTGCCGACGTCCCCGGCGACGTCGTGCGGCTGCCGCTCGCGGGCTTCTCAACGTTCGCGCTCGCGGCGCGGACGTTCGCGCGCCGCCCGCTGCGAACGCTCGGCACGATCTCGGCGCTGTTGCGCGAGCGTTATCCGTGGCGCGCGAAGCTGAAGAACCTCGCCGTCGTCCCCAAGGGTCTCGCGGTCGCGGAAGTCGCGCGCGCGCGCCGGCTCGAGCACTTGCACGCGTACTGGCTGTCGACGCCGGCGACCGTCGCGTGGATCGCCGCGCGCATCGCCGGCATCCCGTTCAGCGCGACCGCGCACCGCTGGGACGTGTACGAGGACAACCTGTCCGCGCGCAAGCTGCGCGACGCGGCGTTCGTGCGCACGATCTCCGAGCGCGGGCGGCGCGATCTGCTCGCGCGCACCGGCGGCGATCCGAACAAGGTGAGCGTGGTGCGGCTCGGCGTCGCGCTGCCACCGACGGGCCGGGTGCCCGTGGTCGCCGGCGACAGCTGGGGGCGGCTACCCGACGACGGCCGGCCGCTGCGGATCCTTTGCGCCGCGGCGCTGGTGCCGGTGAAAGGGCACGCGGTGCTGCTGGCCGCACTCGCGCTGCTGCGCGACCGCGGCGTCGCGTTCGCGTGCACGCTGGCGGGCGACGGGCCCCAGCGCGCCGGCATCGCCGCCGCGATCGCCGCGAACGCGCTCGGCGACGCGGTGCGCCTGGTGGGCAACGTCCCGCACGACGAGCTGCTCGCGCAGGTGCAGCGCGGGGATTTCGACGTGTCGGTGATCGCCAGCGTCGAGGGCGCCGGCGGCCTGATGGAAGGCGTGCCGGTCGCGCTGATCGAGGCGATGGCGGCGGGGACGGTCGTCGTCGCGACCGATTCGGGCAGCGTCGGCGAGCTCGTCGACGGGACGACGGGCCTGCTCGTGCCGCATTCGGACCCGGCAGCCTTGGCCGGCGCGCTGGCGCGGGTCGGGCGCGATCCGGCGCTGCGCGATCAGCTGCGCGACGCCGCGCGCGCTCGCGTCGAGCGGGATTTCGACGTCGCACGGACGACTGAGAGGCTGAGAGCGCTGCTCGTGACGGTGTGACGCCTTCGTCGCGGGGGTATGCTCGGCGAGAGATCACTTGGTTGTTCGAGGTTCATGGATGAAGGTCTGCGTTCAAGGTCTCGGTTATATCGGCTTGCCCACCGCCGCCATGATGGCGCTAGGCGGGCACGAGGTCATAGGCTACGACGTCGACCCTCGCGTCGCCGCGTCGCTGCGCGACGGCGCCCCGCACGTGAAGGAAGAAGCGGTCCGCACCCTCGTCCTGGCGGCGCTCGAGTCCGGGAACCTCACGCTGTGCGACGAGCTGCCGGGCGGCGCCGACGCGTACGTCATGTGCGTCCCGACGCCGACCGTCGATCATAAGCCCGACCTTTCGTTCGTGCAGGCCGCGGCCCGCGCCGTCGCCCCGCTGCTGCGGCCGGGCGCGCTCCTCATCCTCGAGTCCACGGTTCCGCCGGGGACGATGGACCGCGTCGTGGTCCCCGCGCTGCGCGCCGCCGGCGTCGATCCCGACACCGTCGCCATCGCGCACTGCCCCGAGCGCGTGATCCCCGGCGCGATCGTCAAGGAGCTGCGCGAGAACGCGCGCGTCGTCGGCGGGCGCAAGCCGGGCGACGCCGAGCGCGCCCGCGAGCTCTACGCGACGTTCACCGACGGAAAGATCTTCACGACCGACAACGTGACGGCCGAGCTGGTCAAGGTCATCGAGAACACGTATCGCGACGTCAACATCGCCTTTGCCAACGAACTCGCGCTGCTGAGCGAAGAGCTCGGCGTCGACGCGCACGAGGCCATCGCGCTGGCGAACCATCACCCGCGCGTGAACATCCTCTCGCCGGGACCGGGCGTCGGCGGCCACTGCATCCCGGTCGACCCGCATTTTCTTTCCAACGCGAACCCGTTCGTCACCGAGCTCATCCAGACGTCGCGCCGTATCAACGAGCGCATGCCGCACGTGGTCGTGCGCCGCATCGTGGAGTACGTGCCGCCGCGCGAGGGCGCGCGCATCGCGATCTTGGGCGCGGCGTACAAAGCCGACGTGGACGACACGCGCGAGTCGCCGACCGAGCGCGTCGAGGAACTGCTGCACGAGCGCGGCTATGAGACCCGCGTGTTCGACCCGGTCGCCGAACGCTACAAGTACGCGCTGACGGGATCGCTCGAGGAGACGGTCCGGGACTGCGACGCGATCGTCCTGATGGTGGGGCACCAGGCGTTCGGGGCCATCGATCCGGCGCGCGTCGCGCCGCTCTGCCGCGCGAAGTGTCTGATCGACACGCGCGCGTTCTTCCCCCGCGCGCCGTGGGCCGAAGCCGGTTTCCACGTCTACACGCTGGGTGGTAAACGTCATGCTGCAGTCCCGGTCGCTACGCGGTCCTGACCTCGGCGACCGCCGAACGCGGATGGTGCTCGGGACGACCGTCATGGGCGCCCTGATCGCGGCATTCGTCTACACGATCGGCACCGGCGACGTGCGGCTCACGCTCATGGTCGCGTTTGTCGCGATCGCGCCCGCGCTGCTGATCCTCGCGCTCAAGCGCTCGTACCTGTTCCCGTACGGGCTCTACGTCGTGCTCGTCCCGTTCGACAACATGCTGCGGATCACGGGCGCCGGCACGCTCACGAAGTTCCTCGGCATCGCATCGACGATCTTCATCATCGTGTACGCCGCGCGGCGCAAGGGCCTCAACCCGCCGCCGCTCACGCTCTACCTGTGGTGCGGCTATCTGCTGTGGCTGATGCTCACCGTGATGTGGACGCCGGACCCCGGCCAAGGCATGGTCGACATCGAGCAGATGCTTTCGCTCATCGCGATGTACGCCGTGCTCGCGGTCGCGCCCGTCGAGGAGCGCGACGTGCGCGCGATCTGCGCGTGCATCATCATCGGCGGCATCGCGGCGAGCTTCTACGGTATCTACCTGCTGCACGACGCGGCGGCGTCGATGATGGGCGATGCGGGCCGCATCATGATCAACGTCGACAACCGCTCCATCGACCCGAACCACTTCGCCAACGCGCTGCTCGCGCCGATCGCCTTGTCGCTCACGTCGCTGCTGCACGCGCGCAAGCCGATCACCCTGCTCGGGTCGCTGTTCGCGCTCGTCACGCTGACGGCGGGCGTGCTGATGAGCTTGTCGCGCGAAGCGCTGCTCGGCTGCATCCTCATCGTCGTCGTGACGGTCGCTTTCTCGAAGCGGCGCGTGCTCGGTGCCGCGATCGGCTTGCCGCTGCTCCTGCTGACGCCGTTCCTGTTCCCGCAGATCGGCGTGCGCATGAGCGAGGCGTTCTCGACGGGCGGCGCGGGCCGCACGTCGATCTGGCACGTCGGCTGGATGGCGTTCCAGCAGCATCCGATCATCGGCTGGGGCGCGGGCGGATTTGCCGCGGCGTACGACCGCTACTACCTGACCGTGTTCCAGTTCTACAACGCGGGCTGGAGCCGCGCGAGCCACAACACGCTCATCCACGCCGCGGTCGAGCTGGGCACCATCGGTCTGGTGCTGATGGTGATCGCGTTCGTGGCGTCGTTCCGCCAGTTCCGCGGCATCGAGCGCGGGGCACCGCTCTACGACCTGCGCGTGGCGTTCACCGCATCGCTGGTCGCGCTGTGCTTCGTCGCGGTGTTCATCGACCTCGCCAACTATAAATACGTCTGGGTCGTGCTGACGACCATCGCGCAGCTGCGCACGGTCGCGCGGCTGCAGCGCGCCGCGCGCGCGCCGGCGCTCCGCTACGAGCCGCCGCCCGCGCCGCGCGGGCACGTCCGGCGGCGCGCCGTCCCAGCCGCCCCATGAAGGTTGCGGTCGCCGTCGCATCGCGTCGTGTACCGGCTTGGCAAGCCTGGTGCGTGGACGCGTTGCGGGCGATCGCGAATGTGACGACGCAGGTCGTGCTCGTCGGCGGCGAGCCGTGGCAAGCGTTCAGCGGTGCGACCGCGCGCATCGCCGGCCCGGCCCTTGCGCCGGACGAACTCGCGCTGGACGTCGGCGATCTGCGCGACGCGGATCTCGTCCTCGACCTGACCGGCGGCGACGCCGTCGCCGCAGCGCCGCACGGCGTGTGGTCGTTCCGGTTCGGCGAATCGAACGATGCGACGCTGCCGTTCGCGCGCGAGATCGCGCACGGCGCGCGCACGTTCGAGATCGCGCTGGTGCGCCGCGCCGGCGGGCGCCGTGAGACGCTGCGCGACGGCTGCTTCGGCGTGACCGTGTGGTACCCGAGCACGCTGCGGATCGCGCTCGCGGAAGCAGCGCGCTGGCCCGCGACGCTGGTCGCGGCACTCCAGTCGGGCGCGGTACTCGAAGGCAGCGCCGCCGAAAGCGCGCCGCCGCGCGTACCGCTGACGCTGTCGGAGAGCGCGCGCTTCGTGAACACGCTGAGCAACCGGCTCGCGGGCGTGCTCGTCGAGGACCTGTTCGAGGTCGTCGAGTGGAACGTCGGCTTCGTCGACGGCGGCGCGCATGCGCTGCTTTCCGGCGAACCGCTCGACGTGCGCTGGCTGCCGCGGCCCGACCCGCTCACGTTCATCGCGGACCCGTTCGTCGTCGAACGCGACGGTGTGCGCGCGCTGTTCGTCGAGGCGTTCGACTACGACCTGGACCGCGGCGTCATCGACGCCCTCGTGCTCGACGATGCCGGCGCGGTGGTGCGCCGCGAGCGCGTCATCGAGGCGCAGACGCACCTGAGCTATCCGTTTCCCGTCGAGATCGACGGCGTGCTGTACCTCATCCCCGAGAATTGCGCCGCGAACGAAGTGGCGCTGTACCGGTGCGTTCGCTTCCCCGACACCTGGGAGCGCGAGACCGCGCTGTTCCCGGCGTTCGACGGCGTCGACACGACGCTGTTCCCGCACGACGGCCGGTGGTGGGCGTTCTGCACGCGCTGGTCGCGCGGCTCGACGCTCGCGCTGCACGCGTTCTGGGCCGACTCGCCGCGCGGGTGCTGGACGCCGCACGTGCTCAACCCGATCGTCGTCGACGTGTCGAGCGCGCGGCCCGCGGGCCAGCCGTTCGTCGTCGACGGCGCGCTGTACCGGCCCGGTCAAGACTGCTCGCGCTCGTACGGCGGCGGCCTCGCGATCGCGCGCATCGACCTGCTGACGCCGGCGGCGTACCGCGAGACCATCGTGCGCCGCATCGACGCGCGCGCGTTCGGGCGGTGGAACGCCGGGATCCACACGGTGAGCTTCTCGCGCGGCACGCTCGTCGTCGACGGCAAACACGTGTATCGCGACGCCCGCAAGCTGGCTTGGGCCGCGAAGAAGATTCGGCGCCGCATCGGACGCTTGCTGGCTCGGCCGCGCGTCAGCGGCGTCACACCGGCTTAAGAGCCCCCCCGCCCCGTCCGATACTACAGGAGCGCGGGCCGTTGGCCCCGGGCAAAAAAATTCGCTACACCGTCGGTCATGCCGGCAAGCTAAGCCCGGCGGTGCAGCGCTGATACCAGCGGTCTCTCGACGCGCCGATTTCCGTTGCAGTGTAACGCAAATAGCGCGCCGAGCGCAATCACCTGTGGGGGTTGTCTTATGGCGGCGCGCAAGGATGCGTTCCGGGTTGTGCTGTGCCTCGCGGCGGCGGCTCTTACCGCGTGCGGCGGGGGCGGCGGCGGGAGCAGCAGTTCGGTGATGCCCGCGACGAGCGCGCCGGGTTCCGGCGGCGGCCCGAGCTCCGGGCCGGCCTCGGTCGCGATCTCGGTCACGATCCCGCCCGCGTCGAGCGCGAGCGGCGCCCGGCGCCGCGCACGCTACATCTCGGCCGGCACGAAGTCGATCGCCGTCAGCTACACGGGCAGCCGGCAGACCGCGGACTGCACGAGCACGTGCAACCTCACGCTCAGCGTCGTGCCGGGCACGATCACGTTCTCGATCAGCCTCTACGACGCGCCCGGCGGCGTCGGCAACGTGCTCTCGACGGGCACGACCACGACCGAGATCGCGCAAGGCCGGCAGAACACCGTGGCGATCACGTTCGGCGGCGTCGTCGCGAAGGTGAGCCTGTCGCTCGGTACGACCACGGTGACCGCCGGCAGCCCCGCGACGATCCCCGTCAGCGTCACGGCGCAAGACGCAGCCGGATACACCATCGTCGGCGGCGACCCGTACGCCAACCCGATCGTGCTCGCGAACGACGACCATTCCGGCGCGACGTCGCTCTCGACGTCGTCGGTCACCGCGCCGGGCGCGCTCGTGACGCTGGCGTACAACGGCAGCGCGAACCTGAGCGCCGTGCATCTGTCGGCGAGCGTGCCCGGCGCATCGATCGCCGCGCAGACGGCGACGCTGAACGTGCAGAGCCCGCCGGTCTCCAACCCGCCCGGCAACGTTCCGCTGCACGAGACGACGTGGTACTACTACGGCCTCAACGGCACCAACGCGTCGATCCCGGCGAGCTGGATGGCGGCGCATGCCGACTTCGTCGAGGACGACGGCAACTCGGCGCAGCACGCCGAAGCGTTCAAGGACGCCGGCGGCAAGTACGCCGTGTCGTACACGGATCCCGCGTACGTGCCGTACTGTCCCGCACCGTTCGCGCCGCCGAGCGCCGGACAATGCCGCGGTCAGGTGGGCGCGCTGATCTCGAGCGAGAGCGCGTGGTTCCACGGCGCCGACGGCACGCGCGTGCGCCGTTTCATGAACGACTACTTCCAATACCAAGAAGCGTTGAACCCCGCGTCGCAAGCGGCGCGCGACGGCTGGCACCAGGCGACGACCAACCTGCTCAACAGCGCGCCGAAGCTCGACTATTTCTTCGCCGACGACTCGGGCGGGATCTTCATCGGCGACGACGGCACGCAGATGCTGGGCTGGATGTACGGTTTCAACGCGCCGGCCGTCGAGATCACGACCGATGCGGCGTTTCTCGCCGCCGAAAAACCGTATCTCGCCGCCGCGGCGCGACCCGTCATCATCAACGGCATCGATCCGCGCACGGCGCTGCCGTCGTACAGCGGCGCCTTGCTCGACGCGCCCAACGTCGCGGGCCAGAACTTCGAGGGCTGCTTCAGCGACGGCAACGCCGTCGGCGGCGACGAGCGCAACAACTGGCAGCACATGGCGAACGGCCTTTTGGCGACGATCGCGCACCGCACCAACGCCGTGTGCATGCTGATGGCCCCCGCGACGCCGGCCAACCGCATCTACGACCTCGCATCGTGGTGGATGACGTATTCCGAAAGCTACTCCGTCGCCGCGCCGATGAACCCGACCGCCGACGGCTTCACGGTCGTCCCCGAGTTCGAGATCGTGCCGCGCCAGCCGCGCGCGACGGCGGCCACCGACGTCGCGGTGCTGCGCACGCCCGGCGGCGCGTACGTCCGCGAGTTCGGCGCGTGCTATCAAGCCGGCGCGCCGATCGGACCGTGCGCCGCAGTGGTGAACACGACGGTCGCGTCCGTCGCGCTGCCGCCGTTGGCCGGGCATTACGCGAACGCCCTCGCGGTCGACGACAAGAGCGCGTACACCGGCGGCAAGGCGACGTGGACCGGCGCGGTGCCCGCGCAGCTCGGCGCCTTCAGCGCGGTCGTGCTCCGCTAGCGCGGCGCGGATTCTTGCCGCCCGCCGGGGAAGAGGGGAGCGTCTTGACTCGCGTGTCGCTGGTGATCCCGTCCAAGAACCGTCCGGAAGAGATCGTCCGCTGCCTCGCGAGCGTGTTCGCGCAGAGCGACTCGGTGGCTGAGGTCGTCGTCGTCGACCAATCCGCCACGCCGTACGAGCTTCCCGCGGACCCGCGCGTCACGCACGTCTACCGCCCCGAGCTGTCCGGGCTCACCGCGGCGCGCAACGCGGGCATCGACCGCGCGACGGGCGACGTCGTGCTCTTCATGGACGACGACTGCACGTTCGAATCCGACGTCGTCGCGACGGTTCGCGCCACGTTCGCGCTGGCCGGCGACATCGTCGGCGTGCAGCCGGAGGTCGTCGACCGCGACTACGCGCCGCCGCCGATCTCGCACCGCGTTTTTGGAAAAGGCTTCTTCAACGCGCACACGTTCATGGTGCCGGGCGAGCGTGACGTGCGGCGTATGTCAGGGTGCGCGATGGCGTTTCGCGCGACCGTGTTCGCGCACGAACGGTTCGACGAGTCGCTGCACGGTTATTGCTACGGTGAGGACTGGGACTTCTCGCTGCGCGCCAAGCACCACGGACGGCTGGTGCTCGCGCGCGATGCGCTAGTGGAACACCGCCCGTCGCCGAACAATCGCTTCGACCACCGGCGTGCGCTCGAGACGCGCTGGACGAACGTCAACTACATCTACCGCAAGCTGCGCGCGCAGACGAGCGCGCTAGACCGCATGTGGCATCTGTGGTGGCGGCTGGGCGAGACGCTGCAGTGGCTGCGCTTCGGCTACGGTCTTCCGCGAAACAGCGGCTGACGGCGCGCGTCAGCGCGCGATGATCACCGCCGATTCGGCCGCGACGCGGTCGGGGACGCCGGCGTTCCACGTCGCGCGGCCGCCGTGCAGGATGTCGCCGCCGCCGAGCGCGAGCGTGCGGCCGTAGCGCAGCGCCAATCGCGGTACGGCGACGCCCGACGCGGACGGGTTGACGATCGCCGCGCACGCGCCGATGAGCCGGCCGTTCTGATAGCAGCCGACGAACTCGCGCACGTACGCGCCGGACTCCGCGCGCAGGTCGCGCACGCGCGCGACGCTGCGGATCGGATGCGCGGGCACGATGTCGAACTCGGGCAGCAGCGCGGATTGGCCGGGAACCGGATCGATCGGCGCGGCGACCGACCACGGCGGATCGTACGTCATCCACCACGACGCGAGCGTGTAGATGCGGTTGTCGGGTGCGGGCGTTCCCATCATGAAGCACACGGCGAGCTTGCGCAGCGCGGTGGTGGCGAGCAATCCGTCGACGTCGTGGCGCCAGTTGTCGTGCCGGTCGGTCTTGACGCCGGCGCGGCTGCGCAAGCAGCCTTCGGCGACGGCGCCCAGGATGCGCGGCGAGCGCAGGAACGCGCCGCCGTACGACGGCAGCCCGGAGTCCGGATCGTTGCCGTTGATGACGATCGGCCGCGCGGCCGAGGCGAGATACGCCGGCCACGCGTCGCGAAACACCGCGTCGTCGGTGATCTCGACCCCGGCGTCGTTGAAGTCGTAGAACTCGGAGCTCTTGGGCGACATGTCGCCCCGGTGCAGCGGCCCGCCCGAGTCGTCGGCGAAGAAGAGGTCGAGCCACGGCGCTTTCTGCACGAGCGCTTCGGTCCAGTCATGCCACGCGCGCCGCGCCGCCGGCGCGAGCGGGTTGAGGGCTTCCTGGTACTGGAAGTGCGCGTCCAGGTAGTGGCGCACGCGCGTGCCGTCGCGCCCGTGGAACCACGCCGAGTCGTCGCGCGCGAACGCGCCGATCGGCCCGTCGCAGCGGCCCGCGGGCGGCGCGAACGGCGGGTAGCAGTACGGAACGTACGCCGGATCCGAATAGGCGACCGCGAAGCGGCCGCCGGCCGCCTTGAACGTCTTGACGTGCTCGGCCGTGTACCCGTCGTCCTCGGCGTAGTCCGCGTAGCGCGCCATGAGGGCCGGCGGCACGTCGGCGTTGACGCCGTTGAGGCCGTAGTAGTACCACGTCGATACGCGCGCCGGCCCGGCGCTCGCGGCGGCCGCGTCGTTTGCGGGCGCGAGCGTTGGGTATGCCTGTGCGGACACGAGCAGAGCTGTGAGGACGACGACGGATCGGATGCGGGGCACGGTCGACTCTCCTAACGTTCCAGTGCTTCGCGCGCCGCCCGCGGCGACGATCGTGCTCGCTTTGCTGTGCGTGGCGCTGCTCGCCGCGCACCAGCACCTCATCGACGTCGCGACGTTCGCGCAGGCCGGCGTCATCGCGCACGACCCCGGCACCAAGCTGCTCGGCCCGGACTTCTACCAGACGCTGCCGTACCCCGTTCTCGACAACGGCTTCGCGCCGCCCACCAGCGTGCACCTCGCGCTGGTCGCGGTCGGCGCGCTCGAGAGCGCCGTCCTGTTCGCGCTCTACCGTGCGTTGCGCGCGCGCCGCGCCGTGGTCGTGGAACGCGTGGCCCTCGCGCTGGCGGTGGCGGCGATGCTGCTGCTCGCGCTCAACGCGCGCGCGCTGATCGGCTTCGACCTGTACGCGTACCTCGGCTACGCGAAGCTCGCGACGCTGCACGCGGCGTACGCACCGCCGCCGGTACGCTTCCCCGGCGCGTTCGGCGCGATCAACGATATGTGGGGCACCCCGCTGGTCGCCTCGTATTACGGCCCGCTCTGGATCGCGCTCGACCGGCTCGCGGTGGGCGGCGCCACGACGCTCGGCGGCGCGGTGTATTCGCTGCGGCTGCTCGAGGTCGTTCCGTTCGCCGCGATCGCCGTAACGCTCGCACTGCGCGGCGGTGCCGCGTTCGCCGCGCTGTTCGCGCTGAACCCGATCGTGCACGTGCTGTTCGTGACGAACGGGCACAACGATCTGGTCGGGATCGCGCTCGTGCTGATCGCGCTCGCGCTCGCCGCCCGGGTTCCGTTCGCCGCCGCGGTGCTGGTCGGCGCGGCGGGGCTCGTGAAGCTGCCGTTCGCCGCGACCGCGCTCGTCGTGTTCGCCGGTCGCGGCACCGTCGCGCGCCGCGCCGGCTGGGTCGCGCTTGCGCTCGCGGTCGCGGCCGGCGGATCGCTGCTGCTCGGCGGCTCGGACTACGCGCACGCTCTCGCGTTCCGGCTGCATCAAGTCAGCCACAGCCACGTCACGCTCACGGTCCTCACCGGCAAAGCGATCCGCGCCGGCTTGCTGCTGGTCGCGCTGCTCGCGCTGTCCGCGGCCTTCGCGCGCGGGATCGTGTGGCGCAGCGCGAGCTGGTCGTTCGCAGCGCTGAGCTCGACGGTGTACCCGTGGTACCTCGCGGCGGCGCTGCCGTACGCGGCGCTCGAGCGCGGTGCGCTGGCGTCGTTCCTGATCCTGTTTCCGCTGGCCGGTGCGCTGCTCGAGAACGCGTTCCCGCACTTGGGCTTCGGGCAGCTCGTCATGCTCGTGATGCTGCTGTCCGCCGCGTACGAGATCGTGCGCGGAAGGTCGCGCACGCCCGACATGTTGCAACCCGGAGGCGCGCGATGAGCGCGCGGCCGCCGCGGCGCGCGACGTCCCTCGCGGTCATCGGCTTGGGGTTCGCATCGGCGGCGCTGTTCGCGCTGCAGCAGCACCTCGTCGACAGTGCCGCGGGGCTGCAGCGGGGCGCGGACACCGTCGCGCGCGCCGGTACGCTGTTCGACTCGGCGTTCTCGCGCGCGCTGCCGTTCCCGGTCGTCGACGTCGTGCTGGCGCCGCCGACGTCGATCCACCTCGCGCTGCTGGGCATCGCGGTCTTCCAAACGGCGGTGCTGTTCTTGCTGTACCGCGTCTTGCGCGGCCGTGTCGTGAGCGTTGCGGAACGCGCCGGGCTCGTGCTCGCGGCGGGCGCGATGCTGTTGATCGCGCTCGACGCGCGCACGCTGCTCGGCTTGGACGCATACGCGTACGCCGGCTACGCGAAGCTCGGCGGAATTCACGCCGCGTACGCGCCGCCGGCGACGCCGTTTCGCGGCCCGTTCGCTGCGGTCAACGCGTTGTGGGGCACGCCGATGACGAGGAGCTATTACGGCCCGTTCTGGATCGTGCTCGACCGCCTCGTCGCCGGTCCCGCGGCGACGCTCGGCGGCGCGATCGTCGCATTGCGGCTCCTCGAAGCCGCGGCGTTCGTCGCGATCGTCGCCGCGCTCGCGGCGCGACGCGCCGGCACCGCGGCAATCGCCCTCTTCGCGCTCAACCCCGCGGTGTACGCGATGTACGTCGCGAACGCGCACAACGATCTGATCGGCGTCGCGTTCGTCATGATCGCGCTCGCGCTCGCCGCGCGCGTGCCGCTCGCGGCCGCGGTGTGCGTCGCGCTGGCCGGCTGCATCAAGCTGCCGCTGGCGGCGACGGCGCTCGTGGTGTTCGCGGGGCGCGGCGACGCGCGCACGCGCATGATGTGGGTCGCCGCGGCTGCGGCCCTCACCGTGGCCGGCTCGCTGCTGCTCGGCGGCGGCGCGTACGTCGACGCGCTGCTGTTCCGGTTGCACGAAGGCAACGCGCATCACAGCCTCAACGCGCTGACCGCGACCGCGATCAAAGCGGGCCTCGTCATCGTGGCGGCCCTTGCGCTGCTCGCGGCCTTCGTGCGCGCACGCGTGTGGCGCGCGGCGAGCTGGTCGTTCATCGTGCTCAGCTCGCTCGTGTACCCGTGGTATCTCGCGTGGTCGCTGCCGTATGCCGCGCTGGAGCGCGGCGCGCTCGCGGGCTATCTCGTGCTGCTGCCGCTCGCCGCCGCCGCGCTGGAGCCGGCGTTCCCGCATCTCGGGCTCGGCCAGCTCGCGATGCTGGTCATGCTGGTTGCCGCCGCGGTCGAGATCGCGCGCAAGCGGTCACGCGCGATCGACGGCGATCAGACCATCCGCCCCGGCCCGTAGATCACGTTCGCGACGGCGAGCTTCATCGCGAACCACTTCGGCCGCGCATAGGCGATCGCGGCTGCGCGCAGACCGGGGCGCGTCAGCCGGTAGTGCTTGGTGGTGTGGCAGTCGGCCGCGTAGCGGGCTTTGAACGGCTCGTCGCCGCGCAGGAAGTCGAACCGCTGGTAGCCGGACTCGATCGCGGCACGGATCGCGCGGCCGATGATGCCTTTGCCGGGCGAGAGCTTGTCGTACGACTCGTCGAACCCGATCATGTACAGCCCGAACGACGAGCGCAGCTCGTCGATGAACGCCGCCGCGCCCGCGATCGGCTTGTCGCCGTCCCAATAGACGAACATGCGCAGCACGCCGGTGTCGTACGCGTTGCGGAAAAGCGCGCCGTACCGGCGCCGTTTGTTGCCCAAGTTGCCGCCCCAGCGGCTGTGGTTGACGGCGAGCATCCCTTCGACGTGCGCGTCGATGTCGGCGTCGCACGGCTCGCTCACGCGAAAGCCGGGCAGCGTCTCGGCCAGCCGGCGCTCGACGCGCAGCGTGTTCACACGCGTCTTCGCGCTGATGCAGTCGGCGATGTACTTCTCCCAGGTGGACGGCAGCGCGCACGAAAGGCAGCGCGTCTCTTCGGCTGTTTCCAACCGCAGGCCGCGGCCTTCGAGCCGGCGGACGAGCGTCTCGATGCGCGGGTCGTTCACGTCGCGCACGTTGAACCCGTCCCACCGCTCCGCCAGCAGTACGTCGGCGAAGGTGGCGATCGCGACCTCGGCGCGCGACGGCAGCGCGATCATGCCCGTGTAGTCGGCGACGGGATTGCCGCCCAGCGACAGCTCGCGGTCGAACAGCCAGCCGCCGCGCGCGATCGGCAGGTAGGCGATCGCCTCGAGCCCTTCGCGCAGGACAAGGATCGACCAGCGCAGGCGCGCCGTCGGAAGGTACGCGCGCAGCCAATTCCACGACGTGAACACCGACGCGTGCGGATCTTGCCGTTCGAGCTGCTGCCAGCGCGTCCGTTCCGCGTCGAATTCGTCGAGGTTGGTGATTCGCTCTACGTGCATGTCGTCGTCGCCTCCGCGCTCCGTCGCGCTACACGGTCCGACCGGGACCATAGACCACTCGCACCGCCGCTACTTTGATCGCCCGATAGGTCGGCAGCACCGCCTCGAATACCGTCGCGCGCACGCTGCGGCGGGTCACGCGATGATGCGTCGTCGTCACGACGTCCGCGGCATATGCCGCCTTGTACGATTCGTCGCCGCGCAAAAAGTCGAAGACGGCGTAACCGCGCTCGATCGCGTCGCGGATGACGACGCCGAGCAGCGCTTTGCCGGGACTGTACTTGGCGTATTCCGGATCGTAGCCGACCTGGTAGAGGTTGTACGTGCCGCGCACGTCGTCGACGAACGAAGCGCAGCCCGCGACGGCAAGCTCGCCGTCCCACGCGACCACCAGGCGCAGGCAGCCGGTGTCGTACGCGGCGCGGAAGAGGCGCCCGTACTTTGCGCGCGTTCGCGCGAGGTTGCCGCCCCAGCGCGCGTGATTGGTCCGCACGACCGCGTCGACGTGCGCGTCGATGTCGGCGTCGCACGGCGTGCTGATGCGAAAATTCGGCAAGTTGTCGCGCATGCGCCGCATCGAGCGCATCGTCGTGCCGCGCGTCCCGCTGCCGAGCGCTTTGAGATACGCGTCCCAGGTGGGCGGCAGCAGCGCGCGCCGGCACCGCGTCTCGCCGGTGGTCGCGATCGTGTCGCCGCCGCCGCGCAGCCGCTCGAGCAGCGCGACAAAGCGCGCGTCGGCGACGTCGCGGAACGAGGCGCGGTCCCAGTGCATCGCGCGAATCGCGTCGGCGAAGGCGCGGGCGGCCTCGTGCTCGCGGTGCGGCAGGCAGAGCATCCCCTGGTAGTCGGCGATCGGCTCGGCCACGAACGACAGCTCGCGTGCGATCGGCAGCGCGCGGCTGGGCACGGCGCGCACGGTCAGCGGCAGCGCGGCGACGAGGTCGTCGCCGTCGCGCAGCGCGAGAATGGTCCAGCCCGGCGCGGCCTGCGCGAGGTACGCGCGCAACCAGGCCCACGACAAGAACACCTGCCCGAGCGCATCGGCGCGATAGAGCCGCTCCCAGCGTTCGCGCTCCGCCTCGAATCCGTTCAGGGTGGTGATGCGCAGGTCCACGATCTTCCGGTTCATTCCCGCCGGGCTATGCCTCAAAAGGGTGTGCGTCGATTCTTGATCCTACTCGTACAGTTCGAGGACGGCCTGCGCCCACGCATCCAGCGCGGCGGGGTCGCCGGGTTTGGGGCGCGGCGGCGCGGCGAGCGTCGCACGCAGGGCGGCGGCCAGCGCCGCCGGCTCTCCGCGCGGCGCGAGCACGACGGCGGCGTCGTCCCGGGCGAGCTCCGCGGCCCACGGAAGATCGCTCGCCACCACGGGCAGCCCGCACGCGAGCGCCTCGAGCGCGACGAACGGCATCCCTTCGCCGCGCGACGGCAGCACGATCGCGTCGGCGGCCCAGAGCACCTCACGCACGTCGTCGGTGAACGGCACCGCGACCACCGCCGCGTTGCGCCGGATCGCCGCGACGGCGTCGTCCGGGGTCGCGACCGCCACGACCGTCGCGCCGGGCACGCCGGCCATCGCGGCGGCGAGCACGTCGGCGCCTTTGATGGCCGGATCGCGCCCGAAGAACGCGACCGCCGGGCCGTCGCCGAGTCCGAGCCGGGCGCGCATCGCCGCGCGGGTCGCCGCGCCGGGCGGGAAATAGCGGGCCGGATCGACCGCGTTGCGGACGACCACGACGCGGCGCGCGGCGGCGCCGAGCGCGCGGGCTTCGGCGGCGATCGTCTCGGTGACGCAGACGAACCGCGCGACGCGCGCGCCGAGCAGCCGGTATTTCAGGGCGCGCTGCGGCGTGACGCGCAGCGGCCCGCCGCCGGGCTCGAAGGTCGAATGGATGTGCCACAGCAGCCGCGCGCGCGACGGCCACACCCGCAGCGTGAGCGGGACGAGCCAGTCGTGGAAGTGGGCGTGGACGACGTCCGGCCGCAGCACTGCGACCTGCCGCGCGGCGGCATGCCCGTCGTCGCGGACGACGTGCAGGCCGGCGCCGAGCGCGCGGACCTCGGCATGCCACGCCGCCGGGCCGACCTCGGGGACGACCACGTCGAACGTATCGCCGCGCGCCAGGGCGCGCCGGGCGACGCTCTCGAGCGCGGGGATGAAGCTCCCGCGGTGCCGGCCGCCGTACGCGGCCGCCCACACGATGTGCACGCTGCGCACGCTTGCCCGCTCGGTTGGGTGCCGAAACGCGCTTCGGCGCTCGCCCGCTTGGGAAGAAGCGCTGCGGATGCCCGGCGTGCACGGAGGTCCCCGGTGCGAATCGCGCTGATCTCGCAGTTCTATCCGCCCGAACCGGTCGCTGCGGCGAACCGCGTCGCGGCGATGGCGCACGCCTTCGCGCACGCCGGCCACGACGTTCGGGTGTACACCGCGATGCCGTCGTTCCCGGACGGCGTGATCGCGCCGCCCTACCGCGGCGTGCGCCACGTGGTGGAGCAGGACGGCGACGTCACCGTCGAGCGCGTCTGGACCTACGCGTCGGCCACGTCGCTGCCCGGGAACCGCGTGCTGAACTGGCTGTCGGTCGCACTTGGGATCGCGCTTCGCATCGCCGCGGCGAAAGAGCGCTACGACCTCGTCGTCGTCTCGTCGCCGCCGGTCTCGCTGGCGCTGCCCGCGCTGCTGGGCGCCTTCGCGCACGTCGCGCCCCTGCTCGTCGACGTGCGCGACGTGTGGCCGGAGATCGCCGTCGCCATGGGTTCGTGGACGGCCGGCTCGCGCATCGCGAAGCTCGTCGGCCGCGTCGCGGATGCGCTCTACGCGCGCGCCGCGCTCGTCACGTGCGTGACCGAGACCGCCCGCGATCAGATCGTCGCGCGCGGCGTCGATCCGGGCAAAGTGCTGCTCGCACCAAACGGCTTCGACCCGATCGTGCCCGCCGCGCACGCACCGACGATACCGTTGCCCGGCGTGCGCGATGTCGTCTACGTCGGCAACATGGGGCTTGCAACGGGCCTCGAGGTGGTGATCGACGCGGCGGTGCTGCTGCGCGCCGATGCAACGGTCCGCTTCGTGCTGATCGGCGGCGGTGCCGACGCCGCGCGCTTGCGCGCGCGCGCCGCGTCAGCGGGCCTGACGAACGTCGTGTTCACCGGGCCGCTGCCGCGCGCGGACGCGCTGCGCGCGCTCGCCGACGCGGCAGCGACGGTGGTCCCGCTCATCGCGACGATCGCGGACAGCTTGCCGACGAAGCTGTTCGACGCGATGCTGGTGGGCACGCCGGTCGTGCTCAGCGCCGCGGGCGAAGCGCGGCGCCTCGTCGAGCGCGCCGGCGTGGGCCTCGCGGTGACGCCGGGTGACCCCGCCGCGCTCGCCGCCGGCGTGCGGCGCATCCTCGACGATGCCGAGCTGCGCGCGCGCTGCCGCGCCAACGGACCGCCGTTCGTGCGGGCGAACTACGACCGTGCGGCGGTGATGAGCGGGCTGGCCGAACGGGTGCGCGCGCTCAGCTCGCGGTAGAGCGCCGCGTGGCGGCGCGCGGTCGTCGCGATGTCGTACTCCTGCGTCGCGAACGCGCGCGCGCGGCCGGCCCGCTCGCGCGCCGCGCCGGGATCGTCGAGCACCGACTGCACCGCGCTCGCAAGCGCGCGCGGCGTGTAGTCCGGCGCGACGACGCCGAACGCGCCGTCGCCGAGCATCTCGCGCGCGCCGAGCCACGGCGTCGAAACCAGCGGCGCGCCGGCGACCATCGCTTCGATCACGGCGAGCGGCATCGCTTCGTTGAGCGACGTCACGAGCGCGATGTCGGCCCCGGCGATCAGCGTTGCGGCGTCGTCGCGAAAGCCCAGGAACGTGACGCGGTCGGCGACGCCGCGTTCGCGGGCCAGCGACTCCAGCGCGGGGCGGGCGACGCCGTCACCCACGAAGATCAGCCGGGCCGGCGGCGGCAGCAGCGCGACCGTCTCGATCGCGAGCCGCTGGTTCTTCACCGGCGAGATCCGCCCGACGTGCAGCATGAGCGTCTCGCCGGCCTGCGCGTTCAGCGCGGCGCGCGCGCGCTCGCGCTCGGCGCCGGCGATCTGGGCGAGATCGATCCCGTTGGGGATCACGACGATGCGGTCCAGCGGGATCGACTCGTCGGCGGCCAGCGCGCTGCGGTGGGTCTCCGAGAACGCGACCACGGCATCGGTGCGCGGAACGAGGACGCGGTTCGCGATCCGGTAGACGGACGGCGCGCCGAACTCGCTGTTGTGCTCGGTGTGGACGAGCGTCGGAACCCCGCTCGCGAGCGCCGCGATTCGGCCCCAGTACTTGCCCATGTGCATGTGCGTGTGCACGACGTCGGGCTTCCACGCACGCATCATGCGGATCATGCGGGGCAGGAAGGTGACGTCGTACCGCCCGCGGCGCGCGGCGTCGAGCACGGGGACGGCGAGGCCGGCGGCGGCCTCGGGCGAAGAATAGACGGTCATGACCGCGAGCTCGAGCTCGGGATCCCGCAACGTGTTCAAGAGCAACGCCAAGAGGCGCTCTGCCCCGTACGTCCCCAAGTCCGCGATGACGTGCAGCACGCGCATTCGAGCTACCCTGTACCCTCGCTTACCTGTCGTGATACACACACTTTCGCTGCGGACCGCACGTTAGCTTGGCAGCCGATGAGGGGACACGGAACACGACCATGAGGGAAGCCATGCTCACGGTGGAGCACGTCGACAAGTCGTTTCCGGTCGCGCACGGGCTCGGGGCTATGTTCCGCTCGATGACGGGCCACCGGATCCCGCGCCGCCAGATCCTCTTCGACGTGAACCTTGCGGTCGCGCGCGGCGAGCTCTTCGGACTGCTCGGCCCCAACGGCGCCGGCAAGTCGACCCTGCTCAAACTGCTTGCGACCCTCACCATCGCCGACCGCGGCCGCATGACGATCGACGGGATCGACGTCGAGCGCGAGCCCATGCGCGCCAAGCAGCGCATCGGGCTGTGCACCAGCGACGAGCGGAGCTTCTACTTCCGGCTCAGCGCCCGGCAGAACATGGAGTTCTTCGGCTCGCTGATGGGCCTCTCGGGGAAGCACCTGCGCCGCCGCATCGACGAGTGCATCGAGCTCGTGGATCTGCGCGAGTTCCTCGACAGCCGCTTCGGCGGCCTCTCGTCGGGGATGCGCGTCCGGCTTGCGATGGCGCGGGCGCTCCTGGCCGACCCGGCCATCCTGTTCCTCGACGAGCCCACCCGCGCGGTCGATCCCGTCCACGCCGAGGAGCTGCGGGCGCTGATTCGCACGAACCTCGTCGACGGCGCGGGCAAGACCGTCATCCTGGCTACCAACTTGCTGGATGAGGCCTGGGAGCTGTGCGATCGCGTGGCGGTCGTCAACCACGGCCGCATCGTCGCGCTGGGCCCGCCGCGCGAGCTCGACGGCGAGCTCGGAGCGATCGTGCGCTACCGCGTGACGATGGACGACGTCGACGAGGAGCTGCTCAACCGCACGCGCACCGTGCCGGGCTTCCGCGACCTGCGCATCGTCCGCACCGAGAAAGGCGTCGACCTCCACGTCGAGATGGAGCCGCGCGACGGCGCGCTCGGCGCGCTGATGCGCGCGGTGTCGTGGAACGGCTCGACGCTGCGGGACTTCCGTCCGGTCGAAGCCGAGCCCGTCGAGATCTTCAAGCGTGTGACCCTGGACGATGGCCGCGATCGTTAGCCGCGCGGCCGCCACGCGCTTGTCGAAGGTCGGCGCGATCTTCCGGCGCGACGCGATCGTCGCGTTTTCGTATCCGGGCAACTTCGCGCTGTCGTGGATGGGGATCGTGATCGAGGTCGTGATCGTGTGGTACATCTCGCGGCTCGTCCCGGACAGCCCGAGGTTCAACGCCGCGGGCGGCGTGGCCGTCGGTTATCTCCAGTATCTGGCGATCAACTCGGCCTTCGTGCGCTTCCAAGCAGCGGCGCTGAACAGCTTCGCGGAGTCGATCCGCGACGCGCAGCTGACCGGCACGCTCGAGATCGTACTCGCCACCCCGACGCACCTCCCGACGCTGGTGCTGTCGTCGGCGGTGTGGTCGTTCACGTACACCACGCTGCAGACGGCGCTGTTCCTCGCTATCGCCATGCTGTTCGGGCTGAATCTGTCCCACGTCAACTTCTTGACGACGATCGTCTTCTTGGTGCTGACGGTCGGCGCGGTTTCGCCGCTGGGCGTTCTCGCCGCCGCGCTGTCGATGGTGATCAAGAAGACGGGACCAATCGAATGGATCTCGACCTCGAGCGCGGCCATCTTCGGCGGCATGTTCCTACCGCTGCGGTCGCTGCCGGTTTGGCTTCAGATCGTCGGCTGGACGCTGCCGATCACCCACTCGCTCAACGGTTTCCGTGCCGCCGCCGCCGGCGTCCCGCTGCAGAACGTCGCGTCGGATGCGATCTGGCTGCTCGTCGCAACGCTGGTCCTCATGCCGTTCTCGCTCTGGATCTTCGCCAAAGCGGTCGGCAAAGCGCGCGTCGACGGCACGCTTTCGATGTATTAAACGGGGGCGTACTGCGTGATTTGGTAGGGACCATTGTCCCGAAGCATTCGGGACGCTGGGCACGTCGCTGGCTCGGCCGGATCGGGCATTATTAACATAACCTCGTAAGGAGATGAGTAGAACGATGTGGTTTACACGCCCAGCCGCCGTGGCGCTCCTGGTCATGATGACCGGACTGCCCGCCATGGCCCAAGATATCGAGATCGCGACGCTCGGCCACGCTCCTGTCATGCCCCCCTCGGGTGACAGCACGGAGCTCAAGCGGAACTTCGACGCCAACCAAGCCATGATGGCCCAGGCCGGGCGCAAGCTCGGGCTCACCGCCGGCGAGTTCGGCCAGTTCAAGTTGGCGGTCGAGCAGGGCAACGCGAGCTATGGCCCCGTCCCGCGCCACCTCGACAAGATGACGTGGGCGGCCGACGGCGTCGTGCACACGATTGCCGGCGTCCATATCCCCGCCCGCCAGATGGGCTTCCGCGTCCTCGTTCCCAAGCACGACGGCAGCGGCAACTACATCGTGTACCTGCCCGGCAAGTGCGGCAACCTGTCCTACGTGTTCCAGCCCGAGCACCGCATCGCCGAGAAGCCCGCGTTCCCGCAGCCGCATCCGCTCGTCGCCTCGGCGCAGAGCTTCCCCGCCCCGCAGGTGCCACTGGTCGCCGCGACCGGCGTGTCCGGAACCACTCCGGCCGTCTCGCCGATCCCGCCGCCGCCGATCCCCCCGATCCATCACCTCAACTTGCTCCCGCTCGCCGCGGTCGTGCCGTTCCTGTTCCACGGGGGCAGCAACGTGATTCCGCCGCCCAGTGGGGGAACGGTAGTAGGGCCGCCGCCCTGCCCCTGATGCCGACGGATCGGCGCTGACATCGAACACCACGAAAGGATTCGTGAGGTGAGCATGACCCCGAGGATTCTCCGGAGCAAGGCCGCCGCGACAACCGCGGCGGCCGCTGCCGCCCTGCGGCAGGCGCGGTTCACGCTCCCCGACGCGAGCGTCTGATGCCGCGAGCGACGACGCCGAGCCAACCGCCGGCGGCGCCGCACAGGACGTCGATGGCGTTCCATCCGATGCCCTCGTGCGAGCCGCGCGCGGCCTGGACCACCTCGATCGCGGCCGAGTACGCCGCGACGGCCAGCGCGCCGCGCAGCGAGGCCCGCGTGCTAGGCCCCAGCGCCTTGTCGGCGGTGAACCCCACCAGCGCGAAAGCGACGATGCTGTATGTCTTCCGCAGCACGACGTGGAACGATAATCCGGCCGGCGACGTGACGTCGTATACTTCGTTGCTCGTCGCGGCCCAGAACAGCGCCGCGGCGACCGCCACGGCGACCGCGATCCAGAACCATCTTGCTCCGTCCGACCGGGAGTCGTCATGATCACTCGCTCGCCGCATTCGCTCCGTGCTCTCGCCGCAGCCGCCGCGCTCCTGCTGACCGCGACGCCTTTCGCCGCGGGCGCCCAGACGTCGCCGGCGTCACCAGCTTCGACGCCGGCTCCTCCGCCGGCCGCGACGCCGGCACCCGACGCGGGCGCGAGCGGGACCGTCAGCCCCGTGATCCACCCGGGCGACGTGCTGACCATCACCGTCTTCGACGAGCCGACACTGCCGCAGACGGTGGTCGTCCAAGCCGACGGCACGATCCAGTACCCGCTGGCCGGCCGCGTGCTCGTGGCCGGGATGAGCGCGGCGGAGGCACGCGACGTGCTGACGCGGGCGCTGCACAAGTACATGAAGCACCCGGCCGTGACGGTCGCGGTGCAGCAACAGGGTCAGATCAACGTGCTGGTGCTGGGCAACGTCAGAAACGGCGGCAAGTTCCAGATGCGCAGCGGAGCGCACCTCATCGACGCGGTGTCGGCCGCCGGCGGCGTCGCCACCTCGTACGGCGAATATCCGGTCGCCAGGGTCTCGGAATCCGACGGAACGCTCGCGACGGCGAGCCTGGAGAAGCTCATTCGCGGCGCCGACGCGACGCAGAACCTGCCGCTCGAGGACAACTCGATCGTCTACGTGACCGGCGCCGAGACGGTTCGCGTTCAGGTGCTCGGCGCGGTCTCGCGCCCGGGTAACGTGGAGGTGAACGTCGGCGACCGCCTCACCATGGCGCTCGCGCGCGCCGGCGCCGAAGCATCGGTGCGGCCCGACCTCAACCGCGTGGTTCTCACCCGGCTCGACCCGGCGACCGGGAAGAACACGCCGTACCAAATCGACGTGTTCCAGTGGCTCCAGCACGGCGACAAGCGCTTCGATCCGATCCTGCAAAAAGACGACACGATCTACGTCCCCGAGGCGCGCTCGATCAGTGCGGGCTCCGCCGGACTTCTCGGGCTGCTCGGCCGCCTGCTGCGCCTCTAGGAAAGGATTCCGATGTACGAACCTCAGCGACTTCCGGGGACCGGTATCCCGCTCGCCACGCCGGTGATGCAGCAGCGCAGCGTCGACGTCGACCCGATCGGGATGTGGAACTCGTTCGTCGGTACGCTGACGCGGCGCGCCAAGCTGTTCGCGCTGGTCGTCTTCGGCGTCATCGCCGCGGTCGCTATCGTCACGCTGATGACGCCCAAGCGGTACACGACCGACGCGAAGATGATCGCCGGCAACCCCAACTCGATCGCGCAGAACCCGCAGCAGGCGCAGACCGGGTTGCCCGTGCTCAACGCGCTCCTGCTCGGCAACGCCGCGCAGTCCGCCGAGACGTACGCCGAGCTGATGAGCGAGACGCCGGTGGTGCAGCGCGTCATCGACAACCTGCACCTGAAGACCGACGTCGCTACGCTGAAGTCCGCGCTCAAAGTCAAGCCGGTCACGAACACCAACATCCTGTCGCTCCAGATTTCGTGGAGCGATCCGGTGACGTCCGCGAAGATCGCGAACGAGTTCGCAACGGTGTTCGTGGTGCGCCAAGCGGAGCTGATGTCGAGCCAGGCCAACGGCGCGGTGGAGATGCTCGCCAAACAGCTGCCGCCGGCGCGGCAGCGGCTACAGGACGCGGAGCAGAACCTCGGCCGGTACGAGATCACGCACAACATCGCGGACCTGTCGACGCAGACGACGTCGACGGTGAACGAAGCGATCAACACCGACCAGAAGATCAACCAGGTTCAACTCGACAAACGCCAGGCCGACGCGCAGATCGATTCGCTGTCGCGGTCCCTGGCGGGGATGACGGCAACCACGGGCGGTGGCCAGAGCGTCGCGCAGAACCCGGTGCTCCCGTCGCTTCGCCAGAAGCTCGCCGACCTCACGATCGCGCTGGGCAGCGCGCAGGAACACTACACCGACTCGCACCCGGCGGTCGTCGGGCTCAAGCAGCAGATCGCGGACGTCAACCGCCAGATCGCGCGCACGCCGCCGACCATCCTCGCGTCGTCGAGCACGATCGCGAACCCGGTCTATCAACAGCTCACGCAGCAGCTGTCGGGTGCGAAGGCGATGAGCGAAGCGGACTCCGCGCAGCTCGCGCAGCTCGCGAAGCAGCGCGCCGAGATCAACCCGAAGCTCGCCGCGCTGCCGAAGCAGGCGCAGCGTTTGGCCGAGCTCAAGCGCATCCAGACGAGCGCGGAGAACACCTACAACGCGCTGCAGCAAAAGTATAACGACGCTTCGATCTCGCGCACGACCGGACTCAGCGACGTGACGATCACGCAGCCCGCGTCCGCCGCGCTCGCCTCGAAGATGCCGCATCTCGGGATGAACCTCATGATCGCGACGATCATCGGCATTCTCTTGGGGCTCGGCATCGTGTTCCTGGTCGACTGGTTCGACGGACGAATCCGCGACGAGCGCGACGTCGAGGGCGAGCTTCAGCTGCCCGTGCTCGCATCGATCCCGCAGTTGCCGTCGGGTGACGGCGCCGCTGCGATCCCGGCCAACGTGCGCAACGCGGCGATGGAGTCGTACTTCCAGCTCGTGCTCGCGATGCGCTACAGTTCCGACCGCCCGCTGCGCAGCGTCACGATCACCAGCCCGCTCAAGGGCGACGGCAAGTCGACCGTCGCGATGAACGTCGCCGGCGCGTTCGGCGAGATCGCCGTGTCGAGCATCGAACGCGAAGCGCGCGTGCTGGTCATCGACGCCGACATGCGCCGCCCATCGCTGCACAAGAAGTTCGAAGTGTCCAACGAGCTCGGACTCAGCGACATCCTCATCGGGCGCGCGTCGCTCTCGCAGGCGGTGCAGCGCACCGACCGGCCGGGCGTCGACGTGCTCACCAGCGGCACGCCCTCGCCGAACCCGATCAAGCTCCTGCAGTCGAACCGGTTCGACGCGCTGCTGCGCGAAGCGCGCGAGCGCTACGTGACCGTCATCGTCGACGCGCCGGCGCTCGTGCCCGTGTTCGACGCGGCGATCGTCGCGGCGAAGACCGACGGCACGGTGATGATCCTGGCCGCGGCGCACACCGACGTGCGCTCGACGCGCAAGGCGCTCGCGCGGCTCGAAAGCGTGGGCGTCAACGACTTGATCGGCACCGTCGTGAACCGCTCGACCACCAAGGTCGACGATTACAGCGATTACTTCGCGGTGACATCGCGCGAGCTCAAGGAGCTGCCGAACACCGCGTAGGCGCGAGTACGATGTAATGGCGGTGCTCTTTCGCGAACGGTGTCAGTTCGAGAACTCGATCTATCGCTACGCGCCGCTGCTGGGCGAGCTGCGCGGTCTCAAGCGCGCGGCGCGCCGGTTGCCCGACCGTTTCACGAAGCGCGCCGGGCAGGGAAAGCCGTCGCGCTACGCGCCCGGCGAATGGGTGCGCGTCAAGGACGCCGATGCGGTTCGCGCGACGCTCGACGCGCACGACACGCTGCGCTCGCTGCCGTTCACGGGCGTGCAATGGGCGTACTGCGGGCGCACGTTTCAAGTCGAAACGGTCGTGCGGCGGATGATGAACGACTCCGGTCGCATGCGCGCGGTCGGGCGCACCGTCGCGCTCGCCGGCGTGACGTGCGACGGCCCGCGCGCGGATGCCGGTTGCGGGCGCGCGTGCCCGCTGTTGTTTCGCGACGAATGGCTCGAACCGTCGTCGCCGGAGCTCGCCGAGCCCGAGCGCCACGAACGGTACGCGCGCGTGAAGCCGCTCGCCGCGATCCTGGCGACGCTGGATCGCGACGGCCGCCGTGACGGCGTGATGTTCTCGGCCGCGATGGGCCGGTTCTCCGGCGCGCGGCTGCCCGTGCACAAGCGCGTCGATCCGGTCGGCGCGCGCTTCTGGCGCCGCGCGGGCGGCGAATGGTTCGTGCTCGCCGGCGCGCACTGTTTGGGCGAAGTACTCGACGGCGACGCCCCATGCCACCGCGGCTGCGGCCTGTTATGGCACGCCGATTGGCTAGAACTCGATCCCGACTAACACCGCAATCCCGGAAGGCTGACCCGCGTCGAACGCGGGTCATGCCGAGATTCGGCAAGCGCAGCGAGCCGAATCCAAATCAAGCGCCGCGCCAGCCTAAAGCTTTTGCGGCCAGCTCCACGCGGTTTCGGGCGCGCGTCTTGAGCATCATGCGCTTGATGTGGTCGTGCGCGGTCGACTCCGCGATGTCGAGCGCGGTCGCGATCTGTGGCGTGCCGAAGCCTTTGAGGACGAGCGACAGCACTTCGAGCTCGCGCGAGCTCATCCCGAACTTGTCGGCGGCGAGGCGCAGCGGGTTGCGCGAGCGGAACCGCTCGACCAGCACGCCGATCTTCGGCCCCGCCGGCCCGGTGAGCGGGGCGACGCTCACGACCATGAACGGCAGCGGCACGACCGTGGCCGGTTCCCAGGTCGCCGGATCGTCCGTCCACGCGGCGGTCACGGCCCGTACCGCCTGCTCGACGACGGGGGGCAGCCCGTCGTCGGCGAGCTCGAGGATGCTCTGCAGAACGTCGTTGGGGTCGTCGCTGGGGATCCACTTCGACTCCACGACGTAGTCGCGCGAAAGCACGAACTGCGCCGGCGTGGCGCGTTCGGCGGTCCGCTCCTGCGCGCTCTGCTCCCCCTCGAACGTCGAGAGCCGGCGCATCAGCTCGGAGCCGGAGCGCAGCGTCGCCTCGAGCTCCCGGCGCTCCTCGGGCAAGAAGGCGCGAGGGCGGGCGACGATCGCCAGCCCGAAGATCGTCCGGTCGACCCCGTACACGGCGACCAGCCCGCGCATCCCGTCCAGGGCGATCATCGCGTCGGTCACGCGCGGAATCGACGCGTCGGAGCGCGACTGCAGCAAACGCTCCGCCTGCAGCCACTCCGTCTGGCGGGCTGGGTTGCCCGATTCCTCGGCCACCACCGTCTCGCTCTGCATCCCGTTCTGGTCGTAGCGCGCGAGGAGGATGTACGACGCCTTGACCAGCGTCCGCAGCTCGCCGACGAAGGCGCGCGTCCGGTCCGCTTCGGGGACCGCGGTGATGACGGCAGCGGCAGGCGAGGTTCGGCGGGTGCGCACGTTCTTCTATACCGCGCTCGCCGGGCCTCAGTCGCCCTACCCCCGAAGGAAAGGTCCCGAGCCTCAGAACCCCCAAATTGGGGGAGTCTCTTGGACTCACTTATCGTACATACTGTAGGTGACCCGGCTAGGCTCAATGGCCCGCCCCAAAGGACTGAGGACACAGCATATGCTCGCTACGACGATCACCCCCGCCCCGTCGTCCACGAAGCCCGTTCGCGTTCTTGTCGTCGAGGGCCAGGCGCTGTTCGCCAAGGCGCTCTGCCAGGTGCTTGCTGCCGACGTCGAGCTCGAAGTGGTCGGTGACGCCGACTCCGTCGCCAACGCGCAGCTGCGCCGACTTCGCCCCGACCTGATCGTCCTCGACCTCGACGGTCACCACGTCGAGTTCTCGGAGGCCATGCGCACGATCCGCGAATTGGCCCCCCAGGCGAAGGTCTGCGTGCTCTCGACGCACATTCAGCCCGAGGTCATGCAGCGCTGCCTGAGCGCGGGCGCCGACGGCTACGTGGTCAAGGACATCCTGCCGGCGGAGCTGATCCGCGCGGTCAAGAGCGTGGCGAGCGGTCACGCGTACGTCGATCCGCGGGTCGCCGGGGGCGTGCTCAAGCGCCGGTCGAACGGCTTCGGCCGCACGGCGCAGAACGAGCTGTCGGTCCGCGAGACCGAGATCATCCGCCTCATCGCGCGCGGCATGTCGAACAAAGAGATCAGCGCGAAGCTGCACCTTTCCGAGAAGACCGTGAAGAACCACATCAGCCGCATCTTCGCGAAGCTGAACATTACGGCGCGCACGCAGGCCGCCGTGCATGCCATCAAGACCGGTTTGGCATAGGACCCAAGCCCTCGTTAGAGGGGACCACGCTCCGCGGTACGCGGGAAACGTGGACTCGTATGTGGTGGAGCCCCAGTCTCTTTTTGTTCCCTACCTGAGCGACGTGCTCGCGGGGGCGGAACTGCGGGTCGTGCGGGTCGTCCCGACGCTCGACGTCGAGGACATTCGGGCCAGCCATCCCGACGCGCTCTTCGTCGACACGGACTTCCTGGACGTCGACGCCGCCGACGCGGTGAGCGCGATGCGCGAAGCTCTGCCGCGCGCGTTCATTTGCGCCTACACCGACGGCGAGGGCGCCGACCGCCTGCGCTTCGCCGGCGCCAACTGCGTCCTGTCCAAGCGCTCCGGCGCCCGCGAGATCACCAGCGCGCTGCGGACGGCACTTTCGACGCCCGCTGGGTAAGATCGGATCATCATGGATGATCCGCGCGTCGTTCTCATCGAGTTCAACGAGCTCGCGCCAGCGCTGCTGGACCGCTTCATCGCGGAGGGCGCGCTGCCCAACTTCGCCGCTTTCCGCAAGGCGTCCGACGTGTTCACGACCGATGCCGGCGAGTCAGACGCGGCGCTCGTGCCGTGGATCCAGTGGCCGTCGGTGCACACCGGGCTGCCCTACGCGCAGCACGGGATCTACCACCTCGGCGACGCGGAGCGCTGCGCCGCGCCGACGATCGAGAGCGTCCTTTCCGACGCGGGGCTGCCGGTCGGAATCTTCGGCGGCATGAACATCCCGCCGCGGCCGATCCGCGGCTTTCGCCTGCCCGACCCCTGGGACAAGGCCGCGCGCACCGAGCCGGCGTCGCTGCAGCCGTACTATGACGTCACGGCCGAGCAGGTGAAAGAGTCGTCGCATCACGGCCGGCTGACCGCGCGCGACGCGCTCAAGCTCGGCGCGTTCTACCTGCGGCGCGCCTTCCGGCCCGCAACGGCGTTCGCCGTGGCGCGCCAGCTCGTGACCGAGCGCATCAACCGCGGCGTGAAGTGGCGCCGCGCCGCGCTGTTCGACCGCATCCAATACGACGTGTTCCGCACGTACGCGCGCGCGCACGCCGTGCGCTTCGCGAGCTTTTTCTCGAACTCCACGGCGCACTACCAGCACCTCTACTGGCGCAACATGGAGCCGCAGCGCTTCGCCGATCCGCCGAGCCCGTCGGACGATCCGTCGCTGCGCGACGCCATTCGCGACGGCTATCGTTCCATGGACCGCCTGCTCGGGCGATTCGTCGCCGATTTCGCCGGCGCGACGCTGATCTTCGCGACGGCGCTGAGCCAAGAGCCCTACACCGGTCCGGTGATCCGCAACTACCGGCCCATCTCGTTCGCCGCGCTGCTCGCGTTCTTGGGGATCGAGAACGCGAGCGTCGCCCCCGTGATGTCGCAGGAGTTCCACGTGGACTGCGTCGATGAGATGGCGGCCGCGGCCGCGGAACGCGCGCTGCTTGCGCTCGAAGTCGACGGCGAGCGCGTGTTTGCCGCGCGCCGCGACGGTGCGAGCGTGTTCGCGGGCTGCGTGTACCTGGACCCGCGCGTGATGGAGCGCGAGGCCGTCGACACGCGCACCGGCGCGCGGCGCGCGTTTGCCGACCTGTTCTATCTGGTCGACGGATTTCGCAGCGGGCACCACCATCCCGAAGGTGCGCTGTGGATCCGCACCGGGCACGGACACGTGCACGACGGCACCGTGTCGATCCTCGACATCGCGCCGACGGTCCTCGCCATGTTCGGCATCGAGCCGCCCGCGACAATGCGCGGCAACGTTCTGCCCGTGGTTTCGCGCGCGGCTACGAGCCGCGTTCCGCAGCCAGCGTAGCGTCGAGAAAACGGAGCGTCGCGTCGTCCGCGATCGACGCGCCGAGCCCGTCGATCAGGTCGAACGAGTGGTTCGCCCACGGCAGCTCGATCGCGACGACGGGCACGCCGAGCGCGCGCAGCCGGGCGGCGAAGGCGCGCTGGAACGCGATCAGCACGAGCTCGTCGCGCTCGCCGCAGATCAGCAGCACGGGCGGCATCCCGCGGTGCGCGCCGTTCAGAGGTGAGGCCGCGCGGTATGCGCCCGCGTGCGCCGCGTCGGGCGGGCCGCCGACGTACGTTTCGAGGATCCCGCGGACGTTCGCGGGATCGGGCCGCGGCGGTTCGTTCCAGCCGCCGACGAGGTCGATCGCCGCGTAGTACGCGACGACGGCGGCGATTCGCAACGGCTGCGGGCGTTCCGCGGCGAGCAGCGCGAGCTCGGCGCCGGAGCTGCGGCCGAACAGCGCGACGCGCTGCGGATCGACGTGCCAGGCGTGCGCGCGCGCGGCGATCGCGCGCAGCGCATCCTCGACGTCGTCGCGCTGCACCGGAAAGCGATGGCGCGGCGCGTGCCGGTAGTCGATGACGGCAACGGCGTAGCCGCGCGCGGCGTACCACCGCGCCGGCCGCGCGAAGCCGCCGCGCGACCCCGAGCTCCACGCGCCGCCATAGATCGCAACGACGAGCGGCAAAGCCGGACCGCCGCGAGCCGCCGCGTCGTGCGGCCGATACAGATTCAGCGCGAGCGACGAGCCGTCGCGCAAGCGCACGGGAACGTCGCGTACGATGTCGACCGCCGCGAGCGCGCGCGGCCTGGCAGCGGGAACGTGCGCATCGTCGAGCGCGCGTTCGGCGGCTCGCGCCGCGAACGGCGCCGCGAGCGTCGGCCACGCGACGCACGCAGCCGCGACGAACACGAAAACCAGCGCGACGATGCGCGCACGCCCACGCGCGAGCAGCCACACGAGCAGACCCAGGACTACCGCGAACGCGAGCACGCCCGGCGCCAACTCCGGCACGGCGACCGCGAGCGGCAGCGTCGCGAACGTCGGCGCGGGCACGACGCCCCAGCACGCGAAGGCGAGCATCAGCACGGCAAGCACGACGGCCGTCGCGGAACGAGCTTTCACCGCGACAGCTCGCGCACCGCAAGCTCGACGGTCGCGACGTCCGCATCCGCGGCCAGCGGCTCGCCGAAGCGCGCGGCGATCCGCCAGCGCGCGCCGCGCGACTCGTAGCGAAAGCCGACGGGGACGATCGCAACGTCGCGCGCGCCTGCGCGCCGCGCGGCACCGGCGATGGTGCGAAAGCCCGCGGCGAACGGCAGGAAGCCCGAGGTGTCGCGCGCACGCGGCGCGGCATCCGACGCGGTGGGATCGACGACGGGATACCCTTCAGGAAACACAAGCACGACATGACCGTCGCGTAGCAGCGTGACCGCGTCGCGCAATCCGGAACGCAGATAACGCCGCACCTCGCTCGCGGCATATCCGCCGCGCGTCCCCGCAGTCGCCGGCCGCAAGATCACGGGATACCGCGCCCAGGCGCACGCGCGTTCCATCCAACGCCGCTCCCGCGCGTTGGCGGTCCAGTCCAAACCGACCACGATGTGCACCGGCCGGTCGATGTGCCGCACGAGCACGGCGCCGTCGAGCAGGTGATGGTAATGGCGCGCGGCGAGCAGCACCGGCCCGGTGCGCGGCACGCGCTCGAGCCCGTCGACCGTGACGCCGTCCGTCATCGTGCGCAGCGACCACCACGCGATCGCGCGCGGACCGAGCATTCCGGCGGGCGGATACCCGCCGCTCACGCGTACGCGGCCGCGCCGCGCGGCCGAACCAGCGCGAATGCCGCGGGCAGCAGCGCGAGCACGATCGCGGCAAGAGCGGTGGGCCACATCCCGGCGGACACGCCGAGCACCATCGACCAGGCGACGTTCACCGCGTACACGGCGAACGGCAACGCAACGGGGACGACGGGAGCAACGCGTTCGCGCCACAACAGCCGCCCGGTCGCGACGAACAGCAAGCCGGTGCCCAACCAGCCGGCGAGATTGCGCAGCGGCATCCCGAAGTACGGCCCGCTCTCGTGCCAGATCCAGAAGTGGATGTACTGCATCTGCGGCGCGGCCATCGACGGGTCGAGCACGAGATCCCACGCGGTCAGCAGCCAGGTACCCAGCACGATGGACCAAAGCGTCCGGTGACGCCAACCGCGCCGGGCGACCACGGCGTCGGCAAGCACGAACGAAGCCAACCCCATGTAGAACCACGAAAGCGGCACCGCCACGGGCACGCGCCCGAGCAACTTCGGCCCGAGAAAATCGGTGTACTCGTACCCGCCGAACGGCCAGCCCGTTTTCGTTCCGGTGAGCTCCGCGGTCGCCGAGATGACCGTCGCGGCGAAGAAGAAGATCGCCGTGCGCCGCGCGCCCAGCGCATGCACGCCGAACGCAAGCATCGCGAGCGCGCCGAGGAACATCGCGACACCGCCGGTCTTGTCGATCGCGAACGCGAAGAACGCGGCGGCGCTCGGTTTGCCCGCCCATAATTCCGGATGCGGGATCGCGATCAAGATCCCGAACAACCCGACCACGAGCGCGAACACGTGCAACGCGGTGAACGCCCACGCAACCCGTTTCACGCCGCGGAATCCGCGACGAGCACGCGCCCGCGCCAAAAATGCGTGCGGCGCAGCGCGCTCGCGATCAGCAGCACGACTGCCGACAGATCGGCAAACGGCGAGAACCAGTACGCAACGGACGGCCGCACGTAGGCCCGCCGCGTCCCGGCCAGCACGCCGAACCGCATGAGCACGAGCCCGAACACGATCCCGGTCGCAACCCGCGCGAACGGCACGCGATCGCCGAGCGCGAGCAACACGATCAGCGTCGGCAACGGCAGGGCCTGCGCGAACAGCAGCTCCGCAAGCGCGAGCGCCAGCCGCGGGGGCCCGACGAAGCGATCGCGCAGCGTCAGCGAGCGCGGCCAGTTGGCCGCGCAGTCGCGCCACGAGTCGTGCATCCGCACCACCGCGTCGCCTTCGAAAAATCCCACGTGCTCACCGTTGGACGCCAGCACCCGCGCGATCGTCACGTCCTCGCAGCGCGAAGCCCGCGCCGCGCGAAAGACGTCCCCGCGCACCAGGGCGTCCCGCCGCCCGACGAACACCTGCCCGTTCGCCTGGACGCGCACGGGATCGCGCGTCGCGACGTTCGGCAGCCCGGCACGATACACGAGCGTCGTGAGAAACGCGGGATGCAGCAGCGCAGCACCCGCATCGGCAAGCTCTTGCCGCGTAGCAACGCTCAGCGCGGCGAGCCCGTCGGCTTCGGCCCGCGCAACCGCATCGCCGAGCAGCCCCGCCCCAACGCGAACGTCGGCATCGACGCTCGCCACCCACGGTGCGCTCGTCGCGCGCAGTCCGGCCTCGAGATTCCAGGCCTTCCCGTTCCATCCGGCCGGCACCGGAGCCGCATCGAGGAAGCGCACGCGCGAATCACGCGCCGCGGCGGCTTTGACGACGGCGCGGGTCCCATCCGTAGAGCCGCCGTCGACGACGACGATTTCGGCGAGCTCGGGCCCGCAGCGGCCAAGCGCGGCAAGCGAAGCGCCGACGCGAACCTCTTCGTTCAGCACGGGCACGATCGCGGCCAGCGTTCCCGGCGGTCGCGCCGGCGCGGGCGCGATCGGCGTCCCGCCGGCGGTGGCGAGCATCCGCAGCGCCGCGCGAACGCCCGCGATCGCTTCGAAAACGACGGCGGCGAGCACGAGCAGCATCGCGCACCCTTCGAGACTGCGATCGTGGCGCACCCTTCCCCTGAGCTTGTCGAACGCTCGGGGTGCCAAAAGGCCTACTGGAGCATCCAAGCCTCCGGCGAAGGCCGCCGCCGGCCGCCGACATACAGGTACCGCCCGGTGCCGATGGAGCGAGGCGGCGCGGTGAACAGCGCATCGTCGCGCTCGAGTTCGAACACGGTCTCGGCGCCGCCCGAGAACCGCAAGCGGTGCCCGCCGCTGTCCAAGATGACGTCGCGCAAGGTCATGTCCTCGAGATGCAGCTCCGTGAGCTGTACGGACTGGAAGCCGCCGTGCTGCTGCGGCGGCACGAGCGCCCAGCCCTGATGCGACGACAAGCTGAAGTACGATCGGAGAACGCCGGCGATGCGAACTTCGCTGCCGACCGATACGATGCGCACGGTCAGGACGCACGGTTTCTCGGCCCACTCTGTTAGGAGCCGATGGAAAACGCCGAGTCGCAAAATAACACCCTCTCTTTGCGACGATGGGGGATAGCCGGTCTACGCCGGACGGTGCCCCCAACTCCTGGCGGCCAAGCCTTGCCGGACGGTCGGAAGGGCGCAGACGGCGAAGTGATGGCGTTCATGGTTGTCCAGACGGCGGAGCTGCGCGAGGCGCTCGAGCGCTGGTTCGGGTTCCCCAGCTTCCGTCCGTCGCAGGAGCCGATCGTCCGCGACGTGCTGGCAGGTCGCGACGTGTTCGCGCTGCTTCCTACGGGCGGCGGCAAGTCGCTGTGCTACCAGCTCCCGGCGGTGCTCACCGAGGGCCTCACGGTCGTGATCTCGCCGCTGATCGCGCTGATGAAGGATCAGGTCGACGCGCTCGACACCGCCGGCGTCGGCGCGACCGCGCTGAACTCGTCGCTGGAGTGGCCGGAGCTGCGCCGCCGATTGGACGGTCTGGAGCGTGGCGCGTACAAGCTGCTCTACGTCGCGCCGGAACGCCTCACGCTCCCGGGCTTCGCCGACGATCTCGAACGCTGGAACGTCGCGCGGTTCGTCGTCGACGAGGCGCACTGCATCAGCGAGTGGGGACACGACTTTCGCCCGGAATACCGGCGCATCGCGCCGCTGCGCGAGCGTTTCCCGGGCGTCCCGTTCTGCGCGTTCACGGCGACCGCGACCGCGCGCGTGCGCGACGACGTCGTCGCGCAGCTCGGGCTCGTCCGTCCGGCGGTTCACGTCGCATCGTTCGACCGCGCGAACCTCACCTATCGCGTGCTGCACGCCCCGCGCACCGTCGACGCGCTGCTGAAATGGATTCGCGCGCGGCCTGACGACGAGGCCGGCATCGTGTACGCCGGCAGCCGCGCCAACACCGAGAAGCTCGCCAGCGCGCTCGCATTGGCGGGGATCCCCGCGCTCGCATACCACGCGGGGCTGGACTCCGCCACGCGCGGGAAGCGCCAGGAGGCGTTCATTCGCGACGACGTGCGCGTGATGTGCGCGACGATCGCGTTCGGGATGGGCATCGACAAATCCAACGTGCGGTTCGTCGCGCACTGGGACGTGCCGCGCAGCCTCGAAGGTTACTATCAAGAAACGGGCCGCGCCGGCCGCGACGGATTGCCGGCCGAATGCGCGTGGTTCTTCGCGTACGGCGACATCGCGCGCATCGAGCGGTTCATCAGCGAGAAGCCCGCGAGCGAGCAGCCGGCGGCACGCGCGCAGCTCGAGCGCGTCAAGGCATTCGCGTACTCGAACGGCTGCCGCCGCCGCGAGCTGCTGGCGTATTTCGGCGAGACGTATCCGCACGAGCGCTGCGAGAACTGCGATAACTGCTTGGCGCCGCGCGCGTCGTACGACGCGACGACCGACGCGCAGAAGCTCTTGTCGTGCATCTACCGGGTGCGTGAGTCGCACGGCTACGGGGTCGGGATCGCGCACGTGATCGACGTGCTGGTGGGCGCGAAGACGGAGAAGATCGAGCGCTGGTACCACGAGCGGCTGTCGACCTACGGGATCGGCAAGGACCGCGACCGCCGCACATGGCGCCACCTTGCCGACGAGCTCCTGCGACTCGGTCTGATCGCGCAGGACGCGGCCCGCCACAACGTGGTGGCCCTGACCGAGGCCGGGCGGCGCGTGCTCCTCGAGCGGACGCCGGTCGTCGTTCGCGAGGCCGTCGCCGTGGTGACCGGGCGGCGGGCTCGGCCTCACGCCGCGGCAGCGACCGATGAGGAGTACGACCGGGACCTGTTCGCCGCGCTGCGGACCCTGCGGCGCGAGATCGCGGCGGAGCGGGACGTGCCGCCGTACGTCGTCTTCAGCGACGCCGTCCTGCGAGCGATGGCACGCGACGTCCCCCGCACGCCGGCGCAGCTGCGGGCGATCAGCGGGGTCGGCGAGAAGAAGCTCGCCGATTTCGGGACGCGGTTTCTGGAGACAATAGCTGAGAACGCGGTGAGAGCATAGGCTCCGCCGCGGCGTTCTCAGGGACAGCACAGACGCCAATGCCAGGATTTCGCACGATATGGGGGCGCCTCTGATTAGGTCATCGTTCTCGGGCATGGTCACTCGGGAAATCGCCCGAGAATGGACACTTTTTCAGAATCGTCCGAGCAGGGCACCGAGCCGCTGGTCCGCGTTCGCGCTCGTCCTCGCGTTGCTCCTCGGGATGATCGGAACGATCGTGCCGGCGAGCGCGCAGAGCTCGAGCGACACCGGGATCATCCAAATCACCGTCAAGGACGCCGGGGCGCAGCAAGTGCTCGCGGACGCGCGTGTCTTCCTCATCGGGCCGACCGTCGCAAGCGCGCTCACCACCAAGAGCGGCGTCGTGAAGTACACCGACGTGCCCAGCGGCATCTACCGCGTGCGGGTGTCGAAGAGCGGCTTCACGGGCGTGACGTCCTCGGCGTTCGAGGTGCTCGGCAACAAGCAGGTCGCGGTCGACGTCGACCTGGGCGTGCAGAAGCAAGCCGCCGCGCAGTCCGCGACGACGTCCACCAGCGACACCGGCGGTCTAAAGATCATCGGCTCGGTCCGCGCGCGCGTCACCGTCATCACCACCGACGTCGACGACTCCAGCGCCGTGCGCCGCATCTCCGACTCGCTGACCGACGCGCTGTCGACCATCGGCGGCGTCGACGTGACGCAGGACTCCAACGACCCCAACGCGCCGCAGACGATCTCGCTGCGCGGTCACGACGAGTCGCAGACCGCGGTCACGCTCGACGGGATCCCGCTCGGCGCGCCCGGCGCCGCGACCAACCTGCGCTCGATCAACACCGACCTGTTCTCCGGCGCCGGCGTCAGCTTCGGCGCGCAAGCCGGCGCGCTCGGCGGTTCCGTCAACTTCCGCACGCTCCAGCCGACGCAGACGTGGCAGACGAAGTTCGCGTCGTCGTACGGCACGTTCGACCGGTACAACTTTCAGATCGGCGAGACAGGTTCCATCGGCAAGCTCGGCATCGCGCTGCTGCACACCAAGCGCGCCGGCAACAGCCCGCTGACGTTCCAAGACTACACCGATCAGAGCGGCTTGAACTACGCGCACGGCGGCGAGAACGCGAACATCGGCGACTTCCTCAAGCTGCGCTACGGCCTGACGGACCGCACGACGCTGATGTTCACCGCGCTGCAGAACAATCAGTCCAACTCCGCGCTCTGCACGCAGTTCGTCACGCCGCTGCCGTGCGGGATCGGACCGGACAACGGCAACACCGGCAAGTTCAAGTTCGCGTACGGCACCGTGCAGTCGCTCATCGGCGATACGGCGATCACGCTGACGGGTTACGTAAACACCAACAGCTCGCTGGCCGACGATCTCAACCGCTACATCTACAACACCTGCCCGCCGACGGCGCCGCAGCCGTGCACCGTCGGCCCCGTGCTCAACCCGTTCTCGTCGCAGAGCGGCAGCTTGGCGCGCGGGATTGCGGCCAGCGCGACGCTCACGCGCGACAAGCACACGTTCACGCTGTCGGGCTCGACGTACGCCGGCATCACCACGTCGACGCCGCTCGTCATCAGCGCCGCGAGCGCGGCGTTCGTGCGGCCGTCGACGTTCGCGACCGCGTCGCGCCAAGTCCAGTTCGCCGATCAGTTCAAGGTGAACGACAAGCTCACGGTCGGGCCGAACATCTCGTATGCGGGCACGACCGGCAGCGGTTCGTCGCTGCTGGGCGGGTTCAGCGCGAGCTGGCGCCCGACGAACGCCGACAGCTACAACGCGTCGATGTCGATCGGCAGCTCGCAGGCGGCCAACGGCATCGTGCGCTCGTTCAGCGATCCGAACTCCGCGCGCGTGAACTGCTTCGCGAACACGGCGCAGGTGAGCGGGCCCGGCGACCAGCCCGGCCGCCAGTCCGCGCTGAGCTACGACGCATCGTGGACGCATCAGTGGGCGCACGGACAGTTCTCGTTCAGCGCATACCGCCAGAACCAAGCCGGTCAGCTCGTCAACGCGCAGGTGACGGCGGCGAGTCTCGGCTTGTTCCCGGGCGATCCGTACTTCGACGCGGTGTCGGGATATTACGGACAAGTCTGCCCGGGTTTCGCGACGCCGACCGCGCAATCGTTGTACGTGTCGCAGCTCATCGGCGGCACCACGCGCGTGTACCAAGGCTTCACCGCGACGGCGCGCATCGGCATCGGTAAGAACGTCGTCGTCATCCCGTCGTACACCACGAGTTCCGCGCAGATCACGGCGGCGGACCCGCGCTTCACCGGGCTCGACAGCACGCTGATCCTGGACTCACAGATCCCGGGCCGCCCGCTGCACACCGGTAACGTCACGATCGACGCGCTGCAGCCGTGGAGCGGCGTCGAGTTTCTCGCCAACGCGCGCTACGTCGGGCCCAACAACAACCAGCGGCTCGCGCCGTTCACGCTCGTGAACCTCGGCCTCTCGCACGCGCTGGGCTTGGGGCGCGTCACGGTGTTCGCGTCGAACCTGTTCAACACCGAAAGCGGCAACTTCTCGACGCTGCAGTACGCGCAGCCGATCCCGCTGAGCGGCGGCGGCTCGCTGCTGCAAGCGGCGAACCCGAACGCGCCGCGCCAGTACACCGTGACGTATTCGTTCAACACGGGCGCGCGGCCGGGTGCCGGATTCTCGCGCGGTGCCGCCGGCGGTGCGCGCGGCGCGACGACGGCCGGTACGGCCGGCACGCAAGGCCAGCCGCGCGGCGGGCTCGGCTTCGGCCGGGTCCAGTTCATCGCGCCGCCGCCGGGTGTCGATCCGCTGAGCATCGCGACGAGCCGCACGGAGTGCACGGCCGACTACAAGCCCGAGGCCACGAAGGTTCTCGCGCAGATCGGCGCCGCCGCGACGGCGTACGCCGCCGGCCAGACGCTACCGGCAGTCGACGGGCTCACCGTCACGCCGCACGGCGATCCCAAGGGCACGTGGTACCTCGGCCTCGGCCCGAACATCCCGCAGAGCGTCATCGACAAGATGCGCGCCGCTCGCCCGCCGGCGGCCGCCGGCGCGGGCGCACAACGTCGCCCGCCGGGCGGCGAGCCGGGCGGACCCGGTGGCCCCCCCGGTGGCTTCCAAGACCGCGTGACCGCGTCGTCGCCGGTTTCCACCGACCCGCGCCAGCAGTTCACGCCGCCGCCCGAGCTGATCGCCGCGCTGCTGCCGCTGCGCGCCGTGTCGGCGTGCGCCTACGGCACCGTGCTCACCACGACCGAGGCGAAAGCCAAGGGCTACGAAGTCGAGGCGGGCGTTCAAGTTGCGCCGGCGCCCGGCGCGTCGCCGGGGCCTGCCGCCAACGCCACCGCCGGCACCGCGGTCGCCGCGGCGAGCCCACGACCGGGTGAAAGCCCGCGTCCCAACGGGCAGGGTGGCCGTGGCGGCGTCCGCGGAAACGCGATCTACTACGCGCCGAACCTGGGACTGTTCGTCGTGCGCGCGCCGGACCTCGGAACCGGCGGGGGCAGCGTCAAACAGTAGCACGATGGCAACTACGTCACACCGGGTCGTCGTGATCGACGACGAGCGCCACCTTCGCGACCTGCTCGAGCTCGGTCTCGCGGAGGACGGCTTCGAAGTGCGCAGCGCGCCGGACGGGCGAACGGGGCTGCAGCTCGTGCGCGACTGGCGGCCGGATGCGATCGTGCTCGACGTGATGCTGCCGTTCATCGACGGGCTCGAGCTGCTGCCGATGCTGCGCCGCATCACTGAGGCGCCGATCCTGATGCTCAGCGCGAAGTCGGACACCGACGACCGCATCACCGGCCTGCGGCGCGGCGCCGACGACTACATCCCCAAACCGTTCGAAATGTCGGAGCTCGTTGCGCGGCTCTACTCGGCACTTCGCCGGCCGCGGCTCGAGCAGCCGTCGATCGTGTCGTACTCCGATCTCACGATCGATCTCGACCGCCGCGACGTCAAGCGCGGCGACCAGCGCATCGAGCTGTCGGCGCGCGAGTACGCGTTGCTGCTCACGTTCGTGCGCAATCCGGAGCGGGTGTTCACCCGCGACCAATTGCTCGACCTGGTGTGGGGGACCGATCGCGACGTCGGGCCCGGCGCGGTCGAAACGTACGTGTCGTACTTGCGCGCGAAGATCGACGCCGGGTTCGAACCCAAGCTGATCCGTACCATTCGCGGCGCGGGCTACGCGCTGCGCGTCCATTAGGCACACGATGTTCACCCGCTTCGCGCGGCGGCTGACGTCCTGGTACGTCGCGGCTGCCGTGGCGCTGGTGTTCGTCGTATCGATCGCGGCCGCCGTGGTCGCGATGTCGTTCTACGCACGCATCGTCGGCGACGGGATCAGCGACGGCGCGCGCGAGGCAGCGGCGTTCGCGGCACGCGCCGCGATTCGCGGTCAAACGTTCGAGAGCGCGGCGCTCGAGCTGGAGCAGCGCGATCACCGGACCGGCGTGCGCATGTACGCGACCCGGCGCCAGTCTGCGGCCGAGGGGCCGGAGCGCGCGCCGATCCCATATACCGTTGTCGACGGCAGGGTGGAGCACCGTGACATCCGCACGCTGCGCTTCGCGGGACCGCGGCTCGGGCTCGCGCTGTCGACGGCGTTCGGCACGCGGCCGCAGCGCATCGAGTTCTTGGACGGCGACCTCCAGCTCTTTGCGGCGCCCGAAGATTTTCAGCGGATCGCCCTCTGGCTGCTCGCCGGCATCATCGTCGTCAGCACCGGCGCGGGTGTGCTGGCGTGGTTCGGCGGGCGGTACATCACGCGCCAAGTGCTGCGCCCGCTGGTCGAGGTCACCCACGCGCTGCAGCGCTTCGCGGCGCGCGACTTCCGCCCGCAGCCGATCGCGGTGGCCGGCAAGAGCGAGTTCGACGCGATCGCGCTCGCGTACAACGCGGCGGCGTCGCAGGTCGCGGCGGCGTTCGCGGAACGGCGCCAAGCCGAAACGCAAATGCGACAGTTCGTCGCCGACGCCGGTCACGAGCTGCGCACGCCGCTCACCATCGTGCTCGGCTACATCGACTTGCTGCGGCGCCGCGCCGACGCGGGCGACGAGCGTTCGCGCCGGATCTTCTCGGCGATCGGGATCGAAGGCGCGCGCATGCGCACGCTCATCGACAACCTCGTGCTGCTCGCGCGCATGGAAGGCGAGGACGTCCGCCCGCCCGAGCCGTTCGACCTGTGCCCGCTGCTCGAGCAGATCGTCGACGCGCGCCGGCTGCTGCATCCCGGGTTGCCGATCGCGCTGGACTGCGCCGTCGACGCCACCGTCATCGGCAACCTCGACGAGATTCACGAAGCGATCGCCAACGTCGTCGACAACGCGATCAAGTACGCGCCCGGCTCGCCGATTCGCATTCTGGCCGACGCAGCCGACGGCGGCGTCGAGATCACGATCGCCGACCACGGGCCGGGGATCCATCCCGACGAGCGCGCGTCGATCTTCGACCGGTTCTATCGCGGCGCGACGCGCGGCGAAGTCGAGGGCTCGGGACTGGGACTGGCGATCGCCAAGCGTGCCGTCGAGCGCGCCGGCGGGACGCTCGTGCTCGCCGACTCCTCGGAGGCGGGGACGACGTTCGCGGTGCGACTGCGCGCCGACCAGGTGAGAAAACGGGAACCGCGCACGACGCGCGTGTGAGTGAGAGCGCAGCCCAACCGACCCCTTGACCCGCGTGCCGCTCCGCGTTCCCGGGCACACCGTTCGCATGAGTGACCTCGGAACGACCCCAGATTCAACGATCCGTTACGATTCGTCCGCGCAGTTGGGCACCGGCGAGAACGAACGGCACTCGATCCAAACGTACGTCAGCGACATGCTGGCGCTCGAGCGCCACATCGCGCAGCCGCTCCAGCGGCAGCTCGACATGGAAGACACGAAGAAGTTTCCCGGCGCGCTCGCGCTGATAACCAGCCTCAAGGACCTCACCGACTCGCACGTCACCGCGCTCGAACAATGTCTCGAACAGCTCGGCGGCCATGCGGGCAGCCCGGTGAAGTCTGCGTGGAGCAGCCTGCTCGGCGTAGGCGCCGCGGCGATCGACAGCGTGCGCAAGACCAAAGTTTCGAAGAACCTGCGCGACGACTACACCGCGCTGAGCCTCGCGACGATCAGCTACACGATGCTCTACACGACGACGGTCGGACTCGGCGACACGGTGACCGCGGACCTCGCGCAGCGCCACCTCGCGGACTACGCGCAGGTCGTCATGACGATCAACCAGGCGATCCCGGAGGTCGTGCTGACCGAGCTGCAGGCCGACGGCCAGAACGTGCAAGTTGCCGCGGGCGATCTGATTCGCAAGACGACCAACGACATCTGGAAGAGCCAGAGCACAGTCACCGGCGGCTGATACGCCGCGGCTAGATCGATTCCGTCGAGCATGTGTTACTGTACGCCGCAGGCATGCTCGGCGGACTCGCTGGACCACCGTGTCAGGGCAGGACTTTGTACTTTGCTACAAGGTCGATTTGTGCGTGCCGCAGCGAGCTCGGCAACTGGAACTGCGGGGAGCTATTCTTCTCGGTCAAACTGCTGAGCTGAGCGCCTATCGTGAGCCGGGCGTTGAGGTCGCGTTTGATGGCGACGCTGTAGTCATTGAAGTATACCGGGTGCGGCGTGTTGTCAAAATACTGCTCGCTGTGCTGATACGAGACGACAGCGTAGTTTCGCGGGTCGGAGCCCAGCCGGGTTGTCCACGTCGGGCTCACGTTCAACAATATCTTGGCGCCCGCATCGGTGTTCCCGGGCCCGAGGCTCTGCAGATAAGCGGTCGACGTGTTATGCGGACCCTTTGAGAGTTGAACGACGACGTCGAGAATTCTCGACTTGCTCGGCTGGTTCGGATCGTCTTGAAATCCGATCACCTCGGTCGGACCGAAAAAATAGTCGACGGAAAGATAGGCGGTATGAAATTCGCCGGCTGGATTGAACGTCGCGTTGGAAGCACCGCAGCACGACGGATGTCTGTACGTATAGCCAGCCTCCACCTCGTAGCGCTCGACCTCCGGACCATCGAACTCTTGCGTCAATTTCAGCGTGTCGGTAATCGCGTTGACCGAGCGTGAATTAAAGGCTCCGATGAGATTGCGCAGCACCTTGTCGGATGTGTCGTTCGCGTAGCTTCTCACGTAGCTCAATCGTAGCCCCTCACCGTCCATGTCGCTCGACTGTTTGTTGATCATATACGAGAGCGCATAGCTAGAACCCAATCCTGCCGTCTGAGGCTTTGTAAGCGACGCGTTATCGTCACTTCCGACCGACAGCGCGTAGTCCGGGGCGAACGTAAGAGACCAGCGCTTGAGATTCGGCGCGCACGTCGGTTGCGCCAGCGGGGCCGCAGCCAGCCGAGGACGTGGGGCCGCGACCGCCACCCCGGCCGGAGAAGTCTTCGTCGTCACCGGGGCGGCGACGGAAGCCGCGCATGGGGTCGGTTCAGCCGTCGGTGTGGTCTGCGCGTCGGCCGTTCTCGGGGTGAGCAGCGCCACGCTAGCGACAATGCATGCCATTACCGCTTTGAAGAGCGATCGGGCAGCACCTGAGGTAAGATCGTCGCGCAATCGCAGAAAGTGAGCCATCTGAGTCCTCCGCCGGTTCATGGCTCGAGACTAACGCTCGGCGGTTACAAGCGAGTTACTGGGGAGCCGCGGGCATGCCGCACCATCTCTCGGATGCGGGGGTGGTCGACGGGCTGCGCCTTCATCCACTCTTCGATGTCCGGGACCGGTGCGCCGGTTCGGAAGAGCCAGTAGTACGTGTTCATGTCGCCCATGTACGCGAAGCGCTTCTGCGTTTCGCGGCGCACCGCGTCGTATGACGCGAACGACGTCTGGTACGCGCGGATCGAACCGTACTCGCGCGCCAGCTCGATGAGGAGGCGCGCGTTGCGGATCGTGCCTTCGATCTTCGAGTGTGAGTGGATGATGCCGTCGGCTTGCATCAAGCGGGCGACGACACCGTCGTCGTACGCCGCAACCTTTTCGACATCGAAGCCGTCGAACTCCGCAACGTAGCGTTCCCACCGAGCATCGATGAACGCCCACGACAGGCCCGCCTGAAAAACCGCGCGCGTGACGATCGCGAGGTGATCGCTCAGCCCCGCATTCTCGATGACGCGCGGGATCCGGTCCAGCGGCGTCGGGCGCTTCGGGACTCTGACCGGCGGCGCTTCCTTCTTTGTGGTCTTAGAAGTCTTGCTTGACGGTCCACTCGCTTTGGGGATGGCTTTTCTCCAAGTCGTGCCAGGCTTTCAAAAGATCACTTTGGTTGTGCGTCGCGCGGTATGCGCTCACGCCGACGAAGTATTGCGCCTCAGCGGTCACCAAGGAGGTCGGGAACCGCCGCACGACCTCTTCGTAGAGAGTCTTCGCCAGATCGTACTCTTTGCGCCGCAGCCGCGCGTGCGCGACGGCGGCGATGAGCTGCGGGGCGAACTCGTACGGCGGGAGGTAGCCGTTCCAGCGGTAGAGCTCCGTACCGTCGATGTCGAGCACGCGCAGATCGGGCGTCCACACGTGGCGATAGCGGTCGAGGACAGGCTGGTTCGCGTCGACGGTGTTGTCGATTTGAAAGGGTACGGTGAGACGTTCGATCGCCTCGCGCACCGGGACTTCGGGATACGACACGGTATCCAGCGCCTTGCAGCCGCCTCAACCGGGGTTGAAGACGTCCATCAGGACGAGCCGCTCACCGCCGTGCGCCGCTTTGAGCGCCTCGTCGAGCGACCCGAGCCACGCGATCTCGCTCATGCGCGGTCCTCCGGGGAAGCAGGGGTGCGGGATCAGTATACCCGATGCTCCCGCGGTGACGAAGACCTGGGTGCTGATCGCGGCGATCCTCGGCTCGGCGATGACGTTCATCGATGGCAGCGCCGTCAACGTTGCGCTGCCGGTGATCCAGCGCGAGCTCGCCGCCGACGCCGCGCAGATGCAATGGGTCGTCGAGGGCTACGCGCTGTTCCTGGCGGCGCTGATCCTGCTGGGCGGATCGCTGGGCGACCTCTACGGCCGCAAGAAGATGTTCCTCGCGGGCATCGTCGTGTTCGCGCTCGCGTCGGCCGGGTGCATGCTCGCGCCGAACGTCCAGGTTCTCATCGCGGCGCGCTGCCTGCAAGGCGTCGGCGCGGCGTGCGCGATGCCGGAGTCGCTGGCGCTCATCAGCGCGTCGTTCGCAGGCGCCGAGCGCGGGCGCGCGATCGGCACGTGGTCGGGGTTCGCGGCGCTCGTGTCCGCCGCCGGGCCCGTCATCGGCGGCTACCTCGCGCAGCATGCGTCGTGGCGCTGGGTGTTCGTGATCAACATCCCGATCGCGATCGCCGTCGTCGTCATTTCGTGGCGCGGCGTTCCGGAGAGCCGCGACGAGGACATGCCCCAACACCTCGATCTGCCGGGCGCGGTGCTCGCGACCGCGGGGTTGGGTGCGTTCACCTACGGGCTGATCCGCTCGCAAGGCGGCGTGCCGGATCTGGCCGCGATCGGTATGCTGGTCGCGGGTGTCGTGGTGCTCGCCGCGTTCGTGATGGTCGAACTTCGCTCGCGCGCGCCGATGCTGCCGCTGGAATTGTTCGCGTCGCGCACGTTCAGCGCGGCGAACCTCTATACGCTCTTCCTGTACGTTGCGCTCGGCGGCGCGTTGTACTTCGTGCCCTATCTGCTCGTCGACGTGCAGCGTTACACGCCGACGGCGGCCGGCGGCGCGCTGCTGCCGTTCGTCGTGCTGATGTTCGCGCTGTCGCGCTGGTCCGGCGGTCTCACGGCGCATATCGGCGCGCGCATCCCGCTCGTCGTCGGCGCGCTCGTCGCTGCTGCCGGCTTCGTCGCGTTCGCGCTGCCCGGAATCGGCGGCTCGTACTGGACGACGTACTTTCCCGCCGCGCTGCTACTGGGCATCGGCGGCGCGTTCTTCGTCGCGCCGCTCACCACGACGGTCTTCGACGCCGTTGATACCGAGAAGAGCGGGGTTGCTTCCGGCGTGAACAATGCGGTTGCGCGCACCGCCGGTCTGCTCGCGGTCGCCGCGCTCGGCATCGTGCTCGCCGCCGTCTTCGAGGCGACGTTCTCTTCGCGCATGGCGCGCCACCATTTGAGTCCGAAGACGACCGCGATCGTCAGCAACGACCGGGCGAAGCTCTACACCGGCAGCGTCCCCGACGACATCCCGTCCGCGGACCGCGAGAGCGTCGCCACGGGCGTGCGTGAAAGCTATCTGGCCGGCGTCCGCGCGGTGATGCTAGCATCGGCGGGCACGTGCGTTTTCGCGGCGATCATCGCGGGCGTCGGGATCCCCGGACGCCGCGCGGCGTCCGCGCGGCTGTCGTAGAGCCGCGTGTCGGCGGCGATGAGCGCGTCCGCGAACGAGCGCTGCGCGTCGAACGCGGCGACGCCCCACGAGATGCGCACCGGCGTCTGCAAGTCTTCGCCCAGCACGGCAAGATCGGCGTCGATCGCCGCGAGCATCGCGCGCACCGCGTCGGTATCGACGCCGTCCCAGATCCCGGCGAACTCGTCGCCGCCGATGCGATAGACACTGCCGGCGCTGCCGCATCGCTGGCGCAGACAGCGGGCCGCGGTCGCGAGCGCGGCGTCGCCGGCGGCGTGCCCGAAGCGGTCGTTGATCGTCTTGAGGCTGTCGAGGTCGATCATCGCGACGGAACCGCTCGCGGGCGGCGCCTCGATGCGGTCGAGGAACGCGGCGCGGTTCGCGACGCCGCACAGCGCGTCCGTGTACGCCGCCTCGCGCAGTGCGCGCTCGGCGTGCGCGAGCGCGGCGTTGCGCCGCTCGAGCTCGATGCGCGCGCCGTCGGTGGTGTGCACCACGATCGCGACGCCGAGCGCGATGTCGAGCACCATCGTCGCGTAGCTCTCGAGCCCCAAGTACGTCAACGGGAACTGCACGCCCAGCAAGCTCAGCACCGGCACATGGAGGTAGTCCAGCGCGAGCGCCGCGAGCGACACCGTCAGCAGCTGCATGCCGATGCGCCGCGCGCGGATCCGCACGCCGGCGAAGGCGCCGAGCGCGAGCAGCGCGCCGAAACACGCCGAGTGCACGCGGTAGGCGCCGAAGAACATGGGGGACGCGAACGCCGCCACCGCGGTCAAAACGACCGCGACCGCGAAAAGCGCGATCAGCGGAGCGGTGACGGGGCGCATGCCGCGCTCGCGCCGGATCGCGGCCACGAACGACAGCGCGGCGATGTCTTCGAGGATCGCGTAGGCGACCGTGGCGCCGGGTAGCGCGGGCAGCAGGCCGGCGTCACGCCCCACCGCGGCGACGGCCAGGATCGCGAGCGCGGCGGCATTCGCGCAGAGCCCGATCGTCCATCCATCGAAGCGCCGCCGCCCGAGCGACGTGCGCACGAGCACCGCAAGCACCGTCAGCAGCGCGAGAATTCCCAGCTGAAGGAACATGGAGAGGTAGCCGACGAGGTGCCCGGCAAGCGGAGCCATTTGCTTGTGTATCGGACGGAAGGAGAAGCGTCATGATCGCCGTCGTCTGCGCTCTCCCCGACCGCCCCGCGGCGGTCGTGCGTGCGGCCGCACCGGACCTTCCGCCGATGGCGCTTCAGCAGGGCATCTACGGAGTCGTTCGCGTTCGTGTCGCGCTCGAGGCATCCGGTGCGATTCGCGACGCCGTCGTCGTGAGCACGCCGTCGCGCGTGCTGCAGGCCGAGTCGATTCGCGCGGCGCGCGCGAGCGTGTTCGCGCCGGCGCGGCGGCGCTGCGTGAACGTGGCGTCCGCGTATGAGTTTCGCGTGCTCTATGCGCCCGACGGACCCCGCGCATCCTCCCCGCCCGTGCCGTCGCCGTCGCCGTCGCCCCTGCTGTCGCCGCAACCGGACCTCGCACGGCCGTGGCAGCTGTCGTGGTCGACCGGCGGTTCGTACAGCTTCATGGAACGCACCGTACGCTCGTCGCGGTCGTACGCGCAGGTGTATGATACGTTTCCGATCTCGCATCGCGCGGAATGTCACGGGACGCTTCTCGCGCAGGCGCTGGACCGCGTGATCGCGGCTCTCCGGGCGGCGCGGCCCGAGACGTGGCGCGGCGGCTACTACCGGCTCGTCCACGATCCGACGCCGGCGCCGTCGCCCGCCGGAACGCCGATTCCCAGGCCGGACGTCGACGTCGTCGCCACGGTGCGCGAGAACGGATACGAGCCCGGCATCATGGACTCGCCGACGGCGAGCCTGAAGCTCGTGACCGGCGGGATCGCGTACGAAGTCGGCTACGAATACGGCGTGTCGCCCGGCATCCGCGAAACGCTGCCGGCCGAGATCGCCGAGCTGACGCGCGCGCTCGACGCCGCGACGCCCGAACGCTGCGCGCGGCGGCGCTGAACGATGGAGCCGAAGCGCCTGCTCGAGCGCGTCGAACCGAAATCCTTTGGCCCAACGGAGCGAGCGAGCGTCCTTTGACGTTTCCCCCGCCGCCAAGCAGGGGAAATCACGGTTCCGATGCCCACCGCGATCGTCGAGACGACGTACGTGCTGCCGATTCGCCGCACGGCCGCCGTCAACCACGACGAGTTACCCGCGTACCTCGCCGCCCTCCTCAAGCTCGTGCCCGTCGTGGTCGTCGACGGCTCGCCGCCGGACGTTTTCGCGCATCACTCCAGGACCTGGCCGGGGGCCGTTCTGCACGTTCCCGTCGACGAGGACCGGCGCGGCGACCTCAACGGCAAGGTTGCGGGCGTCGTGACGGGCCTCCGCCGCGTGCGGACCGCCAAGGCCGTGATCGCCGACGACGACGTGCGCTACGACCCGTTCGCCTTGCGCCGGCTCGCCGCGCTGCTCGACGGCGCGGACGTGGTGCGGCCGCAGAACGTGTTCAACCCGGCGCCGTGGCACGCCGTGCTCGACACGGGCCGCATCCTGATCGCTCGCGCGACCGGCGGTGACTGGCCGGGGACGCTCGGCGTGCGTATGGACGTCTACGCGCGGGTCGGCGGCTACGACGGCACGGTCCTGTTCGAAAACCTCGAGCTCGTGCGGACCCTGCGCGCGGCCGGCGCCCGCGAGTTCGTCGCCTACGACTTGTTCGTCGCCCGGCGGCCGCCGGCAGCCCGGCACTTTCTGGCGCAGCGCGTGCGGCAGGCCTACGACGAGTTCGCCCGGCCCGGGCGGCTGGCGGCACAGCTCGCGGTCGCTCCGGTGCTCGCGCTCGGGACGATGCGGTTCGGCGCTCCGGCGATCGCCGCGTTCGCGGCCGGCGCGATCGCGCTCGCCGAAATCGGCCGAGCCCGCGGCGGCGCGCGCCGCGTCTTCCCGCCGGAGACGGCGCTTCTCGCCCCGGTCTGGGTGCTGGAGCGCGCGGTGACGTCCTGGTGCGCGCTCGGACTGCGGCTCGTGCGCGGCGGCGTGCGCTACTCGCACGGCACGCTGCGGGTCGCTGCCAATCCCGAACGGGTCCTGCGGCGGCGTCTGGCGATGGAGGACGTGGCGTGATCCAGCAAGCGACAGCCTTGGAGCACCTCGAGGCCGCATGGCTCAACCCGTTCTCGAGCGACGCCGCTCGCGCGCACTCGTCGTATCACGGCCCTCACGACGGCGAGCTCATCCGCCTGCTCGACGCCGCACCGGTCAGCCCGTTCGCCCGGGTCGCGCACGACGCGTTCCGTTCGTTTTGCCTCGACGACGCGTTCTCGTGCTTGGGGGCGAAGTCGGCGCTGCGGCGCGAGACGTACCGCTTCGGCGTGTACGACCGGCTCGACGACTCCACGGTGACCGAGGGCCTGGCGCGCGACCTCTACGCGTTCGCGGTCGAACGGCAAGGCTTCGAGAGCGACTTCACCACGTTCGTCGCGGTCTTCCGCGAGCGCGAGCTCGGCGACGAGCTCGCGTTCGAGCGCCGGCTGTGGTCGCAGCTCCAGCGGCTTCACGACCTCGACGCGCGCTACCACCCGTGGGACCCGCGCGTGAGCGACGACCCCGCGAACCCGAAGTTCTCGTTCAGCGTAGCCCGCGACGCGTTCTTCGTGATCGGCATGCACCCCGGCGCGTCGCGCAGCGCCCGCCGCTTCGCCTGGCCGACGCTGGTGTTCAACGCGCACGAGCAGTTCGAGAACCTGCGCGCGGACGGCCGGTTCGAGCCGCTGCAGAGCCGCATCCGCGAGCGCGAGCTGCGGCTGGACGGCCGCATCAACCCGAACCTGTCGGACTACGGCTACCACTCCGAGGCGCGGCAGTACTCGGGTCGCCCGACGGAGCCCACGTGGACCTGTCCGTTCCGGCCGCGCCGCTGATAGAGATCCCGCCGCGCAGCGGCACGGCGTTCATCATCGAGCGCGGCGCGACGCTGACGATCGTCGATCCCCTGGGCGAACAGGTGGCCGACCTCGTCGTCTTCGGGGCGGAAGATCCGCGCGAGCACCTGTCCAACGGCCGCACGTTCGACTATGAGGCGACGATCGCGCTGACGACCGGCAACCGGTTGTGGTCGAACCGTTCGCGCCCGCTGCTGACCATCGTGCGCGACGACAGCGGCACGCACGATTTCTTGCTCACACCCTGCAGCCGCGACACCTGGCGGCTCTGCTATGGCGGCGACCACGACGACGTGCCTGGCTGCTTCGGCAACCTCGCGACCGCGCTGGGCCCGTTCGGTATCGAACCGGACGCGATCCCGACCGCGTTCAACGTGTTCATGAACGTCGCGGTCGGCCCCGACGGCCGGCTGTCGGTGCGGCCGCCGCGTTCGCAGCCGGGTGCCGTGTTCGCCGTCCGCGCGGAAGAGCGTCTGATCGTGGGCCTGACTGCCTGCTCGGCGGCACTGTCGTGCAACGGCCGCTTCAAGCCGATCCACTACCGGGTCGACGCCCGCGCATAGGGCGGGCAAGCGGCGCCTCCGGCGCTTACAAGCGGCGCCTCCGGCGCTTACGAGCGGCGCCTCCGGCGCTTACAAGCGACGCCGGCCGCGTTGACGCTCTCACCATGAGATGGTATGCTTCGGAGGTTCCGGCCGGACCGCCGTGGTTCGGCCGCTTTCGTGTGCGTTCCGGAGTACTGAGTGCCGACGATCTCCCAGCTGGTCCGTAAGGGCCGCGAGAAACAGC